>Ga0210043_1000001_pt1 | contig 585991 bp, 575 predicted proteins | sample CryGeymet201501t_FD_183990 | JGI IMG/M metagenome (GOLD analysis project Ga0210043, IMG submission 183990) | Groundwater microbial communities from Crystal Geyser aquifers in Utah, USA - Crystal Geyser metaG 2015-01t (SPAdes) (version 2) | ecosystem: Environmental > Aquatic > Deep subsurface >...
CTCTGGCAGGTGGTGACAGCTGCCCAACTGGCTACATAGTTGTCCCTGGTAGCAGTCTGTACAACACCGATACTTTTTGTGTGATGAAGTATGAGGCTAAGGACGTTGGCGGTGTTGCGACAAGCCAATCAGGCGGAACTCCATGGGTCTCTATCTCCCAAACCGCGGCTATTACCGCAGCTGACGGAGCATGTGGCGATTGTCACCTCATTACCGAAGCTGAATGGCTTACCATTGCTCAGAACGTATTAAGTGTTCCGAGTAACTGGAGCGGAGGTAGTGTCGGTTCTGGATCGATGTACCGTGGCCATACCGATAACGCCCCAACTAACTCCCTCGCAGCCTCAACCGATGGCGACGGTTACTCTGGTACTGGCCAAACGACTGGCGAACAACGCCGCACCCTCACGCTCACTAACGGTGAAGTAATTTGGGATCTGGCTGGCAACGTCTGGGAATGGACGAGTGGCACAACCGAAGGAGCTGGCAACCAGCCCGGCGCCGCCGGTTATGCTTGGCGCAACTGGAACGGTCTTTCAAACGCGGGCAACCTCTCACTAAACCCATTCCCATCTTATGCAAATCCAGACGCTAACGGCTGGACATCTACTCAGAATATAGGACAAATATACAGTAGCTCGACAGAGTCAGGTCTCCGTGCCTTTCGGCGCGGTGGCCTCTGGGGCACTGGCAGCAACGCCGGGGTGTTTGCGCTCACTTTGAACGACCTGCCCAGCCACACGGGCAGCGGCGACGGTTTCCGAGTTGCCCGGTAACATAATCTCAGAAAAAGTATAAATTCTCTTGTAAAACAGCACACTGTCTTTTCGATGTGCTACAATTTTGGGCAGACACCTAACCCGTTTGTAGAAACGGCACGGTGAAAAAACGCGTAAACAGTACTGAACTCGTCGTTCAGGCTCGTTTACGCGTTACGTGGGGAAACCTGCGTAGGGTCTTTGGCCCGCCTGGCGGCGGGTTCTGTGTTTTTCTGACATCTGGTATAATCCTTTATATGTCTGGACACAGTAAATGGTCAAAAATTAAACGAGACAAAGGCGCCAACGATGCTAAGCGGGGCGCTGTCTTTACGCGAATTGGTAATCAGATTGCCATTGCCGCACGTAGTGGCCTCGATCCAACTATGAATTCATCACTCGCTATTGCTATTGAAAAAGCCAAGCAAGCAAACATGCCAGCCGCAAATATTCAGCGAGCTATTGATCGAGTTGCCGACAAAAACGCCGCTGCGTTAGAAGAAGTCACCTATGAAGGCATGGGGCCTGGTGGCGTTGGTATTATTATCGAAACAGCAACTGACAACAAAAACCGCACATTTCCCGATGTTCGTAGTGCTTTAACGAAGAATGGTGGCCGCATTGCCGATGCCGGAAGTGTAATGTTCCAGTTCGATCGTAAGGGCGTGATTGTAGTGTCCGAGACTGGCGAGGACGCCCTGTTGACTATTCTCGAGGCTGGTGCCGAAGATGCAGTTGAAGAAGACGACGAGACGATTGTCTATACCGATCAAAAAGACCTCGCAAAAGTGCGTACGGCGCTTGTCGACGCTGGTTTAAGTGTAGTCAGCGCAGAGCTTCAGTACGTCCCGAACGTGTCTGTAACCATTGAGGACGAAGAGGCTGCCGGTAAGGTGATGAAACTGCTCGATGCGCTCGATGAGCTTGATGACGTCACAAACGTTCACACAAACGCCGACATTGCCTAACTAGTTCATATTTCGTCAGTATACTTGAGTCTATGCTGAAGACATTTCGTGGACTAATACTGGGTTTGGTGGTTCTCGTAGGCAGTGCGTATGTTTCCCCTACATACGCGTCTTCGGCATATATAAAAATTGTGGAAGTTCAGCCGGGAGGTATCGACAGCCCGCTCGATGAAATGGTGGTGCTATATAATATGTCGCCAAGTCCTGTCGATCTGACGAACTGGTGCCTAACTAATAAATCGGATGTTGAGTTTGTGTGCTTAGGGAAAGACGGTCCATACACACAGCTATTTCTTCCCGAGTACTCCTTTGCTGTTATTGTTTCGGACTCTTTGGCGCAACAAATGTCCGCGGGGTCGTATGCCGCTCGGTATATTCCAGCTAACAATAGTTGGGGGAGCATTGTTGCGAGTTCCGATACTATTTCGCTTGTTAATGAAGTAGGTGAGCTCGTCGATAATCACACGTGGATGGAGAGCATCGGAAGCCAGTATATCTGGCGCCGTGATCGCTTTGGTATTCCTCCGACGTGGTACTACCAAGATGCAGATATCATAAATGACTGGAACGTTGTATTAAGAGACCAAATTGAAATTAATGGTGCGGTGCTGCTTGGTGAGCCATACCCTGAAGACCCCGACCCAGAAGAGCCGTATGTGCCTCCAGTATATTTACGGTTGTCAGAAATTCTCCCAAACCCCAAAGGTAGCGATGCGGGGCTTGAATATATAGAGCTATACAACAGCGGCGCAGATGCCATAGACCTTGGTAATTATCAGCTTCTCATAGGCAAAGATCTTGAAAAAATAGTTAGCTTGCCAGACGAGCAACTTGAGCCGGGCGGCTATAGGTTCTATACACATCTGGACTTCACATTCACGCTTCTTAATACGAATAGTCGAGTTGCTCTGCAGTATAACTCTATGGTGGTTGATGAAGTTAATTACTTAGACCCCAAGGATGATATGGCGTGGGCAAATATTACTGGCGTATGGCAATATACAAATCTCCCGACTCCAGGAACAGAGAACACTCCAAGCAAGGTGACTGACGAAACTAAAACCGAGACACCCGTAGCTGAAACCCCATCACTTAAACCATGTGCACCGAACCAGTATCGTAATCCAGAAACGAACAGATGCCGTCTCATAAGCACATCCAGCACTTCATCTTCGTCGCTGACGCCTTGTAGGGAAGGTCAGGAGAGGAATCCCGACACGAATCGCTGCCGGTCAGTATCAACTAAGACGACAGAGCTTGCGCCCTGCAAAGAAGGTCAAGAGCGCAACCCAGAGACGAACCGTTGCCGGAATATTGTCAGCATGACCGATGCCCCTCACGAGGTGAAGGGCGTGCAAGAAGTGGCTCAACAGCAAAGTTCATGGTATGTATGGGTTGTCGTAGGATTAGTTGTTTCAGGCGCACTGGCATACGCCGGGTGGGAGTGGCGCGTCGAAGTGCATCAATTTATCGTAAAGCTTAAGGCGAGGCTTTTCAGAGTCAAAAAGTAACCTATACTAAGAGGCATGAGAATACTTGGTATAGATCCTGGGACGGGCATTATGGGGTTTGGTGTTGTTGATGCTGGCCAAAAAGGCGTAAGTCTTGTTGATGCTGGGGTTATCCGGACTCCGGCGCATACGCCTCATGACGAACGGCTTGAGGATATTTACGATAGCTTGACGTCAATTTTTGATGCGACAAAACCAGACGCATGTTCAGTTGAAAAATTGTTTTTTTCAAAAAATATTACTACTGCCATGTCAGTAGCTGAGGCTCGAGGTGTTGCATTACTTGTTGCAAGGCAGCACGGCGTACCGATTGCCGAATATACACCGCAACAAATTAAGCAGACGCTAACTGGTTATGGAAAAGCAGACAAAAAGCAGATGCAAGAGATGGTTCGTTTACAGCTTGGGCTAAAAGAGGTGCCGAAACCGGACGATGCAGCCGACGCCATAGCGGCAGCTGTGACGCATTTTTTTATGACGCGCGCTTAGGCGGGGCTTTAGTGAGCCTGTGTGGGTGACGGGGGTCTGATGCTCGTGCCGCGATGGCGTCAAAGCTTGCATAGACAGTAGAGTTTATGTCCGTAAAAAGAAGCCGTCCACCTAGTAGATTCGAATCTGCCGAGCCGTCTTCGAACGGAGTGCCGTCGGTGAGTTCAATAGTTTTTGACAGTGCTATTTTTGCAAAAAAAGGATGAATTATTGGCGCGAAATGGCCAGCTTCTTTTGTAAAGAACTCTCGTTCATAGCGTGGTTGTTTATGAGCGCTAAGATGCCTGCCTGCGTCAAACGTAACGGGCGTTGACTCAATGAGTCTCTGCAGAAGCCGTTCACCTATCACTTGAATATAATCGGGTCGCGGGTCTAGGTAGCCGACGTGTCTTTCTAGTTCTCGTTCTTCGAAATTTGCGACTAGCCGACTATCTGCATATTTACCACAACGAACATAGCGCCCATACGGACCAATGATGGCACTTAGCATGGTGAACTGTTGATCTGGTGAAATTGTTTCAATATTTTTTTGCACGCAGTTAACTCCTTATGGGCACAAGCAGTAAAAGTATACGCCTTTTCGTGCTATTGCGGTAGATGTGTCATAATAGACGTATGATTGCCCATGTGTCTGGTGTTGTTGCCGAGAAGTTTATTAACTCTGTGATTGTTGATGTTCAGGGTATTGGGTACGAGGTGCAGGTACCTCTTTACGACGCAGAAAAGGTCGTGCTTGGAGAAGAGGTGAAGCTCTATACGTATCATCATATTCGTGAACAATCTCAGGAACTTTTTGGTTTTTCGTCGCTTGTGGCGAAGAAGCTATTTGAACTTCTTATTACAGTTCAGGGTGTTGGACCAAAGGCGGGTCTTGCAATTCTTTCACTTAGCAGTAGCGAAGAGGTCCGAAACGCGATAGCTAGTGGGGATAGTGGATTTATTTCAAAAGCGAGCGGTGTTGGTAAGAAAATTGCCGAACGAGTGGTAGTTGACCTGTCTGATAAAGTTGGGCTTGCAGTTTCGGTTGCGCAATCGTCTGGTTCAAGCGTCGTTATGGCAGGAGATGAAGCACTTGAAGCACTTATGGCGCTTGGGTATACGCTCGCTGATGCAACGGCCGCCCTTGAGTCAGTTCCAAAGAATGGTAGTACTGCTGATCGCGTGCGAATGGCGCTGAGGGGGTAAACTATGGCTATTGAGAGAATCGTTCACACTACTGCATTCGATGACGATCCAGACGAGGCGATTATTGAGGTAACACTTCGACCACAATCGTTTAGTGAATATGTTGGACAGAATAGACTTAAAAAAAACCTACAACTTGCCATAGATGCCGCGACTAAACGGGGCGAGCCGCTTGACCACATTCTTCTTTATGGGCCGCCCGGACTAGGAAAGACGACAATGGCGACGGTCATTGCAAATGAGATGAAGGCAAATATTCGTGTCACGGCTGGCCCAGCTATTGAGCGAGCCGGTGACCTAGCGAGCATTCTGACTAGCCTTCAAGATGGGGACATTCTATTCATTGATGAAATCCATCGATTAAGTCGATCGGTTGAAGAAGTGCTTTATTCGGCAATGGAAGATTATAAGCTCGATATTATGATTGGCAAAGGCCCAGCGGCTCGAAGCGTGAGACTTGATCTCCCGAAGTTTACTGTCATTGGCGCGACAACACGAACCGGTGCGCTAGCCGCGCCGTTGCGCGATCGTTTCGGCCACATATATCGACTCGATTTTTATAATGCAGATGAAATTGGCCATATTATTACCCGAGCGGCATCTATTTTGGGGAGTGACATTAAAAAAGAAGCAGCGGAAATGCTTTCAACGCGCGCCAGGTTGACGCCTCGTGTGGCAAACCGGCTGCTGAAGCGAGTGCGTGATTACGCGGACGTTAACGGTGACGGTATTATCGATGTTGAAACGACCATAAAGGCACTGACGTTGCTGGAAGTCGACGACCTTGGCCTCGATCCGGGAGACAGGAACTTGCTTAGTCGTATGATCGATATGTACGGAAGTAACCCCGTCGGGTTAACGACACTTGCCGCGCTAACTGGTGACGAGACGACGACAATTGAAGATTTCTATGAACCATATTTGTTGCAGATTGGTTTGCTCGAGCGTACTCCAAGGGGAAGGCGAGCAACTGCTCGTGCTCATACGCACCTCGGAAAGAACCATGCCTCCAAAGACGATACGCCTTCGGAATAAGGTATACTGAATACATAAGGGGGTAACATTATGAACCCAGACGAAGACCCATCGCAAACAGTTAACCCATCGCAGCCACCATCCATGGTGCACGTAGTTCGTTCGGTTGATCCTGCGCGCGCTCCAGTAGGTGCTGAGGCACAACGCCGGCACGTACGCTCAAAGCGACTGTACCCACTTCTTAATCTAAGCGACGGGGAGTATGTTGTTCGAGTTGTAAGGCGCCACCCCATTGGCCTTGTCGTCCCGCTAGTTATCGGGTCATTACTTATCGCGGCAATAGCGACTGTTTTAGTGAGTTATAATGATCTCGCTGACGGCTTTATTGTTGCTGGTCGGGAGATGAGTCCCGGCGTTATTGTTCTTCCGGGTCTTGTTTTCATGCTGTTTATTGCTGCCGCTATGGCCGTTTCTTCGTACGTGTATTTGAAAAATAGATTTATTCTTACCAACGAGAGTATCATCCAGGAGGTTCAGCTTAGTCTCTTTTCTCGGAGAGAGCAGACTGTTAGCCTTGCGAACGTCGAAGACGCAAGTTACTCACAAAAAGGGATGCTCCAGTACATGTTTAACTATGGTAGTATCCGACTCAGCACCGAAGGGGACGAGACGACCTATAGGTTTGATTATGTTTCTAATCCCAAGGACCAAGTAGGCGAACTAAATAACGCAGTTGAGGCATTCAAGTATGGCCGACCTATTGGAAGTTAGTTGCGGCTTTTGCGAATAAAGTCGTCTTCGCTTTCCATCGAGGAGCGAAGTGTGTAGCTTTCGCAGGCATCATTAACGCACTCTGTAGGTTCGTAGCGGTAATCGCTGTCACTTTCTCCAAGTATGATACCGAACGGATCAGTGAATAGGTCTGCGTCAACTGAAGGCAGCATATCGCTAGTGAGCACTTGAGGGTAGTGACCATCGTTTTCGTAGTACACCTCTTCGAGGCTGTAGTACATTGCGTTTATGGCCGTTTTTCGAGTGTCGTCTCGAGCGGCTGTTTCAATGTCGTTTTTCTGAATGAAAAAGAAGATACTAGCGACACCAACTATGACGACGACGAAGAGGAGTTCGATAACAGTAAAAGCACGTGTGTATTTCATCTCTCTTGATTATAGCAAATTAAGATTTGAAAGGTATAATAAAGAGATAGAAAGAGAGGGAAATAATATGGCGACAAAGAAATCCGACACGTCCGCAGCGACCACACCAAAGGTTGCCTCAGATGAAAAACTAAAAGCACTGGGTCTTGCTCAAGAACAAATCAATAAACAGTTTGGCGAGGGAGCAATCCGACGTCTTGGAGACACAAAGACCTCTGACGTTGAGCTTATTAGCAGCGGTGCGCTAAGCCTCGATATTGCCCTTGGCGGTGGATACCCAAGAGGAAGAATTATTGAAGTGTATGGGCCGGAATCGTCAGGAAAGACGACTCTTACACTTCACGCTATTGCTGAAATTCAGAAAAATGGTGGAACGGCTGCCTTTGTTGATGCCGAGCACGCTCTAGACCCTGCTTATGCACGTCGACTTGGAGTTGATACCGACAACCTTCTCGTGTCGCAGCCCGATAACGGCGAACAGGCTTTGGAGATTGTTGAGACACTTGTTCGATCAAGCGCAGTCGACCTTGTTGTTATTGACTCGGTTGCAGCATTAGTGCCACAGGCTGAAATAGAGGGCGAAATGGGCGATAGCCACATGGGTCTTCAGGCGCGACTCATGAGCCAGGCCTTGCGTAAATTAGCGGGCATCACCCATAAAAGCAAGACCATTGTTATTTTCATTAACCAAATTCGTATGAAAATTGGTGTTATGTTCGGAAACCCAGAGACGACAACCGGCGGTAATGCGCTAAAGTTCTATTCATCAGTGCGTATGGACATTAGGCGAACTGGTCAAATAAAGACGGGGGATGATATTCTCGGTAACCGGACGAAAGTGAAAATTGTTAAGAATAAGATTGCTCCACCTTTCCGTATTGCCGAATTTGACATCATGTACAACGAAGGTATTTCTCGAACCGGTGACGTGCTTGACCTCGCGGTACAACACGGCATTGTCGGTAAAGCTGGTGCGTGGTTCGACTACGCTGACGCAAAAATCGGCCAAGGACGTGAGGCGAGTAAACAGTATCTCGTTTCTAATCCCGAGGTACTAAAGGAAATAGAGACCAAGGTTCGGGCAAAGGTTGCCGAAGGCCAAGCCTAGCATACGGTTACTATGAAAATTTCTGGCATCCGAGCTCAAGTTCGCGACGCTCAACGGGTAAACGTGATGGTGGACGGTGTATATCGGTTCTCGCTCGACATTTCACAGGTTATTAGTCTTGGTATTAAGGTTGGCGCTGAGTACACAAAAGAAGAGCTTCGGGGTCTTGAGCAAGAGAGCCTGTTCGGGAAAGTGTATGCCAGGGCTCTTGAATACGCACTGACGCGTCCTCGAAGTCAGCGTGAGATGAAGGACTATCTGTACAGGAAGACGCGCGACACGAGGCGCAAAGATGGGGCAGTAAAGCCTGGAATCTCCGAAGAGACAGCAGCGCGGGTGCTCGATAAATTACTAGAGAAGAAGCACGTCGATGACGAAGCCTTTGCCTCGTATTGGGTTGAAAACCGAAAGTTACGCAAAGGTGTCAGCGCCCGTAGATTGGCTCAAGAAATGGCGAGTAAGGGTGTTGATAGACAGATAATCGACGAAGTTCTAGCCACTACCGACCGCGAAGACATCGAAGAACTTCGCAAGGTTATTAGCAAAAAGCGTACTCGTTACGATGACGAAAAGAAGCTGATTGCCTATCTAGCGGGGCAGGGTTTTTCTTACGACACGATACGCGAAGCGTTAGACGCGCCCGACGACGAAGCGTAGGCGGGTGCGCTAGGCGTCTGGCTGGGGGTCGGCTTTTCGAAAAGGGTTAACGTAGTCAAAGTGGCTCGACTCTTTTTCTCGTTCGACCACTTTCTTAGCGGTTGATTTGACGGTCACAGTCGTTCGGTTAATGTCGACAATTTGAGACCGGTGAATAAGCGGGCCGGTATCGGTGAGTCCTTTGAAGAAGCCACGCTTTACTTTTAGTTTCTGAATAGAGAAGCTAGTCGCCTCTATGGTGTAGTCCTCGACCTTTCCAAGTTTATGTTTGTGCTCGTCTACGACGTTCATTCCGATAAGTGAAAAAGACAATTCATAGAGCTCTTTTATCTTTACGACATCATCGAGACCAATAATCTCATCGCTTCCGTCGACAATCATACCAAGATGTCCCATTTCTCGAATATCAGCAACGCGCAGCAGCGAAGGATGCTCTGTAAGTAGAGGACCTTTTAGCGTATAGGCGAGAATCATTAGGTTCGACGGGTCGATCACCGGTTTTTCGAGTTGACCAATAGGCCCACCTGTGTGAAGGCTCATAACTGGGATGTCGGTCATCTGTGATCCAAGAAGCTGCATAATAGTAAGTATAAGCGTTTTTGCGCGGTGGCGCTACTCTCCGAACGGATTCGTCCGCAATCCCTCGTCTTTAGGTAGCGATACAACCTGATCGCTCCTGCGGAGCGTGTTAATACGCTCAAGCGTCGTAGCGTCAATAGAGCCGGCGTCTATGTCTGAGGTGTAGGTTCCGTCAACCGATGTCTCTTCAAGCATTTCATTCAAATGAAGGACAGCAAGTGCGAAGACCGCAGATACAATAAGGAAGAATATAATGATATGGAATCTATGAAGTAGCTGACCTACTTTTTTTCCGATTAATCTGGGGGCGAGATGTTGCATGTTCATGGGTTACCTTACGAATATCGATATTATAAGTTTTTCTATAACGACAAGGTCTTCGCTAGTACTAGCCCGCCCAATACTGATGTGCGTGACTTGTAGCTTCGGGATGTTGCTTTCGACTCCACGCAAAAAGGCGATGAAGTCGTCGTAAGCAACTTCTGAATTCACCACCACAGAAAATGACCGAGAATTTTGTATGGGCGCGTTGTTGTCGAAGGTCGTAGTAATGGAGATCCCGGCAATGTCGGCATAGTGTTGAACGTCCCGTATGGCAGCAGGCTGATAGTTGGCGTTGGTAGCAAAAATTTCATTTGCCTTCGCGACTAGGCCTTGCTCCTGGTTAAGTTGACTCTTAAGCGCTTGTAGATTTTGAATTTGTTCAGCACTAGCGTTAGCGTCGGTGACTCGGTGGCCTACTTCGACGGAAAAGGTGCGGAGCTCGGCGAATGCAAAATAATAGACAGCTACTCCGCTTGAGATAACGATAAGAAGAAAGAAGGTGAGGAAACCACGGAGTTTTGTTGGATTCATTTTTATTGTCCCCCTTCTTTATTAAATGTAACGGTCATAGTAACGCTTACTGGATAGTTATCGATACCCCCCGAATCGGCACTGACCGACTGAAAGGAGACGGTCTGAACAAGCGGGGACGAGCGGAACGCCGACTGGAGGGCGAGAATCTGCTCGGTTGTTTGTGCGTATGCGGTTATTGTAACTGGAGATGAGATAGATGCTACCGTTAAATCGACATTGCCGATAACGGTTCCTTCTGGCATCAGCTTGCCTATGCCAGTTAGAATTTCCGAAAACCTCACCTCTTCGTCGAGAACGACTTTTGCTCCATAGAGCTGTGCGCTTAAATCGCTGACTTTCTGTTTCGTCTCACCATAAATGCCAGCTTCGGTGTCGTTCGTTTCAATTAGTGAATCGGCGCTCATCTTTGTGTCATTGAGAATCATAGATGAACCGTACATAACGGCAAGGACTCCGAGCGTGGCTACGAGAGTCATGCCGATGTAGCGTACTAGCAGTGTATTTATTCGAGCCGCCTCGAGCTGTTTCTTGCGTTCGCCTGGAAGAAGATTAATCATTTCCACATCCTTCCCGGGGGGATACTCGCAATACCAGCAACGGTTATATAGCGTGGACGGAACTGCTTTGGTGGCTCTTGGAGTTTTGCAAAATCAAGTCGTTGCCACGGGCTGGCGACACGTGCGGCGATGACTAGGTTCTCGGTAAAGTATTCGCCAATACCTGGCACGCTACTACCGCTTCCAACGACAAGCAGTTGTTCAAGTTTCTTCTTGTTGTCGATACGCTCCGAGTAGTATCTCATAACCTTGCGCACTTCAGTGAGGATTCGCTCAAGGCTTGGAGATAGTGTTTCGCGCAACTTCGCCTGCCTGGGCCCGGCGTTGAGGCCATTAAGGACCTTAAGCTGGTGGGCATTTTCAAGGGGGATATTCAATTTCTTGGCGATATCTAGAGTGAACGTGTTGCCGCCGAGGGCGATACCACCAGTTACCCGAAGGTGACCCTTATCTATAATCGCAATATCTGTACTAGTAGGGCCAATATCAACAACAATTGTAGGCAGGTCTGCGCTTTCGGTCTTCGTGAGCAGGCGGGTGACAGCGCTGATACTGGGCTCTACAAAAATAGTTTTGTAACCGGCGTCTTCGATGCATTTGACGGCATTGTCAACGATAGTTCTTGGAATCGCGTACATCAGGACGGTAATGAGCTTCTGGGCCCGGTCGCGCTCAATAATTGCGTAGTCGATATACAAGGTTGAAGAGGGTATTGGTATATATTGTTCTGCCTCAAGAGTGACCGCTTCACGTAGAGTGTTTTCAGCCGAATACGGTAGCGTAAATGTCCGGCAATAGGTTCGTGCTGTCGGTAGCGTAAGAGCGACATGCGTGCCGGTAAGCGTGCCGACAATTTTTTCCGCGAGAAGCAGTTTTATATTCTCGGTGAGGTATGCTCCGTCGGTAGTCTCGAGGGCATCTTTTACCTTAAGCGGGTCAAGATCAAGTGAGCCGTATCCGTTTACAAGCCATTTTTTCTCGTCAATAGACATGGCCTTCACACTTGCTGTGCTAATATCTAGTCCGATTATTGGTGTATCTTTGAAAAAAAGTTTTGACATATGCCCACTAATGTAACTCTACTCAATATTGTACCACGAAGCAGTACTTTGTAGGGGGCGATATGCTACTGGATATTCTGAGACAGCTGCGCGATTGGAAGCATCACGCTGGCTGCGATAAGTCCAACCATCGACCCCATGATGATAATCATAACTGGCTCAATGATAGAACTGACGCTATCGATAGACAGGTCTACTTCATCCTCAAAGAACTCAGCAACTTTCAGGAGGACGGTGTCGGTTTGTCCTGTTTCTTCACCAACGGCGAGCATTTGACTAACGATGCCAGGGAAAAGGTCATCCTTCTCGACAACCGCCGCAAGTGATCGACCGTTTTTTACTTCACGGGCAGCATTTTTTAGCGCTTCTTCAAAAAGAGAGTTACCGACTGCTCGTGAGGTTACATCTAACGCTTGAAGTACGGCTACGCCAGCGCCCATTAAGGACGAGAAGACGCGAGCAAAGCGGGCGACGGCCATTTTGCGGACAATGCCTCTAACTCCCGGTATGCTCAGCAGAAGAGAGTCGAATCGGTGCTTTCCTTTCGGTGTTTTAGTGTAGCGGAGCAGGAAGGCTAGTCCACCGACAAGCCCAACGGCTACTAGATACCAATAGCTGGTCATGAAAGAGCTAAGGCCAAGCATGAACTGTGTTATTGCCGGTAGTTCAGCGTCGGGGCCGCCTAGGTCTTTAACGATGGTGCCAATCTGGGGAACGACAAAGAGCATTAAGCCGAAAAAGGCGAGAACTGTAATGACCACAAGGACCATTGGGTACGCCATAGCGCTCCGGACTTTTTTTCGTATTTCCGAGCTACGCTCTTGCTGCAGGGCGAGACGAGCAAGAATTTCATCAAGTATACCAGCTGTCTCTCCGGCACGAACCATGTTCGTATATATATCGTTAAACGTTTCTGGGTGCTTACTTAAGGCCTCACCAAGAGGCATACCGCCTTCGACGTTTTTTACGACAGTTTCAAGAATTTCTTTTAGAGCTTTATCGTTCGTGTACTTGTTGAGAGATGTTAAGGCTCGCAACAAAGGAACGCCGGCGCCAACCATAGCACTTAGTTGTCGTGTGAATATAACCAGGCTGTCTGCTTTTACTTTCGTTGTTTTAAAGTACTTATTTAAATCGAAGCTGACAGGAGATTTTTCTTTAAGCTTTTTAATGCTCACTGGTCGAAGTTGTTGCTTGGCGAGTGCTGCAATAACACTGGCGCGATCGGCAAGCTCGGTCTTACCTTTAACAACTTTATTCTGGGAATCGATGGCGGTGTAGGAAAATTGTGGCATAGCGGTTTATCCTCTGCTGACGCGCAGCACCTCCTCGATGGTTGTTTCACCGCGCAACGCCTTGATTAGGCCGTCAATTTGCATGGTCATCATCCCCTCTTGAATAGCCTGAGTCTGGATTTGATCGCTGGTGGCGTGTGACATGATTAGCCTTTTCATAGCCTCAGAGTTATTGAGCACTTCATAGATACCAATACGTCCTTGGTAGCCTTCGCTTACACCGTCGGCAACAACTGTTTTGTCAGCTCGCCATAACGTCAAAATTCCATTTTCGTCGGTGCTAAGGGGAGTTTCACCTCCAATTCCTGCTTCTTTGGCGCTTTTCTCGAGTTCGTGAACAAGTCGGAAATCGCCACCCTCTTTCAGGCCAAACAGATGGGCAATAGCTGTCTTTTCTTGTTCAGTTGGCGCGAAGCTTTGGCGTGATTCCATGTGGAGTCGGCGCACGAGACGCTGGCCGACGATTGCTCGGATGGTGCTTGATATCAGGAAGGGTTCAACGCCCATGTCAAGAAGACGAGGTAGGGCGGTTGCGGCATTGTTGGTGTGTAGGGTGCTAAAGACCATGTGCCCAGTAAGGGCGGCCTGAATGGCGAGGTCGGCGGTTTCGGTGTCGCGAATCTCACCGACCATAATAATGTTTGGGTCTTGACGGAGTAGCGAGCGAAGCCCGTTCGAGAACGTCATACCAGCTTTGGGGTTAGTTTGCGTTTGGTTGACGCCAGGAATCTTATATTCAACTGGGTCTTCGATGGTTGAGATGTTCACGTCTGGGCGATTAAGAATGGTGAGCATACTAAAGAGGCTAGTCGACTTACCGCTTCCGGTCGGTCCGGTCACGAGTACGATGCCATTTGGCTCGGCCATCTCCTGGGTAATATCGTTGAGGGCTTTGCCCCAATAGCCCAACTCGCTAAGTGACACGGCTTTGTTCGATTCGTCGAGAACGCGCATGGCGATTTTTTCACCATCGCTTACAGGCAGGGTACTGACACGAAGCGCATAGCGTCTTCCGGCAACTGTAATCTTAAATCGACCGTCCTGCGGGACGCGGCGCTCGTCAATTTTCAGGTTTGAAAGAATTTTAATGCGACTGATAAGAGCGTTGAGCACATTGCGCGGTAGTCTGTTTACTTCCTTAAGAACGCCGTCAATTCGATATCGAACCTGAACAAATTCTTCACGAGGTTCAATGTGAACGTCGCTGGCGTGTGAGCGAATTGCGTATTCGAGCAATAGGTTGACCGTTTGTGCAACTGGAGAGTCTTCGGAAATATCTTGATCTTCACCTGAAAGGTCCTGATCCTCAAGTTCGTCGGCGCGCTGAATGTCTATAACATCACTCAGCTCTTTGTTGACGTCTCCTCTATAGTAGTCGAGTGCCGCCAGGATGTTGTCGCGAGTTGCAATATATATTTTCGAGTTGGTGCCAATTTCTTTTTGTATGAAGTTCACCGCCTGGACGTCGTCAGGATCTTCCATCGCTAGGTGGTGAATACCTTCTTCGTCGATCTTAAAGAGGACGGCGTTATACTGTCTAGCTACCCGCTCTGGGATGCGAGTGAGAACGTCAGGGGGGATTGCTTGGGCATTTACTTCAACGAAAGGAATACCCGAATATTCGGCGAACGCCTGTACGAGCGCTTTTTCGGTAATGTCTTTTTGGTCAAGTACGATGTCTTGAAGAGGGCGCTTTGAAGATACTGCTTGTTTCTTTAAAGCAGAGAGTTGCTCAGGAGTTACTAGATTTGCCCGCCCAAGCACTGTTTCCAAAATGTTGTCGGAAATGCGCATATGCTTAGACCTATTGTAAAGCATTGACCACCGAAGCGCTAGATGTTGGTGTCTGATATACTTATGAGCATGATTATTGAGGCGACAAGCGAACAGGCAACCCGCAGTATAGGTGAGGCTATTGGTCGAACATTGCGTGGTGGTGAAGTGTTTGAGCTTGTTGGCGACGTTGGCGCCGGAAAAACAACTTTTGCAAAAGGTTTAGCGGCCGGGCTTGGTGTGAGCGAGACGGTTCAGAGCCCAAGTTTTACGATAAGTCAGGTGTACGAGGCCAGGGATCACCTTCGATTGGCGCATTATGACTTCTATCGCTTGCAAGATCCAGGAATTATGGCAGATGAACTTAACGAAACGGTTCATGATATAAAGACAGTGACGGTTATTGAATGGGCCGACACCGTAGGTGACGTGTTGCCAGATGGATATTATCGAATTGTGCTCGAAGCCACATCTGATAACGGTCGTACCATTATCATCCCTGACGAAATAGGAGAAAAATTATGATTCTTTGCATGGATACCTCGACGCCAACCTGCAGGCTATGGCTAGTGGACGGCGAACGCACACTTCTAGAGGATAGCTGGGAGGCTGGACGAGAGCTTTCGACAGGCATTTTTCGCTATATACAGAATTGCTTAGAGAAAACTGGTGCAGGCTGGAGTGACATTTCAGGCATTGTTGTTTTTCAAGGGCCTGGAAGCTTCACTGGGCTCCGTATTGGAGTTACGGTTCTTAACACCGTTGCTCACGCACAGGCTATTCCGATTGTTGGTACGACAGGTGATGATTGGCGAACTGACGGATTGGGTCGCTTGGGAGATTCTGAGGATGACGAGCTGGTTATGCCAGCATATGGTGCAGGCGCACATATTACGAAGCCACGTAAATAAGCTTGCGCTGAATATCTTATGAGCGCTACAATAGACGTAGGTCTTTCATTCGCAGAAGAGTGAGGACTCTTGATAAACTTTTTGAACAATTCAGACCAGTCTTTGATTATACGCACTAGTTAAGATGAACACTTGACGAGACGATGTCTGAGGAAGGAACAATATGGTAGAAGCAATAATCGCCGTTATCATCGGAGCACTTGCTGGTGTGGGCGGAAAAGCAACTTACGACCTTCAGCGTCGTAGTAACAGCAAGCATTCAGCTGATAAAACAATCGCCGACGCAAAGACAAAAGCCAGTGATATTGTCTTGAAGGCAAAAGATGAGGCAATGAAACTTGCTGACGATACAAAAAAAGAAGAAGCCGAGCGACGAAAGTTATGGGATAAGACGGAAAATCGCCTTGCCGAGCGAGAAGTATCACTTGATAAGAAACTCGACGAGCTCGACAAGCGAGCCGATAACCTTCGGGCACAAGAGGTTGAGGTTGAGTCGTTGAAAGATGAAATTCGCGACATACGCACTCGTCAACAGGAGAAGTTAGAGAAAATTGCCGGGCTTAAGAAAAAAGAAGCGGCCGACAAACTTCTTGAAATGACCGAACGAGATATAAAAGAAGATTTGACTGGTCTTGTTTCAAAACTACAAATCGATGCTCAAGAAACTGCCGAAGATCAGGCGCAGTTTATTCTTGTATCAGCGATGGAGCGCATGAGCTCTGAAGTGACCGCTGAGCGAACAGTGACAGCGCTGAAGCTGACTGATGATGAAATGAAGGGTCGAATTATCGGAAAAGAGGGGCGCAATATTCAAGCCCTTCAGCGCGCGACTGGCGTCGATATTTTGGTTGACGACACGCCAGGTATGGTGATTCTTTCAAGCTTCGATCCGCTGCGACGACAGGTCGCCCGTTTGAGTCTTGAGATGCTTATGAAAGATGGACGCATCCACCCGGGACGTATTGAAGAGGTGGTCGCAAAGGCCGAACGAGAAATAGACAAAGAGGTTCTTCGTGCCGGTGAAGATGCAACTCGAGAAGTTGGTGTGGTCGGCGTTCCGAAAGAAATGGTTCAACTACTTGGCGAGTTGAAGTTCCGAACCAGCTACGGACAGAACGTGTTGCTTCACAGCGTCGAAATGGCCCACATGGCCGGGCTTATCGCCGAAGAAATTGGTGCTGATGTTCGCATTACAAAAACAGCAACACTACTTCACGATATCGGTAAAGCGGTCACCCATAAGGTTGAAGGCAAGCACCACCATATTGGGGCTGAAATTGCTCGTAAGAATGGTCTTAGCCAAGAAATCATTCACGCTATTGAAGCGCACCATGATGATATTGAGGCGACAACCCCAGAAGCGATCATTGTCCGAATATGTGACGCACTTTCAGCAGCGCGCCCGGGCGCACGTAATATTTCAGTCGAGAACTTCGCAGAACGCATGCGAGACCTTGAAAATATTGCACTGAACTTTAAGGGAATTGAAAAGGCATACGCCATTAGTGCCGGACGTGAAGTTCGGGTTATTGTGCGACCGGAATCAATCGATGACTTGTCGGCAATCAAGCTGGCGCGCGATATTGCTAACAAAATTGAGAGCACCATGCAGTATCCGGGCACTATTAAGGTTAACGTCGTTCGTGAAACACGAGCCGTAGAATACGCTAAGTAGCGGTATAATAAGGTTAATTTAAGTACAAAGGAGATAGTATGACAACACCAGCAACAAAACAAACGGAGGGCCCAGGTAAGGGCTTGGCGATTGCTTCTATGGTTGTCGGTATCGTTGCCTTTCTTACTGGCTGGACGCCATTCTGGGGACTTGCCGTAGGTATTACCGCTGTGGTACTTGGTATCATCGGACTAAAGAAGGGTGGCGAGAAAGGGCTTGCCATTACCGGAATTGTCACTGGTGGGCTTGCTGCATTGACGAGTCTTATCTTTACTAGCATTGCTATCATTGGCATGGTAGGCTCGATGGCCTTTATTGATGCGGTCAGTGAAGAGGTGTCAACGCAGTACGAGTACGGTGGTGAGTCGACTACCGATCAAACGGGAATTAAGGGCGGTATGTACAAAGTTGGAGCAGACATGGCTGCCGGTGAATATGTCGTTATAGGGTCTGGTTATCTACAGATTTCTTCCGATTCTTCGGGTTCTTTTGAAAGTATTATCGAGAACGATAATTATACGAATCGTACGATCTTCTTGGTTAAGGATGGTCAGTATGTTGAGTTCAGTGGTCGGGCGTATGCACCTTCCGAGGCGCCAAAAGTTGACACTTCAGATGGAGAGCTACCGGCCGGAAAGTATAAGGTCGGCGTTGATCTTCCTGCGGGAGAATACAAGCTTGTCCCTATTGGAAGTGGGTACTACGGACTCAGCACGTCTGCAAGCGATTCATCTGACTCACTCGTTTCGAACGACAACTTCGACACAGAGCGATACCTGACGGTCCAGGACGGACAGTACCTGAAAATAAGTAGGGCGACACTTAAGCTTTAGACGTGCCTGCTTGGGAAACAAAAAAGACCGAAACAGTTTCGGTCTTTTTAAATATACTTCTTGGTCGGGGTGAAAGGGCTCAAACCTTCGACCTCTCGGTCCCAAACCGAGCGCGCTATCAACTGCGCCACACCCCGATGTGTGGTGACTAGGGTATTATACGATACTTGGGGGGACTTTTCCAGAGTCAAAACAGATGCTTGCGGTGAATATAGTAATCGGGGTATGATATGTGCAGCATGAAATCATTTGTCTTACGGTCAGTGGCCTACGTGAAGGCACACCCTCGCACCGATACTGTTATTCTTTTCATTGGTCTTGCTATATTCGCAGCTATTGCCTTAGGTAATGTAGCCCGAGCCTCTATTTGGTTCGACGAGGCTTTTTCGGCGTATTTGGTGCAGTTTAGTTACTGGGAGATTGTTCAATTTACCAGTGAAGATGTGCATCCGCCGTTGTATTATTGGCTTCTAAAAACTTGGAGCATGTTATTTGGTACAACTGAACTCGCGCTACGCTCGTTAAGCATCGCTATGGGCGCAGTGTCAATTGCGTTGAGTTATATTCTTGCTAGAAGGTTTTTTGGGCGGCTAGTTGCAGGGGTGTCTCTTCTTTTCATGATCCTATCGCCGACAATTATTCGCTATAGCGACGAGGCACGCATGTACACACTTGCGTCTGTTATCGTCTTGCTTGCGACATTCTTGTTGTTAAAGGCGACTACGACAAGAAAGAGGGGTTGGTGGGTGGTGTACGGTGTCATGGTATCTCTTGGCATGTGGACGCACTATTTCACAGCTGTTGCGTGGCTAGCGCATTGGGTCTGGCGTAAGCTAGTGACAAAGGGCAAGTTCTTCACAAAGGACTGGCTGCTGGCACATATTGTTGCTGTGGCGCTGTTTCTTCCTTGGGTACCGTTCTTTGTCATACAGATCGCCAGCGTTCAGCAGGGCTTTTGGATTGGCCCAGTAGGACTCGATACTGTTACAAACTATTTTGCTCACTTCTTCTATTATCTTCAGCACGGGCAAGTGCTTGGCTGGTTCGCGGTACCGTTGCTTGTTGTTGTCACGCTAATTATTGTCCTGACGCGCCGAGTATACCGGGCGCTAAACGCTCAGGAAAAGAGGCAGTATTTGCTCATCGCATCGCTAGCATGGGCCGCTCCGGTTATTTTGTTTGTCTTGTCCCTGCCTCCACTTAGCTCTGTGTTTGTTGAGCGCTACCTTGTTCCATCGATTACTGTTACGAGCATATTCTTTGCCGTAGTGCTTGTTATTGGGACGCGCAGATGGCGTCCGATATGGCGAGTTACTCCGGTTCTCCTTGTCGTTGCTATGATGGTTGCCGGCATCGTAAACGTCTACACCTATGGTAACTTCAACAAGAACTCAAATACACACGTTCTTACCGGAGAAGTCGTGGAGATGATTCAACAGGAAGAGCCGGACGGGGTGCCTATTGTGGCAGAGTCGCCTTGGGTTTTTTATGAAGCAATTTTTTATGCTACCGATGAGCATCCCATATATTTCATCGATGAGTCTACCGAGTATGTATATGGGTCGCTAGCAATGTTGCGCGATAGGGACCAACATAAAATAACGGATTTCAAAGCATTCACTGAAGAGAACCCGATTATTTGGTACATTGGCAATACGAACGAAGAACAGGTTCCGCCTTATGGTGATGGTTGGATCGAGTTGAAGACGGTAGGAGCTTACAGCAATATTACCGATAGCACGGTATATAAAGCAACGAAATATCGCGTTAACGGGGAATAATTTTCATCAGGAAGCGGTGTCGAACAGCTAAATAGATAACGCCTATTACCGCTGTTGATACAATGAAGTTGTACCACCACAGCTCACTTCTAGGTAGCACAAGGGACGCGAAGAAGATGACAAATGCGTGGATTGTGTAGACGTAAAGCGAGTTTCTTCCAAAAGGCTTTAGTATCCAGCCGAGCCATTTATTGATAGGTCGATCGAACCTACTGAACAGCCAGAAGAATGTCGCGAACCATATTGCAAAAAGAAAAAGCCGAGTCGGTGGAAGCCGATCTTTATCAAATATGTATCGTGTCTCGTCATAGGTTGACGATAACCACTCGCCAATGCCTGGTATGCCTCCACCGAAAGCTAGCAGCGCCGATAATACGAGCGTTAGGGCGGTGAATGGAACAATTATACCAATTGTGAGACGTCTTGTTTTGTCGGTAAGATTAAGCCACCACCTTGTTGCGTCGCTCCAGTGGAATCCGACAATCAGACCACAGAAGAATAGCAACTGCCAACTAAGTGGCTGTAGCAGCCATCCCGAAGGTGGTGGGGGCGTCGGGAACAGCGACCAAACGGCGACGCTCGCTATGGCGACGGCATACCATAGCTGTTTTCGGAGAAGCCAAAGAGCCAGTGGCGTGAAAAAAATAAAAATTGCATACAACCGAAGGTAGTCGGCCCAACCGTAAATATATTGCAACGTTAACGTCTGCCAAACCATCGTCCATATTTCACCTGCGGGAAGGAATATGCCAGGTTTGATGCCGGGGTTTTCCATAACAAGCCATCCAATAAGCGTGAAGAAGATAACGAGAATAGCAAAGGTGATATAGAGTTGCCAGGCTCGTTTGAGCAGGAGTTTTGTCGCAACAGCAAGCGGTCTATCTCTAAGTTTAGCTCCCCTGACAATCCCAAGCACGATACCAGAGATGAGAAAGAAGCCTTCGGCTGTTGAGGCGAATAGTAGGCTTTTTCCGGTAATGTATTCGTAGCCACTCGGGTAAAAGTAGAGATGATTAAGGATAATAACCAGCAAGAAGTATCCGCGCAGCAGGTCGAGAGTTTCAATGCGATTAATTATTTTATCTTTGCTCACTAATATATAGTATAGCCGATGCTATAATGGAGAGATGAATGTCTGCTACGTTATTGCAGTCAGCGGTGGGGTAGATTCAGTCTCGCTTCTTGATATGATGGCCCGTGCCGGGCGGGCGGGCGATAGTATTGTTGCCCATTTTGACCACGGCATTCGAGATGATTCGCACGAAGACGCCCAATTTGTGGAGCAACTGGCAAAGAAATATGATATTCCGTTTTATGCAAAGCGCGAGGAGCTTGGCCCAGGTGCAGGTGAAGCATTAGCCCGCGATCGTCGCTATGAGTTCTTGCGTGAGCTTGCGAAAAAGCATGACGCCCGTATTGTAACGGCGCACCACGAAGATGATCTTGCCGAAACCATTGCAATCAACCTGCATCGTGGCACCGGATGGCGCGGGCTTGCGGCACTTGATTCCGATATTGTCCGACCCCTACTTCATATGAGCAAGTCGGAATTAATTGGCTACGCGATGCGTCGAGGGCTTGAATGGCGGGAAGACAGCACTAATAGTAACGGTGTATATTTACGGAATCGGTTACGTCCGCACATTCAGCGATTGCCTCGTGAGCACAGAAAGAAAATAGGCGACCTTCGATTGCGGCAACAAGAAGTGAAGCGACAGATTGATCAAGAAGTGGCTGCAATAATGGGAGATGGGCCACTTTACAGTCGGTACATTTTAACGCACATTCCAAAGAAGACGGCGCTTGAGTGCCTTCGGGTAATAACAAAAGGCCGATTAACGCGGCCGCAAATGGAACGATTGTTGCTGGCGGTAAAAACAGCGCATCCAGGCCACGCGTACGAGGCTGGAAGCGGCGTGAAGCTTCAGTTCTCTTCTCGCTATTTTACACTTTAACTGGTAAAATGGAGAACAGATAAACCAAGCTTTTTTACTATGCCGAAAGGAATGAATCGTTGATATGGCCACCAAGCTTCCCCCTCAAAAAAAGAAACCGAGTTCGCTCATAAGGCTTGTCCTGTTTTGGGCTATTGTTGTATTTGGCGTTCTTGCCGCAACAGCATTCCTTACACCTCAAGAAGGGCTGAAGGACGTTGCTCTGTCTGACGTCGTAAAACGAGCTAATGCTGGCGAAGTAGAAAAAATTGAAGTTCAGGGAAATGAACTGAAAGTAACCCCCGAGGGTAGCGATACCCCGACTGAACGTTCAACGAAGGATGCTGCAAGCAGCCTCTACGAACAGGGCCTCAATGAAGACGCTAATGTCGAACTTGTCGTGACGGCACCATCGGCCACTGGTGATATCTTATGGAATCTTGCAATCATACTCATACCCGTAATCATTATTGTGGCGTTCTTTATGTTTATGATGCGTCAGGCTCAGGGCCAGAGTAATCAGGCTATGGGCTTTGGTAAGTCAAAAGCAAAACTGTACGGCGAAGATAAAACAAAAGTTAATTTTGACGATATTGCTGGAAACGATTCTGCGAAACAAGACCTTGAAGAGGTTGTCGATTTCCTGAAAAACCCAAAGAAATATGAATCACTTGGCGCGAAGATTCCAAAGGGCGTACTACTTGTCGGAAGCCCGGGAACAGGTAAGACAATGCTGGCCCGTGCGGTCGCCGGCGAAGCGAACGTACCATTCTTCAGTATTAGTGGTTCAGAATTTGTTGAAATGTTTGTTGGTGTCGGTGCATCTCGAGTGCGTGACCTTTTCTCAAAAGCGAAAAAGAACTCACCGGCGATTATCTTTATCGATGAAATTGATGCTGTCGGACGTCGCCGCGGAAGTGGTATGGGCGGAGGACATGACGAACGCGAGCAAACGCTAAACCAGATTCTTGTAGAGATGGATGGATTTGAAGCCGGAACAACCGTAATTGTACTTGCCGCAACTAACCGTGCTGACGTGCTCGACCCAGCACTTCTTCGCCCGGGACGATTTGACCGTCGCACAAACATTATGTTGCCTGAACGAAGGGACCGAGAAGCTATCCTGAAAGTGCATTTTAAACAGAAGCCCGTCGACTCAACAGTGAACATTGATTCGCTTGCGGCTAAAACAGCTGGCTCTTCCGGAGCAGATCTTGCAAATATTGCTAACGAAGCGGCAATCGTTGCGGCTCGTAGAAACTCAAAGAAAATTAGCAATGCCGATCTTACAGAAGCCTTTGAAAAAGTAGCTATTGGACCAGAGCGCAAGACGAAAATTATGAACGAGGAAGACAAGAAAATGACAGCTTATCATGAAGCTGGCCATGCAATTGTCGGGCACATTCTCCCAGACAGTGACCCTGTCCATAAGGTGACAATTATTCCACGCGGTGGAACTGGTGGTGTTACATGGTTCTTGCCGCCAGAAGACCGCAACTATACGAATATTGTTGAGTTTAAGGATATCTTGGCACGAGCACTTGGTGGCCGTGTTGCCGAGAAGCTTGTTTACGGTGATGACCGAGTGACGACTGGTGCAGGTTCTGACCTTCGAAAGGCGACTGAAATCGCCCGAGACATGGTTATCGAGCAGGGAATGGGTGCAAATCTTCGCGATCAAGTATTCCACGAAGACAATGGCGGAATGGTTATGGAGCGAATGGCTCACGAGCGCCCGTACAGCGAAGACACTGCTCGGCTTATTGACGCAGAGGTCGCCATACTTATAAAAGAAGCGGCACGTCGGGCTGAAGCAGTTATTAAGGCTAACCGAGAGGGGCTTGATAAGCTTGCTGCCGCCCTACTTGAAGAAGAGACGATCGAGGAAGACCGAGTACTAGAAATACTGAGCGGAACCAAATTACCAAAGGAGGCGAAGCTCTACTAGCGTCGTCTTTTTCGGACAAGAACCACGATGATTACATACATGCGAAACCGTCTACTTAAGGTAAACAAAAGCCTTTCCCTTAAGCTCGCCGCCGCACTCCTTGCGGCGTCATCGTTGTTTGCAAGTTTACTTGGGTTGCTCCGAGACCGACTACTAAACGGACTCTACTACGAGACCTACCCAACAGGTATTGACGCTTACACCGTTGCCTTTACTGTGCCCGATTTCATGTTCTTTATTCTGGTCTCCGGGGCATTGAGCGTCACCTTTATTCCCATATTTAACCAACGCCTAGCGACCGGTAACAAGCGTTCGGCGTGGGAACTTTCAACAAGTCTCTTGAACCTGCTAGCGCTTTTGACGCTAGTGGTGAGTGTCCTGATTATTGCGTTTGCCGACCCACTCGTACGGTACGTAGTAGGGCCAGGACTCGACGAGTCCAGCCGTGCATTGGCGGTGAGCATGATGCGCGTTATCGCCATAAACCCATTCTTGTTTGCTGTTGCGACGGTGTTTGCCAGTATGCAACAGGCGGTCGGCCGGTTCACCTTCTTTGCCCTGGCTCCGGCTATTTACAACGTCGGTATTATTATTGGTACGCTCTTCTTTACCGACGGCATTACTATTTTCGGCTGGGAGTTATTCGAGGGCGGTATTATGGGCGTGGCACTGGGTGTTGTTCTCGGGTCGCTTATGCAACTTATTGTCAGTAGCTTGGGCCTTTATGGCATGGGCTTCGATTATCGGTTTAAAATTTACTGGAAGAATAAGGGGCTACGTCGAGTGCTACGACTCCTTCCTCCACGCTCACTTGACCAGGGGATTGATTACATAAACAGTATTGTTGAAACTAACCTGGCCTCGCGAATGGTAGCCGGAAGCGTACGTGCCTATCAACAAGCGACGGCGCTGTCTTTTGTGCCAATTAACCTGATTGGTGTTGCCATAAGTACAGCCGCCTTTCCAAAGATGACCGAACGCTTGGGGCAAGGACGGCCTGACTTGTTTAGAAAAGAGCTTCAGTCGGTGCTGCGGGTCATTATTTGGATAGCGCTTCCAGTTACGGTTGTGGCATATTTCGGACGTGGCTATTTGGTGAGCTTTATCTTGAATGGTGGTGATTCGTACATGGCCGGCATACTCGGTATATTGGCGTTAACTATTCTTTTCCGTTCAATCTACTTTATATCAGCTCGAAGTTTTTATGCTCAGCAAGACACAAAGACGCCGCTATATATTTCGCTTTTCACAATTAGCCTCAATATTGGGCTGGCTATATGGTTTACACTAGGTCCGCCGTCTATGGGCGTATACGGACTAGCCTGGGCGGCGGTTATTGCAACATTTGTTGAAGTTGTTGTTTTATTCCGTATTATGTCGATACGCATAAAAGGGCTTTTTGATACAAAGTTTGTTCAGGCGGTAGGGCGCATGTTGAGCGCGACCGGGTTTACGGCAATCATTACTTATATTATGGTGCTTCTATTTCCGCTTAACGCCGAAGACCAAAGCTTCTTTGTGACCTTTCCAAAGTTTGCGCTTATTGTTGCAGTAAGCCTGTCTTCATACATGGCGCTATGTCATTTGCTTAAACTCTCAGAGATGAAACCTATTGTGTCGCGGATGGTTCGCGTCAGGAAATACGTTCGAAAGCAGTTGAAGAGATAGTTTATGAACCAAGATCATATTCGAAACTTCTGTATTATTGCGCACATCGACCACGGGAAGTCGACACTTGCAGATCGTATGCTTGAGACGACAGGAACGGTGACGCACCGTGAGATGAAGTCGCAGCTTTTAGATAGCATGGACCTTGAGCGTGAAAAAGGTATCACCATTAAGCTTGCGCCGGTGCGCATGAAGCACGGTGACTACGAGCTAAATCTTATTGATACGCCCGGTCATGTTGACTTCAGCTATGAGGTATCACGAAGCCTACAAGCGTGCGAGGGGGCAGTACTTGTAGTCGATGCCAGTCAGGGCGTTCAGGCTCAGACGCTTGCGAATGTTTACCTTGCAATGGCGGCAAACCTGACAATTATTCCTGTGCTTAATAAAATTGATCTTCCGGCTGCTGACGTCCCTCATGTGAGTGCCGAAGTGATTAACCTGCTTGGCTGTGCCGAGGAGGATATTATTATGATCAGCGCAAAGACCGGCGAAGGTGTTCCGGATGTCCTAGATGCGGTTGTCGAGCGCATTGCCGCGCCAAAAGGCGAGGCTAGCAGTGCGACCCGAGCGCTAATTTTTGATAGTTACTTTGATGATTACCGTGGTGTTATTCTTTACGTCCGCATTATTGACGGCAGTATTAAGAAGGGCGATAGCATTGAGATGATGGCGACGTCCGCTAGGGGCCTTGCGCTAGAAGTCGGTTCTTTGAGCCCTTCTATGAAACCGAGCAACGAGCTAACCGCTGGGGAAATTGGCTATGTCGTCACGAACCTTCGAACAACCCGTGAGGCCCGAGTTGGTGACACTGTGACCGTAGAGCGAGTTCCAGCCACTCAGGCGCTTCCTGGCTATAAGCTCGTGAAGCCGTTTGTGTATGCCGGTTTCTTCCCTGTTAGTAACGACGATTACCAAGACCTAAAAGACGCAGTTGAAAAATTGAGTTTGAGCGACTCGGCGCTTCAGTTTGAGCCAGAGAATTCACCAGTGCTTGGCTTCGGTGTTCGTATTGGGTTTTTAGGCTTGCTGCATCTTGATATTATTCGTGAGCGTCTTGAGCGCGAGTATAACCTCGAGCTAGTCATCACTAACCCGTCGACAGACTATCAGATATCGCTCAACAACGGTGATTCTTTAGATATAAAAAGCGCTAGCAATCTTCCAGATGTAAGTACAATTCAGGAGATCCGCGAGCCGTGGATAAAAGGCGAGATTATTGTCCCTGCCCAGTATATTGGTGCGGTTATGCAATTGATTGTTTCGAAGCGTGGACAACAAAATAATCTTAGCTACATCGACGAACGTGCTTTATTGAGCTTTGAGGCGCCGCTTGCAAACTTACTCACCGATTTTTACGATCAATTGAAGTCCGTTACGAGTGGTTATGGTTCGTTTAATTATGAGCTAGACGATTATCGCGTGGAAGACTTGGTCCGGGTTGATTTTTACGTTGCCGGTGAAATGGTCGACGCCTTGAGCGTAATGGCTCACCGTTCTGAGGCTCAGCCACTTGGACGCGATATGGTTAAAAAGTTGAAAGAAGTTATTCCACGTCAGAACTTTCAGGTTCCGCTGCAAGCAGCCATTGGCGGAAAGTTTATTGCTCGTGAGGACATAAGCGCATATCGTAAAGATGTGACCACCGGACTTTATGGCGGTGACGTATCGCGAAAAAAGAAGGTGCTCGCAAAACAAGCTAAGGGTAAAAAGCGAATGAAGCGCTTTGGCAAGGTAGACATTCCATCTGAAGCATTTATGGTAATGCTGAAGCGCGATTAACTTTTTCTAACTAAGAAAGTTTTTCTATGAGGGCTTTGTGGATCTGCTCCTCAACTGCATCGAGTTGCTGGTTTGCATCAACTTCAATAAGATAACCAAGTTTTTTGTAGTGGTCGAGCACCGGCTGTGTTTTTTCGTGGAACTCGGCAATACGAACGTGGAGTTTATGTTCAATGTCGTCATCACGTAGGCCCCTTGTCTGCTTAACATCGGGGTGAGAAAAACGGTTGAAGATATGCTTCTCGTCGAGGTGTAAATATATAACTGCTTTTAGCGAGTGTTCTGCGCTATTAAGCGCTGAAATAACAGGTTCTTCCTCGCCGCTCCATCTTCCGACTGAACTTAAAATAAGAGGTTTACCCTTAAATTCATCTCTAGAAAAATAGGGGAGAATAAGTTGCCTGTACTCGTCGGTTGGAGCAAGATGTCCGTCGGCGATGATTTTTTTAACTTCGTCTGATGCGCTAGCTCGCAAGATATCACCGCCACTTATGACCGCACCGTTTACTGCATCGGCGAGAAGTTTCGCTTGGCTATCTTTTCCGGCAAATGGTAGGCCGAAGAAATTTATCGATCCGCTACCGATTAGGTGGGCAAGTTGTGACGTGTGTGAGTTTCCTGCCATGTATCCAGCGAGTATACGGCATTTACTCCCCTATTTCAACAAAGCATCTCTAGCACTCATTGACAGAGAGTGCTAGGTTAATTTATACTAGCGACATGACAGACCGACAACGATTTATTCTTTCGGCCATTATTGAGCAGCACGCAGAAATTGCTGCTCCTGTTGGAAGTGTCATGTTGGCGAAATTATTTGGTGTTTCAAGTGCAACCATTCGAAGTGAAATGGCTCGGCTTGAAGAGATGGGCTTCATTGAACAACCCCACACCAGCGCAGGGCGTATTCCAACAGATGCTGGGTATCGCTACTACGTCAACAGTCTCAACGGCACCGAACCCTACGAGCAGCCATTACTCGATCGCAGTGCGAGAGCGATTGAAGCCCGAGTGAACACTCAAGGTGGCGCCGACCGTACTATTCGTAGCGCGGTAGATAGTTTAGTTGAGCTAACCCAGAATCTTGGACTTGCCACTATTGGAGGTGAATTGTACTTAAGCGGTATCGGTAATCTATTCTCTCAACCTGAGTTTAGTCAGGCTGGCCACGCGCAAGCAGTTGCACGATTGTTAGATAACCTTGAGCCGTGGTTGCGAGAGGCAGCACCGAATGAGCCGTTGAACGTGTATATTGGCGCCGAAAACCCAATTGGTAAAGCAAGCGGATCGACACTTATTATTAGCCGGTTCAGGTCGCCTTATAGCGACAATAGCTATATTGGTGTGCTTGGTCCGACCAGACAGAGCTACGCTAAGGTTATGCGCTTAGTGCGTCATACTGGAGCAATGTTAGAGGAGATTTTATAGTGGCAGAGAAGAAGCAGACAAAGCGTGAGAAAGAGTTGTTGCAGACGATTGATGAATTAACAGGCGACATCCAACGCGTACAGGCAGACTTTGAGAACTATCGAAAACGAGTTGATGCCGAGAAGATTGCAGCTCGAGAAATTGGTCAATCATCAGCTGTTATGAAGTTATTGCCGGTCATTGATAATATCGAGCGAGCTATTCGGTATGTTCCAGAAGATCTTAAAGATCATTCTTGGGCCCAAGGGGTGACTGGTCTTGTGAAACAGCTCGGCTCATCGCTCGAAGGGCTACAAGTGAAGCGAATTGATGCGACAATTGGCGCTGAGTTTAATCCTGAACTGCACGAAGCAATTCAGTTTGATGAAGATGCTTCGGGTGAAAAAGAGGTTATTGCTGAAGAGCTCCAGGCTGGCTATACCATGAACGGACGGGTTATTCGTCATGCAATGGTGAAGGTTACTCGACAGTAAATCTGTGCTACCATAAGAGTAATATGAGTGGGCGCCTCGATATATTACTTGCAGATAAAAACTTTAACGGTGACATTGATGTCAGTGACGATGCTCGACGTCTAGTGTCTCGTGATGCGAGTATATTTGAGGTCGAGCCCCGAGGCGTTATCGCGCCCCGGGACACCAATGACATTGCTTCAATAGTGAAATGGGCCAATGCCCAAGTCGAGGCGGGCCATCCGGTAACACTTGCTCCGCGCGTCGGAGGAACTTGTATGTCTGGCGGGTCTTTAACCGAAGGTTACGTGCTCGATTTAAAGAGATATTATACATTCGTTGGAAGCGTTGATAACATTGCTCGAACTGTTCGCACTCAGTCTGGCGCAATGCACCTCGCAGTTGAAAAGCAAGTCCGGGAGGCCGGGTTACTCTTTGCTCCTTATACATCGTCTCGAGACATTTGCGGTATTGGGGGTATGCTAGGCAATAATGCCAGTGGCGAGCAATCCATTAAGTACGGCCCAACCAGCGCCAACGTTAACGAGGTGCAGGTTGTGTTGTCTGACGGCAACGAATATACTTTCGGACCGCTTACCCGCCTGCAGCTTGAAGATAAGAAGAAGCAGCCTGACTTTGAGGGACACATATACCGGCACATGACCCAACTACTAGAAGAAAATGCGCATACGATTGCAGCGCATCACCCGCGAACGGTTAAGAACGCTGCTGGATATGCTTTATGGGAACTGTGGGACAGACACCAGCAGGTGTTTAACCTTGGGCGTCTGTTTATAGGTGCGCAGGGGACGCTTGGTATTATTTCCGAGGCTGAACTGAAACTTGTGAAACCAGGTGCATACCAACGAATGATAGTTACCCCTGTTGGTGACCTAGGAAAACTGGCTGAAGTGGTGAAGACGACACTTCGATACGACCCAATGACCTGCGAAACATTTGACCATTTTACCTATGAGTTTGCAGAGAGGTACTATCCTGAAGATGCCGAGAGAGCACATGTTGCGAGAGGTAAGCACATGGTTATTCTGTCGGTATTTGAGGCGGACGAACAGCATCGAGCTGATGTTATCGCCGGCCAAGCAAAAGAAATGCTTGAAAAATTGGGACACGAAACATTCTGGATTGACGACCAGGCGACGGTTGAAAGTTTCCTAACTATACGACGCAAAAGCTTTAAAATGCTGCTTGACCATCCGCTAGCCAATACTCGTGCTCAAGCTTTTTTAGAAGATACAATTGTGCCACTCGAGAATTATGGTGCATTTCTTGGTGAACTTGAGGCTATCTTGAAAGAATACAACATGACCTACACCTACGCTGGCCATATTGGCGCCGGAAGCATTCGGCTTGTACCGCTGGCCGATATGGAGGCAGACGGTGCCTCGCGGCGGATTATGGAGCTTGAGGCAAAGGTAAATGACCTTGTTATTAGCTACGGCGGTTCAATAAGCGCCGATCACAACGACGGTATTATCCGGACACCATTTCTCGAAAAGCAGTTTGGTCCAGATATGGTGAAGCTGTTTGAGGAAGTGAAGAATTTATTTGACCCGAACGGCATATTTAACACCGGTAAGAAGGTTGGTGGCACCTACGAATTTGCACTTTCGCACATAATCACAAAAAATGGCGATTAGCACTCTTGACATACGAGTGCCAGTTTTATTACAATAGACACAGTTAGCAATCTCATCAAGGGAGTGCTAGAATATATAGTATAAGGAGATTTAACTACTATGGGTAAAATTATTGGAATCGACCTCGGTACAACTAACAGTGCGCTCGCCTATATGGTAGCGGGTAAGCCTGAAGTTATTGCAAACGCCGAAGGAAATCGAACGACACCAAGTGTCGTCGCAATTAATAAATCGGGCGAACGACTCGTTGGCCAGGTAGCACAACGACAGCGCGTCACGAACGCAAAAAACACTATCTATGGTGTAAAACGGCTTATTGGTCGCAAGTTTTCAGATGATGAAGTCCAAAAAGACCTCGATATCATGCCATATGAAATTGTTAAGAAGGGCAACGGCGTTGCTGTGAAGCTGGGTGACAAAGAATATACACCAGAGGAAGTCTCAGCTATGATTCTTTCAAAGCTTAAGGCCGATGCCGAAGCTTTCCTTGGTGAAAAAGTTACCGAAGCGGTTATCACCGTTCCGGCGTACTTCGACGACTCACAGCGCCAAGCGACAAAAGATGCCGGTAAAATTGCCGGTCTTGAAGTGAAGCGAATTATTAACGAGCCAACTGCGGCTGCACTTGCTTATGGGCTCGAGAGTAAGAAAGACGAAAAAATTGCCGTATTCGACCTAGGTGGTGGAACGTTTGACGTGTCTATTCTTGAACTTGGCGACGGCGTGTTTGAGGTAAAGAGCACCAACGGTGACACTCACCTCGGTGGTGAAGACTTTGACAATCGAATCGTGAATCATTTCCTCGATGAATTTAAGAAAGAATCAGGCATTAACCTCAAGGGCGACAATGCAGCTATGCAACGTCTTAAGGACGAGGCCGAGAAAGCCAAGAAAGAACTTTCTTCAACTACTGAATACGAAATCAATCTACCATTCCTTACTGCTGACGCCGATGGACCAAAGCACTTTGAATACAAGTTGACCCGTGCAAAACTCGAAGAGCTTGTTAAGGAGCTCATCACTCGTCTAGCTGACCCGGTTGAAAAGGCGCTTAAAGACGCTGGACTTAAGGCTAGCGACATTAACGAGATTGTTCTTGTTGGTGGTATGACTCGTATGCCGGCTGTTGCTGCACGAGTTAAGGAAATCTTCGGAAAAGAGCCGTTGAAGGGCGTTAACCCAGACGAGGTTGTGGCCGTTGGTGCTGCAATTCAAGGGGGTGTTCTTGCTGGTGATGTTAAAGACGTGCTCCTGCTTGACGTGACTCCGCTGAGCCTTGGTATTGAAACTATGGGCGGTGTATCGACTAAGCTTATAGAGCGAAATACAACCGTTCCGACGAGCAAAAGTGAGACATTCTCTACAGCGGCCGATAACCAGCCACAAGTAGAAATTCATGTCCTACAGGGTGAACGTGAAATGGCCGGCGACAACAAATCGCTTGGGCGCTTCATTCTTGATGGTATCGCTCCAGCTCCCCGAGGGGTTCCACAAGTCGAGGTGACGTTTAATCTTGACGCAAATGGTATCTTGAATGTGTCTGCAAAGGACAAGGGTACCGGTAAAGAGCAATCTATTACTATCCAAAACAGTGGAAACCTCTCGAAGGAAGATATCGAGAAGGCCCAAAAAGAAGCCGAGCTTCACGCCGATGAAGACAAGAAAAAGCGTGAAACGGTTGATACGCGTAATCAACTAGAAAACGCTATTTACCAAGCTGAAAAGATGCCCGATGAATTCAAGGACAAGATTTCCGATGAAGATAAAAAGGTTATTGAGGCAGCCGTTGAAGAGGCCAAAAAGCACCAAGAATCAACCGACAAGGATGAGCTTGAAACCTCCGCTAAGGCGCTAAACGATGCGATCATGCCAATTGGCGCCAAGCTTTACCAAGAAGCTGCTCCGGCAGAAGGTGAAGAAGGCGAAAAAGCATCTGACGGTCCCGTAGAAGGTGAAGTTGTCGACGACGAAAAGAAAGACGACAAAAAAGAAAACGATGCTAAGTAGGTAATATTCTTAGCCAAATAAAAAGCGAGGCCTGCGAGGTCTCGTTTTTTATATATCAACTATCTTTTTAGTGGCAATGTATCCGCCGCCGCCCATTCTGTTTAACGTGAATCCATTGTCGTCAACGTAAAAGGGGATCGAGCTTGGTGATGGGTGTAGTTTGATCGTCTTAATTCTTCGATCCAGACAGTACGTGCCAAAATATGAAATCATTTCCGTACCGATACCCTGTCTTTGGAAGTCGGGATGAACGGCTAGATGATGAATCCACGCTTCAGGCTCTTCAAGGTGTGCTCGTGGCTCGAAGTGTGCAGCGGCTTTGATTAAGTCGTCACGACTATCGTGGGCGATAAACAGATTACCCCGTCTGGCATACTCGAGAGTAGCGTCCTCCTCGATATATGCAGCGGCCTCGCGCAGTATGAAGGTCGATTGAACTATAGGGTCGAAAGTGTCCTCTGGATCCCAGGTTTCAGGCGCATAGAGTTTTTCGATGTTCATTAGTGCTATTATAGCATATTCTATAGGAAAATACAATAGTTGGTAGATTAGCTACTTTGGTTTTGGGAGCTCAAGAAACAGTGCCACCCACACCATACCGGGGTCAGAGCGGTAAAATGGCGCGTTGTACCATGAGGCGTCGGGGTTGAGAAGCTCAGGATAGGTGCCGGTTTTCTCAATCAACCGGGCAAATTTCTTGTATTGTAGCGTGTAGTCAGGGTGATTGTACCGTCTTAAGAGATGAAGGTAAAAGGTTGCGTGCCATGTCCAGATGGTCGTTCCGGTGTAGTTGGGCATTATCCACTTACCCATACCGAAACGGTGTCGAAACTCATTGTCGTGCTCGCCGTATTTCAGGGGATACGGCATATTCAGTTTCTTTTGGCTGATGTAACGGAATGTCTCGTCGGCCATTGTCTTGTCGTCAACCACCTTTAAGAAGAAAGGCATGAGTGCACTGTCGGAACTATAGGCGTCGTTTGTTCTGTCGGCGTTGAAGTAGCTACCGTTCCAGTAGTGTTCGAGCAGAATTGCGCGGTAAGCTTCGGGAGTAAAAGGGAAGCCGGGGAGTTTCAAGACTCGCACGCAATGCGCCATTCGCCCAATTAGCGAGATTGCATAGGCGCTACGATCGTAGTAGATAGCATCGCGCATTTCGGCTATGGTTAGGTTAGGCCTAAGGTCGCCGCTTGCATCAAGATAACTTTCGGTAAACCACTTAAGCTGATGGCTAAGGAACTCTTTTTCAGCGGCGTTCAGTATGTACCCGCTGACGACAATAGAGTGTAGTAGCCAAGGGAGGGCGTCAATGCTTGGTTTGCCTGGTGCGTTGAAAGTGTGCCCGGCCTTGTCGATACAGGTGGTAATGCGCCCAGCTTTGCTGTAGTGGCGTAGGGCCCATCGAAGTGTTGTGTGGACCCGTGTGGTATTGACGAGAGTCGTGAGTGATTCGGCAACAGTGCCGAAATCGCGCATCCAGAAGAAGTTATAGTGACCAAGGCTCGTTCGATAAAAATCGCCTGCCCAGAGAAGGTCAAGGATCTGCTGGCAAACTTCTTCAGCGTTGCCGGAAAATCGACGGATGCTCTTAAAATAGCGGTTGGCGATTTGTCGGTATTCTGCGCGGATTGTTCCGAGGATTGGTCCAATTTTTTGTTTAAGCGTAGCCATTATGGTCAGTATAGCATGGCGTGGCTTTAGGGACACTAGCACTCTAGACATTTGAGTGCTAGTATCTTATACTAAATACATATGAGTAAGCGTGATTATTACGATGTATTAGGTGTGCAAAAAGGCGCATCTGCCGATGAGCTCAAGAAGGCGTATCGACGTCTTGCTGTGCAGCATCACCCAGATAAAGAGGGTGGTGACGAGGCGAAGTTTAAAGAAGTCAGTGAAGCCTACGATGTTTTGAAAGACTCTCAAAAACGCCAGCGATACGATCAGTTTGGTCACGCCGGTGTAGGCGGGGCATCTGGTGGACAAGGTGGTGGAAATCCATTTGAAGGCTTCGGTGGTTTTGGTGGCCAAAATGTTAACTTTGACTTTGGTGAAGGCCTTGGCGACATATTCGGTCAATTTTTTGGCGGTAATTCACGGCAACAACGACCGCAACGAGGTCGCGATGTTGAGGTGCAGCTTCAGCTAACCTTTGAAGAAGCAATATTCGGGCTCGAACACGAATTGAGCCTTGATCTTGATGACATTTGTTCGCACTGTAAAGGTACAACCGTTGAACCTGGTCACGATATGAAGACCTGTCCCGACTGTAAGGGCGCTGGACAGAGGGCGCGAGTCGTTAATACGATGTTCGGCGCTATCCAGCAGACAGTCGCCTGCGATACCTGTGGCGGTCTTGGTAAAGTACCTGAAAAAGTGTGTTCTGTTTGTCGTGGTACGGGAACAGAACGTCGCAAGCAGGCCATCAAACTTAAGGTGCCGGCTGGTATAGACGATGGCGCGACTATTCGTCTGAGCGGGCGTGGCGAAGCAGTTGGACGCGGCGAAAAAGGCGACCTGTATGTTTATATTCGCGTTAAAGCCCACAAACACTTTACGCGTGAAGGCGACATTATTCTTTCTGAAGAACACGTGAGCATGGTAGATGCTGCACTTGGCACGGAAATAGACGTCGAGACAGTTGACGGCATGGTGCGCATGAAAGTACCAGCTGGAACCCAGTCAGGAACCGACTTTAAGTTGTCTAGCCACGGTGTGCCACATATGAATAACGACCGCCGTGGTCCGCATATTGTAAGCATTGTTGTTGATACGCCAGTGAAGTTGAGCCGAAAAGAAAAGGAATTGTTAGAAGAGTTGAGGAAGCGCTCTAAGTAAACGGCAGCCGATTATATGGATATTGTTTATTTACTGAAAGAGGACCACGAAAACGATTCAGAGGCATTGCGCTATTCGCTGCGCTCGCTGAAAAATATCCCTCATGGCAAAGTATTTATTGCTGGAGAGAAGCCTTCGTGGGTCAAGGATGTAGTGTACCTTCCTGTTGAGCAGTCTGGTACGAAACCACAGAATGTTAAGAACAATATGCATGCAGCGGTAGGTTCGGACGATCTTTCTGATGATTTTATCCTCATGAATGATGATTTTTTCTTTATGAAGCCCATACCGCGCATGCCTACGGTTAACTTTGGTTTTATGCGAGACGTCCTTGAAAGCTACCGTCGTCGGTATCCAGAGGGGAGTGAATATATTGCGACAATGGCCGAGTTGTATGCGGCGCTTCGACGGCGTGGCGTCGATGATCCAATTAGCTTCGAGCTTCATGCGCCTATGGTCTTCAATAAACACAAAGTTCGGCGGCTTTACCAAGAGGTAAGCGAACGTTTGTACCAGTTTAGAACATTTTATGGTAATTATTTTGATGTTGGCGGTGAGACAATTCCTGATGTGAAAATTTTTCTAGACGATAAACATAATACACCCGAATATATAGCCGACCCTACGGCGTACCTTCAGAGCCTTAATTTCATTTCGGTAACTGGCGGTGCATTTAACAGAGGCTTTCCAGGAGATTTTGTTCGTTCATCATTCCCCGAAAAGTGTCGCTACGAGGTGTAGGTGAGTTCTTGGTATAGCTTTTCGTATTTCTCGAACATCTCTGTAATGTCGAAATTGTCTTTGATGAAGTTGATGCAATCCTCAGAGCGAATCTTGACAACCTCATTGATGGCAACTTCAAATTCATCGATTGACTCACAGATAAACCCTGTTTTTCCTGAGTCCAAGAGTTCAGCGTGTGCACCCCCGGGGGTTATAAGAATAGGCGTTCCACAGGCCTGCGCCTCTATAGCCACGAGGCCGAACGCTTCTTTTTCGCTGAAGGTGCAAATGACCGCCTTCGCGTTCGAATAGAGCCTGACGAGGTCATCCTTGTTCTTCTGGCCAAGATAATTAATGCCTATGCCGTCGATATCATTGCTGATACTATTCCAGTAGTCGATGTCTTTATCTAGGAGCTTTCCGACAATATCAAGCCCGACACCTGATTGCTTTGCCACGGCTAAGGCCGTTTCTATGTGTTTATTCGGAGCAATCCTTCCGACGCATAGGAGTCGGTTAGTCTTCGACTCAGGCTTTGGTTTAAAAACATCTAGATTGATACCGTGGTGGATGTAGCCTTTTGTCTGGATACCATTAGCACGGTCAATGCCTTCCATGTATTTCGTAGGGGCGACCGCCCACACGTTAAGGTGCGATTGATGTTGCTTCGCTAGGTTGATAGTTTCTTCAGTAGGCCACCAGTGCTGCGTAAATACGATAGGCTTAACTGTCTCGTGGGCGACTTCGTAGTGAAGGTTGTCGAAATGTGAATGATATACGTCGTGATCGTTTGAGAATGCAAGTCGAAAAGTATTGATGTTGTTTATTTTTTTGTCTGTTTGCGCGCTTGAAATACCACGGAAGTGCAGTTTTTCACTTCGGGATGATGGATGGCAATATATAGTAACCTCGTGTCCTTGACGAGCTTGTCGAAGCGCTAGTTGTTCCACCCAATCGTACCGGCCGTTATGGCTTTTGAGTGGAAAGGTTACGCTGTGGGGGAGAATATGTGCGATTCTCATTCTTTTACCTTAACATTAGCCGCTTCAATTTGTCGGCAAATTTTTAAGAAAGTGCTTTCATCTTCATCTTTTACGATAACAATAGCCGTAGCCTTGAAGCCGTTTTTTGCGGGTCCGACGCGGTCACCCACTTTAGCGGTTATTCGGTAGTACGCTAGTTGCGATGGATCCAGTTTATGCTCGATGCTCAAGAAGCTCCCCTCCGTATTTGGAAATAGCTCATAGACAGCACAATATGCCGAAAAGGACTCCTCTATGAGCGGTGTCTCGCCTAAAGCAATGCGCACTTCCTGTTCCGTCAGGTCGGCGCCGTAACTCATGCGATACATACGGGGCCGGTACCCGCCCGTGCGAGCCCCTATTTCGACAATTTTAGTGCCATTGTCACCGGAGATGAGCTCAATATGAGCTGGCGTAGATTTCATACCTAGCGCCCGGACTCCTTTTTCCGCAACTTCAAACATCTCTGACTGTCTATCTGCCGGCAACGATGACGGAAGTTTTCGTGAGAATAGATAGTTATCGTTTTGACCTATGTCTTGAGCAGTCTTTAGCGTGGCTATACCTCTGTAAAAATGTGGCTTGCCAAACTGGTCGACGTACGCCGCGATTGAGTATTGCTTGCCTGTTATGAACTCCTCGATAATTAGCTGGGGCGCCTGGTTGTATACGTTATATTTTTTATATAGTGACACAACGTTCTGGCTTGCATATGTGAACTGTTCTGCAAGTTCTTTTTCGTTGTTGCACTTGAGTACGAGCAAACTTTTTACAAGATTTGTCGGCTTAATTATGAGCGGGAAAGAGTGATTTTGAGCAAACTCTTGGGCTTGCTCTAGGGTCTGGACCTTTGCATAGTCTGGGGAAATTGATCGGTCGGCTTGAAGGAACGCCTCACGCATCCGTGCTTTATCGGTTGTGAGTTCAGCGGCGTTCAACGGAATTCCAGGTGTTTCAAAGTGCTGAGAAAGTTTTGCCTTTGCGACAATGTAGTTCTCGTATGTAGATAGAAAACCTGCCGGAGATAAATCGACTGTATCTAGACGATGGATCTCATCATCGATCTGTGCAAAATCCACCTCAACGACACGATCGAATACTTCCAAGCCATTTTTTCCTGCCTGTTTATCTGCTAATATTCCGGCAAGGTAGCCTTTATTGTGGATAGTATCCACTACGGTCGATCGAGAGTCGGGTTTTCCGACGATGTATATATATAGAGGACGCATTATTTTAGTATCATATCAGAGGTGCGTAAAGTCAAGCACTATTGACAAAGTCATGCAATATATGTTAATATAGTACGATGAATGTCAAAGAAAAAGTAACCATCGGCCGCTCTGAAAAAGTGTCTCTTCCGGAGCTGGGAGTGAAAAATATTCCAGCGCGTATTGATACCGGCGCAACGATCACGTCGGTCTGGGCGTCATCTATTCGTGAGTCCGAGCAGGGGCTTTCCTTTATTTTGTTTGATGAGGGCAGTGAGTTTTTTACGGGGTCTAGCGTGACGATTGCAGACTATGGTCGTCGCGTTGTTTCAAGTTCAATGGGGCATGTCGAGGTGCGATATACCGTTCAGCTATTAGTTTCTCTTCGTGGACGTCGCATAAGGGCAAGGGTGACGCTCGCAGATAGATCAACGCAGACGTATCCGATATTGATTGGGAGGAATATACTAAGGAATAAGTATATTGTTGACGTAGCGTCTGGCGATTTACTTAGCGCCAAAGAAGCGCAGCGACGCCGTGAACTAGATTCTAAGCTTGAGGGAGGCGAATAATTATGAAAATAGCAATTCTATCGAACGGAAACGGTAACTACTCAACAAAACGACTCGTTGAAGAGGCGAAGAAGCGCGGCCATGAGGTAAGAGTTATTAAGTATCGTGACTGTTATGCGTCTATTGAGAAGAATAACCCGACTGTTAGTTATCGTGGGGTAGATCTTTCTGGATACGATGCAATCATCCCACGTATCGCTTCGAACATGACTCGTTACGGTACGGCCATTGTTCGCCAGCTTGAGATGCAAGGTTTGTACACCGTTTCGAGCTCTATTGCTATTACTCGCTCGCGAGATAAGCTTCGCAGTCTACAGTTGCTAGCTAAGGCTGGTGTGGGCATTCCGAAGACAATTGTATCCCGTAACTCAACCGACATAGACAGCCTTCTCGAGAAGCTTGGCGACATGCCGGTTATTATAAAGTTGGCTCGCGGCACTCATGGTAACGGTGTTGTTCTTGCGGAAACAAAAAAGGCGGCAAAGTCCGTACTTCAAGCATTTTATCTCACCAATGAAGATGGCACGAACATTTTATTGCAAGAGTTTGTTAAAGAGTCGGCCGGAACTGACATTCGCGCTTTTGTTGTTGGTGGACGCGTCGTGGCGAGTATGAAGCGACAAAGCCTTGATGATGATTTCCGGTCTAACCTTCACAAAGGTGGCGAAGGTACTGTCATCAAGTTGACCGACGAAGAGAAGAAGATGGTTATTAAAGCAGCAAAGGCTATGGGGCTTAACGTAGCTGGTGTCGACTTTATGCGCAGCGCTCGTGGGCCGCTTATTCTAGAGGTAAACTCGAGTCCGGGCTTTGGCATTGAGAAGGTAACAGGACGTAACGTTGCTGCACCGATTATCGAATACGTCGAAATTAACGCCAAACGCCGCAACAAAAAAGATAAAGTCGGCGCCTAACTACCTCGTAATCCGCTTTTGTTAAAAACTGATATACTTGAGGGTATGGATACGCAACTTACTCGTTGGCGACCGCATACAACAGCGCTGCTTGTTAGCGGTGTTGTTCTCATTATTATTGCGTCGGTTATTGCCTATGTAGTCACAAATTTTCGGCCAACTACAGAAGTGCGTATGGGCGCTAATGTATATCAGCTTTGGGTCGCTAGTGATGAAGTAAGTCGGGTGAGGGGCCTTTCTGGTGTTGAAGAATTAAATCCCAATGGTGGGCTGCTTATGGAATTCGAGACAGATGATTTTCATTCAATTTGGATGAACGAGATGGAGATTCCGATTGATATCATTTGGCTCGATAGTACAAAAAAGATTGTGTACGTAGTGACTGATGCCCAACCCAACCAGCTGCCGGTTGCCACGTTTACTCCTAGCGAAAAGGCGCGCTACGTTCTCGAACTTACAGCTGGTAGCGCAAGGCGAGATGCAATACGCGTTGGTGACAATGTTGAATTTACTATTCAGGAGAGAAACTTATGGTAGCTGCCGGTGTTTTAGGCGCTATAGCTATGGCCCTCTTTCTTGGTGCCTATTGGTCAAAGCGCCGGTTTGGATTACTAGGCCTTGCCTTAACGGCGGGAGCTACGGTTAGCACAATATGGAGCTATAACGCTGGCCTCGTTATTGCAAGCACGGGACTTATTCCGGATGCGACAATTGCAAATGCCGTGACTTTGTCGATTATCGTTCTCCTACCTGCGGCGGTGCTACTTTTCCATGGCTACAGGTATAAAACAGCAATAGGGCGCGCGATTGGTTCGTTCCTTTTTACCGTCTTGGCGTTGGCGTTTTTGATTGAGCCAATAAGCTACGCACTTCCGTTCGATGGTGTCGGGGCAGATATCTATGCATTATTCATGGAGTACCGTGAGGCGATCATTAGTGTCGGGGTTGTGGTGGCGGTTGCTGACCTGTTCTTTACGAAGCCTGTTGCTTTGAGGGATAGGAAGAAGTAACAGATTGACAGTTCACCCCTGTTGATGTATAGTCTGTAGGGTTGCGGGACCATAGCTCAGTTGGTAGAGCATCTGGCTTTTAACCAGAGTGTCGTGGGTTCGAGACCCACTGGTCCCTCCAAGTAAAGTAGACGATCGGCTGGTCGTCTATTTTATTTAGTCAAAAACAAGTTATTATTTCATCTCTAAAATAAGTAGTGTGGCTTGGTGGATACGACGACCCATACACGGCTCTTGGTCGATTGCAGCAATAAGCGCATGTGTGGTGTGTGGGGTGTGTTTAGCGCCATTGGTCGCTGTTTCTTTGTGGGTGGGCGCATTCGGAGCTCTCGCTATGCTATACGCCCTGAGGCTCGGTAGGTTATTCGCACTGGTTGTTGGGTGCGTCGGCGGGCTTGTATTTGGTTTGGGCTATGGCACTGCACATATTGGCGACAGGCAGGTGTTCGATTTGTTTGCCGAACAGCAAGTTTATCTATCGGGTACCGTTCGCGAAGATCCGACACTGACTCTTTCGGGTCAACTGTCTGTTCAGCTAAACGAGCTCGCCTACGAAGATCGTAAATTGCCTGGCGCCTTGCTTGTAACGGTCGGCAGCGCAACGCCTGTTAAGAGGGGTGATGTACTTTTTATTGATGGCGTATTCTCTGAAGGGTTTGGTAGCTACGTCGGATCCATGAAGCGTGCAAAAGTAGAAAAAGTAGTCCACCCCGAGCCGGGTGATGTCGGCCGCCGAGTGCGCGACTGGTTCGCGGAACTTGTTAGAGACGAAGTACCGGACCCTCAAGCGAGCCTTGGCATTGGGTTCTTGACGGGTCAAAAGAGTGCCCTGCCAAACGACCTATCTGAATCGCTTCGTATTGTTGGGCTGACGCACATCGTAGTCGCGAGTGGATACAATCTAACCATATTAGTGCGGATATCGAGGCGTTTGTTTATACGTGTATCTAAGTATCTGTCGGCTCTGTCTTCAGGAACGATGATCGTCGTGTTCATGGCTGTTACGGGCCTGAGCCCTAGCATGGTGCGAGCAGGTTTGGTGTCAGGTCTCAGCCTTCTAACATGGTACTACGGACATTCATTTCACCCACTGGTGTTACTGCCGTTTGCGGCAATGATTACCGTTATGGCGCAACCAAGCTATGCCTGGGGTGACCTTGGGTGGCAACTAAGTTTTGCAGCGTTTGCAGGGGTAATGATTGTCGCACCTTTGCTTCAGCGGTACTTTTTCGGCGATAAAGAGCCGGGCATTATCCGCCAGATACTCGGTGAAACCGTTGCCGCACACATTGTGACCATTCCGCTTATTGCACTAAGTTTTGGGACGGTTTCGAATGTCGCTATTTTTGCAAATTTGCTTGTGGTACCGTTTGTACCTATTGCTATGCTGGTGACGTTTTTGGTTGGCGCGTGGTCATTGACGCAATTGCCGTTTGTTGAGCTACTAGCCGTCCCTACCGAATGGCTGCTGGCGTATATGACGAATGTGGCAACGTTTTTGTCGGAGCTATCGTGGGCACAGCATGATATTGCCATCGAGCCGTGGTGGTGGTTGGTGTATGTAGCGGCCGTTGCTCTTGCCTGTTCATGGATGCAACGGGCCACTGGTTATAGCTTTAGACAGTCGAACCCCGTGGTTTAGCGAGGTCTGTTTCTGGCAATGCGACGAGCTTGTTGGGCAACCTGGTCGTCAACTAGTTTTTCGTTGAATGAGCCGTATTTTCGGGTTACGGCAGTCTCAATTAGAAAGTCTGCAATGGCGGGGTTCTTGGGAAGAAGCGATCCGTGCAGGTAGGTGCCGATGGTGCTTTTGAAACGAGCGCCTTCTTGGCCATCTTTCACATTGTTTCCAGCACCTTTTATAACCCGGGCAAAGGCTGAAGCACCTTTTTTGAGATAGGTTTGGCCGCTGTGGTTTTCGTAACCAATAATATCGCCGAATTGGCTATTCCTGGCGACAACGTTACCGATTAGTCGTTCGGGCGTGGCGTAAGTTTCGGCCTCAAAAATACCAACACCTTCCATGCGGGCGCCTTCGGAGGTTTGGAAAAAGTGCCCAAATAATTGGTATAATCCGCAAACAGCCAGCATAGGGACACCGTCTTCAGCCCAACCAATAATTGAGTCTTTGATTTTTAGGAGATCGGCATGAATAACTGCTTGACCGCTATCTTGTCCGCCGCCACCAAGTACAATGTCAACTTGCATTGGCAACGAGTCACCAACGTTATATGACACAACTTCGACGTCGTAGCCCCGCCACTCAAGGCGTTTTTTGAGAACCTGAAGGTTGCCGTTATCGCCGTAAATGTTCATGTCGTTTGGGTACAGCTGTAGGATACGTACCGGCTGGGCTATTGGCGTGCTCATGAAACCTCCTCGACATCAGTAATTTTTGCGAGCTCTTTGCGAAGGGTAATCATAGCGGTGTAGGTGCAGTATATGCGCTTTGGGCTGTTGGGTGCTTGTTGAATGAAGTGTCGCAGAGCACGGGGGAGCTCGGGCTCAATATTCGAGACGGGAACTTCATCGTACTGTAGCCGGAGCGCCATGTCATAGGCGCGGATACCCGATACTTCGTCGACTTTCGGGAGGCTGGTAAAATTAACATCCCATAGCCATGACATATCTCGGCCATCGGCGTAGTTGTCGTTTATGGCAATCATTGTAGCGTAGCCTTCGGGCGGGAATGATGAGAGGCCAAGACGAAATCCGGACGGGTTTTTGACCAGGACGAGTTCGAGGGGCTGCCCAGCTACCATAATAGATTCACCTCGTCCGAAAGCAGGCGTGACACCTTCGAGCGCAGTCAGCAGTTTGTCTAGTGGTGCATCGGGAAGAATTGCTCGGACAAGCGTCAATGCTCCAGCAGCGTTATAGATGTTATACGCGCCCGCTACCTTCAAGGTGACGTCGTGCTTCTTTCCATCGACAAGAAGCGTAGCGTGAGGTTGCGCGAGTGAGGACAGGACGACTTCGGCGTCGGGGAGTGCGCCGGTATCTTTTGGCGCATGATGAAGTTCGTCATCGTTCGGAAAATGGGCTCGTACATCTTTGCCGAGACCAAAATAGTGGACTTTAGCAGAAAGGTCTTTTTCGGCAATATTTCGAACACGATTGTCTTCACGGTTTAATACGACATTTTCAGTTGTCGTAAGTGCAACTTTTTCGAGGAGTCGAGCGGTTGCGTCGATTTCGCCAAAACGATCTAGTTGGTCGCGCATAACGTTAAGAAATAGGCTATGTGTCGGTGCGATAACGTCGGTGAACTTTACGGCGTGGGCTTCATCGAGCTCGAGGATGGCGATATCGGCGGCAAGTTTTCCTTTTGTGTTCATTTCACCAAGTAGGGCAGCGGCGACACCGCGGACGAAGTTGCTTCCCGTACGGTTGGTAAAGACGCGCAGGCCTTGGCTTTCAAGAAGGGAGGTGACCATTTTTGTTGTTGTCGTTTTTCCATTGGTGCCGGTTATCACAACTACGCCTTTCGGAAGTTGAGATAAAGTATCGGCAACAAAGGTTGGGCTAATGCGTTCAACGAATAGCCCGGGAAGGGCTGAACCGCCACCGCGAAGCCGAGCTACAGACCTAACTGCTTTTCCAAAGATAATCACAAAGGGTTGGGGCATATGACTCATTATATCGTATAATGAGGATATGTTTTTGGTGGGATTGTTTTCTTGGTGGTATGGGCGAGGCTGGATAGCCCAGTGGGGTCGTGTCGTCGACAGATGGAAACGCACCATCCACCTCTTCTCGGTAGGCGAATTAGCGAAGACTTTGTTCGCACCGTATCGTCAAATATCGGCGAATATTGATGATACGTCATTTGCTGTCGCCGTCCGCAGTTTCTTTGACCAGCTCATTTCTCGTTTTATTGGCGCTTTTATTCGAACTATGACTATATTAGTCGGCCTTATCGTCATAACGGGGCAAATTATACTGGAAACACTTATCATGATTGGTTGGTGGATTTTTCCGGTGCTAACTATTGTCGGAGCACTTCTTTTTGCGCTAGGTTGGGTACCGACATGGCAGTAGGAAATTTTAACTGGCATAGCTCGCGGGCCCACCGCGCTCGACTTGGCCATAGGCTTGCATTTTGGTTGCCTTTTATTATCGTTGCGCTCATCGGACTTGTTGGTGCGGGTGCATTTTTGTTGTACTTTGGTTGGTCGGCTGGCTGGCTGTTGCTTGCGGCTGTTCCGCCATCTGCCATGATCATTGAATGGTATCGGTATGAGCTGAAGAGTGTTCCGGTGTCAAAAATCGGTTCGCAGGTCGATGATATACTCGATGCTGATATATTGGCACTTATACTCGAACAGCCATCACCGAAGAACCTTGCCGAGGCAATTGGCGCAACCAATGGTGGGTATTTCTTCGCAGCTCGGCTTGGCTTGTCTGCATCGTTTCTGCGTGATATCGTTTCCGACGACAGGGAGCAGACCGAGGCGGTGTTTACCGAAGCGCTGAAGATAGCATCTCAGGTTGGCCAGCGGATAAGTGCCGGGGTGCTTGCGCTGGCATTGCTCCGCCAGGTTCCGGAATCGGTGCGGCGAACATTTTTGGGACATCTTGCGCTTGATGAGGACGATATTATTCGTGGTATTCAGTGGTATCATCACGTGACAACTGAAATTATCGATGAAGAGAAACATACCGCCCGGGAAGGTGGCATTGGGAGAGACTGGTCATTTGGATGGATACCGAATTTGTCGCGCTTTGGTATAAATATTTCACGAAACTCGGCGCGGGCTCGCCAAGATGTACGCGGTGAAACTCTTCGCCAACTTATAGATGCGCTTGGAGATGGTGGCGAGACGGTTGCGTTGGTTGGCAAGGTTGGTGTGGGCAAGACCGAGCTTGTTTATGAACTAGCCGATACGCTCATGCACCCAGACAAGACAATTCCCGAAAGTCTTCGGTATAATCAGGTATTTCTTTTGAGTGCGTCGCGCTTGTTGTCGGTAGTTGGTCAAGGACAAGAGTTGAGCTCGCTTATACAAACGCTGTTAGGCGAAGCGTTGCGGGCAAAAAATGTTATTGTCTGCTTGGATAACGCCGAGCTGTTCATGGAAGATGCTCCCGGATCGGTCGACCTGTTGTCGACACTTATTCCGATATTAGAGGCAAAGCGAGTTCGGCTTATTATGACGCTTAACGAGCAGCGCTATCTTCAGATTTCTACGCGTGCGCCCGAACTTACGGCTGCGGTGCGACGCATTAACGTTCAGCCAACCAGTGAATCAGATACAGTTAAGATTCTGCAGGATCACGTGGCGGTTATTGAGGCAAAACATCGAGTCACGGTTATGTACCAAGCGCTCAAGGAGTCGTATGTCCTTGGAAAACGCTACATCTACGACGTTGCGATGCCAGGGCAGGCTATGAGCCTTCTTGAATCATCCGCTGAGTACGCTGAGGACGGGGTGGTGTCGCTCAGGTCGGTTAACAAGGCTATAGAGGCAACTACAGGCATTAAAACTGCCGTCGCCGATGGTGAGCAAGAGCGGGATCTCTTGCTGCACCTTGAAGAGCGGCTTCATGAGCGCATGGTCGGGCAGGACAAAGCCGTTCATGCGGTATCTGACGCGCTACGTCGGGCTAGGGCGGGCGTTAGAAACCAGAATAGACCAGTTGGAACCTTTCTTTTCTTGGGTCCAACCGGCGTCGGAAAGACCGAGCTCGCTAAGGCTCTGGCTGAAACCTACTTTAATGGTGAGAAAAATATTGTTCGTTTGGATATGAACGAGTATGTATCTAGCAACGATGTTGCGCGATTAATAGCCGACGGTGCAGATAACCCGAACAGCCTGACGGCTCAGGTGATGAAGCAGCCGTTTACGGTTGTGCTACTTGATGAAATAGAGAAGGCCCATTCAACTGTGCTGTCGACGCTACTTCAGCTGTTGGACGAAGGTGTGCTACGGGACGAACGCAACCGAGAGGTGAGTTTCCGTGATGCAATTGTTATTGCGACCAGTAATGCTGGTTCAGATAGAATTCAAGAATATATCCATCGCGGTTATACGCTGGATCAATTTGAAGAAGAATTTATTAATGAGCTCATCGGTGGCCACGTCTTTCATCCCGAGTTCTTGAACCGTTTCGATGAAATGGTGGTATTTGGCCCATTGAGCAAGCCAGAACTGTTAACGGTGGTTGATAGGATACTAGCTGGGGTTAACAAGACCCTTGAAGCTCAAAGTGTTAGCGTTAGCCTTGAATCCGAGGCGAAAGAGTACTTGGTTGAGCATGGTTACGATCCACGACTTGGTGCTCGGCCGCTACGACGAATTGTCCAGAAAGCGGTAGAGAGTACTGTTGCTACGCTGCTTCTCGAGGGAGATGTCTCGGCAGGACAGACTGTCGAGTTAACCCTTGAGCAAGTTAGTAAAGCGGTAGATACAAAAAATCACGCCGACACCATGATAGCGTCGGCGCAAAAATAAGGTTATTTGGGGCGAATGAAGGGGATTGAACCCTCTACCTCCGGTACCACAAACCGGCGCTCTAACCAGATGAGCTACATTCGCCATATTCATCTGCTACTATGCTATTTTAACAGATTAGCACGCAGAAGAGAATATGCTATAATAATCTAGTCGCGGGCGTCGTATAATGGCTAATATGTCTGCCTTCCAAGCAAACGATGAGAGTTCGATTCTCTCCGCCCGCACCAAGAATTTATGAAAACATTCAACAAGCTTGTTCGAGATAAGATCCTAGAAATTGTTAGGGCTAACGGTGAGACTCCTCATTATCGAATTCTTAAGAATGATGCAGAATACCTCCAGGCGTTACTTGATAAAGATGTCGAGGAAGGGCTTGAGCTCGCCGAAGACACAAACATAGATGAGCTGGCAGACAAGCTAGAGGTTCTTTATGCAATTGCAAAACATCAGGGCTACACGCCGGAACAAATTGAACAAGCTCGCCAAGAGAAGGCCGTCAGGCGAGGCGGGTTTGAAGATAGAATCTTTTTAGAGTCAACCGAATAGTTCGTTATTTAAGCTGCTTTTCGAGAGCACGTTCAATATCGGCGCTTCGAATAGGCCGCACCATATCTGCAATATCTGGGTCGTCGATTTGTATGCCACTTTTATCGAGCAGTAACTCAAGAAGCACGATGGCCTTTGAGATTTCCGTCTCTGCTATTGAGTTTATTTGTAGGTCAATCTCCTCGCGCAGTTCAGCGACCTTAGCGGCCCGGTTCTGTGAGATAAGTACGATAATGGCGAGGAAAATTGCTTCAAGCGATACGATCATCGTAAGAAGTCCGAATGGGAAAGGATCAAAAGGCTCAATACCTGGAACGAGGCCAGTATTGAAGACAACCCAAACGATAAACCAAATTGCGTTAAGACTGAGGAATATAACCGACCCAAAGCGAGAGGTTAGTTTATCGGCAAACTTATCGGACAGTGTTCTTTTTGCGTCGGCTTTTGCTCGGTAGCTTTGAACAACGAGGCGATGGTGACGGGCTTTTTCTGCGTGGATTTCTTCAACGGTACTGGACGGTTTAACTGTATTAGGCATAACCAATTTATAGCACAGAAGTAAGCTTATTCCAAGCTGTGTTCAGCGGCTTCAGCGTCAGCTTTGGTTTCGTGAATGGTGCCGTGAGCATGTTCTGGCGGAGAGTAGATAGAGTAAAGCTTTAACGCTTCTTCGCCGGTGTTAATGACGTTATGCCATGCACCAGCAGGGACGAAGATAGCAAAATCGTCCTCAGCGGTCCAAGTTTCGAGCTCGGTTTCGGTTGGGCCCATCTCGACTCGAGCATTTCCTTGTTCAATGCGGAGGAATTGGTCGTGGTCTTCGTGCACCTCGAGGCCAATATCATCACTCGGCTGGATGGTCATAAGTGTCATTTGTAAGTTTGCGCCCGTCCAGGCCGTGGTACGAAAGTTCTCGTTTGCGAGAGTTAGTTCTTCAATATTGACTACGTAAGGGTTGGCTCCGTGATCTTGCATAGTATGTTCTCCTGGTTACTCTTTCTATTATAGCGCGTCTGTTTGCTATAATGACAGATGTACCTCGTACATTTTGCCCCGGTAGCTCAGTGGATAGAGCAGAGGACTTCTAAGCCTAAGGTCGTTGGTTCGATTCCAACCCGGGGTACCAAACACGAATGAGTTTTTAGTGCTATAGTTATACCACTAACGCTTAACAGGAGACTCATATGGAAGAAGATCGTCAGACCACAGAAGTTCGTAAGTCAAATGAACGGGTCGGTAATACGACAGTCCAACGTCAAAGCGTTGAAAATAAAAGCACTACATCTGGGGTCGTGATTGCCCAGCGTATCGTTTATTATATTGGCGGAGTTATTATCGCGCTACTTGCCACGCGCTTCTTGCTACAGCTATTAGGCGCGAACGAAGGAAGTGGCTTCGTTAGCTTCATTTATGGGTTAAGCGGTGTATTTGTGGCTCCATTCTTTGGAATATTCGGCGAACCTACTATTGGCCAGTCTCATTTTGATGCAGCGGCATTGGTCGCAATTGTTGTTTATGGACTTATTATATTCGGTGTTGCAAAGCTTATCACGCTGACACGACCGCACCAAGAAGTGTAGTCACTATTAAGCAGGGCGTAAACCGCTATTCAGTAATATCGCGCATGGTAGTGACTTTTGCGCCAAGTGAACTCAGTCGTTCGGCGATATCTTCATAGCCACGATTGATGGAGTAGACATTTCGCAGTGTTGAGACGCCGGGCGCGGCAAGCATGGCAAGAAGAATTACGACTGCAGGACGCAGAGCGGGCGGAGCAATGACTTCGGCCGCTTTCCATTTGGTTTCACCGGTAACGTAGAGGCGGTGCGGGTCGAGAAGCTCAACCTGCGCATTTAGTTTAGACAGCTCCATTAGGTAGATTGCTCGATTCTCATATGCCCAGTCGTGAATAAGTGTGCGTCCTTTGGCCGAAGCGGCAATGATAGCAAAGAATGGGAGGTTATCGATGTTGATACCAGGGAAGGGGAGCGGGTGTATTTTATCGACGGGTGCAACAAGGTCACCGTGCTTTGTTGTAATGTCGGTTAGGCGGGTGTGCCCGTTGGCGGCAACGTATTCATCGGATAGCTCATATTTGAAGCCCATGTTTTCAAGGAATTTTAGTTCGATTTCGAGAAACTCAATTGGTGCGCGCCGAATGGTTATTTCAGACTTTGTGACGATGGCTGCCGCTAAGAAGCTCATGGCTTCAATAGGGTCTTCAGACGGAAAATACTCAACATTTTTATGAATGTCTTTGACTCCATGGATTACTAGGGTCGTCGTGCCGACGCCGTCAATTTTTACACCAAGCTCTTCAAGGAAGAAGCAAAGGTCTTGAACCATGTAGTTCGGGCTGGCGTTTCGGATGGTTGTGACGCCATCGGTTCGTGCTGCCGCCATAATGATGTTTTCGGTTACAGTGTCGCCGCGTTCAGACAGGACAATCGCTTTTTCGGGTGTTTTTGGCTTTGAGACGGCGCTATAGTGACCCGTGACGGTATCGACAGTTAAGCCGAACGGCACAAGACCGCTGAGGTGGGGTTCGACGGTGCGTTCACCGAGGCTACAGCCACCAGCGTACGGAAGCTCAAATGTGTCGTGACGGTGCATGAGAGGACCGAGGAACATAATGATGCTTCGTGTTTTGCGGGCTGCTTCAATATCCATGTTAGCAAGGTCAAGTTTCGCGGGAGGGGTGATTTCAAGATCGTTATCGCCAAACCAGCGAGTCTTTACACCGATGCTGTTGAGCACTTCAAGCAGGCGATTCACCTCTTCAATGCGCGCGACGCGACGAAAGGTAGTGGTGCCACGGTTAAGAAGCGATGCACACAGAAGCGACACGGCGGCATTTTTACTGGTGCGTGTGGTAATGCTTCCAGAAAGCTTGCGACCACCCTCGACGCGGAAGTTGACCGTACCAACTTGGTTGAGGGTGACAATTTGTCGGGAAAGAACATCGCTGATGCGTGCGAGCATATCAAGGCTGATATTTTGTCCACCTTTTTCAATGCGGTTGATTGCGCTTTGGCTTGTTCCAAGCGCTTTAGCGAGCTCTGCCTGAGTCATACCTCTTGATTGTCGAGTTTCTTGAATCAATGTACCAATTTTGTCGGCGTAAGTTTTCGTATCCATAAGAACTATAATATATCACATACGGTATATGCGCAAGACTGGTATAATGGGGGAATGATCCGTAAAACTCCCCGTGTACTTCATGATGACGCCGTTCAGGCAATTATTTCTGGTGAAGAGACCCGCCAGGCCGATGTCATTGAGCTTATTCCAAGTGAAAACTACGTTAGCGACGATGTTCGAGCGGCGCTTGGAAGCGTGTTGACGAACAAATACGCCGAAGGCTACCCGGGTCGTCGCTACTACGGTGGCCAGGAGTTTACCGATAAAATCGAGCAGCTCGCTATCGATCGTGCCAAGGAGCTTTTCCGTGCAGACCACGCCAATGTTCAGCCACACTCGGGTGCGCCGGCCAATGAGGCGGTTTATAGCGCTTGGCTGGAGCCGGGTGATACGGTACTGGCTATGGACCTTAGCCACGGTGGTCACCTTACCCATGGCGCGCCAGTGACCCGTAGCGCGAAGCTATATAATTTTGTTCGTTATGGCATGAAAGATGTTTCTACGGGTGAGATTGACTACGAGGAGCTTCGACGGCTTGCTCTTGAACATAAGCCGAAGATAATTCTAGCTGGATTTAGCGCCTACCCGCGCGAGCTCGATTACGAGAAGTTTGTTGCCATCGGCCAAGAAGTTGGCGCGTTACTTATGGCAGATATGTCACATATTGCCGGCCTCATTGCTGGTGGCGTTGCTAAGAACCCGCTCGACTACGGTTTTCATGTTATGACCACAACCACACACAAGACACTCCGCGGTCCTCGTGGCGGCCTTATTCTTTCCATGGGAGTAGTGGGCAATCCGCTAAAAGCTCCCGAGAAGACGCGCGAGAATATTCCGACGCTTATCGATAGAGCTGTTTTCCCTGGTATGCAGGGCGGACCACACATGCATACTATCGCTGCGAAGGCGGTTGCCTTCCGTGAGGCCATGCAACCCGAGTTCGCTGACTACGCGCGTCAAGTGGTTTCCAACGCACAGGCGTTGGCTGAAGGGCTTCAAGAGGGAGGCTTGCGGCTAATCACCGGTGGTACAAGCAACCATCTGATGCTCGCCGATACTTACGGCAGTTTTGGTATTGATGGCCGAGAGGCACAGGAGCGGCTTGAGGTAGAAGGAATCATCGTGAACGCTAATGTTATTCCTGATGATGCATTACCTGCTTACCGCCCAAGTGGTATTCGCCTCGGTACACCGGCGGTGACCACCAAAGGAATGAACGAGGCCGATATGCATGAACTCGCGAAGCGTATTATAGACATCATTTCACGCTAGAGATGTACTGAATAGAAAAACCTCCGCCTTCAAGCGGAGGTTTTTCTATGTCGCTAAGCTACTTTAGGTAGCGGCGACTGTACATGTTCCTGATACGTCACCAGCGGTTACCGTAGCGACATCTGGAGTTGAATAGTTCCAGTAGGTAAGGATTATGCCTGCGCCAGAGCCACAGGTTTCGAATACGATACTTTTTGTGGTTGGTGCGGCTTCAAGGGCGGCTTCAGATGCTACGAGTGTCGCACTACCAGCTGGAAGAGCGTACACCTTAGACGATGCTGCACTAGTGAGGGCGGCAAGGGTTGTTGGGTAACCCGTGTTACCTTCATCGTTAGCGTACAGCTCGGCCTTTTTAAGGACTGTTGTTGCGTTTGACTGTGCTGCTGCTGTGTTTGCTTGTTGCGTTATGCCCGTGTAGGACACGATGGTTATTGCCGCGAGAATTGCGATGACGACAACAACGATGAGAAGTTCAACGATGGTAAAACCGCTCTGTTGTGCCTTGTTGATATTGAGACTCATGAGTGAGTTGCCCCCTAATTAATACTAACTTATGCACTAATCGTACCAATCGGTGCTTATAAACGCAAGCGTTTTATTGTATTCTAAGTGGATGATGCGTAAAGGGTTTACTCTAGTAGAGATTGTTGTGACGGTGACTATTATCGGTATATTGCTGATTCTAGCGTTTGTCAATTTAACATCTTCCCAGGTCAACGCTCGCGATTCCGAGCGAAAAAGTGACGTCGAAACAGCAGCGGTACACCTTGAAACGTACTATGCCAGTGGGTTTGATGAAACGGCAGCAAACGGTAGCTATCCGAGCACTGCACTTACGACAGACGTGGCCAGCATGAAGTCGGCTCTTCGTGACGTCGACCTCGACTCTATTACTGCTCCAGGGGCGGGCGGGCCACTAGATACATTTATATCGGCCACCAATGCTATCGAGACGGTCGGAGGCGTTACGCCTTCTCCAACTGTTAGCGAGTATGTCTACCAACCGTTAGCCTGGAATGGTTCTGGGTGGGTGTTGTGCGAGGAAGGGCTAGAATGTCGTCGTTTCAATATTTTCTATCGTCTCGAGACGGATGACGCCGTGTATAAGGTATCGAGCCGGACTCAATAGGCGGGTAGCTAGGCTAGTTCTAGGGGCTCTTGTTCAAGTTGAATCCGGAAGGCGGTTTGGACGGTGCGCGTAATTTCATCGCGGGCATTTGCGAGGTCTTGGTAGGTGGACGCTGATTCGTTCACCAAGACGAGCGCATTTTTATCATAGACACGAATGCCGTGTAGTAATTTACCTTTGAGGCCGGCATGTTCAATTAGCCAACCGCTAGGTATTTTCCAGGTTCCGTTACCCATGGCGAATCCTGGCATATCGGGATGTTGTTTCAAAAGGTCGTTATATAGCCACTCCTCGACAAGGGCGTTCTTGAAGAACGACCCGGCGCTTGGCTTGTCGTTAACACTCGGGAGCTTCTCGGCTCGAATAGCTAGTACTGCTTCGCGGATTGTTTCGACCGTGTAGAGTGAAATAGTGTGTTCGTCTAGGTACGCTTGAAGACTAGCGTAGAAGGGTGGCGCGGGCTGGTTTTTTGAAAGACGCAGGGTTGTTGATGTAATTACATACCGGCCACTGGCGTCGCCCCTGAAAATACTTTGTCGGTACGAAAAGTTACAGTCATTGCGGGAAAGTGTGACGAAGCCACCGGTTTTCGTGTCGAATGCCTCGAGAGATACGAGGGTGTCGGCAATTTCCTGACCGTAGGCACCAACGTTCTGGACCGGCGTCGCCCCGGTACTTCCCGGGATGCCAGACATCGCTTCGATGCCACTTAGTCCTAGATCGACCGACCTTTTGACAACATCGTCCCAGTTTTCACCGGCACCAATGTGAATCGTTTTCGAACCCGCATCTTCGGCTACTATTTCGAACCCGGGAATTTTCATGTGAGCAATAATACCCTGGAAGCCTTCATCTTTAACAATGAGATTACTGCCACCACCCAGTATGTATACGGGCAGAGATTGTTTGGCGGCGCGCTCAAACAGTCCAGGTAATTCGTCTTTTTGGTGGATGTCGACAAAAAAACGAGCCGGCCCGCCAAGTTTCATGGTAGTGTGGGCTCGTAGTGGAATATTGGTGCGAATGTCCATATGTGTACTTAGTATACACTACGGGTATGGTCAAGGAGGCGAACCTGTGGTACAATCACCTCTGTACTTTCCATACGAATCGAGCACCCGTAGCTCAGTGGATTAGAGCATCTGTCTTCGGAACAGAGGGTCGTAGGTTCGAATCCTACCGGGTGTACCACGCGTATCATGTGGGTCAGTAGCTCAGCTGGTTAGAGCGTCTGCCTCTTAAGCAGAATGTCGAGGGTTCAAGTCCCTCCTGACCCTCCAATGTATTTATACGGTCCCTTTACCGGGGACTTTTTTGTGTTTTATGGGTACAAAAGGGTATACTTGTGAGTATAAGCATAGACAGTAACATAGGGATATAATGGCACGTCAAGAAAATGAAAAAGTAAGTCGCGCAAACCGTCTTCGGTCTGGCTTTACGCTCGTAGAATTACTCGTCGTTGCCCCGATTGTTATATTAATGATTAGCGGGTTTATTATTGCTATTATTAGCTTGACTGGCGAGGCACTTGTTTCGAGTGTTCGCAACACCCTTACCTATGACCTGCAGTTGACCTTTAGCCGTATTGATGATGACGTTCGGCGCTCGGCCGGGTTTTTGGCGACTAATAGCTTTACTCCTATTTCTCCTCAGGGTATCGATGACGGCACGGCTAGCTTCGAGAACGCGACCGCTTCGGGTGACGCGCTCATTTTGCGTATGTTTGCGACTACGAAGCAGCCCCAGAGCCCAGGCAGTAGCGTTGTAGTGATGAAAAACCTTCCTTATACCTGTGACAGCGCATCAGCAGCGAGTAACGCGCAACTTGTTGTTAACGTGGCGTATTTTGTCCGTAATGATTCATTGTGGCGTCGGGTGCTTATGCCGTCCGACTACGCAACCGCTGGTTGTGAGGTTCCGTGGCAACTTCCTTCGTGCACACCGGGTTATGTGGCTGCATATTGTGGGTCTAACGACGAACTATTAATAGAGGGCGTTGAAGCTGAAAATTTCAATCTCAGTTATTATTCGAGCTCGGCCTCGACCACGCCAATAGCAACAGCTAGCGATCATACCCAGACTACCAGTGCGAGGTCTGGCGCCTTAGGTTCGGCATTGACTGTTCGGGTTGATGTCACGGCAGGCCAGATGGTGGCTGGATCGATGGTTACGGAAGAGGGTCATGTTCGGTCTAGTCGCTCGTATGCAAACGTAACGCCGGGGTACTTTGAATGATGTTTCGACGCGGGTTTACGGCAGTAGAGCTACTCATCACACTCTTCGTTGCTTCGATATTTCTTAGCGCCGGCTACACTCTTTTCTCGTTCATTATTCGTGATTCAGGGAACATTCGAGCCGAAGTTCGAGCATCTCGACTGGCGAGTGATTATATAGACCAGTTCTCACGCGCCGAGGGCGACTGTACGCCATCAAACCCATTAACCGATGAGCCCGTCGTAGTGGACGGCCTGACGGATGTTCGCGTTAGCGTCGTTATTAGTTGTCCAAACCCGGCGGCGCCGAATATCGGCTTAGTCAAGGTGACTATTACTTACAACGCACCAGAAAAGATTGTCGCGGTTTCGGGGTATAGTCTTGGCACGGGGGTTCCGCTCGAGGAGGCGCCGGCTATTGCTCAGCAGCCTACTGAAGCGTCTATTGCGGTTGCTGAAACGGCAAGCTTTTCAGTAGCGACAACTGGATATCCTACGCCAACTATTCAGTGGGAGGTGTCGAAAGACAAGGGGGTCAGCTGGACGTCCATTGATGGAGCTACTGGCACGACACTAGCATTCTCTTCGGTGCCGAGCATGGAGGGTAACCTTTATCGGGCGGTTGCTGCGAACACTGTAGGGCAGGTGAATTCTGATGCTGTCAGCTTATTTGTTGCGGACACTGGATGGCACAGCCTTCCCCTACAGAATGGATGGATTTTCTATGGGAGCCCATATTCACCCCCGGCGTACAGAAGAACAGCCGATGGCGTGGTAGTGTTGAAGGGCATGATAAAATCGGGTGCGCTTGGCACGGTTGCCACACTTCCTGAATCGTATCGTCCGGCCTATCAGCTCATGTTTAGTACGAGCAGCAATAACAATACATCAGGTGCACGCGTTGACGTTCATCCCGACGGCAGTGTCGTAACGAGTACAGGTGTTAGCAACCTATGGCTTTCCTTAGATACGATTAGGTTTATTCCCGATAATGGACGGTATGACAGGCAAGAGGTAAATCCACTTTCTAATGGGTGGAGTAACTATGGCGCCTCATTGCAAGGATATGACTTTGCCCCTGCGAGCTACGCAGTCGATGACTCGGGTCGAGTTCATATAGATGGTCTTGTAGCTCCAGGTACGACAACGAGCGGCACTGAGATAATGAGCCTACCTGATAATTTACGACCCTCGGAATATCTTCATTACCATGGTCGATCATCTACGTATGCACCTATTTCGATAGAGAGAGCGACTAAGGGTATTATCGCTAAGGGGGTAGGGAGCAATCATCTCTCATTGCAGACTATGTATTATCCGGGCTCGCTTGGAACTTGGAACAATTTCAGCTTACTTGCTGGGTGGACTTGGTATGGAAGCATATATGGCACACCGCAATATACAAAAAGTAGCGACGGCATTGTGACGCTTAAGGGGCTTGTTAAGGGGGGGTCAACAGCGGACGGAACGGATATTGCAGTACTTCCTGTGGGATACCGTCCAAGCGAGCGCATCCTTTCGACGACCGTAAGCACTGATGCTCACGCAAGGATTGATATACTAGCGGACGGCCGTGTCCAGCTTTATGCCGTGCGCAATACGTGGCTATCTCTCGACAACATCAGCTTTTATGCGGGCGACCCAAGCTATATGGACGACATGGTTGCGTGGTGGCCTATGAACGGTAGCGCCGAGGATGTAATAAATGACAACGACGGGACGGTTAATGGCGCCAGCTTAACCTACGACAGGTCTGGTGAACCGAACAAAGCCTATAGCTTTGATGGCGACAATGACACTATAGCCATGCCGGACGTCGACTATGGTAGCGGTGCGTTGTCTGTCTGCTTCTGGTTCAGGCCTCTCGATCCAAGCGGTGCTGCCTATCAGTACCTCTTCTCGCACGGCAGTTCATATGATGGTCCGAACGCTGTCAATGTTTGGCTTGACGAAGCCGATATCTCGACTTTCCCTATGCTCAAAACCAGAATGAATGGCGCTAGTGGGAGTGCAGTTGTTGATTTCCCTCACAATTATTTTGATAGCAGTTGGCATCATTATTGCGCAACCTCTTCAGCTGGGACGATGATAATATACACTGACGGTTCATTGCAGTCGAGCGTGACCTCAGGCAATCTTGGCAGCTTAAACCCCGATGGAGGCATATACATTGCTAGCCGTTCGTATAGTAGCGCTGACCGATATTTCCCTGGAAGTATGGATGATGTGCGTGTTTACAGCAGGGCACTATCTGCGGCTGAAGTTCAGGAGCTGTATAACGCAGGCGCCCTGTAGCCTTGGGTAGCCTAGAAAAAATTACGCGTAATGTACTATAATCATAAGGAGAATGAAAACAATGATGAAACATAAACAAGGCTTTGCCCTTCCAACTGTCCTTATCGCTTCGGTGGTGATGCTAATGGTGCTAGTTACAGCCGTGAGCGCAACAACCGCAATCCGTGGCGCACTAGAAAATCAACGCTATACCGAGTTGGCTAAATCTGCCGCTGAGGCGGGGGTCGTTTTTGCAGAAGCATGCCTACGAATAAGTGAGAATACCGTCACCTGGAGCGACGCCCAGCCTCTTAAGCCAAATACTAACTGCAACGGTGAGGTGCAAGCGACTCTGTCCGCTTACATAAATGAGTATGATGATTACCGGACTTACTTCGTGGTGAACGAACCGCAACTAAATGGCAACAGCGAGCCTATTGAAGCGGCGAGCGAGGGATACGTTGAGGCGCTTCGGTCTAGCACCGGTACCGCTTGGAGAGTGTTTAGCGGAAGTGCGGTGTCGGCCCTGACGGTTGCTGGCGATGGAACACCTGTCGGGACATCTATTGAAGGATACTGGACTACAGCACCTGAAGGTTACTTACTGGAAGATGGTTCGGCCGTATCTCGAACGACCTATTCAAGTCTTTTCTCGGTCATAGGAACAACCTTTGGCTCTGGTGATGGAAGTACAACCTTTAACCTGCCTAGTTCTCAGGGACGCGTTCAGGTTGCGGTGAATTCATCAGATAGTAATTTTGATGCACTGGGAGAGAAGGGTGGTGAAAATGAGCATACTCTTACGGTTGCTGAGATGCCGAGCCACACGCACTCTGGATCGCGCATGGATGGCAATGTGAACGATTACCTGGGAGGCTCGGGTGCAACCTATGGAATTAGTTCACCTTATAATTCTGGGGCAGTAGTCCTGCCCTTCCTGTCTAACACGGGTGGCAGCGGAGCTCACAACAATCTCCAGCCGTACATCACGGTTAACCGAGCAATTAAGTACTAGAGACTAGGCAGAGACGCTTGGTGCAGTTGAAGGAGTTTCGTTCCAGGTTGACTTGTCAAACCCAAGCCATAGAACCCAGACGGCAGGAAGGAAGATGGCGAGGAGTACGAAAGCTCCTTCTTTGCCGAGCCTTTTACCTATGTGATACATAGCTATGTACATGAATACCGTAGAAACGACATTTACGACAGGGATGATAGCAAGAACTGCCCAGAATCCTTTTTGTTCGCCAATTTCGAGCATCTTCCAAGAGTTGTAAAATGGTACCCAAGCAATCCATGGAGCGACGCCAGCCTTGTTGAAAATTTTCATAAGGCCAACAGCCATAACGACGTATGAGATGAGTGCTAGGAAGAGTGAGAATACAAACGCGCCAAACATTAGGCTAGCGAGCGCCGTTGCTTCGGCCTCTGTTAGCGTTGAGCCTGATGTACTGTAACTATCGTAGTAGTAGGTTGATGATTGTGCGAGTTGTGTAAGTATATTCATAATAGGTTCATTGTATCATAGTGCTTATTCTGCTACGCTAAACCTCGTGAAATTACTCAATGGAACAGAACTTGTCGGATACATAAAAGAGCGTCAGGCCAAGCAGGTGCGTGCGCTTCGTCAGGCGCGTGGTGTATTTCCGAAGCTCGTCATTCTCATAACCGGCGACGACCCAGCTAGCGTTACCTATACCCGCCTGAAGCAGGTCTATGGTGTGGATATTTTAGTTAATGTTGTTATTGAACGCACGACCGTTGATGTTATCCGAATTCGCATCGATGAACTAAATGACGATAACTCGGTGCATGGTATCGTGGTTCAGCTTCCGCTGACGCATCCTGACCAGACTGACGATATTGTTGCGCATATTGCGCCAGAAAAAGATGTCGACGGGTTAGGGCCGCAAGCCGGCTACGTGTCAGCCACCGTAACGGCTATTGACTGGTTACTTGCTGGGTACAACGTGAAGCTTGAGGGCTCACACATTGCCGTTGTTGGAAAAGGGCGCTTGGTCGGAGCACCGCTTATTGCTGAGTGGACGAAGGCTGGCCTCGATGTGCGTGCTTACGATGACACGACAAGCGATCTACCGACGGCGCTAAAAGAGGCTGATATTATTGTTACCGCCACTGGTGTTCCTGGCCTGATTCGTGCATCTATGGTTGGACTGGGCGCGGTTATTGTCGATGCTGGTACAGCATCTGAGGGCGGCGTGCTGGTAGGGGACGTTGCTTCTGAGGTGCGTGAGCGCAGTGACATAACCATAACACCCGAAAAAGGTGGCGTCGGGCCACTGACGGTCGCCTCACTTATTGATAACGTTATTCAAGCGGCGCAGGCAACAGCGAAGCCTTAAGTACCAAGCGTGTCTTTGACGCGCTGAACAACCTGTCGAGGCGTTAGTTCAGCCTTGACAATGTAGCTTTCAATACCTAGGCTTCGAAGTTCTTTCGGGGCCTCTTCTTCGCCGAGGTTGGTCAGAATAATAACTGGAACATCTTTGCCCCACGGTTCAGCGCGAATTTCTTGGAGGGCTTGATGTCCGGTTTTTTTTGGCATTTGAAGGTCAAGTAGGATAATGTCTGGCGCGAAGTGTTTAACGAGCTCAACGCCCCGTTCGCCATCGTTTGCCAGTTGGACATCGAAGCCATCGGCTTCAAATTTCATGCGGTACATTTGGCTAATAGTGGCGTCGTCTTCAATGATAGCGATTTTGGTCATGGTTACATTGTAGCATATTGCATTTTACGGATATTATATTATAGTTATCATATATGACCGTACATGATAGAGGTGCTGATACACAAGGTCAGCGCATTATTCCCACGCAGATTGAGCTCGAGCCCAAAACCAGGCTTGAGCTTAGGAAGATTAATTCGCTCGATCATCCTGACGCATGGATGAAAATGGGTCAATTACGCGCTCAAAGCTATATAGATACACACCACTTTCTTCCAGAATCAGCCAGGGATGAAAACGGTGCCGAGTTTGACGAGTATGATAGCGATCCAAATACATCACACTTCGTCATTCTTAGCGCGGAGGGACAGGTGGTTGGTACGTCGCGCATTATTTACAGAGACAAAGACACGGCTACGCCGCTCCCCTCGGAGGAGCTATTCACTCTTGACGGTGCCCATGGACCCGCCCGCGAGGTGTCGCGACTTATAGCGGACAAGAATAAACTACCGGTCGAGCTTGGGCGCTCGGCGCAGCACTTAAAGCTATATCTTATGCGTGCGATGACCCAAGAAGGGCTTTCAAGGCCAGACGCCGGTCCATTGTACGCGATTCTCGAGACACCGCTATTAAGGAGCCTGCAGCAGATTGGAGTGGCGATGAATGTACTTGGCGAGCCGCTCTTTTCTGAAAAATATAACTCAAGTAATATTTTGGTTGAGTTTCGGCTTCAGGACATGACGCGTGAAATGCATCAAGCTGATCAGAGGCGGATTGCATTGTTTCCATCTCGGGAGGAGCGCTTCGGACCATTTATGGAGGGTCAAAAATCTGAACTTGGCTTAGGGCGCATGGCGCTGAAGACTGATTTTCTTCAGGCTCCAAGAGAACAACATGAGCGGAACTATGGATGGCTAAATGAAGCAGAGCATCAAAGAGTTACCGAATCTATCGTTGCAATTGCAGGGGCCGGGGGCGATGGTGGGGCGGTTGCTATCCAACTTGCACGCATGGGTGTGAAGAATTTTCGCCTCGCTGATCCAGATCCGTTTGAGATTGAAAACCTGAATCGACAAGAAGGTGCTACCTATAATACTGTTCATCAAAATAAGGCCGAGGTTATCGCCGGGTTGATAAAAGATATACAGCCGTTTGCAAAGATAGATACCTATCAAGACGGAGTGACGCCTGAAAATGTCGCAGCTTTCGTTGAGGGGAGCCATCTTGTTATCGACGAAACAGAGTATACAAAACATGAAATTGGAGTGATGATTGCTCGCGAGGCTCGTCGGAATGGTACTCCAGCGTTAATGGGTATGAACGTAGGCTTCGGTTCATACGTGACGTCTTTCGACCCGGAGCGTGTGAGCTTCGAGAAGTATTTCGGTCTATCGGAAGATATGGCTCTTGAAGATATCGCGAAACAGGAAGTAGCCCTTTGGAAGTGGGTACCACACATTCCTTCTTATGCCGATATGGATTTGTTTAAGAAGATTGCGTCTGGTGAGGTGTCTGCTCCAACGGTTGCGCCGGGCGTGGGCATAACGGCCTCTCATGTGGCTCAACAGGCAGTCGCTCACCTTGTTCGAGATATATCTCCTGCGCGTGCAGCGTCTCTTCTTTTCGCCCCTCGCGGAAAATCGATTGATATTATTGATGGATCGCATGATGTTCGCTATCCGCTAGTGCACTTTGCGAAAACTGCGCTCGTTGCCCTGGTGCGAACGAAATTGGGTAGAAACCCGCCCACGGACTACTCTTCTAGTATATAATTGTCCCTATGGACGTGGTTACGCTTATTGGGCTTATATTCGTTGAGGCACTATTGCTGGTTTTTATTGTCTCGCTTTCACGTTCGCGCCGTAAGGCGGGCAGGAACGGCGACAGTCTTATTGTTTTTTTATTGGCGTTCTCGGTATGGGCGGCCTTTAACTACCTAAGCAATTACACTACTTTTCCTCACGAAATTTTACTATATATTAACCGACTTCTTTTTCTTAGCTCAGTTTTCGTAGCGGGGGGAGCGTACTTTTTTATTGGCTCGGTGACCGATAAGGTCAGGTTGCGAAGTTGGCAGACGGTGCTTTATGGGACGGTTGGTGGTATTGCTTCGTTTATTTCGCTCACTCCCTTTGTGGTTGCCGACGTATACATTGATGGTAGTGTCGTTGCAATTGAATTCGGTCAATTATTTTGGCTATACTTCATGTGTATCGCGTCCCTCATTTTTATAGGCTTGTTTTGGCTAGCCTGGGCTCGTAGATCGAAGAACCGGATGATTAAAGCATACGCCAAGGCGCTTTTCTATAGCCTTGGAGGCGCGATTATTATTATTGCAATGACAAATCTTATTATCCCTGCACTTTTTGGCAACTTTGCACTTTCTACGCTTGGCCCTTTGGTGTCGGTTTTTATCATTGGAGGTGTATCTTACGCGATTCTCCAGCATGGGCTATTCGACATAAAAGGCGCAGCGGTTCGAAGTACAGCGTATGTTCTTGTGCTATCAACGCTTGGAGCTATTTATTACGTGCTAGCCTATGCAGTGTCTGAGCTCATTTTTCAAGGTAATGTTGGCGACATAGCGAGCACCGCTCCGGTAAATGTATTGCTTGCGTTATTGTTGGCCTTTCTGTTCCAACCGGTAAAACATTTCTTCGATCGTTTGACGAATAGGTTTTTCTATAAAGATAATTATAACGTCGAGCAATTCTACGATGAGCTAAACTCGCTTGTGCGCTCAACCATTAATCTGCGTGTATTGCTTCATCGTTCAGCTGAACTTATTCAGGTTGCCCTAAAGGCTGAGTATGTGTCTTTCTTCGTTCATAGTGGCGACGCGCGGGTTATATTCATAGGAACAGAAGATGCAAAGAGGTTGCCCCCAGAAGACATTGGACTATTAGATGAACTGAACGCAGTAGTCTCCATAGAAGATCACGCTATTAGCCCCACGGTGCGTCGTATGCTCGTGAGCCACAGGATTGCTGTTGTCGTTCCGCTTCATCAGAATGATGCACTGGTAGGAATGATGTGCCTTGGTGAGCATAAGACGTCGCAGTATACTCGTCGAGATTTACGGTTGCTGCGAACGGTTGCGGGTGAACTAGCTATTGGCATTCAAAATACCTTGTCGGTACAGGAAATCCGTGACCTCAACGAAAACCTCCAGCAAAGAATTGATGCAGCAACAAAAGAGCTTCGACGGAGTAACGCGCAGCTTCAGAAGCTGGACCAGGCGAAGGACGAATTTATTAGTATGGCTAGTCATCAGCTGCGAACTCCACTAACTAGCATAAAAGGCTACATTTCGATGCTTATGGAAGGTGACGTCGGGAAGGTGAGCCCTGAACAAAAGCATCTCTTGCAGGAGGCGTTTGTCAGTAGCGAACGGATGGTGAGGCTGATTGGCGACTTCTTGAATGTGTCTCGCCTGCAGACGGGGAAGTTTATCATCGAGAAACGTCCGGTAGATTTGGCTAAGCTGGTTCGTCGAGAGATAGACGGCCTAGAATCTAATGCGGCTGCGCGAAATATTAAGTTTGTTTATAAGCAACCGAAGGACATTCCTGCAGTAGATGTCGATGAGAATAAGATTCAGCAGGTCATTATGAACTTTGCCGATAACGCAATTTACTATTCGAAAGAAGCGTCAAAAATTGTCGTCCGGCTTCAAAAAACGGCTAAGGGAATCGAGTTTACGGTGAAAGACACGGGTATCGGAGTTCCGTTGGACGAGCAGGCGCAGTTATTTAATAAGTTCTTTAGGGCAACTAACGCTCGTCGGCAGAGGCCAGACGGAACGGGCGTGGGTCTATATCTTGCGAAACGAGTCGTGCAGGATCACCATGGAGAGATTATATTTTCGTCCAAAGAGGGGAAGGGCAGTACTTTTGGGTTTCGTCTGCCTTTGCAGAAGTAACGCCTAGGTGCCGGACGCAATACGAATTAGTTCGTAGATAAGCCACATCAGTACCGCGACCACTGCACCGGCAATGCCGACTGGGCGAGCAACACGCTTGTTGTCGAACCACCACTGACTGAACTTGTTTCGATTGGCGGCGCTGAGTTTTGTTACGCTTGGGCGCGCCAGACTAGCATCCGCACCCTGATATTGTTTATTGCGCTTCTTTTTTTGCTTATTTGCCATGATGCTATTGTACAGCGAGATTTCACGAAAACCAAAACCCCGCCAATGAAGGCGGGGTAACGGGAGAGAGCGGTCAGACTTCTTCTTAGCTAAGGGCGCGTCGACTAGCAGCGTAATAAGCGATGCTTGCGACAAGTGTTCCTAGGCCAAGTACGGCAACAATGCTATCGACAGGTCCTGTCTTTGGAAGTTCTGGCGGAACTTCTGGAGTTTCGCACTCTTTATCGACAACGACAGATGCGTCATCTTCTTCAGACACTGTTGGGGTTGTGGCTTTTGCGATGTTCCTCAACGTGTTTGTTCCACAAAGAGGGAGCTCGTCATTACCAGCAACCTTAGCGGTAAACTTAACGTAGGCATCTCCTCCTGGGAGGTAGCCACCAATTACGAGTCCACCTGCTGTGATGCCGTCCGCAACTTGGCGAGTTCCGCCAGAGTTGTGTAGGTAAGTTGTACCTGGTACGTAGCTCATGCCTTCAGGCAGTTTGTCTTTTACGACAACGTCTTTAAGCTGAGTTCCACCGGTGTTCTTAAAGTAAATTTGGAAATCTACCTTATCACCAGGCTTAACTGATACGTTTTCCTTAAAAGTCTTGTCCTCTGTGTCGTTTACGCGGACGGTCTTTTCTAGGCTAAAGTCGCTTGATACGGCTTTTACCTTGAAAGTAACAAATCCATCGTATTGGAAACAGCCAGGGATTTTTCCGTCAAGCTTGTCGTATCCAAGTTGAACTCCGTTTCCAACAATCGCATCACCAAGGCTGGTGCCACTAGTGAAGACATTGTTGGTGTACATTGCTGAGCCTTCGACGTAGTCAAGGCTAAAGCGTGAGTCGCCAGTAAATACGGCTTGGTCCCAGATTTTACCGGGTTGGGAATTGCTTGAAGAGAGGTATCCATCAATTTGAATTCGCTCTGCTTCATAGTCAGGCACGTTAAACTGTGCGGTGACGTTTTCCGCAACGAGATTAAGGTTCTCGGCTGCGTTGTTGTGTACGTACATACGTACGTAGTAGTCTTTTCCGTTTTCTACGGAAATGTCGTCAGTCCAGCCGCCAGCGTTCTGGTTGGCTGCGTCTTTGATGGTAACGAAGTTTCGTTCGTCACCATAGTTAGGGTTGTTGGTGATTGAGTTGAACGTGTTGTAGGGCGCTGGGCTTTCAATGGTGAAAGTTGGGCGCTCTGGTCCCCATGCGAATACAGTGGCTGGAATAATGATTGCAGCGGCAATCATTGCAACAGCGACAGAAAAACGCTTAGGGGCACGTCGAATGAGTGAAAATAGATTACTCATAAATGTGTCTCCGTTTCTTGATGTATCTCGCAGATAACATCAAAGTTAATTATTCAAAATGTAAAATTTCATTGTTGCCGAGTTGTTAACGTTACAAATCAGATCATTACAATGTGCATGTCCGAGTCAAAAAAGTGACTCACGAGGAATCATACTCAACAACGAGACCGTAAAAGTCTCAAGTTGGAATACGATTCCTCGGTTTAAAGCTATGTCTTTGGTTCCCGTTGGTGGGGCGCTAGGCTCGAAAGCTTTGCGCCCCACCAGGGGGGGATTACCAGTCGGGCGGAGGAGCGGGAGCCTCTGTGTGCTCCTGCTCCTCGTCGACCACGCCTCCACCATTTTCGACTGCGTCGTCAATGGCTTGTTCGTGCTCTTCTGTCACCTTCTCGGTCTCTGCCTTGGCGGCGTCTTCTGCTGCCTTGGCGTCCTTGGCGGGGTCGGTTTGAAGACCCCGCGAGTCGGTGGCACCGTCGTTGTTGTTGACGGTGTGGTTCCCTCCGCTTGGCTCGTCCTTGATCCAGTCCGGAACATCCGGGTTCTGGGCGGTCGAGTCGGATGGATCCTTGGACTGCAGGCAGTCCGGGTGATCCGGGGGAAGCGTTGGGTTCCATGGGCACTTCGGTTCAGGCTCTGGCCGGTCGCCGGGGTTGATGCATCCAACTCGGATGAAGCCTACTGGCTTATCCTTGTCTTCGGTATCGGGGTCCACGGCGTTGCCGGTTGAGTCGAACTGCGCCGTTGGAACGGTGCAGGTGCTTGGGTCAATGAATAGCCAGAAGGCGTCGCCAGCGGCGCTCTTGCGAACGCCCGACGAAACCACCTTGCCATCGTTGAACCCAGTGTTGCCCGCCACCCTTACGGGCACGAGCATCTGGACAACCTCCCAGCTGCTGATGTTGAGGACCTCTTCACGAGTGAATTGGCCCTCAAACTTCTTTACCTGGGTGTTAGTAACGGCGACGAGCTCCGGGTTCTTAGATTCGAAGACGCCTTGAAGGGCCTCTTTCGAGTCAACAACCTGTCCGTTTAGTCCGAATGCGAGCGAACCCGCTTCCGAAAATTCCGGGAGACTCTTGTCGAGTCGTTCTTCGCCGATGACGTAGTCGCCATCCTCGAAACCGACCAGGGTCATGTATTCGATGACGGCATCGACACGACATTGCGCAAGCGCTTGTGTGTCGATGGATGCTGATGGTGCCTCTGGGATCTTGGGCAGTACTTGAGCGGCCGGCGCTCCATCACTCGTACCGACCAGAAGACCGGCTGCGAGTGCAATGAGGAGCGCAATCACCGAAGTGATTGTTCCTGCTTTCCACTTGCTCATGTTGACCTCCTAAGGTCGGTAGAGCGATTCCCTTAATGTTTATCGTCCCAGGGGTGGATGGACCTAGCGAGTGAGGTGGTTTTGACGCCACCACACCCTGATTCATTTATGACGGCTTCCCGAATCAATGGGGCCTTACGGAACTTCCCCGTAATATTACGGACGATTTTTACGAGTCGTCATCCTCGTTGTTGTTGAAGTACGAACCAATCCAGCCTCCACCGAAGAATCCGGTGCCGGCGTGACCGACGAACCACAACATCCACACGATGCCACTTGCGAACCATTGGTCGATGTTCCGACCAGCCCAACCGGGCCAGTACGAGAACAAAATCAGCGCCAGCACAAGGCCGACGGCTGCAAGCAACCACTGGAGAAAACTCCAGCGCCGAACATCGATCACTCGCTGAACGCGGGTGACTTGTACGGTTTCGTCGGGTTCCGGCTCACATGGAGCAGGTTCCGGTTCGAAAACAGGGTCCGGCACCGGCTCGGGGGCGGGTGCCTCCTTGATCGGCTCGGGTGCTGCGGGTGCAGCAGGCTTGGGCTCCGGTGCTGGCTCCGGTGAGGGAGTCGGTACAGGTGCAGGCTTGGAGGTGCCGAGGATTTCGTCGAGCTGCTCGAGCTCCTCGCGGAGTTCAGCTTGCTCGTCCTTGGCGCGTCGCTCAACGGCGGCGGCGGCGATCCTTAGGTCCTTTGCTTTCGCATCGGACTCCGTGCTGCCGGATTCGATGGTCTCAGAGACCACCTTGTGCCGGTTGCGGACACCGTCGGCCACTTTCTTGGCAGCCTTTGCGGCGGCCTCGATATCGGTGGTGCTCAGGTTGCGGGTTGTCATGAGTATTCCTTTCTCGTGGGCGGGACAATCCCACCCAGTATCTTTCACTGGACGGGACGGATGTCCCAGCTGCACACGTCAGGAGCAGCGCGTCAAATAACCGCCTATAAGGAGATTATCTGGCGCGCCACTCCTGAAACAAAAGGAGTACCATACCAAAAATATAGCTTTTCAGTGATATCAAAAATGTTATACACATTCAGGACATGCACTGTAATGATCTGATTTGTTAACGACCTCCTCACCACAATGAAGCTCTCACGTCCTCACCTGTGAATGATTGCTTCATATTATCACAAAATGGCTAAAATGTCAATGCTTTATACAATATATACCTCAAAGCACAACCTTTTTAATAACATTTACTACATATAGCGCATCGTCCAGTCACGGTAACACTAAATAACACACTATTTGACATATGATGTCAAGGGGAGTATATTCACCTGTTAAGTGTAAGTCGCGTGAACGGGTCACGTGACCATCGGGCTGTAAAAAGCGGGCATGTCGCAGGATTACACTTAATGGGAAATGGGGAGCAATGCCGCAATCTGACCAAGTAATTGTCAGAAGGGTAGCCATTCGAATTGCACGTATGGATGGGATTGGGCCCATCGTGCAGTGCATGAGGGACAGCGACTCCAGGGAGCGTGCGGTCCATGACTGCGCGGAAGGCTTTCTCGAGCAGTTAGAGAGAGCCGAAGAGAATGAACTCTTCATTCCTGGAGGCGCGGACATCTACGCGATGGTTACCAGCGTCAGCGCCAATCGTGGCACTCAGCTGAGTGTCTTGAGGTCCGCACTGGGCGCACTCGTGAAGTGGTACAAGCTGAAAGAGGATCAACCCGCCTCATCGGAGGTTGACGTGGCTCAGAGCGACCAGCTCGCCGCCGCTTAACCCTTCGTCCTGCTGGGGTTCGCTAGGTCCACGAGACTAGGCGAACCCCGGCGGGCACACAACAACCCCTATTCAAAGGGGTGATTTTTTTGTATAATACCCCAAGGTAATAAATGGCCTCATATCCTTTCGGATATAACGGCCGAATTGCTCGGAATCGATTTTAAAAGTAAACTTTTAAAATACGCTTCACTCACAATCCGGCCTCATCGTCTAACGGTTAGGACACCAGGTTTTCATCCTGGCAATCGGAGTTCGATTCTCCGTGAGGTCACCAAGTATTTATTTTGAAAAGGGGCGGCATGGCTTTTAGTAAGCGAACAGTGCGAAACATTCCAATATCTGGAGCGACAGTGCTAGTTCGTGCTGACTACAATGTCCCCTTGTCTGGTGGAAAAATCAGTGACGGCCTCCGTATACAGGCGAGCATTCCAACACTACAGTATCTTTTAAAACATGCCGGTAAAATTGTTATTATCAGTCATCTTGGCCGACCAAAAGGAAGAGACTCGTCTCTGTCGCTTGAGCCAATTGCCGTGCGTCTTGAGAAGCTATTAGGAAAATCGGTCACCTTTGTCGACGATTGCATCGGCGATAAAGTCGTACAGGCGGTTAAAAAAGCACCAAAGGGAAGCGTTGTGCTTCTCGAGAACCTTCGTTTTCATGCAGAAGAAGAGGCTAACAACCGAGAATTCGCGCGACGTATCGCTAAAGATACCGGGGCGCGTTTTTTTGTCCAGGACGGTTTTGGCGTCGTACATCGTGCCCACGCTAGTACAGAGGCTATCACACAGTTCATTCCAAGTGTTGCGGGTCTTCTGCTAGAGAAAGAGTGCCAGACCATCAACAAGGCCATGGAGAAGCCGGCTCGTCCGCTTATTGCGGTTCTTGGCGGTGCAAAAGTTAGCGATAAGCTGCAAGTTATTGAGCGATTTGTCGACATCGCCGATAAGATTATAATTGGTGGCGCCATGGCCAACACCTTCCTTGCTTATAAAGGGCACCATATGGGCGCTAGCATGGTTGAAGAAAATCAACATAAAACACTCGATAAAATTTACCTTGCGGCTCATAAAAAAGTCGAGGGAAGTGTTGAAGACTTCATCATTCTTCCGACTGATGTCTCTGTTGCTAAAACCCCTAGCCAAACGGCAACTCGGCACAACGTAACGCTTGGCAACGTAGCAAAGGGTGATAACGCGCTTGATATTGGCGATGCATCGATTGAACGGATGATTGAAGAGGTGTCAGGGGCAAAAACCGTTATATGGAACGGCACCATGGGCTATGCCACGGTTCCAGCTTTTGCTCACAGCTCGGCTCGCTTGGCGCTTGAGCTCGCATCACACCCCAACAAGACATCGATTATTGGCGGTGGTGACACGGCTGACTTCGTTCTAGGGTGGGGTGAGGCTGAAAACTTTACACATGTTTCAACTGGTGGAGGTGCGGCACTCGACCTTATGGCCGGTAAAAAATTACCGGGTGTTGAGAGTTTGCTGAACGCATAAAAATAAGCTACACTAGTAGCAATAAAGCTTAAGCGCTATAAGAGATACTGTGGGACGAGAAAAAAAACTTATTATCGGGAACTGGAAAATGAACCTCGGTGTCCATGATGCTAGTCTGTATCTTCACCGTCTCGAGAAGCTTGTAAAAGTACACCGCAATGTCGAAATCGTTCTAGCTCCAACAATGCTAGCGGTTCAGACGCTAAGCCTTCAAATAGATAGGCGACAATTTCGACTCGCCGCCCAAAACTTTTATCACCGTGACTTTGGTGCGTATACCGGTGAAGTATCTGCCGCCCAGCTCAAGGGCGTTGTTGACTACGCACTTGTTGGCCACTCCGAGCGCCGTCATATATTTAACGAACATGATAAAGACACTCGGGCGAAAGTTCAGGCGGCAATACGTAACGACATTACCCCCGTTCTTTGTATTGGAGAAACAGCTACCGAGCATAGCGCCGATGAGACTCGTGACGTTATTCATGATCAATTAGCCGCTGGTTTAACCAACGTGACCAGTGAAGAGGCGAGTGACATTATTGTTGCCTACGAGCCAGTTTGGGCTATTGGCACTGGAATTAATGCAAAACCTGCTGACGTCACTAAGGCGGTGCTGGCTATTCGTAGCCAGTTCAAGCACCTTTTTGGATCGAAAGTGGCTGAAGAAGTGAGAATACTATACGGTGGAAGTGTAAACGAAGATAATGCCGCTGATTATCTTATGCTCCCGGGTATAGATGGACTTCTCATCGGTGGGGCGAGCCTCGACGCACACGTCTTTAGCGCAATTATTGAAAAAGCACATAAAAATAGCAAGAAAGATACATAAAAGGTGGGGACTATGAAAGATTTTGATTTTGAAGAACTAGACAGAGCTGTTCATTCAGTAACGTCACCGGCAGATGAGCCAGCACATGCTGATACACCTGGACTGGTGTCTCCGCCAGAGCCAACCCCCGAGCCAAACCCATCGCCGGCAGCTCGTCGGACTACCGGTCGGTTCATGGATGTCATGCATCCCTCGGCAGATATGCGTCAGTCTAGCCCGATTGCCCCGCGTATGCCTACGCCAACTACTTTGCAAGAGACACCGGCTCCAGAAGAGCCTCGACAACATGAAGAACCTGAATCGCCACAGTCGCCATTCATTCCTGATGCTGTGGTTGAAAAGCGTCCGCTTGGGGTGTCTGAGCCACTAGATTTATTTAAAGAACCTGAACACGAATTACTTGAAGAGACGACTGAGGTACAAAATGAACCAGTTGAACATATCGAGGAACCCATCGTTTCAGCCGAGGTAACAGATACGCATCAAGCTGAAACGCCGGAGGCTCCAGCTAGTCCGTTGTATGATACCGAGGTCTACCACCCACCTGCGCCACAGGTGAAAAAGAAGTCGGGTGTCTGGGTGTTTGTCTGGATATTGGTACTTATTCTTCTCGGCGCTTTATCTGGTGCCGGTGTCTACTTCTTTGTCCTTCCCCTGCTATAATAGAGAGTAATGAACATTCTCGAGGGACTCAATGATGTACAGCGCGATGCTGTAAAAACGACAACAGGTCCTCTGTTGATACTTGCGGGAGCTGGAAGTGGCAAAACCAAGACTCTTACGCATCGCATTGCGAATCTTATTCTGAACGAAGGTGTATACCCAAACCAAATTCTTGCTGTTACGTTTACCAACAAAGCGGCGCGTGAAATGCGCCAGCGCCTTGCGACGCTTATTGGTCAGCCAAATGACCGATCATTCATGCCCTGGATGGGGACTTTTCACGGTATTTGTGTGCGACTTTTGCGAGTTGACGGAAAAGCCATACGCGTACCATCGAATTTTGTGATTTACGATGAAGATGATCGAAAAGGCCTAGTGAAACAGGCTATGAAGCAACTTTCTCTTGGTGATAGAGAAGTGAAGCCGGCAGCTATTAGTAGCGCTATTTCATCGGCCAAGAACGCCATGCAGACCCCAGATGACTACGATGGGGTAGCGGTTGGTCCGTTTCAAAAGCAAGTTGCGCAGATATATCATTTCTATGAGGCGCGGCGCAAAGAGGCTATGGCACTTGATTTTGACGATCTTCTTATTGAGGCTGTAAGGTTGCTTCGCGAGAATCCTAACATTCGCGATAAATGGCGATCACACTTTACGCACATTCTTATTGATGAGTATCAAGACACTAACGCCGCGCAGTATCACCTGGTAAAACTACTCGTTAACAAAGCCCAAAATATTTGCGTGGTTGGGGATGACTGGCAGTCAATATATAGTTGGCGCGGGGCAGATTTTACGAACATTCTAAACTTTGAGCGCGATTTTCCAGGCACAAAGGTAGTTAAACTCGAGCAAAATTACCGGAGTACGGGTCATATTCTCGAGGCGGCGCACGCGGTTATTTCAAAAAACAATCAGCGAACAGACAAGAAGCTATGGACCGATGCCGGTATGGGCTACCCTGTACAGGTACAAGGTGTGTATGACGACGCAGAGGAAGCGCGGCTGGTGGCCGAGCGTATTTCAGCCCAGGTCGCTATTGGTGCGCGCCGCTACCGTGATTTTGCGGTTCTGTATAGGCTTAACTCGCTAAGCTATTCTTTGGAGCGTGCCTTTTTCCAAGCGGGGATACCCTACCAAGTGGTAGGTGGGGTTCGATTTTACGACCGAAAAGAAATTAAAGATATTATTGCTTACTTAAAGCTTATTTATCAGCCAAACGACCGTATGAGCTTTTCGCGAATCGCCAATACGCCAACCCGTGGGGTTGGGACAACGAGCCTTGAAAAGTTCTTGCGCTGGCAATCGACCCGCTCGGAAAATATTGTGGAGGCACTGTTACTGCTTGAAGACGAACCTGTCGTTACCGGCAAGGCTAAGGGCGCGCTGGTGAAGCTCGGCTACTTACTGAAGGATATCGCTTCTCAGCTTGAGACCCTTTCGCCGAGTGACGCTATAGAACAAATTATTACAAAAACTGGCTATCGTGATCACGTGCAGGACGGTACGCCGCAAGCTGAGGCCCGTGACGAGAACCTCGGTGTGTTGGTTGCTGATGCTCAGCAATTCGCTTCTTTATCGGAGTTTCTTGAGGAAGTTGCTCTCATGTCTAGTGCCGATATGCAGGTGAACGATGACATGGTGACCTTTATGACGCTTCACGCCGCCAAGGGACTGGAGTTTCCGGTCGTCTGCATGATAGGTATTGAAGAGGGGATATTTCCGCATTCTCGTGTCTTTGAGGCGGGTGCTGCCGAGCTGGAAGAGGAACGCCGCCTCTGTTATGTGGGTATGACACGGGCCCGAGAAGAGCTGCACCTTAGTTATTCATATAGTCGACTTCAGTTTGGGCAACGCGCTTATAACGAGCCGTCGCGGTTTATTGGCGATATGGGTGATCAGGTCGCTCTTCTATCGCCAGAGCCACAACTTATGGGGGCATCTCAGGATGAACCATTCTATAGTGATGAAATCGGCTTTGAAGTGGGTGACAGCGTTCGGTCGTCGGCCTTCGGTGAGGGAACAATTGTCGATATTGATGGCATGGCTGTATCGGTCAACTTTACTAGTGGTCAGACAAAGAAATTGAATGTCGAATTCGCCCACCTACAAAAGCTTTAGCATCTATAATATGTTACAATGATAGGCACGATAACTGCGAGGGATACATCTAAATAACATGAGGCTACGACGACGTCGCTCCGCCACTGGTATTGCAGCGCTGACTATAATGGTCGGTCTTTTCTTGGGCGGCGGAATTTATCTTGGCTCACAGTCACAGCCGGCACTTGCCGATGTTGAAGATGGGCACCTTATGACAGTTTACGACCGAGGGGTAGAGAAAACCTTTATTACAGGTGCCGAAACGGTCGCCGAGGCACTTGAGGGCGCTGGTTTCGAGCTTGATGCTCGTGATGCCGTTGAGCCTTCACGTAGTGAGTCACTTGTTGCAAGCGATTATCAGGTGAATATTTATCGAGCTAGACCGGTTATTGTGGTTGATGGTGCGACGCGACAAAAAGTGATAACACCATATCAGACAGCAGAGCAAATTGTTACTGACGCCAAAGTAAAGTTATATGCCGAAGATACCACAGAGCTTGTTCGTTCAGACGACATTCTAGCCGATGGCGCCGGACTTCAGTTGGTTATCGATCGCGCCATTCCGGTATCTCTTACGTTATTCGGTGAAACGATGACCCTTCGCACGCAAGGTGAGACTGTTGCAGACTTGTTGAGCGAAAAGGAAATAGTACTTACCGAAAATGACAGGGCGTCCGTTCCGCTTTCGACATTCATTACTGAAGGTATGGAAATTCGTGTATGGAGAGAAGGTACGCAGACGGTGACTGTTCAAGAAGCGGTTGCGTTTGATGTTGAGAGAATTCAGGACGCCGATAGAAGCATCGGATACAGAGAAGTTAAGACGCCCGGCATAGAGGGAAAGAGATCGGTGACCTATGAAATTGAAATACGAAATGGCGAAGAAGTTGGCCGAATTGAAATTGTTTCTATTATGATAGTTGAGCCTGTCGAGCAAGTAGAGATTGTTGGAGCGAAGGTACTATTGAGCACTAACTATTCAGCTGATAAAGCAGCAATTATGAGTGCAGCGGGTATTTCAGCGGGTGACCATGACTATGCTGCGTATATAATTAACAACGAAAATGCGCTGTGGTGCCCTATTCGCTGGCAGGGAACTAACGGCTGCGGCGAAAGCTATTATGAGAAATTCCAAGGTGCTGAAACATCAAATCAGGTAGGCTATGGATTGTGTCAGTCAACACCTGCTATAAAAATGGAATCAGCGGGCGCAGATTGGCGTACGAACGCCGTTACCCAAATGAAGTGGTGTAACAGCTACGCGATGGATCGCTACGGTAGTTGGCGTGATGCGTATCTCGCAAAGGTCGCCAAGGGCTGGTGGTAGATGCCGGGTCCCAAAAAGTCTCTCGGACAACACTGGCTTAAAGACAGAGGCGTACTGGCGGGCATCGCAGAGCTGGCAGATATCTCGGAAAACGATACTGTGCTTGAGGTTGGTCCAGGGCTAGGAACTCTTACTAGTGAACTACTTCGGCGCGCCGAAAAGGTTGTCGCAGTCGAGCTCGACGGGGACCTTGCTAGGAAGTTGCCCGGTCAATTTCCTGGTAAAAACCTTGAGGTTGTTCAACAAGATATCTTGTCATACGATCTATCGGCGCTTCCGTCTGGCTACGTTGTGGTCGCCAACGTGCCGTATTACATTACCTCAAAGATTATTCAATTACTGACGACATCGAGTAATCCGCCCCGGACTATTGTCTTGCTTGTTCAGCGCGAGGTGGCTGAACGTTTGGCTGCCGAACCAGGTGACATGAGCCTCCTAGCTGTCAGCGCCCAGGTATATGCCGAAATTTCTTTGGGAGAGGTGGTCCCGGCGGCGTTATTCACGCCACCGCCAAAGGTAGACAGTCGAGTTGTTGTGCTTCGCATGCGGCCACAGCAATTGGTTTCAGAGGCCGAGCAGGCAGCGTTTTGGCGCGTGGTGAAGGCTGGTTTTTCATCGAAACGCAAGAAACTTCGCAGTAGTATTCCACATGGACTTCATATCTCAAAGGAAGAAGCTGACATTGCGCTTCAGGCAGCTGGGATAGACCCTAACGATCGGGCCGAGCGACTCAGTATTTATCAGTGGCAGACCTTGGCCAAGCATCTGATACAATAAGTGTAATGGAAACCCCGCAAAAGAAACTGTATATTACGACTGCGATACCGTATGTCAACGGATTGCCGCACATTGGCAACGCCCTTGATTATTTATTGGCAGATATTTGGACACGATATCAAAAACAGAATGGCCACGAAGTACGTTTTCAGGCCGGTACCGATGAACACGGCAATAAGATTGCCGCAAAGGCCGCCGAAAAGGGCATGACTCCGAATCAGTTTACCGACTCGATGTACATCAACTTTGAGAACCTCATGAAGAAAATGGGCGCCGAGTATACCGACTTTATTCGTACTACTGAACCAAGGCACCATGAATCGGTCCAATACATCTGGCAACAGCTCCAGCCGTACATCTACAAGGGCTCGTATAGCGGTTGGTATTGTGTGGGGCACGAGGCATTCTTCACCGATAACGAGGTGCAGGCAACTGGCGGTGTATGTCCCGACCATCAGGCGCCATACCAGCAAATTAGCGAGGAGAACTATTTCTTCAAGACGAGTGCTTTCACCGATGCTATTCGCACTGCGCTAGATGATGGCACTATGCAAATTCTGCCTGACTATAGAAAGAAAGAATTTCTAGAGCTTATTAAGGATGGTCTTGCCGACGTTAGTATTTCACGTCCTCGAAAGAACCTCACTTGGGGTGTGCCAGTGCCTGGCGACCCAGACCACGTTATGTACGTCTGGCTCGATGCGCTTGCGAACTACATTAGCGTTCTTGGCTACCCGAATGATCCAACCTGGAAAGAGTACTGGCCAGCCGATGTTCAAGTTATTGGAAAAGATATTCTTCGATTCCACGCAGGCATATGGCCGGCAATGCTTCTGGCTATTGGTGCGCCGCTACCAAAACGTCTGCTGGCACATGGATTCATCGATATTGGTGGAGCGAAGATTAGTAAAACGGTAGGTAACACTATCGATCCGAATGAAATCATTGACCAGTACGGCGTTGATGCCTTTCGTTATTTCTTTTCGCGACATATTCCAACGCTTGACGATGGCGATTTTACTTGGGAGAAACTGGAAACGGCCTATAACAGCGAACTTGGTAACGACCTCGGCAACCTTATTCAGCGAGTTGCAAGTATGATCACTAAGTATCAGGCAGGAGTTATTGGCGAATCACATCAGGCTGAACACGACATGACCGCGTATCACCAGGCAATGGACAGGCTTGAATTTAACCATGCCGTCGATGAAATTTGGAACAAAGTGCGAAGCTTGAATCAATATATCGATAACGTTAAACCGTGGCAAGTCGCCAAGGACATCGAGAAGAACACTGAGGCTGAAGGTCATTTGTCTGACATTCTCGCTCATTGTGCAGGAGCATTGCTCCAAATAGGTGACCTACTCGTGCCTTTCCTGCCAACAACTGCAGCAGCAATTCACCAAATTTTCGACACTGGCGTTGTACAGCAACCAGAACAGGTTCTATTCCCTAAGAAATATCTCCACACCCCAGACCCACATGCACCGAAAGCCTAGTATGATAGACACTCATTGCCATATTCACGAGAGTGACTACCCCTTGCCGGTTGACGATGTTATTGCGCGAGCTACTGCCGATGACGTAACGGAATACATTTGCATTGGCACAAGCGAGGAGAGCTCGCGTCGGGCTATTGCGTTTGCGAAGGAGTACGACAATGCCTATGCGGTAGTTGGTGTTCATCCGCACGACACCAAGGATGGTTATGAAGAAATTGCAGGTCTAGCCGATACGCCCGGTGTTGTTGGTATTGGTGAAATTGGGCTTGATTATTTCTACACGCATAGCGACAGACAGACACAAATGGATGCGTTTCGGGCGCAGCTCAAGGTCGCCGAGGAGCGTAATTTACCCGTTTCTTTTCATGTTCGAGATGCATTTGACGATTTTTGGCCTATTTTTGAGTCATTCGAAGAGGTGAGGGGGGTGCTTCATAGCTTCACCGATTCACCAGAAAACCTTGAAAAAGCATTGAAAAAAGGACTATATATTGGCGTTAACGGCATTAGTACGTTTACGAAAGATGAAAAACAGCAGGCTATGTACGATAGTATTCCTTTGGGTCGTTTACTCCTTGAAACGGACGCGCCCTTCTTGACGCCACACCCTTTTCGTGGTAAGATAAATGAGCCAGCGTATGTAAAGCTGGTAGCGGAATACCACGCAGCGCGTCGTGGGATATCTCTTGAGGAGATTACCGTTGCCACGACTGCAAACGCCCGCGCACTTTTTGCGCTATCTTAAACAAACATCACCACAAAAAATTCGTTAATTAACGTCTATTTTTTATGAACAACCAATATACTTTCCCCATCAACTCAGAGGTACCAACCGACGACGCCCGTCGGCTTATTGATGAGGCCTTTGAAGCGCCTATTCTCGTTCAACAAGAGTCAGAGCCCCGCCCGTACCTCTATCACAAGCAGTTAGAGTCACGAATTGAGCAAATGCGAGCCAGCGCAACAGAGGCGAATCTTCCACGTGGAACTATTATGGATCGTGTTCTTGAGCGGTTTACTACCACTCCAAAATCTCTTGAAGACCGACTTATAGACCACGAGAGTGTTATCGTTGGGAACATTCTGCCGAAGCACGAGTTGGTTGCACAGCAACGTTTTTGGTATCATCAAGGTAACTGGTACCTCATGCAAGTAGAGCGTGATCAAAAAGAGTACGTTTCACGCTATCAGGTTAGTGAGACGGATATATATAAGCTTGTCGGAGGCCGAGAGGCTCCATTCTGGGAAGGTGAGCAAGAGCGTCTTTTGGATGCAATCGATCTATATCACCGTGAAATTCTTCGAAACATTTACTCAAACTAAGCCTTTATTGTTTGGCTGTGACGAGCTAGGAAGCTATACTAGATAGGTGAATAAAGAGGTGATTTATCTTGATCATGCGGCGGCAACTCCTGTCGACCGAAAAGTACTAGCGGCCATGCAGCCGTTTCTTTCTGATGCATTCTATAACCCTTCAGCTCCCTATGCTCCCGCCATTGAGGTAAGAAAGGCGTATGAGCGAGCGAAACAGACGATAGCGAGCACCTTTGGAGCGAGCGCTGACGATATTGTTATGACGGCTGGTGCAACGGAATCTATAAATCTGGCTTTCCATAGTATTTCGGGCCATGTGGTGGTGACCTCCATTGAACACCATGCGGTGCTTGAGGCTGCAAAGCGTCACGAGCACACCGTTGTCGAGGTTGACGGCAAAGGAATGGTTGACCCAGAAGTAGTGCGTCGAGCTATTCGTGACGATACCGAGTTGGTTAGTGTAGCTTTGGCTAACAACGAAATCGGGACGGTCCAGCCACTTCGAGCAATTGCCGAGGTTGTTAAGACCGAGCGTGAAAAACGACTCCAGCAGGGTAGCGATGTGCCAATTTATCTCCATACCGACGCCTCACAAGGTGTTGGGCAACTCGATGTTCATGTCTCGCGTCTGGGTGTTGACCTTATGACTCTAAACGCTGCGAAAATATATGGACCAAAACAGGTCGGATTGCTATGGGCGGCGCATAGTGTTTCGCTTCAGCCACAAATAAATGGTGGCGGTCAAGAACGGGGACTTCGTAGTGGCACAGAAAATGTCGCCGGTGTTATAGGATTTGCAAAAGCAATCGAGCTAGCCGCTGAACACCGCGTGCATGAGGCCGAAAGACTACGAAAACTTCGTGACGACATGCAGGTGAAGCTGCTTGAAGCCTTCCCCGAGGCAGTCGTTTCTGGACACCCAAAGCATAGACTTGCAAGCTATCTTCATATTTCATTCCCATCTGTAGATGCCGAGCGAGTACTGTTTATACTTGAGAGTAGTGGCGTCTTGGTGGCAACCGGAAGTGCCTGCGCAGCGAATAAGGGCACACGTTCGCACGTTTTGGAGGCTATTGGTCTGGAGCCATCGGTTGCCGATGGTAGCCTGCGTATTACGCTGGGGCACCTGTCTGACGAAACTACCTGTCGTAAGGCTGTAGAGCTTATTATCGAGGCGGTGCGGCGTGAGTATTCTAGAACAGGGGTGTTGTAGTGCGTTGGTTGATTGGTTTAGGCGTCACTATTATTGGTCTAATCATCTTCTTGACGATGTATCTGCAGCCAAACAGTTTCTTGGGGTGTAGCGAAACACCTCTTGCCTCAAGCGAATGTGACAAAGCAGACGCTATTGTGGTAATTAGTGGGGGAGATACGGCAGCTAGAACAGAGGCCGGAATAGCGCTATATGAAAACGGCTGGGCTGACGTATTGGTTTTTTCTGGTGCAGCACAGGACAAATCGGGTCCAAGCAATGCAGCCGTTATGAAGACGATCGCCCAGGAGCACGGAGTTCCAACAAGTGCCATTATTATCGATGAAGAGGCCGAAACAACTCGACAAAATGCTGAAAAATCGACCTCTTTATTTACACAGAACGGATTCGAGGACGTAATTTTGGTTACATCGGGCTATCATCAGCGCCGAGCTAGCTTAGAGTTCGCACAAAGGGCAGAAACTATAGAGATTCGTAATTATCCACTTACTCAAGATAACGACTGGGGCTGGTGGTGGTGGATGACTCCACGCGGCTGGTGGCTTGCCGGTGGTGAAGCGGCGAAGATAATCGCGTTTTATCTTGGAGCGTCATCGTGAGTCGAGTTTATGTTGGTATGAGCGGTGGAGTTGACTCGTCATTAACGGCAGCGCTGCTTGTCGAGCAAGGGCATGAAGTGACGGGAGTGTATATGAAAAACTGGACTCAAGACCTTCCCGGTATGCGCTGTCCATGGGCCGACGATTTAGCAGATGCCAAGCGAGTTGCCGTACAGCTGGGCATTGATTTTAAGGTGTTCGATTTTGAGAAAGAATACCGCCAAAAAGTCGTTGATTATATGATTAATGAATATCGAGCCGGCCGTACACCAAACCCAGATATCATGTGTAACCAAGAGGTTAAATTTAAGCTTTTCCTCGAGACAGCCCGTGAAGACGGCGCAGAGTTTATCGCAACTGGCCATTATGCTAAAACGGAAAATGGGAAGTTGCTGCAAGCTACTGACGGGGTGAAAGATCAGACATACTTTTTGTATCGAGTAACAAAAGAGGCTCTGGACAAAACATTGTTTCCGCTAGGGGAGCTGGAGAAGTCGAGGGTGCGTGAAATGGCTGAAGAGCGAGGCTTGTACACCGCAAAAAAGAAGGACAGCCAGGGCATTTGTTTCGTTGGACAGGTCGGTATTCGAGAGTTCTTGAGTCAGTACGTTGAGCGAACGTCCGGAAATATTGTTGATATAAAAACACGCGAGGTACTTGGTCGTCACGACGGAGCGATCTTTTACACTATTGGGCAGCGCCATGGCCTCGATATTGGGGGAGGACTTCCCTATTATGTTGTTGGAAAAGATATGGACACCCAGGAGGTGTTCGTCACGAAGAACCTGAATGATGAGGCATTGTGGCGCCGTGAGTTGCAAGCAACGAGCGTCCATTGGATTGGAGGCTCCTTGCCAAGTGGCTCGCGGGTTCAGGTGCGGCTACGGCACAGAGGTGCACTTGTCGGTGCGAAGGTTCACAGCGAAGGCGATAATCTGCGAGTTATGCTTGATGAACCAGAAAGGGCAGTGAGTCCAGGGCAGTCAGTTGTCTTTTATGATGATCAAGAATGTAAGGGCGGAGCGATTGTTCTGTAGCTCACTCGTTAATTTATTGGTATACTGACAGAGATGAATGCTCAAGAAATTCGTAACTCGTATATCGAGTTCTTCACCAAACGTGGCCACACGGCCATTACTCGCGCTCCCCTTGTTCCATTAAACGATCCAACGACACTATTCACCGGAAGTGGCATGCAGCCACTCCTCCCCTATCTGCTTGGTGAAATTCATCCTGGCGGAAATCGTCTTACCGATAGTCAGACGTGTCTTCGAGCACAAGATATCGATGAGGTCGGAGACAATCGTCATACGACCTTCTTCGAGATGCTGGGAAACTGGAGTCTTGGTGATTATTTCAAGGCAGAACAGTTGCCTTGGTTCTGGGAGTTCTTAATTGATGAGGTCGGACTCGATCCTCAAAAAATCTACGTCACCTGTTTTCAGGGCGATGAAACGCACGGTATACCAAAAGACGAAGAGTCAGCAAGGCTCTGGAAAGAACTCTACGCACAGAAGGGAATTGAAGCCGGTGAAGTAGAGGTTGGTAGCGAAGAAAATGGCTATGCTGTCGGTATGCCAGAAGGTGCCCGAATCTTTTACTACGACGCCAGCAAAAACTGGTGGTGCCGCGGCGGAAAAATTGGTGATATGCCAGTAGGTGAGCCAGGTGGTCCAGATAGCGAAGTATTTTATGAGTTTGATTTTATTGAACACGACCCGAGCTACGGCGAGCTGTGTCATCCAAATTGTGAATGTGGCCGATTTATGGAAATTGGAAACTCGGTATTCATGGAATACGTGCGCCGCGAGACTGGTTTTGAGAAACTTCCACGCCAAAATGTTGATTTTGGAGGAGGACTCGAAAGAATTGCAGCGGCTTCTTTGAATAGTCCTGACGTCTTTAAAATTAGTCTAATATGGCCAATTATTGAGGCACTTGAAAAGCAAAGCGGGAAGTCTTACGACAGTCATACGACAAGTATGCGAGTCATTGTTGATCACCTGCGGGCTGCAACTTTCCTGGCCGTCGATGGCGTAACGCCGTCGAACAAAGAGCAGGGCTACGTCATGCGACGTCTTATCCGTCGAGCGGTCCGGTTCGCTTTTGAGCTTGGTATTGAACAGAACTTCCTGGAAACGGTCGTGCCAGTTATCGCAGACCTTTATGCCGACGATTACCCTGAGGTGTCCACGGCTCGAGAAGAGGTTATTGCGGTGCTAGTGAAAGAGGAAAAGGCTTTTCGACAGACGCTTAGAAAAGGAATTCACGAATTTGATAAGCTATTTTCCGACCCAGGCAGTAACGGTGATGTTGGATCGATTCTTTTCAAGCTTTACGATACCTACGGGTTTCCGGTTGAACTTTCGGTTGAAGAGGCCTTCAAGCGAAATGTTGAACTTCCTAAAGACTGGCGCGCGGCTTTTGATGCCAAAATGGCCGAACAACGCACCCGATCACAAACGGCTGCAAAAGGCGCATTCAAGGGCGGACTTGGTGGAGATACATTACAGCACAAGAAGTATCACACCGCCACTCACCTGCTACAGTCGGCACTTCGAGAAATTATCGGGCCTGAACTTCGTCAGCACGGAAGCAACATTACTGAAGAGCGCTTGCGATTTGATTATAATTTAGACCGAAAACTAACACCCGAGGAAGTCGATCGAGCCGAGAATCTTGTTAACGGATGGATTAAAGACGACCTACCGGTAACATTTAAAGAATATCCAACCGATGAAGCGCTGGCTATGGGTGCTATTGGACCGTTCGGTGAACGATACGGCGATACGGTGAAGGTTTACCAAATGGGCGAGGGTGACAACATTGCGAGCCTTGAAATTTGTGGAGGCCCACACGTTGATCATACTGGGCAACTGGCTGAGGGGGGTAAGACTTTCGCTATTGCCAAACAAGAGGCCTCGAGTGCCGGCATTCGACGCATAAAAGCAGTTCTTCGCTAAGAATCCACCACTACAGACGTTACCTTTTGGTATATAATGATACTAGTTATGGCTTTTGATAAACTAAAAAGAAAAAAAGTATCCAACGATGACTACGTCGTTGCACTTGATATTGGAACCGAATTCGTTAAAGCGCTAATTGCTAAGCTTGACGGCGAAGAGCTTCAAATCGTTGGTATGGGGCGATCGAGGCAAGAGGTGAGCGACATGCATTCTGGAGCGATTGCCGATATTGCTGGCGTTGTTCGAAACTGTGAAGAGGCGCTTGCTGACGCCGAGGACCAGGCCGGTCTTCAGGCGCGAAAAGTAGTTATTGGCATTGCGGGTGAGCTCGTCAAAGGAGTAACCGACACTATTCGTTACCGTCGTCCTCAACCAGACCGTCCGCTAGACGATGCTGAAATGGAATTTATTATTGAAAAAGTTCAAGAACGAGCCGGGCGAAAAGCCCAGCGACAAATTGGACTTGAGACAGGCAATGAAGACGTCGAGGTGAAATTGGTGAACAGTGCGCTGGTTGGTATTCATATCGATGGCTACAAAGTATCGAACCCTATAGGATTCCAGGGCCGAGACGTTGCAGTGCAAATATATACGGCTTTTGCGCCGATGGTGCATATTGGTGCCTTGGAGCGGGTTGCCGATGAGCTATCACTTGAGCTGCTTGCTGTCGCCGCTGAACCGTTTGCCGTTAGCCGTAGCGTGCTTGGAAGTGATGGAAACAGCAACTTTACCGCAATTTTAGCTGATGTCGGCGGTGGAACGACCGATATTGCCGTAGTTAACGATGGTGGCGTTGAGGGAACCAAGATGTTTGGTATTGGTGGACGAAGCTTTACCCAGACTATCGCCAGTGAGCTTAACCTTTCATACAATGACGCCGAAAAGCTAAAGGTGAATATTAATCACGATAAAATTAAACCAACTATTAAGAAAGAACTCGACGATGCGGTTGATAAAACCCTTGAGGTATGGCTGGCGGGCGTTGAGCTGGCGCTGGGCGAGTTTGACTCGGTCGACCATCTTCCTCATAAAATATTGCTTTGTGGCGGTGGCTCGAGTCTTGATAAGCTTGTTGAAGCGCTTTCGAGCTCGGAATGGCGCAAGGATTTGGCGTTCACGAAGAAGCCAATAGTTCAGCACATTAACCCGTCTGAGGTGCTTGGCGTTGTCGACACAACAGGGACAGTAAACGACCATACCTTCATTACCGCCATGGGTCTTCTACGGGTCGGATATGATACACTAATAGGGAGTGGTGAGGGAGCGTCGATCAAGGAAAAATTTAATCGACTCCTGAGAATCTAATATGAAAAAAGACGTTATTTACATTGATGTCGATGATGACGTAACGGCTATCATTGGCAAAATGAAACAAGCAAAAGAGAAAGTCGTCGCCCTCGTGCCACCAAAGCGTGCCGGGGCACTTCAAAGTGCTGTGAACTTGCGCCTGATTGAGCGTATGGCGAAGAACGAGAAGAAACATCTCGTGCTTGTAACGCACAGCCCAGCGCTTATTGCGCTTGCTGCCAGTGCTAAAATTCCGGTCGCAAAAAACCTCCAAAGCAAACCAGAGCTTGCTGAGATACCCGCCCTGGCTGTTGATGAGGGTGATGACATCATTGATGGTTCGAGTCTGCCGGTTGGCGATCACGCCGAATCGGTGAAGGTAAGCGATGGTACTAAAGACCCAGGCCCACGTAGCGAGGCCATTGAAGCTGTAGATATTAACATTGACGACTCAGATGACGCATCGTCATCTCCTGTTTCTATCAAAAACAGTAATCAAAGCAATGCGAAGTCGGCGAAGAAGAAATTATCAAAAATTCCAAACTTTGACTCGTTTCGAAAGAAGCTTTTCCTTGGTGTCGGTGGCGGCATCGCGCTAGTTGTGCTTCTGGTGTGGATGTTTATATTCGCTCCAGCGGCAACAGTTATAGTGACGGCAGGCACCAATCCGGCTCCAGTGAGCACCTCTGTAAGACTTGGTGGCACTGAAGCAACGAACTACGAAGAGGGAATTATTCGATCCATACTGCAGCAACAAAAGAGTGACGTAAAGGTTGAGTTTGAAGGAACCGGGCAAAAGAATGTTGGCGATAAAGCGACTGGCACACTTGAAATACGGCGGCTTTCTCAGTCAGATTATACCGTTCCAGCCGGAACGCGCTTTACGGCTGATGGCCTCGGATTCATTACGCAATCGGCTGTGACGATTCCAGCGAGTGTCCCCTGTTTCCCAACTTATTGTGCGCAAACAGCCGAAGTAACGGTGGAGGCTGAGAATGGCGGAACCGAATATAACGGTGTTGAGGGCGAAGCTACTGGTCCCGATGGAACTAAGGGCACCTTTGGCGGACCAACCTCGGGTGGAACTACGAAAATCGCACGAGTTGTAACAGCTGAAGATATTGAACGAGCTCGTGGACAAGTTATCGGTCAGTCGACTGACGAAGCTAAAGCCGCGTTAATCGCTCAGTTCACCGGTGGCGAGAAGGTAATTGACGGTAGCTTTGAAGCAGTACGAGGCAAACCAGTGTCGAGTCCGGCGGATGGCGAGGCTATCACAGAGGGTACAAAGGCCGTCCTAGCTGTTCCGACGACGTACAGCGTCTATGCTATCCCGCGAGCTGACCTTGAGACCTATGTACGAACTTATCTTGAAGATCAGTTTGAAGACGATACCAGGAAAGTGTATAGCACCGGTGCTGATGATGTCGTATTAAGTAACTTCCGTAAAGAGGGCGAAGAGCTGACTGTTACGGTTGCGTCTGTTGGACGAGTTGGACCTGAAATCGTTGAGGAGGCTGTAAAAGAGCAGGCGAAGGGCAAAATTTACGGTGAAGTACAATCATCGCTTCAGGCAGTTGATGGCGTTCGAGACGTTGACGTTCAATTTTCATATTTCTGGGTGCGAACGGTGCCAAACGACCCAGACAAGATAAAGGTTATATTCGAAGTTGAAGATGAATAGACGAAGTTTAGTTAGCCTCGACGTTGGTGAGAAGCGAATTGGTGTTTCGGTGGCTGACCTAGGGGTTCGTATCGCCATACCTTTTGAGACGATTATGGTTGATGGAAGCGAAATAGAGGCAATCGCACGTATTGTCGAGGAAGAGCAGGCAGACACGTTGGTAGTCGGGTATCCGAGGAACCAGTCCGGTGAGGCCACAGCCCAAACACGGTACGTTGAGCAGTTTGCTAAGCAACTTGAAGATATTGTCCCTACAATTGTCTACCAGGATGAATCACTTACGAGCGTTTTGGCCGAAGAGCGCCTGAAGGAACAGGGAAAACCGTACACTCGTGCCGATATCGACGCTCAGGCTGCGTCAATTATTCTACAAGATTATTTAGAGGAGCACCATGGATAAACTTATGTCACCAATTAGGCAGCAAGCTAAGTGGAAACGACGTTTATTGTGGATTCTAGCTGGTATTGTGACAGTAGCTATAGGCGTTTTTATTGCGTCGTGGATATGGTACTACCAGCAACTTCGTCCCGTCGATACGCAGGCGAGCTCGCCGGTTCAGGTAACTATAGAATCGGGCAGTACTCCAGGTGTTATAGCTCAACTTCTGCAAGACGAAGGTGTTATTCGAAGCCATACTGCCTTTTTGGTATACACCAATTTTGAAGGGGTACAAGGTAGCTTACAGGCCGGGCAATATGAGCTCCTCGCCTCTTACAGCACGCAAGAGGTAGTAGAGCGACTCGTTGACGGTAAAACTACCGCACGTTCAGTGACGTTTTATCCTGGTGCAACACTTGCAAATATCAATGACAAGGAAGCTGATGATAGGCGAGATGTGGCCGCATCCTTATTGAATGCTGGCTATAGTCAAGCAGAGATCGACGCCGGTTTAGAGGCTGATTATTCAGCATATAACGCGACATTATTCCAAGGGCGGCCGGATTCGGCCGATCTCGAGGGGTATATTTACCCAGAAACCTATTTACTGGCTAGTAACGCAACCGTGGAAGAAGTTTTACGGCACAGCTTTGACACTTTTTGGGCCATCGTTGAAGAAGAAGGGCTGGTTGCAGGCTACGAAGCGCAAGGGCTGAGCCTGTATGAAGGTATTACCTTGGCGTCAATTATCCAAAAAGAGTCAATTAAAGGTGATGAACCAAAAATCGCACAGGTTTTCCTCGCTAGACTTGAAATTGGCATGCCCCTTGGGTCAGACGTCACCTATCAGTATATTGCCGATAAAACAGGGGTGGCGCGCGATATTAACCTCGACTCACCGTACAACACTCGTCGATACACCGGGCTGACACCTGGTCCGATTGCCTCACCGGGTCTTCTGGCTCTCCGCGCGGTTGTATCCCCCGCAACAACCGACCACCTCTATTTCCTGTACGGTGATGATGGCGTTGTGTATTTTGCGCAAACACTCGAAGAGCACGAGGCCAACACGGCTCAACACTGTCAGATACAGTGTCAGGCCTTGTAAGGTTTAGGTAATTATTTTATAACTAGTAAAAAAGGGTTGACGCTACGACTACGTATTGCTATACTTCTATGAGCACATATCGTGTTCTTATCACTAGTGTTGCATCTGATATTCAGAACCTGCAATATATGCGAGTGGGAGTTAAGAGCGATATGCGCCTGCCTCAAATGTCGTACGGATACCGAAAGCTAACATAATATTTATAACGGTCGACATGTATCCTTTCCCTTAGGGGAGTAAGACAAAGTAAGGTAGACGCCCTCGAGAGTAATCCGAGCGGCAGGAGAACGATAATTCGTAATGATATTACGTCGGGGAATACCCTTCCCCAAGGTGGGACCATCGCGAGCCGTCCTCAACCGATAGCTGCGAGACAAAGACGAACCCTTAAAAAGGATCGCATCAAATCGTCAACTGTTGCCATATACGCAAGTATATTTACGCTTCTTATTTCTGTTATCGCCATTGGCTACCAGGCTCCCGAAGAGTCAACACAGGCTATGGCGTCAGAGAGTGTTGTCGCACGAACTGCGACTTCTATTGGTCGCCCAAGCGCCAATGATGTTGTTGCGGCGAACATTGCCGCCTCGGTTGCTTCTGTGACCGACCTAGCCGTTGCTGGTAACGCCGCCGAGTTAGCCATTGCAACCCAAGTTCAAAGTGAATACATTTCACGAGACGACGGAAGTTCTATTTCGAAACCGACAATTGTTGAGCTTTCAAGCGCAACTCGTAACATCTCAACCTACACCGTTAACAGTGGCGACACGGTTGCAAGTGTTGCTGGTAAGTTTGGTCTGTCTGCTGAGACAATTCGCTGGGCGAACGACCTAACTACAGATGATACCCTCACGGAGGGAACAGTGCTCGATATCTTGCCTCGAAACGGTATTGTTTACACCGTCAAGGACGGCGATACACTCGAGAAGATTGCCGAGAAATATAAGGGCAACGCGGCGCTTATTACTACTTATAATGACCTTGAAATTAGCGGTTTAAATACCGGACTTAAGATTGTTATTCCTAACGGTGAGCTACCAACTAGCGAGCGCCCTGGGTATGTTGCACCTGTTTCATCAACAAGCAGCTTCATTACCGGATACAGCTCTGGTGCTGGAAACGGAAGCGTCTGGCGCATACGAACTGGTACGCCGAACAACGGTAACTACGCCTGGGGCAACTGTACAGCCTATGCCTTTGACCGCCGAGCAGACTTAGGTCGTCCAATTGGAGCGAACTGGGGTAATGCTGGTAGCTGGGCCTGGAACGCACTTAACGCAGGGTATGTGGTTAACCGCACGCCAGCTGTTGGAGCAGTCATTCAGGACTGGGGACATGTCGCCATAGTCGAGAAGGTCTTGCCAAACGGTGACCTTGAACTTAGCGAAATGAACTACTACGCCTTCGGAGCGAGTGGTGCCAATAACGTGGTGTCTGGTCGTATTCTTCCAGCAGCATACGCCGGTCAGTACATGTACATTCACTAAACAAAAACGTCCAACTTCAAGTCGCCTCTGTTAAATCAGGGGCGACTTTAGTATAATAAGAGAATATGTTTGTAGATACCGCCAAAGTTCTTGTTCAGGCCGGTCAAGGCGGTGATGGCGCTGTTAGTTTTCGTCATGAAATTTATGTCGATAAAGGTGGGCCTGACGGTGGTGCCGGTGGCCGAGGTGGCGATGTTATATTTGTGGCTACTGAAAGCCTCAACACTCTTGTTGATTACCGCTTTAAGCCCGAGCTAAAGGCAAAGCCGGGCCAGTCTGGGTCAAAACGCGATCGCCATGGACGTTCTGGCGAGGCCCTGCGCGTAAAAGTTCCTCTTGGAACGGTTGTTAAGAAAGATGGAGAAATTATTGCTGACCTTACCGAAAATGGTCAGGAAGTCGTTGTAGCTAAGGGTGGCGACGGCGGATTTGGCAACGCTCACTTTAAGTCATCGGTTCGGCAAGCCCCGAGAGTAGCTGAAAAGGGTGAGCCAGGCGATACGTTTGAAGCAGAGCTTGAGCTGAAACTTCTCGCAGATGTTGGGTTGGTTGGCTTTCCAAATGCCGGAAAATCAACATTCCTTAGTGTTGTAAGCAACGCGCGCCCTGAAATTGCTGACTATGCCTTTACGACTCTTACGCCTAATCTTGGGGTTGCTGACATCGACAACGGAAGTCTTCTGATTGCCGATATTCCTGGTCTTATTGAAGGTGCCAGTGAAGGAAAGGGCCTTGGGGATGATTTCTTGCGTCACGTTGAACGCACTGCGGTTTTGCTACACCTTATTGATGCCTACAACGATGATATCGCCAAAGCCTACACGACTATTCGCAATGAACTTGAATCGTATAGCCCGGAGCTTGTCGTTCGCCCTGAAGTGGTTGCCTTGACCAAGACCGAGGGCCTCGATGCTGATATTATTGCCATGCAAGTTGAGGAGCTTCGTAAGGTCGCAGGTGACTCGCCGGTCTATGCACTGTCTGCGCAGGCTCATCAGGGCGTCACAGAGGTGCTACGCGAACTTAAGGCACAAGTTGAGCAGGTGCGCGCCGAAGACGAAGCACGCTTGCTTGAGGACCCTATGACAGGTGTTCCAACTATCTCACTCAACGACGACCAGACTGCTCTTGCTTGGAAGGTGAAGAAGATTGACACTGAAGAGGGCGAACCGCTAATGTTTGACGTCAGCGGTCACAAAATTGAGAAGTTTGCTAGACGAACACGCTTTGAGACACACGAAGGGGTGAACCGCCTCCGTGACATTATGAAAAAGATGGGTATCACGCACGCCTTGCACCGAGCTGGCGCTGAGGGTAACTCAATCATTCGCATCGGTTCAGATGAATTTCCTCTCCTCGAACAGTAGTTTCATAAAATACTATTGACATTCGCGCTATTATTTGCTATAATACATACATTCGCGTCGACACCTGTCGCGCGTTGATGAACAAACTGGAAGGTGAGCCATGATGAAGTGGCGACATAGTTAGCACCCTTTAGGGTGCGCCCGCATGAAAAATCCCTGAAAAGGGGCGAGTCTCTCGGCTAGTCTATAAGACGCTAATTTCGAGCTGATGCTTGACTCGCAAGAGTTGACCAGCTGAAAAGCAAAAGCGTTTGACGCCGGCTGATCTCGTACTACAACTGAATAGCCCGGGGGCGGAGGACCATTACGATGTACAGCGCATCGGTCCTCCGCCTCTTGGGCACCTCCTTTCCAACTTGTTTTACCCCTCCTAGTGAGGGGTGTTTTTCTTTTGGTACCGTGAAATTAAATATTTTTCACCTATAATGGACCTATGACTCAGACGTTTTTCTTTTATGACCTTGAAACATCCGGCCTTGACCCTCGGGAGGACCGCATTATGCAGTTTGCCGGCATTCGAACCGACGCCGAGCTAAAGCCAATAGGCGACCCTTATAACATCCTTATAACCTTAAACGACGACACGCTTCCGAACCCTGATGCTTTAATGGTGACCGGAATCACACCTCAAAAGACTCTCGAAGAGGGGTATACCGAAGCGCAGTTTGCAAAAATTCTTATGGACGAGATATTTACCCCTGACACGATAGTGGTTGGGTTTAACAATATCCATTTTGACGATGAGTTCATTCGAACGCTGTTCTGGCGCAACTTTTATGATGCCTATGAGTGGAGCTGGCGCGACGGTCGGTCTCGCTGGGACTTGCTTGATGTCGTGCGCATGACCAGGGCTCTTCGACCTGAGGGTATCAAATGGCCAACAGTTGACGGAAAACCTATTAATCGTCTTGAGCATATTACAAAAGAAAACGGTATTGCCCATGAACACGCTCACGATGCACTTAGCGACGTTGAAGCGCTTATCTCGGTGACGAAGCTTATTAAAGATAAGCAGCCGCAGTTGTTTTCATATCTACTGAAGCTTCGTGACAAGAACGAGGTCAAGAAACTCGTTAATCTCGATACAAAACAGCCATTTGTGTATGTTAGCGGCCGCTATGGTTCGACGTACGAAAGTGCAACGGTGGCATTTCCGTTAACGTCGAGTCGAAACGGCAATATTGCCGTATACGATTTACGATATGACCCGACGCCATTTGTGGACTTATCCCTTAAGGAACTTGAGGCACAAATGTTCGCCTCGTACGAAGAGCGAAAGGCTGACGGCTTTGTTTCGTTACCGGTTAAAGAACTACAATATAACCGCTCCCCAGCGGTCGCTCCGCTCGGTGTTTTGTCGCAAAGCGATGGTTGGTCGCGCATAGGGCTCGATGAAGCGACAATTGCCGCTCACAAGACAACACTGCTTGAATCACCTGCGTTTGCAGAGAATATCCGTTCCTTATATGAAAATCGACCAGAGTTCAAGAAGTCACCCGACGCTGAAGCGCAGTTATATGACGGTTTCATACCAAGTGCCGACGGTCAGCTAATGGCAAAAATTCGCAGTGCCGACGCCACTCAGCTGGCAGATCTCCACCCAGAGTTTATCGATGAAAGGCTCGGTGAACTCCTGCTTCACTACAAAGCGCGTAACTATCCGCAAAGTCTCGCCCAGGACGAGCGTGAGGCGTGGGAGGAGTGGCGAGCTAAGCGTCTGCAGCGTCAACTACCGTCATTTATGGCGCGAATTCAGAAGTTATCCGTTGGCGCCAGTGAAGAAACGACATTTATGCTACAAGAGCTCCATTTGTGGGCGGAGAGTATTATTCCGGTTGACGATTAAGCGCCATCCTTAGTGCAGAGACTGGAAAAAGCTTGAAGAACGGCGTATAATAGTCCAGATATGTCAGAGAGTATACGTGTTTTTGGTGCCCGCGAGCACAACCTGAAGAATATTCAGGTTGAAATTCCGCGTGATAAATTGGTAGTTATTACCGGGCTTAGCGGCTCGGGTAAATCTAGTCTGGCGTTCGATACTATTTACGCAGAAGGACAACGTCGATACGTCGAAAGCCTCTCGAGTTACGCCCGGCAGTTCTTGGGGCTTATGGAAAAGCCTGATGTCGACCAAATAGACGGTCTTAGTCCGGCTATTAGCATTGACCAGAAATCAACCAGCCGAAATCCGCGATCGACCGTAGCTACCGTCACTGAAATATACGATTATCTTCGACTTCTCTATGCGCGCATTGGCGTGCCGCACTGTCCGGTGTGTGGTAAATCGGTCCAACGTCGAACACCGCAGGACATTATCGACGAAATTATGAAATTTCCTGAAGGTTCTCGTATCATGCTTCTGGCGCCAATTGCTAAGAGTAAAAAGGGAGAATTCGCACATATTCCTGAACAGTACAGGCGCCTTGGGTTTGCTCGTGTTCGGGTTGACGGTGTTGTGTATTCGCTTGATGAATTCCCTGACCTCGACAAAAACTATAAGCACTCCCTGGAACTGGTTGTCGATCGCATCGCGCTTTCGAAGGATGTTATTGGGCGGGTAACGCAATCTGTCGAGCAGGCGCTTGAGCTTGCGAATGGTGTGGTTGAAGTACTCGATGTTGATGCCGATACTGCGCACATTTATAGCCAACGCTATGCCTGCGTGGACCATCCTGAAGAAGAAATTCCCGAGCTTGAGCCGCGCCTATTTAGCTTCAACGCGCCACAAGGTGCCTGCCCTGTTTGTACGGGCCTAGGAAATCGGTTGGAGGTCGACCCAGAGCTCGTGTTTAACCCAAGTCTGACTATTTCAGAGGGTGCTATTCGTCCGTATAACCGCGTCAACGCCGACGCGTGGTACATGAAGCGTCTTGCGGCAGTTGCCGACCGTCATGGTTTTAGCTTGAAGGTACCGGTGCGGGAACTTAGCCCTGAGGCAATTGAAAAGGTTCTCTATGGAACGGGTAGTGACCGTTATGAGGTTAGTCTTGGTGATGGCCGCAGTTACTCGGCGGTTTACGAAGGGGTTATCCCTAACCTCGAACGTCGCTATAAAGAGACAGACAGTGACTTTATGCGAAAAGATATCGAACGTTTCATGCGGGAACGTGAGTGTCACGTCTGTCACGGCTCGCGCTTGAAGCCCGTGGTGCTTGCAGTGACAATCCACGAACTTAGTATTATGGATATTTGTACACTTGGGGTCGAAGAGGCTCTAGATTTGTTTGAGAATAAGTTGCAACTTACTGACCAAGAGGCGTTTATTGCGGCTCAAATTATGAAAGAGATTAAATCGCGACTTGGCTTTATGAACAATGTTGGACTTAGTTATCTAGAGTTATCTCGAGCAGCGAATACACTGTCTGGTGGCGAGGCACAGCGAATACGGCTGGCGACGCAAATTGGTTCTGGGCTCCAAGGGGTGCTGTATGTGCTTGACGAGCCGTCTATCGGTCTTCATCAACGCGACAACGATCGTCTTATTGCTACATTGAAGCACCTTCGTGACCTCGGCAACACCGTTCTGGTGGTCGAGCATGACGAAGACACCATTCGCCACGCCGACTACTTGCTTGATATTGGACCTGGAGCTGGTATTGCGGGTGGAGAAGTTGTTGCAGCTGGAACTCCCGAAGAAGTCGCCAAGAACCAGAACAGCATCACCGGACGTTATTTGAGTGGAACAGAAAAGATTGATGTTCCAAAGAAGCGCCGACCGGTTCAAAAAGACCGTATTCTTGAGATAAAGGGAGCACGAGAGAACAACCTTAAGAATATCGACGTAAAGATTCCACTCGGAACTCTTACCGTTGTCAGTGGTGTCAGTGGAAGCGGTAAGTCGACACTAGTTAATGACATTCTTGCAAAAGAACTGTCGGCGCGTCTTCATAGGGCTCACGATATCCCCGGTTCGCACGATAGTATTGAAGGCATCTCGCATCTCGATAAGGTTATTGTTATTGACCAGTCTGCTATTGGACGTACGCCTCGGTCTAACCCAGCTACTTACACCGGAGTGTTCACGGCAATTCGCGATTTGTTTGCAGGAACGCCCGAAGCTAATATTCGCGGCTACAAGGCCGGACGATTCAGCTTTAACGTTAAAGGTGGTCGCTGTGAAAATTGTCAGGGCGACGGGGTGATTAAAATTGAAATGCATTTCCTTCCCGATGTGTATGTCACTTGTGACGTCTGCAAGGGCAAGCGATACAACCGCGAGGCGCTTGAGATTAAGTATAAAGGCGCAACTATTAGCGACGTGCTTGCTATGACCGTCGAGCAGGCAACCACGTTCTTTGAAAACATTCCTGCCATTGCGCGTAAGCTACAAACGCTTGTTGATGTTGGTCTTGGCTACATACATCTTGGTCAACCGGCGACAACATTTAGTGGCGGTGAGGCGCAGCGCATTAAGCTTGCGTCAGAGCTATCGCGCCGATCGACTGGTAAGACGCTCTACATTCTCGATGAACCAACTACCGGACTTCACAGCGACGATGTGAAGCGCTTGCTTGGTATTTTGCAAAAGCTCGTTGAAGGCGGTAACAGTATGGTGATTATTGAGCACAACCTCGACGTTATCAAAACAGCTGACCACATTATCGATATGGGACCTGAAGGTGGCGCCGCTGGAGGAATGGTACTTGCCGAGGGAACGCCCGAGGCGCTGGCTGCTCGAAAAGATTCGTTTACCGGCCAGTATCTCGCTGAAATGTTCAAAAAAAGCTAGTCTTTTGACAAAATCAGCACGCCATAGTCAGCAATAACTAGTTCAGCGTTGCCATCGTCGCTCGCCCGAACAACCTCAACCTTGGTTTCGTGAAAGTCGGAACTGTAACCTTTCCAGCTACTATTAAATCGAACACGCCAATCGCCACCAATAGGTAGGGTGATGTCGTATTTCTTAAACCTGGCACCACCAGAGTTAACAATTATAAGCGTGTCGTCTTTTGGACCGCCTTTATCCCATCTGTGATAGCCGATAACGTTATTGTCGTTGTCGCGGTGGAAAACATTTATCCCTGAACCAAGCAGCCCGCGAGTGTTGTCATAGGAGTTGTGACGTAGGCTGATGAGATGTTTGTGGGCGAGGACAATGCCCGAGAACTGTTCAGTTTTATTCCACTCAAGCATTTGCCAGTCATGGAAGGCGCCTTCTTGCATAAATTCTTGCCCCTGTAGCAACATTGGAATGCCTGGCGCAGTCAGCGCGACGGCGTTTGCAAGCAGGGCATAGTGCCGAGCCGAGACGCTTTCGGCATTGCCTGGGGATACAGCTTCATTCAATCGAACCGAACCATTTGAAGTGGTGTCGTGGGAGTCGCTAAAAATGACTTTGTCGAACGCATTGCCCGTGTAGCTGTGATTGAGCTCCCAAACAATACCGTCAAGCCTGCCCTGAGATGGATTCTGGGTGATATTAAGGCTATCGCGTATAACGTGAGGGAAACCGAGCTCCCACTGTGCATCGAACCCAGCACCACCGTCATTAACCGGGCTGACAAGCTGGGCATTAGACGAAGTGTCTTCGGCGATCATTAGGGCGCGAGGGTTAATTTTCTTCGCTAAGGTTGTAATATCTGCCAGAAGGCTCCAAGCGTCAGGAATGTCGGCATCTGGTTCACTGCTTGAACCTTTGCTATTTCGCATATAAATTGTTGAATCTACTCGGAGGCCGTCGATTTTAAATTCAGTCAGCCACATCGTGATGTTATCGAGGATAAATTGTCGAACTTCCGGTCGCCCGTAATCCGGCCGTCCGCCCCAGGGGGTATCGCCACGCTCGTCGTTATAGAAGTAAATGCCGCCACGGCCATTCTCGCTCCAGCCATCGAACTGCCATAAGTCGGTTCCGGGTCCGAAATGGTTATAAACCACGTCGAGAATTATGCCGATGCCTTTTTCGTGGCAGGCTTTCACGAAGTCGAGCAGTCCGCGACGACCACCATACGTGTTTTCAACTGAAAATATGTAGTTTGGGGCATATCCCCAGCCCTGGCTAGACGCCATACTTGTTATGGGCATTAGCTCAATGTGCGTTACTCCAAGATCTTTTAGGTAATCGAGTTTTTCAATGGCGGTTAAGAACGTACCGGGCGTTGAAGCATCGGGTCTATTGAACGTGCCAACGTGGAGTTCATATATAACTGCTAGTTCTTTCGGTACGGGCGTAAACGTCGAGGCCTGCTCCCACTCGAAGTCGCGGACGGTAATAATTGAGGCACCGTTGTCCGAGTCGGTGAGCTGTCTGGCGTATGGGTCATTGCGCTCGAGTTCACGACCGTCGGGGGTAACAATTTTATATTTGTATGATCGGCCGGCTTTTGCGTCGACATCTTCTATTGTCCAGGTGCCGTCTTCATCCTTAATTAAGGGGTGCTCTTCCCAGTCAAAGTCGAGCAATAGAAGCAGAGAAACCGACTTTGCAAACGGAGCCCATACGGCGAAGTCGACACCTTTGTCGTGTAGCGTTGCGCCCAGTTGTCGTCGGTGATGCCCCATATATAGTGCCTAGTATGGATTTACACAAGCGTTTTGGCAAGTCTACCGTAGGCGACAGTAGGAATCAGGGGTGAGAAGTGGTATAATAGAGAAAAGTATTGGAAGAATATAACGGGAGATACAGAGAATGCACGATATTTCATTGAAACTGCAAAAACGAGATGTGACAGGTAAGCGTGTCGCAAAGCTTCGCCAGGACGGGTTTGTTCCGAGCGTTGTGTATGGTGGTAACGACGAACCTATTTCAACGCAGTCAGCAGTTGTTGAGACAACAAAGGTTGTACACGAAGCCGGACGACACACTCCTGTTAAGTTGACTATCGATGGCAGCAAGCAACTTGCGATTATTAAAGACGTCGATTTTGACCCAGTGAAGCACCAAGTGCGACACATTGCGTTTCATGCTATCCGTCAAGACGATGTTATTACAACTGAAGTTAGCCTTGTCTTTACTGGAAAGGGTGAAAGTCCAGCTGAACGTGCCGGTCTGATTATTCTTCAAGCACTCGACACCGTTGAAGTTAAAGCGAAGCCAGCCGATCTTCCCGAATCACTTGAGATATCAACAATCAATCTTGAATCGACCCACGACAAAATTACATTAGCTGACGTGACGCTTCCTGAAGGCGTTGAATACGCCGATGCCGAGCAAGATCTACACCTCGTGATCGCGAACGTTTACGAACCCGCAGCACTTGAAGCAGCCAACGAAGCCGCAGCCGGTGACGCAGAAGACGAATCTGAAGTTGAAGTTGAAGGTGACGACGAAGCAACGGCAGAAGGCGATGAGTCAAAAGAGTCATCAGACGAATCATCTGATAAATCTTCCTAGTATCAGTTAGGGGCGTAAAGACATGCAAAAAATCATACTTTACTACATGTTTGCCCCGCTTAGCGACCCTGAAGCGGTCAGGCTATGGCAAAAAACACTTTGCGACAGCTTGAGCCTTCGCGGGCGGATTATCGTGAGTCGTCACGGCATTAACGGGACGGTTGGGGGTGATATTGATGATCTTAAGGCCTACGTAAAATCTACCAAGGCTTACCCGGCATTTAAGGGTACAACATTCAAATGGAGTGAGGGGTCGCGCGAAGACTTTCCTAGAATGAGCGTGAAACACCGACGTGAGCTTGTTGGGTTCAAAAATAGTGATGACGAATTTGAGGTTGATGAAAATGGCGTCATTGGCAGCGGTGAGCATCTTAAACCAAAACAGCTGCACGAATTAATTGCAGCCTATGGTGACGATGTTGTTTTCTTCGATGGTCGCAACGCGCACGAAGCAAAGATTGGCAAATTTAAGAATGCCATCGTGCCAAATACTAACACGTCTCGCGATTTTATTGCTGAACTTGAAAGCGACAAGTATGATGACATTAAAGATAAAAAAGTCGTAACTTACTGTACTGGCGGTATTCGCTGCGAAGTTATTAGCGCCATGATGAAAAAACGTGGTTTCAAAGATGTGTATCAGGTTGATGGTGGGATTGTGAAATACGGCGAAGCCTATGGCGACGACGGTTTTTGGGAAGGAAGCTTGCGAGTCTTCGACGACCGCATGACTGTTAACTTCTCGGACAAGGCGAAGACTATTGGTGAATGTACGCACTGTGCGGGTAAAACCAGCAACTTTGAAAACTGCGCGCTGAATAGCTGTAACGACCTTGTACTCATTTGCGAAGACTGTAAGAAGAACCCGGAGCTGCTTTTTCACACACCGGCATGTAAGACTGCGGTAGTTGAGTGAGGTTTACTCGGTGAACAAGGAGCTTGAAGAGAAACTAAAAACACTCCCGCGTTCGGCTGGGGTCTATTTTCATAAATCGGCGACCGGCGAAATTATTTATGTTGGCAAAGCGGCAGTATTGAAGAATCGAGTGCGACAGTATTTTCAAAAATCTCGCGATATGGACGTGAAAACCCAGGCGCTTGTCGCTGAGATTTACGACACCGACTGGATAGAAACCGAGAGCGAGCTGGACGCCCTATTTCTAGAGAGCGAAATGGTGAAGCGCTACATGCCGCGCTATAACGTGCTACTTCGCGACGACAAGTCGCAGATGTTTGTGCGGATTGATATGAAAAGCGAATGGCCAACAGTAGGATTCACGCGTAATCCGGCCGACGATGGTGCGGAATATTTTGGACCATACTATAACGGATTCGCTATCAAAAAGGCGCTTCGGTATTTGCGCCGAGTGTTCCCTTATTACACAAAGCCAGTGAAGGGAAAAGCGAAGACCGATCTGGACACACACATTGGCTTGAACCCTAGTCCCGATATGACTTCTGCCGATTATAAAAAGGTGCTTCGTCGACTCATCCGCTATATTAAAGGTGGGCGCAAAGAAATCATCAAAGATATTGAAACACATATGCAACGAGCCGCAGCCGACCAAGACTTTGAAATGGCAGCTAGGTTTCGAAATCAACTTAGTGACCTACGGGCGTTACAACAGCGGATTATGTTTGGCGACAAAGAATTCCTCGATATCAGTAAAGACAGGGCCCTGAGTGACCTCGCTTTCTTGCTAGGCCTCGAAAAAACACCTTCACGCATTGAGGGCTACGACATTAGCCATATTAGCGGAACCGATGTCGTTGCTAGTATGGTGGTATTTACTAACGGTGTTAGTGACCGGGCCGAATATCGAAAGTTTAAAATGCGCCAACAGAAAAATGACGATTACGCTAATATGTACGAAGTAATCGCAAGGCGCTTTAGCGAGAAGAACATAAAAAGCTGGGGTATGCCACAAGTGGTACTTATCGATGGCGGTAAGGGCCAACTCGAGGCCGCTATTCGTGCAATGAAAGAGCGCGAAGTACGCGGTGTGGCGGTGGTCAGCGTCGCAAAACGGAATGAAGAAATATTGGTACATCGTGAACATTCTGGCGCTCGGCTCAAGACGCTTCAGTCGTATATCGACGGCACTATTCAAGACCGAGGCGTTGCCGTGCGTGCAGACGGTGAATATATTCAAGTTAATCTTCACCTTGGTTCAACGCATACTTCAGGCCACGCCAGGAACCTTCGGGGGTCTAACGTCGCTCCAGCACGTTATAGCGATGTCACAAAACTAATTCAGCGTATTCGTGATGAGTCGCATCGGTTTGCGATTAGTTATCATTCGGTGCTGCGCGGAACTAGGCAGACGGCGAGTGCGCTCGATATCATTCCGGGCATTGGCCCAGCCACCCGCAAAAAACTACTTCGAACATTCGGTAGCATGCGTGGAGTAAATGAGGCGTCGCTGGAGGAAATAACCGCGGCTATTGGTGCTGCAAAAGCAATTCTTGTATATCAAGAAAGGACTTCGAAATAATGACGCATCTTCCTGTACATAACTATGAAAGGCTAGGCGGCCTGAAGGATGCACCGTTGGTGCTTGTTGGAAATTCACTGCAGCCACGACGCGGGGACATGTCTTTTCCATTCGTTCAAGAAGCTAATTTCCTTTACATAACAGGCATAAGCGAGCCGGACTGGGCAGCAATCTATACCCCGGCGCGCCGGTATCTTGTTATGCCCGAGAGAACTGAAATTGAGCGTATTTTTGATGGAGGCCTATCGGCGGCTGAGGCTATAAAAATAAGTGGTTGCGATGAGGTTTTGTCTGCAAAGGAAGGCGCAAAACTGCTCAAAGAGTTGGGCATTGAGCTTCCGCATTCGTCGGAAGTTGTAGAAGAATATCGGGTTGCGTTTGCTCGTGCTCGAGCCATAAAACAGCCGCATGAAATTGAGGCGCTTCGGGAGGCCATTCGTGTGACGAACGAGGCGTTCGAGGACGTTAAGCGTCGGCTACCCGAGTTTTCCCATGAATATGAAATTGAAGCCGAGTTTAATCGAGCTTTTAGAGCGACCGGGTTGCAGGGTCACGCCTACGACCCAATCGTAGCAAGCGGCAAGAACGCCTGCACGCTGCATTATTGCCAGAATAATGATGCATTGCCGAAAAATGGGACGGTACTTATTGACGTTGGCGCACAGGCTAGCTACTTTAATGCCGATATTACTCGTACCTATGCTATCGGCTCTCCTTCAACCCGCGAGCGGGAAATTCACAAAGCTGTCGAGAAGGCGCAAAAGGACATAATTGCGCTTATTCGTCCAGGCGTGAAGTTGCGGGAGTATGGGGAGCAAGCCGATGAAATTATGAAGCAGGCGCTTCGGTCGGTGAACCTTTACGACAAGGCGGACGATTTCCGGAAATACTTCCCTCACGCAGTCAGTCATGGACTCGGCATTGATGTCCACGAGAGCCTTGGCGGATATACTGAATTTGCGCCAGGCATGGTTCTGACGGTAGAGCCTGGTATATATGTTCCTGAAGAGGGAATAGGCGTTCGAATTGAAGATGATGTTTTAGTTACCACTGATGGTAATGAGGTTCTCAGCGCGTCGCTGGCAACCGCACTGTGATACAATAGTGAGTAATATATGAAAAAGCAGGTAGCTCTTTTTTTTGCCAGATGGATCCTCAGCAGCCTTGGGTTATGGGTAGCTGTGCGTCTACTTGGTACCGGGTACGACGATTTTGTGATCACCTCTGGTCTTAGCGGCTTCTTCATTGCCGGGTTCATTCTTGCTGCAGTGACGACATTTATTAAGCCCCTTCTGGTGGTCGTTTCATTACCAGCCATCCTTCTAACCCTTGGTCTCTTTACACTTATTCTTAACGGGTTGATTGTCTATTATTCACTAATGTTAACGCCTGGTTTCTCGATGTCGTTTGGTAACTCGATCCTTACCGGAATCATCCTAAGTCTGGTAAACTATATAGTAAGTACGTCGTTTAATATACGCCGACGATACGCAAGGAGTATGTAGTGAATATTGATACGATTTTACAGATAACTATGCTTGGGTCGGGCATCCTTATGGTTCTGTCTATTCTGTTGCAACAACGAGGCGCAACGCTTGGTGCTGGTTTTGGTAGCTCTGGAGAACTCTTTACAACCCGTCGTGGTATCGATAAGAACCTATTTGAAGCAACTATTGTTCTGGCGGTCATCTTTGTCCTGTCTATCTTCGCCGGACTACTTATCCCTCGGTAGGGGGTGCTTCGCTTGTGGCGGATAACGAACCAAACCCTGAACGAGAACGCCGTAAGCTTACGGTAAGCTCCAAAGATATTTCTCGCCGGCTTAAAAAAGCCGAGGGCGCAACCGTGAAGCACGCCAGGCGCTTCGTGTTTCGTCGTCTCGATAATTTCCGTGATGTTCGTCGCCATATTGCACTATGGATTCTCGCTATTGGTCTTATCGTTGGAGCAACTGGCCTTCAGTTTTACTGGTATCAAGAAGGCTATCGCACTACCGTGACCGCTGAAGGGGGAACTTATGCCGAGGCAGTGCAAGGTCCGCTCGATAGCTTAAACCCGTTGTTTGCCCAAAGTAGCGCTGAAGAATCTGCATCTGAACTTATTTTCTCGAAGTTACTTCGGTTTGATGAAACAGGTAGACTGAACTATGACCTCGCCGATAGCATGAAAGTGAGCGAGGATAGAAAAACTTATACGTTGACCATACGGGCCGATGCTCGTTGGCAGGATGGTCTGTACGTGCGCGCCAGGGATGTTGTCTATACTGTAAATACTATAAATAACCCAGCTACTCACTCGACAATAACTGGATGGGAGGGTATTAAAGTGAAAGAGGTTGACCCACTGACGGTCTCGTTTGAACTCCCTGCCCCATATGCCCCGTTCGCGAGTGCACTTGAGCAGTTGCCCGTTCTACCCGAGCATGTGCTAAGAGACGTAGAGCCACAAGCTCTTACGGAGAATAATTTTAGTGTAGAGCCGATTGGAAGTGGGCCATTTGCTGTCCGAGCTTTACAGGAGGTTGATGCGACTAACGGCAGGAAGGTTCTTCACCTGGTTAGAAATAGTGATTACTATAGAGGCGCAGCAAAGCTCGACAGGCTTCAACTCCATGTTTACAGCGATAGTGACGCTATCGTTCGCGCGCTTCGAGCTGGAGAGGTAAACGCCGTAAGCGATATCTCGGTGGTTGGTGCAAGCCTACTTGAAGGTAGCCGTTACGATGTAGAGTATAACGCTGTGAATAGTGGCGTGTACGCAATATTCAATACGGCCAGCCCAGTGCTTCGCGACACGAAGGTTCGGCTGGCGCTTCAAGCCGCAACTGACACGAAAGCGCTCCGCGACAGTTTGTCTACCGATATTCCGGCGCTTTATCTTCCGACTATCGGCGTTCGACTGGACGCTGAAGACATGCCAAAGGAGCCAGCGTACGACATGAAGCGGGCTGCTTCGCTTCTTGATGAGGCTGGCTGGAAGTTAGTGGACGGTGAGCGAAAGAAGGACGGCGAGAGTTTGCGCCTATCGTTGGTTACGACAAAAAATAACGACTTCGAGAAGGTTCTTGTGCCACTAACCGCACAGTGGAGGGAATTGGGCGTGACTATCACAACTAATATAGTTGATCCTAACGATCCAACACAGAACGTCGCTCAGGATGTTTTGAGGCCTCGACAGTATGACGTTCTACTGTATAGGCTAACGGTTGGTGGTGACCCGGATGTCTACGCCTACTGGCACTCATCACAGGCTAGCGCAGGGCTGAACTTCGCAAACTACCGTAGCTCTATTAGTGACGAGGCGTTGGTAAGCGCACGGTCGCGAAGTGAAATGGACCTTCGTAACGCTAAATACGCCACCTTCGCAACGCAGTGGTTGAAGGATGCTCCGGCTATCGGGTTATATCAGTCAACCACCCAATACGTTCACACGCAAGGGGTTACGGCAACGGCAGACGATGTATATTTTGTGTCGCCAGTGAGCCGCTACACGGACATTCTTTACTGGTCTTCTGGTGAACGTCGGGTATTCCAGACTCCGTAATAAAAGCACGAGAGGTAACAAAAAAGACTCCACGAATGGAGTCTTTTAGTATATCGGTAGTGGTGGGCGCTGAGGGGCTCGAACCCCCGACCCTCTCGGTGTAAACGAGATGCTCTAGCCAACTGAGCTAAGCGCCCTTACCCCGAGACATTATACCGAAAAAGATTCGAGAGGGCAAGGCTGAGGAGATGGGCGTGAACTGTATTGAGTTTGCGAGAAGTTAATTATGGGTTGTCATAATTAGTGTTATGAGACGGTATATGCAGAAACGATACTATGAGTGGTCGCCCGGAATTGCGTATTGCGTGGGGCTTATCGCAAGTGACGGTTCGCTATCGAAAGACGGGCGTCATATTGATTTGACATCTGTGGACTATGAGCAGTTGGAGAATTTCTGCGAAGGGATGGGGCGAGCATTACCCATAAGCAGCAAGTCGAAGGCGAGGAAGGCGAATGAGCAACCTGCCTATAGGGTTCAGTTTAGTGATGTTGCTTTTTATGACTTTCTATTACTCGTCGGACTTACGCCGAACAAGAGCAAAACAATGACACGATTGAACGTACCAAGTAGGTGCTATGTACATTTTCTTCGTGGGGTTTTTGACGGAGACGGTAGTTACTACGGTTATTATGACAAGAGGTGGAGGTCAAGCTTCATGTTCTATCTAACGATAACCAGTGCGAGTAGACCATTCCTAGAGTTCATACGGGAGAAGAACGTGCAACATCTTAAGACTGGAATAGGCGCACTCAATATAGCAAACGGTGCATATATTTTATCCTATGCAAAACGCGATACTATCATCATTGCAGAGAATATGTATCGGGACGCATCGAGGCTATTTTTAACCAGAAAGCGAGCAAAACTTGAGGGGTTTATTAGAGAGGCGAAGAATGCTATAATAACCCCCGATGCGCGCGTGGTGAAATTGGCAGACACGTAGCCTTGAGGGGGCTATGGGCGCAAGCCCGTGGAGGTTCAAGTCCTCTCGCGCGCACCAAATTGACAAATTTAAACCAGAATGATATAATAGAAAGATTGGACCCGTTCAGTAACTGACGGGCATATTTTATGAAAGACCCACAACACATCCGAAACATTGCCATTATTGCTCACGTCGACCACGGGAAGACGACGCTTGTTGATGGGCTTATGAAACAAAGTAATACTTTTCGTGCGCACCAGGCTGAAATGGAGCAGTCGCTCATTATGGATAGCGGCGACCAAGAGCACGAGCGAGGAATCACTATTACTGCCAAGCAAACCGCCGTATATCATGGTGACTACAAAATTAACATTATTGACACCCCCGGACACGCCGACTTCTCTGGTGAAGTAGAGCGAACGCTCAACATGGCCGATGGCGTGCTATTGGTTGTTGACGCTCAAGAAGGTCCAATGCCTCAGACTAAGTTTGTACTCAGTAAGGCGCTTGCGCTAGGTTTAAAACCGGTCGTTATTATCAACAAAATCGATAAACCTTCCCGACGTATTGCTGAAGTTGAAGACGAGGTGTCTGACCTTTTCCTCGAACTTGCGGTTGATGACAGTCAGCTACACTATCCGGTATACTACGCTATTGCCCGAGACGGAAAAGCCTGGACGGATCTTCCGGAGAATCCTTCTGAACACACAGACCTGAGTTGTATTTTTGATGCAATTATTAACGACATTCCTTCACCGCAAGTTGAAGTAGGCGGTCCATTCCAGATGCTTGTTACTTCGCTGGCGTATGACTCGTTCCTTGGTAAGTATGCCATTGGACGAATTAGTCGTGGTTCACTGAAAAAAGGACAAGGCGTTATGCTTATGAAGCGCGACGAAGTAACCGTGCCTTCAAAAATTGATAAGCTATTTGTATATCGTGGGCTTAACCGTGAAGAGGTTGATGAAGCAGGAGCGGGTGATATTGTTGCCGTAACCGGTGTTACCGAGGCTCACATTGGTGAGACGCTTGCCGACAAAGATCAACCCGAGGCATTGCCAGTAATTGATATTGAAGCACCGACTATTAGTATGTATCTTGGTCCGAACACCAGCCCGATGAAGGGCAAGGAAGCTAAATACAATACCAGCCGACAAATTGGTGATCGCTTGAAGCAAGAACTTGAAACGAATGTTTCGCTGCGTGTTCACGACGAAGGTATTGGTTTTATCGTCTCTGGACGCGGTGAACTTCACCTTTCAGTACTTATTGAAACCTTGCGTCGTGAAGACTTTGAATTTGAAGTTGGGCGTCCGCAGGCCGTAACTATCGAAGAAGACGGTGTCGTCAAGGAGCCTGTCGAAGAACTGCTTATTGAAGTATCGGGTGAATTCCTTGGTGCTGTTAGCCAAGAGCTTGGCGTTCGCCGAGCAATTGCCGTGAAACAAGAGCAGACTAGCAGTGGAACGACGCGAGTAACGTATCATATTCCAACCCGTGCGATGATTGGTCTTCGAAACCTCCTACTTACTGCCACAAAGGGAACGGTTATTATGAACAGTCTACCACACGGCTATCAGCCACTTGGTGGTAAATTGCAACAGAATCGAAACGGTGCGCTTGTTGCTCACGAGGCAGGTACAACCACAGCCTACGCACTCGATGCCGCAGCGGCTCGTGGTGAGCTGTTCGTTGGTCCCGGTGTCACCGTGTACCAGGGAATGGTGGTTGGCCTATATAACCGATCTGGCGACCTCGACATTAACGTCTGTCGCGGCAAGCAGCTGACTAACATGCGAAGCTCGTCAAGTGACGGTACTATTCAGCTAACGCCGTTTACCGACCTTAGTCTTGAACAATCTATCGACTTTATTGAAGATGATGAACTACTCGAAGTTACACCAAAAAGCCTGCGACTTCGTAAGCGTCACCTCGACCCAAACCAGCGCAAGCGCGCTAACAAATAGTTAGAATATTTTCTGGTCGCCTAGTTCGTCTGGCAAAAAACCTTTGCCGTGCTTGAAGTCGGCTTCCCATTTGTAGTCCTTGGCGTACCCAAGGTCCTTCATGAGTTTTGTAGGTGCGTTGCGAAGATGAAGCGGGACTTGCGCCTCTGAATACTGTGAGGCTAGTTGCATAGCTCGGCCCATGGCGTCGGTGGTTGCTCGTGACTTTTCAGCCTTGGCAAGCGCCGTGGCTACGTGGAATAGTACATAGCCGGATTCCGGCATGCCGATTCGTTCGACAGCCTGAAACGCATTGACAGCTAGGCCTAGAGCGCCATTACCGGCTAGGCCGATATCTTCGGAAGCAAAAATAACCATACGCCGGGCGATGAACTTCGGATCTTCACCGGCTTGAATCATACGGGCGAGGTAGTAAAGCGTGGCGTCGACGTTGCTGCCGCGCATGCTTTTAATAAAGGCGCTAATAACGTTATAGTGCATATCTCCAGCTTTGTCGTAGCCGGGCAGGCGCTTTTGGGCGACCGATTTTACTTCCTTAACGGTGACTTTCTTGGCAGCGTGAAGCGCCAGCTCGAGGTTTCCAAGTGCTACGCGGGCATCACCACCAGATAATTCGGCAATGTAATCAAGCGCTGCGGGTGCGACTCTGGACTGCGCCTTAATTAGTTTTAGGGCTCGCTTTAGAATGGCGATGATGTCGTCTTTTGTTAGTGGTTCAAGCACGAGTACGCGGGTACGACTGAGCAGCGGGTTAATTACCTCAAAACTTGGGTTTTCAGTTGTTGCGCCAATTAAGGTAATGAGACCGGATTCGACATGTGGCAAGAAGCCATCTTGCTGGGCTTTATTGAAGCGATGAATTTCATCAACAAACAGAATTGTTCGAAGCTGGAGGTTCCAGTTTTGGCGAGCGTGTTCAATAACTTTTTCAACATCTTTTTTACCACTCGTGACCGCGGATAGCTCAATAAACTCGGCTTCCACCTCTTTGGCAATAATGCGGGCGAGGGTCGTTTTTCCACTTCCTGGTGGCCCCCAAAGAATAAGACTGACTGGTTCGCGGTTTTTGACGATATGTTTTAGAATTTCACCATCGTTAAGCAGGTGCGTTTGCCCAATAACATCGTTAAGGTTTTGAGGGCGCATACGTTCAGCTAAAGGGATCCTCTCGTTCATCCTCTTATGGTACACCACTGCAAGGTCTCTTGCCATAAAGTCTCACCTCTAGTAAAATAGGGAAAGTCCAACCGTGTGGCTCTTTAGCTCAGTTGGTAGAGCAGAGGCTTGAAGAGCCTTGTGTCCCCAGTTCGAGTCTGGGAGGAGCCACCAAGAATACACATGCGGGTGTAGCTCAGCTGTTAGAGCGCGTCCTTGCCAAGGACGAGGTCCAGGGTTAGAGTCCCTGTACCCGCACCAAATCCGAAATACACAAAAGGTCCTAATTAGGGACTTTTTTGCTTATGCTTGCACGCACACTTGTGTAAGCGATACACTACTCTGTACATGGAAAAACAGCACCCTCAGCATGACCGGGATATTCGAGAAGCTTTGTTTAGTTGGTTCGAGGGTGAAAACGGAGAGGTGCCTGAAATGAACGATCTTGCGAAGTCGAGAATCGGTGCGGGGGATCCTTATTTTATTCGAGAAGTGATGACGGTGTATACACCCAAAGATCGAATGTTGGCGGCGCTTTATCTGTGCGGTGCGTCCGAGGAAAGTCTTGAAGCTTGGTGCGGGAATACGTGGAAAGACGATCTTATCCTATTGGAAGAATCATGGCAGCAGGAGCCGACGCCATGGGGCGACGCGGTGAAATACGTTCATTCTCTCCCTCCGATAGTTTCATCGGTTCAATCACAACGGCTTGTTACAAGAGAGCCTATGGGTGTGGAGGTTTGGTATGACGATGCACTGTGTTTGCAGATAAATAGCGAGACTGACGATGAGCCTGAAGCGTCTTCTCTTCGTGTCAGATCACGTCAAGCTAATCGGCTTGCCGATAAGGTGTGCGATTTGTGCCAGGTGAGAGATGCTTGTGACGTCTCAACGCGATTCCGGCAAGAGAAAAGGGCTTCATAGTCGAATGCCTCTATCGAGGGTGAAAAATAAGCTGTATACTAAAGCTATCATGAATCGTCCATCCGTCCTTCTTGTGTTCGGTGGTGAGTCGTCAGAGCACGATATCTCTCTTTCTTCAGCTCGCAATGTATACGCCGCCATAGACGACAAGCTATTCCACGTTGACCCGGTGTATATTGATCGTCATGGTAAGTGGTGGTTGCTGAAAAGTTTTGGACAAGAGGTGTCGCTTGAAGGGGCGGTCCAGCTAGTGCCAGCGCTGGGTGCGGCCAGTTTCCTTACTCTTCCGTACAATCGAATCATTAGACCTGATGTTATTCTGCCTATTCTTCATGGAAAAAATGGAGAAGATGGAGCGATTCAAGGCCTGGCTAGGTTGTTGCATATTCCAATTGTCGGGTGTGATATGGAGGCTAGCAGTCTGTGCATGGACAAAGTCGCAACAAAAGTTATATTGGCGCACCACGGTATAGATGTTGTGCCATACGAAACGCACCGCGATGGGCAACCAACACCTGACGGCGATGCGCTGGCAGAACGGCTCGGTTTTCCCTTGTTTGTAAAACCGGCTCGATCGGGAAGTTCTATTGGGGTTAGTCGTGTAGCGCATGCCGAACAGTTGACCGATGCGCTTGCGGCCGCTCATGAACACGACAGCGTGGCGCTTATAGAAAAGGGCGTGACCGCTCGGGAGCTTGAGGTTGCCGTCCTTGGTAATCCGCCACGCCACGAAATTAGTAAGGTTGGCGAAATACACCCAGATGGAGACTTTTATAGCTACGACGCCAAGTATGCTGCTGCCAGCATGTCGGGCGTTATTGTCCCGGCAGTTATTGAGGCGAGTCAGGCCGAACATATTCGAAAAATAGCCAGCCGTGTGTACGAACTACTAGGCTGTGAGGGTATGGCACGTGTCGATTTCTTTCTTACAGGTGCTGGAAAGCTCTACGTCAATGAAGTTAATACTATTCCAGGCTTCACAAATATTAGCATGTATCCAAAGCTATGGCAGGCAAGCGGCGTATCGTATACGAAACTTATCGAGAGGTTAATTAGGCTAGCGCTAAAGAAGAACCGTTAGTCGCGTGTTTCTGATGTGTTGTAGCGGTTGTAGTGCTGCGTGTCGTTGACTGCATCGGCAATGTAGACAAACATACCAACGAACCATACGAACGATGCGATAACGCCAATAGTTATGTAGTAAGCGAGTAGTCCACCTGGGGCGCTGTCTGACTTATCTGTCTTGATGCGTAGTGATTTCGATTTGGCTAGGGCGATGCTTCGCATAATGACGGCAACGAGGAAGGTGGTTGTCATGAGAATAACGATGGCGCTGATAATTCGGAAGTAAAGTGGGTGGAACCGCTCGACAACGTCAAACACCCATGGTGCAAGGGCGAGCGACCATCCAGCAATTAGTCCTGCGGTTGACTGAAGAAGAATTCGGGTTGGACGGTGTGCGATGATGAGCCTGTTGATACCAGATATGATGAACGCCGAGCCAATGAGGAGAGTGTAAAAGAGGAAGGCTCGCCATGCAGTTTCACCCTCAATTACTTCCCAGGTTCCAAGGGTTGAGGTTACTATGTTTGCGAACGAAACGCCGAGTATGGTAGTCGGAACGATGCGGCGGCCAATGTGATTTTTTGTATCTGCCCAAATAAGCCCAAGGATGAACAAGCTATGGGTGACGAATACAAAGACAGTACCGAGTGCTTTTTGTGACGCTTCGGTGAATTCACCGATTAGAATAGATGCAATGGCGACGATTGCCGAGGCGACCAGACCACCTATGAGCGTATAAAGAAACGCAAGTTTGAGTTTGCTCATTTTTCCGTTATCTTCTTGTTTGTGATTGGCTGTGTGAGTTGTCATTGCTACCTTCTCCTCTTAGCTCTTAGATGAATATATTGTAGCACGCTAGTAGGCTATGGTGAATACTCGCCAAAGGTAACGTCTCGGGTGATGGTCGTGTTGTCTCTAAGAACAGTAAGCGTGACAGTGTCGCCGACACGGAATCGCCCAATAATACTCGACAGGCCACCATCTTCACCAACAGTTAGGTCGTTTACTTTTTGAATGATATCTTCTTGTTGCAATCCGGCCTTGTCGGCAGGTCCACCCTTAATGATGGCGGCACTATTCTGAGCATAAATATATGAACCAATAGATACAGGTAGCTCGTATTGCTGGGCAATTTGTGGCGTAATGTCTAGGTAGTTAATGCCAATGTAGGCGCGCCTAATCGTTCCCGATTCAAGGACCTCGGCAAGAACCCCCTTCGTTGAGTCGATTGGTATCGCGAAGCCAATACCGTTTGCATCATCTGCGACAGCTGTGTTGATGCCAATGACCTGGCCCGCCATGTTAAGAAGTGGACCACCGGAGTTGCCGGGGTTAATAGACGCATCGGTTTGGAGAAGGTCGGTGAGTGATTCGGTCTGTCCGTCGCTTCCAGAAGCGGTAACAGGGCGGTTGGTGCCCGAAATAATCCCGCTGGTGACGGTATTATTATATTGACCAAGAGCGTTGCCGATGGCGACGACTTGCTGGCCAATGCGTACAGTTGAGCTGTCGCCAATTTCTATAGGGCTAAATGTGAGGCCGCTGTTTACTTTGAGGAAGGCGATGTCATTGAGGGGGTCGCGCCCAATTACTTTGACATCTTCATATACCTTGCCTTTATTGTCGACAACTCGGACGGTTGAGGCGCCTTCAATGACATGGTTATTGGTTATAATGTAGCCATTTTCGCTGACAATAATGCCGGTTCCCGCACCGGTTTGTGAAATGGTGCCGTAGAACGATCGGACTTCGCTGGAGGTGATAATCGAAACAACGCCTGGTGAAACTTTTTCTACAACCGATGCAATAGAGACCTCTTCGTCGGTCGTCAGCGTGTTGCCGTCGACACCTGGCTCTAGTGCTGTTGGCGCAGCAACTTGCTGGTCGTAAAGCCACCAGCTACCAACAGCACCAAGACCAACCGAGCCTAGCGAGAGCGAGACTACGAGTAGGACAAAGAAGCCGCGTCGCCAATGGTCTTTAGGTGAATTTAAATCGCTCATGTATTCTATAATAACGCAAAAGGCGGGGTAATGTATAATGGAGCGTGAATGGCGCGTTGGCGGAACGGTTACGCGGAGCTCTGCAAAAGCTTTTAAATGGGTTCGACTCCCATACGTGCCTCCATCTATATACTTAAGCTTTTATACCAACCGAATTGTTCAGTGCTGTGCCTTCTGTGGCAGTTCGCGCAGAGGATGCGGCATTTTTTATTTCAAGAACAACTTCGCCCCAGGTAAAGCCAAGTTTTACGGCTTGCGATATCGAGAAACTTTTCTTCGATGGATCAAGATGATCAAATTCGAAGGTACGTATATCTGATTCTCCGCAAAGCACGCACTCTTTGTGTGATAGATATTCCAGCATCTTAATTCTGAATTCGGTCTTTTTCTCGACCCTTCTTTCTCTTGCTCGTTCTCTGTAATTTTCCTTGTATTTTTCATAGTGAGCTTTGTAGCTTTTTTGTCGAACTGCTCTATAGCATAGTTTGCACTGAGCGTGAAGTTTTCCAGTAGCCTTATCTCTAAAAAAGAAGTCCCCACAGTCTTTGTCTTTATGGCATTTTGAGCAACGTTTCATATTGATATTGTACTATGGTTTGCGTTTGCAGACATAGTGTATAATGCACCATATGCGCGGATGTCGTAATTGGTAGCCGAGCGACACTTAAAATGTCGTGGTCGAAAGGCCGTGTGGGTTCAAGTCCCACTCCGCGCACCATACAGTAAAATACTCGGCTTTTTGCCGATTTTTTGCTATACTGAGAGTACAATTAAACGAGGTTTTTGAAGCATCATGACAACATTCTGGATTATTATAATCGTCGCTGTAGTTCTGCTTATTGCAGTTATTGCGATGTACAACGCACTTGTAACACTCAAAATTCGTGTCGAAAGCGCCTGGAGCGACATTACGGTTCAGCTCAAGCGACGTATCGACCTTATTCCGAATCTTATCGAGACGGTAAAGGGCTACGCGAAACACGAGAAGTCGGTATTTGAAGAAGTAACCGCTGCCAGGTCATCACTTATGAGCGCCAAGGGTGTAAAAGAGACTGCTAAAGCCGAGAATCAAATCGAAGGTGCTTTGAAGTCGCTTTTTGCAGTTGCTGAGGCCTACCCTGACCTTAAGGCAAACCAAAATTTCTCAGAACTTCAACAAGAACTGGTTGACACAGAAGACAAAATTCAAGGCGCCCGACGTTTTTACAACTCAGGCGTGACTGAACTCAACACTAAAATCGAGCAGTTCCCAAGCAATGTTATTGCTGCAATGTTCCGTTTCCAGAAGCGAGACTTCTTCGAACTTTCTGACAGCGAACAAGCAACTGCTGAAAAAGCTGTTGACGTAAAGTTCTAATAACTAAGGCTACCTGCACGTATGTATAAAGCAATTGCTGCCAACAAGCGGAATACCGTCCTTATTATGGCGGTATTCGTGGCGCTTATTACTGGTATAGGGTATGTGGTCAGCGCGTTTTATGGTGAGCCGACTATTACCTATTGGGTGCTTAGTGGGGCGGCTATTTACGCTTTCATTCAATATTTCTTGGCGAGCAAGCTTGCTGTAGCGATGACCGGAAGTAAAGAGATTCAGAAGAAAGATAACCCGAGGTTGTATCGTATTGTTGAGAACCTGTCTATTACCCTTGGTATACCTATGCCTAAGGTGTACGTTATGGATGACCCGGCGCCGAATGCTTTCGCTACGGGTCGTAACCCCAAGCATGCTATTGTGGCGGCAACAACCGGCCTTATGGATATTATGGATGACCGCGAACTTGAAGCTGTTATGGCACACGAAATGGGGCACGTGCAGAATTATGATATTCGGGTCAGTATGATTGCGTTCGGTCTAGTTAGCGCTATTGCATTACTTTCCGACATCGTGTTGCGTATGTTTATTTTTGGTGACCGGCGCGAGAGCAATGTGAATCCCATTATGATTGTCGTTGGGCTAATTGTGGTTGTCTTGGCGCCTATTATCGCGGCTATTGTGCAAATGGCAGTCAGTCGCCAGCGTGAATACCTGGCTGATGTTACCGGCGTTATGACAACTCGAGATTCCGACGGCATGGCGAGTGCGCTTGAGAAGTTGCGACAATACGGGCAACCGATGAAGCATCAAAACACGGCAACATCTCACTTGTTCATTAGTAACCCGCTTAAAAAAGGATCTTTCTCAAAACTTTTTAGCACCCACCCGCCCCTCGAAGATCGTATAAAAAGGCTTCGTGAGCATGGCTACACCTTCTAAGCAAACATCATTCAAAGAGGGCTATGTATGGGCTCGCCAACGGGCGAGTCGTTTTCGCATGAAGCGACCGCACAGGTCCTTCCGACCGACTTCACGTCGTGACGCTTTGAAGCCGTTGAAGCTTCCTGGCTACTGGTCGTTTACTTTTAGGGTCAATAAATTATTGTGGCAACACAAAAAACTTCTATTAACTCTTGCGACGATATACGCTGTTTTTTACGCCATTCTCGTTGGTCTTGGGTCGCAGGAGACCTATACATCGCTTGTTGAGTCGATTCAGGAGTCGGGCGAAGAAATATTAGTCGGGGGCTGGAATCAGCTTGCCCAAGCCGGACTGCTGTTTGTATCGGTGGCAAGCTCGGGCCTTAACCTGGAAATCACCGAGACCCAGCAGGTCATCGGAGTTATTCTATTGTTGTTCGTGTGGCTAACTACGGTGTGGATGTTGCGTCGGCTTATGGCTGGCCAAAAAGTAAAACTTCGTGATGCACTATATAACGCTGGTGCGCCAATTATTCCAATGGGAGTTCTTGCGGGTGTGATGGTAATTCAGCTCATTCCTGCCGGTATTGCGGCCATTGGATACGCCGCAGCTGATGCCTCAGGGCTACTTCTTGGTGGCATCGAAGCGATGCTGTTTTGGGTTGCTGCCGGCTCGCTAGCAACGCTATCATTATTTTGGATAACTAGTACATTCTTTGCGATGGCTATTGTCACGCTTCCAGGGACCTATCCATTTCGCGCCTTGGCGATTGCCGGCGACATGCTTATTGGAAGGCGCCTAAAGGTATTACTAAGGTTACTTTGGATGGCAGTTATGATTATTGTCGTCTGGGCGTTGGTTCTTATACCTATTATATTGTTGGACGGTTGGACAAAAGGCGCTTGGGAGGCGGCTGCCTGGGTGCCGACGGTTCCGCTGGTTGTCCTAGGGCTGACATCGCTTACGTCCGTCTGGTCTTCGGGCTATATATACTTACTTTATAGGCAAATTGTCGATGAGGATTCTCGGCGTGACTAAAACTGAACTTGCCGCCCGCGCAAAAGAGCTACGTGAACTACTTGCCGGCTATAGCTACGAGTATCACGTTCTTGATGCACCAAGTGTGTCTGACGCTGTGTACGACAGCTTGATGGCTGAGTTGAAGGCGATTGAAGCAGCGCATCCGGAGCTGGTGACACTCGATAGTCCAACGCAACGGGTTGGTAACGAATTGCTTGGTGGCTTTCAGAAAGTCGCCCACAGTTCTCGCATGTTGAGCTTGAACGACGTTTTTGCCATGGAAGATGTTGAAGCGTGGGTGGTGCGCATGGATAAATTGTTGCCGAAGCGTTCGCATGAGTTTTTTGCCGATATTAAGATGGATGGTTTGGCCTGCGCTTTGATTTATGAAGACGGCTTGTTGGTTCGCGCTGTGACCCGAGGCGATAGTTTCATTGGTGAAGATGTGACGCATAATGTTCGGACTATCGCCAATGTGCCACTACGACTGCGCGGTGATCCGAAGCATAAAGTTTTCTTGCAGGGCCGAACGGAAGTTCGTGGTGAGATTGTTATGTTGAAAGAAGATTTCGAGAAACTGAATGCCAGCCAGCGCGCAGTTGGAAAGCCCGAATTTGCTAATCCGCGCAACCTAGCGGCCGGAACAATCCGTCAGCTTGACCCGAAGTTGGTGGCGGCCCGCCCGTTAACCTTTATTGCCTACGATATTCTGCGTGATGACCCAAGCGAGGTGCCGACGAACCAGGCTGCTTACCAGGCGCTACGCGGGCTTGGTATTCGGGCTAATTCTCAGGCACAGGTGCTTCAGTCGCTTAATGGGGTGCGAGATTTTATTGCGAAGTGGGATAAAAAGCGCCACGACCTACCGTTTACCACCGATGGCTTGGTGGTAAAACTGAATGACCGCGCGCAGTTTGCCGAACTCGGTGTGGTTGGCAAACAGCCGCGCGGGGCGGTGGCCTATAAATATGCAGCCGAACAAGCCACAACGGTTGTGCGCGATATTGTTATTAGTATTGGCCGAACTGGCGCAGCGACACCGGTGGCGGTATTTGACCCTGTCCAAGTGGCCGGGACGACGGTTCAGCACGCTAGCCTTCATAATGCCGATGAAATCGCTCGAAAAGATATTCGCATTGGCGATACGGTGGTTATTTTTAAAGCCGGTGATATTATTCCACAGGTAGAAAGCGTGGTGAAGGAGTTGCGGCCGAAAGCTGCCGAGGCGTTCAATTACGTGAAAGCGTTGCACGAACAATATCCCGAGCTCGAGTTTGAGCGTAAAGGCGACGATGTTGTGTATCGGGTAAAGGGTGCGTCCGGTGACCTTATGCTGAAGCGTTCTGTCGAGTTTTATGCCAGTCGGGCAGCGCTTGATATTGATACCTTAGGCGAGAAGAATGTTGTGGCTTTGGTAGACGCTGGGCTAGTGAAAGACATCGCTGATATTTATACGCTAACCGTCGAGCAGGTTGCGGAGCTGGATAGATTTGCTGACGTCTCGGCCCGGAAGCTGGTTGAAGCAATCGCCGAAAAGAAAACCCCGCCCCTTGAGCGATTTATTCTTGGCCTAGGCATTCGCCATGTTGGTGCGCAAACGGCGATTGATTTGGCGTCGCATTTTGAATCTATGGAAGCACTTTCTCGGGCAACGCTTGAAGAATTGCAAGCAGTTGATGGCATTGGAACGGTAGTTGCCGAGTCGATTGTGGCCTGGTTTGTCGATGAAGATAATCAGGCACTTTTGGAGAAGCTGGCGCAGGTTGGCGTGAAGCCGGTGTACAAGAAAAAATCAGGACATTTGGCTGGAAAGTCGTTTGTCGTTACCGGAACGCTTGAGTCAATGTCGCGCGATGAAGCGGCTGAGGCTGTGCGAGCCCGCGGTGGAGTTTTCCAAACATCGGTAGCGAAAGACACCACTTATTTGGTTGCCGGCGGTAACGTCGGGGCCGGTAAGCGAGCGAAAGCTGAGAAGTATGGGACGGTGGTATTGGATGAGGCTGAGTTTGTTGAGTTGTTGCGTAAAAACTAGTCGACGGGAATAGCTTGTTGCAAAATAGTAGCAATTATGTTATCATAGCGATATAAAATCGTCGAAAGGCAGGAGCGTTACTGATATGAGCAAGTCCGTACCTAGTTCAATTACTAAAACGGCGCCACGCCATGCCCGTAAACTAGCTAAACACGACAAGGTCTTAAGAGTTATAGTAATTGGTCTTGGGGTGCAATCTCAAAAAGATCATATACCTGCGATTCTTCGTCGAAAAGACCTAGAGATTGTTGCACTTGTCGATAATAACGATAGGGTACTAAGTGAATGCAATGAAGTGATCGGCACGAAGTCATTTCAGAAAGTACGTGATGCAGTTCGTGACACAAGACCAGATTTGGCGATTGTGTCTGTGCCACACGATCAGTATTTTGAAATTCTAGAGATACTTGCCTCGAATAGGATTGCAACACTTAAGGAAAAGCCTTTTGCTGTTACCTATGCAGAGGCGAGTGAAATTATAAGCCTTTATAAAATACACGATACTTACTTGCAGGTGTGTGTACAGCGTCGCTTCTCAAGGCTCTACGAAACAACAAAGAAGCTGCTCGAGTCTATCGGTAATGTACACTCGGTGAGTGTAGAATACAGCCTCAATCTTAATGCTCATGATATGGCTAGTGGCTGGCGCGCGAATAGGCTCGTTTCTGGCGGTGGTGCGGCGTTGGATATGGGCTATCATAGTATTGACCTGCTGACTTACGTTTTCGGCGCGCCAGATAAGGTCTATGCTCAGCTGAGCTACAACAGCCTGGGGGGTGATTATTCAATTGATGATACCATGAAGGCGATGATGACTTATGCGGATGGGAAGATTAACGCAAACGTTACGGTTACAAAGATATCAAATCGGAAGAGCGAGTCGATAAGGATTTACGGTTCTGAGGGCTCCGTGTTAGTAGATGGAAGGACGGTATGCCTTTACGACAAAGACTCAAACGAGGTTGAATCACACTCATTTAACTCGAAGCAACATGAGGTTGATGAACAACTGGATCAATTTATCGATGCGTGCATGCAAGACAAGGGACTTGATACAAAAGATCAGAATTTTATTGATCAATTGAGTAACATGCGCACAATCGATGCTATATATAAGAGTCATGCTAGCGGAAAAGTGATGAATCTGAGGTAATAATGAAAAAAATCTATGTAATCGGAAGTTCTAGCAATATCTCGGAAGCGCTTGCGCGTCTGGTCAATGGCTACTCGTGTGTGTTTATAGGGCGATCAAACCCACATAATCTTAAGCAATTTATTAATTTTAAGGGTATGGATGACGAGTTGTCAGTAGATTTCCTGCTAACTGCTATTACAGATGACATGCAGGCAACAAAGAATCTTGAATCAGCAAGTTTAGTTATCGTTGCTGGTATCTCGTCACACGACTGGCGTGAAAGCTATCTTGTGAACGAATATCTACCCGCGAAACTATCTGAGGAATTTTCACGCTATGTTGCGCACCTTCCCTTGCTCAATAGTTCGATTACGCTTGTTGGTAGCGCTGCCGCACATTTGGGTGCGAAAATGCCATATGCAACCACAAAGGCTGCACTTGGTGGTATATTGCACACCATTGCAAGAGATTTTCGTGGTAAGGTAAGGATAAATCTAATCCTTCCAAGTGCATTTGAAAGCGCAATGATTGCAGATTGGGGCGAAGACAAAAAAGAGGCGGTTGCGAGTAGTAATTATATTGGTCGGCTAGGTACGTCCGACGACATGGCTGATGCGATACTTTTTGCGGTGCAAAATGAGTTTATTACGAACTCCACTATCAATATGACCGGCGGAACAGTACACACTTAGGAGAAATATGATGCAACCTGCAATGGAAATTATTAACACTAGAGATATGAACCCGAGCTACAAGATATCGGACGGCGCGGTGGGGCTCGCGGTCTATCCAAGGCTCCATATGTTCACGCTTGACCTGTCTCTTATATCTGGCATTTTAAAGCATGGAAGCCTTGGGCGTTCGTTGCTTAATATGCCTATTAAAATTCACGTAAGTAAGAGTAGAGATCCTAGAGACTCAGTTAGGGTTAAGGGCAATATAAGGCTTACGAATCTCGATTTTAAGATTGATTTTGATGCGCTTAGAAACTATATAAAATCAGATGATTTTTATGAAGTAACAGTTCATATCAATCGGTCAATTCGTGAACATACAGGGCTTGGCATATCAACGCAGGTTTTAGGTGGGGTGTATCTCTGCAGCGCGAAGGTCTCAGGTGTAGAATTGAAGATTAATGACCTTTTCAAGATGGGTATTGGCCATTATTCCGCGCTTGGCCTCAACCTCATCTTTAATCCAGGAATGATTATTGAAATGGGGTGTAAGCTTTCAAACGCAAATGATGGAACCCTTGTGAACCCATCTCTTAGTCAAGAATATGAGACAGTTGCGAATACGGTTATTAAGATAAGAAACTTTCCGTTTTACACTATCGTGGCTATTCCAAAAACGGGCACTTCAATTAGCGGTAAGTACGAATTAGATTTCTGGTCCGCATCGCTCCCAGACAGAAACGAGGATTCGTACCGCATTGTTTACAATGTGTTAGAGTCAATTATTCCGGGCATTGTTGAAGAAAATTTTGACGCGTTTGTGGCTGCATTAAACGAGAATATTACGCTTGGATCGAAGCCTCTTGAGGAAAATGTGCAATCGGATCGCACGAAAAATGTACTAAAGGAGCTAAGGAATGAGTTTGCATTTTCTGCAGTAAGCTCACTAGGCCCATCGCTCTATGCGTTTAGTGAAAATGATCCCGAAGAAGCTTTATCTCGATTAAATATTCAGGACTACACTTTTCTTGTGTATGACCAAAACGGCAACGTAAAGAAAAAGATTAATGACGGAGAGTCGTTACTTATTGCGTCCTTTGCTTGCCTTGGAAAGACGACATTCGCAAAACAGTACCCAAAATTGGCCTTAGACATAGAGTCAATTCACCACGCGCGTATTTATGAAGATCGGGATTTGGATGACGAAGTAGCTAAAGGGCAGACTAATTGGAAAAAGAACCCTGCGTATCCTATGAATTATGTGCAGTCTGTGATAGATAATCTAGGAAAGTATAAAGTCATTTTCCTAACCGGCGGGAAGGACATTTTGAGTGAATTAGATAAGAAAGATGTTCCGTATTTAATACTTTATCCGGGACCGAATCGAAAAGAAAAGGTGCTTGCGGATGCGCGCTTACGGGGAAACGATGATGAGTTTATCGCACTTCTCGACAAACTGCTATCGACGGATGACCATCGACTTGGGTTTAGCTCGTTGAATTATGAAAAATTTGAAATTATAAATGACAGTAGATATATGGATGAATACATCAGGGATAATTACTATGTCTAATTCTTCAGAAAGGCTGGCGGACGTTATCATTATAGATGGCCCTCCTGGTTCAGGGAAAGGGCTCCTGTCGAGCCACTACATATGCGAGAATCCTACGACTCAGCACATTTCAGCTGGGCAGCAGGTCCGTAGTATCCGTGCCGGTGAAGTTGAATCAGCCTATTCCACAACGGTACTAGAATGTTTAGTATCTAGGCAGTATCTTCCAGATGAAGTCTTCGGAGATATTGTGTTAGAAGAGATCAGTCGCGCCCCTGAATCTACTGATTTATCGCTCGTTGATGGGTTCCCTCATAATTCGGGCGATTTTGATTACGTACAAGAGAGATTGCGTGAGTCAGGACGAAGAATTTTAGGTGCTGTATGCCTTGGGGCAACTTTCGACACTTGCGTTGCGCGAATGTCATATCGTGGCATGAGAGGAGGTGAGGATGTACGTAAAAATGCTGTCTTCTCGGCAACCGAAGACGAAAAAGAATACTATGCAGGTAGGTATAGTGCGTATCTTGAGGCGAAGGGTGCACTTCTTGATATACTTATGACGCGAGGGGTGCAACTCGAGTCAATTGACGCAAATCTAGATATATTAGACCAAGAAGGTAGGCAGATTGTGCTGAGCCAATTCACACAGGGCATTACTAGCCTGAAAGCTAATAACGTAAGAGAGGTATAAATCAATGTCGTCTAATATTATTCTTAATACACAGTCAAACCTAGATGGTGAAAAAATTACTATCGAGTGGCGGGATCTTATAGGTAAAAGGGTTCCAGACATTAAATGGAAGCAAGTGCATATTATTGCAAACTATAGCGGCAAGGTTGTGTTGGTGTATTTAGATAAGCTTGGTATGCATCACCTCCCCGGTGGCCATGTTGAAGAGGGCGAAGATATTGAAGCGACACTGAGGCGAGAGCTGGCGGAAGAGACGGGAGGCATTGTAATTGAATGGGAGCCGATTGGTTATCAGATTCGTACCGACTCTAAAGGCAAGGTGGCAAACCAGCTCCGTGTGTATGCAAAGGTAGCGGACATTCAGTCAGAGACGATCGATATCGACGGGAGCCTCGTTCCTGCAAAATTTGTAGATGTTGACGAAATACTTGAGGCGCTTGGATGGAAAAATCCAATCGGCGAGCGCATTTATGAGCTTGTATCAGAGAAGTTTACGCCAAGTGAAGAAAGCCAGCAAGATCTAAAGGCTGAAGCTGATAGGATGGTTGAAATCGTGCGCCCTATACTTGAAAAATACGGTCGTACTAGTTTTGTGGGTGGTTATGAGTGGGGGACGATGTATGATCGCGATATCGACACTGAGGTGTGGCTTGCGCCAGATGAGCTCAAAGTTGCACAAAAAGGTATTATGAGCGATTTGCTCAACCTTAACAATGTATATGAAATTAAAACGAGAGACCTCATCTCATTTAATGCTGATATTCAAAATGGGCGAAACCTCAAATGCATTCTCGTAATGTTGAAGATGTTCAACAAAGCGGGTCGCTTATGGAATTTCGATATTTGTTTGTTTGATGAAACTGACAAAAGTAATAACGCATCGCCATTTAATCAAGATGTCTTAAGAAAGATTGAACAGATGACAGACCAGCAAAAAGATGCGGTAGTGGACATCAAGAAAGCCGTAACAGCGGCCGGCCTGTATCTTAAGGGCGGAAGTTCGGTCGACATCTATTTACGCGTTGTTGAGGACGGTATCCTGAAGCCAGAAGAATATATGCCGTACGCTCAAAAGTTAGCAGATAAGCGTATTCAAGTTTCACCAAAGAAGCGCAAGAAAATTTAAACTAACGAAAGGATTTGTCATGGTTGGACGTAGCGAAATTGATGTTGTGTTTGTTACGGGACCACCAGGCGCAGGAAAAACAACAGTTGTAGAGGGGTATCGAGCTGAGCATCCGTATACGGATCATTTTGGGACCGGAGAGCTTGTGTCGGGGATACGTGATGGAGATATTGAGTCAGAGTATGCCGATATCCTGCAGGAAGCAGCAAGAAAGGGGACGCTCTTGCCGAATGCTTCCTATAGCCTCATCGTGCGTGAACGGATCAGGTATGCAGCTGAGCATGCAAACATGGTAATGGTTACCGGCTTTCCACATGACTATGGTGATTGGAGAATATTCAATCGCAACATTGCGAACGAAGGCATACGTCCTCTTGGGTCGGTCGTTCTCAATGTCGGCCTAGAAACGAGCGTTGCAAGAATGCAGCAGCGAGACGCAGATAGAGGTATGGATGTTGCAACAGCTACTTCTTCGAAAGAGCGCTTGGGGTACGAGGAGAGGTATCACGGTCTCATGGGGAGGCATGCAATACGACTCGATTGCTATAGACGCGCGGGTCTCTCGACGGTACCAATATATGCGGACAGACCGCCAGGTGAAGTGCTCGTTGATTTTACGCGAGTAGTGGATAGATTAAGAGAAGGAGAAAATTGATATGTCTGCGCAGCTAGATGGTAGTCAGTCGGCAATCAAGTGGCTTCTTGTTGACATTGGAGAGGTGCTTCTTCTGAAAGATGGCGACAAGAGTTTTACGGAGTTGTTGGCTGACGAACTCGGGGTAGATGTGTCGCTTGCTCAGGCTATTAACCGAGCACACTACACTACAATGGACGTAAAGTTTATCTCAGAGGATGCGTTCATATCTGCTCTTAAAAAAGATCTAGGCTACAAGGCGCCAAAAGATATTTTTGCATATTTTGCGAGAGCTTACGATAAACAGGTGCGCCCAAACATAAAATTTTTAGATTTTCTTCGCGAAATACGCTCTTTCGGAGTAAAGACAGCGATTCTTTCAAATACAATCGCGATTTATAGTGACATACAGGCGAAAGCGGGTATTAGTAAAGAGGGCGGCTTTGATCCGATATTATATTCGTGGGAAGTGGAGATGCTAAAACCGAATAAAGAAATATTTGAACATGCAGTGAGAAAGCTCGGGACGAAGCCTGAAGATATTGTGTTTATCGACGACAAGGAGGAACATCTTCGAGGGGCACAAAGCGCGGGCCTGCGAACAATCCTGTTTGATGATACCGATAGCGCAATTGCAAAAATTTGCAGGCTTAATCTCGCTCAAGGCAAAGAAGGTGTGGATGAAAAAGAACGATAGAATCGATATTGTCTTTGGCATCGATGCTCTCTACGTAAATCCATTAATTGTGGCGGCGTATTCGATTATAAAAAATAATACGACATTTGAGGAGATTTTCTTTCACATCATAACGGGCGGCATACCGAACGAAGAACAACGTACGATTAGACAACTTGAGAAAGATTTTCCTGGTGTGTCTGTTGATTTTGCCGTAGTGGACGAAGGGCTATTCGGGGAGTTCCCGCTTCACATCAAGCACATCTCTCCCATTGCTTATGGGCGATTTCTTGCCGCGGATCTTTTCGGTCATTTAGATAGGGCGCTTTATCTTGACGCGGACGTGCTCATTCTCAGCGATTTGTCTGAATTATGGAATACGAACGTGCAGAATACTTGCATTGCTGGTTCGCACAAGGCATATATCAACAGGCAGTTCCCAGGTTATAAAGAATCTATTGGCTTAGAAAAAGATAGCACTTATATCAATTCGGGTGTAATGCTTATGAATTTATATCGCATTAGAATGCTAGGTAAGACCCAGGAACTGTTAGTCAATGCAAAAAAACTAAAGAATATCGTAAGGATTCAGGACCAAGACATTATCAATATTACTTTTCGCGAGGATATAAAAAGAATTCATAAAAAATATAACTATACGGACTCTGACAGGCGAGAGCGCACGCTCAGTGACAGAGAGGTGTGCATTGTGCACTTTAACACTCGTAACAAACCGTGGGACAGCGAGTTTATTAGTGACGAGACGAACGAATTTTTTTCTAAAGAGTATCTAAGGTACCAAAATGAAATTTTCACCACATAAGTATAAACTGATAATTTTTGATTGGGACGGCACACTTGTCAACTCAACTCAAGCGTATAGTGCGTGGGACAAATTGTATGCGGAGAAATTTTATGGTGTTAATCTGCCGGTTGTATACTTTGAGAAACTTGCAGCAAAAATGAAAGCGGCAACACCGCCTGGAGGCGAAAGTAGCTATTTTCGTTATTTAGATGAGCAGTATGGCAGTGGTGTAACTCCAATGGAAACAATATGGAAGAATCTTTACTCATTGGCGCCAAAGATTCAGAAAAATATTCTGTATAGGGAAGGTGCCGTGGAAGTGCTTACATGGCTAAGGGATAAAACGAATGCACATCTTGCACTCGCGACAAATGCTGAGATGAGGGATATACGCTACTTCTCTTCTAAAGAATCAAAAACCGCGCAACATCTATCGCCCTTGGACTTTTTTGACACAATCATCACAAGCGATGACGTTAATCGTCCAAAACCCCACCCCGAAACATTTCAAAAGGTTATTGCGCAATACGAAGTTAAGCCTAGTGAAATAGTTATTTTCGAGGATAGTGTGGAGGGTGTTACCGCCGCTCGTGCGACAGGTTCGGACGTGATCGCAGTGTTTGCCGGTAGCGACGTGGGAGCGCGAGTCCATCTGCTCGTAGAGAATTGGGGTGAAGTATTGCACATGCTTCAAGAGGGTGTGTCATAATGATAAACATGGAAAAGATCGAAGACACGGTAAAAGAACTGCTAAAAGGTGACGATGGGCATGGGTATGATCATGTTGAGCGAGTGAGGGGCATGGCGATACGGTTTGCGGAACAAGAGAACGCAAACATTGAAGTTGTCGAGCTTGCGAGTCTTTTGCATGATGTTGATGACTATAAGCTATTTGGAGCAACACACGCGGAGGGTTTATTGAACGCCCGAAAGATACTCGACGATAACGCCGTTGACGCGGATACGCAAACACGCGTACTCGATATAATTAAAAGTATGGGTTATTCAAGGTACTTGGGCGGTGTGCGTCCGGCTACAATCGAGGGTATGATCGTGAGCGATGCAGATATGTGCGACGCAATAGGCGCACAGGGTATTCTGAGGACACATGCGTATAATTTGTTTAAAGGAAATAACTTTTTTGATAAAAATACTCCACCTGCCACAGAAGAGAAGACAGCCTCGCAATATATAAGCACAAAAAATGAGCACGCTACGCAACACTTCTTTGATAAGTTATTGATTGTTAACACCATCCTAATGACAACAGCCGGAAAGAAAGAAGGTGCAAAAAGACAAAAAATTATGATTGATTTTTTGGCGGAACTTTTCAGGGAAGAGGGTGCTGAGAGCTGGAGCGAAAGACTGGCCAAATTTGCGAGCTAGAGGGCTAATTGTTTACAGTTAATTGCTGTAACGCCGAACCTTCCTGTGACTCGGTTTTTTTAAAAAATAGCTTCGATTTCATCCATGGGGAGGAACAGCCATATTAACGATGTGATTGAAAAGAAGATGGTCGATACGGCTAAATGTGTCCTCGTATAAGCGTTACTATGAGAGGACTTATAATATCTCGTATGAACAAGAAACAATTTTGGAACGATGGTTACAATGAAGGCGTGAAGTACCGTCAGATTAGTGATGAGGACATTTCGCGCATTGTTGCTGTTGTGCCAAGTACTGCGAAAACAGTTCTCGACATAGGGTGTGGTGATGGCGAACTTGCGCGGCAGTTACATGCGGCTGGCTTTATGGTCACCGGTATTGATTTATCAGACGTTGCTATAGATATGGCTCGTGAACTATCATCTAAAGAGATAACATTTAAACAGTTAGACATAGAGAAGAGCGACCTAGACGAATTAGGCACTTTTGACATCGTTAGCATGAAGCTGGTCTTTGCTTTCATTCAGAATAAAGGCGAAGTTATTGAAAAAATAAAAAATCTACTAAATATCGGTGGGATCTTGGTGATTATAAATCCTGTCATAGTCAACAAGTCTATGGCCTCAGAAAAAGCCCGACGAATCTCCGTAGATGAAGATATCACCATGAGTATAGAGAACTTCGGTTTCACGTTCGTCTCAAGAACGGCGACGCCACTGAGCAACTATCATGAGCTGGCGACCTACGTATTTCATAGGCACAAATGATATTATTGGTATATGTCTGTGCTGGGTCGTGAAATCATAGAAATCGATGAGTCGCTGTCTCTTGAGCAGCTTCAATTTGAAGACGCTGAGCGATTGTTTAAATTGACTGACAAAGATAGAGAGCGTCTATCGGAGTTTTTGCCGTGGCCGAAACATACCAAGACAGCCGACGACTCGCGTGAATTCATAAAGTTAATGCTGCAAAAACGAAAAGACAAACAGGAGTATGGTTACGGCATCAAGTATAACGGAGAAGTAGCCGGCCATATAAGTCTCATGCACCTCGACGACGACAAGCGACCTGAAATTGGATATTGGATTGCATCTGAATACAGCGGAAAAGGTATTACTACTCAATCGACAAAGGCATTAAGCGATTTCGCTCTTCGAGAGCTCCATATACCTGAGGTTATTATACGAGCAGTACCGGAGAATATGGCGAGCAACAAAGTGGCGGAAAAGGCAGGGTACACGCTTGATGGTCAGGAAGTTGGCGAGGACGGAAAGACGTTAAACGTCTGGAGTATAGCCTTATGAGTACTCTGGATGACATCATAAAGTTTACCGAAACACTGCGCGATAAGCTTGAGCCACACTGGTCGTCTGATCTTCTTTACGAGAAGTATGTACATATATTAGATGCGCCAAAATCAGCGGGCTACTGCGGTCCGAGTTCGGTTATTCTTTGGCAAGAGCTGAGAAAGAACTTTCCGAGCGAACAGTTCTCCTTAGCGGTCGGCAAGGTTTATAAAGATTCCACAGAACTGATAAACGGTAAGCACGTGTGGGTTGTTTGGCACCATAAACTGAAGGCTGCCTCCGTTATAGATATTACCGCGGATCAGTCAAGTTATTTTAAAGAGAAGGTTGTCGTTGCAGATATCGACTTGCTCGCAAAAGAAGCGGTAAATTATATTCCTTATCAGTTAGCTAGGTCGATTGATGAGGTGGATGAGTCTCCCAAAAAACGAGCTGAAATATTGAGGATGAAAACGCATCTACCTAAAGTAAGAATTGACTACGCATGGTTACTCTCCGATGCTGCATCTGTTCATTTGAACGAGAAACTGGGTGACGGTACGCCACTTCGGTCATATGAGTACTATTGCGATATTGCGAAAAAATATTCTGAATGGTGGGAGCCAGAAGGTGAAAAGATTCTGCAGGCGCTGTGTGAGATAACGGGGCTCGAGTTTTATCAGAACACTATCGATGTCCATGTTGCTCCGTGGTTCTACGCCTTTAGCAGCCCGATGGCCCTAGGCGTAGTATTTAAGGAAAAAGATGTTCTCGTTAACGTATTAACTCACGAAATAATCCACCGGCTGCTTACCGACAACAAGTCTTACGACTACGGACACGATTACGTGAAGCTGTGGCGCAGTATGTTCGGTGATGGTGTAACAAAGAATACACTCGTGCATATTCCGGTTCATGCCGTTATGAAAAAGCTATATGTCGATTACTTGAAGCGGCCTGACCTGGTCGCGCTGGATAAAAAGTCCGTCGCGGAGTATCCGGACTACGCTGCGGCGTGGGAGTATGTCGATGAACACGGACATGAGGAAATTATCGCGAAGCTTCGTGAAGATATAGGTAGCGTACGGTCGTGAACTCTAGCTCAAAACTGATCATTATCCGCGGAAATTCTGGTAGCGGTAAATCAACTATAGCTCATCGGGTTCGTTCTGAAATGGGAGATAAGGTGATGCTGTTGCAGCAGGACGTTCTTCGTAGGGATATTTTAAAGGTTGAAGATAGAGAAGGAAATCCTGTGATTGGGTTAATTGAACAGCTCGCTATGTACGGTAAAAGTTTGGGATATGATGTCTTGCTCGAGGGAATATTATCCAAAAAGAAGTACGGTTCGTTGCTTGAAGGGCTGATGGAGAAATTCGATGAATCATTTGTGTATTATTTCGATCTTTCATTCGAAGAAACGCTCAGACGTCATGGACTACGCGACCAGCGTACTGATTTTGATGAGAGCAAGTTACGGGAGTGGTGGTTGGAAGATGATACTCTCGACATTCGGAGCGAGCATATTTTTGGAGACAGCATGTCTGAAAAACAAATAACCCAAAAAATAATAGACGACATAGCTTAATATGGTATAATATTTTCCAAGATGTAGCACTAAACATATCTCCCCGGAATACTAACCTTACGAGAGGTGTTTTATGCTTACAATTTCTAACATGTCATTTGTATATGACGAAAAAATCATTTTTGATCGGGTTACGCTGAATGTGCCTAACAACGCGAAGATTGCGCTGGTTGGTGACAACGGTGTTGGTAAAACCACCTTGCTTCGCCTGATTGCTGGCGAGATTAAGCCCGACAACGGAACTGTCACGACGGGCGGTATTGTTGCCTATGTTCGTCAGAATACTCGAGACGATACAAAGAGCGGCGGTGAGATAACTCAGCGCGAAATCGAGTCGGCGTTGTATGGCCCAGACACAGCGGGCGTTTTATTGCTCGATGAGCCGACGAATAATCTCGATAAGTCGAGTCGAGATTGGTTGGTACGTGTGGTGAAAAACTTTCAAGGCATCGTTCTTTTCGCTAGTCACGACCGAGCGTTTATCGATGAAGTCGCAGATAGCGTGGCTGAGATTGCTGACCAGTCGCTGCGCTTGTTTCAAGGGAACTACTTGGCGTATCTTGAGAGAAAGAATCAGGAATATTTCCAACAAGAGGCGCTATATGATAAGCAGCAACAAGAAAAACGTGGCCTTCAGCGTCAATTGCGGGTGGCGTATGATCATATGCAGCCGTCATTTCATAAGAAATCTCCTCGCAAGAATGCTGGCGTTGATGTGGAGTGGGCGAAGGGCCACAAGGGCGCAACTGATGCACGGCAAAAACGAGTCGGGACAAAGATTAGCGCCTTGAAATCAAAGATCGACCGGGTGGAGCAGGTCGATAAACCGTTTGAGCGCAAATCGTATCGGGCGAATATTGCGGCTGACGCGCCTCGTCGTAAGTTGTTGATACGGTTGAGTAGTGTAGGGAAATCGTATAATACACCCTTGTTTAGCGGGATTAACCTTGAAGTACTCGCTGGCGATAGGTGGCACATCGCAGGTCCAAACGGGTCCGGGAAATCGACTCTACTTAAGATAATAACCGGTGACCTCAACGCCGATGTCGGTGAGCGGTTTATGGCAACGGGCGTCAAACTGGGCTATCTTTCACAAGAAGTACTTGGGCTTGTCGTTCGGCAGTCTGGTGTCGAGAACCTTGAGGAGTATGGTGACGCAGCGGCGATTCTGAAAGCAGCCTCCACTATGGATCTGTCCCCGTTGGACATGACTAAGCCCGTCCACGCATTGTCGCGTGGGCAGCAAACAAAACTGGGTATTTTGAAGCTTCTCCTCGTGGAAAACGACATAGTGATCCTCGACGAGCCAACTAATCACATTGATATTCGTGCTCGCGAAAATATCGAGCGAGCGTTGGGCGAATACCGGGGTGCGCTGGTAGTAGTGAGCCACGATGAGTATTTCGTAGGCAGGCTAGGGGTGACGCAACGGTATGAGCTTGGGCGTTAAGGAAAGCGCTTGCGTTTTTCCCCACATCAGGGCATACTAGGGTCATGCTGATGCGCATGGGGCAATCTCACGCGCGCATTAACACAAACATACGCCAAAAAGGGCGCCCCGGGTGGGCGCGCAGACAGCAACAGAACCCGCCTCCAAATTAGGGGCGGGTTTTGGTTTGTCCTATTGCGCCTATGCCTAAAAAATGCTACAACTAACAGTAGCACCGCTACGTAATATCTCAGGGTATTGCAATTTAAACAAAAATGGTGTATAATAAACATACAATATGGTTACGATTTGCATGTATATGCGAGGAGAATAGATAGTCATTATGGCAAAGAATCCTGAAATCACTTCTGTAGAAAGCGATGTTACCGAGTCGGCGAAAAGAGCAAGGCGACTGTTTGATCTTGACGGAAGAAAGGCGAAGTTCGTCGCCGGTACTGCAGGTCTACTTGCGATGAGTGGTGCTATTGCAGCTTGCGATACAGATACCGCCGAGCCCACTGGCTCGAGTCCGATGAATACCGAGGCGTCTGTTGACTCGACCGTGAGTCCATCGCCTGAAGTTTCTGAAGCTCCTGAAGTAAAACCATACGATGCCGTTATTGAGCAGATAAATCCTCAGGAATATGTCATTCGATCCGGCGAAGACCCTAACCCTGATATGCTAGCCAAAGCACTTATTGATCGCGAAGAGAAGATTACGAATTTGTTCGCAAACCCTGAGGGCATAGAACTTGCTAATACTTGGGACGCAGATATGTTTGACGCAGGGGACATGAACGCTGATATGGACCGTTTCAGACGCGACCAGTGCCAGAAAGTTGTCGATAAACTGAGCGATACTTATTATGCATCAACTGTTGACACCGCTGCAGACACAAGAAATATTGATACCATAGGAACCGACTGTTATGTGTGGTATACGCTCGAGACGAAGGCTATTGCTGATAGTTTCGACTTGGAGCACGATGTGTCGGTTGATCCTGGTGCTACCCTTACGGTGTTAGAGGACGGGACCTATATTATCGAAGCGATTGTGAGAACAACGTCAAATGTTAATGAGCTTGATCCAGAAGCCGGGTACTTTAAGAACGAGCATTATACGTGGCACCTTACTAACGAGGACGGAGAAGTTCGAGTTATTAGCACGACGACGGAAAAGATATAAGAACTCAATCTTTCTAATCGATAGTTCATATGCAATAATAGACACAGCATTATGCTTGTGTCTATTTTTCGTATAAAAGCAAAAAGAATACTCCCGGGCTTTCTTAGCCTAATCCTTCTTATGCAGGTTGTTTCTGCATTTTTTATTCCGATGTCGGCATCGGCGGTCACTGTTCCAACCGATGACACAAAAGAGCTCTACGATGAAGTGACTCGAGTGACGCGAATTGCCGCCCTCGGAAACTGTATGAATCGTAACGAACAGGATCCGGGAGATAGGAAGATTACGTACAGCCAGGCCGCCGGGGGGGAGTGGTTTAAGTCTAATTCTCAAATTTATGTTGGTTACTTAACGGGCAAGGAGTCCTGTAACGGGCTAGTGAGCGCCGTCGCTGGATACGCGGGTGTGTCGCCAATAAACCTTATGTGCAAGTTCAATTCATTTATGCATGATGAAAACGGTGCGTATACTGCTTGCGCAGAAGGTACCCCTGGTATCGAAGCATATAGCTTTTGGGCGCTTGATTACGCCGTTAGAGACGGTAGTGGCGAAACACCCGATAAGAATCGCACCTACTCAGTTGATTATTATGAAGATGTCGTTCTTGGCTTCTTTAAGCTCAATAGGGATGGGTCGCCCTCGGGAGCCGCTCGTTACTACATGTACCTTACTCAGTTTCTTGACCTAGGCACCTGTAGGGCGACGCAGACGTACTCTAACTTAAGCGGTTGGTCAAAAGCAACACTGAATGTTATGGGGAGAAATGGGCTTGAATCTCCAACGACAGGGCAGGTGACTGAGGGTGAGCTTGAGATGGTGAAACGCGATTACTACTTTAACCCAAACACTACCAGCGATTTAGCACTTGAATCCTTTATTCAGCCAGCAGACAGGGGATCGGAAAAAGTGGGACGCTACGTGCCCGCTTATGCGACGATGGGGCTTCTTGCTGGAGGCACCGTACACCGCTCCCGAACAGTTATAGGGACGGAGTATCCTGAAACAAAGGACGGTGATACTGGTAATACGCTTGCGAGAATTTCTGCAAACACCTACATGTTTGGTCCGTCTGTGGCGGCGCAGCTTGGTGACCCGACGCCTTCTGGAAAAAGTCTTAAAGATTTTGGCATTTTTGGAGGCATGGATCTTCAAGAAGATACATCGAGTTCGAAGAAGATGTTTATGGAGTTTATGGATTGTCAGGCGTTGGCAAATGCGGTGAATGATAATTCCTCGTCGTTTAATACTTGGAGGAAGAATAAGAACGTAGAAGCTGCACCCGTAGCAGGAGAATCCGAACTTGACCCAGACGCCGACGCTTCCACCACCTGCAACATCGATGGCGTTGGTTGGATTGTCTGTCCAGCGCTTAACTTCGTGGCCGAGATTGTTGATACGACGTACGGTGCCATTGACGGTTTACTGGCGACGGAGACGGAGCTGTACTCATCGGAGGATGGCAACGCCACCTATGAGGCGTGGAAGAATATGCGTGATGTTGCTAACGTTGGCTTTGTTATCGCGTTTCTTATTGTTATTTTTTCGCAAATTACCGGTCTTGGCCTAAGCAACTATGGGGTTAAGAAGTTACTGCCAAAAATTGTCATTGTTGCAATTCTCATCAACCTGTCGTATTTCGTGGCGCAAATTGCCGTAGATCTAAGTAATATACTAGGTGGTTCCTTGAAGACGGCTATAGAGGGGCAAGTGACGTATAGCTTAGGTAATGGCGACTCGAATATGGGCTCGGTTGGAGGTATTACGGCACTCATGCTTGGTGGCGCTGCTACTGCCGTAGCCGCTGGTTCGCTTGTCTACTTTGCTGGCATCGGAATATTTATTCCTATTGTTTTGGGCGCGCTGGTAGCGGTTGTTATCGTTCTGCTTATCTTAGTGCTCCGCAAGGCGCTGGTTGTTTTGCTAATTGTGGTCGCTCCAATTGCTTTCCTTGCCATGTTGCTTCCGAATACGAAGACGTGGTACAGCAAGTGGCAGAAGACTTTTGTTGCACTTCTACTCGTGTATCCGGCAATAGCAGCTATGTTTGGGGCGTCTAAGCTTGCTGCATCGATTGTCGCACAGGGTCCAGGTATCGAGAACGCAGTTATGGGTGTTGCGATATCAACTCTGCCACTCTTCCTCGTGCTGCCAATGCTCAAAGGCTCGCTGAACGCAATTCCGGCAATTGGCAGCTTTGCGCAAAAGGCATTTAATCGAGGTACCGGCGGATTTAAGAGCGGTATGAATGAGCGTGCAAAACAAGGCCGCGCGAATATGGGTAATAAGGTAAGAAGTGCTGCCCTTGGTGGAACATTCGGCGGTGCTGGTCGTTGGGCGGCTGGTGGACGCGGCAGACGAGCAAGCAAGTCTAAAGAGTATGCTGGAGCTGCTGCGCGGTCCGAGGCTGGATATGTTGCAGACAAGGTATCGAACAATAAACACGCGAGTATATATGCTCAGGCAGATGCGGTAACGACAAAGAGCAAGTTAACTAATGACGAACTCGAAAGTATAGTTACCCTGCTTGATGCGAAGCCACCAGAAACGGCGCTTGCGGAAGCGAAAAGCCAGCTTATCTCTGCGATTCAATCTGGTAAACCAGGTGATATAGTGAAGGCGCGAGCGGCAAATAAATTCTTGTCGAAGACGGCTTTTGGTAGAGAGGCGCGTGATGGCGTGCTAGCGGAGCAGGAATCCTACATATCTGGCGAAAATTATGATACAGAACTAAGCCGAAGTCTTCGTTCAGACATTCTCAGTTCGGGAACGAAGGCGTACAACAACGCCGTCAATACATTTGCCTACGGTGGTGCTCCTGATGAGAACGGACAACCAACCGTTACTAGTATTTCGTCAGCTCTTGAACGAAATACCATCAAAGGGCTTCAAGACAGAGAAGTCGCTTCGCAGGATATACATGTACTCAAAAACGCGAAGAAAAAGGGACATATTGATGCAGCTCAGGCACAGAAAATTCTCGACAACAATAATATTGACCTTAACCCCGAAAAACGAGAATTATTTGAGGCAATTGCTGGCTCGGGAGCGAACGGTGGCGTTGAACCTGATTCTATTAACATCCCACACGGTGACGACACCACGACCGGTGGCCCTGGCCCGACATTCACCGGCTCATAGACCCGTGGTACAATAAACCTCATGTTTAAGATGATTATTCGGGCACGGCTCGAGCATTACGTGAAGAAGTATTTTAAGCGCCATCCTGAGGTAAAATTGGTGGCGGTTGCGGGGAGCGTCGGCAAGACAAGTACCAAGGTCGCGATCGGGACCGTACTTAGCGAAAAATATCGGGTTCGTCTGCATGAGGGCAATTATAACTCCGAGTTGAGTACGCCAGTTTCAATGTTGGGCGTTGCTTTCCCTGAAGACATTCACAACGTTAAGCATTGGCGAAGCGTTTTTAAGGCAATGCGTCAGCGTATTAAAGAGCCAACTGACGTCGATGTCATCGTTCAAGAGGTTGGGACCGATCGTATTGGCCAAGTACCGCATTTTGGGAAGTATGCCACGCCCGATATCGCTGTCGTGACTGCTGTCTCGGACGAGCACATGGAATACTTTGGAACACTCGATGCCGTCGCCGCCGAAGAACTATCTATTGCTAACTACAGCAAGCAAGCGCTGATAAATCGCGATGATATAGACGGGGCGTTTGCGAAATATATCACCAACCCTAACCTGCGCACTTACGGTATGACGCAGGGCGCCGAGTATCGCTTTCAGACGTCTGATACTGTTGCCAACGACGGTTACACCGGTGAATTTATTACTCCCGAATGGGAAGCGGGCGTGCCAGCAACGGTGAGGCTTTTGGGTGAGCATAGCATGCGCGGTGCGGTTGCTGCTGGTGCAGTGGGTGATTTGCTTGGCATGAGCGGCGAAGACATTGCTCGAGGCCTTGCAAAAGTGACGGCGGTCAGCGGACGCATGAACGTACTTCGTGGCGCTGAAGGCTCGACTATTATTGACGACACTTATAACTCGAGCCCGCTCGCGGCAAAATCGGCTCTTCGAACGTTGTATGAATTTGGCGCACCACAACGAATGGCAGTACTTGGTAGCATGAACGAGCTTGGCGAGCTGTCTGCGTCGGCACATACGGAGCTTGGTGAGTTGTGTGACCCTGTTGAGCTGGACCACGTGGTGACGGTTGGCCTCGAGGCTGAAAAGTATCTTGCTCCGGTCGCGCGGGCCCGTGGGTGCCACGTGGTGAGCTTCCAGAGCCCTATTGATGCCGGCGCCTACGTCCACAAAATGCTTGAACCCGGTGCCGTGGTGCTGTTTAAGGGTTCTCAGGGGGGCATCTTCCTCGAGGAAGCCGTGAAGGTTGTGCTGCATTCGACCGACGATCAGGAAAAACTTGTGCGCCAATCGCCTGAGTGGATGGCTAAGAAGCAAGTGTTTTTTGATAGTTTCAACTCTTCGAAATAGTCATAAAAAGCAAAAGACGTACTAGCCGTGCATACTGCACCGCTGTGTGTCTCAGCAGATTCATGATATCAACGGTTTTTGGTGAGGTCAATGACATTCCCGTGTCTGTCAATAAAAAGTAAAGATTTGATGACGACTTGCCGCTTATACTGGTAGCCCAACCCTCGCTGGACGACACTTGAGCGATTTACTTTCATCCTTCAGCAATCAAAACTATATAAGGTGACTGACGGTAGGCTCTCTTTAAGCTTCGCTCGACCGATTTTAGTACTCCGGTCGGCGCATTTATCTCATAAGGGGTTCCGTTAAGTAGAATATCGGCCGTCTTCACGCCTTTGCCAGTGCCCGTGCTGAAAGAATTTCATGATTCTTTGGGTACGGCTTCAGGTCGGAGGGGATGAATATTCCAGATTTCACCATGCTGACTATAGCGAGCTGAATTTGAATAGTTATTGACTCATTTCATGTCGGTCGCCAATCTGTTATAATCTGTTTGATATGAAGCGCTATAATCCATCGGAGATTGAGCCGAAGTGGCAGCAGGTCTGGGAGGACCAAAAAGCCAACGAGGTCACGGTTGATGCATCAAAAACGAAGATGTATGTTTCCGGTATGTTTCCGTATCCGTCCGGAGCGGGCATGCATACGGGCCACGCATTTAGTTATTCCATTACCGATGCTTTGGCGCGATTTTATCGGCAGCACGGCTACAACGTTCTCAACCCGATGGGTTTTGATACTTTCGGGCTTCCGGCCGAGAATTATGCCATAAAAACAGGCGTCTCTCCAGCAGTAGCGACGGCCCAGAATATTGAGAATTTTAAAAAACAGTTTAGCCGGATGGGCGTTTCAATTGACTGGTCGCGCGAAATCAGCACCTCCGACCCCGACTACTATAAGTGGACTCAGTGGGTGTTTACGAAATTGCACGAACGCGGCTTGGCGTACCAAAAAGAGAGCTTGCAGTGGTGGTGTCCGGTAGATAAGACGGTTCTTGCTAACGAACAAGTTGAAGCAGGCGCTTGTTGGCGCTGCGGCACTCAGGTTGAGAAGAAGTCTATGAAGCAATGGTTCTTCAAAATTACCGATTATGCTGATGCCTTGCTTGATGGAATTGAAGATCTCGACTGGCCACAGAAAATTAAAACTGCGCAGACGAATTGGATCGGTAAGTCGGTGGGGGCAGAAATCTCATTTGCCGTTTCTGAACGTGACGATTCAATTTCAGTGTTTACGACAAGGCCCGATACGATTTTTGGGGCAACTTTTCTCGTCTTGGCGCCTGAGCATCCTTTAGTTGCTGAACTTGGCGTCGGTGATTATAAAGAGTCACTTGAAGAGTACGTCAAAGATGCAATTAAGCGTTCCGAAGTCGACCGCATGAACGAATCGCGCGAAAAAACTGGTGTCTTTACCGGCAACTACGCTATTAACCCGGCGAATGGTGAAAAAGTGCCAATTTGGGTAGCAGACTACGTGCTTGGCGGTTATGGAACCGGTGCAATTATGGCGGTACCGGCGCACGACGAGCGAGATTATGCTTTTGCCGAGAAATTTAATCTGCCAATTATTGATGTTATTTACACCGAAGAGCGCGACGACGACCCTTCGTATGGTGCTGAGGGCGTTATGCAAAACTCCGGTGAATTCGATGGTATGTCTAGCGCTGATATGCGCGAGAAAATTGTTGAATGGTTAGCCGAGCATGGTGAGGCAACCGAAAAAACCACCTATAAAATGCGTGATTGGCTAATTAGCCGACAGCGTTATTGGGGCGCGCCAATCCCAATTATTCATTGTCCTGAACATGGTGCAGTTTCGGTGCCTGAAGACCAACTTCCAGTAGTTCTACCAGAAATTGAAGACTTTGCACCAAAAGGTGATGGAAAATCTGTCTTGGCGCATGCCGAAGACTGGGTGAAAACGACTTGTCCAACTTGTGGCGGCCCGGCGCTTCGTGAAACCGATACTATGGATGGATACGCCTGCTCGAGTTGGTACCTGCTTCGCTACAGTGACCCGCACAATACTGAGAAGGCGTGGGACTCTGAGGCTGTGAATTACTGGAACCCGCTTGATTATTATGTTGGTGGCGACCACGCAGTGGCTCACTTGCTGTACGTTCGTTTCTGGACTCACGTCTTCCAAGACATGGGGTTGGTAAACTTTAAAGAGCCAATTAAGAAGCTCATTTACCACGGTTACATAAACGCTGAAGACGGTACTAAGATGAGTAAGAGTAAAGGCAATGTTATCGATCCGCTTGATGTCATTGACCAAGGCTACGGTGCCGATTCTTTACGTACTTACCTAATGTTCATGGGGCCAATTGAACTAAACGCTGCCTGGAACCCTAAGGGTATTGCTGGCGTTTACCGATTCTTAAACCGTGTTTGGACGGTAGCTCAACAGTACGTCGATGCAACTGACCGTAGTGTCACGAAGAACGACGATGCCATTCGTGTGGCGCAACACAAAACGGTCCGACGAGTAACCGACGACATTCGACGACTCAGTTTGAACACTGCCGTATCTGGCCTTATGGAATATACGAACGAACTTTACAAATACAAAGTCGATGGATTTTCCGATGAAGTTTGGCGTGAGGCGCTGATGACCATCGCACAATTGCTTGCTCCGTTTGCACCGCATATATCCGAAGAGCTCTGGCAGCAACTTGGTGGCGAGGGGCTTGTTCAACACAATGCTTGGCCGCAGTGGGATGCAGCACTTATTGTTGAAGAGACGATTTCTATTGCCGTACAGGTGAACGGAAAATTGCGCGGTGAAATTTCAGTTGCCCGCGATGCTGACGCCGAGACGGTAAAAGCGGCTGCATTGGCGCACGAGAACGTAGCCCGATTCGTAACAACCGAGCCGAAGAAGGTAATTTACGTACAAGGTCGGTTGGTTAGCGTTGTTGTTTAGGCGGTTTCGGTTTCTGGAACGTCAGGTGAGTTGGTGATGATGGGGCTTACGTTTACAGAGTAATTGAAGTCATTTTCTGATATCTCAACCTTGAACCCCGTTCCAGGCTGCACGTATCGTTCACCGGTTGTTGCGAAAAGCTCACTTTGAGCCTCTTGACTTTCAGTTACGGCAGAAGGTATGAGCTCTCGCGGGATGTCTTCTTCGGCAGCGAGTGCCGCAATCGTTTCGTTGACTGCGTTGATAACCGTACTATCTTGGTCGACAACTGCTATTCCTTCGGCGACTATTTCGTGCTCAAACTTTTCAGCAATGCCATGATATGCTTCTTTTCCAGCAGTGCCGATGCCCGCTCCTAGTACAAGACCGATTCCTGCTGTAACTGCTTTTTGCATTGGGGTGTACTTCTTTGGCGGATCTTGATCTATATATTTTTCGGAACGAGGAGACACTGGTCGTTTTTCGTAGGCCAGGCGGCCTTTACGGACAAGGCGGGTTGCCATTTCAGTCTCACGATCATGCTGTGTGGGCAGTTCCTGCTGAGCAGGTTTGACAAATGGGTTTCCCTCGCTCGGGTCTGGTCGTTCAAGTGGGGTGAATGTTTCTATTTCGCTCATATTACTTTCATTACATCACGTTAACGCTAAAACATCAATCTATTGAGTACAGGGGCAAAAGATAGTATAATTAGTACCAAGCTATATAACACCTAAGAAAAGGAGTTCTTTCCATGGGACAGCCAAAGAAACAGACGAGCCCCCGCAAAACGGGACTACGGCGGAGCCACTTGCGTTTAACGCTTGCTCGTCGCGTCAACGGTTCATCACCGGTGAAAGTTCGCACAACTCGTCGCGAAACTGGTAAAGTGACAGCAAAATAACGACACATTAACAATAAATAAAGAGAACCAACGCATTATGGCATCTAATCGTCATCTCGGCCGCATCGTCGCACTCCAGACTCTCTATGAGTATGAATTCCGTGTGCAAGCTAGCGACACCTCAGCAACCGCCCATAACATTATGGAGCGCAATATTGAGCGCTACAAGACGGCTATTGACGATACTGATTTTGTTAAGACATTGGTAGACGGAGTACTCAAAGAGCAGGAAGCAATAGATACGACGCTTCAGCCGATTGCTCCAGACTGGCCAATTGAACAAATCGCCCGTGTCGATCGAAACATTCTTCGTATTGGTATGTTCGAGCTTCTGCACCAGGCAGACGTCGTTCCGCCAAAGGTTGTAATCAATGAGGCGGTTGAGCTTGCTAAAGCGTTTGGTTCGGATAACTCGAGTAAGTTTGTGAACGGAGTACTTGGTACTGCTTTTCGCACGCTTCTAGGGGGAGCCGAGAGCAATGGCGACACCACAGTTTGATAAATTTAAACATTATTTCGCTCGAAAGAAACCATCAATTCAGGAAATAGTTCGCGAACCAACCGCGGGCGGTATTGTATTTCGCCGCGGTAAAGACGGTATTGAGATATTGCTCATTCAAGACGCCAAAGACCGTTGGACTATTCCAAAGGGGCATATTGAAGAAGGCGAGTCGGCTCAGCAGACTGCTCGGCGAGAAATTGGCGAGGAAGCTGGCCTTAAGGACGTCGATATGCTTGGGTGGCTTGGTAAGATTCATTTTCGTTACCGCCGAGTCGATAAACTCGTCCTCATGACTACTCAAATTTACCTGGTGCGCGCCAAGGGCGATACCAACGCCATTCAGAAAGAAGAATGGATGAATGGCATTAAATGGTTTAGTTTTAACGATGCCCTCGATGCTATTGAATATGAAGATATTGGAAAATTAATGTTGCTTGCCATGAAGCGAATTCGTCAGGAGAAGTTATAATGAGCGGGATGCAAACAGAACCGTACCAAAAATTTTCGCGTGAGACATTGGGCTTTGAGTTCGAAGATATCGATTTGCTTATTACGGCTCTAACGCATCGCTCGTACGTCAATGAACATCGAAAAAGTGTCAGTAACCATAACGAGCGCCTCGAGTTTTTGGGCGATGCTGTACTTGAGCTGGTAGTCACTGACTATCTTTTTCGAAATTATGATGAAGCCGAAGGCATTTTAACCTCATGGCGAGCCGCCTTGGTGCGGACTGAAAGTATTGGTGAGTCTGGTGCGGCCCTTGGGTATGAACCGTTGGTTCGGATGAGCAAGGGTGAGAAGCAGGGCTCGGATCGAGCACGTATGCAAATTTTAGCGAACGCCTTTGAGGCTTTAATTGGTGCAATTTATCTTGAGAAAGGCTATGAGCAGGCTGAGGTTTTCATTACCAAAAACATCATCAACAAGCTTGACAGCATTTTAGACGAAGGTTCGTGGCGAGATCCAAAATCGCATTTACAGGAAGTTATGCAGCGCATTGACGGCGTTACTCCACGATACGTAGTCATTGAAGAGGTTGGTCCGGACCACGACAAGATTTTTACGCTTGGCGTGTATGCTGGTGGAAAACTTGTCTCCAAGGGTACCGGCCCAAGCAAGCAATTTGCTCAGCAAGAAGCGGCTCGTAAGGCTCTAGGCATTTACGGCGAAGAATAGTAGCTAAATCGCCTCGAACAGATTGACTCTCGAGGTGATATGGTGTAGAATAAATCAGATTGAAACATCAAGTTAAGTTTACGTAAAGGAAATATTGTTTTTATGCTCGCAATTCGTTTGCAACGTGTCGGTCGCGCAGGATACCCTACCTATCGTCTTGCCGTCCAAGAGTCACAACGTCACCCATCGAGTGGCCGGGTAGTTGCCTATGTTGGTAGCTTCAACCCGCACACCAAAGAATCAACCGTTCAGGTTGAACTTGCTCAGAAATATCTCGATAACGGCGCACAGCCAACTCCTCGTGTTGTTCGTCTCTTCAAAGACGCTGGAGTAAAACTTCCAAGCTGGGTGAAACAGCCTGCAACAGACAAGCAGAAGACTATTCGTCACGCCGATAAGCTCCGCAAGAATCAGCCAAAAGAAGAGGCTGTTGAAGAAGTAGCGCCCGAGGCGCCTGAAGCACCAGCCGAAGAGCCAGCTGAAGAAACAGCAGAAAAAGAATAGTACTATTTCCAGAAAATAATGCACCCCGGGACCGTAATGGCCCCGGGGTTGTTGATTTATTCCAACCGGTTGTGCTTATGATACAATGAAAGCACGATACATTGACACGCGACCGAAGGAGGGGCATATGTCGACCATTGACCAGCAATTCATAGAGTATATCGTAAAATCTGTCGTTGGACATCCTGACGATGTTTCAATTGAACGAATTATCGACGAAAAGGGTGTTCTACTAACGCTGACTGTTAACCCAGAAGATCTTGGCCGAGTTATTGGCAAGCGCGGTGTTACGGCGCAGAGTCTTCGCACACTACTACGTGCGCTTGGTACAAAAAATGATGCTCGATATAATTTGAAAATCGTTAACAACGACGGTTACGTCAGCCCACGCGAAAGCTCAAGTGAAGATGTTCGCACAGCAGAAGCATCAGCATCAAACGAACCTCAAGAGACGGTCGAAGAAGCGGTTGTGGAAACATCAACAGAGACACCTGTGGACAACAGCTCGGACTACACAAAAAAGACTCGGGCAGAGCTTGCAGAACTCGACGATCTTGATATATAATCATTAACAGTTCAACAATACACATCTTTGAACTGCGAGAAAGCTCATTGCGAGCGACAAATCACCACATTTGTTGAGAGCTTATGTGATCAAAAGACCCCCTTTTTAGGTGGTCTTTTGTCTTTTCAAAGAGAAAACCCCCTGAAGGGCCGCGCCCGGAGCTATTGCTCGACAGGGGGGTTCCTCTAGGGGGTTGATGTTATTTGGCGCCAGTAGGCGGCCTTATTTTCGACGTCGACCCTAATGACGGTTTTGCTGCCCTTAGCTAACACAATGTCAATCGTGTTTGGCTGCCTGGGCGAACACGTACAGAACCTGTTATCCTCGTGCCTACCGCAGTAGGGGGCGTCGTCGAGGATATGTTCAATCTGATTCCTGGCCTTGCCTTTGGTCGGCTGGTTCAAGGGCCTTCCTCCGTTATACATGATCGTGTCGCCTGGCTGAAGACTTGAAATGTTCTTCAGCGTAATGAGCACGAGCGCAGGCGTGGGGCTTGGAGACCTGTTTATCTCCGAAGCGGCAGCGTATCTCGCAGCTCGCTTGTAGAACCCAAGACGGTTAACGAGGATGTTGAAGGAGACTGCTCTGTAAGCCTCCTCCATACTAACGTTAAACCTAGCTGTTATGGGGATTAGCTGAGTTTTGCCCTCGATGATGGCAGCTTTCAGCAGTTCAGGCGCGTCTTCTCGTAGCTTTTTAGCAAGCTCCTTTGTTCGCGGTGAAGCGGCTTTGATAAGCGCCTCAATTTCAACGGGACCGAGCCTTTTTCTTGTGTGCGATGTCATCACTGGCTCCTTTGATAGGGGACAACACTGCCTATATATTGCCAGATATAGACAAATAAGTCAATAGCATGTACACTGGTAGAGATGAAAAAATTCCAAGTGATAACTCTTTTTCCCGAAATGCTTGAAGGTGTTCTGAATAGCTCGATGATGTGGAAAGCCCAAAAAGAAGGCCTGGTGTCGTTCGAGTTAATTAATCTTCGTGAGTTTGGTGTTGGCCCACGTCAACAGGTGGATGACACGCCATACGGTGGGGGAGACGGCATGCTTCTTAGGCCAGAACCGCTATTTGCGGCGGTAAAGAAGGCTAAGCAGAACGACCCGACGGCGAAAGTTGTCCTTATGACCCCGCGCGGCGAGCGCTGGAAGCAGTCTGTTGCGCGTGAATGGTCGCAGGTGGACCATGGCTACATTTTTATTTGCGGACGCTACGAGGGCTATGACGAGCGTATCGTGACGCTTGTCGACAAACAGGTGAGTATTGGTGACTATGTCTTAACTGGCGGCGAAATACCAGCTATGGCAATTATTGATAGTGTTGTGCGGCTGATTCCAGGTGTTTTGGGCGGCGAAGCTAGTGCTGAAATTGAAAGCTTCTCTGACGGCGAGACATTAGAATTCCCACAGTACACTAAACCAGCAGAGTTTGAAGACCTGCGCGTGCCTGACGTGCTACTTAGTGGCAACCACGCTGAAATCGCCAAATGGCGCCAAGAGAATTCATTAAAATCTGACTAAAGAGAGACCGCCCTCGGTAAAGAGGACGGTTCTATTGTTGTTGTGGTGGATTTCGTAGAGCGATCGGTCACAGTTTTTGTGGTGTGTTTGTTTTTGTAACTTTCGCTTGGAGTTACTGTACAACTTGTACGGGCAAAGCACAAGCGAAATAGCAAAAATAACAACATATTGTTTGGTTGAGCCCCCATGAGTGTATACTTATAGCATGAGTATATTCGCCGAAGCCACCGCTGCTAAAAAGCCACGAACACCTCGCTCGCTGGTTATCTCGCGCTTACTTGCTGGCCTTCTTGTCGTCATGGCAACTGCACAGCTATTTGAATTCGAAGGCTTCTTGTCGCTATTATCAACCTTTGGGCTACCGATGAGTATGTTGGCCGCTTACATTCTAGCGGGCATTATAGTGGTGAGCGAAGTGTTTGCATTACCGTTTCTTCTACAGCTTCCTCTCTCGACGGCGTTTCGGTGGGTAAGCATGGTGTGTTCCTGGGCGGTTGCAGGGCTGTGGTTGGTTGTGTCGGTATGGATAATTGTATCGGGTTCGACCATTGAGTCTATTGGAATGCTTGGAACCGTGCTGATGACACCCGTTTGGTGGGCTGTGTTTATGAGTATCGCACTCGGCATTCTTGGTGGTTGGGCTTCGTGGGGTTTATGGCCTGGTCGGCGTCGGTAAGACATTGCCAGATGTCGCTAGGGCGGGTATGATATAGCTAACAGGTAAAGGAGTTACTATGGAAGCAGTCGCAAAACTTGAAGCATTTGTATACGATCAGTTAAAGGCGCTGAAGCTTCCACAGCTTCCAAAAGGTCTCCGTACATGGGTAGGAGATAACGTCTGGTGGATGGCTGCGGCCCTAGCGGTGCTATCGGCACTATCGGCTGTGTCGCTTATTTTTGGCTTTATGATGGCTCTAGGTGCTCTGGCTGCGCCAATTAGTGCGTCTTGGTATGTAGGAGCCTTTGCGGGTTGGGTTCTCATTACTAACGCTATCGCGCTAACTTTTGCAGTGCTTGACGCCGTCGTCCTTGGTCTTGCCGTGAACCCGCTAAAAGAGTCTCAGAAGAAGGGGTGGACGTTCCTTTTCATTCTATGGTTGCTAAGCGCTCTATCGTTTGCTGTTAACCTCTTAGTTAGCGTCCTGACGCTAAACATATTCGGTCTCATAGGTACGTTAATCTTCGGAACCATTTTCTTGGCTATTGCGGTGTACTTCCTGTTCGAGATTCGCGGTGAATTTGCCCATGTCGAGAAGTCGGCAGGTGTCAAAAAGCGCAAGACAACAAAGACCAAATAGTTCCGCCTCCCCTTGAGGCAAACGCCTAACTAGTGTACAATACCCTCGTGCGTACTGGGGATTGGCCAAGTGGTAAGGCACATGGTTTTGGTCCATGCATTCGGGGGTTCGAATCCCTCATCCCCAGCCATGAAAAACGACGAGCATTTGCTCGTCTTTTTTGATTCAGTTATTGAGTTGGGGTGTGGCGCCTATTAGGCGCCACACCCCTGACCGTGTACCTAGCCGTTGCCGCCGTCGTTGTCGAAGCCGGCTCCGTCACCAGATCCACTGTCGTTGCCCTGCTCTCCAGCAGCGCCGTTGTCCCAGTCGCGATCCATCATAATGGTCTCCGATGGTAAGTGATGCTATTTTTGGGTTGCATCAACCCATCAATCCACGTTGTGTGGTTGATGTTTGTAGAACAAACTAAGATTGTCTTTTTGTCAATAGAAGGTTTTTATAATGCAGAGCAATTTGCTCGGTGAGTTCCTGATCAATAACCCTATCGACGCTCAAGTATGTTTGAACCTGAGGTAAAATATTTAACGCGACCCAAGCGATTAATTGGTTTGATGACAACTCGTTTTTCGCGACAAGAGTATTAAAACCACCCTTCATTTCGCTAAGAGTCGGTATCGATTTGCCGAACGTTTCTGGCCTCAGAAGACCACCGGTGATTCTGTTCGCAAAACAGTACACCATCGTCTCTACGAATACCATTTTCCACGTATAGCCAGGTATTTCAATGTTGTAAGGTTTGATGCTATTCTCGTAGGCTTGCTTGTAGAGAGTCCGCGAAACAGATGACTCGAACTCAATAAGGTGAATGTATTCATGGACTAGCGTGCTCAATGTCAGGATATCGTTAGGTTTATCGTCAAGGCGAGATGGGTGTAATAGCATGAAGGAAGTATCGTTGATTGCATGTCCACCAGAGCCGTGCCCTGGCGGATTTAGGAGTAAGTAGATTGTTATTTGTTTGTTCGTATCAAAGGAAGAGTTGAAGAAATGAATAATTTTATCTAGATGTGGTGTGAATTGATCGAGGTCCATTTGCTTAATCGATTCACGTTGTTGCTTGAGAGTCGGGTATTCTCTTATCCAGACATCTTCAAAAGCACTGCGTAGTGAGGCGGAAGTTTTTGAGATATAAAGAGCTTCTGTAGATTTTGGACTATCTTCATACAATTCAGCTAAAGTTCTTCTGGGGTCGACAGACTTTGATAAAGTATCTTTGATTGCTTCTAGGGAAAGCTGTTGACTATCTGTCAGGCCTCGGTTGATGAGATTTTCTTGATAATATAAATAACTGGACGGCTCTGGCGGAGTGTCGTCCCAGTGTGATACTACCTGTAGCCAGTAGTAAAAACAAGCTTCTTTGCTGATGGTTATATCTATTTGCACTACTAATAATGTACTACTCTTTATGCTGTAGGGCAATTTAGGGAAACTATGATTTCTTCCTGAAACACATCCACTAGCCCCAGCCAAGCATTGACATTAATATACAATCATGCTAAAATATTTATACCTACACTTGTAGGATTGATCCGGATTTGTACTACGAAAGGTGTGTGACATGCTCAGAATTCTGAGTTGGCCGATTCGACGCATTCGGCTGGAGCGCATGGTCAGCTGGTACATCGCTACGTGCGGTGGACCGATCCACGACAAGGAGGCTCGCAGGCAAGCCCGCGAGCTCATCATGGCTGGACCTGACAACCCGATGTAGCCCTACATCGATCAGAGGGCATGTTTGCCCAACTAATACACCCTCACGAGATGAGATGCACCAAAGATGGAGCCCCTCGGATGAGGGTGTCTCCATATCCATTGACAGTTAGAACGGGTGATTGTGGTTTGTCCTGAAACACATCCACTAACCCCAGCCAAAATGATTATGCTTAAGAACTCGGTAGCGAGTCTTTATGCTATAGTGGTAGCATATGAATAATGCCTGGTTTCGAAAACGTCGTGGACTAAATACTAAAGACTTAGGATGGGGATGGATTCCCGTTTCTCTAGCCGGTTGGGCTGTACTTGGCCTAACTGGGATAGCAATCCTATCTAGCGGAATAATGCTTTTTGGCTTCGATGCCTTTTCGTTAGGCAGAGAATCTCTACTTAATGGTCTCATTTTTCTCAGCTCCATTATTGTTGTTTTGGGTGTTTTTGCATTAGTCGCAAAACACAAGACTATTTAACTCTAAGTTCGTTAAACACATCTACTAGCCCCAGCCAAGTACTTGCGTGGTACAGATAGTCTTTACCCCGCTTGTTTTGCGACTAAGTGCGCAGAGATCATATTCTATAATAGAATAGCTCTATAATTATCGCGCAAAAAAACTTATGCTATGCTAGATCTATGAACGTTTGGCGCAGTCTATACTCTTATTTTCACACGAACACAAACAAAAAGCGGGTATTATCCGCGTTCACTATTGTCGAGCTTCTTATTGTGGTCGTGGTTATTGCGATTTTGGCAAGTCTTGCGGTTGCGTCTTACGGAGGAATTAAAAAACGTGCCGTTGACAGTGTCGCCCAGTCAACGCTACAGACTGTTGCAAAGAAGTTTGAAACCAGTAAAATACGCGAAGGTGCGTATCCATCCCAATTCCCCGCCGATATTATACCGGTATCGGGTGTTGGGCTGGCGCTTACGGTAGTCTCTAGCTCTCAAGAGTTTTGTGCAAATGCTACTGCGAAGGGCTATACGGATGTTCAGTGGCACGTTGATCAAACCCTTGTGCTCCAATCTGGCCTATGTGCCGGCGACGTGGTTGCCGCAAGTGTTATTGGTGATTATAACGAAGCCGATGGTCCCGTTGTACCTGAAACGTTTAACTTTGAACAAACCGTACACGGCAATGGTGCGCTTGGCCTGACGGTGCACGTTGGGCAAGAGTGGGATACGGCAGAGATTAGTTGGACGGCTCAAGCTGGAGCGCAACGCTACGAAGTGCAATCTCGTAATCCAGACAGCCTCAGCTCATCTGCGAATAGTTGGCAGTACCGTACCGTTCCGAGTGGCGGAAGCGGCACCCTTAATACGGGAAACAGCAGCTTCTCATCAGAGCTTGCAAATACGATTACCTCGCTTAACTGGACTGATGCTACTACCGGCGTACCTAAATCAACCGGGCAGACCTTTGAATACCGACTTCGGTATATAGATGGAAGCAATACTGCGAGCGCCTGGGATACTGCAAGTCTTTCGTACCCGGTACAATCAGATACTAATACGCGTGCAGTTTCAAACTTTACCGTGACACCAGACGCTGGCTACACCTCGGCAGCATTAAGCTGGGATCAAATTCCTGACTTCTCCCCACATATGGGTGAAGTAAAATACGAAGTGCAATCTCGTAATCCAGACAGCCTCAGTTCATCTGCGAATAGTTGGCAGTACCGCACCGTTACGAGTGGCGGAAGCGGCGTCATTTATACGGGAAACAGCAGCTTCTCATCAGAGCTTGCAAATACGATTACCTCGCTTAACTGGACTGATGCTACTACCGGCGTACCTAAATCAACCGGGCAGACCTTTGAATACCGTATCCGTGTGCGGATTAGCGGCCAAAGTACTTATTATTCGGCGTGGAGCGATACGGTGCGCGCAGCATATCCAATCCAAGATAGTACCAACATCCCCGAGCCTTCAAACTTTACCGTGACACCAGACGCTGGCTACACCTCGGCAGCATTAAGCTGGGATCAAATTCCTGACTTCTCCCCACATATGGGTGAAGTAAAATACGAAGTGCAATCTCGTAATCCAGACAGCCTCAGTTCATCTGCGAATAGTTGGCAGTACCGCACCGTTACGAGTGGCGGAAGCGGCGTCATTTATACGGGAAACAGCAGCTTCTCATCAGAGCTTGCAAATACGATTACCTCGCTTAACTGGACTGATGCTACTACCGGCGTACCTAAATCAACCGGGCAGACCTTTGAATACCGTATCCGTGTGCGGATTAGCGGCCAAAGTACTTATTATTCGGCGTGGGTGACGAGATCAGTCGCACATTCATAGATGCATAGTGATACCGGTATATTATTTTCAACTATATTTGCTCTTGGTCGGCGTGGAATATATTGCAGGCGCGGTTATTGCAGCACCTCTTACTCGTCCACTAGCCTCGGCCAAGAAAACGAGAGTCCATTCGGGCTTTTTTATATAGTGTTAAAAAACTGAAATTATTTAGCGATAAAAACAGTATTACATGTATGAGTAATGACGGCAGCATAGGCTAAAGTCTGCGATAATGTATTTATGAGCAGTCAGCGCCCTGATGATTTAGACAAAGCAACTGTCGCCAAGATAATAAATGGCGATGCCGATGCCTATGCCGATATAATGGCGCGCTATGAAGCTAAGTTGCATCGTTATGTTGTTTATCTAATCCATAATAACGCAACGGCGAATGATGTGGTTCAGGATACATTTATTAAGGCTTATCAGAACTTGCAGGGATTTAATGGTAAGTATAAGTTCTCGTCGTGGATATACCGAATTGCCCATAACGAGGCTATGAATGCTGTCAAAAAGATGCGCCATATCACGGATGATGATATTAATGAATTGCCGGATGTTACCTACAGTCAGGGCATTGAAGAACTAATGGACGAAGAAGCCTTGAGGGGGCGCGTGCGCGCTTGCTTGAACGGTTTAGAGCCAAAATATCGTGAAGTGATACAACTGGTCTACTTTGAGCGTATGAAGTATGAAGAAGTCAGCGACATTCTACATGTACCAGCATCGACTATAGGCGTATGGCTATCACGAGCAAAGAAGTTGTTAAAAGAAATTTGTCAGCAGAAAGGAGTACGGCGATGAAAAAACAAACCTCATCTCACATAAATGCATCGGTTATGGATGCGATTAAAAGTGGCAAGGTGCATATGCGGCCACGTGCATACTTTACGTTGCTTGGACTGGTTTCGGCAGGCGCGGTTATATTAGCCGGAGTTTCCACAACTTATCTTGCGAGCATTATATTCTTCTGGGTTCGTATTGAAACAGCCGACACGATGGCTTATGGAGCACGAGCTAATTTAAGTGAATTAGTGGCATCGTTCCCATGGTGGGCGTTGATTGCAGCTGCTGTGTTGATGGCCGTAGCCATCGTGCTGGTACGACATTTCGGCAAGATGTATAAACATAAGACAACTACAGTTGCTGCGGTGTTGATTATTGGCTCATTGCTTATAGGGCTAGGGCTATCGTTTCTAGATATAGGTAAGTCTCACGCACCAAGCCAGCTCGAAGGTCGTGGCCAGAATCAAGGCACTTGGCGAAACCGCTGAAATAATTTTGATCGGCAGAGTGTACTACATATGCAAGCTTAAATTAACAAGGAGATTTGCATTATGAAAAAATTACTAACATTAGGGATCACAGCTGTAGCCGTAGCTGGTGCTGTGGGCGCAACGAGCGTTTCAGCCTTCAGCGGTACAGGCTTACAAACTGGCGTACACGAGGGGCAGGGTAACGGATACAATGCTTCGTTAGAATCAAGGGCCGAGATATTTGGTATGAGCGCCGATGAGTTGCGAGCTGCTTTGCAAACAAAGACGATGTCGCAGATAGCTGTCGAGCATGGACTTAGTGAAGATGCATTTCGCGCTAAAATGACCGAAGCAGCAAAAGCTCGCTGGGAATCTCGCGGACTTAGTGCCGAAGAGATTGCTGAACGGATTGCTGATAGAGAGGCGCGTCACGCAGCCAACACTGCTGATCACGAATTCGGTAGCGGTGAAGGCGACCGACAGGGTGGTTACGGCCGAAACCGTTAAAACTACACTGCAAAGATGTTGCCAGCAACTATACCGATAATAGTTGTTACGCCACCAATAACAAATACTTCAAGGGCACTGCGAAGGGGAGAAACTTTAACGATTCTCCCTTTTGCGTAGCCTAGTATGAGAAGACAGGTGAGTGCGGCAACTATTGCAACATTTCGCCCGACCTCTACAGGGAATAGGATAATGGCGAGCAGCGGAACGAGCCCAGCTAAAAAGTAGGCGCAGAACATAATTATTCCACCAATAATTGGTACCTTGAATGAATCGGTTTTATCGAGTTGATGCGCAGACTTAGAGCTAAGATATTGCCCAGACCCCATAGAAAGTGCTTCAACTAGTATAGTCACGACACCTGCTAAAATAACAACCTGCTTGTCTCCGGTTCCGGTGCTAATTCCGACAATAACACCGGTTGTAGATACTAGCGCATCGTTAAACCCGAACATTGCGCTTTGTAAGTATTCTTTTTGCTTGGCTTTCATGAGTTTTAGTATACACCCGGGGTTCGCCTCGCGGTATGTCTAGTCGCTTCGCCGACCTAGGTGAGCGGAAAGATTGCGTGTTGGTTGTGGCGAGAGGCGTAGAATCACCCTAAAGTATGTTTTAATGAGTGTAATAGCATTAGTGAGGGGATTCACATGGCAACGGATAAACAGCTTGCAGACTTAAAAGAAAAACTACGCATTAAAAAGAGAAAAGTTGTCACTCAGAGTGTTGAAAAATAATAAACCTAGACTGACAATATAAGAGAGATGAAACGTTTCTTAGACCTACTTATTCACCGATGGCTTCGCGTGCCGTATCCACTTCATGTCACTCGGTTTCGTACGCCGAAAAAACCGAAGGCAACGATTGTGTTACTTCATGGTATTGGTAATTCGTCGCGGACGTGGGATGACCTTATTCCGCTATTGCCGAAGGACGTGCGGGTAATTGGTATAGATTTGCTTGGGTTTGGAAAGTCACCGAAACCGCCGTGGTCTCGCTACGATGCCAACGAGCAAGCCCGAGCGGTGAGCATGACGCTATTTAGGGAAGGCCTGTCTCGGCAGACAATACTGGTCGGGCATTCGCTTGGGGCGTTGGTATCGGTGGCGATTGCTCGGAAATATCCGCTTATGGTGCGCCAGCTGGTACTGTGTAGCCCGCCATTTTATGGGCCCGACACGAAGCGAGGGTTTAACCGAGAATCTGTTCTAAGAGACATGTATAAAATTGCCCGTAAACACCCAGAGCGGTTAGTGAACCTGTCGCCAATAATGGTACGGCTTGGACTTGCTAGCAAGGTGCTCGATATTAACAACGAAAACGTCGGCGCTTACATGGAGGCGCTTGGTTCGAGTATTATTAACCAAAAATCGTTAGAAGATGCTCGCAAGCTTCGAGTGCCGACCCGAGTGTTGTACGGCAGTTTTGATCCAGTGGTGATAGGTGGGCATATAACCAACCTCGCAAAGTTCAACCCGAAGGTAAGCGCCAAAATGGTGCTGACAGGACATGAAATGGTAGGTGTGTATGTGAAGGTGTTGGGTAAGGAATTAGAGAAAGTTACTCTTCCTCGAAAACGGGAATAGTAATGATGAAAGAAGTCATTTTCTGGTCGAGGTTGTCGTAGCTTAGCGTACCGTGAAACTGTGTGGTGATAATGTGTTTTGCGATATAAAGCCCGACTCCCATTCCGCCGGCTTTCGTGCTCGTCTGTGGTTTAAAAAGGTGCTCTTTTACTCTTTTCGAAAGGCCTGGTCCGTTATCGGAAACGGTGATGCGTATCTTTTTGCCGCGTCGTGCAATATGAATAGCGATACGACCGTCCGAGCTCGTGCTACTGGCATCGCGTGCATTGTTGATTAGAATACTGATGACGTGGTCGAGGCTTGTCGGATCTCCTTTTGTTAACAATCGCTTGGTCGATGTGCTGAATAAACAGGCTGCGCCCGTTTTTTTGATTTCATGAGCCGCAAGTTTTACGAGTGGTACGACGTTAAAAGCTTCGATATTGTTCCTGGATCGTATTCTGCTTCTAACGCTATGGATTGTGTGGTTGATGTGCCGAATACTCTCTTGGGCGTCATTTATAGTTTTTGCTGATCTGTGTGTATCCGAAAGTCCGTTGATATCGAACGCTAGAACATTAAGCTGATTTGCAAGCTCGTGTAGAATCGCTGTGGTCGATTGGCCGACTTGCGCGAAGGTGTATAGCTGTTGAATTTCGGCAAGTTGAGCCTCGCGTAGCTTTTGAGCCTCTTCTTCAAGCCTTCTTGCGAGGGTGGCCTTTTGTTCTCTTAGCCGCTTCTTTGCGTTTTGTAGTTGCGTAAATGATGTCGCGGTGTGAAAGGATACGATCCAGGCGATAAGTGCGAAGATGCTAAACAGTGAGCCGTAGGTGATAATGTCGCCGATATGTGATTCCATGGCGAGCGCAGATCGATTTGGCGTGATGATTTCCAGACTATGGATAATATGTATAGATATAATTGTAACTATACTCGCAGCGCTAGTAGGGATGATAGCACGTAGTCCGATGAGCACTCCTGCTAGGAAGATAATAAAGCCAAGCACGAGCAAGCCACTGGGCGAATTTATCCCCCAAATCAGGAGACAGAATGAAGCAGCGGCAAAATATAACGCCATAATCATGAGGCTTGCAATACTATAACGCTGTTTTACTGCGGCCCAGTTGGCGACAATAACATATAACACCACACCGCCACCAACAAGAATTCGGTCAATCCTCACGCTGTCCGATATAAGCCCATAGATAATAAGTAGCGTTTCGAGTATGAATACGAGACCGAGCGTACCGTGGGCTATGATTCTTGTAATATGATGAGAGCCGATTGCATTCGCGAGCACTTTTTTTGCTATTATCCGCATTGTTTTATTCCTCGGCTATCGTTTCTGATGGAACGTCAAGCATGTAACCAACAGCGTAGACGGTTTTGATAAGCGGATAGTCGAATGGTTTATCGACCTTGTCGCGTAGATGCTTGATGTGGACGTCAACAGAGCCGGTCCAGCTTGAACTTGTGGATGTCCAGGCATGACTAACTATCATGTCTCTTGTTAAGACTCTCCCTTTGTTGATGACGAGGTATTCGAGAATATCAAACTCCTTTCGACGGAGTGTAATCGGCACCCCAGCTCGAGCAACTGTTCGTTTTGATGGGTCGAGCTTCAGGTCACCTGCCGTAACGGCTGAAATCGAAGGGAGACGCGGTCGCCGTCTGATGAGCGCGTTGATGCGAGCCCGAAGTTCCTGAGCATCGAATGGCTTCGTCAGGTAATCATCCGCTCCGGCATCAAGCAACTCGACCTTGCTGCTAATATCGTCAACACCAGTGATTATAAGGATTGGCATATCCGGTGATATCTTTCGGAGACGCCGGCACACTTCGAGACCGTTCATGTCAGGTAACCCAAGGTCAAGAAGTACTGCGTCAAATGGGTGGGCGGTAGCCGCCACAAGCGCCTCGTGCCCGCTATAGACAGACTCAAGGACGAACCATTTTTCTAGCCTGTATTTCATTCGTTCAACAAGTCTGGCATTGTCTTCGACGATGAGTAACTTCATAGGCGCTTCCTTTTTATGGTTATGCACTCACTCTACACTCTCAATGTTAAATAATCATTAACTCTTTCCTAGACGCACTCCAGCCTCGGGGTGGTATTATAGACTCATGACAACCGAAGCCATTATTCGACTCATTGCGGACGGTATGGTTATTCCTATTGTGCTTATTGCGGCCTATGTCTTGCTGACTAAAGTGCCAAAAGGTAGGCGTATTTATGCGTATAGCCGAATTATTCTGGCGGGACTGACCGCTTTCTTGTTTGCCAAGCTTATCGGCACTGTTTATCAGCCAGAGCTTATGCGCCCGTTTGAGACTCTAGGTGTCGACCCGGGGGCGTCGTTCCTCGATAATCCGGGCTTCCCGTCGGATCACATGTTGTTTGTGACGGCTATTGTGTGTGCTGTCTGGGCAGAGACGCGTATGAAGAAAACAACGCTAGTACTAGCGGCTATGGCGCTACTGGTGGGGGTTGGACGTATTTTGGCGCTTGTTCATACACCAGCCGATGTTATAGGCGGTGTGCTAATTGCGATGCTCGGAGCATTATGGTATAGTAATATACCAAGAAGCGAACGGAGGAAACATCGCCATGGCAAAAGTAATCACTGATACGCAACAAGTTATTGCGCGGTCTTGGTGGCAAAGCGGGGAAACCGCATTCCTAGGCATCCTTATTGGTGTTTGTTGGTGGGTGCTGTACATGCTGCTTAATACCTATACTCCAATGATTCCAGATATCGCTGGTACAGTCAGCCACGTCTTGGTTGCTGTACTCGGAGTGTCGGGTTTGGTGAGACTTTTTGCAGCGCGACCACTTCTCATTGCTATTGCCAGTGCGACAACCCTGTGGGGGCTTGGTGGCTTCGTCGATGGCCTGGTGTGGTATGAAACGCTGCTTTGGTCAGCGTTACTATTTGGCCTTGCTTATGCGCTGTTTGGTGCCGTTGCACACATTCGCTCGCTATGGGTATCGCTTGCTGTGGCTGTGACAATTGTCGTGGTTGCGAATATCTTACTACTCATCTAAATGGTATACTAAGGCTATGAATGAGGTGGTTACAATTATTCTTGTTATTGGCATTGTGGCGCTAGCCGGAACGCTGTTCGTTATTTTGCAAAAGTTGAAAGAAATGAAATCGGGTGGTGGGGTAGAGCTTATAAAGTCCGATGTCACCGAGCTAAACCGAACTATTGCTCAACTGCAATTGTCGCTTGGCGATAAAATGGAGCGCAGTAACGCTCAAATGCAGTCTTCTATGCAGAAGCAACTATCGGAAAGTATGAAATTGGTAGGCGACGTGTCGCAGCGTCTGACGAAACTCGACGAAACTAACCGCCGGGTCGTCGATGTTGCCGATGAACTTAAAACGCTCCAGAACGTTCTGCAAAACCCAAAGCAGCGTGGGGTATTTGGCGAGTATTATCTTGAATCGGTGCTAGCTAATATTCTTTCAGCCAAGCAATTTCAAATGCAGTACGCTTTCAAGGACGGCACCATAGCCGACGCGGTTGTATTTCTAGACAAAGGCCAGGTGCTGGCGGTAGATAGCAAGTTTAGCCTTGAGAATTATAACCGAATGGTTGGTGCTGACACCAAGGCCGAGCGACTAGAACTGTTGAAAAAGGTGAGAACCGACCTCAAGGGGCGGATTGATGAAACCAGCAAATACATTCGTCCATCTGAAGGCACGATGGACTTCGCTTTCATGTTCATTCCAAGCGAATCGCTATACTATGACCTGCTTATTGGCGATGTTGGTACTGGTTCGAGTGCCCGCGATCTTATTGAATACGCCTTTCGTGAAAAGCAGGTGGTTATTGTCAGCCCAACTAGCTTCATGGCATACCTTCAGACGGTACTGCAGGGTCTGCGTAGCCTTCAAATTGAAGAGCAGGCTAAAGACATTCAGTTACAAGTCGGCAAGCTGGGGCGTCATATTGCGCAGTATAACGACTACATGGTGCGTCTTGGCAAATCTCTCGGTACAACAGTCAGCCACTACAATAACGCTCACAAAGAGCTCGCTAAGGTAGACACTGACGTCACAAAAATCGCCAAGACAGACAAAAGTATTGAACCACTTCTTATAGATAAACCACAGCAAGAACAAGATTGATCATATGAAAAACCCGCCGGCGAACCGACGGGCTTTTACTAAATGCGTATAGCTTACGCTTTTTTGTCTTTGAGCAGGTCGTAAAGACCGAACCCAATAACCGCACCAACAACTGGACCGAGTACGTACATTGCGTAGCTCCAGACCGATGTGTCAAATGCTTGTAGGCTAATTGCAACCGCTGGGTTAAGGATACTGCTTGCGCTGACGTATCCTGCAATTGTAATACCAACCATCAACGCAATGAAGATACCGAAACCGGCTGAGAAAGCGCTGGTAAGGCTGTCTTTAATGCGAAGTGCGTGAGCGATGGCGAAACCAAGAATGGCAACTCCAAGGACTTCAGCGAAGAAGACATACCACTCTTTGCCTTCGATGCTTGTTAGTGGCAAAGCCGCGAACAATTCTTGAGCGCTTGCGCCGTAGCTGATTGCTTCAGCATCTGGTGCTGGTGCACCGGCAAGGAACGTCTTAAGGGTGAAGAACGATACGATAGCACCAAGTACTTGTGCGAAGATGTATCCTACTGCACGAAGCCATCCGACTCGCTTGGTGACCCAAGCAGCAACGGTGATTGCTGGGTTAACATGCGCTCCGGATACTGCACCGAGCATCAGAACGATACCGGCAAGACCGAACAGGATGAAGATTGGCTGACCTTGTCCAACGATAAAGATACTTGCAAGCAAGAATGTACCGATGAATTCAGCGCCAAGGCTCTTCCATAGTTTTACTGACTGTAGCGATGATGAGATGTGCTCACCAATGCTTGAGGCAGCGGTTGTTTTATTCTTTACAGGTGCCTTTTTTGCAGACACAGGCTTTTTCGTCGCCATTATACTTCCCTCCTTATGGTAAATATGACATAAGTATAACATATACATAACAGGAATGGGTAAACGGTTCGCAGGCACGGGAAAATGGTACTATAGACGTATGGGAATGTATCTCAAACAACAAAATTCGCGGTCAGAGCTTCAAGAGAAGCTTGCCAAAGAACTCCAAGAGCGCGCCCGTCAAAAAGCCGCCGAGGCAGATTCGCCCGATGGCGTTGATGACTCACGGTATATCGAACGAACCCAGCAAACCTCTCGCTTTGCGTGGGTCTGGATATTGTTTTTCGTGGTAGCTACTGGCGCGATTGTTTGGCTGGTAGTTTCGACCGCGCAATAGTATACTAAAGGGTGATTATGTCGATACACGATAATGAGGGCGTGAAGCAGTTGCTCATTGAGCGCGTAAAAACAAGCGAGACACCTCGCGATGTATTGCGTGCGCCTGAACTTCGCAAGCTCTACAGTACAATCGGATCAATTCCCGCTGAAGAACGGGCAAACTTTGGCCGTGAAGTAAACGACTTGAAGCAGGCACTTGAAGAGGCAATTACAGAACGCGAGGCACAGCTAGACTCGGCTTCAGTTGAACAGCTCGATGTAACTGCGCCGTGGGGTGAGAACGCATCGCTTCCATCGCTTCTTCCGGCAGAACACGGAACACACCACCCGTTGATACAAGAACTCAATCAGGTGGTTGATATCTTTACTCGTATGGGCTTCGAGGCCGTTGAATCACGTCAAATAGATGATGATTTTCATATGTTTGAAGCGTTGAACTTTCCAAAAGACCACCCAGCTCGCGATGGCTATGACACTTTCCGCACCGAAGAGGGCTATGTTCCGCCAGCTCACACCTCAACAATGCAGCACCGTATTTTGCTTGATGGCAAAGCGCGCCTTGAGGCTGGTGGCGATATTGCAGCCATTAGCTATGGGCGAGTATTCCGAAATGAAGACGTCGATGCTACTCACGAACACACGTTTTATCAAGTCGAGGGAGTCTACGTCAGCGAGCAAGCCAACCTTGGGCAGATGCTTGGAACACTTCGTAGCTTCTTTGAAACTTATTACGACCAAGAGCTTCGCATTAAAACTCAACCAGCCTATTTCCCATTTGTTGAACCTGGACTCGAGTTTGCTATTGAAAAACCGGCTGCAATTGGCGGCGGTCCTGGACAATGGCTCGAGATGCTTGGGTGCGGTATGATTCACCCGAATGTACTTGAAGCGGCTGGTATCGATTCGAAAAAGTATCGTGGCTTTGCGTGGGGTGGTGGAGTCGAGCGTTTGGTTATGCTGAAATATGGTATTGAGGACCTGCGTCATTTTGAGTCTGGAAAACTAGCATTTTTAAGGAAATTTAACACATGATTATCTCATTCAACTGGCTAAAGCAATACGTCGACATCGACCTTCCTATTCAAGAACTAGTTGAGCTTATTGGTGAGCGCCTAGTAGAGGTTGAAAGCGTTGAATATATTGGTGATAAATATAAAGATGCTCGTATTGTGCGGGTTATGGCCTGCAAGCCAATAGAGGGCACCGATCATTTGAACGTTGCGAAAATTGACGACGGTGGTGTTGTTGAAGGCATCGAGCGAGACGAAAATGGTTACGTCCAAGTTGTCTGTGGTGCACCGAACGTCCACGAGGGTATTGATGTTGTCTGGCTGCCGCCTCAAAGTATTGTTCCTGATACTTATGGAGACGCAGAGCCGTTTGTCTTGAGCGCCAAAGAACTCCGTGGCGTGATGAGTAATGGTATGCTGGCCAGCGCTCGCGAACTCGATCTTTACGACTATCATGAAGGAATTATTGTGGTCGATAAGGCCGCCGAACCAGGTGCGCTATTTGTCGACGTCTATGACCTCGACGACTATTTGCTTGATATTGAAAACAAGTCACTGACGCATCGACCTGACACCTTTGGTCTTATTGGTTTTGCTCGCGAAGTTGCGGGTATTCAAGGTAAACCTTTCAATGAGCCGCATTGGTTTGCTGAACTTGAAGCAAGGGCTACCAGTCAAGGCGCCGACGCTGCACCAGGAGTTTCTATAGAAGACCCAGAGCTTTGTGCTCGCTTTACTGCAGTCGTCCTTACCGACATGGATGAAACTCGACAATCGCCACTATACATTCAGTCGTTGCTTGCTCGAAGTGGTGTTCGTCCAGTAAGTGCCGCCGTAGATGTCGCCAACTACCTTATGCTTCTTTCGGGGCAGCCGCTTCACACGTATGACTACGATAAACTACTCCAAGTTGCCGGTGGCGATCAGGTCGTCGGAGTTCGTACGGCGCGAGAAGGCGAAACCCTTGCCTTGTTGGACGGAAGAGAAATAGCCCTCGACACGTCTGATATCGTTATTGCAGCCGGAAATACGGCTGTTGGGCTAGCTGGCGCAATGGGCGGAGCATCGACGGCGATTGACGGTACAACAAAACGAGTCTTACTTGAAGTTGCAACCTTCGACTTGTATCATCTTAGGTCAACACAAATGCGCCACGGTATATTTAGCGAGGCAATTACTCGGTTTACTAAAGGAATTCCCGCAGCTATTTCAATGCCAGTCACCCAAGAAGCGGTGCGACTTTTTGAGGAATATACCGGTGCTACGGTATCGAGCGCTATTGCCGATGCCCGCCCTGTTCGTCGTAAGCCACTTGCGGTTGAAGTATCTGTTGAAATGATTAATGAAACTCTGGGCACTCAGTATGCTGCCGAGGACGTTATGGTCCTACTTGAAAACGTTGGCTTTGAAGTGACATTCAACGACACTGTTGGGACCGTACAGGTTCCGTACTGGCGTGAAGATATTCATATTCCCGAAGACATCATCGAAGAGGTTGGACGGCTTGCTGGGTTCGACTCAATTAACCTCACTTTGCCACTGCGAGAATCTACTGCAGTCCGTCCAGATGCTTTCGACCAGTTGCGGATGCGCATTCGTCAGTATCTTGTGCAGGCTGGTGCAAATGAGGTGCTGACATATTCATTCGTTCACGGTGACGTGCTGCAGCGAGCTGGGCAAAAACCAGAGAATTCATATCGGATTGTTAATAGCATTAGCCCTGAACTTCAGTACTATCGCCAAAGCCTAACGCCGAGTTTGCTTGGCTTAGTGCACCCTAACGTAAAGGCCGGACACGATTCGTTTGCGGTATTTGAGCTTAATAAAACGCACGATAAATCGGCGGGACTGACCAATGAAAATGTTCCTGTTGAGCATGACCGACTTGCGCTAGTTGTTGAGAAAACGGAAGGTGCCGACCAACCTGCTTTTTATCTTGCTAAACGGTACCTTGAGTACCTCGGCGTGAAGCTTGGAAAAACGTTTGAGTATCAAATAATTACCGGTGACGAGGCGGATGTCGCAACCGCTCCATACGAGCCAAAACACAGCGCTGTCGTGTTCGACGTCGCAACCGGCGCCTATGTTGGTGTAGTCGGTGAATACAAAAAAGCGGTTCGTAAGGGTTGGAAATTGTCCGATTCTGTTGCGGGTTTTGAAATAAATACCCGAGCCCTCATGGCCGGCTCGGTAGACGATACAGCCACATATATGCCTCTCAGTCGCTATCCTGGAACGCAACGAGATATTTGTTTTCAAGTGCCAGTTCTTACGGCTTACGGCGCTGTTGGGCGGGCTGTGAAAGAAGTCCTTTCGAATATCGATATAACAACGTCGGTTGAGCCTGTCGATATATATCACTCCGATAATGCGGATGTGAAGAATGTTACCGTGCGAATTAATATGGTGTCACACGATAAAACGTTGTCGCAGGATGATATCAACAGAGTCGTTGAGGCGGTTAGCGCCCATGTAAGTACGGCAGTAAATGGAAAGGCAGTTTAGCATGGTAAGTAGCGAAACATCGACAAGTCGCAGCCAGCGCATTTTTTTGTGGATTGTAGCACTTCTTATGGTTGTAGGAACAATTGGTTCTTTCGGCATGATTGTGGTGGCAAATGAGAACGACCAGCGCGACCAAGCGCGCATTAGCGAACTCGAGGCCGAGTATCAAGTGGAGTACGATGCGTATCAGGCAAAGCAAGCGGCACAGGCGGCTGAGCTTTCTGAAAAGTACTATCCGATATTTGAACCGTATTCGTCGCGGGCTGGCGTATTTAATAAGGGCAATGTTACGGAGCTAACCACAACTGACCTTGTAGTTGGAGACGGTGAAACAATAACCTCTGAATCGTCTTTTAGCGCTTACTACATTGGCTGGAATCCGGACGGTACCATATTTGATCAGTCGATTAACGATGGCTCACTTAATGCACCACTATTCGTTAGCCCAGGTACTGTTATTGAGGGTTGGACGGAAGGCGTTGACGGCATGAAGGTTGGCGGCGTGCGAGAATTAACTATTCCAGCAGACAAGGCTTATGGAGAGACTGGAAATGGAGACGATATTCCTGCAAACTCACCACTTAAGTTCATTATAATGATTATTTCAACCCCTGAAGAAATCACAATGCCAGATATACCGGAAGAATTAATACGCTACTATCAGGCAGGAGGTCAATAAACGATGAGTGATATACGTGACGTCATAATGATTGGTGCGGGGCCGAGTGCGCTTACGGCGGCTATCTACACTACCCGCGAAGATATTGACACCGTGCTTTACGAGAAGGCGACTATTGGTGGCCTGGCCGCAATTACTGACGTGGTCGATAACTATCCTGGTTTTCCAGACGGCATTGAGGGTATGAAGCTCGCAGCGCAACTCGAAAAGCAGGCCGAGCGATTCGGCGCGCACATTGAATTTGGTGAAGCGTCACGCATTCGTCGCGAAGACGGCGTCATCGTATCGACCATTGATGGTGTCGATGTGAAATCAAAGGCGCTTCTTATTGCAACCGGTAGCGATTACAAGAAAACTGGCGTTCCCGGCGAAGCTGAATACTACGGGCGCGGCGTTCATTACTGCGCAACCTGTGACGGGGCGTATTATCGTGATAAAAAACTAGTAGTTATTGGCGGGGGAAACTCTGCAATTCAAGAAACCTTATTTTTAACTCGCTATGCATCGCATATTGACGTGCTAATTCGTAGTGAGGTAAAAGCAAGTGACGTGCTCGTTAATGAGCTTCAGAAGTATATCGACAATGGTCAAGTTACGCTTCACCTAAACACAACAACTGAGGAGATTCTTGCGACTGATGGTAGGGTAAGCGCGGTGCGCATACGAGAGGCTGGCGCTGAGAATACCATCGAGACAGATGGCGTGTTCGTATTTATTGGCTTAAAGCCAAATACTGGATTTTTGGAAGGAAGTGATGTCGAGCTAGACGCCCAGGGGCTTATTAAGACTGACGAGCACTACACGACATCAGTACCAGGCATTTTTGCCAGTGGTGACGTACGAAGCGGTGCGACAATGCAGATTGCCAGTGCTGTCGGAGAGGGCGCTGCTGCAGCCCTTGCTTTGCGAGAGTATCTCGACGATCTTAATCGCCAGTAACGGCAACGTGTTCTTCAACGAACGTTTCGAGCTGTGAGATAATTTTCGGATTTGCTGTTTCGAGAGCAATCTCTCTGGTTCCGAGCAGAACACCGGTGTAGGCAAAGTTGTGCGATCCAGTAATGGCCTTCTTAGATCCATCCTTAAAGGTGAAGACGATGAACTTGGCGTGTAAAAAAGTTTTACGAGTATAGCTCGATTTTATACGACTTATTAATTGGCTGCCTCGTATTGCAACCCTGTTTAGGCCGCCCGTGAGTCCAGGCGGGTTAAAGTAGACGGTCGCATTTTCGTTCTTTTTAATAATTCTAGAAAGCTTTCCGGTTGGGCAGTATTGTGACACAAATACAATCTCGGTTGCTTCTTCGGCAAGTTCACAGGCGCGCCGGTAGATGATTGATTGACCAATAACGCCACCATCGATAAGAATGGTCTCTTCGCCATGCTCATAGGCTACGCTCGGGTAGTTCTTTAGTTCCTTCTCGGCAGCTTGAAGCCTAATTTGCTCCTCGATCAATCGGTCTGCAAGACGTCCGTCGTTCAGAGTAAACATATAATCAACGTTGTCGATACCTTTTTGGTATATGTTAACGCCACCAAAGCAGAAAACGGCATCGTCAATAACACACCACTTACTATGGGTGCGACCGTTAAAGAAGGTTGCTCGACGATTGCCGAGCCACTGGAACTTCACGCCTGCTTTTTTAAGAGCACGAGCCATGCGCTGTGCTTGTCGCGAGCCAGGCGTTCGATAATGCAAAGGCATGAAGTCATCGATAACTGCGCCGAAGGTGAAGACGTCACCGGCAACAACAACTTCTACGCCCCGTTCCGCGGCTGCTTCAAGTTCGGCTATAAGCTCGTGTGTATTGGGGTGATCGGCCACAACAGTTGCTAAAAGGTAGATGCGTTTTTTGGCATGACGAGCAAGTTCGGAGGCTTCCGATATGTAGTCGTGAGGCAAGAGTAATTTCACAATTAATGATTGTAGCACCCCATGAGCTAAAGCGCTATGCGCATGTGGCGTGAGGTGATAGAATAACAGAGAACAAAAGGAGCTATTCATGACACACCTACAAGTACCATCGGGAGACATTGATAACGGCACAATTAACGTTATTATTGAAATTCGAAAAAATGAACGAAATAAATACGAGTTCGATAAAGAAACCGGACGACTTTTCCTCGATCGCGTAAATGGAACGACACTCGGCTACCCGGCGGACTATGGTTATGTCCCTTCAACGCTCTGTGAAGATGGTGACCCACTTGACGCATTGCTGATTATTGATGAATCGGTTCCTCATGGAACAGTTGTGCCATCACGACCAATAGGCGTGCTGTATTTTGAAGATGACGGCGAGATGGACGAAAAACTGATTGTTGTGCCAAGCGATGATGTCAGCAAGGACCATATTACAGAACTCGACGATCTTGGCGAAAACTTTAAGAAAGTTATTGAACACTTCTACGCTCACTACAAGGACTGGAAGAAGAACTGGACTGGTGTTGAAGGAAAGCTTCACGGATGGGGCGATGCCGAAGCAGCAGCGAAAGTTGTCCGAGAATCTATTGCCCGCGCTTCGAACTAACGATCTTTTTTACGCTTTGTCTTTTCGCGGATAATTGCAGCAGCGTTTGTCATACTCTCAACGAGTCCAAGCTTGCGTAGTTGAGACCGAAGTTTATTTCTAGCATGTGTGGTCGATATATTATCGAGCCACGCTTGCTTTGGTTGACTGTTTTTGCGCGTCATGACTTCAATAACATCACCGTTTTGCAGTGGCTTATCAAATGGATGGATCTTTCCGTTCACCTTGAAACCATTGGCGTGTTTTCCAACGTCGCTGTGGACGAGGTAGGCGAAGTCTAGCGGGAATGCACCTTCTGGCAAATTATAGATGTCTCCTTTTGGTGAATAGACAAATATCCGATCGCCAAATAGGTCAATTGAAAGTTGCGATGTTGGGATGTCTTCACCGCTACGAAGCTTCGAGGCTATTTCTTGAAGCTGGGTAATCCACTGCAGGTGACCCGGCAAGACGGCACTGCCTTTTTTACGAGTATAGTCTTTTGAGCTTTTTTGCTCGTTGTAATGGAAGCTTGCGGCAAGTCCTTGTTCGGCGTATTCATGCATTTCGTGTGTACGAATTTGAAATTCAACAATTTGCTTTGACCGAGTAATAACGGTTGTGTGGAGACTTTGATAGCCGTTCGGTTTTGGAGCCGATGTATAATCCTTAATGCGAGCGATCATTGGCTGATACAGTGCATGGAGTACCCCAAGGACCTTGTAGCATTCTTCCCGGGTGTCAACTATAACGCGTAGCGCCATGAGGTCATAAATGTCATCAATGTTGCCATCGACTTTTTGCAACTTCTTGTGAAGGCTGTAAATGCTTTTAACTCGTCCGTTTATTTCGTGTTTAATGCCTTGGGCGTTTAACTCTTTCTCGACTTCGTCGCGTACGACGCCAAGCTTGCGGGTGCTTTTGCCGAGTCGTTTTCGAATGAGATTTTTGAGGCGTTTAAATTCTTGGGGCTCGAGGTAGCTAAAGGCAAGTTCTTCAATTTGTACTCGTACGCGACCCATACCGAGACGATCGGCCATTGGTGCAAATACCTCCAAGCTTTCGCGGGCTATTTTTATTTGCTTCGGACGTGACTTGTGCTGAAGAGTTTCGAGGTTGTGAAGACGGTCGGCGAGTTTAATAATGACAACCCGAACGTCATGTCCGATGGCAATTAGGAGTTTTGACAGGTTATCTTTCGTTTGGGGAAGGTAGGTCGTGAGGTCTTGCATACCGGCGCGGGCTTGGGACACTTTAGTAACACCGTCAACCAAAAAAGCAACATCTTCACCGAACAGCGACTCGATTTTCTCAAGTGTCAGGTCAGTATCTTCAACGGTATCATGAAGTACCCCGGCAATAACCGAATCGATATCCATACCCCAGTCAATAAGCGTTTTTGCGACAGATAATGGGTGAACAATGTAGGGCTCGCCGCTTCTTCGTTTTTGCCCTTTGTGTGCCTCGGCGGCAACGTCAATGGCATGTTCTAGCTCGAGGAGAAAGTTCTTCTCGTAAAATGGCTTCGCGTGGGTTAGGAGCAGTCGCTTATTCATCTTAAGCCCTAGTATACGAGAGATTGCCCCATGAGGGTAGTCGGTATATAATAACTGTAAAGTGTATAAGCTTATAAAAGGAGTGGGGCTGCATGGCAAAGGTGAAGATAGGAATTAACGGATTCGGAAGAATTGGCCGAAGCGCGTTTAAGATTGCATTTGATCGAAGTGACATTGAAGTGGTGGCTATTAACGACCTAACTGACACGAAAACACTTGCATACCTGCTACAGCACGACAGTAACTACGGACTATACAAACATACTGTCAGCCATAACGACGGCACTATTGAAGTCGACGGCAAAAAGATAAAAGTTCTTTCCGAGAAAGATCCATCGGCAATTCCCTGGGAAGAGCTTGGCGTTCAAGTAGTCATTGAATCGACCGGACACTTTACCGACAAAGAATCTGCAGAGTTGCATATTAAAGCCGGTGCTAAGCGTGTTGTTATTAGTGGTCCAACAAAGAGTGAAGATGTCGACACTATTGTCCTTGGTGCAAACGAAGACGATATAGAGGGTTCGAGTCAGGTTATCAGCAATGCTAGTTGCACGACCAACTCTTTGGGTGCAGTTATGGCAATTTTAGATGCCGAGTTTGGTGTACAAAAATCGCTTCTTACGACAATTCATAGCTATACGGCCAGCCAGGCGCTGCAGGATGCACCGGCTAAAGACCTTCGCTCGGGACGAAATGCAGCCGAGAACATTGTCCCATCTACAACCGGTGCGGCAATTGCAGTTACAAAAACCCTGCCTCAACTCAAAGGTAGGTTCGACGGATTAAGTATTCGTGTGCCGACGCCCATTGTCTCTATTAGCGACGTAACTGTTCTGCTAGAGAGGGATGTTACGGTAGATGAGCTAAACAACGCCTTCAAGAAAGCTGCCGGTGAACCGTACTATCAAGGAATTCTTGGGGTTAGCGAAGAGCCGCTTGTTAGTCGCGACTACATTGGCTCAAGCTACTCTGGCGTGGTTGACTTGCTACTTACGAAGGTGGTGGGCGGAAACCTGGCAAAAGTAATGGTTTGGTATGACAACGAATGGGGCTACAGCAACCGCCTAGTCGAACTCGTTGCCGATATTGGTAAAGGAATAGAATAGGGTTATGAAAATTTTCATAGGAAGCGATCACCAGGGGTTTCATCTAAAAGAGAAATTGTTTGCGTATCTTGCCAAACACGGATATGAGGTTGAAGACGTTGGAGACAAAGAGCTAGATCCTAATGACGATTTTCCTGATTTTGCGCAGGCAGCGTCCATAAAAGTCATCGGTGAAGATGATTCTCGGGCAATATTGCTTTGTGGTGGCGGCCAGGGTATGGCAATGGCGGCTAACCGTTTCCGTGGTATTCGGGCCAGCGTTATATGGGACGCGTATGAGGCAAAAATGACTCGAAATGACAATGACAGTAATGTGCTTTGTCTTCCGTCGCGAATTCTTGATGAACAAGATGACGCGGCCTGGCAAGGAATTGTTGAGACATGGCTGAATACACCATTTGCAGGTGCGCCTCGATACCGACGCCGAAATGCTCAATTGGATGAACTTGCATGAGTGTTATTGTTCCGACAATCATGGCGGAAACGCTCGACCAACTTCGTGAAGCCATTCAGAAAATTAAGCCCTTTGCACAGCGAGTCCACTTCGATATTAGCGATGGTGAGTTTGCGCCAACCTTTCTTCTTAACGAAACACAGCTTTATTGGGAGCAGGGCTGGCAGGTAGATATTCACGCCATGGTATCTCGACCGTCTGAACATATTCCGCAACTCATCGCTCTCAAGCCAGACCTGGTCATTATTCATGTTGAAACAGGTGAGGATACGGTGGCCCACCTCAAGGCATTAAAAGAAGCTGGTATTCGGGCCGGTGTCGCACTACTGAAGGCGACGGTACCGTCTAAAGTGTCTGATGCCATTAAGGCTGCTGATCACGTGATGATTTTTTCTGGAGATCTTGGTAAATTTGGCGGTACGGCCAGCATGATGCAGCTTGAGAAAGTACGACTAGTGAAAGCAATTAATCCAAATGCCGAAATTGGTTGGGACGGTGGCGTGAATGCTGAAAATGCCTATACCCTGTCTAAGGGCGGCGTTGATGTACTTAATACCGGTGGAGCCATAGCGAATGCCGAAGATCCGGACGCCGCGTACGCAAAACTAGTTAAGGAAATTAATAAAACAGGGGTGATTTAGGTGGGTGAACTGACGACCGTGCAGCTTGAGAAGAAAGCCAACGATATTCGCAGAGCTATTATTAATATGTTGAAGGAGGCGGGGAGCGGCCACAGTGCTGGCCCTCTGGGCCTTGCCGACATCTTCTCGGCGCTGTACTTCTCAATTCTCAGTATTCGGCCGAAAGAGCCCGAATGGGATGACCGCGACGTTCTTTTTCTCAGCAATGGACACTGCGTTCCGGTGCAGTATGCAGCCATGGCGGAAGCCGGATATTTTGATAAGTCTGAATTGAAGACACTTCGAAAATTGGGCAGCCGCCTACAAGGTCACCCCGAGCGCGAAAAGTTGCCAGGCCTTGAAAATACAAGCGGGCCCCTAGGTAGCGGTCTCAGCCAAGCGTCGGGTTATGCGTATAGCCTACAGTATCTAGACAAAGTTTCACATAGGTTTGTGTACGTAGTCATGGGCGACGGTGAGCTTGATGAGGGAAATATATGGGAGGCGGCGATGTTCGCTGGTAAGTATAAGCTGTCTCAGCTTGTGGCGATTATCGACAGAAACAACATTCAAATAGACGGTACTACTGAAGACGTCATGCCACTAGAGGATTTGCGTGGAAAATGGGAGTCGTTTGGCTGGCATGTTCTTGAAATTGATGGCCACAATGTTGAGAGCGTTATTGACGCATGCTCGCAGGCTCGAGCCGTGAGCAATCGCCCGACAGTTATTATTGCTCACACCATTCCGGGTAAAGGCGTTGATTTTATGGAGTACAACTATAAATGGCATGGTATGCCACCAAATGCCGAGCAGGCCAAGGAAGCGCTTCACGACCTTCGGACACTTGGTGGACAGATTACTCACGAAGGGCAGGGTGTATGAACTATCCATTAGCAGACAATCTTTTCGATGACGATGTTATGCTTGAGCCAATTCGAGCAGGTTTTGGTAGAGGTTTGAAGAAGGCTGGCGAAAAAAACGATCAAATTGTCGCCTTGTGTGCCGATTTGACCGAAAGTACGCAGATGCATCTGTTCAGGGATGCATTTCCTGAACGATTTATTGAGGTTGGTATTGCCGAACAGAACCTCGTGACGGTCGCTAGCGGGCTGGCTCGAGCCGGAAAAATTCCTTTCACAAGTAGTTATGCGGCATTTAGTCCTGGAAGAAACTGGGAACAAATTCGAACAACAATTGCGTTGAATAATCAACCTGTAAAAATTGTTGGATCACATGCCGGAGTCAGCGTAGGACCAGACGGCGCAACGCATCAGATGCTTGAAGACATCGCCCTTATGCGGGTTCTTCCGAATATGGTCGTTATAGCACCGGGCGACAGCGTTGAGGCCGAGAAGGCGACGCTTGCTATGGCGGAGCATAATACACCATGCTATCTTCGCTTGGCGCGCGAGAAAACGCCTGTTTTTAGTACTGAAGCGTCACCGTTTGAGATAGGCAAAGCCTATGTGCTTCGTGAAGGGGCAGATGTAGGGCTAGTAGGAACTGGGGCCATGAGCTATCAGCTACTTGCCGCGGCGGAAATTCTTGCCAGGCAGGGGATTGAAGCGCGTGTAGTTCACGTTCCAACCATCAAACCGCTTGATGAGACGGTGATTATTGAAACTGCTCAAAAAACCGGGCGTCTTGTAACAGCCGAGGAGGCGCAGGCCGCCGGTGGTCTTGGAGGTGCAGTAGCTGAATTGCTTGGCGAAAAACTACCGGTTCCACTTAATCGAATCGGTGTAAGGGATAGGTTCGGCGAGTCCGGTTCGCCTGCGGAACTTATGGAACATTTCCGTCTCACTGGCGAAACGATAGTTGAAGATTTACAGGACTGGCTTCGGGACACACCGCGTTATCACCAAGGATAATATGAGTAGCGCTTATGCTATACTAAGGCCAGTAACTATCTATTAGGGGGGCAATTTTATATGGGACTCACCATACCGCAAATACGTGACAATACGCTACGCGCTCGACATCTTATGCAACGTTCGCGTCAGCAGCATTTTGCTGTCGGTGCGTTTAATATCGACAATCAGGAAACGCTAATTGCGATCTCTCGTGCCGCCCAGAAACTGAATGCCCCGGTTTTGGTCGAAGTGAGTCAAGGAGAGGTCGATGCAATCGGTCTTGAAAATATTCGAGATCTTGTCGACAACTACAAAGCCGAGTATGGTATTGAAATGTACATTAACCTCGACCACAGCCCCACCGTTGAGGCGTGCAAGCAGGCCATCGATGTGGGGTATGAATTTATTCATATCGACATTTCCCAAGCAAATCACGACGCAACCGACGAAGAAATTATTGAGAAGACTAAAGAGGTGGTCGAATATGCCCGATTTACCGGTGCGTTAGTTGAAAGTGAACCGCACTACTTTGGGGGTTCAAGTAACGTACACGCCGAAGCTATCGATTACGAAGAAATTAAGAAAACGTTCTCAACACCTGAAGGGGCGCGAGCTTTTGTTGAGGCCACGGGAATCGACACATTTGCGGCGGCGGTTGGGAACCTGCACGGTAAGTATCCCGTGCCGAAAGAACTTGACCTTGAACTACTGGGAAGTGTCCGTGAGGCAATCGACTGTCAGATAAGCCTTCATGGAGGAAGCGGAACCCCACTTCATTATTTCAAGAAAGCGGCTGAAATTGGTGTCAGTAAAGTAAATATTAATAGTGACATGCGCTATGCTTTCCGAACAGAACTTGAAAAAGTCCTAAAAGAAAACCCGGACGAGTATGCCGTTGTTAAGCTGATGCCTCGGGTTTATGAAGCGGTTCAAGCGGTTGTCGAAGAGAAAATACAGGCCTTTGGAAGTGCCGGAAGGGCAGTTGTTTAAACGATGTCGGTACCAGTTATAGTTACTATTGGTAAATCTACCCAAGACGTTTTCTTGAAGAGCACAAAGGCATTTGAGCAACACGAGCACAAGGGCGTTGTGTATGAGCAGTTACCTGTTGGCAAGAAGCTTGATCTTGATGAAGTTACCTTTGCGACTGGTGGTAATGTAACGAATGCGGCGGTGACGTTTGCCCGTCAGGGGCTGCACAGCACCTATACATGGTGCCTGGGTGTTGACCCAGCAAGCGAGGGTATATTACGTGACCTCGATAAGGAGGGCGTCGATACTCAACACGTCTATCGCGGCGATGAATATAGGGCGAGCTATTCGGTTATTTTGATGCTCCAGGGTGGTGAACGGACAATTCTGAATTACAAAGGTTCAATGCCGAACATTGATAGTCCGCACCTTGACCTAAGTGCGATTGATAATTCTGACTGGGTATACCTTTCTTCGTTGGGAGATATTGATCTTCTTGAGAAAATTGTGTCTCGAGCCGCGAAACAAGGTGCAAAAGTCATGCTTAACCCAGCCGGGGCTGAACTGGCTCATCCTGACCGACTTAGGACTATTTTAGAGGATGTTGAGGTGTTGATTGTTAATAAGGAAGAGGCTCAACAAATTGTCGAGGGAAACTCGCTAGAAGAGCTTGCCCGCCATGGACGACACTATGTACCGGTAGCTATTGTATCGGATGGTCCAAACGGCGCAGTTGCTATAGACAAAGATAAAATTGTTACCGCCGGTATGTACGAAGACGTACCGGTTATCGATCGTACCGGAGGTGGAGACGCCTTTGGTTCAGGTTTCTTGAGTTATTATTCGCAGGGAAAATCCCTCAAAGAATCGATGCTGTTTGCTAGTGCGAACTCGACATCAGTTGTGCAGTATGTCGGCGCTAAAGAAGGCATTCTTCATAAGGGCGTGGACCTGCACGACATGCCTATTGAAGAGAAGGACGCGTAGGCTGTATGTCAAAGTTTCTGCGCGTATTACTTGATGCCGAAGAACCAGTCTTTAGCGAGGCTATTGCTCAACTCGAGTCGATAACTGGCAAAACAGCCGCCGACGCTCAGCTTATAGGCGATATTACCGGCAAGGCGCATGAAAATATGCGCTCCATGGGGCTTGATCCTATGACGGCAACAGGTGAAGAGGTGTATCAAGGGCTTCTTGGACGAGTCGAGAAAGACATGTTACGGCTGACGAAGATTATTGGTGCAAACGACCCAGAAGATGTACGTCATCTTGTGCCGTACATGATAGATGCTGCCAATAAGGTAAAGTTCAATCGAAAAGTTTTTGTTATAAAACGCGAAAAGGCTAAAGATCTATTGCGCCAGATGCCACCCAAGAAGTTGATGGAGCGGCTTGGCTATAAAGACCTTGAGGCGCTATTCGATAATGAAGATTTTGACGAAATATATACAGCACTTCGTTTTTCTGAGGGTGACGGCTGGCTGAACGCCTATAATGAATTGTTCACTTCTATTGAAGCCGGTGACTATGAGGAGCGTGACCTAAGAATTATTCAAATGGACCACGATAAATACGTCGACCTTGCCGAGCACTTTGTTAAGAAGAAGCTACACAACGTGACGCACACCAAAGAAATGGGAACAATTGTAGTTGTACCGATGCACGCCAAGAAGATGCGTGGTCTTGTGCTTAAGACGCTACCTCTCTTGCTCCATTATATGAATGAAGTTAAGTTGTACTCGACCTTTTTCAAGATGAAGAGTACGAAGCCCCATTTTGGAAAGACGGTAGTCGATACGCTTATTGCCGACCCGGGCACGAAGAGTCAGCTCGTCGGTAAGAATATCCACTGGAGAGTTATTCAGAGGTACCTAGCGCGCCACAAGGAAGACTCGGTTGATAAGATTGCCTTCGAGCCGCATGTTCAGCCGGAGGACCTTCACTGGCGTAGAGCTGAGGAGTTATTATACGAAATCGACCCTGAGCTTGAATTCTGGCGGGACAGAGACTACGTCGGCCTAATGTACGATGGTTTCCCGGTCACCTTTAACCTATTTGACGTCAGCTTCGCATATTCAAACGCCGAGCCATATAAAGGACGCTATGCTTATCATTTTAGAGAAAGCCTATGGAACGAAATATTTATCCGCTATATGGGATTCAAGAACCTCGCCGATCAAATATTAGCGCAACTCGATAATGACATGATTAGTCCCGAAAAGCTTGTTACGCACAAAGTGACGCATGAGGTTCGTAGCCGCGAAGAAGCCCGCTTAAAGCGGAGCATGAGATTTCGGGAGGAGATGATTGACGCTGCCGAAGTTCGTCTCGGTACAGTAGTCAGTGAATTCGAAAAAGTATTCGACATGCTAGTAAGCCACGAAAAGACGGTGACTATTTTTGGTTCAGCAAGACAGAATATCGATAAAGGCGTGTTAACAGGAGCTTATGAGTTGGCCGCAAAGCTTGCTAAGAATGACTACGCGGTTATTACCGGTGGAAGCCGAGGCGTTATGGAGGCGGCTAACCGGGGTGCCTATGAGGCCGGCGGTGATTCTATCGGGCTTAATATTCTTCTTCCACACGAGCAGCACATTAACGAATACGTGACGGAGAGCTTTGAATTCGAGCATTTCTTTGGGCGAAAGGTATCTATGACGATAGATGCAAGTGCTTATATCTATTTCCCCGGAGGCTTCGGAACGCTCGATGAGTTATTTGAGATTGTTGTTTTGGAGCAAACCGGGAAAATCCCAAAGGCTCCAATTATCCTCGTGGATAGTGATTTCTGGCGACCAATTGTCACGCTTCTTGGGAAGGTTATGCAGGATAAGTATCAGACGGTGTCAGGTGACGACATGAACCTACTCCACATGTATGACGACTACGATGAAATTGTTGCGCACATCGACTCTTATGAGAGAAAACGAAGCGCTTCATAGACATTTTAAAGCATAATAGCTATACTTATCAGTAATAGCGGGAGACAGCAATGCGAGAAAAAACCAGCAGGGGAATTAGAACAACCATTATTGTCTTTATCGTGCTTCTATTTGTGGTTGGTGTCATTGCGGCGTGGAGATATTTCGGAAATACGCCAGACGACTCGGACACGACAAATACTACCGACACCTCAACCGTTCAAACGGATGAGACTGCCGATACAAACAACACTGACGAGAATGAACCTACAGCTGAACCCGTTCCCGTTGAATCGACCCCAGACCCTGCCATATTCTCGTCAATCGATATTTCTCAGCTTGGTATAGTCGTGTTTTACACGAATAGCGCGCCTGGTTTTGAGTACCAGATACTCCGGACGTCAAGCGGCACCTCTTACATTGACTTTATGTCCGAGGACCTCGTTGGTACTAAGTGTACGGACGACAAGGGAGTGTTCGCTACCATCATTGAAGATCCGTCTGGGTCCGAGTCGCAAACACTTGTCGCAACCACAGAGGTGGGGAACAAGACCTATGGTCTTTCGCTAGCCAGTGAAACCTGCACACCTGATGAAGAGCTTCTCTCGACGTATCAAACGGCCTTCAAGGATGGTTTCAGTAGTCTCCGCCCACTCGAAGACTAGTCTCGTCGTTCCTATTGACGGAATGGTATAATGATATGATGACTCAAAAGTTTTCATTGAAATCTGCGTATCAACCGACCGGCGATCAACCGACAGCCATTAAGACGCTTATTGAAGGTCTTGAAAACGGCTCCTCGGAGCAGACGCTTCTTGGTGTAACTGGGTCTGGAAAAACCTTTACTATGGCAAACATTATTGCTAATCGGCAGGTACCTACTCTGGTGCTCGCGCACAATAAAACATTAGCCGCCCAGCTGTACAGTGAGTTTAAGATGTTTTTCCCGGAGAACGAGGTGCATTATTTTGTCAGTTACTTCGACTATTATCAGCCTGAAGCCTACATTGCGAGCAGCGATACATATATCGAGAAGGATTCAAAAATTAACGATGAGATTGATCGCCTGCGACACGCGGCAACAACGGCACTGCTAACACGCCGTGATACGATTATTGTCGCTAGCGTCAGCTGTATTTATGGTATTGGTTCGCCCGATGACTATGCGGACATGTCAATTACCGTAAAGAAAGGCGAAAAGCGCCAGCAAGATAAGTTCGTGAGGCTCTTGACGGACATCCAGTACCACCGCAACGACATCGACTTTCACCGCGGTACATTTCGAGTTAAGGGCGATGTTGTTGACGTATTTCCAGCCGGCAGCGACGTTGCGTACCGAATAGATTTCTTCGGCGATGAGGTTGAGCGCCTTATGAGGATAGACCCACTCACTGGCGAAATACTAGCCGAGCCTAATGAGCTCTCTATTTTTCCTAGTAGCCACTATGTTACGCCGAAAGAAAAGGTTGCACGGGCAGTCGAGAATATAAAGAAAGAGTTCGACGAACGCCTTAAGTATTTTGAAAAACATGATAAACATCTTGAGGCGCAGCGAATTGCCCAACGAACTAAGTACGACATTGAAATGCTTGAGGAAACGGGGTTCGTTAAAGGCATTGAGAACTATAGCCGGTATCTGACTAATCGTGAGCCTGGCGAACAACCCGCAACACTCCTCGATTATTTCTCCGACGACTTTCTATTGTTCGTAGACGAAAGCCACATGACTCTTCCTCAGGTGCGTGGCATGTACAACGGCGACCGTGCCCGCAAAGAGGTCCTGGTTGAACACGGCTTCCGCTTGCCGAGCGCACTAGACAATCGTCCGTTAACCTTCGATGAGTTTACGAAACATATTAACCAAGCGATTTATGTGTCAGCAACACCGTCTGAATATGAACTATCTCGTAGTCCGGCGCCTGCACAGCAGGTTATACGTCCGACGGGCCTCCTCGACCCCGTTATTGAGGTTCGCGGTACGGAAGGTCAGATAGATGATTTGGTAGATGAAATACGCAGGCGAACGGCCAGTGGACAGCGCGTGCTTGTAACGACGCTTACCAAAAGGATGGCCGAAGACCTGACGACATATTTGCAAGAACTCGACATAAAAACTGCTTACATTCACAGTGAAGTTGACACCCTCGAGCGAAGCGATATTCTTAAAGACCTTAGAAGCGGCATCTATGACGTGTTGGTTGGTATTAACCTCCTGCGCGAAGGACTTGATCTTCCAGAGGTGAGCCTAGTGGCAATTATCGATGCCGATAAGGAAGGCTTCCTGCGCTCAACGAGTGCGCTAATCCAGACAATTGGTCGAGCGGCACGACATCTTGATGGGAGGGTACTTATGTATGCCGATAGAGTGACCGACTCTATGGCTAGGGCGATTGATGAGACTAATCGTCGTAGAACAATTCAAGAAGCATACAATCAGAAGCACGGTATAACACCCGCGAGTGTTGCAAAGGCTATCGATGAAGGGCTTCGAGCGCTTATTCCCAAGAAAGATGATGATCCTAAACTTAATTTGAAGAAAATTCCAAAGGATGAATACGCTGGCCTCATCGAAGATCTTAGTGCGCAAATGGAATTCGCAAGCGCAAACCTCGAATTTGAAAAAGCAGCTGAGCTGCGGGATATGATTGGTGAAATTCGTGCCAAGCTGTAGTACGTCCATTGGCATCGGCGGTGGACTCATATATAATGAGGCTATATGACGCAGATCTCGACAGACGATGTGCGCTACTTGGCGACACTGAGTAGCTTGCAGCTAGAGGATGAAGAAGTTGAAGCACTTCGCACTGATATTGAACGCATTCTTGACTATGTCGCCCAACTCGGTGAACTTGATACAAGTGGTGTTGAACCGACGTATCAGGTAACTGACTTAGAAAATGTCTGGCGTGAGGATATAGTAAACACGTACGGCGTAGACCGCGAGGCTCTTTTGGCGCTTTCGGCTGATATTGATACAAAACAAATTAAAGTTCCGAAGGTACTATAAGTATGGCAGGTTTGTCATCATACCTACATACACCTGCTCGCGAGAATGTTGAGCGGGCACTTTCCCAGGCTAAAGAACACGAGGCGTTTCATGCGCTACTTCATTTGTCCGAAGAAAAGGCGCTTTCTCGTGCTGACCTAATAGACTCTCAGGAGAAAAAAGGTCGTCTAGCTGGCGTTCCGTTTATCGTTAAAGACAACTTTTTAACGATAGGTGAACCAACTACTGCAGCCAGCGAAATGCTCGCCTCATTTCAAGCACCTGTCATGGCGACGGCGGTTGAAAAACTTGAAGCAGAAGGCGCCATTTGCATAGGAAAAGCTAACCTCGATGCATTTGCTCACGGTGGAAGTACTGAGAACTCAGCCTTTGGTCCAACGAAAAACGCAGTTGATCAAACACGAGTCGCCGGAGGAAGTAGCGGCGGCTCGGCCGTTTCGGTTGCGCTTGATATTGTTCCATTTGCTCTTGGTACCGACACGGGTGGCTCCATACGTCAGCCGGCGAGCTTTAACGGTGTAGTTGGCGTAAAACCAACGTATGGCGCAGTGAGTCGCTACGGTGTCGTAGCTATGGCGAGCAGTACTGACGTTATCGGTGTACTTTCAAATACAGTTGAGACTAGTGAACTGGTGCTCGATATTATGGCTGGCCGTGATGCAAAAGATATGACAACATTGCCTGACTTTTTTGAACCGCTCTCAGAATCGGCGCCTCGAAAAATCGGTGTCATTAAAGAATTTATGACTAGCGATGTTGACTCTGAGGTGCGTCAGAAAACCCAAGACTACATAGATGCACTTCGAGGGCGAGGTCATACAGTTGAAGAGGTGAGCTTGCCGATGTCAAAGTATGCACTTGCCGTTTATTACGTTGTTGTTCCAGCCGAGGTTAGTAGCAATCTTGGTCGCTACGACGGTATTCGCTATGGCCTGCGAGCTTCAGACGCAACATCGATTGCGTCACTTTACGGATTGTCTCGAGACAGAGGCTTTATGCCCGAGAATAAACGGAGAATTATGCTTGGAAGTTACGTTCTATCGAGCGGATTCTTCGATGCATATTATCTTCAAGCGCAAAAAGTCCGCACGCTGCTGATAAACGAGTTTAACGCGCTCTTTGCCTCGTACGATGTTCTAATTGGACCAGTAGTACCAACCCCGGCATTTAAATTAGGCGAGAACACTGATAATCCTATTCACATGTATCTATCCGACGTTATGACTGTGCCTGCAAGCTTGGCTGGCCTTCCGGCACTGAGCGTTCCAGCCGGTACCACCGATTCTGGGCTGCCTGTAGGGGTGCAATTAATAGGTCAACGGCAATCTGACGCATTGTTGTTGGCGCTTGCAAAAGAAGGGGAAGCATAATGGACGAACCGATTGTCATGATACTATTTTTTTCAGCTATATTAATTTTTGGAGGCGCGCTTTTCATTGTTGTTTCTGTGACAAAACGAGGCGCTCGTTCGCTTGACGTTGAGAAATATCGCTGTCGATGGATGGAAATTGAAGGAAAACTATCGCGTGACGACGCAAGTTCATACTCGCTGTGTATTCTTCATGCCGATTCACTACTAGATAAGGCTCTGAAAGAGCGCGGTGTCAGCGGGAAGACTATGGGTGAGCGTATGAAGCAGCACCAAGGGAAGTGGACGAACGGCAATGGTGTATGGGCGGCGCATAAACTGCGAAATCGCATTGCCCATGAGCCCGAAGCTGTTCAGTTAGACTATGACAGAACGAGACATGCACTTGTTGCGTTCAAACAGGGACTTAAAGACGTGGGGGCGATATAATATGACAACCCATCCTGATTATGAAATGACCATTGGTATTGAATGCCACGTTCAGCTAGCGACGCTAACAAAATTATTTAGTGGCTCCGATAACGACGCAAGGGATAAAGACCCTAACAGCGCAACCAGCCCAATCGACTTTGGGCTACCTGGCATGTTGCCTGTGTTGAATCGTGAAGCAGTCGTACTCGCAGTGAAGGCCGGAAAAGCATTAAATGCAGACATTGCGCGAGTGAGCCGGTTCGATCGAAAACATTATTTTTACCCAGATCTTCCAAAAGGCTATCAAATTACGCAAATGTATCAGCCAATTATTCTTGGCGGTACAGTTGATGTTCCGTTTGAAGATGGCTCGACGGTTCCGGTCAGAATTCATCATGCCCATCTTGAGGAGGATGCCGGAAAATTGACGCACTACGCTAACTATAGTTTAGTTGATCTAAACCGTGCCGGAACGCCACTCATTGAGATTGTTTCTGAACCAGATATGCATTCCCCGCAAGTCGCAAAAGCTTACGCGGCCGAACTTCATAAGCTTATGGCATATGCCGGGGTAACATTCGGTGACCTGTATCACGGTAATATGCGGTTTGACGTAAACCTTTCTGTAGCTAAAAAGGGCGCTACCGAGCTCGGAACACGAACTGAAGTCAAAAATCTTAACTCATTCCGAAGTGTTGAGCGGGCGGCGGAGTACGAATTTGCTCGACAGATTGAACGACTTGAAAAAGGTGAAGTAATAGTCCAAGAGACTCGCGGGTGGGATGAGGCGACCGGTACGACCATAAGTCAGCGAAGCAAAGAGGATGCCCAGGACTATCGATATATGCCCGACCCCGATATTCCACCGATTGTTCTAGGGGAAGACGAAATACGAGCAATTCAAGAATCTGTTCCACGTCTGCCGGCAAGTTATCGTCAGGCTTGGCAGTCGCTGTCGCTTGATCCGTCGGTCGTCCAGTCTCTACTCGCAAACCCTAGCTATGCACTTTTGATAGCGACTATTCAAGAAGTAGCTGGTGATACACTTGCTCGCCGTGTAGCTCATTGGTTTTCGAGCGCTGTCTCTCAGTCGCAAGAAGAAGAGGCGATTATTGCAAGCAACTTTGTGCCTGAGGGCTATATTGAACTTGCGCAAATGGTTGAAGACCAAGAACTTTCTAGCACTGCCGCAAAGGATGTCTTCCACGCGTTGCTTACTAGTGAGTTAACGCCTCGGCAGATTGCTGAAGAAAAGAACTTATTGCAAATGAGCGATGAGTCGGCCTTGAAAGAGATAGTGCGCGCGGTCGTTGACGACCCTGCCTCGACGCAGTCAATAACTGACATAAAGGCCGGGCAGGAAAAGGCAATTGGCTACTTGGTTGGACAGGTCATGAAACGTTCTGCTGGAAAGGCCAATCCGTCGATCGCGCAGGCGCTTATAAAAGCCGAGCTCGACGCACGGTAAGGTTAAGCCGTTTGCTATTTGCCAATAAATGGTAGTACAATAGAACTGTAATATACCTTAACGACCCAAGGAGCAACATATGAGTACGGCAGCTGAAATATTGGTAATAATCGTTTCATCATTTCTCGCAATATTTCTTATTATCTCTATAATTCTTGGTATCTATCTTATTAAACTCTCGGCACAAATTCGCCGTGTGACAAAGTCTGCGCAGTCGACTGTCGATGACATTGGTTCAACGTTTTCTAATATTAGTAAAGTTATTTCACCGGTATTTGTTGGTGAAGTTATCGGAAGAATAATGAAGAAGTATACCAATAAGAAAGGGTCAAAATAATGGCTAGGAAATCATCTGGAAAGATCGCACTTGTAGCAACAATTGGAACTGCATTAGGCGCAGCCGCGGGCTTTGTTGCCGGCATGCTAACTGCTCCCAAAAGTGGCAAAGAAATTCGTACAGACATTAAAGATGTAACCAAAAAGGCAAGCGATGAAGTCGTGACCGAGGCAGAAAAGCTGAAGAAGAACGTAGAAACCCGTGCCCAAGATGCTCAGAAAAAGGCCGAAGAAGTCAAGGGGCGTGTTGAGCAAGCTGTTGAAGGCGCTCAAAAAGGCTACAACAAGAAGCCGTCATCGTCATTGAAAAAGAAACTAACTAAGTAGTTATTAAGAGTTTTTCATAACGTGCGCAGAATAACCCGAAAGATTGAAGCAGATAGAGAAGCTGGCGCTAGGCGCGGGCTTCTTGAAGAGCTGTATAGCGATTTTTATTCTAATCGCCGGAAAGTGTACCAGATCAACTTCATGCGCGGTATATTTTTCGGTGTTGGAAGCGTTGTAGGTGGTACATTGGTAGTGACTTCCGTGTTGGCGGTTCTTGGTATCTTGACCGACGTCCCCGGATGGTTCGGTGAGTTTATACAATTTGTTGTCGATTCTGTGCGACAATCAAACACCCAGTAGCATCTTTTACTACACTTTGGCAAAGCTTTTTAAGGTATACTAGGACGTAACCATGGGGGTTACTAAAGACACAAAACAGGTAGTAGATTCAGGCATTGATGCGTCTGACTATGTTCACCTGCATAACCATACTCATCACAGCCTTCTTGATGGCTTAACCAAGATACCGGCACTTATTGACCGTGTTCGCGATTACGGCATGGAAGCGGTCGGTATAGCCGACCATGGAACAATGTCAGGTATCATTGAGTTTTATAAGGCAGCCAAAGCTGGTGGCATAAAGCCCGTTTTGGGTATGGAGGCTTATGTTGCGTCGCGCTCGCGATTTGATCGTGATCCACAAAAAGACAGAGCACGGTACCACTTAACCATCTTGGCTATGAATAATCAGGGATACCAAAACCTTATGCGCTTGAGTTCCAGGGCCAACCTGGAGGGTATGTACTATAAGCCGCGCGTTGACCGAGAGTTGCTTGAGGAATATAGCGAAGGACTTATTATTATGTCTGGCTGTGCAAGTGGTGAAATAAGCGAGAGCTTGCGCGCCGATAACTACAACGAAGCGCGAGCGGTCGCCGAGTGGTATAAGTCAATTTTCGGCGATAGATATTATCTTGAGCTGCAAGACCATGGTCATCCAGACGCTCCGTCGCCATGGGATGTGCAGATTAAAATTAACGATGGTCTCATGAAGCTCTCGAAAGAGTTGTCTATTCCGCTTGTTGTAACCAGTGACGGGCACTATCTATCTCACGACGACCAAGCTGCGCACGAGGTGTTGCTGTGCGTTGGAACCGGCGCATTCTTGTCGGATGAAAAACGTATGTCGCTTAAGGAGTTTGAGCTACACGTTACGGACCCACGCGAGATAATTTCTCGTTGGGGAAAGACATGCCCGGAAGCAGTGAAGAACACTCGCATAATCGCCGACCGTTGTAACGTCGAGCTTGATCTTGGTAACATTCTTATTCCAACATTCCCGACGCCCGAAGGTCACAATGAAAAGACTTACCTCGATGTTCTGGTCTTCCAGGGTCTTTTGCAGCGATACGGTGACATGAGCCTCGAGGACGCCGGTAAGTTATCTATTGATGAAGCGCGAGCGAAACTCCCAGAGCATGTCTTGCAACGGGCCGACTACGAACTTGGTGTTATCGATAGCATGGGGTTCAACGGTTACTTCCTCATCGTTCAGGATTTTATTAACTGGGGTAAAGAGCGTGGAATAATTTTTGGTCCAGGACGTGGCTCGGCGGCTGGGTCAATTATCTCGTACGCGGTGCGCATCACTGAACTCGACCCGCTGAAGTACGACCTTCTCTTCGAGCGTTTCTTAAACCCTGACCGTATTAGCATGCCCGATGTCGACATCGATATTCAGGACACTCGTCGGGATGAGGTTATTGCTTATTGTACAGAGAAATATGGGGCTGATAGGGTTGCAAACATTGTGACGTTTGGAAAAATGGCCGCACGAGCGGCGGTGCGCGACGTTTCGCGTGTTTTGCAGGTGCCGTATTCCGAGAGCGATCGTTTGGCTAAGCTCGTACCTCCGCCGGTTCAGGGCCGACATATTCCACTCGAGAAGAGTATTGTTGATGACACCGAGCTTCGACGAGAGTATGAGACAAACCCAATTGCGAAGAAGGTTTTTGACCTCGCAATACAACTCGAGGGTACAATTCGAAGCCATGGTGTGCACGCCGCTGGGGTGGTGATTGCTCCGGACGATATTGTTAAATATACCCCGGTTGAAATGTCGCAAAAGGGAGTAGTCGCAACGCAGTATCCAATGGGTCCGGTTGAAGAGATTGGTCTGCTTAAGATGGACTTTTTGGGACTGTCTAACCTAACCATCGTTAACAATGCGCTGCGTATCATCAAAAAAGTTCATGGAAACGATATTGACCTTGCGAAGATTCCTTTGGACGATACGGAGACGTACGAGCTTTTCCAGCGTGGTGACACGACCGGTGTATTCCAGCTTGAATCGGCAGGAATGAAGCGGTATCTTAAAGAATTGAAGCCGACGGTATTTGAAGATATCGTCGCTATGGTTGCTTTGTATCGTCCTGGGCCAATGCAGTTTATAGATGAGTTTATTAAGCGAAAACACGGTGAGCGTGAAATTACCTACGCCCACCCTAAAATGAAGGACGCTCTCGAAAATACGTATGGTATTCTTGTTTATCAAGAGCAGGTTATGCAGATTTCAAAAGACCTCGCTGGCTTTACTGGCGGGGAGGCCGACACGCTTCGTAAGGCTATTGGTAAAAAGTTGGTTGATGTCATGGCTAAGATGAAAACGAGGTTTATTGAAGGTGCGATTGAGACTTCTGGGGCAGATAGAAAAGAAATGGAGATTTTCTGGAAGCAACTTGAAGACTTCGCGGCCTATTGTTTTAACAAGTCGCACGCAGCGTGCTATGGACTTATATCTTACTGGACAGCGTACCTTAAGGCGCATTATCCAGAGGCGTTCATGGCGGCACTCATGACCAGTGACGCTAGCGACATCGATCGACTAGCTATTGAGATTAACGAATGTAAGCATATGGGCATAAAAGTACTATCGCCAGATGTCAACGAAAGCTACGTTGAGTTCGCGGTTGTTCCCGATAGGAAACAGATTCGTTTCGGTATGGCAGCAGTGAAGGGCGTAGGCACCTCGGTCGTTGAAGAGATTTTGCGAGCCCGTGAAGATGGTCCATTCGCTAGTGTCGAGGACTTTGCGAAACGAGTGTCTAGTCGACGGGTTAACAAAAAGGCCTGGGACTCACTTATAAAAACGGGTGCTTTTGACGCTCTTGGTGATAGATCTGACCTACTGTTTAACCTAGAAACACTGCAGGCTTTTGCATCAAAGCTACAAAAAGAAGCGTTGAGTGGACAAATAGACATATTTGGTGGCATGTCAGACGATACGTCGATACAGCCAACGGTCGCCATGATGGATGCACCGGTCAAGCACACCGAAAAGGAGCGCTTAGCTTGGGAGCGAGAGCTGCTAGGGCTGTATATCAGTGCGCATCCGCTCGATAACTATGATGCGTACTTTGAAGAGCAGACACTTGCTCTATCTGAAATTACTGCCGATGCCGATGGGCAGTCGGTGACGATTGGCGGTATCATTTCGGCGGTTCGTTCTATTGTGACAAAAAGTGGCACGAAAATGGCCTTTGTAAAAATTGAAGATAAAACACACGAGACTGAAATTATTGTGTTTCCAAACCTTTACGAACAGCTATCGACACAATTGGTGCAGGACAGTGTTGTGCGGGCAACGGGTAAGGTGTCAGCTAGAGATCGCGATGGAAATATCACCGGAGACGTCAAACTTATTGCCGATGCCTTCGAGATTATTAGCGACGACGAGTTAAATTCGTACGAGTCGAACGGCGCGAAGATGAAGAAACCCACTGGTAAGGTTAGGGGTAGGCGAGCGCCGCGTCCGCAAAAAGCGCAGCCCGCCACTGTGAGCCCAGCACCAGTAGTAGTTGAGCAGAAACCACTAAAGACGCTGTACGTACATGTGAAAAATCCTGACGATCAAGGCTCGCTTGTATCACTAAGAGAAACCTGTGGCAACCATATAGGTCAAAGCGATGTTGTGTTGGTGCTCGGTGAGAACAAACAGTCGGCAATTAAAATGCCGTTTCGAGTTGATGAGAATGATGCACTCGTTGGGTCACTGGTTAAACTACTCGGTGAGGACGCGGTCGTCTTTAAGTAGACGAGCGCAGGGCGTACAGGGCAATACCGGCCGCAACGCTTACGTTTAGTGATTCTTTCCTACCGTATTGTGAAATTTCAATAACGTCATCGCATTCGGCCAGTAGCTGTGGCTCTATGCCGTTTACTTCTTCGCCTATGATCAGAGCTACGGGTTGTCGAAGAGAGTATTTTGTGAGTGGTATACTTTGCTCGGATTGTTCAAGAGCAACGATTTGATAGCCTTCTTCGCGCAATGCATCGAGCGGTGGCGTTTGCGTGTAAACAAAAGGAACCATCGTTTCCGTGCCGAGCGCCGTTTTATGTATTTGATCAGTCAACTTCCGTGCAATGTGTGGGATTCTAGGGTCGCCGTCGTAGGTCGGATATGGCGTGTAGCCGCTTAGAATAATTTTTCCTACACCAAAACATTCGGCGCTCCGAAATAGCGCACCGACGTTATGCGTCGAACGGATATTGTGGGCAATAAGTATGATATCTGGCATGTAGGGGTATTATACCACTATAAAATGCTTACGTTTCTTGCTATTATTAGAGCTAGTGGACGAAGATCGAAACCAGACGCGAGCCAGAGATAAGGACGAAGAGACTACCCAGCAACGGGCGGCGATACTTGGTATTCCTTATCTTGATACCCGTCAAATCGAGTCAACACTTCCGTTAATCAAGGATGTGCTGGATGTCGATATTATGCACCGAAATCGCATTCTTCCGCTTGTTGCCGGTGGCGATTCTGCTGCGTGGCAATTTGGTATTACGACACAATCTCCACAATCGGCTATGAAAGAGCTCCGCGAAAAGTACACTGCGCTTGCGCAGAATGTGCAATTTTTCTTGATTAGTCAGTCTGGCTACCGCGCTCTAATGCTCCGCTACGACCCGCCGGTGCAGGTAACCTATGACGATATTACTATTGCCAACGATGGAGACAGCGAAACTATCGAACAGGTAAGCAAAACGCTTAATTCTGTCGGAAGCGACGAAGTGTTTGACTACCTACTTGACCAGGCAGATAGGCTTGGGGCAAGCGACATCCACATCGAGAATCAACGAGAGCACATTCGCATTCGCATGCGCATAGATGGCGCGCTTCACCCGGTGGCGACGCTTGAATCGGACAGATATCGGGTTATTCTTGGAGCGCTCGCTTCAAGGGCGAATGTGTCAACGGCCTCAACAGAACCGCAATCGGGACATATGCAGAAGGAAATTACTCGCGAAGGCGCAACGCATCTTCTTAACATGCGTATTGAGCTCGTTCCGACAATGTATGGCCAAGACGCGGTTATTCGCTTATTCAATTATGACGAGTCGATGCTAAATCTCGATAGACTTGGCATTGACACCGATGAGAGGGCAGCGATTGATGAAATCGTTAGTCACCCTCGAGGTATGGTGCTGATGGTTGGACCAACAGGAAGCGGTAAGTCGACGACACTTTACAGTATGATTAACCAGTTAAATAGCCCAGACAGAAAAATTATCGCTCTTGAAGACCCTGTTGAGTTTGGCGTAACCGGTGTTTCGCAGATTCCTGTCGACACAACAGGTGGGCAGAGTTTCGCAGACTATTTACGCTCGGTGCTACGTCTTGACCCCGATATCGTCATGGTCGGTGAGATTCGCGACGCCGATACCGCGCGCACAGCAATTCAAGCATCTATCACTGGACACCTTGTTCTATCGACTTTCCATGCCAACAATACAGCCGCGGCCTTTAGCCGGATGATTGATCTTATTGGCGTAAACCCAATTTTCAGTACCGCGATTCGTCTACTCGTTGCTCAACGTTTAGTTCGACGGTTAGACGATACGACGAAAGAAGCATACGAACCTGATGATGCAACCAAGCAATGGATTCGTGATCAACTGGCTAATCTTCCTGAACATGTTAAAAAGCCTGACCTTGAGAACATTAAGCTGTATAAGCCTGTAAAATCAGAGGCATCACCCTTTGGTTATAGTGGTAGAGTTGTCATTATGGAGCAGATGGTTGTTGGTGAAGAAGTGCAGAAATTCCTTCGAGGTGACATTGCCGAAGTTGATGCCGGATCTATCGAGAAGGCGGCGCGAGCCGGTGGTATGGTGACCCTTATGGAGCGGGGCTTATTGGCGGTGCTTCGTGGCGATACGACTCTTGAAGAGATAAACCGCGTTATATAGGGCGTAACCCCTTTAAATTATTCAAAAGGTATGCTATAGTTGATATTCGATTGCTATAGTAAATAATAAAGCGAGATGATAATGAGTTTTCAGCTAATCCAAAGTGTGAACGACAAACAACGGAAGAGTTCTGTTGTTGAGGTGAAGAGCGGCGATACCGTTCGTGTTCACCAAAAAATTAAAGAAGGTGCTAAAGAGCGTATCCAGATATTTGAAGGTGTGGTTATTCGGGTTGACCGAGCAAAGTCACACACTACTCGCATTACTGTGCGAAAAGTTGCCAGTGGCATTGGTGTCGAGAAAAGTTTCTTGGTGCACAACCCACTTGTTGAAAAGATTGAAATTGTACGTCGATCGAAAGTTCGCCGAAATTACCTATCTTACCTTCGTGAACGAAGTGGTAAAAGTGCTCGCCTTAAGGCAGTTAACTTTGACCGTGAAGGCGTTAACGATGTTACTGATCCACACGCCGAAGAAGAAGCGCTTCGTCTAAAGGAAGCTGCTCGTGAAGAGGCTGAGGCTAAGGCTGCAGCTAAAGAGGCCGAAGAGGCTGAACTAGCAAAGAAACAGGCTGAAGTCGAAGCGCGACACGCTGAAAGCTAAAATGAACATCTTGAAAACGCCCGGCCAAGCGGGCGTTTTTTATTTCCCTTCAGCAACGTACAATAGAGTAATGATACTCGGGATAGATGAAGTTGGACGCGGTCCATGGGCGGGTCCTTTGGTTGTTGGGGCTGTTGTGCTTCGTGACGGCGTGGCTATCGAAGGGCTGACCGATAGTAAGAAATTGTCGGCGAAGAAGCGAGTTCTTATTGCCGAGCGCATTAAAACGCAGGCGGTTGATTGGTCGCTTGGCTGGGTGCCGGCTGAAGAGATTGATGAGCTTGGGCTTTCGGCTGCCTTGCGACTGGCCACGGTCCGCGCGGTAGAGGAAATCACTCAGCCATATGATGAAATAATTATTGATGGAACGATGAACCTGCTTGACGGAACATCGAAGGCCGGTATGGTCACGACGCTCAAGAAGGCCGACCTACTTATACCAAGCGTCTCGGCTGCATCTATCGTTGCAAAGGTCGCCAGAGACGAGTACATGGCTTCTCAGGATAGTGTCTACCAAGGGTATAGTTTTGCGGCACATGTTGGATATGGTACAAAGGCTCATGCTACTGAAATTGAGACTTACGGGCTGACACCGCTTCACCGGCGCTCGTTTGCGCCAATTGCAAAATATGCTGGATTGTCTAAGCCCGCGAGTATTTCGTCCCTTCGTACCTCCGGGGCAAAGGCAGAAGATAGGGTTCAGGCGTACTTTGAGTCGCAAGGCTATGAAATTGTTGCCCGAAACTGGCGTACTAAATGGTGCGAAATTGATATCATCGCTCAAAAAGGTGGTGAATTATTCTTTGTAGAAGTAAAGTATCGGAAAAACAATTCAGCAGGTGGAGCAGCCAGTGCTATAGATGCAAGAAAGCTTCAACAGATGCATTTTGCGGCGGAGCTGTATATTTCCTTGAGCCCAAAGCAGACCGGCGGGGTCCGCTTAGTTGCAGCGCTGGTCGATAATGGAGCTGTGCGCTTACTGTCTTTTGAGTAGAGCCTGGCGGACTGCATCGCCATCACGCTCAATAAGCTCAATCCTTCCGTCAAGTTCGGTGATGCCAAGAGCGATGTTTCGCTTTAGCACGACATCGTCTTTGAACGGAGCGAAAAACTCGATGTATTCATCGCGCTGTTTTCGTGTATAAAGTGAGCCTGCGATGTAGCGTGGGAAGGAATCGAAGTTTGCGTCGCCCTTAAAAGCGTTTTGCACCCATGGCCAATTGTCGCGTATCCATTGCCACATGTAGTCACGGGCGTATCGGTTGCGAAGTAGTCCGACAAACCAATAGCTAAAGTCTTGGGGGCGAATAAGTTTTGTGTCCTTAAGGAGTGCTGCTAGTCGAGCTATTGTCCCGTCGTCTTTTGTTGCAGTTAGTCCAGACGTTATATCGTCCTTAAGCCCTACGTGTGATGTTGCCGCATAGGTTTTCAGGAGGAAGTCAATAACATCAGAATTCGTGGCCTGCTTAACGACTGCTCCTAGAATAAGTGATCGAAGCTCAGGATCGAGTGCCTCGAGGTCTGTCACCTGATAGCGACGCTGGGCTTCGTTGGTAACAGTTGTATCTTCGCTATAAAGCATGAGACCGATGATAAGACTTCGCAGTTTAGTGTCTTCCTCGGGTTCATTTTCTTGGGGGTCCCATTTAAGTCGCGCATACTGCACAGAGGCTATCGAGCCGACAAGTTGACGCAGTTTTTGTTCACTAGCTTCGTCTGTTTGGACGAACTTCTTTAGTTCGGCGATAGCAAGCGCGACCATACTCCAAACCGCTTCGTTCTCTTCGTTTTTGAATTTTTCGATGAGTGGAATGAGTGACACGGCTGACATCCTTCCCGACTGAATCAGTAGAGTGCTTTCGTGGAGAAAATGGAGTTTGTCCAATGTCGGAATATCGTCGAACTGGGCCATTATTGTTTCACGCGTTGCTTCGTCGTACTGGGTAATATAGTGCGAAGTTCCACTACTATTAAATCGCAATGGTGACGTATGAGACCGTGTGACTTTTACCTGTTTTTCGCTTAACGTTTCTGGCATTTCACCGCAGGTTGAATGAAGTGGAATAGGCCACAGTGCCTTTGACTCGCGATGAGGACCTATAAAGAATTGTTCTTGAGAGATAGTAACTTCAGAGTCGTTTTGCGAAACACTAACCACAGGGTAACCGGGTTGCGTCATCCAAGTATTCATAAGGTCAGGGACGTTTTTACCGCTTGCTTCGCCGAGTGCAGTCCAAAGATCATCGGCCGAGGTGTTCTCATAGGCGTGTTGCTTGAAGTAGGCAGATAATCCAGCTCGAAAGGCGTCGTCGCCAATGTAGGCCTGGAGCATCCGCAGCAATCGACCACCTTTGGCGTAAACAATTGAGGGGTCAAATAATGTGCTAATTTCGTCAGGGTGATGAACGTCACTTTGGATAGCCTGAACACCGTCAAGGGCGTCACGGCGAAGAGCGCTAATAACCTCTGTTGTAGCGTGGTCAAACCAAACATCCCAGGTTGGTTCAAGGGCATCGATGGCAATGTATTCCATCATGTTGGCAAAGCTTTCGTTTAACCAGAGGTCGTTCCACCATTTCATTGTTACGAGGTTACCAAACCACTGATGGCTTAGCTCATGGGCAATAACGGTTGCGGCATAGCGCTTATCGGCTAACGAGGTTGTTGCTGGTTCTGCCAGAAGGGCACTTTCTCGGTAAGTAATAAGTCCCCAGTTCTCCATGGCGCCAGATGAAAAGTCGGGCAGGGCAACATGGTCTGATTTCGGAAGCGGGTAGGGAACACCGAAATAATCATCGAAGAAGTCAATAGTGCGGATAGCGATGTCTAAGCCGAAGTCGAGACTAGCAGCAGGCTGGGCTGGCGTAGCCCATAGGTTAACCTCAACGCCGCTTTTTGTTTGTGCGGTTTTCTTTTGCAGTTCGCCAACCACCCAAGCGATAAGGTATGTGCTCATGCGCGGTGTCGTATCGAACGTAGTCGTGAGCAGTTCACCTTCTGCTTCTTGGTGCTTAACTGGCATATTTCCAAGAACAGTAACACCTTCTTCAGTAATGAGTGTAACGTCGAATTTAGCTTTTGCTTCAGGCTCGTCTATGCAAGGAAAGGCTTCGCGAGCGTAGTGACTTTCGAACTGGGTGGCCAGCAACTCTTTCTTTTGTCCATTGTAATCGTAGTAGCAAGGGTAAATGCCGTGCATGGGGTCAGATATAACGCCAGAGAACGATACAACGATTTTGTGATCGCCAGGTTCAAGCGACGGTGCGTGAATGACAAGTTCATCGTGGTCATCGTGAGACCATGTTGTTTCCTTGCCGTCGTATAGTACATTGGTGATGTCTAGATCTTTGGCGTGAAGACGCAAATCTTTGGCCCCTTCAAGGACGGCACCGTCAATAGTCACTTCACCGTGAAAACGTCGATCCTTTCGTTCAAGTGTGACGGACAGTTGATAGTGGTCGGGTCGAAAGGCCCTATTGAGACGAGAAACTGATTGCATGTCTTTCATTGTAACAAAGTTAAGAAAGAGCTGTCATAGTAATAGCATGAGAAGACGAAGAAATGTCGCCGCTGCTACGCTGCTCGTTGTTATTGGGGGCATCCTAACGTTTATTTCACCTCAAATTGTACATGAGCTTATTGGTGAGATCGAAACGGCAACCTTAGGTGAACAGGTTGCAGATGGACCAGCGATGATCGCACTAGAAGAACTTGAAGTGAAGGGTCGGGCTCCAAAAACAGGCTACTCGCGGGGTGAGTTTGGCGATGGGTGGGCGACAGTTCTTGGTTGTACGACGCGAAACATCATTTTGCACCGTGACCTTGATAGCGCGGTTGTTGACGACGAGTGTCGAGTCGTAAGTGGTACGCTGCAAGATACTTATACGGGCGAGACGATTGTTTTTAGCATCGAAAACGCATCGACAATACAAATCGATCACGTCGTTGCGCTGTCCGATGCTTGGCAAAAGGGCGCTCAGCTGTTGTCGGCCGAGCAGCGACGCCGACTAGCTAATGATCCACTCGAGCTTCTGGCTGTTTCTGGTCCGGCAAATCAACAAAAGGGCGATGCCGATGCCGCAACTTGGCTTCCCAGCAACAAGCCCTTTCGCTGCCAGTACGTTGCTCGTCAAATAGCCATCAAAAAGAAGTATCGTTTATGGGTTACGGAGGCCGAGAAGACCGCTATGACGAAGGTGCTATCTAGGTGTCCAGAGGAGCCTATTCCTGGCAGCTAACTTTACAAATTAACAATTGTTTGCTATAATGAAGCATAGTACATTTTCCGGCCGGCAGGTCGGACTTTTTCATAATAAGAGAGGAAACAGTCAACATGGACGAATTAAACCTAAAACAGCTCACCCTTGCGGTTCGCACAATCGCAGAAGAGAAAAACCTTCCAGAAGAGACCGTTCTTGCGGTTATCGAGCAGGCTATTGCTGCTGCGTGGCGCCGTGACCACGGCGAGCGAGATCAAGAAGTTCGTGCAGAGCTTAACGTCAATGACGGTACCGCCGAAGTTTTCGTTGGCCGCGAGGTTGTTGAACTTGTCGGAAGTGACAGCTACGAGATAAGTCTCGAGGACGCGCGTAAAGTTAAGAAAGACGCCGAGCTCGGTGACATCATTGAAGAAAAGCATACGGTCGAAAGCTTTGGTCGTGTGGCGGCGCAAACTGCGAAGCAAGTTGTTCTGCAGCGGCTTCGCGAGGCTGAAAGAGAAGTCGTTCTTGCTGAATATGAAGATAAAATTGGAACTGTCGTGAACGGCACAGTCCAGCGAGTCGAGCCACGAGTCGTTCGGGTTGAAGTTGGCAAGGCCAGCGGTATTTTGCCACAAAGCGAGCAAATTCAAGGTGAATTCTACAGCGTTGGGTCTCGTATTAAGGTATTCATTAAGGATATCGAGCGCGAAAACCGCGGTCCACAACTTATTTTGAGTCGTGGCAATGAGGCATTTATTGAATACCTGTTCCGTCAGGAAGTTCCTGAACTTGAATCTGGTGCAGTTGAAATTAAGGGTATTGCCAGGGAATCTGGTCGTCGCACGAAACTTGCTGTTGCAAGTACCGTTCCTGGCGTTGACCCGGTCGGAACCTTCGTTGGTGGCCACGGTACTCGTGTTCAGGCGGTTATGAACGAAGTGGGAAGCCAAGAGAAGATCGACATCGTCACCTTTGACGAATCAAAAGAACAGTTTATTAAAAACGCATTGAGTCCTGCTGAAGTCAGCAAGGTTGAGATTGATGAAGGTCAGAAGCGAGCGAAGGTGTTTGTAGCTGAAGACCAGCAGTCAATCGCTATTGGCCGTGGTGGACAAAACGTTCGCCTCGCAAGCCGTCTTACAGGTTATGAGCTTGATATCGAACAGGTTGTTCCGACTAAGCCAGTAGAGAAACCACGCAAGAACATCGAAGATAGCCTCTTGAGCGCCGTTGAAGAAGCCTCGTCCGACGACAATTAGCACTCTATTGACTCGAGTGCTAATTTTATGTACCATAAGAGTACACATATGATGCGCGAAATAGACACTTGCGCTTTTCACATAGGAGGATAGATAATAGCTATATGACAGATGACTTCGCGGAATTCATCTCACATCTTACCGATAACGCTCGGACTAGCTTGCATCATGCAACCCTTATTGCTCAGGGTTATGGGAGCAGCTACATAGGCACTGAACACTTGCTGCTTGGAATTATGGCTCAAGGTGCTTCTGTTGGTGCGAAAATTCTTGCCGATGCCGGTGTGACTCTCGACAGAGCGCAGACTGCTCTCGACGCCGTTCCGGTTATTAATGGTTTCACCCCTGGGGTCATGACAAAAAGCCTTAGCGAGACAGCGAAGCTAACCTTGAAGATGAGTTGGGACGCTGCTCAAGAGTTTCATCACGAGCACCTTGGCACCGAACATATCCTTTATAGCCTCTTGTCTCAAAAGAATGCGCGAGCGACCGTACTGCTTCGTGATATGAATATTGACACCTCTGAGGTTCTTGCGGAACTTGAGGATTTTCTTGATCGTCAAAAAGAGACGCATTACCATGTCGAAGAAGGTGAACGACCGACCCGACAACCTGGACAGCGGGGCGCCCTTGGCGTATTCGGCACCGATTTAACAGCCCGAGCCAAAGAAGGCGCTCTTGACCCAGTTATAGGTCGTGGTGATCAAGAGGAGCGATTGGTAACTATTTTGAGTCGCCGAACGAAAAACAACCCTGTACTTATTGGTGAGCCTGGTGTTGGTAAAACGGCTATCGTAGAAGGGCTTGCACAGCGTATAGCTAGCGAAAACGTGCCAGAGCATCTACTAGACAAGAAGCTGATCCAGCTTGATCTTACGGGTATGATTGCAGGTACAAAATACCGTGGGGAATTCGAAGAGCGTTTGAAGAAAGTTATAGGAGAAGTGGTTGAACAGAAGAACATTATTCTGTTTATTGACGAACTCCATCTATTGGTTGGAGCCGGGGCTGCCGAAGGAGCGCTCGATGCTGCAAATATTCTCAAGCCAGCACTCGCTAGAGGTGAAATTAGACTTATAGGAGCAACGACGCTTGATGAATATCGCAAGCACATAGAAAAAGATCGTGCTCTCGAACGTCGGTTCCAGACAATTGTTGTCCCAGAGCCGAGCCTCAAAGACACAAATGCCATTTTGAAAGGGCTGAAGCCACACTACGAAAAATATCACGGGGTCACTATTAGTGATGAGGTTATTGAAAACGTTGCGTACATGGCGGACCGCTACATTAGTGAGCGCTACATGCCAGATAAAGCAATCGATGTTATAGACGAGGCTGCTGCTCGGCTTCGTGTAAAATCGGGCCACAAACCAAGTAGAGTGCGTGACTATGTGAAGCAGCTTAAGGCGCTGAACGACAAGATGGACGACGCCGTGATTAGTGAAGACTACGAACGAGCCGCACTTTATAAGACGCGCATTAGTCAATTGCAGCAGAAGCTCGATGAATCGCGAGAAGAGTACGAAAAGAAAACACCGATTGTATTAACAGACGACGATGTTGCCCGGGCGGTTGCGACTATAACGGGTATTCCTGTTAAGCGCGTACAACGCTCTGAGGCAACGTTGTTGCGTAAACTCGAGCAACACATCGGTAAGTACGTTGTAGGCCAGCAAGAGGCCGTTGAGAAGGTCGCGCGCGCCGTTCGTCGTAGCAGAAGCGGCGTCGCAACTAGTAAGCGCCCTATCGGGTCATTCATCTTTATGGGTCCAACCGGTGTTGGAAAAACTGAACTTGCGAAGGTTTTGGCGCGCGAGGTCTTCGGCAGTGACGATGCGCTTATAAAAATTGACATGAGCGAATTTGGAGAACGCCACAACACCAGCCGATTGCTTGGTGCACCGGCCGGCTATGTTGGGTATGATGACGGTGGTCAGTTGACGGACAAGATTCGTCGTCAGCCGTATAGCGTCGTGCTATTTGATGAGATAGAGAAGGCTCACCCAGAGGTATTCCATCTTCTACTGCAGATTCTTGAAGACGGTACACTGACCGACGCCAAAGGCCGAAGTGTCGATTTCACTAATGCAATCATCATCCTTACCAGTAACCTAGGAGCAGACAGCCTTGCAAAAGAAGCTAGTCTTGGTTTCCGCGCGATGTCTTCGTCTGACGAAAAGCATCTCGATGAAGTTCATAGAGAAAATAGTGTTGCGACTCGAAAAGCTCTCGAGCGCGTGGTGCGCCCCGAGCTGATTAACCGGTTTGACGCCATAGTGACATTCCGAGCATTAACGCGACGTCAGGTTGGTAAAATATTCAACAATCTGGTTTCGGAGTTGCAAGACCGATTGGTTCGTAAAGGTGTTCACCTAGTTATAACTCCGTCTGCTAAGAAGACAATTATTAACGAAGGCTACGACGAGACGCACGGAGCTCGACCGCTTCGTCGAGCTTTGCAGGACTTACTTGAGCATAAAATTGCCGACGGTATATTGTCGGGTGAATATGAAAAGGGAACGGTGCTAACTGCTCGTTCTCGCAATGGAGAGATATACCTTGATGTCACGCACGAAGAGTAGCCAGTTTACGCTAATTGCCTCGATCATTTCTGGGGCCGTTATCCTAGCTTTTGCTAGCTGGATGTTCCTTAACCGGCAGTTCGTTTCCGACACAGTCGTGACTCTGTTCTATCAACCTTCATCAAGTGTTCGGGCTATTGAAGACCGGGTCGCTTTCACGGGTGATGGAAAGCTAATATTTTTCGCCACACAGCCTGAAGTACTAGACGCCGACTCGTTCAATGAACGGTGCCCAAGGCAAGAGGTGCAAAATCCGATTCTTGGGTGCTATGTAGGTGATGACCGAATATATATCTACAGCATCACCAATGAAGACCTTGAGGGTATAGAGGAGGTCACGGCGGCTCACGAGATGCTTCATGCGGCCTGGAAGCGCCTCGACACTAAGCAGCGAAAAGAGCTTGAGCCCGAGCTTCATCGAATATACGAAAGTATGTCGGATAGTGAGCTAAAGCAGCGAATGGAGTATTACGAACGGACACAACCGGGTGAGTTTTATAACGAACTCCACTCAATTATTGGCACCGAAGTTGAGGTCGTTGGCGAGGAGCTTGATACGTACTATGCTCGCTATTTTGAAAATCGACAAGCAGTTATTGGCTTTTACTATCAGTACGATGCTGTATTCCAAGAGCTAGAAGATCAAACCGATTCTTTGTATAAACAAATGCAAGCCCTGGGCGAGAGTATTATGGCGCAACGGTCTGAATATGACGTAAAGCTCGCCTCACTGTCTGCAGACATTAATGTGTTTAACAGCAGAGCCGATAATGGTGACTTTGCTTCAGAGCAGGCGTTTTATAGCGAACGAGCTCAACTTATGCAACGCTCGAATCTTCTTGACGCCGATCGGAGAGCTCTAAATGGCGACATCGATGCTTACAACGACCTACGGGAACGGTACATTATTGTAGCGGCTCAACTTGAACGCTTGGATAGAAGTGTAGATAGTTTTCAAGCTATTAACTCGGCACCGACTCTGACGCAATAACTGACGCGTAGGTGGTATACTACAGAGAGATATGGGAAAAACTAGAACACAGTTTATTTGTCAGCAATGCGGCGCTTCATATGGTAAATGGGTGGGACGTTGTGAAAATTGTAATGAATGGAACAGCCTTGTCGAGCAAGAAGCAACTAGTATTGCAAAATCTTCAGTATCAAAAGCAGGAGAGTCTGGCAAGCCGGTATCATCTAAGTCGATCCATGAAATAAGTGCCGAGAAAAAACAGCCGAGAGTATTAACCGGCATCGAAGATTTGGACTTGGTTATGGGCGGAGGAATTGTGCCCGGGGCAGTAACTTTGCTGGCTGGACAGCCGGGTATCGGGAAAAGTACACTTCTTTTGCAGATTACTGCGTATATCGCTCAAACACTCCCTGTTTTATACGTGAGCGGTGAAGAGTCATCTGAACAAATTGCTCTTCGGGCTTCTAGGCTTGGCGCAGATACACACGATCTACTGGACATAGCCGCGAGCACCAGCGCAAACGATATTGCCGCATCTATTAGACGCGGAAAGCACTCACTAGTTGTAGTAGACTCTATTCAAACACTCGGTATCGATGAGCTAACCAGCGCGCCGGGAACAGTAAGCCAAATAACCGGCAGTAGCAATGTGCTTATTCGTGCCGCAAAAGCAGCCGGTGTCGCTGTTATTCTGGTTGGTCACGTAACCAAGGAGGGAAGTATTGCTGGACCGAAAGTCCTTGAACATCTTGTTGATGTTGTATTGCAGTTCGACGGTGACCGCTACGGTGGGTTCAAAATGGTCCGTGCTGTTAAAAACCGATTTGGCGCAACCAGCGAAGCGGCTATATTTGAGATGGAAGATGAGGGCCTGCGAATTGTAAAGAATCCCTCAGCGGTTCTACTCGCTGAACGACAATCGGCTGACGGCTCGGTTGTCCTTGCGACACTCGAAGGCAATCGCCCGCTTCTCGTTGAGATACAGGCGCTTGTGAATCCGACCAGTTTCGGGTATCCTAAGCGTACGGCAAGTGGTTTTGATCTTAATCGACTTACTCTTCTTATAGCGGTGCTTGAAAGAAGAACTAAGCTAAACTTATCAGATAAAGATATCTATATAAATGTCGTTGGTGGCATTAAGCTCGATGATCGTGCCGCTGATCTTGCAATATGCATGGCAATTGCCAGCGCCGCAGCCGGGAAGCGCATTGACGAACAGACTGTTGTCTTCGGTGAAGTCGGCCTAGGGGGCGAGGTTCGTTCGGCTATAGCTCCCGAGAAACGTATTGCTGAGGCGAAGAAACTTGGTTTTACTAGGGCTATCGCGCCGAAATCATCAAAAAAATTATCATTAATATCACCTGTAGGAGATTTGCGCACAGCGCTCATTGATTACCTGCAGTAGAAAGAACAAAATATGGATTTATCATTAATTCTTTTGGCTATCATTGCCATACAAACAACATACCTTAGCGCTCGAAGGCTTATTAAGCTTCGTCGTCGTAACGGTCGTTACGTCTTTGTCGATACATCGGTACTAATTGACGGGCGAATTGTTTCGGTGGCAGAGTCCGGCTTTATACCGGGTATTCTCGCAATTCCAAGGAGCGTACTTGGAGAATTGCAGTTTCTTGCCGACAACGGCGACACCGACAAGCGAACTCGTGCTCGACACGGGCTCGATGTGGTAAGCGAACTTCAAGAACTGGGTACTGTCGAAACTATTATTTTTAACGACAGCGTTCGGGCTGAAGAGGGCGTAGATAACCGATTGCTCACGCTTGCGAAGCGCCATAAAGGGCTACTTTGTACTATTGACTACAATCTTAATAAGGTCGCCCAGGCCGAGAACCTTGTTGTCCTCAATATTAATGAGTTAGCAAAAACACTTCGCATGGCTTATCTTCCAGGCGAGAAGATGCTTCTTGAACTCACTCAAAAAGGGAATGACGGGCACCAAGCGGTTGGACATCTCGTCGATGGCACAATGGTTGTCGTTGAACACGCACACCAATTGATTGGCAAGACAGTCGAGGTAGAATTTATTCGATCGCTTCAGACTGCGGCAGGAAAGATGATGTTCGCACGTCCCACCGGTGATCGTACCACTCCGTCACAGAAGCCGAAGAGCAGTAGAGGGCGTCAGCAGACAGAACCGCGCGTAGCTAACGATACCAAGCCAGCCGATGAACCTAAAAAAGAATCACGTCCACCAAAGAAGCAACAGCCCCTACGCAAGCAACACCGTCGCAGGACACCTGAGGACAGCATGGTTGAGCTTGCCAACAAGGAATAATAGCTAGAAAGTTTTAGTAACTGCGTAGAGGGCTGAGTCTTCTGCGCTGATTGTTACGTCATGTTCGGTTATAGGGTTGTTCTCGCCTGTGTAGGTAGCGGTACATGTTATAGTTCCGCTTCCAGAGCACGTCTTGCTTAGGGCGACGCCGTTAACGACAACAGATATGTTACTTGAGCTAAGGGCGTGCGTTCCTCGTTGAACGGTGACGCTTATCGTCCATTCATCTTCGCCCTCACTGGTTGCAGATGCATTGGTGACGGTTGGCTTCGCGTCGCTACACTTATGCAGGTCGTCGTTGCCCTTCCAGTCAAAACCATCGGGTACGTTTTGATATGAATCTTTTTTGGTAACGGGGTCGGTGACCTTAATGACAGGGAACTCGACGATGGCGCTAGCTGGGGTACAGTCGGTTGCTCGTTTCTTGGAGAGTTTGTCAAATTTCAACGTCTCATTACTTTGACCTTGAGTCTTATTCCACCACGATGGGTATACTTCGCTACCAACTCGCTGGATGCCTTGTGGTTGAGCGAACCAGTCACCTGATTTCCACTTACCTTCGGGAGCGTAGACTTCTTTGTGTGCGTACTCCATGACCTTGGCGACTATAGGGCTACCTAGCGATGAGTTACCATTCTTAAGAATAGTGGTGTCTGGGTTACCAAGCCACACGCCCATAGTAAGCGCTGGACTGTAGCTCATCATCCATAGGTCCTTTGCGTTACCGCCCTTGTCTGATGTACCTGTCTTGGTGGCGGTCTTTACTCCTGGGATATGCTTTGCGGCGTAGTCCCCAAGAGCGACACTGGCGTTCACGTCACTGAGAATGTCGCTAATTATGTAGGCAGACTGTGGGTTAATGACTTGTTCTGATTCTGGGTCAGACCATTTCTTCAGAATTTCGCCATCGTTGTTCTTAGCCTCAAGGATGTTTGATTGAGGTTTATAAGCTCCACCTCGAGCAAATGTTGCATAAGCGTTGACGAGATCAACTTGCTCTACGCCACAACCACCAATTGCCGATGCAAGTCCGGCGGTTGTATCGACGCCGACTGAGCAGTAACTAGTTGCGCCAATATCACGAATTTTTTGTTGAGTTTCTTGAACCCCAGCGATGTACATTGCTTTTACGGCGGGAATGTTTCTTGACGTAGCGAGGGCGGTTCGTATACTAATAGCTCCCTTGAACGTACGATCGGCGTTCTGAAGCTTTGCGCCATAAATGTCATCAATCGGTTCATCGACAAGAATACTTCCACTGCCGTAGTTCTGCTTGCCTGAAGGCTGTTGCTCGAACAGGTTTGCGTAGACTAGTGACTTAATAGAGGAGCCTGGCTGGATGTAGGCGGTGGCTGCGTTGTCTTGTCCAAACCCTTCGTACATAAAGTCACGACTTCCAAGAAGTGCGACAATTTGTCCTGATTGTGAATCTTGAACCGTCGCCGCACCGTTCACGAAACCAGCCCAGTCGGGAACGTAGCTAGTGAACATTTCATTCATTGCTTCTTCAAGCTTGTCTTGGATGCGGACGTCAAGCGTCGTCGTTATAGTCAATCCACCTCGTCCAACTACTGCCTTGCCCAATTCTTCTTCCAGGTCTGATCGGACCATTTGAACAAAGTGCGCCGCCTTGATTCCTTCGTACTGGCTGGCTTGTGGCTTAACTGTATCGAGAATGGCTACTTCCTTCGCCTTCTCAGCTTCTTCGCTTGTAATGTAGCCTATGTCGCGCATGGCATTTAGCACGTGGTGCTGACGGTTAATGAGTCCAGCGTGACCTGCAATATTGTATGGGTCATAAACAGAGGGGTTCTGGGGGATAGCTGCCAGAAGTGATGCCTCCGAAAGGTTTAGTTCGCTAGCTGATTTACCGAAGTAAGCCTGTGCTCCCGACTCAATACCATTACGAGGTCCACCATATGGCGATTCGTTCAAGTAAAGCGTCAGAATTTGGTCTTTGTCATACATGCGTTCAATCTCAATTGCGAGAATCAGCTCTTTAATTTTTCGAGGGATACCACCCCAGCCACGATCGCTTGTTTCGTTTGGGTCGAAGAACACTTGCTTCACTAGCTGCTGGGTCAGCGTTGAGCCACCCTGAACATCGCCACCCGTGAAGTTATTTATTGCGGCACGCATGGTGCCGGTGACGCTTACGCCGCTGTGTGAGAAGAAGTCGCGATCTTCAATTGCAATGGTTGCCTGCTTTATATTTTCATTGATTTCGTTGCTTTCGACGACAAGTTTATAGTTTCCGCCACCCTTATCTTCCCATAGAAGTTTGCCGTTGCGGTCAAGGTAGGTGTTGACTGTCGACTGGACCCGCTTGTCAATTTCACCCGGACGAATTTGATCGAGGTCTTGGCGGAAGTAGGCGAATAGGGCACCGATGAATAGGGCAACCAGAAGAATACCGATACCGGCAACCTTGAGGGCCATAATGCCACCCTTCTTGCTAAACCAATATCCCCAAAATTGCCTTGGGTGTAGTCGGTGGAGGGCTCGTTTTACGGGATGCTTTGGAAGCGACGCTAGGTATTCAGCGTGCTTTCGCTTGTGCGCTTCTTTAGTCGTTTTTCGTTTCTTTCGGGTATGCGAAAGGTTTGAATAGACACTCAGTTTTTTCGTGGGTTTTTTTGACGTTTTACTCACAGTACTCCTCGCAAATATACATATCCATTATATCACTAATTTGTCGGTAAAAAGCGTTATTATAAGGCTAAATATGCTACACTAACAGAGTAATAACAGAGAAGGATACCATATGACGCTTTCAGAAGAACTGACGTGGCGTGGGTTCACCCACCAGACTACACTTGCCGATATAACTAAACTCGACGAGGGTCCTCTCTCTTTCTATTTTGGCGTCGACCCAAGCGCCGATAGTATGACCATTGGCCATCTTGCCGCTGCAATGATGGCGCGGCACTTCATCAATGCTGGGCATAAGGCGTACCTTCTCGTTGGTGGAGCGACCGGCATGATCGGTGATCCAGACGGCAAGAAAGACGAGCGCAATCTATTGACGCTTGAAGATATAACGCGGAACAAGGAAGCGATCGCCGAACAATATCGAAGCATATTTAACGGACAGGATTTTACGGTTGTCGACAACCTCGACTGGTTTAAAGAAGTAAACTTTCTTGATTTCTTAAGGAATATTGGCAAGCACGTACCACTTAGCTCTATGCTCGGTCGGGAGTTTGTCCAGTCGCGGCTCGGTGAAGATGGCTCGGGTATCAGCTACGCCGAGTTCAGCTACTCGCTTATCCAGGGCTACGACTTCTTGCATTTATTCAGGAACCACGGCGTGACACTTCAGCTGTGTGGTGCTGACCAATGGGGTAATTCTATAGCTGGCGTCGATCTCATCCGCCGGCTTGACGGGAAAGAAGCGAACGTTTTTTCAACGCCACTTATTATAAATAAAGCGACTGGCAAGAAGTTTGGTAAAACCGAAGAAGGTGCTGTTTGGCTGGATGAAGAGAAAACGAGCGTTTATGCATTCTACCAGTTTTGGCTAAATTCTGACGATGAGGGTGTGGTTGACTATGCAAAAATCTATACTCTGCTCACAAAAGACGCTATCGATGCAATGCAGGCGCAGGTTGCAACCAACCCCGGTGCTCGCGAGGCGCAAAAGACGCTTGCTATGGAGGTTACGAAAATTGTTCACGGTGCCGACCGCGCTCTTAGCGCTGAACGCGTAACCAGTGTGCTGTTTGGCGACCGCTCGTTTAGCGACCTGACGGACGAAGACATTGATGTGCTACGAAATGAAATCACCGTAGCGCCAGTCGGCCAAGACCTTGTTGAAATTCTTGTTACCTCTGGAGCAGCTTCTAGTAATAGTGAGGCCCGGCGTCTTATTGATGCTGGAAGCGTATCGGTGAACGGCGAGAAGGCAGTGGAGAATGTAACTATTTCCGCCAGAAGTCTTGTGAAAAAGGGTAAAAACACCTTCGTGCTTGTTGATTAGTCAATTATGAATTATGCGACGTCCCTGGAACATATAAAAGGTGTCGGACCAAAAACCGCCGAGCAGCTCGCTCGGTCCGGCCTGAATACTGTTGGGGATATTCTTACATTCTTCCCGCGGACTTATGACGATTTTTCGCATACAGTGACGATTAGTGATGTTGCACCGGGTAAGGTAACTATAAAGGCTCGATGTGAGTCCATTTCAACGCGTCCTGTACGGCGTGGTATGCGGGTGACGACAGCGACGCTTACCGATGATACCGGAAAAGTTCAGGCCGTGTGGTTTAATCAACCGTACCGCGAGACGCAGCTAAAAGCTGGTGGCGAATTTTACTTTTCCGGAGAATTTGAGTTTAGATACAATCGGCATCAGTTAACTAACCCAAGTGCCGAGAAGGTGAGTGACATGCCGGTACAAACCGACAGAATACTTCCCGTGTACCGCGCAGTTGCTGGATTGAAGTCGCAGCTCGTGCGTAAAATACTTGCAGAGCTGAAGCCATTTATGACTATGCACCCAGAGACGCTTCCGCTGTCTGTAGTTCGTACGGAGAAACTCCTTACTTACGCTGATGCGCTGACGGCCATTCATTTCCCCAAGACTAAAGAAGATATTGATGCAGCGCGCGAGCGACTTGGTTTTGAAGAGTTTTTTGAATTGCTTCTTGCCGGGCAACGGAACAAACAGAATAACGCAAAGTTGAAGGGCTGGCATATTCCGTTTGACCAACCTGCAGTGAAAGCCTTTGTCGAAGAGTTGCCCTTCCAGCTAACAGGGGCTCAAAAGCGAGCAGCTTGGGACATTATACAAGACCTTGAAAAAGAAATACCAATGAATCGACTGTTGCAGGGAGATGTTGGGTCAGGAAAAACGGTCGTCGCCGGGTTGGTGGCTAGACTAGCTGCGCAGCACGGTTTTCAGACAGCTATTATGGCGCCGACTGAAATACTTGCCGGGCAACACGCAGCGACTTTGGACACCTTGCTTCGTCCATTTGGCGTGAACGTCGGGCTACTAACTGGTAGCGTTAAAGGCAAGGCCAGACAAGCACTTATCGGTGGCATTGCCGAGGGTGACATACAGGTGATTATTGGCACGCACGCACTTATTCAATCTTCGGTGTCTTTCGCTCGCCTCGGACTAGTGGTTGTCGATGAACAACATCGTTTTGGTGTGGCTCAGCGGCAAGAGCTATTAAAGAAGTCTGAGCAAATGCCTCACCTCCTGGCAATGACGGCGACGCCCATTCCGCGAAGCCTTGCCCTTACGGTTTACGGCGACCTTGATATTTCAGTGTTAGACGAGCGTCCGGCGCATCGACAGCCAATTATCACGAAGCTTTGGTCGCCAAATAGCCGAAGCCAACTGTATAAGACGATTGATGGTGAGATTGAAAAAGGACGGCAGGTTTATGTCGTTTGCCCGCTTATTGACGACAACATCGATAACGAAGAGAAGAGTGTTCAACGAGAGTATGATAGCTTGCGCCAATCGACATTCAAGCATCGACGCATTGGGCTACTCCATGGAAGATTGCCGTCGAAGGAAAAAGAAGCAGTCATGGGCGAGTTTGCAAAGGGTAGGTTAGACATTCTCGTGAGCACCACTGTCATTGAGGTTGGTGTCGACGTTCCAAACGCATCGGTAATCCTTATCGAAGACCCCCAGAAGTTTGGACTTGCACAGCTTCATCAGCTTCGCGGAAGGGTCGGGCGAGGCCCAGAGCAGAGCTACTGTTACCTTATGATGGCAGATTCGAAGGCGCCATCGGCAAGGCTTCGAGAAATTGAACGGAGCGAGGACGGTTTCTATCTAGCAGAGGTGGACTTGAAACTTCGCGGCCCAGGTGAAATATATGGCCGACTTCAACACGGAGCCTTGAACCTTCGCATTGCGTCGCTGTCCGACACAAAACTCATTTCCCGAGCACAAGCGCAGGTTGCACAATTCATCAAAAACGGTGAAAATATACAGGACTACGACATGTTGGCCCGGCACGTTGAACACTATCAACGAATTACGACGCTAAATTAGGAATATATTATGAAGATACGCATTATTTCAGGCATATACGGCAACCGAACCATTGAAGGGTCGGGGACTAACCGGACTCACCCTATGAGTGAGCGTATTCGTAATGCAATTTTTAATAAAATCGGAAATGAAATACAAGGGGCTGATGTGCTCGATGCTTTTGCCGGAAGTGGATCGCTTGGCCTTGAAGCATTAAGTCGTGGAGCAAAAAGTGCGGTGTTTATTGAAAAAGATCGAGTAGCCCAGAACGTTATAACCCAGAATATCGATACGCTGCGAGTAAACAAACAGGCAAAACTAATAAAGGCGCAGGTGAGTTCGTATATGAAGACGGCCGAGCAAACATTCGATATTATTTTTGTCGATCCGCCGTATCACGATCCACAGTTATCCACAGCCATGGAATTAATAGGGCTATTACGGCCTAACGGGCTTATGGTATTATCATACCCAGGTAGGGGTGAGATGCCGACCGAATTGGGAGTTGTTGTGGTGGACAATCGTAGTTACGGAACTGCGGCGCTCGCCTTCTACCGCCTAGAGGCTTCTGAGTAGAGGCTTTTCTTTTATTATGAGAGATAGTTGAGCTGATCGTATGATGAGCGAAGTGACGAAACGAGTGAGCGCAACTCGTTCTTTTGTTTTACGCCAGGATTGAGCGTCGAGAATGGATCAAAGACGCTTCGGACTGCTTCGTAAAGGGCGATTTCTTCATCATCAAGGTTTGCCCAGGCGGCATTAGCTTTTGAGCGACCTTCTGCGCCATCGCTCACGCAGGCACCATTGTGAATATGGACTAATGCTGAGTAGTCGGTAATAAGCCGGAATAGTTTTTGTTTGTCACTTACGACGGACAATTTAAGTTCGGTGTAGACGTCATAGGTGCCGGTTAGTAGGTTGAGGACAAGCGGAAGTTCAATGTGCTGTGTTCTTGCCATATCGCTGACTGCTTGCTCGAACTCTTCACGGCGATCTTCGGGAACGTAGGCACCGTTAATAATAGGCAGGTCACTACCTTCTTTTTCTGATAGTAACTGATATGACGATACGGAACGTACCTCAATGAAGTCATCAGCAGGATGTTCATCTGAGCTAATAATACCAACTGTTGAATTCTTGAGCATTTTTCGAAGCTTTTTAAGCTTGTGTCCTCGTGCCCGATCGCTGAAATCGTTGAATCGGACGTATACAACTGCACCGATTTGTTCGACATCACCGAGTAGCGTAAAGCGGGTGCCATGGGCGGTTGCCCGACGATACAACGCGCCGTCATATATAGTTAACGCGGCTGGGTCGAGATCGATAATACGGTCGGCGACGTCGCGAGCTGAAGCAAATGAGTCGGCTGTAAGTGCAACAAGTGTTTCATCTTGGGCGTAGAAATCAGTTTGAAGAACAATTTCTGAAATAATACCTAATGTTCCCTGGCTGCCAATGAACAGTGGCGTCAGGTCAAATGAGCCGTCTTTTGCTCGCACATCGGCGACACGAGCATACCCGGTATTGTCTCGTACATTCTCTTTCGCGAGTCTATTAATAAGTTCTTGATTGTCTTCTATGATGCCTTCGAGTTTTCGGTAGATTTCGCCTTCAAACGTCTGAAGGCCGAGTTTTTTATTTAGTTCGCGTTTATTAATGCGACCAGTCTCGATGACGTCGCCGTTAGCGAGGATAACTTCAAGCTTCTCGATAGTATCGGCAAGAGCACTCTTGTCTCCAAGTGCGTCTCCGGCGATGGCGCCACCAAGGCTAACGTCTTCTGTGGTCGAAGGGACGGTCAGGCCGTGCCATCGGAGTGCTTGCTGAACGGTCGAGACAGCAGTGCCGGGCTGTACGTGGATAAGACGATCTTTTGGAAGAATCTGAAGAATAGAGTTGAGATATGGGGCTGTGTTGATAATCACACCTTTGCCGATAGCCGCACCGGTTGTATCGTGTCCAAATCCGCGGGCGGTGATGCCAATAACATGGCCTTTTTCAGCAAGTTGCCAGGTGAAACGAGCGATTTTGCGAATATCGTTCGTGACTCTAGGGAAAGCGACATTTTCTGGTGTCATGCTAAGTACGCTGGCGTCGGTTGCGAAATGGGTGCGTAGCGCTCGGGCACTGCTTACTTCACCGAGTAGGTGTTCGTTCAAGTAACTTGCGACTTTGTTCATTATTCTCCCCTTAGTCTCTTTGCCTATAATAATAGCACAAGCGGGTCAGGTTGTAATAGCCAAGCCGGCGGTGAGTGTGGTATAATTCATGTTAATGCGCGAGTGGTGGAATTGGTAGACACGCTAGTCTTAGGAACTAGTGCCGTAAGGCGTGAAGGTTCAAGTCCTTTCTCGCGCACCAAATAGTCAAAACTTAGAACAGTCTGTGAAACGGGCTGTTTTATTTTTTTGTATACACTATAATAATATTTGTATATGACAAATGAACGAAAACAAGTTCCATCTTTCGGCACAATAGAGAGAAATACCAGGATAGCTGGCGATGAAGATCTGCACGGTGTCGATCGATATGTTGAGGTGGCGCGAGGAATGTTCAATGAGCGTAACTTTGATACGATGACCGGCCTATTGAATAGAGATGCTTTTGAGAAGCACGTCAACTCATTTATAGAGAGTCACCCAGATGAAGCGTTTGCCCTGGTGTTTATTGACCTAGACAAATTTAAAGAGATTAACACGCGCTATGGCCATGCGGGGGCTGACGAAATATTGCGTCTTGTTGGACGGGGTATCGGCGCAGCATTTAATCGTGAAGATGAAGCGACATCTCGTATTTATGGTGATGAGTTTGCAGTTCTAATTCCTAAAGATTGCGACAACGAAGAGGTGCCTAGCGACTTAAGGATTAGGGGCGAGGGAAACGAAGATAGGTTGCGCGATTATATAGTAGAGACGATTGCTCGAAGCACATTCGAGCAGCTTAAAGATGACGAATTATCAGAACAAGAGCTCGAAAAAGTAAAAAAGAAGCTGCACGAAGCACTGAAACTATCTGTCGGTATTGATATTATGAGTACGACCGATTCTAAGGGCGAACCATTAAGTAAGCTGCTTATGCGTGCTAACGAACGCATGTTTAGAGATAAGCATCGCGAGAAGCCTCCGGTTGTCCTAGGTTAGCAGCTTTGTTATAGTGGTTTAGATGAAGACTACTGTAAACCACACATCCGACACACACGTTGAAGTTACTATTTCGCTCGATTCAGCCGAGCTCGCTAACGCCGAACAGGTGGCACTTAGTCGCCTTAGTAAGACGACAAAAGTCCCTGGCTTCCGGGAGGGCAAAACGCCACTAAGCATGGTGGCTAAACATGTCGATCCACAGCAATTGCAAGAAAAAATACTTGATACCGCTATTAGTAAAGCAGTTGCCGATGCATTTTTGTCTGAAAACCTTCAGGCGATTGAACGACCCTCCGTTGAAGTTATTAAATATGTACCCGGGGATGTACTAGAGTGCAAGGCCGAAGCTGACATTTTGCCAAAGGTCACACTCGGTGACTACAAGAGTTTGACTGCAAAACCTGAGGTCGCTGAAGTATCAGACGACGACGTTAACGAAGTTATTGAGCGCATGCAGCAGGGGTTTGCTGAGAAGAAAACAGTAGACCGCAAAGCGCAAGAAGGTGACGATGTCATCATCGACTTTGAGGGTAAAAAGAACGGCGTCGCTTTTGACGGCGGTACAGCAAAAGACTTCACGCTTAAACTTGGCTCGGGCCAGTTTATTCCTGGCTTTGAGGAAGGTCTAATTGGGCACAAGGCGGGAGAAACTATTGATGTTGAGCTAACTTTCCCTGCAGATTATCACGCCGAGGAGCTTGCTGGCGAAAAGGTAGTCTTCACTACGACGCTGAAAGAGGTTCAAGAAGCGACCCTTCCCGAGTTGAACGATGAACTCGCGAAAAAAGCAGGACCCTTCGAGACGTTCGATGACCTCAAGAAAGATATTCGACGAGAAATTGCAGCCAACAAAGATCGTGAAGCACAGGAGCAGCTCAAGAATGCGCTCATCGATGAGCTTGTTGCAAAAAGCAAAGTTATAGCACCTGAGAAAATGGTTGACGATGCCGCTCGATCTATCGAACAAGATTTCGCACAGAACCTACTATACCGTGGTTTGACGCTTGAAAACTATCTTCGAACCAATAAGTTCAAGGATGAAGATGACTGGCGCAAGAAAGAAGTCCGTCCAGCCGCCGAGCGCCGAGTTAAATCGAGTCTTGTCCTGAATGAGCTATCGCGTGTGGAGAAGATTACTATCACCGACAACGAGCTCGAGGAGCACGTCGAATTGCATAAAAAGCAATACGCGAATAATCCCGAGGTATTAAAGCAACTTGAGGCCGATGAGGCCCGAGCTGATATTGCAAACCACTACGTTATAGAAAAGGCGATAGCGCGGCTTATTGAACTAAATTAGCACTCTATTGACTAGAGTGCTAGACGTGGTATACGATAAGGTTAGAAAAGAAAGGCATATATAATGATAAAACCTTCAAACTACCTTGTCCCAACTGTCATAGAGAATAGTCGCGAGGGCGAGCGAGCCTACGACATTTATTCACGACTACTCAAAGACCGTATAATTTTCCTTGGTGAAGAGGTGAATGAGCATACGGCAAATATTGTTATTGCCCAGCTTCTGTTCTTGGCCTACGATGACCCAAAGCAGGACATCAAGCTATACATTAATAGTCCAGGAGGAAGTGTTTATGATGGCCTGGCTATCTATGACACAATTCAGCACATACAACCCGATATTCAGACTATCGGTATTGGTTTGCAGGCGAGTATGGGAGCATTTTTGCTTTCGAGCGGCACAAAAGGCAAACGATTTGCCTTGCCGAACAGCCGTATTATGATTCATCAGCCATCAAGTGGTACCCGGGGCAAGATTTCCGATCAAGAAATTACTCTCCGTGAGGGTGTATTCCTGAAGAAACGATTGAACGAAATTCTTGCCAAAAACACCGGTCAGAAGCTCGCGAAAATTGAAAAAGATGCCGATCGCGATTTCTGGATGAGCGCCGACGAAGCTAAGGCCTACGGCATTATCGATAAAGTCATATAGAAAATCACAATTACCCCTTGAATTATTTACAACATTAAGCCATACTCTTTAGTAAGAAGTAGTGTAGCCCTGTTATCTTATGTCTCAAAAACGGATCTGGCCATCCATTGAGACGAGCAGGGTTAAGGGAATCTTCGGCGCCAAGACCCCCTTATATAAACCAAACCCAAAGGACAATTTGAGCTTATGGCAAGTGCAAAACGTGCAACCACGAAGCGTGTTTTTTTTACAAAAGACGACACCTCACTACCAATACCAAACTTAATTCAACATCAACGAGAGAGCTGGAAAGAGTTCGTTGAGACTGGGCTTGGTGAAATCTTCGCCGAAATTAACCCGATTGATGACTACACCGGACAAAAGCTTTCGCTTCGCTTCGGTTCGTATGCGTTCCAGGAACCAAAAACTACTGAACAGTTCGCAAAAGAAAACAACCTTACCTTCGACGCACCGCTTCACGCAGTAGTTGAACTTACTAACAAGGTATCCGGTGAAGTAAAAGAGCAAGAAATCTACCTCGGTGATTATCCATGGATGACCGATAGAGGAACGTTTATTGTTAACGGTACAGAGCGCGTTGTTGTATCGCAGCTTATTCGTAGTGCTGGTGTATTCTTCACCGCCGATCGTTCCGGTGTCCGAAATTCATACGGTGCCAAGCTTATTCCTGGTCGCGGTGCATGGCTTGAATTTGAAACAGCCAGCAACGGTGCGCTATTTGTGAAAATTGACCGCCGTCGTAAATTGCCAGTTACGACGCTTTTCCGTGCTCTTGGTTACAACAAAACAACAGACATCAAGGCGCTTTTTGATGATGTTGACACAGGTGAAGTTAAGCACATTGACGCAACACTTGAAAAAGACACAGCTAAAACAACTAATGAAGCACTTATTGAAGTGTATCGCCGGCTTCGACCAGGTGACCTTGCCACCGTTGACAACGCTCGCAGTATGATTGAACGAATGTTCTTCGACTTTAAGCGATTCGACTACAGTCGAGTTGGACGCTACAAGTTAAACCAACGTCTTGGCGTTGATTTGCCAAACACGACAGAATTCCGATCATTCCAAGTAAGCGACCTTACGGCAATCGTTCGTGAAATGGTTCGTTTGAACAACTCACAGGAGCCAGCCGATGATATTGACGCGCTTTCTAACCGTCGCGTAAAACTCGTTGGTGAGCTTGTTGCTCGTCAGTTCCGTGTTGGTATGCTTCGTATGCAACGCAACGCTATGGACCGCATGAGCATGAGCGACCTAGAAACTGTTGGACCCGCACAGCTTATTAACGCCCGACCCGTCGTAGCGGCTGTTCGTGAGTTCTTCGCAAGTTCACAACTTTCACAGCTTATGGACGAAATCAACCCACTATCAGAACTTGCCCACAAGCGACGCTTGAGTTCAATGGGTCCTGGTGGACTTAGCCGTGAACGTGCCGGATTCGATGTTCGCGACGCTCACCCGACTCACTATGGTCGTCTCTGTTCTGTTGAAACACCTGAAGGCGCAAACATTGGTCTTGTGCTTAACCTTGCGACCTATGCTCGCGTTAATGAATACGGATTCATTGAGACGCCATACCTAAGGGTTGTTGGCGGCAAAGTTACTGACGAGGTCGTCTACCTAGACGCATCACAGGAGTCGACTGAAGTTATCGCCGACGCCGGTGCTGCTGTGAATGATGACGGTACTTTTAGGGACGAACGCGTTAGCGCCCGAAATGGTCTATTGCCAGAACAAGTGGACGCCGCTGAAATTACTTATATGGACGCTGCAAACAAGCAAATCCTTGGATCGACTGCTGCACTTGTGCCATTTGTTGAGAAAAACCGTGTTGACCGTAGTTTGATGGCCTCAAGCATGCAGAAGCAAGCTGTGCCACTTCTTCAACCAGAATCTCCTGTTGTGGGAACTGGTATCGAAGAGGTTATCGCGCGTAACTCAAGCCAACTATTCGTCGCGGAAGGTGCCGGTGAAGTCATTCGTGCCGATGCCGATGAAGTTCAGGTTAAGTACAAAGACGGCGTAAAGTCATACGTTCCGGCTCACTTCGTGAAAAGTAACGATGACCGATCGATCAACCAGAAAGTCCGCGTTCACCGTGGCGACAAAGTTAAGACTGGCGATGTGCTCATTGAAGGTGCATCTATTGCCGATGGTGAAATTGCCCTTGGAAAAGACCTTGTGGTTGCCTTCATGCCTTGGGCTGGATACAACATGGACGACGCAATTGTTCTTTCAAGGCGACTTGTTGAAGATGACACGTTGACCTCAATCAACATCAAAGACTTTACTATTGAAGTTCGTGAAACCAAGCTTGGTCCAGAAATTGTCACTAGAGACATTCCGAACGTTAGCGAAGAATCGCTTCGCCACCTTGACGAGAACGGTATTGTTCAACTTGGTTCTGAGGTTAAGGCTGGTGATGTACTTGTTGGTAAGATTACACCTAAGGGCGAACAGGAACTAAGTTCTGAAGAGCGCCTACTTCGCGCAATCTTTGGTGAAAAAGCGAAAGATGTTCGCGATACCTCACAGCGCATGAACCACGCTGGTGGCGGAAAAGTTGTTGGTGTGAAAATCTTCTCACGAGAGAACGGTCACGAGCTTAAAGCTGGTGTCCTCATGCAAATTCAAATTTTCGTCGCACAATTCCGTAAAATTAGCGTTGGTGACAAGCTTGCCGGACGTCACGGAAACAAGGGCGTGGTTGCGCGGATTCTTCCAATTGAAGACATGCCATTCCTAGAAGATGGAACTCCTGTCGACGTCGTATTGAACCCACTTGGTGTGCCAAGTCGTATGAACATTGGACAGCTATTTGAGACAAACCTTGGTATGGCAGCCCGAGCGCTTGGCTACAAGGTTGCAACCCCTCCGTTTAACGGAGTAACTGACGAAACAATTTCCGACGAGCTTGAAAAGGCCGGATTTGCCCGAGACGGAAAGAGCCAACTATTTGACGGCCGAAACGGTGAACCATTTGAAGAGCGAACAACGGTTGGCGTCATGCACATCTTGAAGCTTCACCACATGATTGCCGACAAGATTCACGCTCGCTCAACCGGACCATACGCCATGGTTACCCAGCAACCGCTTGGTGGTAAGGCGCAAAACGGTGGTCAACGATTTGGAGAGATGGAAGTATGGGCGCTTGAGGCATATGGTGCTTCGGCAACTTTGCAGGAAATGCTCACCATTAAGTCTGACGATGTTTACGGTCGTGCAAAAGCGTACGAGGCAATCATTAAAGACGAGCCAATTGTTGGTCCAAAGCTTCCAGAAAGCTTTAACGTCCTCGTGAAAGAACTTCAAGGTCTTGGCCTTCGTGTCGACCTTGTCGATGAAGCAGGCGTTGGTGCAATCGACGCAGAACAAGTTATCGGAAGTGTCATCAACGGACAGCCGGTATCGGCGAAAGAAGTCGATGGTGACGACGTTGAGATAGTTCTTGATGAAGCCGATGAAGAAATGGCCGATCTCGTGGAAGACGGTGTGAGTATTCAGGATATAGATGAAGTAGACGAAATCAAGGAGGAGGCGTAATATGTCGCGGATTACTACAACAAACACCGGGATAGCTGACTTCGACGCAATTCGTCTTAGTGTCGCAAGCCCAGACGACATCATGAAGTGGAGCTACGGTGAAGTCACCAAGCCAGAAACCATTAACTATCGTACTCAAAAGCCAGAGCGAGACGGACTTTTCTGTGAACGAATCTTCGGTCCAGTAAAAGACATAAACCCGCACGACAACAAACTCAAGGGAGTTCGTTCTCGTGAAGCGGCCGTCGATAAAAACGGCGACCTCGTGACGAAGTCAATTGTTCGACGTGAGCGAATGGGACATATTACACTTGCAGCCCCAGTTGCACACATCTGGTTTATGCGCGGAACGCCAAGTGCGATGAGCCTTATTCTTGGCATCACCGTACGAAACCTCGAACGCATTGCTTACTTTGCTACTTACGTCGTCCTTAGTGTCGATGAAGAAGCTCGAGCAAAGTTCTTGGCCGATCTTGAAGCCGAAACTGATGCCGGTCGTATTGCAATAAAAATGCGCTACGAAAAGGAAGCTGAAGCTGACGATGCCGATGTTAAGGCGCTAGCGGAGTCCCAGACCCGTGAGCTAACCGATTTAGAGGAAAGCTACACGCTTAAGAAGACACAACTCGACAGCCTCGCAAAAAGTGCGCTTATTAGCGAAGTTGATTACCGAAACCTTCCCGAAGAATACCAGGATATTGTCACCGTTGGTATGGGTGGACAGGCATTGAAGACTTTGCTTGATGGCATCGACCTTACGCAACTTATTGCTGAACTTACAGAAGAAGTCGAAAGTGCTAAGGGACAACGTGAGAAGAAGCTTCTCAAACGCCTCAAGGTGCTTGAAGGTATGGATTCTGCTGGTATTAAGCCTGGTAGCCTTGCGCTATCGGTCCTACCGGTTATTCCTCCGGACCTACGTCCAATGGTGCAGCTTACGGGTGGTCGTTTTGCAACAAGTGACCTTAACGACCTTTACCGTCGTGTCATTAACCGAAACAACCGACTCAAGAAGCTTATTGACCTAAACGCTCCTGAAGTCATTCGTCGCAACGAAATGCGTATGCTTCAAGAAGCGGTTGACGCCCTCATCGATAACTCGGCGGCCCGTGGTGGCCGTGCCGTTAACGCAACTGGTGGCCGTCGTCGGCTTAAGTCGATTAGCGACATGCTAAAAGGTAAGCAAGGACGATTCCGTCAGAACCTTCTTGGTAAACGAGTCGACTATTCTGGACGTTCAGTCATTGTGGTTGGTCCAAAGCTCAAAATTAACGAGTGTGGAATTCCAAAGCAAATGGCGCTTGAGCTATTCAAGCCGTTTGTAATTAGCTGGTTGATACGTGGTGAGCATGCTCACAACATCCGTTCGGCAACTCGTCTTATTGAAGCGGGTGAATCAGTTGTATGGGACGCCCTTGATGCAGTTATTAAGGACAAATACGTTCTTCTTAACCGTGCACCGTCACTTCACCGTTTGTCCGTTCAGTCATTCCAGCCGCGACTTGTTGAAGGAAAAGCTATCCAGCTTCACCCACTTGTTGCCAACGGCTTCAATGCCGACTACGACGGTGACCAGATGGCAGTTCACCTTCCTTTGAGCCGTCAAGCGCAACAGGAAGCTCGTGAGCTCATGAGTGCGACAGCAAACCTCTTGAAGCCAGCCGATGGTGCGCCAGTGCTTTCGATTGCCCAGGACGTCGTGCTTGGTAACTACTACCTTACATACGACAAGCCAGCCGCTCAGACAGATAACGTCAAGGCGTATAGCTCGGTTTATGAAGCGGAAATGGCATACGAACACCGTAAGCTACAGCTTCAGACCCCAATTCGCGTGTTCGCGAAGGGTGAAATCCGCAACACAACACTTGGTCGCGTATTCTTCAACGAAGTTCTTCCTGAAGGCTACCCGTACGACAACGGTGTTCAGAACAAGAAGCAAATTAAGAAGGTGTTGAACAACATCTTCCAACAGTACGGTCCAGAAGAGACGGCGAAGACAGCCGACCGTATGAAGGGACTCGCGTTCCGATTTGCGACAATTTCTGCTGTATCTACCGGTAAGGACGACTACATCGTCTTCCCTGAAATCGACGAGTTCATTGCTGAAGGTGACGCGAAAGCGACCCTCATTAGCGAACAGTACGATCAAGGGCTTATTACCGAAGACGAGCGCTACACGCTTACTGTGTCTAACTGGCGCGGAGTTGTTCGTAAGCTTGAGGCATTCCTCCAGGGTAAGCTAAAAGACATGGATACAAGCGTTTCAGTCATGGTTAACTCTGGTGCCCGTGGTGATATTTCGAACGTCATGCTTGCAAGTGCCATGGTTGGTATCATGGTTGACGCAACAAACCGCGACATTGAGCTTCCTATTCGATCGAGCTATAAGAAGGGTCTTTCAAGCCTTGAGCAGTTCGTGGCGACTCGCGGTTCTCGTAAGGGACTTATCGACACCGCGCTTAAGACAGCCGACTCAGGATACCTGACCCGTCGTTTGGTCGACGTGTCTCAGGATGTCTTTACGGTTGAAGATACAGATGACAACGATGATGGGTTCACTATCTATCGCTCTGAAACTGAACTAACAATGATTAGCTTCGCCGACCGTCTATACGGACGTTACGCAGCTGAAGACATTGCTAGCTACGTAGGCAAGGGCAAGCTTATTACCCGCGAGATTTCAACCGCAATTGATGCTGATACTGATATTGCTGAAGCGAAGATTATGTCAGTGCTCAGCGCTAAGAATCTTCGTGGCGTGCCTCGTCGAAGCTACGGTATCGACATGGCAACAAACGAGCTTGTGAAAGCTGCTCAGCCTGTTGGTGTTATTGCCGCACAGTCTGTCGGTGAGCCTGGAACACAGTTGACACTTCGAACCTTCCACGCATCTGGTGTGGCCGAAAGCGACATCACGCAGGGTCTTCCACGTGTTGAAGAGCTGTTTGAGGCTCGAAATCCAAAGGGACAAGCGTACATGAGCGAAGTAACAGGACACGTTGAAACCTGGGAAGATGGCAAGAAGTACATAGTTCAGGTAACACCGGAAGCTGGACACATTGAGCGAATCGCGCTCGAGGGACGAACGTCTAACACTAAGAACGGTGCGGACGTGAAGGCCGGGGACGTACTTGCAACAGGCGAGAGCGAAAGCAAGCCGATTATTGCGCCATTTGACGGTGTAGTAGAGGTAACGGACGACTACATAATCATTGCAGCGGCACCGAGCTCACCGGTTCGATACGAAGTTCCTGGTACTATGCAACTTGTTGTGAAGAATGGTGACGCTGTTGAGGCGGGTGACCGACTTACCAACGGATCGTTAAATATTCACGACCTCATGCGCCTTAAGGGTGTTGAAGCTACGCAACGCTACATCATTAACGAAGTGCTTCGTATTTACGCAGCGCAGGGTCAAGATGTTGCGAATAAGCACCTTGAGATCATCGTACGACAGATGTTTAGCCGGGTTCAAATTGAAGATCCTGGCGACAGCACCTTTGTTACCGGTGACATTGTCTCGAAGGCTGCGGTTGTTGAAGCAAACGCCGAGCTCGCAAAGAGCGGTAAAGACGAGATTACCTACACACAACTGCTTCTTGGTATCACAAAGGTCTCCATTTGGTCCGATAGTTGGCTTTCAGCCGCATCGTTCCAAGACACGACTCGCGTGCTTATCAACGCAGCAGTAAGTGGACGAATGGACCGCTTGCACGGATTGAAGGAAAACGTCATCATTGGACGTAAGATCCCAGTCGGTACCGGTGTTGACAGTGCACTTGCGCTTGATACGCTCGAGGGCGATGAAGAGATTGCGTCTGATATCCTTGGTGATATCGACGTATAAGCCCTTAGCATACCGCCTGTAAGCTATAAAGGAGCCCCTTATACGAGGGGTTTCTTTATATGCTATTATCAATACATAATGAAATGGGTGTGGAGAAGGACGTATTGAGCTATGAGCGAGCGAATAGGAGAGTCCTCAGAGGCACAGGCGATGGAAAACGAGCGTCAAGTTGCTGTCCGGCAGTTTGGCGAAGAGTACGGTATTGATGCAGGTTTGATACATGCTGCAAGAAAAACCGACCTGAGTGAGCCGGAAGATCCGCTATGGAATGCGCGATATCGCCTGATTACCCCACACCGTCGCGTCATTATACTCGATACTGCGGATACAGGTATGCTTTCTGCGTCTGAGGCGCGGCTTAACGCTACCGAGGGACCAGAAAAAATGGAGATTCCGAGTATCAACGTCTTCTTAAGGAACATCAATGCTCTTGATGAAGCTGCGCGGGAAATGCTAGGCGGGAAGGGCGTCGATCCCTCTGTCGCCTTGACCTATAAGCACGAGGCAGATGAGAAGAGAGCAGTTCTTCTTTATCAAAGGACAGGTGGTGGCGGGTTGCGTAATACATTAGCGCCTGTCATACACGACGTATCAGTAATGGACCTCCTTGCTGGAGATATGAGTCAACAGCCACCGATTGGTATTGAGGTGCCGCTTCGAAACTCGCTTTCCTCGCGTAGCCCAGACCTATCGCCCGTAACACTTGCGTACGCTAACGGTGAAAAGACACTCCTTTTCTCCGCTCAAGACCTAATGAACAGTATTGGGTCTGATACAAACTATACACTTGAGATCATTAATGAGTATACGGGTGAAGTGAGTCGCTCTACTAAGTTTCTCTCTGGTTTCTTTGGTAATGTTCCGTGGCAATCCGCTTATCCAGTGATGTGTCGAGGTGGTTACGAGTGGGTGTAGTGCACCCCTCTCGACATTTAGAGTAATTATTGCTATAATAAAGAGTGAGTTTCCGTTTACTATTATGCGAACCGTGTACAAGACGCATAAACGAGTAAACATCGGTCTTACGGATTGCTGCCGGATGGCCAACACAACCAAATTCTTAAGGAGAATTTTTTCATAATGCCAACAATCAATCAACTCGTGCGGAAGCCTCGGCAGACCGCTGGGAAAAAAGGTAAGTCGCCAGCACTTGGACGCATTCATAACGCGCTCAAGACACGCTACTACAACCAAGATGCACCACTCAAGCGAGGTGTGTGTATTAAGGTGACGACAAAAACACCGAAAAAGCCGAACTCCGCGTTACGTAAGGTTGCTCGTGTTCGTCTTACTAACGGTCATGAAGTATGGGCGTACATTGGCGGAGAAGGTCACAACCTCCAGGAGCACGCCGTCGTGCTTGTCCGTGGTGGACGTGTACCAGACCTTCCGGGTGTCCGTTATCACATTGTTCGTGGTGCATTGGACCTTCAGGGCGTTGCCAACCGCAAACAGGGCCGCTCAAAATACGGTGCCAAGAAAGAGAGTAAATAACCATGCCACGTAAGAAGACAGTTAGCCTTCAGCGCCAACTTACTCCAGATCGTAAATACCAAAGCGTACTTGTTCAGCGGCTTATTAACAAGTCTATGCTAGACGGCAAAAAACTACTTGCTGAGCGTGCTGTGTATGAAGCCCTCGAAACAGCAGCTAAGAAGCTCGACAGTGAAAACCCTCTCGAAGTGTTCGAGAAAGCATTGAAGAACGTTGCTCCGAACTTTGAAGTGAAATCACGCCGTGTCGGTGGCGCGAACTACCAAATTCCTTTCCCGGTTGCTGGTCATCGCCAGCTTCATTACGCATTCAGCTGGCTTGTTCAATCTGCTCGATCTCGCTCAGGTATGCCATACGCACAACGACTCTCTGCGGAAATCGTTGATGCCTACAATGAAACCGGTGCGGCCTTCAAGAAGAAGGAAGACACTCACAAGATGGCAGAAGCAAACCGCGCGTTTGCTCACTTTGCCCGTACCTAAATAGCGCTCTTGTGCTTACAAAACACCCCATATGTTGTGTATGGGGCTTTTTGTATGGCTGAAAGTTATGTATACTTTAAGTAGTTAGTATGTAACTAGTGAGGTGGAGGCGACATGGAGCAAACCCGGCAAAGAGATCGTTATGAGGAGGCGAGGGCTAATCAGGAGCGTACCGAGCTATCGCTCCAGTTACAGGAGCGTACGCCAGAACTTTGCTCTAGTTGCAGTGACTGCACCATGTATAGAATGCGTCTTGCGACGAGGTCTGCTTTGCGAGGAGAGATGACCAGTACTGAAGCGATTGAAAAGTTTGATGATTTCGTAGCGAACTGTCCGGGAACAAGTGATTATACCGTTTGTAGTGCGAAAGGCTTGCAAACATGAAATTGCTCGTGCTATAACAAGGGTAATATGGGAGTAGAAACAAACACACAGGGAATTGGCTGCTGATATGGAGCGGCTTGGGTCGTGCGCTGATGCACCCGAGCAGTATACTCTGCCCTTGTTGACAGAGAAGCATACTCGTCCTGAGCGATTTTCGTCGCATTACTATGATTATTTGGACCACGCCACCTATAGGCACTACCTCCTAATGCATAAAATGTCTCCGGGTGAGGGTGGTGCTAGGCGTCTCGAAGCTATGGCAGGCGTGTTGAGCGCTGAGACCGATCCGCTGTTCTTGTCTGCTGCCGCATCTGCGTATCTCGAATCTGGTATTGTGCGAGATTCGCTAGATGTTACGAGCAAATTGGTCCTTGCCGGTAAAGCAGAGATGCTGTGGGAACAAGCTCTGCGAAATGAAAGCACGCTTGGAGATGTTAATCAATCTGAGAACGACGCCCAATACAGGATAGCCATGAACCTTGCTTGTCTTCCAATGGTTAGGGCAATGTTCACCGGCGACGTGATGCCTGAAGTTATAGACGAATCTATTGAGAAGTTAATCGGAATTGGTGATGTTTGTGGCGCTGAAGAGGAGTTAGATAGGAGTGTTGGAAGAATTGATTCTGCGAACATGCTTGTGGGCGTTCAGCATGAGATAAACGCTCTTATTTCGCTTATGTATCGAAAAGATCCTCGTTTTATTGCTATACCCTCGTTCCATCGTGCCGGAACAGGCTACTACTATCCCGAACAGACACATGATATTGAACTCATCAGTCAACACTACGGTAAAGTGCGACACATTCTTCCGATAGAAGTTAAAGCGCGCATGTCGAATAGAACGGCAAAGAGGTACAGGGCTATGCTTGTCGGTGCGAGGGTCCACCTTGGAGTGGGTGGCTCTGTTGATCAGCGTGACCCTTCTCCTACACGGCAGGCGTTGAATAAGTATCGGAGCGGCGAAGCTACTGATGCCGAAAAAGAAACTGTTCTATTAATACAGAGTACAATCGGAGATTTGATATCTGAGTACAAGAAAAGCGGGAAGCACAAACCACTTATACGATCAAAAAGCCAGATGAGTTATTACAAAGGGGCACCCATAGACCGATATCAGCCTACACCAGTTCGGGCGGCCTAGCTGACGGCTGTTCCTCGTAGGTGATATATGCTATAATTGTAGTTAAAGCGCTATTTTTTATGGCAAAAAATAATTAATCACAGAAAAGAGATTGTTTCATGGCACAGCAGAACGTCCCCCTAAAGGACTATCGAAATATTGGTATTATTGCTCACATCGACGCGGGAAAGACCACGACGACTGAGGGTATTTTGTACCGAACGGGTATTAACCACAAAATTGGTGAAGTCCGTGGTGCCGATGGCGATAGCGCAACGACTGACTGGATGGCGCAAGAAAAAGAGCGCGGTATTACTATTACCTCTGCTGCAGTGACCTGTTTCTGGAAGGGCTGCAAGATTAACATTATCGACACGCCTGGCCACATTGACTTTACGGCCGAAGTGGAACGTTCGCTTCGTGTACTTGACGGCGCAGTTGTTGTCTTCGACGGCAAAATGGGCGTTGAAGCTCAGACCGAAACCGTCTGGCGCCAAGCAAACAAATACGGTGTGCCTCGTATCTGTTTTGTTAACAAAATCAACCAAATTGGTGGTGATTTTTACAAATCTCTTGACTCTATTCACAACCGTCTTTCGAAACACGCACTTCCAATTCACCTGCCTATTGGGTTTGAAAAGGAAATTAACGGTGTCGTTGACCTCGTTGACATGAAAGCCTACACTTACGGAGACTTTGCAGACCACGAGCTTGTTGCCGGTGAGATTCCTGCAAATATGCTTGAAAAAGCTAAGAATGCTCGAAGCCTACTTGTTGAAGCAGCCGTTGAAGCTGAGGATGAGTTATTCGAACGATTCCTTGAAGAAGGCGAAGAATCTATTACTATTGAAGACTTGAAGCGGGCTCTCCGTAAGCGCGTGCTTGCTGGAGATTTCTTCCTTGTTACTGGTGGCGATGGTCGTGGTGTTATTGTCGAGAAGGTTCTTGACCTTGCTGCCGACTACCTTCCTTCACCGCTTGACGTTGATGCGATTAAGGGAACAAACCCTAAGTCTGGCGACCTTGTTGAGCGCCAGCCGTCTGACGCTGAACCACTTTCTGCGCTTGCCTTCAAAATTGCTACCGACCCATTCGTCGGTCGCCTAATCTTCATTCGTGTTTATAGCGGTAAGCTGACCGCCGGTAGCTACATACTAAACGCCACCACTGGTGAAAAGGAACGTATCGGCCGTATTGTGCGTATGCACGCCGACAAGCGTGAGGAAATTGAGTCTGTGGGAGCAGGTGACATTGCGGCCGTTGTTGGCCTTAAGAGCACCTTTACTGGTCACACCCTGGCTGACACAGCTCATCCAATTCTCCTTGAGTCAATTGAGTTCCCTGAACCGCCCGTATCTATTGCCGTTGAACCAAAGACGAAGGCCGACCAAGAAAAAATGGGTATCGCACTGCAACGACTCGCTGAAGAAGACCCAACTTTCCGCATTCACACCGACGACGAAACAGGCCAGACGATTATGTCAGGAATGGGTGAGCTTCACCTTGAAATTCTTATCGACCGTATGAAGCGTGAATTTAACGTCGAAGCTAACGTTGGTGAACCGCAAGTTGCCTTCCGTGAAACTATCCGTGGTATGACCGAAGCCCAAGGAAAACACGCCAAGCAAACTGGTGGACGCGGTCAGTATGGTGATGTCTGGATTCGTTTCGAGCCAACAGAATCTGGCGAAGGCTTTGAGTTCGTCGACGCAATTAAAGGTGGTGTGGTTCCTCAGGAATACCGCAAGCCAGTCGAGAAGGGTATAAGGGACACACTCGAAAGTGGTGTTATTGCCGGATATCCAATGATTGGCGTGAAAGCAACACTTTACGACGGAACATATCACGATGTCGACTCAAGTGAGCTCGCCTTCAACCTTGCTGGAGTTCTTGCTGTAAAAGAAGGTATTCCAAAGGCTAAGCCGGTTATTCTCGAGCCTGTTATGCGCGTTGAAGTATCTACCCCAGAAGATTTCATGGGCGATATTATCGGCGACCTTAACTCACGCCGTGGACGAATCGACGCTATGGAAGATATTCCAGGTGGCGCAAAGCTTGTTCGTGCCTACGTTCCCCTTGCAAACCTCTTTGGCTACACGAACGATATTCGCTCAATGAGCCAAGGTCGCGCAGCCTCTACTATGGAACTTGCCGACTACGAAGAAGTACCGCCAAACGTTGCTCAGGAAATCATTGCCAAGCGAACTAACAACTAGATCCCATTGGACCTAGCATAGACAATACGCAAGAAACACCAGGCAAGTAAAAGACAAGTTAACCTTTGAAGCCTATGATTAAAACATGGACTTCGATACTTATCTGCGCCCTCGTGAAAAGCTTGTGCAGCATGGTCCATCGGCGCTCAATGATGCCGAGCTGCTGCAGCTAATTCTTGGTCCTGGAAGCTCAAGCTCGTCTGGTGCTATAGTCGCCCGTCGAGTTGAAGTGTTGATTAAAGACGGCCCTCTCGGTTACGACTCTTTGGTTCAAACCGACGGAATTGGTGATGCCAAAGCTTGCCGTGTGCTGGCCTTGGTAGAGCTTGCTGGTCGGTTGGGCTCGCTATGAATGCCAACGAGCAGGTTCTGTATTGGCATCGGAAGGCGCAGATTGATTATCTGCAGCACTACATGTCTCTGTACGCTGCGTTTAATGCGTGGTATCGCAAGACAACAGGTTGCAGCAACGACCGCGAGGCGCTTAATAAGCTTCGCAAGAGGAATGTGCTTTGGGACGAATACGTTGACGGTACATCACTCCGTCAGCTAAGGCATCCGATGTGCTTGTTGGTGGAGTGCACTCAAAGAGAGCCCGTTTCGCACGTCACTCCGCACTGGGGAGGGGAGGTGTCGAGCGTACACGATTGGCCGTCGTTGGTCGAGTATTGGTATAGAGTCCGTTGCATGGTGGTTCATGGCGTCCCTATACGTTCGGCGTATGTCCATCTTGCCTACGAGACTCTAAACATTTATATGCACGAGATAGTCAGGCGGAGTGAATACTAATCCCTGTTTACATTTTGCGCCTACACTTGTATAATCATCCCTATACGTCATGGGGTTAACTATACCTGTGCGAAAATAATTAAAGGAGAAATATTAAATGGCAGATTTCGATCGAACCAAGCCTCACGTTAACGTTGGTACTATGGGTCACGTTGACCACGGAAAAACAACGCTAACCGCAGCAATTACTACTGTGCTTGCTAAGAAGCTTCCAACCGAAGTAAACAAACCAATCGCTTATGACATGATCGACAACGCACCTGAAGAGCGTACGCGTGGTATTACTATCGCTACTTCTCATCAGGAGTATGAGTCTGAAGCTCGTCACTACGCTCACGTTGACATGCCAGGACACGCCGACTACGTTAAAAACATGATCACTGGTGCAGCCCAAATTGACGGTGCTATTCTTGTGGTTGCCGCAAACGACGGACCTTTGCCACAAACTCGTGAGCACGTTCTTCTTGCTCGCCAAGTTGGTGTTCCAAAGATTCTTGTTTTCCTTAACAAGATGGACCTAGCTGACCCAGAACTAGTTGAACTAGTTGAAATGGACATTCGTGAGCTTCTTGCCAAGAACGGTTACGACGAAGACGCGCCTATTATCAAGGGTTCTGCAACAAAGGCTCTAGAGGGCGATGCAGCTAGCGAAGACGCTATCATGGAACTCGTTAAGGCTATGGACGACTACCTTCCTGAGCCAACGCGCGACCTTGACAAGCCATTCCTTATGCCTGTTGAAGACGTTTTCTCTATTAAGGGACGTGGAACAGTTGCAACTGGACGTATCGAAACTGGTGTTATTAACATCAACGACGAAATCGAAATTGTCGGTCTTAAAGACTCACAGAAATCTGTCGTTACCGGTATTGAAGCCTTCAAGAAGAACCTTGACCGCGGTCAAGCTGGTGACAACGCCGGACTTCTTCTTCGTGGCATCGAGCGTGAGCAAATCGAGCGCGGCCAAGTGCTTGTAAAGCCTGGCTCGCTTACTCCACACACCGAGTTCGAGGCAGAGGTTTACATCCTTAAGAAAGAAGAAGGCGGACGCCACACTCCATTCTCAAAGGGTTACAAACCACAGTTTTACTTCCGTACAACTGACGTAACTGGTGAAGTTGAACTTCCAGCTGACAAAGAACTTGTCATCCCTGGCGACACTGTAACTTTCACCGTTAAGTTGCTCGCTCCAATTGCTATGGACCAAGGTCTTAACTTTGCTATTCGTGAAGGTGGTAAGACGGTTGGTGCTGGTGTTGTTACTAAAGTAACCAAGTAGTTTCTGACGATTGCCCTCAGAGTACTCTCTCAAAGGAGACTTCCACCGGAAGTCTCCTTTGGCGTTGGGCTGAAATGCTCAACATTTCGCATTTCACACACTCTTCGGGCAGTGTCAGAAACTACTTGGTAAAGCAAAAACCCCGCCCTCCGAGGAGAAACGTGGGTTTCTGCGACTCGAGGTGCGGGGTTGGACTAGGACTGAGGGATCTCTGTGCTAGCCACGAAGCACTGCTGTTCTTCGATCCATTGCATCGTCCGTTTTGCGGGACGAGGTGCGGGCTGGACCGTGAAAAAAAGCATCTTCCTTGGTGCCGGACGAAAGGTGGCGGTCGCGCTGTCGCGAAGCGGAATCGCTTCGATGAACTTGATCACCTGCTGACGTTGAAGAAAGCTGAGGTGTGCCATGAAGTAGGCAGGGTAGCGCATTTCACGCATGTCTGCGATGTCGTCTGACAGGATCTCGTCACGAAGACTGCGAACTACCCAGAGGCGCTCGGCTGGAATCAGCGAAAGCTCGGCTTGCGGCTGTAGAGTGGGGTGATTCATCATCACCCTCCCTTCTTATTGTCCTAGGTACTACGTACGGGGGTGTACGTGCATATCTTTATTATAGCATATACAGCATAAATAGTCAATTGCTGGCTTGAAAGAACGAGAGGTTTGAGGTATACTACTACGGTATTTAACTAATCGCACCGAGAACTCGGCCGAACGTAAGCCTTTAAAGGATAGGATTCGAGCAGAGGTTACGGAGCATCAAAAGAGGAGCTTTCTCATGGCAGAAGCAACAGATGGCGGATTGCGCATTCGCATTCGTCTTAAGGCGTATGACCACAAGGTTATCGACCAATCAGCAAAACAAATTATCGACACAGCTATTCGTACCGGTGCAAGTGTTGCCGGTCCAGTACCGCTTCCAACGCGTCGTAGCACGTTTACGGTCGTGAAGTCACCACATGTCTACAAAAAGGGCGGTGAAGCCTTTGAGATGCGTGTTCACAAGCGCCTTATTGACATTACGAATGCTACTCCAAAGACTATTGATAGTCTACAGAACCTCAGCCTGCCAGCAGGTGTTGACGCTGAAATCCGAATGTAGCCCGAAGTGGGCTACAGATCTTGCTGTATTTGCTCCTGTTGTTGATTGACGACATGGGCAACTTGCAGCTGTAGCTTGATAATCCATAGTTGGAAGAAAATGAGGAAGCTGACAATAACCAGCCAGTATAGTGTTTGACGGGTTATTTTAAAGGTCATGAGAGGTGGGACGTCACGGCTGAGCTTGAACGATTCGTATTTATACCTAGGGACCGTGACCTTTATGGATTTTCGCTTCGCCGGTGCCTTGCGAGGTGCTGCTCGTTTAGTCGGTGTCTTTTTCTTTGCAATTGCCATGAGAATAACCTTTCTATGGTCAAGAATTCCATATTCTATATACCTTACAGTATGCAAGAAAAGCACAAGCGATTCAACCCCATTATTCCTACGTGTATGAAGCGCCTGCAACCTCTTGACTCTTGAGGTGGCGTCTGGTATACTTCGGGGGTAACTTTTACGAATATATAACAAGCAATTCTTGGTGAATTGGCAAGTCTTAAGGGGTAAAACCTGCAAGATACTACCAGCCACCAAGAATTTTAAGTGGGAGAACGAAGAGCATGAAAGCACTTCTCGGTACCAAAATTGGTATGACCCAACTCATCAGCGAAGATGGCAAGGCAGTTCCTGTCACGCTCATTAAAGCTGGACCTGTGACAGTGACTCAGGTAAAAACCATCGACACCGATGGTTATAACGCTGTCCAAGTAGGTTTTGAGTTAGGTAAGAACCTGAGCAAGGCCGTGGCTGGACACGTAAAGGAGTCGGAAACGACACCTAAGTTTATGCGCGAATTTCGCGTTGAAGAACTTCCAGCAGATATGACCATTGGCAGCACTATTGATGTGACTGCATTTGAAATCGGCGACATCGTCGATGCAACCGGCACTAGTAAAGGTAAGGGGTTCGCTGGAACAATTAAGCGACACAACTTCACTAGGCAGCGCAAGTCGCACGGTGGTAAGGGTAACACTCGTAAGCCCGGATCAATTGGTTCAATGTACCCACAAAAGATCTTTAAAGGTAAGCGTATGGCCGGTCGTATGGGTCATGAGCAAGTCACTGTGCAGAATCTTGTCGTCAGCTATATTGACGCTGAAAAGAATCTCATTGGACTTCGCGGCGCTGTCCCTGGTCCTAAAAAGGGCTTGATCGTCATCGGAGGAAAAGCATAATGGCTGATACAGTAAAAACAGCACCAAAGACAACGCTTCCAAAAGAAGTGTTTGGCGTTGAAGTAAAAAATCATGAGCTCTTGAAGCTTGCCTACGATGCGTATCTTTCAAACTCTCGCCAAGCAAGTGCGACGACTAAAACCCGCGGCGAAGTTCGTGGCGGTGGCCGAAAGCCTTGGAAGCAAAAGGGAACTGGACGAGCCCGATTTGGTTCATCTCGTAACCCTATTTGGCGCGGTGGTGGTATCGTCTTCGGTCCACTAGGAAACGAAAACTACGTCAAGAAGATTTCTGTTACTGCGAAGCGACAGGCCATCCGCCAAGCTTTGACACTCGCTGATGAAGCAAAGAAAGTCCAAGTGCTTGATGTTAAGACGACCGGAAAGACTGCAGAAGTAGTTAAATTCCTTGCGGACAACAAGCTTACCCGTAAAACTCTTATTGTTGTAGATGAAAAGACTCCCGAGTTGATTCGCGCAACCAATAACATCCAAAACGTGTTACTTATTCGTACAACATACTTAAGCGTGTATCACATTCTAAATGCTGATCACATTGTTCTATCAAAAACATCGGTTCCAGCTCTTAAAGACTGGCTCGTAAGGAAGGAGGCGTAACATGAATACTTTACTTGTTACCCCTATTACGACTGAAAAAGCGTATGCCCAGAGCCTTAAGAACGTCTACGTTTTTAATGTTCCGGTCAGCGCTAACCGAAACGAAATCGTCAAAGCAATTGAAAGTCAGTATAGCGTTCGTGTTGTTGAGGTAAAGACACTTGTTCAGAGCGGAAAATCAATGCGATTTTCACGAGGCAAGAACCGTTACCCAGGTACAACACATCGTTCAGACAGCAAGAAGGCATATGTCACGCTTGCTACTGGTGACTCGCTTTCGTTCTTTGAGCAACCTGCCGAGGAGAAGAAATAATGGCTATTAAACAATACAACCCAACAACTCCTGGCCGTCGCGGTATGACAACGCAAGACGTGAGTAGCATTACGACTCGTAAACCGCTCAAGAGTCTTGTCAAAAGCAAGAAGCAAAACGCTGGTCGTAACAACACCGGACGTATTACTGTTCGACACCGTGGTGGTGGCGTAAAGCGACACTATCGTCTTATGAACCACAACCTTGCCGCTGGCTTGACGGTGACAATCGAGCAAATTGAGTACGATCCTAACCGATCAGCTCGTATTGCCCGCGTGAAGGACCAGCACGGTCTTTACCACTACATTCTTGCCGACACCTCAATGACGGTTGGAAAAGTTATCAAAAGTGGTGCTGAAGCTCCTGTTGAGTCAAGCAACCGTATGCCACTTGCTAACATTCCCGTTGGTACGCAAATCTACGCCATTGAGATTAACCCCGGTAAGGGAGCCCAAATGGTTCGTTCTGCTGGTACAAAAGCACAGCTAATGGCAAAAGAGGGCGATTACGCTCAAGTGCGTATGCCATCCGGAGAGGTTCGCAAGTTCCGACTTGAAGCAACTGCCGCAATTGGTATTGTTGGTAACGTCCAACACCAAAATGTGAAGATTGGTTCTGCTGGACGCAACCGTCGCAAGGGTATTCGCCCAAGCGTTCGCGGTGTAGCTATGAACGCAACCGATCACCCACATGGTGGTGGAGACGGTGGAGCACACGGTCCTGGTAAGGCACCTCGTACACCGTGGGGACAACTTACCCTTGGATATCGAACTCGTCGTCGTAAGTATACGTCGAAGTTAATTGTTAAAACGCGCCACGACGCGAAGAGGAAGAGGTAATATGAGTCGATCATTGAAAAAAGGTCCATTTGTAGACTTCAAGCTCGCCAAGAAAGTGGCTGCGCTCAGTCTCGATGACCGAACAATTATCAAGACATGGGCCCGTGCTAGCACGATTAGCCCTGAAATGGTGGGTCGCACCATCGCTGTTCATAACGGCAAAATGCACGTACCTGTGCTTGTTTCGGAGAACATGGTTGGACACAAACTCGGTGAGTTTAGCCCAACTCGCAAGTTCCGCAAGCATGGTGGAAAGGATAGGAAGTAATGGCTGACATGACAACAGTACGCGCTTATGCGAAAAATGTTGACTTGCCTCCTCGAAAGGTGAGCCTTGTCGCAAGCCTAGTTCGCGGTCGCTCTGTCGCTGATGCACTTGTTATCCTTCAGCACACACCAAAGCGTTCAGCACTCTCTGTCCAAAAGGCAATCGAGAGCGCTCAAGCGAATGCGGTTAACAACCACGGGCTTGATGGCAAAACACTTCAAATTACGACACTTTCAGTTACTACCGGAACTCGCATTAAGCGATTCAAGCCAGCCAGTCGTGGTCGTGCCCTTCCATTCCAGAAGAAGTCATCGAACATCTTGGTTGAGGTAAGTGGTGATTTGAAACCTAAGAAGGCACCTGTCGCGAAGAAGAAAACACCCGTCGCTGAAGTGGCCGAAGAGGAGAAGAAATAATGGGACAAAAAGTAAACCCAATCAGCTTCCGTCTTCAAGTTCACAAGAACTGGGACTCTCGCTGGTTCGCACCGAAGAAAGACTTCGCGCGTCTTCTTATTGAAGATGTGAAGATTCGTGATCATATTGAAAAACGTTTCGAAAGCCGCCCAACTATTGGACGTATCGAAATCGAGCGTTCAGCTAACCTAGTTACTGTCACTATTCATACAGCAAAAGCTGGTGTCGTTATTGGACGCGGCGGCGCAGGTGTGACTGAGCTTAAGACAGAGCTTGAAAAAATCGCTAGCCTTCCAGTACGTATTAACATTGAAGAGATTAAACGCCCAGACCTAAGCGCTAAATTGGTTGCCGAGAATATCGCTCACCAACTTTCTCGCCGATCTAACTTCCGTCGTGCTACTAAAATGGCCGCACAGAATGTTATGGCTGCCGGAGCAAAAGGTGTTCGTATTCAAGTAGCTGGTCGTCTTAACAGTGCCGAGATGGCACGTCGAGAACGAGTAAGCGAAGGATCTGTTCCGCTTCATACGCTTCGTGCAGATGTCGACTATCATGGCGCACGCGCCGCACTTCCGGGTGCAGGTATTGTCGGAGTGAAAGTATGGATTTACAAAGGTGAAAGGAGCTAATCGATATGTTGTTACCTAAGAAAATGAAGTATCGAAAGGTTCGCAAAGGTAAGAATCCTGGTGTTGCGACGCGAGGTCACTACCTAGCCTTTGGTGAGTATGGACTTCAATCACAGTCGAACGACGATATCACTTCTCGCCAAATTGAGTCAGCTCGACAGGCAATGACTCGTCACATTAAGCGTGGTGGTAAAATCTGGATTCGCATCTTTCCGCACATTCCACGAACTCGTAAACCACAAGACGTCAAAATGGGCGGTGGTAAGGGTAACCCAGAGTTCTTCGTTGCGAAAGTGAAAGCCGGAACTGTCCTGTTTGAAATGAAGGGTGTAGACGAATCTGTTGCCCGAGAGGCAATGCGCCTCGCCGGACACAAGCTTCCCGTGAAAACTAAGTTCATCGTTAAGGAGCAATCATAATGGCAACCGCAAAAAAGGCAGAAGAAGTGAAGACACTTGAACAACTTCACGAAGAGCTTGCCAAGCTCCGAGGCGAACACCTAGAGTCTCGCAAGAGTCACGCTCAGGGTGAACTCGTTAACCACCGTGTATTAACTAACCAACGTAAATCAATTGCTCGTACGCTGACTGCAATTAACCATGCGCAACGAGCAAGCCAGAAGGAGGAGAACTAGTATGGCTAAGACACTTACTGGCGTTGTCACTTCTGACAAGGCCGACAAGACGATCACTATTACGGTGACAAGTCGTGAAACGCATCCTATTTATAGAAAGCAGTATTCTGTGAACCGTAAATATACAGCACACGACGAGAAGAATGAAGCGCACACGGGTGACCGTGTCACAATTACAGAGGTACGACCTATTTCGAAGACAAAGACATTCACGCTACTCAAAATCGACGAACGTTCACACGGCTCTATTGAGCTAAAGGACGAGGAGGCGTAACCATGATCCAACAAGAATCACGACTTAAGGTTGCTGACAACAGTGGCGCAAAGGAAATCCTTTGTATCCGTGTTCTCGGTGGTACTCGTCGACGATACGCTCGCGTTGGTGACGTTATTGTTGCAACCGTAAAAGATGCAAACCCAACCGGTACGGTTAAGAAGAAATCTGTCATTAAGGCTGTTGTTGTTCGAACCCGTGACCAAATTCAACGTAAAGATGGAAGCACTATTGTCTTTGACGACAATGCTGCGGTTATCATCAACGATGACAAATCACCTAAAGGAACTCGTGTCTTTGGTCCCGTTCCACGTGAACTACGCGACATGGGCTACTCAAAGATCATTAGCCTAGCACCGGAGGTACTCTAATATGCCTGGTATCAAGCGAATTAAAAAAGGCGACACCGTAAAGCTTATCAGCGGTGCACAAAAGGGCACAACCGCCAAGGTTCTTGGTGTTCTAAACGGAAAGAACGCAGTTCTTCTTGAAGGCATCGGTGAGCGCCACCGTCACGTGAAGCCAACCCAACTCAACCCGTACGGTGGTAAGAAGGATGTTCACATCCCTGTTCCACTTCACAAGGTTGCCCTTGTTATTGATGAAAAATCAGGCAAGACCAGCCGTGTTGGATATATTAAAAATGCTGATGGAGCGAAGGTTCGCCTAGCTCGTCAGGCAAATAGTAAGGAGATTAAGTAATGGCTACTAAGAATACGCCAACAGCTACCGCTCCTCGCCTGAAAGCCTTGTACCGTACGCAGTACGCCAAGGAACTTCAAGCCGAACTCGGTTTAGACAACATTCACCAAGTACCAAAGCTTGAAAAAATTATCGTCAGCGCAGGAATCGGTAAGAATAAAGATGACAAGCGTCACTATGAAGTCGTAAAGAATACCATCATTAAAATCACCGGACAGGCTCCAGTCGATCGTATGGCTCGTAAATCAATTGCCGGATTCAAAATTCGTGCTGGAATGAACCGGGTCGGTATCAACGTCACCCTTCGTGGTGCGCGTATGTACGAATTCCTTGATCGTTTCGTAAACATTGCTTTACCGCGCGTTCGTGACTTTCATGGTGTTAGCGCAAAGGCATTTGACAAGGGCGGCAACTACAACGTTGGTGTGGTTGAGCAATCAATCTTCCCAGAACTGTCATTTGAAGAAACACAGCACTCACACGGTCTACAAATTACATTTGTGATTTCATCTGGAAACAAAGAAGCAAGCCGTGCACTTCTTGAGAAGTTCGGTGTGCCGTTTGAAAAACAGGGAGGAGTACGCTAATGGCTAAAACATCTGCAGTCGCTCGCGACGAGAAACGAAAGAAAATGATTCTAAAGTATGCTGCGAAGCGTGCTGAATTGAAGGAACTCGGTGACCTCGAAGGTCTTGCTAAACTTCCCCTTAATAGCTCACCAACTCGCTGGAAGAACCGTGACATGCTTCACGGCCGACCACGAGGATACATGCGACGCTTCGGCCTTAGCCGTATCAATTTCCGTGAAAAAGCATCAAAGGGACAAATTCCCGGTATTACAAAGAGTAGTTGGTAGGAAAGGAGAACGCATATGTCACTACAATCTACAGACCCAATCGCAGACCTCCTGACCCGTATTCGTAACGCCGTCATGGTTGGTAAAAATGAAATAACTGTTCCCTCAAGCAAATTGAAGGTAACGGTTGCCAAAGAGCTACAAAAAGCTGGTTATGTCATCGGTGTGAAAGTCGAGCCGTCAAAGCCTCGCGATACACTTGTCGTCACCATCAACGAGCCCGGAGAAAATGCTGTCATCAGCGAAATCAAGCGCCTCAGCAAGCCTGGACGTCGCGTGTACGTTAGTGCAACCGACATCCCTCGCGTGAAGAGTGGCCGTGGTGTTGTCCTCGTGAGTACATCAAAGGGTATCCTTAGCGGTAATGAAGCAATCAAGCAGAAGCTTGGCGGTGAACTATTGCTTCAGGTATATTAGTCAGAAGAATTATTTAAGAAAGGAATAGATCATGAGTCGAATCGGAAAACTACCAATTCAAATCCCCTCAGGCGTGACAATCACGGTCGCTGATGATGCTATTACTGTTGTTGGCCCTAAAGGCCAGCTCGTAGTACCGCATCTCTCCGACGTTACTGTTGTCGTGGAGGATGGTAACGCTATTGTTACCCGTAAAGACGACGAGCGCATTGCTCGTTCACAACACGGTCTTCAACGTGCACTGCTTAACAACGCGGTTGTTGGTGTCACTGAAGGCTACGAGAAGAAACTAGAAGTAAATGGTGTCGGCTTCCGCATTAGTGGTGGCGGACGCGAAATCGATATGTCACTTGGGTTCTCTCACCCCGTTAAGTATTCTGCACGAGAGGGTATTGAGCTTGTTGTTGAGAAGATGACCATCACCGTTAAGGGAATCGACAAACAGCTAGTAGGACATACTGCCGCTGAAATTCGTTCACTTAAAAAGCCTGAACCATATAAAGGTAAGGGTATTAAATATGCTGACGAAGTTGTGCTTCGCAAGGCAGGAAAGGCAGGTAAGTAATCATGAGTAACCAAACAAAGAAATTGCTTAACCGCGGCCTTCGTGCTGCGCGTGTCCGAGCTCGAGTAACAGGAACGTCTGAACGTCCTCGCATGACAGTATCTATTAGCAACAAGCACGTTAGCGCTCAAATTATTGACGACGTAAAGCAACACACCATTGTATCTTCAACGACTATCGGAACAAAAGAGACGGGACCTGTTTCAGAACTCGCTGCATTTGTCGGTGCCGATATTGCAAAGAAGGCAAAGAAGGCTAAAATTACCGCAGTTGTGTTTGACCGGAATGGTCGACGTTATGCGAAGCGCCTTAGTGCGCTTGCCGATGCTGCTCGTAAAGAAGGATTGGAGTTTTAATTATGCCTGCACCAAATAATCGTAATCGACGAGATCAAGGACCTGCTGAACCAAAGCAGTACGAAGAGCTTGTCATTAACATTGACCGTGTCTCGCGTGTTGTAAAAGGTGGACGCCGTTTCCGCTTTAAGGCACTAGTTGTCGTCGGTGACCGTAAGAGCAAAGTTGGTGTTGGTGTCGCTAAGGGCGCCGATGTTCAAGTTGCTATTCAGAAGGCTACAGAAGTTGCTAAGAAGAACTTCATCACTATTCCACTTGTTAACGAAACTATCCCACACGATAGCGAAGTTAAATACTCTGGTGCTCGCGTGCTTCTAAAGCCGGCAGCTCCAGGTACTGGTGTTATTGCTGGTGGTGTTGTCCGATCAATCATTGGCGTAACAGGTATTCGTAACCTTCTTTCAAAGTCACTTAACTCGACTAACAAGGTGAACATTGCCTACGCAACTATTGAGGCGCTTCGTGCACTCGTTCCTCGTGAAGAGTGGCACACGACTAAAATGCACAAGGCATCAAAGGAGAAGAAGTAATGACAAAGTATAACGAACTCGACGTAGTTGCCGGTAAAGACCGCAAACGAGTTGGTCGTGGTATTGCTGCTGGGCAGGGTAAAACTGCTGGTCGTGGTACAAAAGGTCAGAACTCTCGAACCGGTAAGAAACTTCGACCAACCTTCCAAGGTGGACAGCGAACACTCGTTCGTGCCGTACCAAAGGCTCGTGGATTCAAGAGCCTTCGTACTGCAGCTCAGGTTGTTTACCTAGACACACTGAACACCTTTAAAGGTAAGGTTGTCGATCACGCCAGCTTGTTTGAGCAGGGCTACATCTCAACACCGTTTCACAGCGTAAAGATCATCACTCGTGGTGAGCTGACCGCAATGCTGACCGTAAAGGTTTCTGGAGCAAGTAAATATGCCCAAGAAGCAATCGTAAAGGCTGGTGGAACGTTCGAGAAGACTGCAACACCACTCAAGAAGAGCACAAAAGAAGCCGAATCAGACGATAAATAGATTATCATCTGTTGATATGAAATACCCTCGTATTTACCACGAGGGTATTTTCATCATAAAACATCACTTTCACCCACGCGGCATGGTGTATAATAGAAAACAATTGATACTAATAACGGCAGGGTAATCTACATAGTCTGATGAACTGGAAAACAATTTTTCGATCACTAAAAAACAGAGGGATGCAAAAGCGTCTTCTCATTGTCCTTGGTATTATTGTTACTTATCGCTTTTTGGCGCACGTTCCTATTCCACTGGCCGAGCCAACACAGCTAAAGGAGGTCATTAACAGCGTTGTTAGCGGCACTGACTTCGGTGGGTTCGTAAACCTATTGTCTGGTGGCGCATTGGCTAGTTTCTCGATTGTTCTGGTTGGCTTGACGCCTTTCATTACCGCTTCAATTATCTCGCAGCTGCTTACTAAAGCTATTCCACGAATGGAAGAGCTTCACAAGGATGGTGAGTCGGGCCGTCGTAAAATTAACCAATGGACTCGCATGAGCACCATTCCACTGGCTATCGTGCAGTCAATTGCTTTCATATTCATCTTACGGCAGACAGTTTTGGCTGGTAATACGACGGTTTTGGCCGATCCTACAGCGCTCGAGTGGATTGTGGCCGTAACCGCTATGACAGCCGGTGCGACACTTCTTATGTGGCTTGGAGAGCTTATTACCGAGCAGGGAATAGGTAACGGTATAAGCCTGCTAATTTTCGCTGGTATTATTAGCCAACTGCCAACAATGTTTGCCTCACTCGGTGGTTCTTTGTTCGATACGTCTGCGGGGGGGCTAGGTATCTTTAACTGGTTTGTTGTTCCGCTCAATCCGACGGTCTTCTGGATTATATTAGGGTTGCTGGCGTCCTCGCTGGCGCTGTTATACCTCTTGGTGAAAATCAACGAGGCGCAGCGAATCATCACTATAAATTATGCTAAGCGGGTGCACGGAAACACTAACTATGGTGGAATCAAGAGTGTTTTGCCTATTAAGCTAATTGCGGCCGGTGTTATTCCTGTTATTTTCGCAGTCGCCTTTCTGTCACTTCCTGCGTTTGCCGGGCAGGTTATAAAAGCCGCTGGTAACCCTGCGTTTACCGATTTAGCAAATAACCTCATCGTTTGGTTCCAGGCACCAAACCCCGGTTCCTTCACTGGTTCCGAGCTGCAAGCGTTTATTTATCCTTTGACGTACTTCTTCTTAGTTATCTTCTTTACCTACATGTACACGGGAATCGTCTTCAACTCGCACGAAATTGCTGAGAACCTTCAGAAGCAAGGCGGCTTCATTGAAAACATTCGTCCAGGTAAAACTACACAGAAGTTTCTTGCAACAACCATGAATCGTCTCATTCTTTTCGGAGCCTTGGTGCTTGGGTTCGTTGCTATAACGCCATTCATAGGTGAGTTTGTCATCTTCCAGACGCTTGGCGTTACCAATACGAACTTATCTATTGGTGGTACCGGTATCCTCATTGTTGTATCTGTTGCGCTTGAAGTGCTCCGCCAGATCAACTCCCGTGCCCTCATGGTCACCTACGATGACTATAAATAGCCTTCCATTGATTATTCACTAAAATAGTGGTATAATAAGAGTATATCAAGTACCCCATTGTTTCGCAGTGGGCGGAACGATGTACATTAGACAGAGGATGGTGATTACAGTGGCCAGTGAACCGAAGCCGCTTCGCCGCAATAAGTTGCGGCGCTACGCTCAGGACACGGTCGAGCTCAGGAGGGTGCTTCAACGCATTCAAGAAGAGCTCATTATTGAAACGGAAGCGCGGTTGTATCAGCGCTACCGCGCGCATGTAAGGCACGAAGAGCCACGGCCTTCCTACGAAGATTGGCTACTTACCTGTTATCGGCTGGAGAACACGTTCTCCGCTGCGCGCTTTGGCGTTGACACACGACTGTCGTGGGCAAGCCGCGTAGTTAAGGAGGCGATGAAGTATACCCTTGGGCACAACGCTTCAATGGCTTGGTTCATCGGCGGCCTTGAGGTGCAGATCGCGGCACGAGGCGCATACGTGCGCCTACACTCAATCTGGGTCGCCGTCGATACCAGAACGCTGACATTTGACCCGCGCTAGCTGACGCCAGCAGTGTAGGGCCAGACTTATCCTCTGTCCCTACTCTTATGCGATGAACAATTGCTTCATCGTGGAAGAGTAGGAAATCTTGACGGTAGCACCATATTTGCTACAATATAAGTACAAACTTAGTTGCTCCGAGTTTCTCGGTGTTATATTCTTAAAAATGCTTTACTTGCTCTCTGTTTTGGTGTATAATTCACTACTGTAACTTATGGTCAATACAAAGGAAGTGATTAAAATGCGTGGCAAGGTGGTGGAAGCACTGCCTAATACTCAATTTAAGATCGAACTTGAAAATGGCCTAAGCATCATCGGACACATTAGCGGTAAAATGCGCAAGCACTACATCCGCCTCGTGCCTGGTGATCAGGTGGACGTTGAGATGACCCCTTACGATCTCTCGAAGGGAAGAATCACGTACCGCCACAAGGATCAAATTTAACTGGAGGAGATTTCAAACGCTCATGAAAGTTCGTGCGAGTGTCAAAAAAATCAGTCCAGATGACCAGTTGGTGCGCCGTAAAGGCCATCTCCGGGTGATCAACAAGAAGAAACCTAAGAATAAGCAAAGGCAGGGTTAAGTATGGCTCGAATTGCAGGGGTAGTTATTCCCGCAGAAAAGCAAGTTGCTGTTGCGTTGACGTATATTTACGGCGTCGGACCAACACTTGCGTCGACCATCCTTGCGGCGGCTAAAATCGAGCCGACCACTCGGGTGAAAGATCTCACCGAGGCTGAAGAACAACGCTTGCGAGATGTTATCGATACCGATCACACTGTCGAAGGCGACCTCCAGCGTCTGGTAACAAACAATATCAAGCGTCTCAAAGACATTAGCGCTTACCGTGGCCTACGACACAAAGCAGGTCTTCCGGTAAACGGCCAACGTACTCGTACGAATGCACGAACTCGTAAGGGTCGAGCGGTCGCTGTCGGTGGAGCGCAACCTAAATCAGCAAGTAAGACCTAGGAAAGGAACAAGATGGCAGATTCACCTTCAACCAAGAAGAAGCAAAAGCGATCAGTTCCTTCTGGTCAGCTACACATTCAGGCAACCTTCAACAACACAATTATTAGCTTTTCTGACAAGAAGGGAAACATTGTTTCTCAGTCAAGTGCAGGCGCTAATGGATTCCGTGGAAGTAAAAAAGGTACCGCCTACGCTGCACAAATCGCAGCCGAGAAAGCAACTGAAGCTGCAAAAGGCTTTGGTATGAAATCGGTTGATGTATTCGTAAAGGGCGTCGGACAAGGTCGCGATGCGGCGATTCGATCACTTGGCAGTTTTGAAATCAGTATTGATAGCATTAAGGAAGTAACTGGCGTCCCTCACGGCGGCGTACGACCACGGAAAGTGCGGAGAGGCTAGACTATGGCACGAGACGTTTCACCTATTGTTAAACAGAGTCGTCGCGAAGGTTACGCCCTTCATCCGAAGGCTCATAAAATCATGGCTCGCAAAACTAGCGCACCTGGACAAGCTCCAAACGCGCGTCAGGGCAAGCCAAGTCTATACTTGACACAGCTTCGCGAGAAGCAGAAGGTCCGTCGTTTGTATGGTCTTCTTGAGAAGCAGTTTGCTCGTCTTATGGATGAAGCGACTCGTCAAGAGGGACTCTCTGGCGAAAACCTCCTTCAAATGCTTGAACAGCGTATGGACAACGCGGTCTACCGTGCAGGATTTGCACCAAGTCGCCGTGCTGCTCGTCAGCTTGTTGGTCATGGACATTTTATGCTTAACGGCCGTCGAGTCGATATTCCATCAATTCGCATGAAGCCTGGCGATGAGCTTGAAGTCCGCGCTAAGAGTACGAAGTCTGAGTATTTCAAGAACCTCGACGAAGTTGTTAAGACTTCTTCGCAGCCGACATTAGGTTGGTTGAAGAGCGACCCGAAGAAAATGACCATTTCCATCACTGGCAAGCCAACTCGAGAAGAAGCTGAACCAGAAATTAACGAACAATTAATCGTTGAGTATTACTCACGGTAAGGGCAAGGAGATCTATATATGTCAAAAGTCATTCACAACCCCGCACTCGCTAGTGTCGATGAGCACAGCACAACGAGCGCATCGTTCGTTATTGAGCCATTGCAAGCTGGTTATGGCAACACGCTCGGAAACAGTTTCCGTCGCGTACTTCTTTCAAGTATTCGCGGTAGCGCAATTGTTTCATTCCGCGTTGAAGGTGCCAGTCACGAATTCACCACAATTCCTGGTGTAAAAGAAGATGTCGTTGACATCATGCTTAACCTCAAGAATGTACGTATTAAAGTCGACACCGACGAGCCGGTTGAGCTTCGTCTTGAGAAAAAGGGTGCCGGTACGGTAACTGCAGGCGACATTAAAGCGCACGCAGATGTCGAAATCATCAACCCTGAGCAAATCATTGCAACCATCGATGACCCTAAAAAGTCTATTACTATGGAGCTTGTTGCCGACTCTGGTCGTGGATACCACACCATCGAAGAATCAAGCATGCAACGCGTTCACAGCGACCACATTGCACTCGATGCCGTATTTAGTCCTGTGCTCCGTGTACGTTTCAAGGTTGACGCAACCCGTGTTGGCCAAGAAACTAACCTTGACCGACTTCAAGTTACTATTGAGACAGATGGAACAATGAGCCCTGTTGACGCGTTTGAAGAAGCGGCAGCTATCCTCGTTAACCAATACACCGCACTTGCTGGAAGCACTACTGTTGAAGCTGCACCAGCACTTGGACAAGAGACAATCGACGACGCCGGTGAACTTAATACGCCTATTGAAGAGCTTAGTCTTAGTGCTCGAACAGCTAACGCCCTCGTTAACAACGAAATCCGAACCGTTCGTGACCTAGTCACATTGAGCGAGCAAGATCTTCGTGAATTAAAGGGATTCGGTAGCAAGGCGCTTGATGAAGTTAAAGATAAACTGGCAGAACTGGATATCTAATCATGCACCGACACGGATATAAAGGACGAAAATTTGGACGCGAGCGTGATCAACGCCGAGCGCTTCTTAAAGGTTTGGCAACAAGCCTGGTAGAGCACAAGAAGATCGAGACCACGCTTCCAAAAGCCAAAGAACTCGTCCGCTACATAGAAAAGCTCATTACAAAGGCTAAGAAGGGCGACCTTTCAAGCCGTCGAGCAGTTATTGCTGGTCTAAGTACCCACGACGCAGCTTACCGACTTGTTGACGTTATCGCGCCACAACTTACCGGCCGAACCAGTGGTCACGTACGCGTTACCCGAACTCGTCTGCGAGTTGGTGACGGTGCGCAACTAGCGACAATCGCTTTCGTTGATGACATCAAAGAATCTGAAAAGCCGGTTAAGGCAGCTGCAAAACCAGTAGCAAAGAAGGCTCCAGCGACTAAAGCTACTAAAAAGGAGACTGCATAATGGCAAATCCAAAGACATTTAGTCAAAAAACAGCTGACGTGACTCGTAATTGGTACCTCATTGATGCCTCAGAGGCTCCCCTTGGTCGTGTAGCGACACAAGTGGCTAAGTACCTTATTGGTAAAGACAAGCCAACCTACACCCCCCATATCGATGGTGGTGACTACGTGGTTGTCATTAATGCCAAGAAGACTGTTGTCACGGGCAACAAAGAAATTGGCAAAGTATACTACCGGCACAGTGGATTTCCTGGCGGTATTAAGGATGCAACGCTAAAAGACGTTCGAGAGAAGAACCCTACGCGCATTATTGAAGCCGCGGTCAAGGGGATGATTCCTCGTAACAAGCTCGCTTCAGAGCGACTTAACCGTCTTCGTGTGTTTGAAGGTGAAGATCACCCTCACGCTCCACAGCAACCTAAGAAAGTTGAGGTAAAGTAATATGGCAACTGCTACTTATTTCTACGGACTTGGACGACGCAAGAGCGCAACTGCACGAGCACGCCTTTACAAAGGTAAAGGAACGGTAACAATCAACGAAAAGCCAGCCGCTGAATACCTTAGCGACAACAAAGCGCTTCTTGCTGAAATTACCGACCCACTTGCACTTGTAAACAAGCAAAAGGACTACGACATTACAATCCGCGTACAAGGCGGTGGTGTCGCTGGACAAGTCGATGCAATTAAGCTTGCTATCGCAAAGGCTCTGACTGTTGCACACTCTGACCTTCGTTCAACACTGAAGAAAGCAGAATTTCTCAAGCGAGACTCTCGCGAGAAAGAGCGTAAGAAGTACGGTCTTCGATCGGCACGTAAGCGCGAACAATTCTCGAAACGTTAGTTTCTTAACTGTTTCGGTACAAAAATGGCTCTTCCTGTGCGGGAGAGCCATTTGTATATCGGGGTTTCCAACAGAGTACGCTATACTATATATATGACAAAGCAAACAATTCTCACTGGTATTCGATCTAACGAAGAGCCAACCATCGCAAATTATCTTGGCGCCTTTGTGCCAATGGTGCGTATGCAACAAGAACTAGCTGGCGAGTATCAAATAAACATGTTCGTTCCAGACCTTCATAGCTTCACGACACCAGTGGATCACGACGACTTATACGCTAAAACCTTAATGAATCTTAAGTACTTTATTGCTGCCGGCCTCGACATAGACGACCAGGATACTTATATATATCGCCAAAGCTACATTCCGGCACACAGTGAGCTGACATGGGTTCTCGATTGCTTCACCTATGTTGGTGAAATGAGCCGCATGACACAGTTTAAGGATAAGTCTGGTGAGAATAGCGATAGTATCACAATGGGTCTATATAACTATCCGGTACTTATGGCGGCAGATATCCTACTTTACGGCGCGACTTACGTGCCAGTTGGTGAGGACCAGTTCCAACACCTTGAGATTACTCGAGACATTGCATCGCGCTTTAATAATAAGTTTGGTGATGTCTTTACGGTACCTCTCGACACTAAGGCTCAAACTAGCTTTATTAACCGTGACAGCGGGCTACGTATCCGTAGCCTGAGTGATCCTACAAAGAAAATGAGCAAGAGCGCGACTGATGAAAAATCAAAGATTCTTTTGTCTGATAGTCCTGAAGTAGCAAAACAGAAAATTATGAGCGCCACAACCGATAGCGTCGGCGAAATTCACTATAACTTTGAAACACAGCCGGGTATTAGCAGCTTGCTTCAGATGTACGCGCTTCTTACCGGCCGTAAGCAAGAAGAAGTGAACGCTCAGTGGGAAGGGAAGTCGCAGTATGGTGAATTTAAGGCAGTTGTTGCTTCTGCAGTAGCTGACTTTCTTGAGCACTTTCAAGCTCGTCTTGCGGCCATCAGCGACGAGGAGCTACTAGCAAAGCTTGAACGATCTGAACGAGCTATGACTGAAGTTGCAAACCAGACGCTACTAAGAGCACAACAAGCGGTTGGTCTGCGACCAAGGGCATAATATGGCAACAAAAAACATTACGCGAGAGATTTTAAGCATCTTGCGACAATTTGAAGTTGCCGGTGAGTTATCCGTTCCCAGAGAAATTAGCGACATACGCCAACAAGAGCCAAAGGTTGGAGTTCGGATGCTTCGATTCATGTTTCAAACTCGACAATACTACGCCATTGTCGACAACAATGCCGATGACGACACGACTATGCTCCAAGACTATATAGCCCAAGATCAGCCACATGTTAGCGGTGAGTTTATTCGTAATCCACACGAAACATCGTTTCAGACCTACGGTATTCGTCATAAGTTCCACGATACCTACCTATACGTGGTGACCCCTCTTACACAAAGACTCGACAAAGAGCTAAACCAGCGGTACCCAGACATATCGCGAAGCACTCTTCAGAAGTACGTTAAAGAAGGTTATGTGCGAGTCAACGGCGAAGTGTGTACGAAGACAAAGCAAGAGGTCACACCTCATGACAACCTAGCCGTGACTATTCCGGATAGAATCGATTATTCAGACCAAGCATTACCCATTGTTTACATAGATGATCATGTTATTGTCGTTAGCAAACCAGCCGGCGTGCTAACCCACAGCAAGGGTGTTATGAATGATGAGTTTACGGTTGCCGATTTCTTTAGACGATATACGACAAACGGACTAGCATCGAGCAGGCCTGGCATTGTTCATCGACTTGACCGTGATACTACAGGGCTAATTATAGGCGCCCGAAATGATGATGCTGCGGCTCTTTTAAAGAAGCAGTTTGCCGCCCGTACAGCTCATAAGGAGTATGTTGCGATAGTGAAGGGCGTGCCAAAACAGTCCCAGGCGCGAATCGATCTTCCTATCGGCCGAAATCCATCATCACCAAGCACGTTTCGAGTAGATCCTTCAGGAAAGGCGGCGGTTACGTCGTATCAGGTCATGGCAAGTAATGGCGAGTTTTCGCTTGTTCTTTTGAAGCCCGAAACCGGACGAACTCACCAACTTCGCGTACACATGCAGTATATTAATACGCCGATTGTCGGTGATAGGGTTTATGGCTCTGGTGAAATGGGCGACCGCTTACTTCTTCATGCCTACAAACTAGAAATAACAACGCCACCTTCACACAGACAGGCGTTTAGCGCGCCACTACCGGATGAATTTACGGTTCTATTTCCTGGAGAGGTTTATGGCAACTCCTAGTGTCCTTGTATTGCATCCGTCGACCGAACTGCGCTTAAAGGGTCTTGCAAAAAATCTTCCTCACGGGCTGCTGTTATCCGGCAAGCCTGGTGTCGGCCTAATGTCTGCGGCTAGGCAGCTATCTCGCGAAATAGGCTACGAGACGCATGTCGTACTGCCTGAACGCCAAGAGGTTGTTGATATTGAAAAAGGGACAATTACAGTAAAAAGCATTCGTCAGCTATATACGCAAACGCGTACAAAAACCAACGGCAGAATTATTATTATCGACTACGCTGAACGCATGGGAGCAGCGGCGCAGAATGCCTTCTTGAAACTACTCGAAGAGCCTACGCCGCATACTCATTTCATTCTTTTGTCGCATCAACCGAGACACCTACTCCCAACGGTCTTGTCTCGTGTTCAGGAAGTTGAGATAAAGCCTATTACCCGTGGCCAGTCTGAAGTATTTCTCGATACACTAGGAGTAAAAGACAAGACCCGTCGCACTCAGTTACTGTTTATTGCCGAGGGTCTGCCGGCCGAGCTGTCTCGTTTGCAGGATGAAGAGGCTTTTAAGGCAAGATCTGCTACCGTGCAAGATGCCAGAGTGTTTATTACAGGCGCGCCTTACGCTCGACTATTAATTGCGCAGTCGTACAAAGATAATCGAGAACAGGCACTTTTGCTACTTGAAGACGCGCTGAAACAACTACGCATGACCGCAACAAACACCAAGGACACCGGAACCCTCAAGACTATTAATCAGGTGCTTGTGGCGTACGATAGAATCGCGGCCAATGGTAATATACGACTTCAGCTGGCTACGGCTCTCTAGGCGTATCGTTCATGCTATAATAACTTGGTAATGTTAGGACTTATTGTTATTGCGCTTCTTGGCGCGTGGGTAATATACCACAAGCAGGCGGTTGAGGAAATCATCGCCGATATACCGACCAAACTGTCAGATAAACTTGATCAGCTATGGTCTATTGCTCATGAGTCACTGCAGTCTCGCAAGTACCTTCGTGCTGAGAAGGCGCTGCTAACTATTCTTCGTGTTGATGAACGAAACGCCAGCGCGTACAACCGGCTTGGTATTCTGTACGCAAAACAGCAACAGTTCAAAGAGGCAATTGAATGTTTCGAGATTGCGCAGTCGCTTGAGCCAAGCGCTAGTAGCCTCCATAACGTTGGACTTATTTACTATGAGACTGAAAAATATGACAAAGCCGCTCTTGCATTTGAACAGGCGCTTGCAATGGACAGCGACCATTCGGCGCGTCACATCGCCTACGCCAAGGTCCAAGAGAAACTCGGGCACGCCAAGAAGATGATTGAATCGCTTGAAAAAGCAGTCGAACTTGACCCGATTCCTCAAACTTTGACGATATTTGCTGATGCGCTAGAGCGTACCGGTGAAGTAGAGCGTGCAGCGAAAGTACGCGAGCACGTTGCACGATTGGTTCAGAAATCTCAGCCAAAGCGAGTCAAGCAACCTCGTCGCGTGATAATGTAAGATGTCTGCCACGGTTGCGATATCACAGGTGAAAGATGGCTCGCAGTATTCTACTGACCCCCAGGAATTGCCCCAGGTCCAATTGAACCGTCTTAAATGGTTTTCAGTGCTTGGCTTATCGCTCGATAATACAGTTCGGGTTGTTATGTCGTACGAAAGAAGCGACTACTGTGCCTACCGTGAAGTATCGTTTAGCGACAAGGGGCTCGGTATAGTGCGAGAAGCGACAGAAATGTCCGATGCTCTAGTGACGAAAGACAAGGGACTCATCCTATTTTTGCCGGTTGCAGATTGCATCGCTACCACTTTATACGATCCAAAGACTGAAACGCTCATGCTAAGTCATCTTGGTCGACACAGCTTGGAGCAAAACGGGGCATATAAATCGGTCAAGCACCTTGTCGATAATTACGGTGCCGATGCACGAGACCTGCAAATCTGGCTATCACCGGCTCCCGCACGCGAGTTTTATCCCATATACACGCTAGATAATATTGGTATGAAAGATGCCGTTATGGCGCAACTCAAAGAAGCGGGTGTTGGCAATGGGCAGATTACAGACTCACCAGAAGACACGGTGACCGATGGTCGCTACTACTCGCACACGGCGTTTCTTAGGGGCGAACAGTCGACAGACGGTCGTTACGCAATGATTGCAGTGATGAATTAAACCGCACCTTACTGGTGCGGGTAATAAGTTATTTGGTACTGGGGGCAGGATTCGAACCTGCGAAGGCATAAGCCGACAGATTTACAGTCTGTTGTGTTTGACCGCTTCACTACCCCAGCGCGCTTGGAGCCGCTTCACGGATTCGAACCGTGGACCCCCTCTTTACAAAAGAGGTGCTCTAACCAGCTGAGCTAAAGCGGCAACTTATTTATTCTAGCATATTTTACCTCAAATACTAGGGTTACGAGGCTCGACACTATATACTAGACGTAATGAAGAAATTTACAAAAACACAAGTTAAACTTGAAAAAATAGTCGGCGGCGGTCAAGCCATCGGCACCCTTGAAGATGGTCAAAGAATGTTTGTATGGGGAGGGCTGCCGGGTGAGACTGTCATCGCTGAGGTGACTAAAAAGAAGTCTCGCTACGCCGAAGGTGTTGTTACTGAGGTTATTGATGCAAGCCCAGAGAGAATTGAGCCAAAAGACGTTGAAAGCTACCTTTCGACCAGTCCGTGGCAAATTATGTCTCTTGATACAGAGCAGGGCGCCAAGGCGCAGCATATCGACGAGGCGTTCGAGTTGCATGGAATAACGCTCGATGACGCTACCGAAGTGTTCACCGACAATAAGGAGTACGCTTACCGCAATAAAGTAGAGTATAGTTTTTGGTTTGATACTGACACCGAGTCGTTGTCCTTGGCATTTTTCCGTCGTGGGACCCACGGAAAGATACCAGTTGACAGGACAAGCCTCGCTCATCCATCAATTAACGAAAAAGCAAAAGAAGTGCTAGCAATCCTTAATAAAAACCATATAGAAGGACGCGCGCTAAAGACTTTGCTTATACGCTGTAATAGCGATGGTGAGACAGCTTGGCAGCTGTACGTGAAGGATAAGCCATTTCCTGTAAAGATATTTGATGAACTGCTTGTAAGTGGCGAAAGGGGAGAGGTTATGTACTCAAACCCTCGAAGCCCAGCTAGTGTTATTACGGCCCCGCTTACAAAGCGTGTCGAACCGTTAAGCGATACGTTGCGGGGCATTGAGTTTCATTATGCTACCGAAGGGTTTTTTCAGATTAATCTTCCTGTATACGACCAAGCACTTAGCGACATGGAAGAGTGGGTACCAAAAGACAAGCCCGCTGTCGACTTCTATAGCGGCGTCGGGACCATTGGCCTTACTATAGGTGGCGACCAAGCGACACTTGTCGAGATAAATGAATTTGCTGTCCATGAAATGGAACGTAATATTAAGAAACTTAATAGCTCTGCCGTTGCAGTGCTTGCACCAAGTGAGCGAGCACTTGAGTACATTACGCCAGACAAGACTATTATCGTCGACCCGCCGAGAGCCGGCTTACACACTGACGTTATTGACCGACTTATTGAGGTGCTTCCCGAACGAATTGTTTATTTGTCATGTAATCCAGTTACCCAGGCTCGAGACGTCGCCCTACTTAAAGAAAAGTATGCGGTAAAAGCGCACAAAGGGTACAACTTCTTCCCGAGGACACCACATACTGAGCATTTGGTTATCCTAGATTTAATAGTTTAATGCCACAATAGACGGCATGGATAAGAGTAGCCTGTTTGAGTTGTATCACGGAAAAGGCATGTCTATGGCCGAAATAGCTCATAGATATAGCTACTCTGTTCACAAAGTAGATTACTGGATGCGTACCCACGGTATACCAAGACGAACGAGAAGCGAGGCGCTATATGTAAAAAACAACGGCCTAGCAGACCCATTTTTCATAAAACCTATACGTAATGCCGAGCTATCAATATTGTACGGTATGGGTATCGGCTTGTATTGGGGTGAAGGAAATAAACGCAACTTAAACGCGGTGCGCCTTGGTAACACTGACCCCGGAATTATAAAAACCTTTGTATCTTTCTTGATAAAAATATGCAGTGTTTCTCCAGGGAAGATACGATACGGTCTGCAAGTTTTTAGCGATATAGCTGAAGATGTAGCTGTCTCGTACTGGCTTCGTGAGCTCCAAATAGGAAGAGAACAAATAATGCCTACCGTAAGCTACATAAAAAGTGGTAAAATAGGTACGTACAAAAGGAAAAACCAGTACGGTGTGATGACGGTGTATGTATATAATACAAAGTTGCGGAACTGGATGGTGGATCAATTAGTTACGCCGCGATAGCTCAGTTGGTAGAGCGCATCCATGGTAGGTCGCATGACCCTGCCCACGTACAGAGAAATCTGTAAGTGAATCCCGAATAACGGTTAAAGCCCTCGGTGGGTAAGACCGTGGCGGAGTCTCCTAGGAGAACTCGCCCGAACGACTGACAAGGGAGGCTACGTCACAATGTGATATGCCTAAGATACAGTCTAGCCCTTTTCGTGCGATATCGAAGAAAAGGTGTAAGCGAAGGATGAGGTCTCGGGTTCGACCCCCGATCGTGGCTCCATGAATTGATACCTTGCTATAAGCCATACATTTTGCTATAATTACCCCTGATATGGCAAAAAAGAATACAAAGCGGAAGTTGGTTGGTCTCGTTAGTGAACTTACGGGTCACCGTACGTACTACACCACCAAGAATACGCAAAACACCACCGAGAAGATTAGTCTCAAGAAGTACGACCCTGTTGCTCGTACGCATGCACTTTACGTTGAAACCAAGAAAAACCTTGGACGCAACGAAGTAAAAGCCCGAAAGGGTTAGTTGTTCTTAGTCGCTTTTGGCGGCATCGAGAGAATGTGCAAGCCACAGGGCAGATGAAATCGTAGACATGATCACCGTCGAAGAAAGGCGGTGATCTGTTATATAGACGTATAATGTATCGCCTTTAAGTTCAATGCCGTGTGGCCAGAATCGACCGGCAATTCCCATAACTAGCGGAGAGGTGAGAGTTGTTTCGACGTCGCGAGTTCTGGAAGTGGGTGCGAGTATCTGGAATCGGCCGTGTACTTCCATGCTATGTGTGTGGAATAGCGTATTGTTTAGTGGCTGCAACCGATAAACACTGGTAAAGAGACGATGATACTCGCCTGATGTGTTTCCTGTGGGTACAAGGCATATGTGCGGAAGATCAGTCTGCTCTTGTAACTGAACTTCAACAACGCACCAATTTTGTGCATGTTCTTTCGTTCCGCCCATTCGGACCGTATCGAATCGGTCTAGTAGCCGTATATTATAGCCCTCAAAGTTACCGACGGAGAAATGCTGGTCTATATGTGTAATAGAGGTCGTGAAACCGAGAACAGGATTATGATCATCATCATGATGAATGTTACCAAAATATACTAGTTCAAATGCTTTTGCGGCCTTTCTGATTGCACTACCGCGCTGTCTCGCGACATGAGAGTATCGGCGGGTGAGTCGTTGGAGACGTCCTCGCATACTAGCCATGGTTCACCTCGATGCTGTCAATAAGCGTAGAAAGATACTCTGCGTGTGACCAAGTAAGCGGAGAAGGCGATACATAACTATCATCAATTGGATTTACTTGTTCGCTTAGCATACCGGTCGATGACATGGCGTGCTTTGTGACCCAGTCAAGAATATTGTAGGCGCTGTCGACGTCACCTTTTTCGATATCATACTGAGCCTGCCACATAGTACATATATGCCACCAGTTGCCTGTAACGCGCGAAGATGATCGCCTGTAAGGATCGTTTTCATAGCGCGGCAAGCCTGGATTCTCAGGCGATGTTTTGAAGACTTCAGCTACCTTTTTGATTGAAGAAGCTACCTCTTTACTATCGGGTCCAAAAAGTCCAAACAGGAACGAGCTATAGACGGCCGAGGTGTCGATTGTTTCATCGTAAACAGGCTTTCCGTCAACAAATGACATGCTTTTATAAAACACGCCACGCTCTTCATTGTATAAATGCGTTTGTGCAGCGTGCTGAATGTCGTCAGCGGCACTACGCCACTTAACGGCATGTTCGTCGTCTCCTACAGACTGCGCCAGCTCAGAGGCCGCTACAAGCGCACCGTAGGTCACTGCGGCTGTGTAGGTAAAGGTTGCGTAGCTTTCTTCCCACAGGTCGTAGCTTGGCTTTGGTAGTCCTGTAGCCAGGTCGACATAGTCAGTTAGAAAGTCGGCCATTGGGCGAATCATGGCGTGATAGAAGTCGCGTATAAGCGAGCTGTCGTTACTAATTTGGTAGAACTGCACAAACATGAACACGACCAGAGCCGTTTCATCTTCTTGAATTGGTGGCCCGACCATGTCTCCGTGGACGTATGGGTGCCAACTGCTGCCTAGCGCGCCATCGGCACGGTATTTGTGCGATAGATAGCCACCAGGGTGAAGACCTCGCCGGCAGAACTCAAAGAAACGGTATGGTTCTTCATAATATCCAAGGCGAATAAGCGGCCATACAGCGTAGGCGCCGTCTCTAGGCCATGAATAGGCGTAGGCATCTCGAGAGTAGTTCAACATAGAGCTGTCGGTGCTGGCGATGACCGCCCCGCGTTTATCAATATGCGACTTAACAATCATTGCGCTTTTTACGAATTGGTCCTGATACTGCTTTGGCATTCGCTTACTTGCATTAATTGCTGGCTCAAGCCATTTCTTCCACCACTGAGCTGTATTGTGTAGGCGTGCGTGAAGTCCATCATCTTGCACTTGTTTATGAATGTAGAGCGCCTCACGTGATGACATGCCCGCGGCTATCCAGTAGTGAACCCGGGCAGATGAATGCGCGGCAACGGTCAGGTTGAAACGTAAAATAGAATCGACTCGGCCATGTTCGACGGTATTATTACCTAGCTCGCCATCTTCTGCGTCTCGGTACGAGCCTTCGTGGTTCTCGATGCCGAATAAGCCAATGGTGTATTGATCAAAAGGCTCGCCGTCATGGGATGCACCAGATATTACAAACGCCCGGCGGCCGCGATAGTGAAGCACGGCGTTACTGTCGGGTAAGTACTGTGCGGTATCGGTGTTGCTTCGTGAGTCACCAATAGCGAAAGCTTGGTATGTGAACAAGCGAATATTCCGTTCGACGTCAGCGAGGTTTACGACATGAATGTTACGCATAAAGACGCTCATTTCGGCATCGACAAAGTCATCAAACTCAAGGAGAAGTTTTAAGCGTTCATTACGTGCGGTTGTATGTCCAATAAGAGCAGTATGCGGATAGTGATATGAGAATATCCACTCATCGCTGTCCGTCCAGCTAATCGCGCCATCAATCCAAACGCCTACTTTATGACGCAGGCCATCGCCAGATGCATGATTTTCAAACCCGACATACGGATAGTAAAAATCGTGAACCACCCCATAATTATTTAAACCGACATGAAGTTCACCGTTACTGAGTACTATCGGTCTAGCCACCCAGCCCTCCTGTTTTGTGGTACTCGTGGAGACGCCATCTGACATCACGGATGGCATTCAAGTAAAACAAGAACGCATCGTACGGCGAGTCGTATGGACTAAAGTAAGCGTGGACATCGCCGTCAGTGAACCACTTGGTGCACATATAGTAGGCGTGGTCGGATGTTTGAAGCTTTCGCCAATCAGCAATAAGCTCGTCGTCGCCAGTTCGCAGGACATCGTCTTCGAGGGCGTACAGATACCGCATTGCCTCTTGTTGCATGCTGTTTCCGGTCCAGGCGGTGAGGTCGCGTTCGGTGTCGGCCCAGGTGACGGTCTGGGGCATACTAAGCGTTCCAGCTGGCTCGTGAGCCTCAAGTGCGTCAGATACGGTGTAGAAAACGTGCTCTGGTTGGGCTAGCCATTTCTGAACAAACTCTTCAAAGAAATCAAAGATACCGGTGTCATGCCATTGGTGCTCACCGAATGTTTCGTAGTCCATGAATAGATTTATGAGCGGTTGATCCTTGGCTGATGCTTCAACCCAACTAGTGAATTTGTCGACCGTTAGAGGCCATTCTTTCCATGATCGGTTACTAAAACGGAAGGCTAGGTCATCGCTAAGTTTGTAATTCTTTAGAAGCAGACCAATGTTCTTAGTACCCTCAGGCTGATAAGCAAAGTTCGGGCTACGCCAGTCAAGAACTTTGTCCCATCCTTCGGCCAAAATACCTTTGAAACCGTATTCATCTGCCCATTGGGCTAGTTCATCGTTGTAGGCAAGCTCGGTGTTACGGAATACTGCTGTCTCGACCCCGAAGACTTCTTTGATTTTTGCCTTATGGGCTTCTATCTGAGATTCAAACTCGCTTCGGCTATAGAAGAAGGCAAGTGAGTGGTGATAGGTTTCGGCAACAATTTCGACTCGTCCAGTATCGACTAGGCGCTTGAAGCTATCGAGCACGTCGGGCGTCCACTGCTCGGCTTGCTCAATGAACGTACCGGTAATACTCAGGGAAAGCTTAAACTCTGGATGTGTTTCCAGTAGTTTCTCGAGCAGCGCATTCATTGGGCGGTACGATTTGTCGGCAACTTTTCTAAAAATCTGTTCGTTGCTTGTTTTGCTTAGTGGGTTGCTATCAACAAAATAATTGTGATCGATTGATGTGTCGAATACACTATAGTTCCTCACGCGGAACGGCTGGTGAACGTGGAGGTAAAGTGTGATTCCGCGGTTACTCATACACATACCGCCGTCTGTTTTTCGAATGTCCTATAGTGCGACATGCAGGAATCGGCAACATCATGCCAGGAAAGGCGGGCATACTCATTGCGAATATTCTTTCGGAGCGAGGTCTTGAGCGCGTCGGAGGTGGCTATGCCAACAATTTGATCTGCTAGCCGGTCTGTATCCCAGAAATCGTAGCGAAATATACTATGAAGCACCTCGCCGACACCAGACTGGTGGGTCACGATAATCGCATTGTCGTGGTGTGCGGCCTCAAGCGCAGTTAAGCCAAATGGTTCGCTGATTGAACTAAGCACAAAGACATCGGAGACACCGTAAGCATCGCGCCACTGTTTACCGCGAATGAATCCGGTAAAGAATATCTTGTCGGCAATACCATATTCAGCCGCAAGTTCGACTAGTTCATCGCGCTGCTCGCCATCTCCAACCAGTAGAAGCGCGATGCGGTCGTATTTGCTAGTTGCTTTCGCCATTGCCTCCATAAGGTAGGTTAAGCCTTTTTGAACCGTCAGGCGGGTAACAACGCTTAGTATTGTGTAGCCCTCATCCTTGAGGCCTTCAAGGTACCTGTAGGTGCGTGTGTCGTATTCGTAGCCGTCATTTAAGTCCGCGACATCAATGGCATTATGAACAACCTCGACTTTGTTGGCCGGAATGTGATATTTCTCAACAATGATTTGCTTTGTAATATTGCTAACGGCAAAAATTCGATCGGCCATCATAAGACCCTGGTATTCAATTTCATGGACTATAGGATTGCCTGAGGCGCCGCCGGCTCTGTCGTACTCTGTAGCATGAACGTGGACAACGAGCGGTAGATTGGTCAATTCTTTTGCTCGCATACCAGCTTCCATGGTGAGCCAATCGTGGGCGTGAATTACATCGAATTCTTTGTCTTCGATGAATTCTTCAACGTACTGCGTGTATCGTTTTTGAATCTGGCGAATTGTGCTCGACTGGCTGTCGGTTTGCTCTTCTGTTTCTTTAAGGAACTTGCTGTCATACGCACCCATACCAAACTTGTGAAGCGGAGACAGCTTCGTTGCTCCGTGAACGGTCATAAAGTCAATTGCATCGTGAGGCGCAGAATAGGGGACGATGAAGTCAATTGACGAGCCCTTCAGAGCCAAGGCTTTAGACAGGTGATAGCAAGCAACACCTAGTCCACCACTGTTATGTGGAGGTAATTCCCATCCCAGCATCAATATTTTCATACCCTTTTAACGAATACGCGTGTGGCGGTTCGCTGTGACCCCTTTTCTTTTCTGTAGCTTTGCCTCTGATTATAGAGATAAGCGTTATGATTTACAACGATATTTATGGATCGACTTCAAGAATGTAGTGTGCGCGCCAAACGGGAATTGCTTTTCGCAGTGAAACTAGCTGGCTATAGCCGTATAGCTCCATGTATCTTCGTGCCAAGAATCCAGTGCGCCCTGCAAGGTAGACCCCGTGCCATTCAACATATCCCCAAGTTTCGCCAACCGGAATACCGCATGGCACCGAATGCGAATGGAACCGTCGCTGATGCTTGCCTTGAGCTAATCGTGAAATCTGCTTGGCCACATGGGTCGCCTGCTTAAATGCCGGCCAAGCCATGCCGCTGTGTTTGACGGAATTCGAGTCACCTATGACATAAACATTAGGCAATGCCTCTAGGTGGTCGTTCGCGTGAACGTAGCCGGTTGGCGTAAGCTGAAATATGTCTTTGTTTTTTTCAAAGAACGGGTTATTTGCCATGCCAGATGTCCATACAGCGGTTGTCGTTGGGTGCTTCTTACCCTCGATAATTATGCCGTCATCCTTAAGAGACTCAACTTTGTGGTTTACGACAACCCGCACGCCTTGTTTTTGTAGTTGCTTGTGAATTTTCGTTGATGCTGTTTTAGATAGACTCGGTAGAATGCGTGGTGCAGCTTCAACTAGGACAACACGAGATCTTGCGCCCTTAATGCGGTAGGTGTGAATGAGCGATTTAAGGTACTCGTTTAGCGATGCTGCCAGTTCGACACCTGTTGGACCAGCGCCAATAACAAAGTACTCTTTATCGAGTTTCTTCTCAATAACTTCATCGTGAATGTGGTTTTGGAACTCTTTTACGTCGTTGAGGGTTTTAATTCCGAACGCTCGCTGCGACATACCCGGTATGCCGAAGAAGGTCGTCACCGAACCAAGCGATAGAACCAGCTTGTCGTACTTGTATTGGCCTTTTTTGCAAATTAGCAGTCGTCTGTGTTCGTCAAGGGACACGGCGCGGTCTTGAATGACCTGCACACTAGGGTGCCTGGCGAAGATTGTTGCCAATGGAATAACTGACTCAGCATAGCTTTTACCGGTCGCGGTTGAATATAGAGTGGCGTGGTGAAGGAAGTGCGGCTCGTCGGAAATAAGGGTGATTTTTCCTACATTGCGTCTACTCAACTCGAGAGCTGCTTTAATTCCACCAAATCCACCGCCCACTACGACAACGTGCATGTTATCCCTTCTTCTATCTTTACTACGTATATTAACAAGTTTTTGATAAAATAGAAACGGCCGGAGCAGTTCCGACCGTTCTTTGTGGCAAGCAGGCTATTGTTGAGATCGCCTATGCGCTGCCAAAGGTACTTTCATTATTCCACACGGTTTGAGTTTGGGAGTGTAGGGAATAATGAACGAAAAGAATATGGGGTGTCAAAAAGCATGATGACAGCTCCTTATCGCCATAAGCGATGATTACGTTACCTTCTCAGTTGTCGGTACCGTATACTCATCGATTGAGTAAGTGGTTATCCGGTTTCGCTACTAGCTCCTCACTCTTCAAGCGACCATGTACGAAGAAGTGAATCATTGCTTACAACCAACTGATTAGCTCTTATTATACTACAAATGAATGAAATATGCAATGTTTAGGCCGGAAATCTAGCGATTTTTGCAGTTTTCTGCTAAACTCACTCCTGTACAGGGGCATAGTACAACGGCTAGTATGTGGGTCTCCAAAACCTAAGATCGAAGTTCGATTCTTCGTGCCCCTGCCAAGCATAAGCGCGGTAAAATCATAAATTAGTGTTGACGATACATTATTTAGTTCGTAGGTCACATCTGTTGGTGCAAATCTTCCCAGAAGAGAGACATGAAAGTGTCTCTCTTTTTATGGGTGTATACGAGATAAATCATATACGGATGAGTCGCAGGCGATATCGTTCCTAATCAAGGTGGAAATCATTCAAACTATCATCCGAGAGCGGGCGTAATTGACTTATTATTAAAACTGTGTTTGAATTTACTTATCTGGCGGGGGTCGAGCCTCCGCTCCCCTTACGCGGAGGTACATTTACAGAAAGAAGTAAGCTCATGAACAACAGTCATTTCAATAACCTGGAAAAGCCCCATTCTTCTGTAGCGGGTAAGTTACGGCAAGCCCTAATCGAGGAAGGAATTGATTTTTCCGTCGGTGTCCCATGTGGAGTACTTCGTCGTGTCATCGATTTTTTGGCACACGATGAACGCATCATGCACATCACGGTTAATCGTGAACCGGAAGCGATTGGGGTGGCCGCAGGCGCATACTTGGCGGGAAAGAAGCCTGTTATATACATACAAAACTCTGGTTTGTTCACTGCTTCGAACGACATCTCATCACTCCTGATACCATATCGAATGCCACTTGTATTAATAGTGTCACTTCGCGGGTGTGAGGGTGAGGATGCTCCACAACATTTTGTGAACGGCAAAGCGACCATGCCACTACTGGAGTCTTTTGGGATACCATACGTGGTATTCGAACAAGATAACGATATCTACGATGTGGTGCGAAATTTGTATAGGAGAGCAGAAGATGCTCAACTGCCAGCAGTACTACTGCTGAAGAGGGGGTGGGACAAGACATGAACAGAGAGAGTGCTATAGCTGCGATTATGGACGTCATCGATAAAGATGACATTGTCGTTGCTACGACCGGGCTAATATCGAGAGAGATATTCGAGAAGTTCGATTCGGCAAGAAACTTCTATAACCCTGGTGCTATGGGGTTGGTTTCTTCGATCGGACTCGGTATCGCCTTAGGTTCAGACCGAAGGGTTATCGTGATTGATGGCGATTCGAGTCTCCTTATGAACTTGGGAACTCTTGTCACAATCGGAAAGTGTCAACCTCGTAATCTCCTGCATATCGTCATCGACAACGAGTCGTATGGGTCATGCAGTGAGGAAGAGTCTATGTCTGGCTCGGTATCTCTTAGTAAACTTGCCGCCACAGCAAACTACGCAAGTTCACTAACGGTCTTCGATGAGTCCTCGTTGAAGCATGCTATATTGGAGTCAGAAGGAAGGTTAGGTTTTATCGTCACCAAAATTACACTCGGCGGACGACGAGATTTTAGCAGACCTCTCGATCTAGTAAGTATCAAAGATCGATTCACACGACACCTGAAAGGATGGCCATCATGATGTTCAGAGGAGAGAAGTTGTTTAACGCCTCGTTCGATACGTTCGCAGACAACTATCAGTCGGCTCGCCCCGGTTATCCGGACGAGATGATGGCTGACATCGTCAGGGTGTGCGGTATTTCCGACCAATCGACATTGTTGGAGATTGGCGCCGGGAGTGGTATCGCCACTATCGAGTTGGCTGCTAGCGGCAGCAAGATTGTCGCACTTGAGCCTGGTGAGAACTTGGCAAAGATTGCCGAAGCTCAGCTGAAGGATTTCCCAAACGTGGAGGTTCTCGTTGATACCTTCGAGAACTTCACCAGCGAACACAAGTTCGGCTCAATTCTCTCGTTCACTTCGTTCCATTGGCTCAGCGGTTCCGACACGATTCGTCGCGTCGGTGAGATGCTGGACGTGAATGGAACGCTGGTTGTTGCGTGGAACAGTTTCATGCAACAGCAATCAGTGGTGACCGACGAGATCGAGAAGGTCTATCGAGAAGACCTGCAAGACATCTACCCGGGCAACAACGACACGGACGCCGTGAACAAGATTGCCCTCGACAAGGTTGATGGCCGTATCAACGCCATCATGACCAACCCGGAGCTCGAGACGGTGTTCTTGAACAGGTACTTGGTCAGGTACACCTACGACGAAGTGACCTACCCGAAGTTCCTGGCGACCTATCCGAAGATCATCAATATCGAAGACGGGCGCCGTGAGGCTCTCCTTCGCCGGATCGCTGAAGTCGTCAAGGCGCACGGTCAGGTAACGGTACCGGTTCTGTCCACAGTCATCATCTGTCGCAGGCGAAATGATTTTCTGCAACAGATCACAGGCAACTAGATAGGAAGTGGTATGAATGACCAGCGTTCGCTCCATACAGGACATGGCATTGAAGTACGACGTTCCGTTCGAGGATGCGTTGCTCGTATCGTTCAACGTTAACGGAGTGGATTTCGAATGCGGTTACGATCGTATGCGAACACTGCTCCGTCTCAACAACAACACGTTGTTCGAGTACGCGACCAAGAAGGGAGACCTCGATTATTACTTGGCTATGCCAGTACATCGAAATAGTCCTTTCAAGATCCGTGGCAACCAGCTATTCCTCGGCACTACCAAGATCGGCGAAACGTTCGGCGCAACCGAGGACCAATGCAGCTCGCACTATGTGCGGAGGAATGCTACGGCGATCAACATCAACACGAACCTTCGTACCAATTGCCGAGGATGCAAGTTCTGCTATACCGCCTACCAGGTGTCAAATGGCGAGTATCGTCTGAATTCCGTCGAAGATTTCAATAACTTCTTCGACGGCTTCATGATCAAGTACTCGCTGACTGACCTTGCGGGCATACGGCAGCTGTCGGTGGTTACTGGGTGCTACCTGATGACAGACGAATTGATCGCGGCTCTCATCAACCTGAGGACAAGTGCGACGGGTTATGGGTTCAAGGGTAAGATTTTTTATCTTGGATCCCAGCTTTCTACACCCGACGCGCTGGAGCGTTTGCGTGATATCGGGTCGTTCGGACTGACCTTCTCGGTCGAAGTGTTCGAGAGGCGTGACATCCTGCGTCGCAACAAGCGATCAATTGGTCTAGCACAGATTAAGGAGACGCTTGAGACTGCGAAGGAGCTCGGTTTCAGTGCGTCCATCGCGTACGTACTTGGTCTGGAGACCCTGGACGTGGTCGAGAAATACCTTGCTGAATTCAAGGGTTCCATCAGCAAGTTCCCGACCATCAACACGCTGCAAGTTCACCGCCAGCAGATGGATGCGGGACTGGTGGCCGAGGGTGCCGATAAGCTGGACTACTACCTCGAAGCACGCAAGAGAATCGAGGGAATTTTCCAAGATACCGACATGCGGCCTCTTGTCTGGGAGAACTATCGTGGGCTGTGGTTCCTGAAGTTCGCAGACGAAGAACTCTTCGGATGCCGCTTTCCTGAGCCGCTAACTTCTTTCTGAAACCCCGCCCTCTCTATTAGGGGGCGGGTTTTCAATTTCTTGGGAAAAAACTAATATGCCATCCGATTGACCTAGCCTGTTATTCCTAACTGCTAAATAATCATTTATTTGCGCCTTAACATCCCTTTGAATCTGATTCCATTTGGTATTTAGCAAGAACTCAATAATGGCGATTCTATCGTGTTGGTTATCCTTGGGGAATAATAACTCGGAAGAGGCGTGATAAATTGTAATATGATTCAGTGGATCGTCGGCTACGACATTACCGAAAACATTCTGGGCATCGTTAATTGCATACGAATTATATATACGACCATTCAAAATTGATTTGAATTTTTCTCTAAAGCTATGAATATCATCATTAGCTCTTTGGATTAGAATTAACACGCCATTGTAATCAAGCAAGCTAAGCAGCTTCATATATATACTGGGCAATGTCTCCATGCCGGTATCACCTGTAAATGGTACATGCGACGCGATAATAACATCAAATTTTTGGTCGGTTGCATATTCCTGGAAGCGCTCATTTAAAATATTGATAGTAGACAAACCGTCAAATTGCGATAGATTTAATCGTAATTTGTTAATTAAATCAACGCTAGGTTCAATCAGTGTAATTTTTTGCGGGACCGATTCTATTTTCGATAAATATAGTTGTGTCAATAATCCATCTCCGGCGCCAACGTCTAGTAGCGATACGGGATGTGTACGAAAGGAGTTAATAATTTCCGCTATCTTTATCGATGTTTGTTGTTTTTCATTGCTGTATCGTTGAAAAGTCTCGAATGGCGTCACGCCTCGGTCGTCATTAGAATATTCGAATTTTTGAAATTTATTCATCATGACAATTATAGTACAAATTAGTAACCTTTATTACTAAGCGGAGACTGTGATTTCTCTAAGTCACACTGGAAGGCTTTGTAGAACGAGGTTTGATAATCGTCCTTTAGCCCCTGACATAAGCATTTTCAACTCTGTTAATTCAGAGGTCGTTTGTTTTTCTGATACTATTGAGTTAATGAACACTATTAAAGTATCGCCCGATCTTGAACTGGTTCCGCCAGACCCCGACAGGGACGCCTATTTTGCTCTGGCATGGTTTGATTCGCCATACGGAAAAGATACATTACTAAAAATGGGTAATTCAGAAAGTGAAATTAAGAAGCCCAGCCTTGAGGGTGAAAAGAAAACTCTCGAAGAATTCATTCAACTTGAAAGATAAAACAAACAAATTACTCGAATGATTCAATTGAAAGGCAGGACAATAGGTGCTGTTTGGATTGAACTCGAAGATACAAAGTACGTAAATGCACCCGCATTACATATCATGATTGGTAACCCAGATTCCCGCGGAATGGGGACAGGTAAGCTAGTGATGGAAGCCATGATTAACTACGCGTTCACAGAATTTCATACTAACGTAATATACAGTCGACATCTAACGAGTAATGATGTTATTGCAAGAGTCACTAGCGACCTAGGATTCGCAAAAGACGGTGCCCCATATGCAGAAGAAAACGGACTTATATTTCAGAACATCAAACTCGAAAGGTTCTGAACTCTTCCACGAAGGACTCCATGATAATTTTACGATTAATTATGACATTGAAGTGTTGGAAGTGTAGCCCTACAAGTTACACTTAATTTAAAACTAGCACAAAGGGGCGTCCTCTACGACTCCTTAATAGTTATCGGAACTATACTTTTTATTGCTTTCTGTTACTGTTAATAAAGCAATAAAGTAAGGTTTACTAATGATTATTTATTCCATCGTAATCATACTCATAACTATCAATATTCTGGAGATAATCTGGCTTAAGCTGCACCATAGTAGCCAGGCGGCTAAAACCACTAGAATAGCAGCCTCATTAATCGGAATAATTGCCGGTGTTATTGGCGCTATGCATGGATATTATGAAATTCTCCTGCAAGATAGAGTTATACATGGGGTTCTATTTGACGCCATTTCGGGAAAATCATTTTTAAATCTGCCAACTTCCGAATGGACCGGTTGGCCAGCTATTACGTTTTTTCCAAATTTCCTTGCCACTGGAATATTAGTAATCCTAGTTTCTTTGGCTGTCATAGTGTGGTCAACCATGTTCATTCAGCGAAAGAACGGTGGTCGTAACCTAATATTATTATCAGTCCTTATGTTACTGACAGGCGGAGGCTTTATTCCTCCTTTATTTGGTATTATCGCTGGATTGATTGGCTGGCAGATAAAGGGAAAATAAGAAATTTTGTCGATCATTTTACTGTTAGTTCAGCATATCTACAGGATAGTCCTGCAAGATCATAAAAAATTGTCTCCTGATGCCTGTTTACTAGCGGAAATATATAGTTCAAATAAAATCAATGGCTATGATCGTATCAGATGTATTAAGGACTAGACAGATAAATAGTTCGAAGCTCATCCACTAGGACCGGCCAAGCATAGGCACAATAAAGAAAGTCTCCGTTTGGGAGGCTTTTTCGTTTAATTGCGGCTTCTTGTCTCCGAAAACCTATCCCACAAACTCGGCACGGCAATTGCCGCAAACAATACGTAGAGGAAATCTTCAATTGGTATACTGCGGATTTCTGGTCCGAGTAATTTAGTAGCGTCGTGCTGATACAGCCCAAGATGAATCATAATTGGTTCAAAATGGAGCGTCATTATAGCAACGACTATAAAGGCAGCAAGTGCCGCGCGCCTGTGTTTTATTCTGTACAGCCTGCCCGCAGCTATAGCCAGTACAATGTATACGAATCCAATTATCGCATACGTCGCCATCGTGGGGCCTCCGCGTAGACCAGTAGCGTGCAGTATGAAAGCAGAACAAGAAACAGCGCCTCTTCAACCGGTATCTCTGGCAGAATCGTAAAGGGAAGCGAATAAGGGCTTGAGCCATTCTCTACGACACCGAAGGCGACAATTATAAGATCCCACACAAGAAACAGCGCAAGCGCGGTGCCGAGCACTTTTAGCCCGCGTCGCCAGTCTGCACCAAGGGCAACCTTAAAATAGAAGTCTAGGGCTACTAGTCCTCCTAGCGAGAGCAGTAGTGCAAATAGGTAGAAGAAGTGCGACACACCACCATTTTACTACACCAGGTGCGTATATTGTTACTCGCTAAGTGCTGAATCGATTTCGCTTGTATCAAGCTGCTTATCGATATCAGTTTTCGTTATGAACTCGCTGGCCTTCTTCAGGTCATCGCTCGTCTCAACCTCTGGGGGTTGGGTTGCGCTAGTCTGCTCGGTTGTACTCGTATCGTTGGCTTGCTGGTTTTGCAATGAGTTATAAAAGCTCCACCCTACAAAACCTATAACAGCAAGTATTGCGACAACAAGTATGATTTCAATAAGTGCAAATCCACGCTGGCTAGTTCTTAGGTTACGCATTTTCACTATCTCCTTCATCTTGATTATCAGCGGCAGATTGCATTGTACTTATGAGTTCAACAAGTGCACTTTTATATTCTTTTAGGGCTGGCTTTGCGTCCTGTACCGATAGGCGATAGCCGTCGAGCTGCTCACCAACTTTCGAATTTTCGCAGTCCAGGGTGAATACCTGTCCGTCAATTGTGGCTATGGCTGCTTCAGAATTCGCCTTTGCCACCTCAACGTTAGCAACTAGTTCTCCGTAGGTAGCTACCGTTAACTGACTACTTTCGTAGAAGCCGGCTACTCTTGAATAGAGTCCGTCCATCGATTGTTTTACAGAGGTAGCAGCCTGCGTTAGGCGAGGCATTGTGTCAGAAAGAGTACGCTGATGTCGTTCGCAGACCTCTTTTCGAACCTCGATCCTTCGCTGTTCAACTTGCTTTACTATTTCACTTTTTCGTTGTTCAACAGGAGTTCGAGACTCTTCTGCGTCTGCTTTGGCTTGTTCACGTATTTTTGTTACGTCAGGCCGATTTGTTGTGTTTTGGCCGTTGTCACTAGGTGCCTGTGCAAAAATTGCTACTGGCGCTGCAAAAACTACTAGTAAACAGGTCAGCGTTAATGTTGTTATCTTTCGCATACCCTTGTCCTTACTTTGTTTTACATTATTACACAAACAGTTAAGCATAAGCGGGTCTTAGAATCAACTGGTGTGAAAAGAGCGTCTGACCGTGTAAGTGGGCTATAATACATACATATGGCGGATAGTGAATTGAGGCGCGAGGAGCTTTTTAGTACGTATCCTTTAACGCGATATGGTAAGGGGCAGATTATTTTGCGCCCCGACGAAGAGGTAACGAAAGCCATTTACATTCAAGAGGGGACCATCACTCAATACGATATTACCCCGGCCGGAAACGAAGTTATTTTGAATATATTTAAGCCCGGTTCGTTCATTCCAATGTCAAACATCCTAAACGATGTGCCAAATCGATACTTCTTCTGCGCAGCAAACCCTGTTGCGGCCCGACTTGTTCCCGCAGAACAGATGGTTGCACATTTGCGAAACGAGCCAGACATCCTTATCGACCTGTTAAAACGCGTTTATCGTGGTACGGATGGACTCATCCGAAGGACGGCTCACCTGATGGGCGGTAGCGCAAGAAGTCGCTTACTGTTCGAGATGCTTAATGCGGTATGTCGATTTGGAGATGAAGACACACGCGGAGTTGCTTACTTGAAAATAAGCGAAAATGACCTTGCGAAGCGATCTGGTCTGACACGAGAAACGGTGAACCGTGTGATTCGAGAGCTAAAAAATGAAGGCCTAGTGGTTGTGCGTCGAAACATCATAGAGTTTCCCGACATAGCAAAAGTCGAAGCGGCTATTGGCATAGATTTGTAGATATGTGACTTATATCACAGCCTATCTTCTCCTCCTTCGCCTACACTTGTAGGTAACACTTACAGAGGGGAAAACACATGAAAAACCTACTTTCAAAGAAAAATCTAATTATTGGGGCTGTAATTTTTGCAGTTATGATTGGCGGAGTAGGTTGGTGGTATGTTGCTTCACGAAACGTCGGCTCTGACTCTCAAGTAACTGAAGTTGTAGCCCAGGAGCAAGAAGATGAGACCATAGTTTCTTACGCGGCTGTTGCTGGTAAAAATGTTCTCGAGCAGCTACAAGAGTTAAATGACACGGTCGTGACCCAAGAGTCGACCTATGGAACATACGTGGACAGCATCAATGGGTTAAAAGGCGGCGACAACGGCGCGTACTGGATATTCTTTATTGATGGTGAAATGGCCAGCGTCGGAGCCGGTGCGTACATCGCCGAAGGTGGGGAGTTAATTGAGTGGAAGTACCAAAGTGAATAAACTTTCACCGCAATTAATTATTGCCGTCATCCTGATTACTCTTGGCGCGGCGTCTCGTCTGCTACCGCACGAGGCAAATTTCGCCCCAATTGGTGCAATTGCGTTGTTCGGTGGGGCAATGCTTGGCTGGAAATACGCGCTCTGGCTTCCGCTCGGCGCTATGATCATATCGGATGTGTTTATAGGCTTTTACTCAGGAATTGGCTTCACCTGGGCCGCGTTCTTGCTCATTGCAGCGTTCGGTATGACCTTACGCCGCGCCGGTCTAGGCAAGAAAGTTGTTCTTGGTGGTCTCGCATCGGCAATTATATTCTTTATCGTTTCAAACTTTGGCGTATGGGTCTCGAGTGGGATGTACGCACAAACGCTCGCTGGACTGGTTCAGTGCTATACTATGGCGCTTCCGTTCTTCCGAATGACACTTCTCAGTGATCTGTTCTATAGTGGTGTTTTGTTCGGGCTTCAGGCATTTGCCGTGTACGCCGTTACAAAGCGCATGAGGCTTAGTAGTCCAGACCTTTCTGTGCGATAGCCCCATCGTCGTAGTGGTGTTTAACTTTCTGGATGTCCGAAATAATGTCCGCTTTAGCCTTGAGCTTGGCAGGAAAGTTGCGACCAGTTAAGCAGAGTGTCGTCTTTGAACTCCGCTTTTCTATAAGCTCATCTATATCCCGAATACTCAATAGACCGTCATGCACGGCGTTGTTTATCTCGTCGCACACGATAACGTCATAGTCGCCACTCACAGCCTCACGGAGTACGTAGTCGTAGGTTTTGCGTGCCATGGTGACGTGCTCGGCCTTACTGACACCCTTTGCGCTCATTGCACCAGCCTCAAAAAAGCCAAGCCCACCCTTATATAAGGTCAAGTTCTCGCCAAAGACAGGCGCGACAGCGTCGAAAAACTCGTCTTCACTAACGCGCCACTGTTTTATGAACTGTATGAAAGCAACCTTCTTTCCAGCACCAAGCGCTCGGCACACCAGGCCAATACCGGCGCTCGTTTTGCCTTTCCCGTCACCGGTGTAAGCGATTACGGGTGATTGACCGCTCACTTTATTGCTCGCAGACGCCGCCGCCACAGGCAAGCTCTTTGGCGCCAGTAGTCTGATCTTCTTGTTCATGAATGTATAGTTTAGAAAAGTCGATTTTGCCTAGAGCCCTTGAACGTTGTTCGAATTCTTGCTTGGTTATTTCTTCATATGGAGCAAGTTGGTAGACGTGGTCATTTCGTGGCAAGAACGATAGTCCGCCGATAATGTCCCAGTTCTTGAAAACGAAGTCCATAACACCAATCCACTCATCCTCACCGACATAAATTGTCACCGATGGGTTATGTTCAGTAAAGTTAACCTTCAGCCGTCGCCACTCTTCAAGCATCTCAAGGGCGGTTACATCTTTCGCGGTAATTGCTCCGTCAGGCGCTTTCATTGGGAACTCAAGAACCATTGTTGTCGCCGTAGAAGTTGAATAGCCGACTTCAGGGTACACGGGAACACCTTGGTCACGCGCAAGTTTAAGAAGTGGGTCATTTGCGCTAATCCTAACGCGACGAATGTAGTATTCAGAGAACCATGGGTGCATACCCGAACCGACTCCGAGTAGTTGCCCGGAATTACCGTGTGGTTTCACACAGGTTACTGCAGTCGATTGAGGTCGTCCAAGCTTTTTGGCGTAGAATTTATTAGCCTTCACAGCATCATCGCGAAGCTCTGCTAGGTTTTTGTCATTTCGAACAATTTCATTGTCGTAATAACCGGTAATAGAAACCCCAAGTAATTGTTCGGCCTCACAGTTGTCTTTCCAGGCTTTGTCGAGATAGCCGAAATCGGTCAGCGTTGCCTGATAGGTACCAATAAGTGTTGCGACGCGAACTTTGCGCTTAAGGTCCTTCATAGTGTCATCTGGGCGAACCACAATTGACGATAAGTTGCAGAACTGTTTCGAGCGAAGGTATATTTCACCACACGGATTAACACCCATCTGCTGTTGATCTTTGTTTAGCTTCCAGCGACGTTCTGGGAATTGCTTTTCGAAACCACCGCGGTTGAATATGCCGCGTTCACCGGTTCCGGAAGTAATAAGCGCCGTCCATTCTTCAAGCATTTCCGCGGTCGATGGCTTTGTCTCATACACGGCGGAGTTATTGGCCATAGAGCGCTGTCCTTCGGTTTGCCAGAAGGCACCCTTTTTCGCGTCTCGCATAGCAACATCATCAAGTGATGATAGAGAAATGAGCGCCGAGCGGCGTACGCCACCAGCAACAACAATCAAGCCAATCTGGCAAATGATGTCGTGAAGGTCAAGCGTGCTAAGACGACGCCCCTGACGTGATAGCATTTTGCGACGAGTGAACTGCATAAGATTCTGAAGTGGCTCAGGACCCGATGAACGGCCTCCCATCGTGTGAAGTCGAGCACCTGCAGGGCGGAGAAGTGTATAGTTGATATCAACGTCGTATCCCTCAGCCCACGCCTCGCACGCCTCGACAAATGCACTACACCAGCCTTCTTTGTCATCCTCAACAATAATAGGTGGCTTCATTTTTCCATTTTGCTTCTTGATTTGCGGGAATTGCTCGACGTTTTCTGGCTCAACAGCAAAGCCACAACCAGCTCCACACATTGAGACGTACATTATTTCGGACAAATCCTGCCAACTTGTCGGTGCAATATACGCACAGTTGTAGGCGCAGACGTTAGTAGCCTCAACAGCATCCCCGGCGGACCAAAGTAGCCTCATAGAGGGTGATACTTCATGTTTGAGTATTCCTTCGCGCACCTCGTTATATTCTTCTTCTGTCAGTGATTCTCCAAGCTTACCTCGCATATATCCCATGAATCGATCAATTGCCTCAACCCATGTCTCGCGTCGACCAAGCGTGTCATCCCAACGAGCATAGAATTGGTAAAAGATGAACTCTTGGTATGACGATTTGAAATACTGGCTACCTTCTTCCACGGCGTCTTTAATGTGCTGCGGGATAGTTGCATCTTGGGCGCGAATTCGAGCATGCTCCTCTCGGTATAGAATGTAGGCCTTGGCGGCTTGCGTGTAATCAGTAAGCATCAGCTGGCGTTCAACTTCATCCTGAATAGCCTCTACGTTTGGCGTAAAGTCTTTATACTTCTTTGCTGTTACCATCAGTTCACCGGCAACCTTGTGAGCAACAACGCGCGCCTCTTCGGTGCTTCCTTCATTCGTCTCCTTCATTGCCTTCGCGATAGCATTGACGATGTTTTCGAAATTAAACCTAACCGTCCGGCCGTCTCGTTTTTGGGTCTTCGGAAGGTATTTCTTATACGTTACAAGTAGTGGGTCGGTTATTCGTTTAGTGTTGGTTTTTTCCGTCATATTCGCTCCCTCACGTTATATATAGCGTTAGTGTAATGAGTTATGACGCTAAACGTAGGTGATATACATCACAGACTATGTTGTACTTTACGTTTAATTCATTTTTTACATTATATTTGTATAGTATGTAATAGACATGGAGCAGCTTCCTAATAACGGTGAATCTGAAAAACTATCTGCAGCTGCGGATAGAATGCGCGGTGAGGCGCTTGATATAGGTGTCCCGCATTTTATACGTACGTTGCGCGAAGAGGCGACACGTCAAAATAATACCGTGCGGTTTGAACTCCGCGCAACTGCAAGCGCCTTATACTCGAAAGACGCGTCTTCTCGGCTCGATCCAGAGGGAACAGCATTTTATGATGGTGAGCTACTTGGGTTTCGTTTAATCTACGATGCATACGGAGAAACACTCACCCAGCAGACCTTCGCATGCATGCCTCAAATTGTCTCTGAAGTAAAATCAATGACAATTGGTGCAGGCGATCCACCGGAGACATGGGCTGATGTTGTTCGAGGCGTCGCAAGCAATCCGATTAAACTTGAGCCTGCCGCAGAAAAACTAATAGCCTTTCTGGCTCCGGAGGTAACGCCAAACGTCCTGTATACACCGTACACAACCGATGGCTTTGGGCTCGTATTATATGCAGCAAAGGTAGCAAGAAAAAAAGACGGAGAGATGTTCGAAAAACAAGTAAAGGCCATCGAAGCACATGAAATAGGCGTAAACTGGGATGACTTCTTGCGCTAAGTGCTCTTATCCTTCTTGTCGGCAGAAATAACTGCTTCATATCGCGCAATGTATAAATCGGCCATGATACTTGCTGAGAACTTCTCTTCAACCGACTTCCTGCACTCGACTGGATCGATCTCATCGACTCGTTGCATATACTCAAAAAATTCTTCTTCTGTGTCAGCAAGGAAACCGTTCCGTCCATGTTCAATTATTTCTGGCATTGCGCCTCTATTCATAGCGACCACTGGTGTGCCACATGCCATTGCCTCAATGACCGCCATACCAAATGGCTCATCCCAATCAATAGGGAATAAAAGAGCCTTCGAATGCGATATAAACGACATCTTCCTTTTGCCCGCTATGTTACCCGCATATGTGATTTTCTTGTCATGAACTGTCTGAGGCAGAATGTAGTCACTGTAATATTTAAAATCCTTATCGTGCCTGTACGGGCTAAGTGGGTTGGCGAGCTCCATAAACAATTTCTGGTTCGTGCCAATTCCGGCAACAGTGCCAGCCATGCGCAGTCTTGCTCCCAGCTTCTTGCAAAGCCTTACGGCTACATGCTGGCCTTTGTCTCGAGAAAAGCGCGCCAGGGTGATGTAATAGTCCTTTTTGTCAGCAACAAATGGGTAAATACTCGTGTCGATTGCATTGTACACAGTTGGAAGTATCCGCGGCTTAAGAGCTTCCGGAGCTTTTGCCACCAACGTATTAGAAATACCTATATACCATAGCCTTCCCGGATTCACCGAAAGCTGTTCCCAGAACGGTGTGTTATCGGGTAGGTTAGGCATTTTGCCGAACGGTGGCCCGTGGAATGTGTGTACGGCCGGCGGTAGGTTTTTATTATGCGTCGCCCACGATAAAAGTAGTGGTCCGGTAAATCCGTTATGATCGTGAATGATGTCAAAACCACGGTTAATAATTTCATTTAATGCAAATTGTAACTGTGCACCAATAATCGGAAACATTTCGTATCCAGGAAAAGCTATTGAGTCATACTGAGGCTGGTCGTAGAGGAATCTATTCTTTGCACCTTTTGGCAACTTAGATGCACCGATGCTAAATACTTCGACGTATACATCTCTTGCGACGAGTCCTTTAATCAGCCCTTCAAGTACCGGCTCAATACCACCGTACCCATTAGGTGGAATAGGCAACCATGGTGGAGCGATAATTGCGACTCGAAGCTGACTCATGCAATACCTCCTTGCGTCGTACAATAACAAACGCCTATTCTGCTGATTATACAACAATTATGCTGAATGGTATACTAAGCAAAGTATGACGCCATCCATGAATAGCCCAGAAAATGACAGCCCACAAGAGCACCTACAAGAATTTGCACACATTTTATTGCCGGGCGAAAGTATTATAGATATCGAAAAAATACCCCAATCAGAACCAACGCGCGATCCGTCTGCTCTAAGAGAGTTATACCGGCTTGCGCGTCGCGACAAGCTTGGCAAGTTTAATCCACCGTGGGCCTCATTGGCACTTGAAAACGAAAAAGACGAAAGCGAAAATCTCCACCTATATGAAGCATTGTTCGGTCGTGACTCACTGAGGGTTGCTGTTGATGTACTTCCTGCGTACCCCGAGCTTACAAGGGCTACCATACTGGCGCTTGCAGGAGACCAGGGAGTTGAATCGAATATCTACAGAGAAGAGGAACCCGGAAGAATACCTCACGAGGTACGAGACGCGTCAGACCCAATTGCTACCAGAATAACAAAAGAGCTTGGATGGCAATGGCCGTACTACGGCTCCATAGATGCTACGCCTGAATACATTCGTACGATTGCCCAATATTGTGCAGAAGTGCCAAACGGCGTAAGTTTTCTTGATGAACAATTTATACATCACCAAACAGGCGAACGGGTATCTGTAAAAGATAGCTTTGACCAAGCCGTAGACTGGCTAGTAGGAAGGCTTGATAGTAACGCCGAAGGACTGCTTGAATACAAAACAGCTATTCCTAAGGGTATAGAAAACCAGTCATGGAAAGACTCGTGGGATTCGTATTTTCATAAAGACGGAACAATGGCGAATCATGAACAGGGAATAGCATCAATAGAAGTACAACGAGTTGCCTACGACGCGCTTCTTGACGCGGCAGAATTATCACAAGATCCAGCGAAAGAGAAGGAGTTTCTTGATAGAGCAGAAAAGCTAAAGTCAACAATTCTTACCGAATTTTGGGTTGATGATGACGGTGGATACTTCGCGCTAGGAACGGACCGAGACGAAGCCGGCGCACTCAGAAAACTTAAGACTAAAACGTCCAACATGGGACACCTTCTACATTCACGATTGCTAACCGGCGACGACCCCAAACTTAAAAAATACCGAGAAGCGATTGTCCGCCAAGTGATGAGCCCGGCCATGCGGACTAATTATGGCATTCGGACACTCGCCAACGACGAAGTGCGCTACCGTCCAGCCGCCTACCACAACGGAAGTATCTGGCTATGGGATACCCATGTTATTGCGCAGGGCCTACGGAACCATGGATATAACTCGCTTGCCGACACGATAGATATTGGACTACTGAATACAATTAACGAGTCAAAAGCGTTTCCCGAATATATTAGAGGCGACAGTATCGATGAACCTCTACTGAACACGGAAGTGGTTGATATATGGGATGAAGCGTATCAGCGCACCAACCGCTTAGAGCAACCTCCACAAATGATTCAGGCATGGTCGGTGGCAGCCGCACTATCGATTAAGCTGCGAAACGGATCCCGCCATGAGCCCGCGGAACCTATTGATGAGTTTGAGCGAGAAATACTAGCATCTATACAGTAATAGCTACTTCACCCTTTTGTGACAGCTGGCAAAAGGGTGGTATACTATCTACCATGAAGCAACTTACTCTTGCAAACCCGCACGTCATCGTGATGGTAGGTATTCCAGGTTCAGGCAAAACCGCCTTTGCGACGCAATTCACCGAAACCTTTAAGACGCCATATATTAACCAGCGAGCAGTCACTAGAGATAGCGAGCTAAACGGCATACAGGCTAAAAACGTAACCCGTACCCTACTCGATGAGTTACTAAAAACACGTCGCACCATCGTCTACGAGGGCGCAACGGCAACGCTTAAGGAGCGCCAAGCTCTTGTTGAGTACATCGCTAAAGCCGGCTACACGCCACTTATCGTTTGGGTCCAGACTGAGTCTATTGAAGCAAAACGCCGAGCACTGAAGAAATATCCGCAGGGCTCGGAACTGTCCGCGAAAGCTTTTGAAGAAGCCCTCAAAACATTCGAAACACCAGTCGCAAAAGAACAGGCGACAGTTATTAGCGGTAAGCACACCTATGCGACACAGCTACGAGTTGTACTGCGCCAACTAGCATCAGAGCGTCCTGCGCTTAAACCTCGTCCGATAAGGCGTCCGCCGGTTCACGCCAAACGGACTAATATTCAGTAGGAGCTTCGAAATGCCTATCATTCATGACGACGAATTCGGAAAAATCGTTGTCAGACGTAGCGCAAGGGCAACGCAGGTCCGATTGCGAATTGCGCCAGATGGTACACTACGCGCGTCACTACCTATGTACGCTCCCTTATTTCTCGTTAAGAGGCTTATAAAATCATCGCGAGGTCGACTAAAAGAGCTACAGCGTGATTCATCGGAGCACGATAGCTATATGGACGGTATGCAGATAGGAAAGAGCCACACTCTTCTTATACGATCTGGTTCAACGCTTCAGGCGATACGAAAAGGCCAGCGAATACACGTTGCTATTCCTGAAACAATTATGCGCGACGACCCAAAAGTATCTGCGGTCGTCCGACCGGTGGTTATCCAGGCGTTGCGTATTGAAGCAAAGAGCTATTTGCCAAAAAGACTTGCGTATCTAGCGTCTTATGGTGGGTATAAATATGAACGCGTACGGTTTTCGCACGCCAGCGGTAGGTGGGGAAGCTGTAGCAGCCAAGGAACCATCAGCCTCAACATTGCTCTTATGAAGCTCCCGTTTGAGCTAATTGACTATGTACTAGTTCATGAGCTCGCCCACACAAAAGAAATGAACCACAGCCAAGAGTTCTGGCGCTTAGTTGAAACGGGCGACCCGGAGTATATTGAACACCGTCGTCAGATAAAGCAGCAGACTCCTTCTATCTAGAAATATGCTACAATCATAAACAATATGGCATATCAGGGTGGACCTCTATTTACCGACACATCGGACAAGGCGATACGCCTAGTGTCACTCATTGCTACCCCTATTTTTGTGATCTATAACCTAATTGTTATGAGCGGTGCCGTGCATAGCGACAGCTACGTTGGTATATTGCCGGCGATGGTTATTTCAATGCTATGGCTCATTCTTGGTGTCGCCGTCTATTACTCAAGTGCAAAAAATGGTAAAGCTGTTGCATTTCGGTTGGCGCTCTACCACGTACTCGCACTTGCGACACTTGTCTTCATTACTGGGTTTGCTAATCCATTTGCTCCAGCTATGTCCGTGCTGTTCCTGGCAACGTATGTATATTTCGGATGGGGAGCGCTATCGTTTAGCATCGCTGCAGTCTGTACGACCGCAGCCGTTGATGCATATGTACGATCTGCGGCCCATCCAGGCATTGTTCTAGATAATATTCTTGGTACTGTAAGTATCCTGACGCTTGGGGCGGCGTTAGTGAGCATCATTACGGCTCAAGAAATTCGTCGACGATCGCTTGTTCACAGCCAAGCTCGAGAGAAGCTGCAGTACGAACGGACAATGGCGATTATTAATAACCTCAACGATGCAGCACTTAGTGTCGACACAAAGGGGACGGTACTTATGTACAACGCCGCTTGTCTCAGCCTGCTAGACACCAACGATAGCCTCAAAGGAGCAGCCGTAGGGAAGCTATTCACGCTTACAGATACCGATTCGCACACAGTAAACTTGTTTGACATTCTGCGCGCATCAACTCGCTCACAAACCCGTGACGACCTTATCCATACCTACAGCGACGGCGAACAAATTCGCCTAGAGGTTACGTCGGCGCCTATTAAAGGATCGTTTAGCCGTCATAAAAAAGCTGAGACCAACGGTGGGTATATTATTATCGTCCGTGACGTAACCAAGCGAAAAAGCCTCGAAGAAGAGCGTGATGAGTTTATAAGTGTCGTTAGCCATGAACTGCGGACGCCTATTACTATTGTTGAAGGAACCGTGTCGAACCTCGCCCTTATACTGTCAAAAACAGACACACTGGATAAAAAACGAGTCGAAGAGATGGTGACAACCGCACACGACCAAGTCCTATACCTTGCGAAGATGGTCAATGACCTGAGTACGCTTTCACGAGCCGAGCGTGGCGTAGGCGATTCGCCTGAACGCATTGACGTTGCTGAACTGCTACAAAACCTTCACAGACAATATGAGAAAGAGGCCAAAGCAAAGAAACTACGCCTGACGCTAGACTTAGGTACAAAGCTCGGGCACATCCACACTAGCCGTCTGTACGTTGAGGAACTCCTACAAAACTTCATTACGAATTCCTTGAAGTATACCGATAAAGGTACGATTACAATTATCGGTAAGAAGAAGAGAAGCGCTATTCGCTTTACCGTAAAAGACACTGGCATTGGTATTAGCAGGGGAGATCAGACAAAGATATTTAATAAGTTCTATCGTAGCGAAGACTACCGCATTAGGGAAACGAGTGGTACCGGCCTTGGACTATACGTGTCGGCAAAACTTGCTCATAAAATTCAGACAAAGATCGAGTTAACTAGCCGCCTTAATCATGGCTCAAGCTTTAGCTTCGAACTTCCGACTTCAGAGGACGACCTTTCCACGTCACCCGACCCTGGCGATACAGCACAAAGCTAGCCACAACCAAAACCGCCTCTTGGAGAACAACTAGTGGCCAAAGGATTGCTCCAAGCCACCAACCGCGCGCCCAAACCCTATGGAGATAAAGACCGTACAGCAACGTAGCGCCGATTATCATTCCTAACGATATAATGACGTGGTGTATGCCAAGGCCAAGATTTAGCGTCGTAAGCGCAATGACAAACGGAGAGAGAAGCAGCAGAAGGTCTAGTAGCACAATTGTCATAATTGACCACTGTGAGCCTAGTTGAGGGTACAGCAATCGAACACTTGTCATGAGTTGTGAACGCCACTTTTTCTGATACGAAACGCCTAGCTCTTTGGTGCTGACGAGAAATCTATACCTGAAATGATCAGCGAAGTAGGCGGCTAGATGCGCCTCTGGCTTGACGGTTAGCGGAAGCGTGGTGAAACCTCCGTAATCGTTAAGCTCTTTACGGGACACCAGCCAAGCATTGCTGGCCGATGCCGGAGCTAAGTGGCGGTGGAACACAACTTCCCAGAAATAACGCAGTGGCGACAACAATACACTGAAGCGCCATCCATCCTCGCGACGAGGCATAATCGACACCATAGAAGCCTTCTCGTGTTGCGTATAGTGAATAATGTTACTTAGGGCACGAGCCGCAAGACGAGTATCGACGTCTAAGAATAAGATATACGTACCACTAGCTTCTTTAAGTAAGCCTTCGAGGGCGTGGTTCTTTCCAAGCCAACCTTTCGGGAGCGGAGCCCCTGCAACAAAGCGGACACCTTCATGAGCGAACGATTTTACCAACGCGGAGGTATCGTCGACCGACGAATCGTCCAGCACAATAACTTCCATTTTCGGATAGTCAGACGCCAGAACGCTAGCCAGGCAATCATTCATGGCATGAACTTCGTTGCGAGCCGGAATACATACCGTTACCGTAGGTAGCGTCTTTTCATCCACCGTTTTGTGCGTATGCTTCGGAGGATTAAAGTGACGTGCAGCAAAAAGTGTTTGCCTGCCAGCAACGCCAAGCATTAGCCCGAAGGTGACATATAGCGTATAGAAAATAGCCTCAAGCATCTTTTCATATGATACCATATCTGACTCCCGTATTGACAGATGTAGAATGCTTCAGTATAGTGTACTTGACAGTCTGCACCAGCAGACTATTTAATTTGGAGGATTATACGTGGCAGACGGCACAAAAGTAACACGTATTAAAGCAACGGGAGCAAAAGCGAAAGCGAAAGCACCACGACCTAAAAAGGGTTCAGGTAAACTTTCTAGCATATTAGCTCCTATAACTGCATACCTTAAAGGTGCATGGTACGAACTTCGCCAAGTACGCTGGCCGGACCGACGCGCAACATGGTCACTCACGCTTGCGGTCATCATATTCAGCCTATTTTTCCTCGTCCTTGTAGTTCTTCTGGACACCGCCTTCAAAGCATTATTTGAATTCATCATCACCTAACCAAAGATTATATAAGGAACCCCATGAGCAACAATCGATACGACTCAACCCGACAATGGTACGCAATTCACACCTACAGTGGCTATGAAGAAAAAGTGGGCGACGCAATTCGTCAACGGATTAATGCTGTCGACATGGCAGATAAAATCTTTGACGTAATGGTACCAAAGGAAAAACAAATTGAAATCAAAAACGGAAAACGGAAAGTTGTTGAGAAGAAAATCTTCCAAGGCTACGTTCTAGTTGAGATGAAACTAACCGACGAAACGTGGTACATTGTCCGTAACACCCCAGGAGTTACCGGTTTCGTAGGAACCAGCACTCAACCAACACCTGTTTCTGAACCAGAAATCAGCAAGATCAAGAAGCGAATGGGCGTGGAAGACCCTAAGCACAGCATCGACTTTAAAGAGGGCGAAGTTATTAGCATTACTGACGGACCGTTCAAAGGCTTTGACGGATCTATTTCTGAAATCGATACCCAAAAGGGTAAAGTAAAAGTCATGGTCAGCATGTTCGGACGAGATACATCCGTCGAGCTTGATGCTCTACAGGTGAAAAAAGTCGGATAAACTCGGAACTCGCATGACTTCTATCGAAGGATATCCAGCAGAGTCAATGCATGGGCAGTTCTTAGCATGGGGCCGAGCCAATACATACGCACCAGCACTTATTCCATCCGACCAATCACTCGAAGACATTCGCCAGACACAAGCTGCGTTGATTGAGGTTGATCCAGACGCTACGCTCGTCGCACCCGAAAAACTACACGCAACACTTCTGTACTGTCCGCCACGCTACATTTTTGAAGCAGTCTGTAAGGCAAGAGGGAGGGAGGTGAATAAAGAAAGTGTCGAGCGTGAGGTAATATACTATGTGGATATTGCTAATGCTCTTGGTTCGTCGCTGATTTTTGCGCCCAAGGTAGGCTCTGTAGCCGTCGATTCATTAAACGTTTTCGATAGCGACTCCGGTACAGCCGCCCTAAAGCTCACCGATAATGCATATCTATCAACTTGGCGCAAAGAAGTCCGTGACCTAACACTATATAATCTAAGAAATTATGGATGGGTCGACAAGAGAGCTGAGAAGAAGCTCCGCACCGACCCGAAACTGAAGTGGCTATTCGATGCATCTACCCCACACGTAACCATTGCGCACAATGTCCAATCGAATAATCAGACGCTTTCTCGACTGGATACACCAGGCGAAATCGCATTTGACCGCCTAAACGCTGATAGTCCTCGACAGTTTCTTGGCGTCAATTCATTCCGCTTTGATCCTGAACTAGCTTTTGAGACTTCTGATTGCCAGACAGATGAAAATCTGCTATAGTTAAAAGGTTACGCACTAAATATCAAGCTTCAATTAATATTTAGTTCAAGGATTATAAAATGGCAAAGAAAATTATTGGAAATCTTAAACTTCGCATTCCTGCTGGCCGCGCAACGGCTGGTCCTCCTGTTGGTTCAACACTAGGACAGTGGGGATTGAACATGATGGACTTCATCAATCCGTTCAACGAAGCAACCAAGGACCTCATGGGTAAGGATGTTATCGTCCATCTTCAGGTCTACGAAGACCGTACGTTCACTTGGAACTCACTGGGGCAACCAGTTGACGACCTTATTCGTGAAAAAGTCGGTATTAAAAAGGGAAGCGCGAAGCCTCACACTGAAAAAGTCGGTAAAATTACCCGAGCCCAGCTTGAGGAAATTGCCGAACTTAAAAAGGACTTTCTCAACGCCATCGACATGGAAGGTCGCGTGAAAGTTATCGCCGGCACCGCTCGATCTATGGGCGTTGAAATCGAAGGCTAAGTTATTTACGATAAATCCACGTTGAAGCCGTCCAGACCACTGGGCGGCTTTTCGTCCTGCTTGACTTGAGTAACCATAATTACTATATTGAATGAAAATAGGGGGCACATGAAACAGCATATATTTCAAAAAATACGCGCATCAAGTGCCTTTACCATAGTTGAACTTGTCGTCGTCATAACGACAATCGCAATTATCTCGACAATTATTATTATTTCTTACAGTGCAGTAACAGATCAAGCACGCGAGAAGGCGGCACTTGCCGAGCTACAAAGCGCATACGGTTCTCTCAGCTTCTGGAGCCTTAAGCATGCTGGCGTAGCGGCAAGTTCATTAAGCGCAGCAGGGGTTGAACAGCCCGGTAACGTAACGCTAGCTTATTACACTTATGGCAACGACCTGAAGTATTGTATTTCCGCAAGAGTGGACGAAGACACGGCCTTTTACAGGTTGTCTGACGCCTCAGGCTCTCCAAAGGAAGGCTCCTGTGATGACCCGGACTGGGTCGCGGGTGCGCCTTTGGCGTTTAACGATACACCAGGAACTGTAGTGGAACTTTCTACTCCAATTAGTGGAACGCCAAATATAACATTATATACTGTCTTTTCAGTCGTCGACGCGAGTCTTGCCTGGCCAAGCCTGGGAGGGCTAGCTCCAAGTGCAGAGAATAACAGGTTCTACTTCCAAGGCTCTAGCGCTGATTCAACATCAGCCTCATACAGGATTGATACGTCGGTAGAGGTTAACCTAGGTGGGATTCAGGCCGACGTAAGAACACCTGGCTATCATATTGGTTGGCTGCAAACGTCGTCAAACGGCACAATTAGACAGCAAGCTTATGATAAAACAGCATTTCACACCCTAGCGAGTCACTCGCCTCACGCCGGCTGGAATTTTACTCAGCTATTCACACCTGCGGTCGGTAGCTCATACTCAGGCGTAGGAACTTTAGTATATGACGAGGCTCACGATCAGACGACTCGCCAAAAGGTCATGAACTGGCTTGCGCAGCGGTTCGAAACGGGTCAAAGCTTTTAGCTCATTGCAATATTTGACAAATACTGCTATAATAAGAAGATAATATCAATGTTGGGAGGCCTGAAATGCCGCTTGCACCACAGAAAGGATTTTACCTTATGGCTAAAAAAGCCGACTTACTCACACAGGCCAAAGAACTCGGTCTTGAAGTAACAGAAAAGAATACTATCGCTCAAATCGAGGCAGCAATTGCCGGTACCGACAAGGTGCCAGAGGCTGAAGTTGAAGCTGAAGCTCCGACCGAGACAGAAGAGGTAAAACTCGCCAAGGCCGGAAAGCGAAGCGCCAAAGCGCTCGCCGAAGTTGAGGCAAAAGCCGAAAAAGAAGCTCGCAAAGAAGCGGGTGACACCACACCTACCGATGGCAGTGAAGAACAAGTTAAGAAAGGTCCAAAGCCTGTAACTCGTCCGCTTATCGAACGCCGTGGCAAGAACTACCAAAAAGTTGCCAAGAAGGTTGAAGTTGGAAAACTATATCCACTTGCAGAAGCAGTTGCTATCGCCGCCGAGACAAACCCAGCGAAATTTGACGCTAGTGTTGAAATTCACGTTCGCTTAAGTGTTGACCCACGTCAAGCAGACCAGAACATTCGTGCAATGGTCGGGCTTCCACATGGAACAGGTAAAACTATTCGTGTTGCTGTATTTGCCCCAGAGGCTGAACACGCCGCAGCCAACAGTGCTGGCGCTGATGTCGTTGGAGACGAGACATTCATCTCACAGCTAGATAAAGAAGTTATCGACTTCGATGTTCTTATTGCTACTCCACAGTACATGCCAAAGCTTGGTAAGTACGCTCGGCTTCTTGGTCCACGTGGACTTATGCCAAACCCAAAGAGCGGCACAGTTTCGACAAACGTTGCAGCTGCCGTCAAGGACAAGAAAGCCGGTGCAGTTGAGTACCGCGTCGACAAGCAAGCAATTGTTCACGTTAGCGTCGGTAAGGTAAGCTTCGGTGCTGAAAAGTTGCTAGAGAACGCCCAGGCCTTCTTCGACAGCCTAGTTAGCCAAAAGCCAACCGGTCTTAAGAACAACTATGTTAAGACAATCACCGTCACCACGACAATGGGTCCTGGCATTAAAGTCGAGAACTTCATCGTTTAAGTTTTTGTCCTCGTAAAGATTAATCGCCCTGCATTTGGGGCGATTTTTTATGGACATAAATTCGATACCGTCCTATAGTATATAGCGGTGGGCGCGTCAAAAGGACGGGCCCTTGTTCTTGGGAGAAAATATGTCAGCAACGGCGTACGAAGATCTTCTTCGTGATGTCTACACTAACGGAGCCATGAAGGGCGATCGGACAGGCACGGGAACGAAGAGCGTGTTCGGTCGTCAGATCAGGTACGACCTGGCCGAAGGCTTCCCGCTCATCACCAGCAAGAAGGTACCTTTTCGCCTCGTCGCGGAAGAACTCCTGTGGTTCCTCACAGGCAGCGGCAGCATTCGACCGCTGCTGGATAAGAACGTCCACATTTGGTCAGAGTGGCCGTTCCGCAACTACCTGCTAAAGACAGGTCAACCCGTTCCAGAAACCAATTCACCAGAGTGGACCGAACAGATGGAGGTGTACGAGCAGCAAGTGCTGGAAGATGACGAGTTCGCTCGTAGTTACGGCGACCTCGGTCCCGTCTATGGCGTTCAGTGGCGCTCCTGGCCAACCCGGGACGGCGGCATTCTCGATCAAGTCGAAAAGGCCGTACAACTGTTGAAGGCCAACCCCGATTCGAGGCGAATCATCGTCTCCGCCTGGAACCCGGCTGACTTGCCGCTCATGGCGCTGGAACCGTGCCACGCACTATTCCAGTTCTACGTCGTCGACGGCAAGCTGTCTTGCCAGCTGTACCAACGGAGCTGCGACATGTTTTTGGGCGTGCCCTTCAACATCGTAAGCTACGCTCTACTCACTCACATGATGGCGCAACAGTGCGATCTGGAGGTTGGCGAGTTCATCTGGACCGGTGGCGACACGCACATCTACAGCAACCACTTCGAACAGGTGGAGCTGCAGCTCTCGCGCGAGCCACGCGCCCTTCCTCAACTAGTCATCAAGCGGAAGCCAGAAGACATCTTCAGCTACACGTTTGAGGACCTCGAGGTGATCGATTACAACCCCCACCCGGGTATCAAGGCGCCAATCGCGGTGTAAAGCTCGACATCTCCTCAAGAACACCGCCCATGAGTCGGCTCGATGAACCATTAGGTTCGTCGCCGGCTCATCGGGCCGACTCAAATATTGTTTTGTATGAGTTTATATACTATCATGACTACTAAGCGAACGCCGTAATGGCAATAATAGGGAAGTGCATACGATGGACGACAGCTCACAACCAACAGGCGTCTATAGCAACCTAGAAATAGAAGAGGCCATAAAAGATGGCCATATTGTTTTTCATCCATATCGTCCCGAGCATATAAACGGCTCAAGCGTCGACGTCACTCTAGGCGAATGGTATTTCCGAACCGACAGCCAAACCCAAAAAGGTATTTATAACCCATTCGATAAAGAAGCGGTGTCCGCCTATTTCGGAGAACCCCAGCGTGCTATTACTCACGAGAAGTGGTGCTCTCAGACCGGCAATAAACCGCTCATAAATATCCCGCTTGATCACCGTATCATTATTCTTGAACCAGGTGAACGAGTACTTGCTCACACGCAAGAATTTATTGGCATACTGCCACCAGGCACCACCAGTATGCAGTCCCGGAGCACATGGGGCAGGAACGGTGTAGCTGTTTGCTTTGATGCAGGTTGGGGCGATCCTGGCTACATTAACCGGTGGACACTTGAAGTCTATAACTTGAATCAGCGACACAGCATTGTTCTGCCTGTCGGCGAACGCATCGCGCAACTAGTCTTCTTTCATACAGGTGAAGTAAAGGGTAGTTACGGAACATTGAGCGGCAAGTATTCCAGTGATGCGAAGCTCGACGAGCTCGTAAAGGGCTGGGAACCGGTACAGATGCTTCCTCGAGCTTATAAAGACTCACGGCTGGACATGATACCATAACAATACACATTAAGGGCTGGGGGATGAAGGAATAAATAATGAACGAACAGGCTATTTTTATTGCCATTGAAGGTGGTGATGGATCAGGGAAGGGAACACAGACGGAACTTCTTGAGAGAAATCGAATATCACTCGGAAAGAATGTGTTAAGAATTAGTTTTCCTCAATATGAAAAACCATCTTCATACTATTCAGCTGAGTACTTGGAGGGAAATTATGGTGGTATAGATGAAGTTCATCCAGACCTCGCAAGTTTAGCTTTTGCAGTTGACAGGCTCGCCGCAAAACAAGATATTCTTGATTCCCTAGCAAGAGGCGACGACGTCTTACTTGATCGCTACGTAGCATCAAACCTTGCTCACCAGGGTGCGAAAATTCATGATAAGCATGCTCGTCACGCCTTTTACGACCGCATTATGGACCTGGAATACGGCACCATTGGCCTTCCTCAGCCTCAAAAAAATATTGTTCTTTTAGTGCCACCGTCAATATCTCAAGAAAATGTCGACAAGAAGGCAGCGAGATCATACACCACAAAGAAGCGTGATATTCACGAAGCCGACGCGCTTCACCTTGAATATGCAAAGCGTAACTATGAGGAGCTATGTGAGCTATACCCAGATCTCTACACTCCTATTGAGTGTGTCGAGGACGGAAGGATGCGCTCAATTGAGGCAATTCAGCAGGATATTGCTGACATCATCAAGAGTATATAGCCTTACAGCCCTGTCGAGTACCCGCCATTAATATGGGTACTTTTGTTGTATGCGTAATCAATCTCACTTTGCGTTACTAACTTAGTGCCAGCTTCTGTATAGACATCTCCAGATTTAACACAGTCAGTAATTTCTATATCGCTAAGAGTTCCTGCAAGCTGCGCCACAATACCAAGTCGACGTGCGAGTTTCGTTTCATCGGGCATCACGGCGAGCAAGTCTTTTTCGTGAAAACGGACTAAAGTATCCCCATTCACATACGCGTATTCATCGACAGCGACCTCCTTGGGCTCATCAACCCTCTCTCCGCCAAGCGCCTCAACAGTTTGTGAAATAATCTCACGTTTTTCTTGTCTTGTTGGCATACGATAATCGGGTGCAGTTATGCGGGCTAACTCAATATTCGGAGCACCGTTACCATAGCGTAGAAGCAGACGCTCGGCTGGATTTGCAATCCCTTCTTTCGACCGCACCTCAAAGGGGGTTAACATAGGTATAATCTGATACCGTGCTTCAGCATAACTTTTATTATTAATATGCAGTCGATCAATATACCTGTTTAGGAGCCACCCAGATCCATATTGCGCGGCATCACTGTGAAACCCTTTCTGGTGCATGTCATGCTCAAGCACAGAGGTGTAGCCCCTCAGATGGGGGACATACTCATGAACCTGAGCCCTATCTGGGCAAAGCGGAACATTCCACCCGTCAAATATCGTGCTAGAGGGTAGTTCTGAGGCAATTTTAATAAGTTCCTTAGCAACGTGTGGCCCCTGTGGTTTTCCACTTAAATCAAGCTCATCGATATCCATAGAAAAATAATCTACAGGTAAACGGCCTGCAGTATCGCCTCCACCGAGGTTATATCCACTAAATTGATACTTTTCCATAATAATATTCCAAATATATATTTTACCGTAGTTTTTGCGTTTAGTCAATCTGTTATAGGTTGCACAAGTGGAGTAAATCTGATAGAATGCTTTCAGACATACCGAAGACAGTAGCCGTAACGCTTCCGGGCAATACTTAATCCGCTACCGAGGAAATGATAACTTATAGTTGACGTTTCGAAAGTCTTTGGCGGTGCGAGGTCCAAAGACTTTTTTGTTCCCGCTAGCCAAAATGTCGATCATTAACAACTCGTCCGAACATATTAAAAACCAAGGAGATTTTTATGGCAATTAGTCGCGATAAAAAGAACGAATTGGTTGCTGAAGTTCGCGATATGCTCTCAGGTGCATCACTAACTACTTTTGCGGCCTACCAAGGCCTCACCGTTGCCGATGTTCAGAAACTCCGCGCTCAGGCGCGTGAAGCTGGCGTCGTCATCAAGGTGGTAAAGAACCGTTTGGTTCGCGTTGCACTTGCAGACATTGACGCATACAAAGACGTTGACGCTTCAAGTCTTACAGGGCAGCTGCTTTATGCAGCTAGCACCGAGGACGAAGTTGCTCCTGCGAAAGTATTGCACGAATTTGCAAAAACGAACCCTGCGCTTGTCATTACTGGTGGATTTTCCGCCGACAGTGGCTTGCTATCAGCAGAAGACGTAATTGCTCTCGCTGCACTTCCAAGCAAGAACCAACTTATTGCCGAAGTTGTCGCACAACTGCTTTCACCTGTTCACGATGTCACCAACGCGCTTTCGGGCAACTTGCACGGCCTCTTGGATGGTATCGAAGCTAAAGCAACCAGTTAATCACACTACATTTAAAGGAGGCTATTATGGCTGATATAAAGAAACTTGCGGAGTCCCTAACCGGTCTTACCGTTCTTGAAGTAAACGAACTCAAGACTATTTTGAAAGATGAATACGGCATCGAGCCAGCTGCTGCAGCTGTAGCTGTTGCTGGACCTGCTGCTGGTGGCGATGCTGCTGCAGCCGAAGAGACAAAATCTGACTACACCGTTGTCCTTAAGGACGCTGGTGGACAAAAAGTCGCTGTCATTAAGGCAGTAAAAGACATCACCGGACTTGGTCTTGGTGAAGCTAAGGCTCTCGTCGATGGCGTACCTTCAAACATTAAAGAAAAAGTACCAACTGAAGAAGCCGAAGCTGCAAAGAAGACGCTTGAAGAAGCTGGTGCAACTGTCGAACTTCAGTAATACTACTGTTCGGATACGAGTTGTTTAAACGAAAATACCCTTCGCTCCGGCGGGGGTATTTTTTTACAACATTTTAAGAATTGAATCTGTTATTGGTGTGGAAAAGAATCAAGCAACCATTGACACAAAGCCCTATCGTCTGGTATAAGTAAGCGTAATACAACTTCAAACACATACAGATAGGAAACTGCGAGATCATGTCTGAATTACCAGAAAAGCAAGTGAAGCGCCTGCATGCGCTTATTCAGGAAGCTGAAACAAACTTGGCGGCAGCAAAAGAACTGCTCATTAGCATTGTCGGTGACGACGGCTCAATTATTTCAAACACGCACTCTACAAACGAAGAGGTGAGCGGAAAAATAGTCGAAGGCGTCTTCGATGGACAAAAAATGGCCAGCTCGGACGGAAAAGAATACCCAGTTCCAGCAAACTACGCCAGCAAGTCAAAGCTTGTTGAGGGTGACATTCTTAAACTTACAATCGCCGATGACGGAAGCTTCATCTACAAACAAATTGGACCCGTCGAGCGCACCCAAATCATCGGCACTCTCGTGCAACACGACGGCGCCTACTACGTTGAAGCAAACGGCCGCGAATATCGCATTCTACTTGCTAGCGTGACCTACTTCCGCGTGAACATCGGTGACCAAGTTACCATTATCATTCCAACAGACAACCCCGAAGCTGCCTGGGCAGCCGTCGAAGCCGCTCTTTAGGCTTATTTATTCTGTTGCACAAACCTCCAACCTTCTCTATACTTATGCGTAAGCACATTGCAAAACAAAAAGAGGTGTAAAAAACACGGCACTATTATCACCGCATGTCGGTATAATTGTCATAAAGAAGGGGAGGATCGATGTCGCAGGCATTGTATCGTAAATATCGCAGTAAATCGCTATCCGAAGTTGTCGGTCAGCAGCATATCACCGATATTCTCTCTAGGGCTATCGCCTCTGGTCGTATTGCGCACGCCTATCTACTAACAGGCCCTCGCGGAGTTGGTAAAACATCTGTTGCGCGTATTCTAGCTCATGAAATCAACGGATTGCCCTACACCGACGAAAGCACGCATCTTGATATTATTGAAATTGACGCCGCCAGTAATAACGGGGTCGACGACGTCCGTGACCTACGCGAAAAGGCCCAGCTTGCGCCAGTTTCGGCCAAGAAGAAGGTCTACATCATCGATGAGGTACACATGCTGTCTAAGCCTGCCTTTAATGCGTTGCTGAAAACACTCGAAGAACCACCAGAACACATTGTTTTCATTCTCGCCACAACCGATGTTGAAAAACTTCCAGCTACCATTGTCAGCCGCACACAGCGCTATGGTTTTCGATCTATTCATCCCACAGACGCAGTGGCACATCTACGCTTTATTGCCAATGAAGAGAAGATCATTATTGAAGACGAGGCTTTGCAACTTATCGCCGAACGAGCCGACGGAAGTTTCCGTGACAGCATTAGTCTTCTCGATCAACTCGCTAGCCTTACCGACAAAAACGAACCAATTACCGCCAGTCTAGTACAAGCATCGCTTGGCCTCGCACCTCTTAAAGTCGTCGAGACGCTGCTTGACGCCGCAGAATCCGGTGACACAAAAACGCTTATCGAAACCCTCGACACGGTACTAGCAGATGGTATTAGCCCAACCGTGCTAGGCGACCAGCTACTCCAGGCCCTGCGACGACGTATTGCCGAAAAACCAACGCTTCTGCCACTTCTCGATAGTATTATTGATGTTAACAAATCAAGTCACCCAGAGCTTAAGCTGCTTAGTGCTCTAGCCGGCTTTTCAGTGCAAACACCACCAGCCAGCGAACCAGCTTCCGCTCCGAAGAAGCGCGAGCCGTCAAAGAACGTTGCGCTCGCAGCACCGGTTAAAGAGTTTTCGGCTAGTATTGAAGAATTAAGCCGACAAGCAACTAAAAAGCACCCCGAAATGAAGTCGACGCCATCGTCGCCGTTCGACTGGGATGCGCTAGTTGCATACGTCAAAGAACACCATGTTGCGCTTCATAGCGTACTATCGAAATGTAGTCATGTCATTGAGAATAACCAGCTAACGTTATACACGAGCAATGCTTTTTATAAGAAAAAAATTGATGACCCCAAATATAGCGCCCACCTCTATGAATCGATGCAGTCAACCGGAAGTTATCAACTCTCCGTCCACACCGTACCCACACCACCTCCGTTAAAAGATAGCCAGGCAGCCTCGGTTGCTGATATCATGGGTGGAGGAGTAGAGGTGTCCGTTGACCCTTCGTAAGTAGTACATGGCTGATAGAAAAGAATCCATCGCTCGTATACCGCCGCAAAGTCTCGACGCCGAGATGAGTCTTTTAGGTGCTGTTCTTATTGACGAAGAAGTGCTGGCAGATGTCTCCGAACACGTTAACCCAAGTGACTTCTACGACAAGCGACACGCAACCGTGTTTGGCGCAATGATGCGACTATACGAAAAGCACAAACCGGTTGACCTGCTGACTCTAAGTGAAGAACTGAAACGAAAAGATGAAATTGATGTTGTTGGCGGTTCAGCTTACCTTACAGAGCTAACGAACTATGTCCCAACTTCCGCACATGCCGCGGCCTACGCCGAACTTGTAGGACAAAAAGCGGTTCGACGCCGGCTCATTAAAGCTAGCTCCGATATTTCAGAGCTTGGATTCGATGAAGAGACCACAACCCAAGAGCTACTCGAAAAAGCAGAAGCCGAATTATTTTCGGTGAGCGACCAGTCACTCAAGCAAGACCTTGTTAGCCTCGAGAGTATTCTTACTGAAAGCTTTGACCGACTTGAAGAATTAAGCCATAACAAAGGGCAGCTCCGTGGTGTTCGAACCGGCTATCGCGATCTCGACAATATGACAGCCGGTCTCCAGCGAAGCGACCTCATCATACTCGCTGCTCGCCCGGCCATGGGTAAGACCACGCTAGTTACCAACCTTGCATATAATGTCGCAACTATTGCAAAACAGCCGGTTCTTTTCTTCAGTCTTGAGATGAGCAAGGAACAACTGGTTGACCGTATGCTTGCCGATGCCTCGGGCGTCGATTCATGGAGTATTCGTACCGGAAACCTGTCCCATGACGAGTTTGGCAAGCTCTCAGAGGCTATGGGCGAACTTTCAGAGGCTCCAATATACATTGACGACACCCCAGGCCTTAGCGTCCTTGAAATGCGCACCAAAGCCCGCCGTGCTATGCACGACCACCCGCTCGGCCTCATTATCGTTGACTACTTGCAGCTCATGCAGGGGAGCGGCCGAAGTGACGGTAATCGCGTCCAAGAGGTAAGTGAGATATCTCGTGGTCTCAAGTTAATTGCGCGTGAATTGAACGTGCCGGTTATTGCACTAAGTCAGCTGTCGCGCTCGGTTGAGTCTCGTTCACCGCAAATACCTCAGCTCGCCGACCTTCGTGAATCGGGATCTATTGAGCAAGATGCCGACATTGTCATGTTTATTTATCGAGAAGCCTACTACAACCCTGAAACTGATAGGGGAAACATTACTGACCTTCTCATCGCTAAGCACCGTAACGGACCAACCGGCAAAGTAGAGCTCTACTTCCACCCAGAACGCCTGCGTTTCATGTCACTCGATAAAAAGCGTGAGTAGAATCGATGCTATAATAGGAAAAGCTTATGGCGACATTCGATTTTTCTCAATACTTTTTCTACAAATGGCGATACATTATAGGTTATAGTGTCATTGCACTACTTCTTGCCGCCGTCCTTCTATTTGCTGGCCTTTACGTACCTGGCGGTCTCTCAAGCGATGAAATGGCGGCGGTTGTCCAAAGCCAACAACTGACATACAGCAGCATTGGTCAACTATCTATCGTTAACCTGCCGTATCATGCGCTACAAGATGGTATTCTCCACTTATTAGGTGTTAGTATCTTCACTATAAAACTTCCATCGCTCATTCTTGCACTCTTTTCGGCAATTGGGCTTATCGCGCTACTTCGCCGTTGGTTTAAGCCAAATATTGCCGTTTTAGCTTCCCTGATTGCAATATCTACAGGGCAGTTCTTGTACGTTGCGCAGCTGGGAACCCCCGACATCCTCTACCTGTTTTGGCCAGTGATGATTTTGCTTCTCGGCACCCAGGTAACACGGAAAAAACGTCTGCGTCTTCTGTGGAAGATGCTTTTCGGCATCACGACGGCGCTTAGCCTATACACGCCACTTGGTATTTACATGATTCTCTCTATTGTACTCACCGTCGCACTGCACCCACACCTTCGAGCAGTTATTCGGAGGCTGTCACCGGTAAAAGTAGCTTTCACGCTTGGTGCCTCACTGTTGTTGCTCTCGCCGCTTATTATTGGTCTTGTCAGAAGTCCGTCCGTCGCACTTGAGCTACTTGGTGTACCGCAACAATGGCCATCCATAACCGAAAATCTGTCACTTATTGTTAACCAATACTTCATCTTCTGGCAGACGGACACTAGTACGCTAATCACACCTGTATTCGGGCTCGGCTCATTACTTCTGGTTGTTCTAGGGCTGTACCGACTCATTCGCACGTTTGACACCACAAGGAGCTATCTCATTGTTATATGGATCCTTGCTCTGACGCCAGCGCTAGTTCTCAACCCAACCCTGACCAGCACAACCTTCCTGCCAACGGTGTTGCTACTTGCGGCCGGTCTAACTAGTCTCATTAGTTACTGGTATCGATTGTTCCCGCGCAACCCTTATGCCCGCATTGCCGGACTCATACCAATAATGGTGCTAGTCATTGCGCTAATCGGGTCAGGGCTCACAAGATACGTCTATGGCTATCACTACAGCCCACAGGCTACGGCACTCTTCTCAAACGACCTCTCGCTTATTCCTAGCGGTGTTGAAGAACTTCTCGTCTCAAACGATAAAAAACCTTTCTACCAAGCTGTCTCTGAATACGACAATAAGTTTGAGGTGGTCAATAAGCCAACGTCTGAACAATTTGTCGTTTCGCGCGACGCAAAAGCAGAATTCAAAGGCTATGAGATAGTCCGTATTATCACCAGCCCACGCTCCGACGCAGCGGATCGTTTCTATGTATACGAGAAACAAGACTAACTCTCGCACCCAGAGAGGATATTTGCTATACTAAAAGACATCTACTAAGGAGGCAGATATGGCTTTTGATCAAATGAAAATGCTCAATAAACTACGCAAGGCACAAAGTGACTTGAAAAAAGAAATTGTTGAAGTTGAAGCAGGTGATGGTGCGGTTGTCGTCCAGGTTACGGGCGAGCTGAAGATAAAGAAAGTAACTATCGACCCAGAACGAGTCGACACAAACGATATTCACGAGCTCGAACACTGGGTAGAAATTGCAGTTCGAGATGGCCTCGCTAAGGCACAGGAAATTGCCGCCGAGAAGATGAAACCCCTCATGGGCGGTCTCGGCAACCTAGGAATGTAATCACATGGGACGGCTCCTTCCAGTTGCTCTGGAAAAACTTATCGATGAACTCGGAAATCTTCCCGGAGTTGGACAACGTACCGCTGAACGGTATGCTTATTACCTATTGAGGAGTAATCCTCGCCTAAGTACGACGCTCGCTAGCGCCGTACAAGACCTTCACGCACGCGTAAAGACCTGTCCGGTGACGTTTGCGCTAATCGATGCCAACGAGGAAGTCTCATCCTTATACACCGACAGTGACAGAGATAAAAAGTTAGTTGCCGTGGTCGAAGAACCCCTCGATATTGTCGCGCTTGAAGGAACAGGTCAGTTTAGCGGAACCTACCACGTGCTGGGCGGCGCAATGAGTCCTGTCGATGGTATTGGACCCGATCAACTGCACATCCCAGGGCTCATCGCACGACTTAAGACCGACGAAGTCGAGGAGCTTATCATTGCTACAAACGCTAGCGTAGAAGGTGAGTCGACCGCTCTATACCTCCAAAAACAAATCAAGGATTCTGGCCTGTCACCGCGCCTTACCAGGCTCGCCCGCGGAATTCCTGTCGGAGTTGATCTTGAGTACGCAGATCAAATTACCCTAGGACATGCTCTAGAGGGAAGGCGTGCGTTATAGCATGTCTCTGGTACAATAAAGACAATGTTTACTGACACAATATCCCTAATTAATCAGGCAAAAAAAATTGTTGTTATTCAGGCCGAGAATCCAGACGGCGACAGCATGGGCAGCGCCCTTGCGCTTGAAGAAATTCTTTCTGACGCCGGAAAAGACGTCGTCCTCTACTGCGCCATCGATATTCCTAAATATATGCACTACATTCGTGGCTGGGACCGCGTCACAAAAGACTGGCCATCTGACCGAGATGTTGCCATTATTGTCGACACCGCAAGCGAGCTCCTCATCGAAAGAGCTCTAGCCACCCCAGGCGTACGCCACTACCTTGAGTCCCACCCTGTGCTTGTTATCGACCACCACGAGGCCGACACAACGCTCCCATTTGAAACGATCAACCTGTTCGTTTCATCTGCAGTAGCAACCGGTGAAATTATTTATACGCTTGCCCAAGAGGCAGGATGGCCTATTAATGCACAGGGTGCAGAGAATCTATTTCTATCCATTCAAGCCGATAGCCTTGGCCTAACAACGCAAGGGACAACTGCAGATAGTTATAGAGTGGCGGCTGAATTGGTCGCACTCGGCGCCGTTCCACACGATATTGAGTCGCGTCGACGTGAGTACATGAAGAAACCAGCCGATATTCTTGCCTACAAGGGCGAACTGATTGGTCGCATTGAATACTTTCTAGACAGCAAACTCGCATTAGTTCACATACCCTGGGAAGATATTCAACAGTACAGTGACCGCTACAACCCAAGCGTACTAGTTCTAGATGAAATGCGCCTGGTTGAAGGTGTTGTGCTTGCGGTGGCCGTCAAAACCTACCCAGATGGCAAGGCAACCGGAAAGATTCGATCAAATCTTCCTATAGCTCACCAAGTTGCCGGATTCTTTGGTGGCGGTGGACACGAATATGCCGCCGGGTTTAAGCTTTTCGAAGATTACGAAACACTAATACCTGAACTTGTAAGCGCAGTAGAAAAGGCAGTATCGAGCCATGAATCTTAAGTTCTATAATCAGCTTACTCGTCGTCGCGACATGTTCTCTCCTATAGAAGAAGGCAAGGTAACGCTCTATACTTGCGGTCCGACGGTTTATAGCGATCTGACGGTTGGCAACTGGGCGGCATATATTTACTGGGATACTCTGGTACGGGTTTTACGCGCTCACGACCTTAACGTTACCCGCGTACTGAATATCACCGACGTTGGTCACTTAGTTAGCGACGAGGACGAAGGTGAAGATAAGCTTGAGAAGGGCGCCACAAGGGAAGGAAAGACTGCCTGGGAGGTCGCTCGCCTCTATACGGAACGATTTATGGATGGTATGACAAGCCTGAACCTTGTACGACCAGAACACATGCCCAGAGCAACGGAATATATCGACCAACAGCTCGAACTTGTTCGCACACTCAAAGAAAAGGGACATACTTACCAAATAGGTGACGGCATCTACTTCGACTCCGAAACGTTTCCGCAGTACGCAGATTTCGCCGAACTTGACCTTGAGAAACAAAAAGCTGGCGCTCGTATTGAAATTAACCCTGAAAAACGCAACGCTAGCGACTTTGCCCTGTGGAAGTTTACCCCAGAAGGCCAAAACCGTGATATGCAATGGGAAACACCCGCAGATCTTACTAGCGACGGAGATACCCCGATGGGCTTCCCCGGCTGGCATCTTGAATGCTCGGCAATGGTCCTTGAGCTACTAGGAACAACAATTGACATCCATACTGGCGGCATAGATCACATACCCGTGCATCACACGAATGAAATCGCTCAGTCACAGTCGGCAAACGGTGTAAAACTAAGCAACTTTTGGCTTCACAATAATCACCTAAAAGTCGATGGCACAAAAATTAGCAAATCGCTTGGAAACGGCTACACGCTTGACGATATTATAAAGCATGGCTTTGGCCCTCTCGATTTCAGACTATTCGTCCTACAAGGTCATTATAAGAGCGAGGGGAACTTTACCTTCGAGAATGTTGAAGCGGCCGCACACCGACGTCGTCACTGGCGAAACATCGCGGCACTTCGCCACCAAACACACGACACACTAGTTGAAGACACGGTAGTGGAAACTGAGAGTAAGACGGTGGCCCTATACGCATCGTCGCAAGCGATCCTTGAAGCGCTTAGCGATGACCTGAACTCGCCGCTGGCTCTATCAATCATCGATGAGTCCTTTTCACTCGTAGAAAAAAGCCGCGCAAATGACATTCATCAACATGCCCTAACCAGCTTCCTTGAAACAATAGATGAACTGCTGGGGCTTGATTTGCTCAAGACAACACCAGATATTACCGATGAACAAAAGCAGTTTATTGTTGCACGTAACCGCGCTAGGGAGCGACAAGACTTTAAAGAAGCTGACTCAATGCGAGAAAAACTTGAAAAACAGGGAGTCGCCCTACGAGACACGCCTAGTGGCGTTATTTGGGAATACGCTTAACTTCGTCTATCTTCGATGTATTCAAGAAATAGAACACGGAGTGAGCCGGCTATAGGTATGGCGACGATACCTCCAACTACACCGAACATATATAGTCCGACCGTAACCGCCCCAAGGACGGCAAGCGGTGATAGCTCAATGCGCTTCGCCTGAATATGTGGTGCAATAAGGTTATTCTCGATTTGCTGATACACAACAAAGTACACAGCATAGATAATTGCCGCAGGGATAGCGTTAAAGGCCAGTAGCGCCGTAATAAGCACGCCGCCAATGGTCGCGCCAAACATTGGGATAAGCGACAATATAAAGGTAACCGCAGCTGTTGGTATGGCAAGGTTGGCAGGAATAGTATCGAATACAATACTCAATATAAACACCGCAAGTCCGGCCGCAATTGCACCGATGGAAGATACCGTCAACTGCCCAAGAACGAACCCGCTCACTGTCTTATACATACGCGTCACAATTCGGCGGTGAAGATTCATCATCCGCTTGTTAGTATAAAGCCGCCACAATCGGCTGAGCCAGGTTGGACCCTCTATCAGCATCAAAAAGGTGAGAACAAGAACTAGGACCAGTGCCGCAATAAAAGCAAAGAATGAACCAATACTTGTGACAAGCCCTTCACCAAGGTTACCCGCTAAACTAGCACTGCTAGCCTTGATTGAATCGAGCGCAGTGTCGAGCTGTGGCTGCAGGTTATATTCATCAACAAAAGACCCAAGGCCTCGCCATTGATCGGTTAAGCTTTCGACGGTTGCAGGAATGTTCTGCGCGAACCGTGCAGTTTGCTGCACGACAGGTGGAATGACTAAGAATACTATAACGCCAATAAAGGCGATAACTCCGAGGTACGACAGCGCAGTTGCGCCAACACGACTACGGCTAGGAAGACGTTTTGCAATATAAGTAACAGGGGCGTTTAATGCCAAAGCAAGAAAGAGCGAGACACCCAATATAAGGAGGCCTGTTCGGGCTTGATAGATTAGCGCGACAACCGCCGCTAGCCCAACAATAACTAACCAAAAGCGCACAAATGTTCGTGTATCTATTTCAATTCTTTGACTCATAGCAGTAGTATAGCAAATATCTTGACGGTTCGTCTGCTAATTATCGGTTTCTCAGCAACATCTCAGCAGACTCACGGTATACTAAAGGTATGAGAGTTTTAATTATTGAAGATGAGCACAAGATTGCTCGAGCGTTGCAAAAAGCGCTTCAACAAGAGACCTATGCGGTTGACGTTGCCTATGACGGAGACGATGGCTACGCCATGGCGACAACCGAACCATACGACGTAGCTATTATTGATCGCATGTTGCCCGGTGGTTATGACGGCGTCGACATTGTCAAAGCAATGCGCGAGGCCCGTATTCACACGCCCGTGCTTTTCTTAAGCGCCCTCGACAGCCCTGCCCAAAAAACAGCCGGTCTCGATGCTGGTGCCGATGACTACCTAGCGAAACCATTCGCACTAGCAGAGCTCCTCGCTCGAGTCCGTGCCTTGCTTCGTCGCCCGACCGAACAACAACCAGATATTCTTACAGTCGGCGACCTAAGCCTCAATACAGTCACATTTGAAGTGTTTCGCGCCAACAAACCCATATCTCTTACCAGCAAGGAGTTTGCGCTACTTGAATACCTCCTCCGTAATCAGGGAAGGCCACTCAGCAAAGAAACGATTATCAGCCACGTCTGGGACTACGATGCTGATATCCTGCCAAACACCGTCGAGGTTTACGTGAAATACCTGCGAAGTAAAATCGACGCACCTTTTGACTCTCCATTGATCCATACAGTACGTGGCTTCGGCTATAAACTTGAGGCATGACGATAGAATGTTCACTTCCGCCACACTTAAGCTAACCGTATGGTACTTAGCTATCCTTATGACTATAAGTCTCATATTCAGCGTTGTCATCTATACAATTAACTACAACGAGATTAATCTTCGCTTGCAGAGTTTCGAGGAAAGTATTATTGAAATTCAACCCGGCGTCTATACCGACGCTTTTCCATCCGGACTGAAGGGGACTCGCACCGCAGAAGTAGCCGTTGCGGCTCATCAACTGGTATGGGCACTCATTTGGGTGAATATTACTGTGCTTGTAGCTGGCGGGCTAACAAGCTATTTCTTTGCCCGACGCACCCTAGCGCCAATCGAAAAGGCTCACGAGTCGCAGAGTCGATTCACGAGCGACGCTAGCCACGAACTACGAACACCCCTTGCCGCAATGAAGACCGAACTTGAGGTGGCGATACGCGATAAATCTCCATCAGCCGCCGAGCTTCGTGAAACACTAGCAAGCTCACTCGAAGAGGTGAATAAACTAATTCAACTCTCTGAGACACTATTAACTCTTTCTCGGCTTGACCATAGCGGGCTCGAAAAGAACGTTGTCGATGTTGTAGCCCTGTACCAAGATAAGATTGCCGACTATAAACACGAGTCCAAACGCCTTGAGCTAACATCCCGAAAACGAGCCCTCATCGAGGCAAACCCGGCTGCCATAAAAGAGCTTATTGGCATTCTTATAGAGAACGCCCTGAAATACAGCCCGCCAAAATCGCCCATCAAGGTGCGTATTTTTGAAAAACGGGGGTTCATTACCTTTTCAATATCCAATGAAGGAAAGAGGATTCCCGCAAAACACCTGCCGCGACTTTTCGATAGGTTTTATCGGGTCGATACATCCAGATCAAGAGGGCACGAAAATGGCTACGGACTGGGTCTATCTATAGCTAAAAAGATTGTTGACGTTCACGGTGGAACTATTGAAGCGAAAAGTACTGACGAGGCTACAACGTTTTCATGGTCACTATCGGCCTACAAGCGTCTATCGGCCCTAGTTACCGAAAAATAGCCTCAGCCTTAAGCACAATTTCAGCTCGATTTTTCATACTCATATATGTAGTAAACATAAAGGAGGAATCGATATGACTACCGCCACACAAGACTACGTATTATTAAGTAAAAAAGGACTTCACGAACTTCAGCAATCTATCCGCGATCTCGAGCGAGATCGTCAAAACGCAATGCGAAAATTAAAGGAATCAGAAAAAACAACTAGCCACGATGATCGGTTAGAGCGAAATGAGCGTCTTCTACGCCTTGAGTCTATTGAAAGCGAGCTCATAGAGAAGCGCCAGCTCATGGCCAACTCAAAACTTATATCATCTCGGCGTAAACGCATGAAGGTCGCCCTCGGGTCGATGGTTGACCTCATGGATCAACAGGGACGGCTGTTCAGATACACCTTGGTTGATAGCATCGAAGCCAACCCAAGCGATGGACGCATCTCAGTTCAAAGCCCACTTGGCAGCAGTCTACTTGGAAAAACCGCCAATGAGGTTGTCGAGTGGAATGCTCGTACCCAGCGGAATGCTCTGCATCTCGTCCGAGTGTACTAGCGCAAAAGCCACACAATACATCGAAACCCCCCTCCGCCTATCGCAGGGGGGTTTCATTTAGTTTGATACAATAGAGGTAATGCTTTTTTATCAAAAAACAGTGGAGAGTGTCCAAAAAGAATTTTCGGTTGGCGACGATGGTCTTACCGTGCGCGAGGCACATGCTCGTTTGAAGAAATATGGGCCAAACGAAATAAAACTAAAGGGTGAACCGCTGTGGCGCATTCTTATCGAACCTTTTGCGAACGTCTTCATAGGCGTTCTCTTGCTGGCTGTTATTATCAGCCTCCTCCATGGCGCTATTATTGACGCTGTCATTGTTATCGCAATTATATTCATTAGCGCCGTCATCTATTATATTCAAAGGTTCTCGACCGAACGTATCCTATCGACACTCCAAAAGCACACCGCCCAAACAGTTGATGTCATACGTGGCGGTGAAACAGTCGGCATTGAAGCCGCTCAATTAGTGCCTGGAGATATGATTTATCTAATTGAGGGAGACAAAATACCCGCCGACATCCGGCTCACTAAAGCCAGCAACCTACGTGTCGATGAGTCGATGCTCACAGGTGAGTCGGAGCCAATAGGTAAGAATAGTGAAACCCTTAAAGACGAGAAGGCCGTATACGAACAGTCAAACATTCTATTTTCGGGTTCGTTCATTGTTGCTGGACAAGCCACGGGTATCGTTGTCCTCACCGGAAATAACACAGAGTTTGGTCGCATAGCGTCGCTGACCAGCAGCGCAGACATCTCAAGTTCAAGCCCGGTTCAACAGAAAATTGATAAGTTTATTACCTCAACCGTAGCCGTTGTTGCTGGTATGGCCGTTTTTGCCTTTTTCCTGGCTATAAGCCGCGGTATTGAGCTTGGCGAGGCGTTGCGCTTCGTTATCGCTTTATCTGTATCGGCGGTGCCAGAGAGCCTCCCGGTAGCCATATCGGTCATTATGGTATTAGGTATGCGTCGAATGGCCGCTAAGAAGGCTCTCGTTAGAAGCATGAAAGCAATTGAAACAATTGGTGTTATTACGACCATCGCAACCGACAAGACAGGAACACTTACCGAGAATAAGCTGTCTGTACAGGAAACCTGGCAACCAAAATGGACGAAACATCACCTTCCTAGTGCCATTCAACGATCGCTCAACCACAACGACGATCGTCGCACCCACGACCCGCTGGATATCGCCATGCATACATACACAAAAGCTGAAGATGTCGTGAAGCTACCCGGTAAAGTCGTAGCAATCCTTCCGTTCGACCAATCGGTAGCGATGAGTGGAAACGTTTGGAACCACAAAGGAACCCATGAACTTGTCGTGAAGGGTGCGCCCGAGCGTATCCTTGACCACAGCAAGCTAAACGATCAGCAGCGCGAGGAGGCGAACGAGACCCTTCAGTCGCTGACTTCACAAGGCTACAGGGTCATCGCCCTGGCATCGACACCCCTAAAGAATCCTGTTCAAGCCTTTCACGAGCTTGCATCGTCAACTGCCTACGCGTTTCTCGGGTTCGTAGCTGTCGCCGATAGCCTTCGCCCTGCCGCTAGAAAGGCGATTACCACTGCTCAACGCGCCGGTGTTACTGTCCGCATGATAACCGGCGACCACTTTGAGACTGCTTACAGCATTGGCCTAAAGCTCGGCCTAGTTGAGTCCCGCGACCAGGTATTTGATACTCGCACCATCGACACGCTAACTGATGACGAATTCGCCAAGAAGGTTGCCGATATTCGCGTCTTTTCGCGCGTCACCCCAGAAAACAAGTTCCGAATTCTTCAAGTGTTGCGCCTTACTGAGGTAACGGCCATGACCGGAGATGGCGTCAACGATGTTCCAGCCCTAGCAAACGCCCACGTCGGCATCGCAATGGGCAGCGGTTCACAAATAGCTAAAGACGCCGGTAGTATTATTCTACTTAACGACAACTTTGCCAGTATCGTCAGCGCCATGCGAGAGGGAAGGATAATCTTTTCGAATGTCCGTCGAATGCTGCTTTATCTGCTTTCCACCAACATAGGTGAGGTACTCGTATCGCTGGTCGCACTAGTTATTGGCCTACCTATTCCGCTTAATCCAGTACAAATTCTTTGGATAAACCTGGTCACGGACACCGCAATGGTTATACCACTTGGACTTGAGCCAGGGGAGAAGGACGTCATGCAACGAAAGCCAATCAAGCCAAATGCGCCTATTTTTACCCGATACATAATTAGCCGAATATTAATTGTAGCCATAGCTATGGCGGCAACCGTCCTAGGCGTCTACATGTACTTCGGTAACCTCTATGGTTACGACTACGGCCGAACGCTGGCTTTCTCGACATTGGTTATTGTTCAGTGGGCTAACGCCTTTAGCGCCCGAAGCGTCTATGAGTCGGTCTTCACCCGCATTAAAGTTATGTCGAAACCGTTTTATGTGGGATTGTTCGTCGCCATCGCACTGCAGTATTTCGCCTTCTTCGGACCGTTACAGCCACTTCTACACGTGAACCCTGTTGCAACCAGTGACCTCGTTAGCGCCGGTGCTATTGGTTTTGTCATCATGCTTGCTGTTGTTGAGCTTCATAAACTTTACGGTCGTCACGCACAGAAAAAGCGGGCCTCTCGACCCGCCTAACGCCCGCGTACAGCTTCCTACGAAGCAATACTCAGAAGTGTCCAGTTTCCACCATGGTTATCGCTACGGAGCCTGTATAGCGAGCTGCCGTCAGAAATTGTAATGATTTCACTGGCACGATCTCCCATACGTATAAGGCAGCTCAGGCCCGAGTCAATAAAGTCATAGACCTTACCCTGAAACTCCATACGACGCGGGTATGCGCTAAGGTTCTTCTTAAACCCTAGCTGGGTGACGGCGACCTGTTCATTAATAGTGACACGATTCATAATAATTCTCCAAAAGGTTAAAGTAACGCAAAAAGGCTGAACAAAAGGTGTTGATCAGCAAACGGATTTTTGGAGGAGTGATACGGAGAGGGAGGCAAGACCGTTCGAGCTTGGTTCCTTTTTACCGTATATCACGGGTAGAATTGTGTCGACTGTCAGGGGCGCCTCGTTTCGAACCGGGTGTGCATAACGTCGTTTGGTGGCTTCTAAAGCCTGTTGGTGAAAATCCTTATATTCCTCGCAGGAAGGGAAGTACCAACATGACTATACTTAGTATACACCCGCCATTAGCATGAGCGTCAAGCGTGACTTTTTATATAATTTGTGGTATAATAAAAGGATACAATGAAACGACTTCATACCCACTCCCAGCACTTCATACGTCGTCCGGCACTCGTAAAGGAGCTCATCGGGCACAGTAAGCTCAAAAAGCACGAAACGGTCATCGACATCGGTGCAGGTAGCGGCGTCATTAGCTCTGTACTAGCTACACGCGTTAAGCAGGTAGTCGCCGTTGAGGTTGAGTCCCGTACCGTGGAAATTCTCAAAAAGAACCTTCAAGCTTTCGATAACGTCAGTATCTACGAGGGCAACTTCCTCGACATGGAACTCCCACACGAACCGTACAGCATCTTTGCGAATATTCCATTTCACCTTAGCTCTCCAATCATTCGCCGACTTATTGAAACCAACCAACCACCGCGAACGGCATACTTTATACTGCAAAAACAATTTGCGAAAAAACTCGTCGCATCAGACATAACCCACTTCACCGGCCAGCTCGGCATGTTGCTCGGTGCCCGCTACGAGGTGAAGGTCCGCAAACCACTTAGAAAGACCGATTTCTGGCCACATCCAGCCGTCGATACAGTGTTCCTCGAAATGATCTGCCGAGAAACACCTCTTGTCCAAGCGTCCCGCTTTGAAGCCTACGAAAAATTTACAGTTGAGTGTTTTTCTGACCCGACCATCTACCGCAAACTACCCCTAGCTGAAGCAGGCGTATCGGCCGAGAAGAAGCCGTCTCAACTATCACTCGAGCAATGGGTGCATCTCTTCAAAACACAAACCCACTATTAGTACCTGTGCTACCATAAGAAGCATGACAATGCCGCAAACAGTACCGTGGTGGAAGCGCGCGGTTATCTACCAGGTATACCCTAGAAGTTTCCTCGACTCTAACGGCGATGGGGTGGGGGACCTCCAAGGAGTAATCTCAAAGCTCGACTACCTAAAAAGTCTCGGCGTCGATGCCCTGTGGCTATCTCCAGTGTATCTTTCACCCAATAAAGACTTTGGATATGACGTCGCCGACTACCAGGCCATTAACCCCGAATTCGGGACACTTGACGATATGAAGCAACTAATCAATGAAGCGAAAATTCGCGGCATTAGACTGATTATTGACCTCGTGGTTAACCACACCTCCGACCAGCACGAATGGTTCCAAAAGGCCCGCGATCCTACATCACCGTACCGCGATTACTACATATGGCGAAAGGGTAAAGTAAGCCTTACGGGCAGAGAAAAGCCACCAAACAATTGGACATCGTTCTTTACTGGCCCCGCCTGGGAAAAAGACGCGGCATCAGACGAATACTACCTTCATCTATTTACGAAGCACCAACCCGACCTAAACTATGACAATCCAGCAGTCTTTGAAGAGGTTAAGAAGATTATTAACTTTTGGCTTGACCTTGGCGTGTCCGGCTTCCGCTGCGACGTTATTAACATTATCCATAAAGATTCCCTCGAGGATGGGTTGAAGCGCCCAGCGGCCGGCGGACAAGAATATTACACATCAACTCCTGCAACCCACGCTATACTCAAACGACTCCACGATGAGATATTCGCCCCACGAAACGCATTTACGGTTGGCGAAGCTGCCTTTGTAACTCTTGACCAAGCTATCGATTTCACGGAAGGGGACGAGCTTGATACCGTCTTCAGCTTTGACCATGTTGAGCACGATCTTACTCCACGCCTGCGCGTTAACCACCTTCTTCAAGAGCTGGTTCGATGGCAACGAAAGCTTCCCTGGAATACAATCTTCCTCGAAAACCATGACCAGCCACGATCGGTATCGACCTACGGTGACGAAAACAAACACCCAACCGAATCTGCCAAAGCTCTAGCGATGCTATTACTAACGCTGCGAGGAACGCCATTCATCTACCAAGGACAGGAAATTGGCATGGTCAACACGCCACTCGACGACATCTCCCAGGCTAAAGACCCTGTAACACATACAACCTACAGACGAGCCCGACGAGCGCTCTTTCCGAAGCGTAAAGCCCTTAAGATAGCCATGGCCGTTGGCCGAGATGCAGCCCGCACGCCGGTCCAATGGTCGTCGGCGATACACGCCGGATTCAGCAGCGGCACGCCGTGGATGCCAGTGCACCCTAACTATGCGCATACAAATGTCGAGCTGCAGGAACGTGACCCGGGCTCGGTCCTATCTTTCTATAAAGCACTGATTGCGCTACGCAAGAAACACCCCGTCCTGACAAATGGTAATATATCGTTCTCGTCTGTGCACAAGCACCTTATTGTATATACGCGAACCCTTGGCATCGAAACTGCAACTGTTATCGTTAGTCTTTCTATACGTAGACGTCCCGTGCCAAAAAATATGACCCCAGATGACAAGCTACTGCTTGCGACCCACCACGAGGAGCTCCGCTCTGATACGATACTGCAACCCTACGAAGCGCGAGTATACCTTACCAAAGGTCAGTAGGTTTCACTGAAAGAAAACGCCCTGCAAGAAGTTGTGCGAATACCAAGACTATTGAGACGAGCCCAAGTCCAGCGCCGACAAATAAAGCAACGGCTGGGTCGAGCGTGGTGTCTGGCAATAGCCGAGAGAAAAATGTCAACACAACAGGTAGGATAACAGCTGTCAGCTTTATAGCTAACTTCATTCGAGGTCCAAGTTGCATACGAGCCTTTTTGGTAACTTTTTTGTGACGCGCGCGAAGCACTGCTTGAGCTAGGGCGTCGGAGCCATCTTGGGTGACTTTCCGGCTAGCACGAATAATTGTTAGTGGCACCTTCGCCGCAAAATATGCCGTCAAAAGAACCATTGCTGTAACAACCACGGCAATAAACACAAACCCAGCAACGTTTGGCTCACCCTGGACATCAATCGGGTTATTAAAAACCGGTTCGGATGGCGCAGGTTGTTGCCAAGTCGCGACAAGCGATATAAGCACTGGCATGAATAAAACGAAGGCGAAAACCCACTGCACAGAGATGTTCAAATAGGCGAGCACTGCAAAAAAGTTTGCGACACGAGCCCGATTTCTTGTTTGTGTCATATCTCTATACTACTAAAATTCGCTTAAAATGCTAACGCCTTGTCTTTCTATATAAGGAAAACCCAACAATCATCCAAAAGAACACTATGCCCGTGCATATAGCGGTGAACAACGGAAGCCCAATATATATAATTATCGGCATAGACAGTGCCGTCACCAACCCACCACCGACAATCGGCTCAAACATTAACTGCTTATAGCCAAACGCTTCAACGGCGTTAGTTCGGTTTTTAGGATCAACCATTTGAGCAAACAGCAGACCAGTTGCCGTCATGCCCATACCTTGACCGAAGCTAATGATTGCGTTCTGAAACCAATAACGCCGGAACATGCGTCGAGCAAGCACAGAAAACGCAAATAGTAGCCACGCGACTCCAGAAATATATAGCGCGAGGAAGACGAGCCCATCATTAACCAGAAATTCAAGCGACATCGAGCCGATAGCAGTCACGATAAGTATAGTTAAGGTAAAGCTAGAAATCAGCTCGACGACCTCTCTGACAATCGTAAACCCGAGATTTCGCCATATAACCTGCGCTATCATTCCTCCGAATATAGCAAAGGTGAATAAAGGTACAAAGCCAAAAAACTCAACACCATAAGGTGCCCAAAAAAGACGTTCGGCCAGCAAAAACCCTTGATGTATAAGCCAGCCAAACAAAACACCGATAAATAACAATACAGTATGTGCTAACAATGACCGGAAGGTAACGACATCTTGCAGGCTGACGTGTTTGCGACGTAGTTCCGCAACGATCATATGATAATAAATTTTATTACGGGCTATGCGAACAGGGCTACCCGAAGAGATGTGTCCATTTCGTCGCGCCCAATTAATGAGAATAACACCAATTATCAGCGCGCTGACAAGGCTTGCAGTTGCAAGGCCCGTGGCAATTTGGCGACCGGTCTCAAAGTCTAGCGACTCAAAGACCGGCGTCATACCGGCAACCGTCCCATGGCCACCCTCAAAACTCATTTCAAGAAGGGCCGCAGTAAATGGCGGCATATTAAATATTGGCGTCAAAATAAGCAGGGTCACCAGCCCGGCTACTGCATAATGACCCCAGGCAACAGTTTGACCGAAAGCGACCTGCGGACCCGCCAGCTTCCACATCTTCTTAATTGAAAGGAACGGTTTCCCGAGAAATAGACCGGCAAACACAAGTACAATCATATGCTGCGGCAAGCTCGACCACACCTCGTAGTACTCACTAGGCGCCTGGTAGGCAGGGAAGTAGGTACCAGCAATTTGCGGTCCCAATACCAAAAGAACCGCTCCGGCTACCAGTGCGGTTGGAATGTACAAACGTCTAATTAGTGGTAGGCGAGCTATTAAGTAACCGACCACGACCGCAGACAAAAGAAAAAAGGTAGCGACGATATAGGTGACCATATGCGCGCTAGTTAACCTCTTCGCCGCCAGCGCATGTTCCGTGCTTCACTTCTGGGCCTGTAGCAGATGCGTCATAGAAAAAGTACACACCGGTCCGCGTCACACTTACCGCATCTAGGCAATATGAACCAACACCCGCTTGATAATACGTAATACTACTATTATCGCTTTGAACGAATATATCACTCGTAGCGTTAGTTCCATCAAATTCTGTACCGCTTGCAAACTGAGGATAGTTCTCGCCCCAGTTCTTGGCATTATCCATTGCCGCCCGTACACCATTTATGTCACTCTTGAGCTGTGTCTCGGCAATATTATTCTGCCACGCACCATAGCCAACAACAGAAACTGTAGCAAGAATCCCTATAACAACAACGGCAGCGAGTAGCTCGACTATCGTAAATGCTGAATGATAAGAAAGGTGGCGCTTTTTCATAATAAACCCTAAGGCCTACTATAGCATAAGCGCCATTACTCGCTATCTAGCGTGAGCTTGGGCTAACGAAGGTAAACGCTTTACCAGTTGCACCAGCACGGCCAGTTCGACCAATACGGTGAACGTAATCTTCATAGGTAGCTGGTTGATCGAAGTTAATGACGTGACTCACGTTTGGAATATCGAGTCCACGCGCAGCAACATCGGTAGCAACCAATACACGAGCACGGTTGTCCTTAAATGCCTTCAAAGCGCGTTGTCGCTGTGACTGAGATTTGTTACCGTGAATAGCAACAGACGATATACCGCTTTTTTCAAGATGATCAGACAGGCGTTGAACGCCGAACTTCGTTTCACCAAATAGTAGCACCTTATCGAATTCATCGCTTGTTAGCATGTCGAGAAGTTTCTCAATTTTATCTTCTTTAGAGTGCGCTTCAATAATGTCCTGTTCGACTTGTTCGCTGGTATCAGCTGTTCGGACAGACACTGTTTCAGGATCTTTAAGGAATTCCTGAGTTAGTTGCTGAATTTGCGGTGTAATAGTAGCACTAAAGAAGAGCGTCTGGCGTTCTTTCGGTGTTTGGTTAGCAATTGAACGGATGTCATTGATGAACCCCATGTCGAGCATACGGTCGGCTTCATCAAGAACGAGGACACGAATAGCGTCAAGGCTAAGGTGTTTTCGCTTAATAAGGTCCATTGTTCGGCCAGGCGTTCCAATAATCACGTGTGGGCGACGTTGCAACTGGCTAATTTGACGGCCAATGTTCATTCCACCAACAACGAGTGTCGAGAAAAGCTTCATGCCGTTTGAAAATTCACGGAACTGCTCATCAATTTGCTGTGCAAGTTCACGGGTTGGCGCAAGAATAAGAACCGAACCTGGTGCACGGTTTATGTAAAGATCGTTAAGGATTGGTAGAAGGAAAGCGGCTGTTTTGCCTGTTCCGGTGTTCGCAAGACCAATAATGTCCTTGCCCGCAAGAATGTGGGGGATAGTTTGGTCCTGAATAGGACTAAGTGTTTCATATCCTTTTCGCTCGATGTTCTCATGAAGCTTCTCTGAAAAAGGGAAGTCTTTAAAAACGTGAGTTGCCTGGTAGGCGTTCTCTTCAGTTTGAACGACGGCACGGTTAATAAATTTACTTGGGTGAATGTACGACCCGTGCTTTGGTCGACTTTGGCGGCCGCGTCCAGACGAATGGTATGGGCGGGCGTTGGCACTCTTAAAAGAGCGGGTGTGTTGTGTATAGGGCATGTTTTGTAGCCTTTCTGGGCTTTATTTATACTTTCGCTGCAGACGAACAGCGAGAACCTTATCAATTAAGAGGTATCCATTCGGATGCAATAGCTTCATTATAGCACGTTTAATTAAAAATGTCTAGAGGCTTATGGTTTCCGGTGTAATAAAAATACACCGTTCGCGGGGGAACGGTGTATTCGATCGCTTAGCTCTTAAAGAGAACTACCAGCTGCGTTGGCGGAATGATCCGCTGTCACGCTGTGGTCGGTCTTCTTTAGGACGTGCCAACGAAACTGAAATTTCGCGGTCATCAAGTGACTTGCCGTTAAGCTCATCAACTGCCTTTTGGTTGTTTGCTTCGTCAACAAATGTAACGAAACCAAAACCACGTGAACGACCAGTGTCTCGGTCGGTCATAACACGCGCGCTTTCAACTTCGCCAATTGTCTCAAAGAATGCTTTGAGGCTGTCGTCGTTGGTTGCGTATGCAAGACTTCCGATAAATAGGTTTTGTGCCATGTGAATGTATGTACCTTTTCTTGTTAATAACTGATTCAGATCGACCCGAATTCAACGTTCCAAGAAATTTTTTACATTCTGGATAAGTCTATTTAGCTCTGAACATCGTTAGTTAACCACATATACGCAAAAATAGCTAGTCCTTATGCTTGTAACGCACATATTTATAACTGAGATTTAAACATTGTATAGAAGTGGCGTTTGCCATCTACGAGCTCGTCATAGGTGCCCTGCTCAACAATAGCCCCATCTTTCATCATGTAAATTATATCTGCCCGCTTAACCGTCGATAGTCGATGACTAACAGTAATAATTGTTTTATTTTTTTCTTTAAACAGGCGAGAGAAGATGCGCGACTCGGCTAACGCATCAACCGCAGAGGTCGGTTCATCGAGTACGATGATAGGACTATCTCGGTAGAAGTTCCTAGCAAGCGCAAGCCGTTGCCACTGTCCGCCAGAAAGCTCGACACCCTTCGAGCCGTCTCCGTTTTCCATCCAAGGCTGAACGTAGCTGTCGGCACCAGCAGGAAGTTTTTCAATGAATGTCCGCGCTTCGGCAGCCTCAATCGCATTCTCAAACCGTGAACGGCTAAACGGTCTGCTGACATCACCAAAGTATACATTGTCACGGGCGGTAGCAAACCGATACGATAAATGATCCTGCTGAAGCGCCCCAAGGTACTTGTGCCAGCTAGACAGTTTATAGTGGTGCAGCGGTGTGTCGTCAACCAGCACCACTCCGCTAGTCGGTTTGTAGAGGCCCGCAATAATCTTAATGAGCGTTGATTTTCCGGCTCCGTTCTCACCAACAATGGCGACGTGCTGATTTTTACGAATAGTTACTGATACGTCACGAAGTACTTTTGTATCCTGAACCTGTGGGTACGAGAAGTTTACTTTGTCGATAACAATACGCTCAAAATCACCCTTGAAGAGAGCCTTAGCCGTATCATCCTCTTGCATATCCATAAACCGTTGGTACTCAACAAGATTCGCCAAATCTTCGTCTATTGTGTTAATAATTCCCGCGAAGGCATTTGCTCCGGCTAGTGCTCGCGATACAATTTGCTGCACATAAAGGAAGTGCCCAATAGGTAGCGCCTGCTGAATAATCTGAACTGCGACCCATATTAACGCAGCTACTTCAGCTGCGGCTTCAAGCGCTTTTGCCCAAAGTCGCTTCCCGATAAATTCGCGTTCAAATGAAATGCGCACCTTCTGGTCCTTGTCTCGCAGTTTTGAGCGAAGATTCAACAAGTAGCGAGCCATTCCATATAGCCGCAGCTCGGCCATGTTTTGAGGTTGAAGAAGTTGCCACTCAATAATGCCTATCGATCGGCGAGCATCAATATTCTTACTCCAGTGGGCGGTTTGAAGGCGCGATAGTCGAAACTGAATAGCCAGACCTGGAACAATGGCCAACACAAGTACAAGCGCCAGCCACCAGCTTACCAAGGCCATCGCTACAACACTTACTACCATAATCATCCCTTGACTAAAGACTTGAGCAAGCTGAGCAAAGATTGTCGGAAAAAATCGAGCAAACTGCATAGCTTTTTCATATATATCTATTGTGTCCTTATCGTCATAGCGCCAAAAATTAAGTCTCAGAAAGTGTTCGTACATTTTATCGCTAACGGCTGCTTCAATACGATAACGAAGCATTTGGCTAATATAATCTTCAATAGTCGACCATGTGGCCATTATTACCCCTAGTGAGGCAGTGATGGCTACATAATACACAACCCGTTGCGTTGCGGTTTCGTCACCATAAAAGGCATCTGCCAGCGCGGTCGTTGCCATAGCAGCAAAATATGTCGTCACAATAGGCAGCACCGCATTAAACAGCGAGCTAAACACCTGGATAAACATCGCAGATGGCGCTGTTTTATACGTCATAGCTGCGACTTTGCCAATGGCTCGGAAACGCTCTTTTTTCGTCAGTTTTATTTGATCAACCATAATTATCTCCACTATTGTACCAACAACAGATGTGTTTACCTACGTAAACAAAAAATAGCTATATACTATTACGCTTATGCTTGCAAAATTGTTCGAATCTGATACAATCCGAAATTACACAGATCATGTTACCAAACATGCTTTCTATGTGGGAGTGCCTTGGTTGAGAATAGTTGAGAATGTCAACCAAGGGTTAACAGCACGGCAACAAGGAGGCTTGTCTTATGACAGCATCTACCCCTCGTTTGCGGCTTCGCCGTAAGCTGGGACGGTTCGGCCGTAAGTTCGTGCGAAAAGCCAAGAGACATGGTAGCGACATGCTTGTTGTGTTATTCTTGGTTTTCGCCATCTACCACACCAGTTCAATCTCCGTATAGCACCCTGCTATCGGACCGAAACAGAGAGAAGGTGATGATCCCATGATGGGGACCATCCGATCACGAGTAACAGCGGCGCTTGCAGCCCTGCTAATAAGTGCAGGTGCTGGAGCATTTTTTGCTTCAGCTCCGGCCTACGGCAGCGGCGGCAGCGACAACCCGAACAACACCGGCTACTGGGAGAACCAGTACGCCGCACACGACGCGGTGTGCTACAAGTACGGGGACTCGACGTCTCCGAACGCTCACGGCGGCATCGTCCAAGACGGTGACGGCAAGTGGTCGGGCGTTCAGCTGAACGCCTATCAGGCCAGCTGGCCTGGTGACCACTGGGAGGTACTCATTGTGAATGGTGGCCCCAATGGGGACGCTGTTTACGAGCACCCCTCGGCGGGAACGACGTACTCAACCCCCGGCGAGAACGCCCAGGGCAAAAAGTACGACGTTTCTCATCTGATCGTCTGTAAAGGCACAACGCCGCCAGTGGACGTTTGCGCCAATATCGACGGTTCTCAAGAGACCGTGCCTGACGGCATGATCAGGGAGGGTGACAACTGTGTTACCCCGCCGCCACCGCCAGTGAACTACTGCGATGTCAGCGAGAAGCCTGGTGGCGTTTCTGTTGCTGCTTGGCTAGAGAACAACGGCATTGACCCTGCCACCTGCTTCAACTACGAGCCGGTGCAGCAATGCGGTGCGTTCGACATGTCAATCACGCAGTCGCCCGTAGGGATTTCCTACGGGTTCCAGTATGCAGTTGGGGCAGACCAAGACACGGTCTACCCTGGGCTGGATTTCCCTGCAACCTTCGATGAGGATGAAGGCGGAGGTTCAGTTCAGATCACGGTATGGATGGTTGGCGGTGAGTCGGATTACGTCCGAGGAACCGATATCCCGAATCTTTGGGACAACAACGGCCAGACCTTCACAGTCAACACGGACTGCGCACCGCCGCCGCCCGTCGTCGAGCAGTGCCCGACCTACAGCTCGGTTCACACGACAGATCTCGCAACATGGGACCTGTCTGAGACCCGCGCCACGGGACACAACGAGCTCGTCGAGGGCGCGCTTAAGGTCTGGACCGAGGGAGCAACATCAACGGACAAGGCGGCCGGCTACTACGCGACCGACTTCCCGTTGAAGAACCTCGGTACTGAAACCATTGCCCAGATGCTCGACTACACGGCAGACTTTGGCATTGCGCCAGGGCTTCAGCTTGTAGTCGACTTCGACAACAACGGCACACCCGACAGCATTCTGGTCGGAGAAGCCGTCTACGGCAACAGCTGGTGGGCAGCAAACTCATCGGCGCAGTTCGTCAAGGATGGCTCACCGAACACCGGTGGGGGCTACGGCTCTTCCTGGTACGGAACTGCAAACGAGTGGCTAGGCGCCTTCCCCGATGCTCGGGTGAAGGCTATTGGTTACTCGGTGGGTTCCGGCGTTCACGCGAGCGGTGCAATCAACCAGATCACCATCGGATGCACGGAGTACACCTTCGGAACTCCGGTGCTGGTTGAAACCACTCCTGCGAAGCCCACCTGGGTGGACCCGTGCGGTCTCGACAACGGCAACTGGGAGTACACCGACACCGACGAGTACTACTACGAGGTGACCGAGAACAAGAACGGCTCCCAGACCATCAAGGTCTACGCGAAGGACGGGTATGTTTTCCCGGATGGCGCGAAGACCCAATGGACCAAGAAGGACTCGGGTGAACTTTGCCCGGTCGAGGACCCGAAGGTCGAGTACACAACGTGGGTTGACGAGAAGTGGGCGTGTGATGACACGACCACGACTCAGACCCGCACCAAGACCACCACGACCTACGTCTGGGATGAAGACACCCCAGGCTACGTGGTGGACACCGTGAACAAGACCGAGGAGTCTCGGGAGCGCGATCTCACCGAGCAGGAGATTTTTGCCTGCCCCGATGACGGCAACGATGTCGGGACGCCAAAGAACGACTGGCTCCCAGCCGAACAGAACCCTGGCGCTCCTTGGGGGCTATGGGCGATGGCCGGTTTGGTAGCGGCAGCGGTTGGTGTTGGTGGTGGTGCGCTTTTCGCGACCCGTCGCCGCTCAGAAGGCTAGGCCCTCGGCTTACCTCTGGATTGTTCTCGTTTTTGGGTCGCTGGGAATCACTGCGGCGTACGTCTATGACGTGCTCGTAGCCCAGGACACAGAAGCACCCAAGGTGGTGGCTCGGCAGCATCCAGCTGTCGGGCCACCGCCCCCAGAGGTACCGACTGAGACTTCTGAGGCACCTTCTCCGCAAGAAGAGGCGCCTCAGGTAGTGATTCCAGCTTCGACACCCCTGCGTGTTGGAGTTCCCAAAATTGGAGTCAACGCCGAAATTGAGGTCTACACCCCAGAGATGCGTGCCGAGAGAGGTGGGTACAATCCCTCAACTCGCGACATCGTTTCCTGGGATGCCACCATTAGCCCTACGGGTGCGCCGGGTACTGATTCACAGAACACGGTGTACCTACACGGACATTCTTCTTGGGTTGACGCAGTGTTCAATAACCTTGGCGATCTCGCCAACGGCGATTTAGCGCTCGTAACGACCGAGAATGGAACTATCTACTACTCTGTGGTAGAGCAGTTCAGTGTCCAAAAGGTCAGTTCTGACGGGGTGGTTGGCTTTGCTGACCACGAAACCGTCGTAGAGAAGGTCCCCGGCAGATTGATACTTGTCGGGTGCGACCGAACTGCCGAGGACGACGCACAGCGCGTTTCTGCAAGGAACGTTGTTGTTGTCGTCCTCGAGATTGATCTCGATACGACTGCGGAGATGGCGGCGCGCGAGTAGCGACCAACCAGGTTGCCTCGTGCGCTGCCTCTCTGGCAGAAGAATTCCTTGAAACATAGGTCCCCAAAGAACGGGAAGAGCCCTGGCACATGTCAGGGCTTATTTAATTTCTCCCTAGCGTGTTATGATAAACAACAGTCACGGTGGGGTGATGCACCTCATACATATCCGATACGATTCGAGCAGAGAGGAATGGCAAACAATGGACGTGCCGTTTCAGTACAATCCAGGAGATTGGCGCAAAGCGCCAAACCTCATTAGCTACGTACGTTTAGCCGGAAGCTGGCTTCCTGGCTATCTAGTCGTGACCAACCCTCACGACGCTCAAGCTTGGTGGTGGGCGACGGGCATATTTATGTTCGTTGCCGCAACAGATGTCCTCGATGGGTATGTGGCAAGGCGCTTCAACCTCATCACCGACCTCGGTAAGTTTGTCGACCCACTCGTCGATAAGCTGCTGGTACTCTTCACGCTCATCGGCCTCGGTATTGTCGATCCATGGCTGTGGCTGTTTACGGCAATAATCGCCGTTCGCGAGCTTGTTATCACGCTACAAATTCGTCGGCGCAGTAAGTTGGTCGCGGCAATCCGTAGCGGTAAGCTCAAGATGCTCAGTCAAGTAGTGGCAATCATCGCCCTGCTTGTTCCTCTCGAGGGAGGCTGGCTCATCGTTCAGCTAGCACTAATTGGCCACGCTGTTTTCTGGACTGTCTTCTCGTGGATAGACTACTACCAGCGATTTGTTCGTTGAGATGTATGAGGAAAGCCACACTGTAAAGTGTGGCTATCTTCATAGGTTAGAAAAGTATAATTAGAGGTTTACGCGACCAATAACGTCAATTTTTTCATCTGTTTCGTAGTTTTTGTAACTAGTTTTTCGCTCGACGTAAAGCGCCGCGTCACTCGGTACTTCGTAGTAAAGGGTGAATGGCGTTTGCATTCCACTCGTAAGGCTATCCATATCGAGGTTATAATACGTTTCTGGCATTAATGAATCGGTAGAAAGGAATGTTTCCGCACGATACTCATCCTTCGTGTCCTTGTTCACTAGGTCGAAGGAATAAGACGAGAACGAATGTGTCGATGGTGACTCGAGTCGGTTTCCAACTACATAGCTAACTTCAATGAACTTATTTCCTTCTTCGGGCACAACAGTTGTTTCTTTGCCAAGTGACGTCCGCTTGAAGCTATCGACAGGTGTTACTTTTGAAACCATAAAGCTAAAGCCGTCACTCAAGTTAATTTGCTGTCCTAACTTAGCAGTAATTTCTTGAGCCTTGAGAGAATCTTGCTTATTTATAGTAGTTTCCAAGGTCAGTGTGCCGTCCGTACGGTCGACAACATCAGCTGTTCCACCGGTAGCCGACTCAATCGCAGCCTGCAGAGGTGAGCCGTCTCGTCCAGACCAAACAACAGCGGCAACAATACCACCTATAACCAGTACTCCAACGATAATCCCAATAATGATTACCATTTTCTTACGTGATCCTGACGGTTGGATAGGCTCTGGCTGAGTCATCTCGGGTTGAGGTAGTGATGTAGATGACTGTATAGGAGCAAAAGGCTCTGGCGCCTGAGTTGGCGCAACTGGGGGTGTAGGCTCGACCGAAGGCGGGAACGATGGCGGCGTTGGTTGAGCCGGAGGCATTTCTTCTGGCGGAGTGCTAGGTATTTGATTGTCGTTTGGATTCATAGTATATATTCCCTTACTAAGTATTTCCTGTATTGTAACATAAGCGAGTTATGCTGTAAGCTTATCACGAACCAAAACGCCACCAACTTCTCGTCGATGGCGTTTTTGCTGTGATTTCAGTCAGCCCCTAAAGCTTTGTTATAGCTATAAGAATCGCTACCGCAATAGCAACCAGCACAAAGAACAAGCCGAGCCCAACAGGGGAGCCCCAACTGAACCACGAGCCCCATGCGCGCCAATGGTTCCAGTGTGCCTGTGACACATCCTTCCATTGATCGTACTGCTCCCTGGCATTCTTTTCACGTGCTATTCGCTTTTCTTCGCGATCTACCATGACCATCTCCTTATTACGTTATCGACCAAGCCCGTGTTCGATAGATACCGCAAGTCTGTGGGATGCCGTAGGCTACGTGGCCAGACCGCAAGGCGGGTTTATTCACGCTTATTATACAACTATTTAGTGGCGTTCAGTATTTTTTGTTGAATCTCAACCAAGCGAGACTTGTCCATTTCAGGACCTTCTATAGTCGTCATCCAGCCCCGGTAGTCTTCAACAAACTCTTTCTCTTCAGACCATACGTCTGTCTGAGAAGCAATTTCACCGTGTAGGGGATAGAGTTTTGCATGGGCGTACGCCACGCCAGTTCCCTCAAACACAAGAGCCACCCGCTTCACGCCTAGCGCCTCTTCAAGTAGCTTTGCCACCGTTCTCACTGCACGCATGAAGTCATCATATAGGACCGAGTCAACATCGAATATGTAGTCCCCAGGATTGTGCTTTGGAATAACAACCGTCACGCCAGGCGTGTTTGGGAAGGGCGTGAGGAACGCAAGGAAATTCTCATCTTCCCATACCTTATAACTAGGTATTTCATCACGAATAATTTTATCGAAAATAGTATCTGTCATAATCTTATTGTAGCAAACAAAAGGCTCTGCGGTTGATGACCTATAAATGCTAAAGGTCTGAGAAGATGATCCAACCAACTATTATGGCGACTACCCACCAAACCCATGTAAAATCTGCTTCAGATTTTTGATAGTCACCGCTATCTTCTTCGCTGTAATATGAATCCGCACTATACTCGCTATAGCCGTAGTCGTACCCATCGTCACTGCTGTCGTAGTCACCCGAAGGAAGAGCCTCGCACGCTATGCCATCATCATCACCATCTAAATAGTGAGGGTCGCTGTAGTCATCCTCATAAACTTCTTGAGCTTCTTCCTGAGTCGAGAAATCATCGCAGTTATAGTAGTTACCGTAAGCACCGGCAGGGCCAACCAGCCCTAAGGATAGAACAAGAATAAGTATGCTAGCGCAGGCTGTGTATATAAATTTACGAATACGGTGAATATACTATAAAATATATCGTATGTCAAATATCGATAGGAGTTGCGGCGCCGAAATAATCCTCTGCGCTATAGTAAGTACATGAACAAGCATAAAAGCTCTTGGAAAAAAGTCGATTACGATCAGTACGAAACCTTTAAGCGCCTTAGTGAGTTGGTCGAGAAAAACGGTTTCACAAAAGACAACCCAGCTATTCCTGAAATTGCTGAATACTTCTTTGGCTTTATGACTCCCGAAGGTGATATCCGGGGCATATATGGCAACCAGACATCGCCGAACTACACCGCTGCAATACTTGAACTACTGATTAAGGCTGGCTACGAGAAAGATAGTAGGGTCAAACAGTCACTCGACTGGCTACTAAGCAACCGACAAAGCGACGGCGGCTGGGCTCTAGCTTTTAGAACCAAGGGCCACAATCTAGAATCATTTGACTATGACGAGACTATTGAGGGAGACCCCTCTAAGCCATCTTCCGCGATGATTACCGGTGTAGTGCTCCGGGCTCTGGTGGCTCATCCGAAATACAAGAACCGGCCCGAAACCAAAGCCGCCGCTACACTGGTTGCTGACAGCATATTCACTCCAGACGCATATGCCGACCGTAAAGGTGCCGAATACTGGACAAGGTTCGGGTACCCATTCGTATATACCGATTTAATCTCTGCCCTTGACTCGCTTTCTCAAATTGAAGGCTTCAGTAATCACCCGAAAGTAAAGGAAGGCCTCGCTTGGCTAGCGTCCCGACAGGCACCTGATGGCATGTTTGACCTAAGGACAACCCGTGGCAAAAAGGAAGATCAAAAACTATGGTTGAGCCTTGCGGTTAATCGGATCTTCGATCGATTCGCTGCCCAAGACTAGCTTAACGCTCACGCACTCTCAGGCCACCCACGAAGAAAAAAGCCACTCTTCACCGGGTGGCTTTTTTCATTTCGTCTATGACGGCTTCATGATAATGATCCACGAAATGACCGCGTGCATTAAACCGCCGCTCTGGCTGCGCACCTATGCTTTTTAGCTGACTCACAACCCATGTCCGAGATCTTTTCGTTATATCTATTATATCGTTCACCGAGAGCATAGAACCAGCGTCGAGAGTATCAGCATATTCCTTAATCATACGAATAGCAGCTATATCATAATGATCACCGGGCCGTCGGCTGCTGTCTAGCCGTGTTTCTGGCACAACAGAATGTTCTTGAAATTGCTGATGAATCCAGCCAGCCGAACGTCCAATTATTTTTTGCGCTTTTGAAAAAGTCACCCAGTCTCCAGCTTCCGGATATCCATAAATCTCTAAAACCTTAGCCGCAAGCAGCTCCTGTGTGCTTGGACTAAAATGTTCTTTCAGCCGACCCTTTAGGTCAAGCCTTGTTTCAGATTCGACCTCAATCTGCTGCATTAATTTCGCCAAAGTTACAGCGTGCATTCCCATATTTCTTTCCAGAGTAGAGATTGTCGCCCAGTCACCAGCCTGCTCATAAGTTTCGGTTTCAGCAATTTCATCACGAAGAGCGTTAACCGTAGAAGGAGGGTAGTGCGTACGCTCAACACCCATGTCGTCTATTCTTGTTTCGCCTTCATCAGAAAACGTCTCTTCAAGGCGCTTCTTAATCCATTTATCTGATCGACCCAGAGTACGGCCAATCGCACTTGCGGTGAGCCAATCTCCGCCAAACCCAGCTCTTTGCTCCATGGCTTCCTTCAAGGCATCGAAAGAATCTGGTGGATAATACAGAAACTCACGTCCAGTAATAACCTGTCTTCTGACTTCGGGCTGTATTGTAGTTTGAGATATGCGATTAAGCACCCATTCCCGGTCTCTTCCCGTAAACTCGACAAGTCTTGGTAGCGTCGGCCAGTTCTCGTCTGGTGGCGTTGCGAAGGTTATATCTCGAAGTTTCTTTACAGAAGACTTAGGGTATAAGCGTGACCTATGACCATGTTCTTGCTGGCGCACTCCCGGGTACATCTCGGCAAGCGTTTTCATTGTCCAGCCGTACGAACGTCCGACGGCTTCGGCGACTTGACGAGTATTCATACGCTCGGGGAGTGTCAAATACCATTCTCGCCAATCCTTCTCCTCACGAATCAGCTCTAAAATATATTGTGGATAGTATTCGTGATAGGTTTGTAGGCGATCGTGAAATAATGTCTCTGTCTCAATATCGTACTTCTTCAGTGGACGTCTAACTAAATTGCTATCCACTCCAAGCGTGTCGGCAATTTGCTGCGCTGTGACCTTTGGGTATACGCTTGCAATATCAATACCAAGATGCGCTAATCTAAACTCAAGAGGAATCTTGGTGTTTTCAGGCCTTGAAGACTGCTCGCTCTCGGTGTGCTCCATTCTATATATAGTATAGAGAGGTTAATGCATGTCAAAACATAAACGTGTTGGCTGGGGATGAGGGATTCGAACCCCCGATCCTGGGACCAGAACCCAGTGCCTTACCGCTTGGCCAATCCCCAGTATGGTGACACCTCGTTAACGAAGTGGTATTGGTAGCTAAATGCCAGTGCCTTGTCACAATCCTACTGCCAGCAAGCTGGCAATCGGTTGCGACCCCGCCTCAACTCGGCGACTTTCGTCGTCCGGGTCTCCGGCCTTGCAGACTGCCGCCGGGCAGTCTTCACACTTGGCCAATCCCCAATACAGATGAAAGTATACCACATAGCCCCTTGGAATGGCTATGCCTGAAGGGTAGCCGGTGGCATATATTCAACCAAATGCTTCGTAACCGACGCACCAATATTACGAACCTCCGCAGACGGAGTAAAGGGGTGGTAGTTGTCCGAATTCCATATACCCTCAAGAATGGCTCGAAACTCGTCGATTTTCGCATCATCAACCTGATACCCAGCAGTATATCCATTTCGACCGAGGAGACCTCCGTCTTTGTCGCTAAAAGCATCGGCAGACGCCACTAGTGTATCGATGGCTGGCCGTGGGTCGCTAACGTCAAACACCGCAATTTTCTCTGTAGGAAATGCATCCTCGCCAGTTTGTCGCACGTACTCACAGTCTAATCCTGCAAAATAAAGAAACTGCGAAAACGTTGGGTCGATAATAGTTTCGCCGCTGCGTACAATGACATGATCGACCTCGACGTCAGCTAGGCCTTCGGAATTACTTATCAATAGTTGCGCGTCGTGTCCAAGGTGACTTAAATACCCAGAAAGCGCCACTGAAGCAAGGTCACATAGTGGTGAACGTAACTGAAAATCCTTCTCATGCGGCGTACCGGCTAGGCGGCCGAATTCCTGCATACCATTCTCAAGCTCGTCGACAAGCAGTGAGCTACGAACAGTTCTCGTCAGCGATGTTTGTTTTTCCAATGGAAGCATATCATATTATTATAACACATATACTCGTTACGGTAAAGATGCGAAAGTTAGAGACTCACTACCCATACTGTTTACGGTTTGATATAATGAGCCCATGCTCGGGCAACAACGTGGGTTCACCCTTATAGAAATTATTATCGTCGTGACGGTTATTGGTATTTTGAGTACAATGAGCGTCCTCGGTTTCACCCAGTACCAAACTGACTCAAGAGACGCTCAACGCGCCTCAAAGGCGACTGTCATTGCCGAGGCTCTTGAAAAATACTATGACGAAAACGGTGAGTACCCAGGCTGCAAAAGCGTGACGCAACCTGCGGAGACAGTCACGCAATCTATACTTATCGGTGCAAGCGTAGACTCGCTCCAAACTCCTCAGGGTACCGGAAACTCTATTCGTTGCGAAGACCTCACAGAACTTGAAGGTGACTACTTCGCCTACGTTGGCGGAGACACAAGCCCAGCATGCACCGACGGCCCTGCCTGTCTAGTCTTTACGCTCCAATACGAGAAGGAGAGTGATGGCACTATCGAATCGATAGAGAGCCGTCGTACGGCGTCTATAACTGGAGCGCCGACGTTGACCTGCTCAAACGCTACATTTGACACAGTCGGCTGCCAGTGGTCGACGGTAGAAGGCGCTAATTCATATGAGCTTGCGCGCGCTACCGATGTCGGTTTCGCAACAGGGTTAGTCATTGACCCTGTCGTTGAAAACGAGAAGACCGCGTCAGATTTGGACACCTGCACGCAATATCACTTCAGAGTTCGGGCCGTATCTGCCTCAGGGCCGGGATCATGGTCATCGTCAGTGCCAAAAAAGACGCTCTGTCCGATGTACGCACCATCATGTTCGGCAACCGCAGATTCAACCACACAGATAACTGTATCCTGCGACCCAGTTTCTGGAGCAGAGGCATATAACTATCAAATAGACGACGACCTGTCATTCTCATTTGCACCACAATATACTACAGCCAGTACATTCTGGGAATTCGACAGTATCACCCCTGGTAAAACTTGGTATTTTCGGGTGCAGGCAGTAGGAGCTGACGACATTAGTAGCTGGTCTAACACAGAGGCTACTACACCAATATCTGCGCCTTCTATTAGCGCCACAGCAGATTCTATATCGCAGATTACTTTATCTTGGGGGGCTGTACCTGGAGCGGTCTCTTACCGGTACCAGATAGATAATGACTCAGACTTCTCATCGTACGACCAATATAGCGGTACCGGCACTTCTAGATCATTCACGGGACTGAATCCCGGGACAACATATTACTTTAAGGCGCAAACAGTAGGCACAGATACGAGTAGCGCCTGGTCTGGCCCGGCAAATGCGACTACGCCAAACCCAGTATTATCTGCGGCAAAGGCGTGTTCTGACGATTATAATATTCGCCCTGTATATCGTATTTATTTAAGGTTAGATGAAACCGCATATAACATACCCGCAAACAGCAGTACTGTCATGTGGACAGCTTATAGGTATAGCACTAACGCTGCATGGCATACCTGGAACCAAAACGCTGGACACTCCCATAGTATTGTGGTCAACGGATCGTCTGTTAAAAGTGGGGCAAGTAAGAGTTACCGGTTCTTAAATTCATATGCAGTTAATTCTTATGAACAATTATATGGTACTAGTACCGCAAACACGAATACATACGACAGAGGTTGGATTACCGTCGCACACAATGCCGATGGCGCAAAGACTATTTCTGCCTCAGTATCCGACAACTTCACGGGTGGCCAAGTACCCGGTATTGCCAGCTGCTCTATCAGTTTCTCGCTATCCGATCTAAGATAGAGGGGCTAACCTCCTGAACCACTTGGCTCATCGCCAGGATTTGGGGCAACTACCGGTGAAGGCTTATCCACAAATGAGCTCCTGTCCGTTGAGCCATCCAAACACGTAACTCCTACAAACGCACTAATTAAATCTTCGCTATCATATTCGCTACAAGCAACTTCATATTTATCCTCTGCCATTTTAAAGTACCTCCAGTCTCCATCTGTCTTTCGATAGAATAAACCGACAGACAAACTATTATTATCAATATCGGAAACTCTTAAGTAGGCATTCTCATAATCTGGAGTTCCACTATCTTGTACTACGAGGTCTCTAAACACCAAGTCCTTATCAGTAGCGCCAGTATACGAACCTATAAAAGGAGATAGGGCATCGATATTACCATTAAAATCCGCCTGATTAACACAACTTACTCGAAGAGCATAGGTAACCGGTATCTTTACGCCCTCAGTATCATTACTAGCTGGTGTGTTTCGTAAATTACAGGCTATAAATTCCGAAGAAAAAGACTGCAATACATAATCAGTCGCACTGTAACCCAGGGGTTGCGCAGCGCCCGGGCTTAGCGTCAGACCGCTAGATTTTAGTGTACTTACGACACTATTATAATCTGCTTCATTAAGGTCGGCACTAGTGCGCTCAGAACTAAAATTCAAAACACTCGCACCGTCATCTGCTGTAATCCATATATTATTTTCAACATTTTTTGTTACCGCCGAAGCGTTACCCGATTCTTCAACAAGCGCAGTTATGATATAGGGATCCTTTACTGAAGAGTTCATGGAATCAAGTAGAGTAGGCAAGTCTGAGGTAGCCTTATTTGAGTCGTCAGCTGCTGGGTTTGTATTCACAAGATATAATAGAGTTGCGACTGCAATTAAAACCACAACTCCTATACCGCTTAGTATTGTAATAAACAGCTTCTTCCTGGAAATCTTTGGTCTACTAATTTCCTGAACTGGTACTACAGGAGGCGGCGGCGGAGGGACAGGAGTACTTGAATATAGTTGTACGTTTGGGCTTTGCAGCTTTTGATCTTCATTACCATTATCTTGCATACTAAAACTCCTTACGCTTATTACTAGAATTATACCATGCCCCTGTATCCATGCAGCAGTTAACCGTTCTTAACGAGTGGCGCCTTCAGTCTAGCTCGGAAAGATTAACCATAATAAAACTCGCGGTAACCTCTAGCTAGTGCGAATGCGCCGATAGGCAAATTTCGTTGCTATACGCCAACCAGTCGATGCGTCGGGATCGAATTGATACACTTCACCGGCTAACACCGCACTTATAAGAACAAGTGCTGGGCGATACGGGGCAAGGGTTCGATAAAAAGCGATGTCTTGCTCAGATACGTTGTGGCGACCAGGGAAAATCTCCCGAAACTTAGTTTCACCAACCTCATCGAAATAGTGAGGTCGACCTTTGGGCGGAAGATACGCCTCCGCCTTTAGACCCATGCGTCCCACAATTTTCCGCACGTCACTAAGCGTCAACGCCGATTGACTATCAACATAAAGGTAGAGCTGTTTTTTCTTGGTCAAAAATAGTGTTGCCTGGGCTGTACGACTAGCCGGTACCCTGGAAACAATCGCCGAATCAATATCAACCGTCACCGAAAAATGAGCATTAATTGTTCGCTCGAGCTGGACTTCATCCAGAATCTCTTCATTCATGCGGTCATTGTACCACCTCTGATGGTATAATTCTATGTATGGAGTTTGATCGCCGATACAAGCAGCTCAACGACGCACAGAAGCGAGCGGTCGATTGTATTGAAGGGCCAGTCCTTGTCATCGCTGGTCCGGGAACTGGAAAAACAGAACTTCTTAGTATCCGCATTGCCAATATCTTGAAGAAAACCGACACGCTGCCTGAAAATATTCTTTGTCTGACTTTCACCGGGAGTGGAGCATCGGCAATGCGCGAACGCCTGGTGGGTATTATCGGAAAAGAAGCTTACAAAGTCGCTATTCACACCTTCCACAGCTTCGGAACGGACATCATTAACCGATACCGCGAGTATTTCTATAACGGTGCCTTATTCTCACCGGCCGATGACGTTAGCCGCTACACAATTATTAAAGATATCTTCGACAGCCTTGAGCACTCCAACCCGCTAGCTAGCACCATGAACGGTGACTATACTCATCTGCAGGATGCCCAGCGAGTTATTTCCGAGCTCAAGCGTGCCGGAGGCTTGACCAGTGATGAACTTCTAGCTGTCATTCAACAAGACGAAGATTCGCTGGACGAAATTGGACACCTGCTTCTACCGCTTGCCGAAAAACGTGTAGGCAAGGGTACCGCCACTGAACTCTCGGCCGTCCTACCAAAACTCCAAGCTATTGCCGACAAAACATCGCCACTGTATGAAGTAACGCCACTGGTTCGGATTGTTGCGCACTCGCTGCAAAAGGCGCTTGATGACGCGAATGAAGAAGAATCGACCAAACCAATCTCAAAATGGAAGAGCACTTGGCTGGGACGCAACGAAGAAAAAGCACTAGTTTTTAAAGATCGCACACGTCTCGCAAAGCTTAAGGCGCTGTCGTTCGTCTACTACGAATACCTGCGGCGCATGGAGCACGCCAACCTCTATGACTACGACGACATGATTTTGCAGGTCGTACACGCCATGGAAGTTTATCCAGACCTTCGGTTTGGCCTGCAAGAACAGTATTTATACATTATGGTTGACGAGTTCCAAGACACCAACGTTGCACAAATGCGTATTCTACATAACCTCACCGATAACCCGGTCCATGAAGGTGCGCCGAACATCTTGGCGGTGGGCGACGACGACCAAGCCGTCTACGGGTTCCAGGGTGCCGATGTAAGTAATATGCTTAACTTCAAAGATGCCTACGCATCACTTAAACTCATCACCCTTACCGAAAATTATCGTTCTGTTGCATCAATCCTCACGACATCACGAGCAGTTATATCTCAGGGTACCGACCGATTAGAATCGCGACTTGAAGGTATCGACAAGCAGCTTCACGCTACTAGAGAAGAGGAGGGGGTTGTCGAACTACACGAACTACCCGATGCCGCTAGTGAACGACAATGGATCGCTGAGACAATTGCCCGCACACGCGAAGAAAAGGGAAGTGGCCCGATGCCGCATATTGCTGTGCTGGGAAGGCAACACCAAGACATCCAAAATATCCTGCCGTACCTGCAACACGCTGGCGTTCCGGTTCGCTACGAAAAGCAAGACAACGCCCTAGAACAACCGCCTATTGTTGCCCTTGAACTACTCGCACGAACGCTCCTTGACCTAGCCGATGGTCGCCATGCCGACGCCAACGCTCGTATGCCCGAATTGCTAGCGCATCCGGCGTGGGGAATTGAGCCGAAAGACATCTGGAAACTAAGCCTGACTTGTTATGAGTCTCGTCAACACTGGATGCAAGCAATGGAAACTATGCCCGTCTTTACAGATATTCACGCCTGGCTCGTCAAACGAGTTGCTGACGTCCACAACACGACCCTTGAAGAAATTCTCGATACGCTGATGGGGCAGGGCGATGGCGATAGTCCTTTCTTCCAATATTTCTTCAGTCCAGAAGTTCTCCAAAATACGCCTGAGATGTATCTCGACTACCTAGGGGCACTCCGTAGTATTCGCGATGCACTCCGCGACAACTCTAGCGACGAGACAGCATCGCTACGGACATTTGTAGCATTCATCGACACCTACCGACGCCTCAACCTCACGATTACCGTACCTCGATTATCTCGCGCTAGTACCGACGACGCTGTCGACTTGCTTACCGCACATAAGTCAAAGGGTCTCGAGTTCGATACCGTCTACGTCATAAACGCCACCGACTCACGTTGGGGTCACACCGCGCGGTCCCGTCCACGAAACATATCATATCCTGAAAACCTGCCCCTTACACTTGCTGGCGATACCGCCGACGAACGACTCCGTCTCTTTTATGTCGCCATGACCCGCGCCAAAAGCCGCCTTGTTATGAGCTATACCTCTCGCGACGACAAAGAGCGCCCTTCGCTACGAGCCGACTTCCTTGTTAACACTGCGCTCAAACCCCAAACAACCGTTCTAGAAAACATAACTAATGAAATTAATGCGACTAAGACTGCCTGGCACGAGCCTCTTAGCCAGCCGACGAAAGAACTCAAAGAAGTGCTCATGCCTCGCCTGGAATCATACCGTCTTAGCGCCACCGACCTTACCTCGTTCCTGGACGTGACCCGAGGTGGTCCGAGAAACTTCCTACTTAGCAACTTACTCCGTTTCCCTCGGGCATCATCGCCAGCTATTAGCTACGGAAATGCAGTTCACCGCGCTCTGCAGCAGGCCCACGTTCACTTAGTGGCCACCGGTGAACAGCGACCCGTCGAAGATATTCTTCACGACTTTGAAGCCGCCCTCCGACGCGAGCGCTTAAGTGAGGCTAATTTCAAAGATGCGCTTCAAAAGGGAAGTGATCATCTGCCAATCTTCCTTGCCTCACCTCGCACTTCGTTTACGAAGACCCAAAAAGCCGAGCTTCCTTTTGCGCACCAGGAAGTACAATATGGCGATGCTCGACTTACCGGAAAGATTGACGTGGTTGATATCGACCAAGAGCATCGCGAAATGATCATTTCCGACTACAAAACAGGTAAACCCGCCCTCAGCTGGACGGGGAAGAACGATAATGAAAAGCAAAAGCTCCACCATTATCGCCAACAGCTCTTGTTTTACTGCCTTCTTGTCGGCGGGTCTAAAGATTACCGCAATTATGACATAAAAGAGGGGAGCATACGTTTCGTCCAGCCAACGCCATCTGGAGAAGTTAGCTTGCTCACTATGACGTTTTCCGCCGAAGAGATTGCTCACACGACGGAGCTTATTGAAGGGGTCTGGCGACACCTTATGGCACTTGATATGCCCGATACATCCGCCTACTCACCAGACCTTAAGGGCATACTTGCATTTGAACAAGATATCATTGACGGCAAAATATAGAAGTGTTATAATAAGAAGGTATGGCAGATTGAGCTGCAAGACGTGAGCACCACTAGCGTGATGGCCGCCTCTTGCAGCTCTCGGTCAGTACATTGACAGAGATAGCAAAAGCGTTTGCGCAGTAGTGACCTTCAATGGTTCTTCCCCCATACCTTGGGGGTTGCGCGCGCAAACAAGCCACCGGCGTCGCTAGCCCTCAGCGGCGACGTCGGTGGTCCCTCGTGAGGGGGCCCTCTGGTAGTAATGCCAGATCAATGGCGATTAGGCATTCCTGCCCGAAGCCAGAGGGCCCCCTCCACCAATCCGTACACCACCCCAACGACACCTCGAAGGAGGTGAGTATATTGGCAACGAAGGCCCAATACGAGAGTGCAGCTGCAACGCCGCCCTCTCAGCGCACACCCGCCCAGCAGTCGCTCGTGAACCAAGGCTCGAACATGCAATCAGTTCGCAACCTCGATCACGACGCAAGAATGGCCGAGAAAGCCAACGGCGAGTAGCTACGAGGACGGGGGCGATCAGACTTTTTTTGATCGCCCCCTCGGACACATTCTATCTCTGTCCATCTCTCAGATATCATATTGCGATGTGGTATGTGAGAGATGATTAATTTCTGGCACGACCTCCCACGACCATTCTACGTCTTGGCACCCATGGAGGCGGTCACCGACGTAGTGTTTCGTCACGTCGTCGCAAAAGCTGGTCGTCCAGACGTCTTTTTTACTGAATTCACTAACACGGCCAGCTACTGTAGCCCAAAAGGTATTCATAGTACCCGCGGACGTTTAATGTTCACCGAAGACGAACAGCCAATGGTTGCTCAAATTTGGGGTAAGACTCCAGAACACTTCCGTGAAATGGCCCACGGGCTCAAGGAGCTCGGTTTTAAAGGTATCGATATTAACATGGGTTGCCCAGACAAGTCTGTCGTTAAAGGCGGGGCGGGAAGTGGGCTTATGCGCACACCTGAACTTGCAGCTGATATTATTGCTGCTACGAAAGAAGCTGGCCTGCCAGTTAGCATCAAGACGCGCCTCGGTGACGTCAAGCCCGATGAATGGCAAGACTGGCTGACGCATATTCTCAAGCAAGATATCGTCAACCTCACCATCCACCTACGGACCCGTAAAGAAATGAGCAACGTTCCCGCGCACTACGAGCTTATTCCAGATATCAAAAAATTACGCGACGACGTTGCACCGCACACACTGCTGACTATTAACGGTGATATCCGTGACCGCCAGCACGGAGAAGAGCTGGTGAAAGAATACGGCGTCGACGGCATTATGATCGGCCGAGGCATTTTTCATAATCCGTTTGCGTTTCAAAAAGATGGGTCAGTTTTTCTCGAAGAAAGAAATCGAACCAAACTTTTTGAGCTGCTAAACTATCATTTGAACTTGTTTGATCAATACAACACCGAAGACGAACCGAGAAACTTCGATCCCCTAAAACGATTCTTCAAAATTTATATCAACGGTTTTCCTGGCGCTCCGGAAATACGCGAGCAACTCATGCATACGAAGAGCACCGATGAAGTCCGCGCTATTCTTACTACCTACGAACTCGATTTACCTTTATCGTAAATTTCAGCAAATACATGTGCGCGCCCTAGCCCTGTTATCTCAGCGACACGTTCTTCTGCAAGATTGTTAACATACTCTACCTTCGCTCTATTGCCCATCATGCGCACACGCGTTGGAACGCTGGTCGTGTCGATAGGCTCACCAAATGTTACTGTCGCATCGCGCATCAATGGAATTTCTTCAGAAAACGTAATACCAACTGGTACGAGAAGGACAGACTCCTTTACGGCAATTTGAGCGGCCCCAACTTTGAACTTATAAAGCTTATCTCCATCTGTGCGTGTTCCTTCAGCATGAAGACCAACAGAGTCACCTCGTGAAAGTGTTTCACGAACCGCATCGTGGAAATCATTAAAATCATCCCTAGTGCCGTTTTTCCGCACCACAGGAATCTGTCCGGTACGCTCGACAAACCACCGAGACGTCCTGCCAAGCTTACCTTTATTATCCACTCCCTCGCCAGTAAAATACTCCTTTTTCGCACCAAGTCTCATTGCCTTACCGGTATGTTCGGTGAAAGAAGCAGCCATCAAGAAAGAGTCGGTGACCCGCGAATGGTTCGCAACGTATATGGCCGGCTCGTCGGGTATATTCTCGAGACCTTCAACCTTTCGGTTGTACCACAAATCTAATGCGACTCGTGTCGGTCGGTAGAATGTGTGATATAGGTCGCGTGCTTCCATAGTATTGATTTCACTTTACAGATGCGACCCCTGAAGTGCAAGCATTAGCGTCGACGACGACGGTGCAACTCGGCAACCTTCAAGCGGACTCCGTGACGGTCAACCAATTGATGGGCCTTCTCAAGCTCGATCTGGTCTTTTGCCTCATCGCGTAACTTAATAGCTCGCTCAAGTGCATCTTTTGAGTCAGCTTCAACAATATCGTCACCGTAATCTGCGTCATCAACCAGAACCCGTATGGCGTGCTGGTTAACCTCAATAACGCCACCGCTAACCGCGAAATAGTCGAGTTTCTCATCTGAATCGGTTTTGTGATACCGAACAACCAATGCACCTGGTGTTGCAAGTGTTACCAATGGTTCGTGACCAGGGAAAATCGCGATTTCGCCTGCGCTAGTTGGAGCGATGAGCTCGTATATTTCTTGGTCAACGAGCACGCCATTAAGGGTGATGAGCTGCAAATGCATAAACTACTTCTTCTTTTCCTTCATAACCTTATCGGCCAAAGTACCGTCAACCATGTAGAACCAGTCTTCGCTGCGATCGTCGTAATGACCAGCCAGAATATCGGCAAAGTCTCGGACCGTATCTTCAAGTTTGACATACGTACCCGGGTTTCCGGTAAACTTCTCGGCAACATGGAATGGTTGAGACAGATAGCGCTGAATGCGTCGAGCCCGAGCAACCGTCTTCTTCTGTTCATCGGAAAGCTCCTCCATACCCAAAATTGCAATGATATCCTGCAGCTCTTTATACTGCTGCAAGACTCGCTGGACTTCACGGGCCACTCGGTAGTGTTCCTTACCGACAATCTCAGGGTCAAGGCTGGTCGAGCTGGAAGCCAACACGTCAACAGCGGGGTAAATACCAATTTCGGTTAGCGCACGGTTCATAACAATCGTCGCATCAAGGTGAGCGAAGGTTGTCGCCGGAGCAGGGTCGGTAAGGTCGTCGGCTGGCACATAGACAGCCTGAACAGAGGTAATTGAACCCTTCTTGGTTGATGTAATTCGCTCCTGAAGGCCACCCATTTCCTCTTGAAGGTTTGGTTGGTACCCCACAGCAGATGGAAGACGACCCAATAGGGCAGATACCTCGGCACCAGCCTGGGTAAAGCGGAAAATGTTGTCAACAAAGAAGAGAACATCTTTACCTTCGTCACGGAAAGCTTCAGCCATCGTAAGACCCGAGAGTGCAACGCGAAGACGGGCTCCTGGTGGTTCGTTCATCTGGCCAAAGACCAACGAGGTCTTGTCCAGCACGCCAGCTTCTTCCATTTCGTAGTACAGGTCGTTTCCTTCACGGGTTCGCTCACCAACACCAGCAAACACGGAGTTTCCGCTGTGAAACTTGGCGATGTTGTTAATAAGCTCGGTAATAAGCACTGTTTTTCCAACACCTGCACCAGCGAATAGTCCGGCTTTTCCACCTTTAATAAGCGGGGCGATGAGGTCGACAACCTTAATACCAGTTTCTAGTACTTCAGTCTTGTTTGACTGTTCGTCAAGCGCTGGAGCCGAGCGGTGAATAGGGGACTTCTTGCCTTTTGGAGCTGGTTTATTGTCAATTGCATCACCAGTTACGTTAAACATGCGACCTTGCGTCTCATCTCCAACTGGCACCGAGATAGGGGCGCCGGTCGCAGTAATTTCTTGTCCTCGCACCAAGCCATCGGTACTCGAAAGCGCAATTGCCCGCACCGTAGTTTCGTTAAGGTGCTGAGCGACCTCAAACGTCACTGTTCGCTTGTCGTAATTTACAATAAGCGCGTCATAAATTGCTGGCAATTCGCCAGTTGTAAACTCGACGTCAACTACGACACCAACGATTTGTATAATTGTTCCTGTATTAGCTTTCGTGCTGTCTGTCATGTAACGTCCTCCTGATGTTCTTTACGTATATTTTCTACTTCTTCAATTGCTAGGTTTGATATGTCCGTGCTCGGCGGACCGAATTGGTCTCCTCCAGAATAGGCATCTGCGGCTAGATCCCCAGCGGTGTATGTACCCCTCGCTATAGCACCCCTAAACTCATCAGCAAGTTCATAGATGCGATCAACAGGTTCTTTGCTGCGAGCAGCCACCATAGACGCACTATGCGATTCTGCGCCCCAATCCTGCATACTACGAATTACAGCCACAACATCATAAACGGTCACCTCATCATCGCGCAGTGTGTCGTAAGTAGCGGTATCGTAACCAGCCTCAACTTCGGCGACAATGGCATCAGTATCTATTTCAAGATTGTATTCGTTGAACGACGATACGTCCATGGCTTGCCAGTCTGGAATATTTTGCATGACAGCCTTCTGAATAAGCTGACGGAGGTGTTCCTGTCTCTCAAATTCTTTCTGCTCAATCGCGTCCTGCTTGTACTCTATAGCCGCCTCCTGGACATCAAGCACCTCGAGGTGCTCCAATGTCAGGCCCGCTTCTCCTAAGGCATCTCTCAACGCGTACGGCCACACCTTTATGTCATACTCGCCGTTACCGCCACTTACCTCGACGTATGTACTTGCAATCTCAAGCACTTCGTCTCGGCGAGCGTAGGCGTCGCGCTCGTGCCACATCGTTACGTCAGTCATTTAATGCCTCCACGCCACCGGAAATCTCCGCCAGTTCTTGGGTAATTGCGCTTTGCCGTGCTTTGTTCATTGCAAGTGTAAGGTCATCAATTAAGTCTGATGCGTTGTCAGTGGCACTTTTCATAGCCATCATACGCATACTGTGCTCACTAGCGCGTGCGTCAAGCAGGGCTTGGTATATTTGCGCACCAACCAAACGATAGGCAATACCATCAAGCACTGTTTCAACACTTGGCTCATACAGCACATCGCTGGCGACGCCTGGTTCATTGGCTGGCTCGAACCCAGCAGGAAGCACTCGTCGCATAACCGCATCCTGTCGAACGCTGTTGATGAAATCCGTGTACAGCACATCGACGGCATCAACCTCTCCAGAGGTGAAGAGTGTTCGGACACTTTCGAGAATAGCGTGAAGTTGACTCTCTCCGGGCCTGTCTGACAGTTCCTCGTAAACACCAAGCACTTCTGTGTCTTTAATGCGGGTTACGAACTGTGAGGCCTTTCGCCCAATGGTGATGGTTGTGTTTCGTATACCGGCTTTATCGTCTATCTTTAGCTCATTGGCATACAGTCGAAAAATGTTGCTGTTATAAGCGCCGGCAAGCCCTCGGTCAGAAGCGACCACAATCAGTAGCCTCGTCTTAACTGGTCGTTTAACGAAAAGAGGATGCTCCCTGACAGCAGAGTGCGTAGATAGCGCCGTCAGAAGTTGGCGCGCGGCCAACGTATACGGACTCGACAGCTTGGTCGCTTCCTGGGCACGACGCATTTTACTTGCAGCCACAAGTTGCATCGCTTTCGTAATCTGTTTCGTACTTTGTACGCTACGGATTCGTGACTTAAGTGCCTGGGTCGACGACATTAACTACTCCTTAAATCCCTTCGAGACCGATTCAGCGGCCTTTTTGATGTGCTTGAGCACTGTTTCAGTTGGTTTTGCGCCTTTATCAAGCTCTTGCATATCTTTCTTCTCATCGTGCCACAAACGAGACAACAGGGCCTCTTGTGCCTCTTTGATATGCTCCGGCGACACATCGTCAAAATGTCCACCCGTAACGGCAAGAATACTGACAACCTGTTGCCAAATACTCATTGGTGCGTATTGTGACTGTTTCAAAAGTTCAGTCAATCGCTGTCCGCGATCAATTTGATGCTTGGTAGCTTCGTCGAGGTCGCTTCCAAACTGCGCAAAACTGGCAAGTTCTCGGAACTGGCTAAGTCCAAGCTTCAAGTTTCCACTGACCGACTTCACGCCAGCCGTTTGGGCCGCGCCACCAACACGGGACACTGAGAGTCCGGCAGAAATAGCCGGTCGAATACCTTGGTAGAAGAGGTCGGTTTCAAGGAAAATTTGTCCATCGGTAATAGAAATAACATTGGTTGGGATGTACGCTGAAATGTCACCGGCCTGTGTCTCGATAATTGGCAACGCTGTAAGCGAACCGCCGCCAAGTGCATCGGAAAGTTTCGCTGAACGCTCAAGAAGACGAGAGTGAAGATAAAAAACGTCACCCGGATAAGCCTCGCGTCCTGGTGGACGACGAAGAAGTAGGGACATTTGCCTATATGCAACTGCGTGCTTGGTGAGGTCGTCATAAATCATCAACGCATGACCGCCGTTGTCACGGAAGTATTCGCCCATGGCCGTTCCGGCATACGGCGCAAGGTAGAGTAGGGAAGCCGGGTCAGACGAGCTAGTAGCGACAATAATTGTTTGATCCATAACACCCTCTTGCTTCAAGCGATCGACCAAACGAGCAATCTTCGATAGCTTCTGTCCAATGGCGACGTACACGTTCACGACACCAGTATTCTGGCGAGCTTGATTGATCATCGTATCAATAGTAAGCGCCGTTTTACCAACCTGACGGTCGCCAATAATAAGTTCACGTTGCCCGCGGCCGATAGGGAACATCGAGTCAATAGCCGCAATACCTGTCATGAGTGGCTCATGGACTGACTTTCGGTCCATTACCCCTGGAGCATCTCGCTCGACAAGACCTTCAGCTTTGGATTTAATTGCCGGTCCGCCGTCCATTGGTCGCCCAAGCGGGTCAACTACGCGCCCGAGAAGCGCGTCGCCAACTGGAACGGTTAATACCGAGCCTTTTCGTCTAACGGTTTGTCCGGCCTTCACTTCAGCGTCATCACCAAGTAACACGGCACCAATTTCGTCCTCGAGCAAGTTCAGCGCAAAGGCCTCAACCACACCAGACGGTGTCTCAATATGAAGCACTTCGCTGTAGCCTGCGCTGCGAAGCCCGTGAACCCATACCACGCCGTCGCCAACCCGAAGCACAATACCCGTTTCATCGAAGTCCCCCTGAGTTTCAAGACCTTCAATGGCCTGGCGCAGGTCTTTTGATAATTCCGTAATTGATAGGTTGCTCATAAATTTTCTCCTTAGGCTTTCTTCAGTTGGGTTCGTAATGTTGTCAATTGGCGTTGAACGGTCGTGTCGAGTTCTTTTCCTGGAATATGTAGTCGCAGCCCACCAAGAACCTCAGACTTCACATGCTCACGAAGCGATACCGACAGTGCACCAGTTTCGGCAGCAACAAATGCGTTAATATGCTTCTTTGTCTCCGCAGACAGAGAAAAAGCCGTGGTGACATCTGCAATAACGTCACCCTTTTTCGCCAGAGAAGACTCGATGTCGCGCACATATAGTGCAAGCATACGAATCTGACGAGTCGTCACGAGATACGCCGCAAGTTGCTTCACTACGCTTTTATCACCCTCCTGCAACCGCTCGGCTACAAAAGATGTGACAACGCGACGAGACAGGCGACGTGCCACTATTTACTCTCCTTCAGGGCTTCAGCAATCAAGGCTTCGTCTGGCTTCTTGGTGTGTACTTTTCCGACAACTTTTTCGGTCGCGAGTGCAACAAGTTCGAGTGTCTCGGCGCGAAGTTGTTTGCGAGCCGCTTCAACGTCTCGGCCAATGTCATCGCGGGCTTCTTTTGCAATTCGCTCTGCAACAAGACGAGACTTTTCTTCACTGGTTGAAACAATATCAGATGCTTCCTGTTTTGCCGTTGCCACAATATCAGTTGCTTCACGTCGAGCCTCATCGAGCAATGCTTCACCGTCTTTTTGGCTCTGCTGCGCAGCGCGCTGAGCTTCAATGCTCGCATTTTTGGCATCTTCTATATCTTTCTGACGTTGATCAACCGACTTCATAAGCCATGGGTACACAAAGCGACCAAGAAGCGCCACAAGTAAAAGAAAGGCAACAATTTGAATAATCAGAAGTTGCCAGTTAATGCCAAGCGCACTCAGCAAATCACCAGAACCGGATGTCGCCTCAGCGACAGTTGTATAGAATGTCACTCGTTATAACTCCTATAAGAACATTGCGATAATCGCAACAATGATACCGATGATAGCCAACGAGTCGGCAAACACAATAGCGGTGATCATAAGCGTTCGAATATCACTTAGTTTTTCTGGGTTACGACCGAAAGCGTTTAGCGCTGCTGCACCAATAAGGCCAATAGCAAGTGCCGCACCAATTGCGGGAATGGCGTAGGTAAGGCCAAATGATAATGCGTCCATAGTTATTTTTTCTCCTTTTAATTACTTCTTATTATAGCACATCACCCCTGATGAACGACCTTTGTCGATATAGGGTCATCAGAGGGGTGAGTGTGTTCATCGGAATCGTGGTGTGAAACGGCCAACGCGGTAAAAATGAGGGCAAGCATGAAGAAAACGTAGGCCTGAATAAAGCCAATGAATAACTCGAACGCCATAAAGAAGGGCAGAACGACTGACGCAAAGTAGCTGGTCAGAACGGCGATTATAACCAGAAGTACCTCGCCAGCAAATGCGTTTCCAAACAAACGAAGCGCAAGCGCCGCTCCACGAGACGCCTCACCAATGAGCTCGAGCACGCCTTCAAATGCGCCAATCGGGTCCTTGAGTGGGTTTCGGAAATACCGACCGGCGTTCGCAAATACACCAAGGTGCTTTATAGCATATAGCTGTACGGTAACAATAGTAATCACCGCCAAAGCGAGCGTAAAGTTAAGGTCGGCCGTCAGGCTTCGAAGAAGCGGAACGCCGTTCCAAGTAAGCGACTCGGGTCCAGGAATAACGCTCATCCAGTACTGCACAAGAACAACAAAAAAGATGGTCACGGCTAGCGGGGTAATGTGTCGTGCAACCCGTTGGTCGGGGATAACGGCGTGAATTTGCTTCAAAAGCCCTTCAAAAACCCACTGAATTAGTCCGGTGAAACGATTGTGCGACCCTCTTCGCACCTTTATTGCCACGAAGGACAATATCGCCACGACAATTAAGGCGCCCACGGCACCAGTAAAAACTGCGTTTGTGATGGTAATACCAAACACCTCAAACAGTGGCTGAGCTGAAATAGAAATGTGGAGATCGGCGGCGGCTACTCTCGTCGTCATAAGGGAAAACATACAGGCTGTATTGTATCAAAAAAAACGCCTTAGGTATAGGGTAACCACCGCTTTATATCTCAACCGACATCCTGTATAATAAATATGACGAAAACAACTACTTGGAGGAATCTATGAGCGACACGAAATCACCACAAATCATCCTTTACCGCACGAGCTGGTGCGCCTTCTGCCACACTGAAATGCAATGGTTAGACCGAATGGGCATCCCTTATGTCGCAAAAGACATCGAGGCCGACCAATCTGCTCACGACGAGCTTATGAAGAAAATCAACAACGACTTCCGCGGCGTCCCCGTTACTGACATAGGCGGTGATATCATTCTTGGTTTTGACCGTCCAAAACTTCAAGCAGCTATGCAGGCACACAACATCCAACCGACGGCAACAGCCTAATAACCTAGTTCTTATGGCAAAACCAACCCTCGTTATGATTCACGGATTTCGTGGTACGCATCACGGCCTTGCTCTTATTGCAAAACGACTTGAAAAAGATTTTACCGTCATCGTACCGGACCTTCCTGGGTTTGCCAAGGGCGACAAGCTTGAAAAACACGACCTCGATGGCTACGTGACCTGGCTCGATGGATTCATGAAGAAGCAATCTCTTAAAGAAAAGCCAATATTACTTGGTCACTCGTTTGGAAGTATTGTTGCTAGCGCCTATGTTGCGAAACATCCTCGTTCAGTAACAAAACTTATTCTCGTTAACCCAATTGGTGCTCCAGCGCTTGAGGGTCCGAAGAAAATCCTGACAAAACTTGCCGTGTTCTATTACAGAGTTGGCGAAAAACTTCCCGAACGAGCCGGAAGGCGATGGCTAGGCATGAAGCCGATGGTCTTTATTATGAGCTACAGTATGGCAAAGACTAAAGACAAGAAGCTTCGCGCATTCATTCACGATCAACACTTTCGCTACTTCAGTACTTTCCACAGCGCAAAATCGGTCATGGAAGGGTTTGAAACTTCGGTTGGCCATACGGTCGGTGAATTTGCTGCTCGCATTCCCGTACCGACGCTAATTATCGCCGCATCGTTAGACGATATAACTCCGCTTGGAAAACAGTACGAACTGGCGCGACGTTTTAAAAATGCCCGTATTGCAACAATCGATAACGTTGGGCATTTAACTCACTACGAAACACCAAGTGAAGTGGTGCGTCTTATAAAAACGTGGCTCGGAATAACTGCTAAGAAATAAGTTTGGTGTATATCGCTTCAAAGCGATCGTATGTTGTTTGAATATCATGCGTCTTGGCAATAGCTAGGCTTTCGTGGCTAAACTGTTTTCGCAAGGCTGGGTCGGTGATAATAGCCCGTATACCGTCTGCAATGGCCTCTTCATCATCTTGATCACACAAATAGCCGTTCCGCTTGTCCTGACACAGCTCACCGAGCGCACCAGCATCAACGGCAACAATCGGCTGACCACTAGCCATAGCCTCAAGTGTCGCAATGCTCTGTAGCTCGGCAGGGGAGGGCATACAATACACCGTGCCGGCTTTATGAAGCGCCACAAGATCTTCGTCGCTAACGCGTCCAGTTAGTGTGACGTGGCGGGCAATACCCAAGTGGCGAGCTAAGTCATTTAGATTATCAAATTCGGTACCGCCGCCGACAATAAGCAAATGTGCGTCAGGAACCGACTCGTGCACACGCTTGAAAGCCTTGAATAGAACCGGCAGGTGCTTTTCAGCATCGACTCGTCCAATATAGCTAACGATAGGCACATCGAGCGGCAACTCGAAGCGCTTCGCTACCCGTGGGTCAAACTCCCCCGGCTGAAAGTGTGCTAGGTCGATACCATTTGAAACCGCCTCAACGGGCTGCTTCATGCGTCCCTCAATGTTCATCATGCCAATTGCCGACTTCGTCGGGAGTGTTACGTAGTCCGCCTTCAAATGAAACCTAGAAAAATACTCTTTTAAAATATAGTTGATTGGGCGCGAGACAGGCGCGAGAAGGCGCAAGTTGTCCATAAGGTTTTCAGGTATAGCGTGGTTAGTGCTGACAATCGGAATACCCATTTTATTGCCATATTTCATCGTCGACTGGCCAATACCAAGCAGCATTTGTATGTGAATAACATCCGGGTCGAACTCGGCGAGAATTTTCTTCACTTCACGGTCGGGAGCAAGCGATATGCGAAAGTTTTGATAAAACGGAAATGGTACCGACGTTGTGCGGATAATAGTGTGGTTGCCATCAACTTCTTTACATTTTTTGCCAGTCTGACTTGGGGCAATAACCACAACTTCATGACCACGCCCAGCCATACCTTTTGCAAGATTGCGACTAAACGTTGATACGCCATTAATGGTCGGATAGTGAAGATCCGATGCGATGAGGATTTTCATATATAGGCGTATTATATCATGCTACAATATCACCACATGAAAGTGCTTTACGACGCCAGGTACATTCGAACCGACTTCCACGATGGTATTAGTCGATATTCTATGGAGCTCGGGCATGCATTGGCGAAGCTCACCGACGTCACTTTCCTGATCTTCGACGATGCCCAAAAAGCGTTTCTACCTAAAAGCGCCAAAACACTGACGATACACGCTCCAATCTCACCAAAAGAACCGTTTTCCGCTCTTATTCTCAATAAATACCATCCGGATGTGGTTTTTTCACCTATGCAAACTATCGGCTCGTTCGGCCGTCGCTATAAACTAATCCTGACGCTCCATGACATGATTTACTATCGTCACCGTATGCCACCGCCCCGCCTTGCGTGGCACATTCGAATGGGATGGCGGATATTTCACGCCAGCTACGTACCGCAACGCCTCACGCTTAATGCCGCGGACATTGTCGCAACGGTCAGTGAAACATCGAAGCGCGATTTTGAAAAAGTTCATCTTACAAAACGCCCAGTTATTGTCGTACCGAATGCGCCACAACGTCTTGAGAGATACCTCAAAAAGCCAGTAAATGCGCCGAAGGACACTGCGACAAATCTTGTATACATGGGTTCGTTCATGCCGTATAAAAATGTTGAAACACTTATAAAAGGGCTCGAATACCTTCCTGGCTACACACTTCATCTTCTGAGTCGCATCACGCCCGAACGAAAGTCAGAGTACAAAAAAATGACGCCCCGCGGCGCCAAGGTGGTCTACCATAACGGTGTAAGTGACGAAGAGTACGCAAAACTTCTAGCTAATAACGCACTACTCGTCACCGGCAGCCTTGATGAAGGTTACGGCCTACCATTAGCCGAGTCACTGGAGCTTGGCGTACCAGTTGTAGCCAGCGATCTAGAAATCCACCGTGAGGTGGCTGGAAAGGGTGCTGTGTATTTCCCGGCGGAAGACCCGGCCGTATTTGCTGAAAGAGTAAAACAAGCCTCTTCACCTGATGGGTATAAACAGCTCACCAAGTACGGCACGGCTCACATTGCTCAATTTAACTGGAAAAAATCAGCCGAAACTCTTCTTAAGGCGATGCAATCGCTCACAAAATAGCAAAGCGACCCCTGTCTGCTATACTAAACGTAGTATGAAGAAACGTGCACGAACACCGGCATCAGCTATCGTGAACCGCCGAGCGTCGTATGATTATGCGCTCGACGAGGAACTTACAGTTGGCATCGCACTCACTGGAAGGGAAGTGCGAGCTGTTCGTGATGGCCGCGTTCAACTAAAAGGCGCCTTCGTGACCATCCGAAACGACGAACTATGGTTAAATAACGCTAGCTTTAGCTTGGTGCTCAACACCAAAGGCGTCAACGAATCAACAGTCGACACCTCACCTAGAAAACTTCTAGCGCACCGCAAGCAAATTGATAATCTCAGTGATGCAAAACACACCGGCATGACGATTGTTCCGTTGCGACTACTGACTCGCGGACGTCATATCAAGCTAGTTATTGCGCTCGGTAAGGGTAAGAAGCATTACGACAAACGTCAGGCTATAAAGAAGCGCGACCAGGAACGTGACGCGAAAGTTAAGCTATGAAACTCTATTCCTGGAACGTCAACGGTATTCGAGCCGTCATCAATAAAGGCGCGTTTCAGTCATTCATAGCCGAGCATCAACCAGATATCCTTTGCCTTCAAGAAACAAAAGCAAAACAAGGGCAGGCCGAAATTGATCTCCCTGACTATGAAGAGTATTGGCACAGCGCCGATAAAGCCGGCTACAGCGGTACGGCTATTTTCACGAAAATTAAACCTCTGCAAGTCATAAATAGATTTGTTAATGAGATCAACGAGACCTACCAGCTCACCGATACCTATGGCGACGCCACACTTGAGGGGCGAGTTATCTCGGCAGAATTCGAAAAATACTGGGTCGTAACTGTTTATACACCAAACTCGAAAGGTGACTTAAGTCGCCTCACGTTCCGCCACGAGGCATGGGACCCAGCGTTTTTGGCACACATCAAAGCACTGGAAAAGACAAAGCCAGTTCTTGTTTGCGGAGACTTAAACGTCGCCCACGCTGAAATTGATCTCGCAAACCCTAAGGCAAACATCGGCAAGCACGGCTTCACCAATGAAGAACGTAGTGGCTTTGATGCTTTCGAAAACGCCGGGTTCATTGACACTTTCCGGCACTTTTATCCCGACAAAACCGAAGCCTACAGCTGGTGGACTCACTGGGCCAACGCCCGAGCTCGCAACGTCGGCTGGCGCATCGACTACTGGCTAGCTAGCAAGTCGCTTGAGAATAGCCTTGTTGATGCAAAAATCCACCCAGATGTCATGGGCTCAGACCACTGTCCAGTAAGCATTGAGGTGAAATTATGAAAAAACAGCCAATTGCCGTGTTCGATATAGACGGGACTCTTTTCCGCTGGCAGCTTTATCATGAACTTGTCTTCGAGCTCAATAGCAGAGGCGTATTCGATGCTCCCACTGCAGAACTTCTCGAGAATGCACTCGTCGAGTGGAACGCTGGCCTTCGTGACTGGCATGACTATGAAATGGCGGTCGTCAACTCGCTCGAACCAATCATCGCGTCGCTACCCATAGACGTCTATAACGATGCAGTAAAGGCAGTTATGGCTCAATCGGGTCATAAAACATATGCATACACAAAAAATCTGGCCAAATCGTTAAAAAAACAGGGTTACTTCCTGCTAGCTGTTAGTGGTTCTCAACAAGAGATTGTTGAGCCATTTACCGAACGCTACGGTTTTGATGATTGCATCGGTGCTCTGTACGAACGAGACGGTGAAACCTTCACAGGCACAATTATTCGCCGCGTTCCGGGTAGAAAACACTCTATTGTCACAGAGTATCTTGGGTCACACCCAGAACTTACCCTCAAAGGAAGCGTTGCGGTTGGTGATACGGAGGGGGACATCTCAATACTTGAAATTGTTGATACGCCTATCGCTTTTAATCCATCTGCACCTCTGTTCGATGTCGCCATGAAAAAAGACTGGAAAGTAGTTATCCAACGAAAAAACATCGCCTATACTCTCGGGAAGGAAGGAAAGGAGCAGGATGGACCATTCATACTGGAAAAAACAGACCGGTTTTAAGCCACTCTTTCCAGACATCCAATGGAGTCGACCCGAGCAACGTTCGCGCGCCGGAAAGCTTGGTATTATTGGCGGCAACACGCTTGGTTTTGCCGGAGTTGGCGAGGCATACGTAACCGCCTCGAGTACTGGGGCTGGGGAGATTCGTGTTCTATTGCCAGATGCTCTCAAGAAATCTATTCCACCAACTATCACCAACACCGTATTTGCAACCACCAACCCCTCGGGCAGCCTCGCTAAAGATGCGCTACCAGAAATGCGAGCCCTCGGATCATGGGCAGATGCCGTACTCTTGGTTGGCGATGCCGGCCGAAGCAGCGAGACCGCTATTGTCTACGAAGAGTTTCTTCGAGACTACGAGGGAAGGTTAGTTATAACCCGTGATGCGATTGATCTTATAAAAAATAGCCCTCAGGCACTCGTCGAACGCGACAATACGCTGCTAGTTGTTTCATTCGCACAGCTTCAGAAGTTATTTCAGTCGATTTATTATCCAAAGGTGCTAACTTTTAGCATGCAGCTGACCAATTTGGTTGAAGCACTTCACAAGTTCACTATCACATACCCGACCGCCGTAGCCGTCCTTCATAATGACCACCTACTAATTGCCCATAACGGCGGCGTCGTGTCTGTCGAATGGACGAACCCAATGGCGATTTGGCGGGGAAGCGTGGCTACGAGCATGGCCGTATACTGGCTCTGGAACCCGACAAAACCGGTTGAAGCGTTCACGACAGCCATCTCCTAGAACCGCACCGATAGATTGACAAATGTAATGTTTTTTGCTATAATATGTAGCATTCCCGCGGTTTAACTTTGCGAGGATTTTGCACCCACTCACAATCTAGTACTCCTGAAGGGACGCTACCATGAAGGCTACTCAACTGAAGAGGAAGAACCCGCTTCACCCGTCCGCCCTGGCCATTAACGACCTCCGACGCGGCTGTTCGGTCGTTCGGTTCAACACCGAATACGGAACAATGGAAGAAGGTGTTGTTGTTCGCGAACCGTACGTACAAACGCACGCTTCTCGCTTCTTAGGTAAGCAACTGATGGTGGACATTCGACCCACCGAGTACGGTGATGTCAGAACTCACTTTCTGTCCGACACCGGTACCGTTCCGTACGAGGGTGGTTTGTGGAGCCCGGTGAATTTCATGGTCGCGGCCAAGAAGAAGCACCTACTCCCTGAGCCCTCCGGACCCAACCCCGAGTCTTTCGTCGGCTTCTCTGACTTCGAAGATTATTTCGAAAACGAATTCGACCGATATTGGGAAGAGGAGGAGTAGAGGTGCACAACAACGCCCCGGCCGCTAAGTCAGTACGACTTTTGTGGCCGGGGCGTATTAATTTTATAAATTTTTCTGGTACCGCGAGCCGGACTTGAACCGGCACGTCCAGATGGACACGAAATTTTGAGTCTCGCGTGTCTACCAATTCCACCATCGCGGCGCCCATGTATTGTACAATAGAAATGAATAGGATTAAAGATGAAGCCCGATAACAACAGTCAAGGTGGAGACCGTTCGGCCGCACCTCAGTCAAATCAAGATACCGCTGCCGACCTAATCCGTCTGCAGATTGACTCGTTATACGGAAGCTCGTCTGACGATACGCCCGCACCGCAACAACAGCAACCACAACCTCAAGCCCAGATACCCGCACAACCCGCTCAACACGGCGTATTCAACCGAACACACGCCGCACATCCACTTCCGCAGGCCGAGCAGTGGAAAGCCTACCACAGTGCCTGGCAGAACTACTATCAGTCTTATTACGAGCAATATTATGCGCACAATAAACCAACCGAGCCCGAAGTAACGACTCAAACCGCCCAAAGCTATTTCTCGCATCAACCCGAACCCGAAGAACCAGCAACAGTTACTAAGGACGCCGCTCTGACCGAACTTCGCACGCAGCTGCTTTCAAAAGTACAAGACTCGGCAAAGAAGGTCCGGAAAAGCCGTCACTTTATGCCTATTGCTGCGTCACTCATAGTAGTGTTATTGTTCATGTTCTTGCAGTACAACCGAGTTATTGTAGCCTCAGTTCACGCATACGTGTCTCCGGGAGCAATTAGTCCGCAGAATATCGTCGTAAACCCCGGCGAAGATACAAAAGTTAGTCAAGATCCGAAACTAATTATTCCAAAAATTAATGTTGATGTTCCGGTTATCTACGGCGTTGGCTATGACAACGATTCACAGATGGCGGCCATGGAAAATGGCGTGGCGCACTTTGCTATTCCCGGAGCGAACAGTCGCCCCGGTGAAGTAGGCAACACGGTACTATCGGGCCACAGCAGTAACGACCTGTTCGATGGTGGAGATTACAAATTCATCTTTGCACAGCTCGACAAACTTGCCCCCGGCGATACGCTCTATGCAAACTACGAAGGCGTCCGTTACACCTACGTCATTACCAAAAAAGAGGTTGTGCAACCAAACGAGGTAGGTAAGCTCATTTATGACACCAAGAAACCTATGCTGACGCTTATTACCTGTACGCCACTAGGTACGGCACTCAATCGCTTGCTAGTCACGGCCGAACAAGTCAGTCCAGACCCCGCTAAAGCTGCTCCAGCGCCCGCAGGAAGCGGAGAGACGACCGATGAGGCAACTATACCAGGCAACTCACCAACGTTCCTAGAGCGACTATTCGGTTAGGTCGTTGAACTAATCAAGAATCATTTTTACGCGTTGCAATACGTAACTATTGTCGCGCTCACCAATACTATACATGTAGCGTCCGCTACGACTGAGAGTTGCGTCAAAGCCTTCAGCTACACTCATTATTTCGTACCGGTTTGTCCCGTCAAAGTCGCGCATAGTTAAAGACGCCGCCGTATCAGTCCAAAGGTGTGCATCATCAAGCCACTGGAAAGTCCGCTCACTGTCGAGTAGCGTCGCTACTGTTGAACGTTTTTGCAGCATATCGTAGCCAACCAGCTCCGTCCCAGCGCGCGCCACAAGATACGAACCAGTCTTGCTGAATGAAACAGTGCTTATTGGAGCAGTCGTTGAAACGGTCGCATACGGAGCATAGCTCGTGACAGTGCCGTCACTCGAACTAGGGTATGTTCCCTTTAGGATACTGAGGACGTTTCCTTGTGAAACAGCAACGTAATCATCGCTATGCTGTCGAACAGTTGAAATAGACAGCGCCTCATCCGTCTTTGTGCTTCGTATAACATAGCCCTCATCATCACCATCACGATACACCCCAGCGACCTTCAGCTCAGCGTCATGAGGGTCGGTGCCAACATAACTAATAACTTTTGTCTCATTATTAAGTGATACCTGATCAACACGGCTAACAAGAGGGCGAGATATAACAGCCTCATCTAAATCGAGGCGTCGAATTAAGCCATCCTGCGTTAGACCGTACAGCGTCCTTCCGCCAGTTCCCATAAATACAGCATCACTAAGCTGAACGCCGAGTAGGCGAGTGACGTTTCTACTAGCTGATACATTCTGCGTATCAACTACCAACCACTGAACCTGGTTGTCTATGTGATGCGTAACAATAACAAACTGCCCGCTCTGGTCCCACTCATGGAGTCTAAACTCGTGAGATGCACCAACAACTGCATCGTCACTATATACGTCTTGGGGGATTATCACCTTACTTGTGCGTACATTCTCCTCGCTAAGATTAACAACGGTGAACGCTGGTTCACTACTTTTTTCTTGGACAATGAATGTCTGTCTGTCGGGTGATGCTTTTGCCCCCGAAAGAGACGCGAATGAGGCAACGTCTTTTACTGAACGGTCCTTAGGAACTAGTCTGATGTAGTCGAGCCACGTAAGCGTACCGGCCTGAACATCAAGCGTCTTTACCCAATCTTCATAGCCTTGACGTTGAACCATAAACGTATGCGTTCCGGCAATAACGGTCCGCTTAGTTGTCGTCTGACTACCTGTGTAGTTACCATCAACAAAGACGCCCGCACCGCCTGGTACTGATTCAAACTGAAGCAGCGCTCCTTGCTCTAAGCGGCCGCTGTCGCTATCGAGCCGGTAACCAAGAATGAATAAAACCGTCACAATAACACCGGCAACAATAAAAAGCATCGCGATTATTGATACGACAATTCGCTGAATTAGTTGCTTTCTTTGAGATGGACGTCGAAACATGACTTCGTCTCAGTATAATGGTTTCGTGTGATTTTAACCAGAGGGTTGCATAAGCACGATAGACGCTCTACTATAGGGTTAATGTATGCGGACGTCACGAATTGTGCCGTTCCCCATACCGACGTCTCTATATATATGGCAAATTGCGAGGATTTACACACCACATGGCGACAAACAAAACAGTTACTATAAACGGGCGGATGTACGATGCAGTCACCGGACTTCCCGCACGTCCCGAACCAGCTTCGAAAAAGTCTGTACCGAAAAAACCAGAGCCACGTACTCAGGCAACAAATATCCACGAACAGACACAGCGATCAAAAACATTGCGTCGTAGTGCGGTTAAAAAACCTACACCTGTCGTAAAACACCCGACCAAGGGTCGAACAATGGATATAGCAAGAAACTCGAAAGTTAGTCGGTTTGCACCACACCCTGTTACGAAAAAACTATCACCAAAGCCAATCACAGACACGCCCCACCGGCCGCCTCAGGCGCACCCAATGGCCGAACGTGCCGTTTTAAGACACGCCGCGCTTGCAAAACCACGAGAGAAAGCTATCGCTACAGGCAAAGAAATCAAAGACAAAGCAATTACTGCCGCCCTGCAAAATGACAATAAATCAACATCGAAAAAACGACGTCCGCTTGAGCCCTGGAAAAAACGACTGCTTATCGTAGTCCTTGTTGTCGGCGCACTTCTTGGTGTTGCTTACGGTATATACCGGCTCGTCCCTGCAGTGTCGGTGTCAATAGCATCAGCCCAAGCAGGTGTCGAGGCCCAGTACCCAGACTACGTTCCTGACGGCTTCAGCCTGCACCATCCCGTGAGCTACAGCGAAGGTGAGGTTGTTCTTAGCTTTGCATCAAACAGCAATGACGATACCTATACTATCCGCCAAACAGAGAGCTCATGGGACTCAACTGCAGTTCTAGACAACATCGTGAAAAAGACAGTCGGCGATAACTATGTCACGACTCGTGAACGAGGATTAACTATTTACAGCTACGACCGAAGTGCCACCTGGGTGAACGGTGGAGTCCTGTACACCATCACTAGTAACGCACACCTCTCAAACGAACAGATCCGACGTATCGCAACCAGCCTCTAGGCGACATCTGTTATAATACGACCATATGACAACTATTCGAACCCGTTTCGCACCTAGCCCAACCGGCTTCATGCACGTCGGTGCAGCCCGCACGGCACTATTTGCTTGGCTACTTGCTAGACAGGCAGGGAATAACGGCACCTTCATTCTTCGCATAGAAGATACCGACAAACAACGTGAGGTCGAGGGAAGTATTGCGCATATCGGCGACAGCCTGCAGTGGCTCGGAGTCCAGTGGGACGAAGGTATAGCCGTAGGTGGACCGCACCAGCCCTATATCCAATCTGAGCGTCTCGAAATATACAAAGAATGGGCTCAGCGCTTGGTTGACGCTGGACGAGCCTATGCTGACCCATACAGCCCACAAGAACTTGATGCTTTTCGTGAAAAGGCTAAAGCCGAGAAGCGTCCTTTTTTGTACCGCGACCATCGGCCAGAACAGCCTCCTGCCTGGGACGGATCGCAACCGCTTCGTTTCAAATCCAATCCTCAAAATTACACCTGGCACGATGCAGTCATGGGCGAGCTATCATCAGGCGAAGAGGCGATTGATGACTTTATCATTATCAAAAGCGACGGATACCCAACCTACAACTTCTGCCACATTGTAGATGACGCCATCATGGAAGTTACCCATGTACTTCGAAGCCAGGAATTCCTCAGTAGTACTCCAAAATTTCTAAACCTATACGATGCTCTTAAGCTTAAGCGACCCGTACTTGCTACGCTACCGTTCGTTATGGCAATAGACGGCAAAAAGAAGCTCGGTAAAAGAGATGGCGCAAAAGACATACTTGATTACGGAAAAGAAGGCTATCTACCCGAGGCGATGGTAAACTTCCTAGCGACGCTTGGCTGGAATGATGGTACCGAGCAGGAAGTCTTCACGACCGATGAACTCATTAAGACGTTCTCACTTGACCGTGTACAAAAAAGCCCAGCCCGCTTTGACGAACAGCGTTTTCTGTGGCTCAACGGACAACATATTCGTGCGCTATCTCTCGAAGAACTTTCAAAGCGCGTTGAACCTTTCTGGCCAGAATCTGCCCGTAGCGCCGACCCTGAATACCGTCTAAAGGTGCTTTCGCTCGCCCAAGACAGGCTTAAAACATTAGCTGACCTACCGGCTCTAACCCAATACTTCTTTGAAGAGCCTGCCATAGATTGGTCGCTTGTCGATGGTAATAAACAATTGAAGAAACTTAGCCCAGCCCAGCAGAAAGAACTCTTGCAAGCAGCGTTAGACGTACTCGCGTCGCAAACAGACTGGTCAGCGGCATCTATTCAAGAAACACTCAACCAACTTCTCGAAAAAACTGGCCAAAAACCTGGCATTCTCTTTAGCCTTGTGCGTATTGCTACCACTTGGGCACCGTTTAGCCCAGCATTAGACGAAACGCTCGCCATCCTTGGAAAAGAAACTGTCCAAAATCGCCTCACTCAGGCCGTCTCAGACCCCCGATAACGTGCTATACTACGTAGCGTAACTATAACGCTTACGAATACATGAGAAAACGACGATCTATCACCACTGCCAGTACTCCGCGCTTTAACTGGATACGACGACACAAAAAACGTGCCGTTATTCTTGGGAGCCTAATTGTACTGTTACTTATTTCAGGTGTTGTTACGGCTGTCTTTATGAACAATCGCGACATGTCGATGTTTGAAGCGATTGCTGTTGAGACGCCCGAACCTGAACCTGAACCGATTATTTACTATTCGCCACTCACCGGGAATATAGTAAAAGATGAAGCCGCTTCAAAACAGCCAGCCACGGCTATTATGATCGAAAACAGCCCCGATGCTCGCCCCCAGTCTGGGCTTAAAGACAGCGGCATCGTATTTGAAGCAATCGCAGAGGGGGGAATTACTCGATTCCTCGTCATCTATCAGGAACAAAAACCAGGCCTGGTTGGTCCAGTCCGTAGCCTGCGCATGTATTATGTAGATTGGCTAGCTGCCTTTAATGCAAGCGTTGCCCATGTTGGCGGAAGTGCGGCCGCCCTAACTGAAATTCGTAACGGCACCTATAGGGACATAGACCAGTTCTTTAATCCGGGCACATACTGGCGAGCAACCGATCGCTACGCGCCGCACAACGTCTACACCAACTTCGAGCGACTCGATGCGCTTAATAAGGCAAAGGGCTATACATCGTCATCATTCACCGGGTTCACGCGAGAAGATAGTCAGCCGGCCGAAACGCCAGATGCAACCCGCATCAACGTTACAGTAAGTAGTCAGCTTTATAACAGCAGCTATACCTACGACGCCAAAACGAATACCTACCACCGCTCACAGGGCGGAGCGGCCCACCTCGACCGCGAGTCTGGACAGATTAGCCCAAGTGTCGTTATTGCTATGGAAGTCAGCGAGCAGCGCGTTTTTGAAGACGGCTGGCGCGAGCAAATAAACAGCGTCGGAAAAGGCACCGCCACCATCTTTCAAAATGGAACAGCCAAAGAGGTAACCTGGCAGAAGAAAAGCCGAAAAGAGCAAATCACCTTCACCGACGCAGCGGGCAAAGACGTCCCCCTAGCCCGAGGGCAAACCTGGATAACCGCCGTCCCTAAAAGCAGCGGAGCGGTTTCATGGCAATAAATGCGCCTCGTCGTGTACGCGACTTTTGGCCACGATTCGAACGCCGAACAACTTGGCTAGTCGCAGGACTGGTGCTTTTCTTTGCCACACTAACCGCCGCAACCCTCTGGTTCTTTCAAGACACTCTCTTAAATTATCCGATGGAATCACTTGTTATTATCGCAGCAGTGGCGATGAGCAGCCTCATAACCGCGATCCTAGTCCACGCACACAGCACAAAGCCGTTACGACACCTTCTTTCAGCAGTAACGCACGTATCAGGTGAACCGAGCGCTACGACACCACCCCGACCGAATGACAGCGCTCTCGAAAAAAGCGGCCTTGGCGTCGTTCTGCAGACCATCTATAGTCTAGCCTCCCAAACAGCGCCCGAAGATGACGCCGTTACGCCCGCCGAGGCTCCAGCTAGAAATGTCGTCGAAGCGGCCCTCGACAGCACACTTTGCGGATTCATTACCATGGACGAACACCACGCAATAACCTACGCCAACAAAGCCGCACCGGTACGAGTTGACTCTGACGGTATCATGACACTCGATGTTATATTCAACGGAGAAGATACTCTAAGCGCCTGGCTAACACAGTGCGCAGAGTCGTCTGTTAAGGCCGAGCACACCTGGGCCCGCGTCGCCAATAAACTACCCAACGAAGAAGATAGACGATTTTTTGATATCATCGCTTCATACAACAAAGGCGCCAAAAACGAAGTCGTCTTAGTCCTCGTCGATAGGACACAGCTCTATAGCGTCGGCGAAGAGGAGCTCGACTTCATAGCCTTTGCCGCCCACGAACTGCGGGGACCAATTACGGTTATCCGCGGCTACCTCGATGTTTTCCAAGACGAACTCAGTGACGTCCTCCAGGACGATCAAAAAGAGTTATTCCGTCGCCTGGCAGTATCTGCCAATAGACTTTCTGGCTACATAAACAACATACTTAACACCTCACGCTACGATCGCCGACACCTAAAAATGCACCTTGCCGAGACGACCGTTATAGACGTATACGACACCATACGTGACGACATGGCCCTACGTGCCAGCTCCCAGAACCGATTGCTCACCGTATCTATACCAAACGATCTTCCGACTATTGCAGCCGACACCACCAGCCTAGGCGAAGTATTCGGCAACCTTATCGACAATGCCATAAAGTACAGCAACGAAGGTGGTGCGATTGCTGTTTCCGCGGCGCTCAACGGAGATATGGTAGATGTAGCCATTAAAGACCACGGTATTGGAATGCCGGGCAACGTTGTCGGAAACCTTTTCCAAAAGTTCTACCGGTCACACCGATCGCGCGAAACGGTTGCCGGTACGGGTATTGGCCTATACATTAGTAAAGCTATTGTTGAGTCACACGGAGGAACTATTAGCGTTCAAAGTGAAGAGGGCAGGGGATCTACATTTACGGTGTCCCTGCCGACGTATCGATCGGTTGCCGATTCTTTGCGCGCAGGCGACAACAATGACGGGTTACTAAAAAAATCCGAAACAGGTGTGTATATAAAAAATCATTCAGCGTACAGGGGGTAGCAATGGCTATTAATACAATTCTTATTGTCGAAGATGACCGATTCATTGGCGAAATGTATGTCCGTAGCCTCAAGAAGGCCGGCTACGATGTCGACTGGATGGTTGACGGAAACGATGGACTCATTGCTGCTCGCAATAAAGCCTACGATCTGCTACTACTCGACGTTATGCTACCTGAGCGCAGGGGAGGAGACATTCTTAACGCCCTGCGCGGAAAAGAAGACCTAATACCCAACACAAAGGTTGTTGTACTCACTAATTTTGAGCAAGACGACGATTCGCGCGCCGAAATGGAAAAACACGCCGATGGCTATCTCATAAAAGCAGAAATCACCCCAAGTAAATTACTCAGCGTGATTGAACGACTCGGCGCTTAACTTCTGGCTCAAAAGGAAACGCCCGCAACTTTTCAGCTGCGGGCAATTGCGTATCCTTCCTACCACTGCGCAGCGAACTGCGCCGAGACTCGAGAGTGTACATCTTTGATGATGGATCGCCTAACTACCTTCGTGGTACCATCCATAATGCGGATAGTGACGTTACGGCCCTCAAGCACTCCGCAATCGATTGTCACGTCGCTCGAACTCTTACCGTAGAACGTCACCGGCGCGTTTGGAGGAACGGGGACCCTGTCGAGGGACAGGTCCTTGCCATTACCCATACGGGTAGTATTAACACCTGGCGATTTATTCTTGAATGCCGCCTGAACAGATTCGTAAAGAGCCTTCTCTTCACGCCCTCTCTTCTCGTCGACGGAAACTTCTTCGGCCAAGACACGTCTCGTTTCTTAGGTATCGGATAGCAACCATATTATAATAACACCGATTTTGACTAATGTCAATTACTACCCCTTGGCACATATAGACACAGTGGCCAGTTTTTGCTAGAGTAGTAAAGCATTTATGGCCTCATATCCTTCGGATATACAGCCAAATTGCTCGGAATCGATTTTAAAAGTATACTTTTAAAATACGCTTCACTCACAATTTGGCCTCATCGTCTAACGGTTAGGACACCAGGTTCTCATCCTGGCAATCCGGGTTCGATTCCCGGTGAGGTCACCAAATTTATTCCTGCCGCAATGCTTTCATCGGATCAATTTTAGCCGCTCGTCGGGCCGGCAAGTAAGAAACGGCAGCACCCATACCTATAATGAAAACTAGCGTTCCCAGAATGAGAAGAGGGGATATGGCGAATATTGTAAAGCTTTCGGTAACACCTCTACCGGAGGCCATTCGGTTCAAGAACAGATCGACGGAAAGCCCACCAAGTGTTGCAACCAGTATACCGATGACACCACCGAAACCAGACAAAATCATCGCTTCAACCGTGAATAATCGCTTCATGTCTTTTGGCCTAGCGCCAATGGTAATCATTAAGGCAATTTCACGCGTTCGCTCGAGCAGCGAAACAGTGAGAGTGTTTATCATTCCAAGTATTGCAATGACCATACCGGTGCTTCCAAGACCGATGAGCACAATGTTAAATACGCGGAACACTTCATTAATTTGATCTAGCGTATCAATAGGAGAGGTAGTTTCGTATCCCATACTTTCAATGCTGCGACGTACATCGGAAACCCTCTCTCTATCGTCTACAACCGCCTTGGCCTGGGTATAGTTTTCAACGCCCGCGTCTCGGAATACGTTTTGCGATACGAAGATCTCCGACCCAGCACCAGAGTTAACAACCCCAATAACATTCATGTCCTTCTCAACGGTTTTATCCTGAATTACCAATTTCACTTTTATGTCTTTGCCAATGACCGTCTTGAATTCACGAACGCCGAGAGCTTCAAGCAAGGACGTGTTAATAATAATTTCGTCCTCACCAGACTCACTGAGAGCCGCTCCAGCCTCGATAGTTAGGTTACTCAACTTCATGTACGTGTTCTGCACACCATAGGCCACCAGGTCAACAGACGAGCCGTCAAGCGTCACCTGGCTGGCAAGCATGTATACACCAGTCAGGTCATTAACATTCGACACGGCGCCTATCTGGTCCATGTTGTCCTGAGATAGGCTAATAATTGCAGAGTTAGAGGGTGATATATCGACTGTGTTAATAGACTGGTTGCCAATAACTTGTCCTTGAACCAGTTGTTGCACGCCAATACCAAATGAAATCAAGAAGTATATAGAACCTATACCAATAACAACACCAGTAAGTGTAATGGCGCTTCGAAAACCCTTAAAGCGAAGGTTGGCAATCGCCATTCTAATGATAACGTCGTAGCCGACGTGCGCCTGGACGGGTTTATTTCTTTCTGTCATATCGCCACCCATCTATACGCTTCTTGGTATCTGCCAGCAATCTATTCGTAATAACCGAAACGTCAGTGTTCTTCGTTTCTGTCGCGACACCATCTTCTATCAAGATGAGCTGATCACCCACAGACAAGTACTCAAGGTTGTGCGTCACCAAAACAATTGTTCTTTTATAATTCACGTTTAAATCTTTTAGCAATCGAATAAGTTGGTCGCCATTATGACTGTCGAGGTTTCCGGTTGGCTCATCGGCCGTGATGTATGTCGGATGGTTCACTAGCGCCCTTGCCATAGCGACACGCTGTTGCTCACCTCCAGATAGCACCATTGGCTTCTTATGAGCATGCGGCTCCATGCCAACCCGTTTCAGTGAAAGTTCAGCGCCTTCCCGCGCTTTGTCGCTATCGAGTCCCGAGAAGTAGAGGGGAAGTGCAACATTCTCTAGAACATTCAAACTCTTCACCCAATGATCTGCTTGCTGAACCATGCCTAACGTATGAGCACGAAAGTAGGCTCGCTCGTTTTTGTCCATGGCGTAGAGATCTTTGCCCGCATAGGTGACCTTGCCAGACGTTGGTGCATCGAGACCAATGAGTAGGTTGAGTAGTGTCGACTTTCCGCTTCCCGAAGGTCCGTAAATAATCGTGAAGCTTCCTTCTGGAATCTCGAAATTTACATTACGAAGTACCTCAACAGCACCACCTGGGGTCTGGAAACTCTTGCTTACATTCTTTACCTCAATAAGTGGTTCTGGTTTTGTCATATTAGAATCCGAACACCCTGTTCAGTGCGTTAAGAATTATGTTGAGTACGCTGTCAGACGCTCGACCAATGATTGCCGATTGGTTCGAACCGCTAGTCTCATTACGAGACTGGTCTTCCGATATTGGCTGTAGCTGATAGACGCGTGAAACAGGTAAGTCAGAAATGATGACGACGTGGTCGGTTGTTAAGCGACCGTCCTGAGCAGTCTTGCTGGTATATTCTGTACCACCGCCGCCGTCGGCGTAGGCGACTTGGCTAGTCGCGAGTTCGTCGGTCTTCCAAGACACCACAATTTGACCGCGGGCTTCGCTACCATTACCACGGACCGATGTCTCAACAAGTACGTCAGAGATTTTCGGTGGCCGAGTATCTAGTGCGGTGCGGAAGAACTGCCTGTCACTTACCGCAAGGTTGCCGTCGGCGTCACGACTTTGGGCGAGTAGGAAGTACTGGCTGTCGTCTTCGAGCCCTCGAACGACAGACTTATGATCAGTGGTCATGCGAGAAGAGAATATATCAACACCATTCGTTCCAGTCTTACCATACGTAATAGTTGATGACGCTGGAACATTCGTTGTCCAGCTGACTTCCTGCGTACTGGTTGGCTCGCCTTCGACTGGCTGGAATCGTAGGTTAGATATTTGCGGTCGGGCAGGGGTGGTGAAGGTATTAATTTGCCTCGTATCGTATTGATTGCCTTCGCTATCGAAGGTTGTAAGCTTATAGGAATAAAGGGCGCCGTCGTCAAGTCCGTCAAGTTCAATAATGTACGATGACTCGCTACTTGAGGTGTTAATTGTCTTAATGCCTCCAAAACTGTCCGTCTTACCGTAGTTAATGCTTACCCTGGTTGCATCGGTCGAAGTGAACTGAATCAAAGCACTATTGAGGCTCTTTTTAATAACTTCTACATCCTTCACGACAGGTGCCGGAAGGGTAGTGAAGCTCAACTCGCCGCTAACACCTATATTACCGTCCTCGTCCATCCACTTCACTCGATAGTAGTACGTCATGCCGGCTTCAAGGTTTTCAACTTCTACGCTGTGTGATTTCACCATTTCGCTAATCGTCACTTCACCTGGCTTATAGACGCCGCTCTCTGTGCCATACTGAATGCGACTGTCGCTCTCTCTGTCGGTCACCCAGTTGAACCTCGCCTGACGAGTGCCGACTTCAACCGATACGTTACTAATCAGCTCCGGAGCGGTTGTATAGCGTCCAGTCGGTAACTTAGCCAAAGGCTCCGAAAAGGCACCGCAGTTATTGGCAGAGTCACAAGCTCGGACCTTGTAGTAATAGGTTACTTGATTAAGCGACCCATCGACATAACTTAGTCCACTCGCGGTTGCGACCTCCGAATAATTGATGTCGTCTGTTGAACGATGAATCGAGTAACGCGCCACTCCAGCGCCTGTATTTTCCGGCTCTTCCCAAGAAAGAGCTAGCTTCCATATTTGAGCGTCTTTGGTTGAAACATCAGCCATTTCAAAATTACCAGGAATGCCCGGTGCTGGAGTATTCGCCGTAAAGTCTACTGTTGCATAAGTTGCGTAGTTAACGTTACCGGCCTCATCCTTCGCCACGACATACATTGTGTTATCACCAGGCTGCGTTGCAAACGCGTCAGCGTCAAGTGATGTCTGGCCAGGTTCCGTATAGTGACAAGTATTTGCCGTTGGTAACGTGTTTACGGTGTAGCAATACGTGACACCGGCAGCCGATCCAACGAATGTTGAAGGCGCCTGCCACGAAAAGCCAAACGAGTTAGCAGTATTGGTCTCTGGCGTGACTGCTAGATTCTGTGGCTGAGTAGGTGAGGAGGTGTTGATGCGAATAACCGCCGTTACATTCGAGGTCGATATATTACCGGCGTTGTCTACTGTCCTGAAGTAGACCAAGTTGTTACCCTCGCCAAGTAGCGGGTAATCAACCTCGGGGCTCGTCTGGTAGCTACCACTATTTGCGAGTGTGTCCGACCACGTACCGCCAGATCCTATTTTGTATTGTAGACCAGCGACACCACTGCCACTATCGGCAGGGGCTTGATCGCCAGAGGTAGGCCAAGTAAGGATAACATTTTTGGTAGCCACGAACTGCGAAGGTGCGGAAATAAATGCTGGGTTAGATGGGGGAGTGGAGTCAAAGTTAAAGCTAAATTGTTCAGCGACACCACCGTAAACATTTCCTGCATTATCTATAGCTTTTATGAGCAAGTGGTACGGCTGACCATTGTCTTCGAGCACCTGACTAAGAACGCCGGGCTGCGCGAGGTCAAGCGAAGCCGTATCGACCGCATACTGACATGCGCCACCGGTTTCTATAGGCGAGTCGCCTAATATACCACCAGTTTGAGTGAGGTCGGCCGTTGCGTCCTGCCCGAGGTACATACAATAACCAAGTAGGCCCGAGCCATTAATGTCGTCTTCGCCCGGCTGCCATGTAACGTATGGCGTCTGGGTGTTTATCCAGCCTTCGTTTTGTATCGACGCACCGTCTTGCGAGCGCTTCACGGCAATACTACTAGCATTTTGAACAGGTGTCTGAGAGTCGTTCATATAGCTTAGCGAGAAACTATTCACCGTTGGGGACACTGAACTATCAGCGCTGTTTAGCGTTAATTTAAGTTCTATAAACCGCGAAATAGGCAGGGTGTCAATGTTGCCGGACCCGGACACGCTACCAACGCTAGACTGCGTAAACTCATCGCTCCAGGCAGACCACGCTTCATTGTCGTTGCTAGTCCTGGCCGAGAAGCTGAGCGATGTATTTGCTGGCAGCTCGTCTGTTTGCCAATCTACGCTATACCACTGAGTCTTTCGCCCCAATCCGAAATCTACAACAAAGCCAGAGACAGTACCCAGGTCTCTATAGCCGCCGAGAAAGCTTATAGACCCTAGAACCACTAGAGGTGCAGTCTTATACGAGCCGAAGAAATAGCCAATTTGTCCGTCGCTTGCACTTCCCCAGCAATAGGCTTGGCCGCCCGCGATGGCGCAGGTGTGGTTGCGCCCAGCCGAGATAGCAGTCACAGTACCGGACATAGTAGAATTAATAACCGCCTGTGGTGAGGCTATTGTAGAAGTAGTACTACCATTGCCCACGCGCCCAAAAGCTCCACTACCCCAGCAATACGCTTGACCGCCAGCTACTGCACAAGTATGAGAATCGAGTGCTGAGATATCAGTAACCGTTCCTGACATAGTAGAATTAATAACAGCCGTAGGACTAGTTTGATCTGTTGTAGTACCTATCCCAAGCCTACCTGCATAATTACTACCCCAGCAATACGCTTGACCGCCAGCTACTGCACAAGCGTGGTTCCCAGCTACTATATTAGTTACAGCGCCAGACATAGTAGAAGTGTCTACGGCTACCGGTGCGGTCTGATCGTCTGTAGAACCATTGCCCATTGAACCACCTGCACCTCGCCCCCAACAATAAGCTTGGCCATCAGCGATGGCGCAAGAAAAATTCCCACCAGCCGAGATGTTAGAAACCAAACCGGACATAACTGAGGTGTCAACTGCTACTGGCGTAGTACTATCGTTAAGAGAATTATTACCAAGTTTGCCATAATCGCCTTGACCCCAGCAATAGACCTGGCTATCGGCGATGGCGCAAGTGTGATAGTTGCCAGCTGAAATAGCGGACACTGTGCCAGACATAGTAGAGGTATCGACAGCTACTGGGGTGGATTGGTCGATAGTGGAGTTGTTGCCGAGTTGGCCCCCGTAACCACGCCCCCAACAATAAGCTTGGCCATCGGCGATGGCGCAAGTGTGATAGTTGCCAGCTGAAATAGCGGACACTGTGCCAGACATAGTAGAGGTATCGACAGCTACTGGGGTGGATTGGTCGATAGTGGAGTTGTTGCCGAGCTTACCATTGCCACCATCTCCCCAGCAATAGGCTTGGCCATCGGCTATGGCGCAGGTGTGGCTATAACCAGCAGAGATAGAATCAGCTGAATCGAAACTTGTTGAGTTGACGGCCGTATATATAGGAAAAGGTGACGTAGATTTACCTCCGATATTATAGTAGCCCAATTGTCCATATTGATTCTGCCCCCAACAATAAACTTGACTATCCGTAACAGCACAGCTATTAGAGCCCCCAGCGGTAATGTCCGTAACTGCACCTGATATCGCAGAGCCGTCTATCGCCGCAGGAGTATTCTGCTGAGTGGTTGATCCGTTACCAAGTTGGCCGTAGTTGCCATACCCCCAACAGTACGCCGAACCATCAACCATTGCGCAAGTGTGATCTCTACCAGCCGAAATATCTGTAATTATGCCTGACATAACAGAAGCATTGACGGCTACAGGAGTTGTCTGGAGCAAGGTCGTGGAGCCGTCACCACTCTGTCCATTATTTCCTTTTCCCCAACAGTACGCCTGGCCGCCAGCTATTGCGCAAGCATGATAATCGCCAGCTGAGATATCTGTCACTGTGCCTGACATAACAGAGGTAGATACGGCCTGGACTGATACCGCTGACGTAGTCGATCCACCCCCCGTCTGGCCGTAAGAACTTCTTCCCCAACAGTACGCCTGGCCGTTAGCTATTGCACAGGTGTAGTCGCTACCAGCCGAAATATCTGTAATTATGCCTGACATAACAGAGGTAGATACAGCTTCTGGTGAACTCGCATCACTAGAAAAAGTACCAAAACGAGCATCATCTCCATTTCCCCAACAGTACGCCTGGCCGTCGGCTATGGCACAGGTATGCGTACCTCCTACTGCAATGTCGGTGACTACGCCAGACATCAGAGAAGTGTCAACAGCTACCGGGCTACTTTGATTTTCCGTTGAGTTATCACCAAGCTGACCAGTGTAGTTATAGCCCCAACAGTACGCCTGGCCGTCAGCAATGGCGCAAGTGTGATTATTACGAACAGAAATAGCAGTAGCCCCTCCCAAGTAGCCAACACCGCCAGGGCCAACCACCTGAACGGGTAGTTGTCGATCCGTGGTGCTGCCATCTCCAAGTTGTCCATAACTGTTAACCCCCCAAGCCCAAACCGAACCGTCATCCTTAAGAGCCACCGAATAGCTAGTACCCGCCGCTACCTCAACAACAGATTGCAGAAATGAGCTATCTGGTCCAAGCGTGATACCCGAGTCTTCTTCGGCCGCTTCGCAATTTTCATCAGTATATGCGTCGCCAGATATAACTACACCATCTATCACCGTCTGCTCACAGGCGCTAGATTTATTCATAGCAAAATCTGCATTACTACTCCAGCTCAGCGATTCTTCAGCCCGTACCGCAGCAAAGGGTAAGAGCGTACCGACAACCGTGCCTACCAATAAAAGAACGGCAAGCATTATGTGCACAAGCTTTCTGTGAGTATTGTAGTTGAAAGGGCGCGCCAACAATTGCGTCCGCTTCTTCACGGGTGCGAATATACGTGTGCGTAACCCTTTAATTTTACCCATCGTTATGTTGGATTATACCACACAGCGCAATCTAAGCATAACCTTACCGCATAAAGATAGTCGAACGTATTAGCGTCTGGTAAAATGAAATTGCATGAAACATCGTATTCTTCGTATAGCTATAGTTGTCCTGGCGGCATTGGGCCTTTTCTCCGTATCTGCACCCGTGCAAGCGTCAAACTTATTTACCGTTCCGACTTACGTCATTGACTACAAACTGGACCGTACCGAAGATAATCATTCAATACTGTACGTCAAAGAAACCATCACAGCAGACTTCACTTTTCCAAGAGCAAACCACGGAATCGAACGAGCTATTCCATCTAGCTACAACGATCGTTCATTAAAAATGAGCGACCTTCGTGTCACGAATACGAACGGAGACGCCCGTCAGTACTCTACATACACTGACGACAATAATAATACCGTCATTCGCATTGGCGACCCAGACGAATACGTCCTTGGGCTTGAGACCTATATTATCGAGTACACGCTCTCAGACGTAACTAAGTATTTTGAAAATAACGACCGAGATGAATGGTACTGGAACACAAACGGTGTTTATTGGAAAGTTCCCATTGAATCATTAACGGTTAACATAACCCTCGACGAATCGCTCGCGGATGCGCTTATTGAAGCGCCCGATTGCTACTACGGACTCGAAGGCTCAACGAATCGCTGTCAACTTGTTCGTGAATCAGACACGCGCTATACCGTAACGAAAGAGAATCTATTCATTGGCTCTAACATTACCGTGGCATATGGCTTCCCGGAAGGAACATTTGCTGGCTACGCGTATGGACCCATTGAATGGATCGTCCGTATGTTCAATGCATTTCTATTACTGAAGGTCATTATCGTTTTCATTCTTGGAAGCATCTTCACGCGCCTCTTCATCTATAGAAAAGATAGAAAATCAGAACGAAAGCCAACTCCGCCACAATACATTCCGCCTAAAGACACATCGGTCCTTGCATCGGGCCTACTGATTGGAGCGAAAGGGTCAGGATTCGCAGCACAACTACTCGACTGGGCAGTGCGTCATTACATTGATATTTATGAAACAAAGCCAAAAGGTCTCCTTTCAAAAGCCGACTACGATATCGATATTAAAAAAGATGTCAACAAACTCAAAGAAGAAGAGAAAGAGCTTCTCCGAGATATGTTTGGCGGGGCGCTTCCTGCAATTGGCGCACGGTTATCGCTGAAGTCACTGGCAAATAACTATAAGTTCGTCAACAACACGCGCGACAACCAAAAAAAGCTTACGAAATCACTCGAAAACGACTACCAACTGCGTGAAAAGAATAAAGCAAGGGCGAAATTTATCATTCACTGGGGGGTCTGGACTGGAGTGCTGGGCATACTTACGTTTTCACTACCGTTGCTGATTCTTTCGGCCGTGGCTCTACTTATGTATAGGCCACTCTTTAAACCACTAACCGACAAAGGGCTCGAGCTCGCCCGGTATCTAGATGGCTACAAAATATACATTAAAGCCTCTGAAAAAGATCGGCTAGCCATGCTCCAAGGACCAGATACAGCAGAAAAGGTTGGTCGCACCGTCGACCTGAATAAGCCTGCAGAGCTTATTAAACTATACGAACGATCGCTCCCGTACGCCGTCATGTTCAAGATGGAAAAAGAGTGGAGTAAGCAACTTGGCCACCTTTACGAACAAGCGGACCACACTCCAAGCTGGTATCACAGCTCCGGTGCTTTTCACTATGCAGGTTTTGCAGCGGCAATGAGCACCTTCTCGTCAGCCTCAGCATCTTATGGTGCCAGCGGGGGAGCTAACAGCAGCGGTTCAGGTGGCGGCGGTTCGTCAGGCGGCGGTGGCGGCGGTGGCGGTGGCGGCGGATGGTAGCGCCAAAAGAAGTTGTCTATAAAAAATCAGCTGGTGGCGTTCTCATTCACGACAACAAGGTGCTTCTTATTCACTGGGATCCACCACGAAGCACGTATGACTTTCCCAAAGGTAGTATCGATCCAGGAGAGAGCCCTGAAGATGCTTGCATAAGAGAGGTATTTGAGGAGACTGGGTATCCTACTCGGATTATTGACACGATTGGTCAGACCTACTATGAATACGCCTGGACAGACGGTACCTATCACAAGAAAACTGTCGATTATTTTTTACTCGAACAGGCCGGGGATTATACAGAAGCACAGCGAGAGCCACACGAAACGTTTGCTGAAGTGTGGTGCGACATAACTAAAGCCCGAGAACTTCTCGGTCGCGATATCGACAAAGACCTATTAGACGTGGCGCTTGAAAAGCGGCAAGCCACCCAGTAGTCACTCTGTTGTATTATCGGAAGCAATACGTCATACTAACCATAAGTAATAAATAGGGCACGCACATTCCATGACACCCCTGAAACTGTCGGCTACATCTTACCGTCGCTTCTATGCGACATCAGCGCTTTTGTCGCTGGCTATAATTGCTCTATTTGTGATGCGTGAATTTTCGCTCGTATCTCTTGGTTCTTCGTTTCAGGTTGGGCTACTCGCCGCCATAGGTACCGGCCTCGTCTTCGCTGCTAGCGTCACAGGGTGCATAGCTGCAAAGAAAATGAACAATACCGTACTAAGTCTCGGTGTGTATGCCTTCATGATTATTTCAACCGCGCTCGCTATTGCCAACGGTTCTGTCGCGTCGTCACCGTTTCTTGCCATCTGGGCAATACTCGGTTTTAGCGCAGCGCTATTTGGCGCCTATGGCTGGCTTCTTCATGCAACGCTCTCTACTACAGCACTTGCCGTGCTATACACCTCAGGCTCATTCTCTTCCGACACGATTGCTATATATATCATAAGTAGCGTCCTGCCGGTTATTGGCGGGTTACTGATATGGAGACAAGGGTCATCCAGCGCAGCCGACGAATCCAACCGAAACGCAAAAAGTCTTGCTACTGAACTATCTGAAGTTGCCACAAAATCTGAAATTGTTATTAACGCAATTGGTGATGGTGTGATTGCTATTGATAGTAAAGGCACCATAGAACTAATCAACCCAGCCGCCCAAGAAATACTTGGTTGGGGCAAACAAGATGCATTAATGCTTAACTACAAGTCTATTCTGAAACTAAGCGACGACAACAATCATGAGCTCGATCCGTCCCAGGACCCGTTGCAACAAGTGCTCAACACCAACCAACAGGTGCGCGCCAACAAACTCGCCGCCACTACACAATCTGGCAAAAAGATAAATATATCTATCGTAGTTTCACCAATTGGCGTCGCCGGTTCGGGTGTTATTGCCGTGTTCCGCGACATCACAAAAGAGCGTGCCGAAGAGCGTGAACAGGCCGAGTTTATTAGCACCGCTAGCCATGAAATGCGCACACCCGTCGCCTCAATTGAGGGCTACCTAGGACTCGCTATAAACCCCAACACTGCTCAAATTGATGAACGAGCTAAGGGATACATTCAAAAAGCTCATGAAGCGGCGCAGCACCTCGGACATCTTTTCCAGGACCTGCTTGATGTCTCGAAATCTGAAGACGGCCGCATGACAAGCACTCAAAAAGTAGTCGACATGATTGAGCTGACCAGCGCTGCCGCTCAAGGCCTCGAACAGAAGGCAAAAGAAAAGAACCTACAGCTTCACTTCAAACCAAACGAAAATAGTGGCCAAAAGAAAATTATGCCTGTTCTTTATGTAAATCAAGATGTCGACCATATCCGTGAAATTCTCGACAACGTTATTGAGAACGCAATTAAATATACACCACAAGGTGAGGTTGTTGTTGATATCCGGGGCACCGAGGACAAGGTTATTATTAGTGTGAAAGACTCCGGACTCGGTATTCCAGCTGAGGACATTCCGCATCTTTTCCAGAAGTTCTACCGAGTCGATAATGTCGACCGGCAACAAATTGGCGGCACGGGTCTTGGACTGTACCTTTCAAGGCGCCTCGCAGAAAGTATGCAAGGACGTCTGTGGGTTGAGAGCACCTTCGGGAAGGGGAGCACCTTCTTCCTGGAGCTTCCGCGGCTAAGCAGCAACGAAGCCGAGAACCTTAAACAGCAGCAACAATCTCAACTCAACCAACAGCTTACACAGCAACCAGCTCCAGAGCCTGCACCCGCTATAGAGCCAACGTCCGAACAACCAGCAGAGCAGTCTAAACCAAAACCAGCAACAACGGTTCCAAGAGGTGAAAGTCTCAGCCGAGAACAAATTGCCGAGCGAGTACGACAGCTAGAGATTATGGCACGGCAACAACGAGAAGGGACGAACGGGCGAGAATAAACACAGGCGGTATGGTATTATGAAACAAACTAACGTAGAATAATGGTGGATTATGGCAAAGATTTTATTAGTTGAAGACGACAAAAGCCTACGCGAAATATATGGCGTACGCCTCCAGGCCGAAGGCTACGATATTGTATCGGCGGGCGACGGAGAAGAAGCGCTTGCGCTAGCCATAAAAGAGCGCCCTGACCTGATTGTTAGTGATGTTATGATGCCAAAAATTTCTGGTTTTGATATGCTAGACATCCTTCGTAGCACGACCGAAACAAAAGACGTTAAAGTTATTATGATGACCGCACTTTCTAGTGAAGATCAACGCGCTCGAGGTGAATCACTTGGGGCAGACCGCTACCTAGTGAAGTCTCAAGTTGGTATTGAAGATGTCGTTCGAACTGTCCACGAGGTGCTTGCCGATGATAGCGCCGGTGGCGGAGCTCCAGCTCCAGCAGCTACACCAGCAACCTTCCCACCAGTGCCACCCGTACCTACTGCGCCCACAACACCAAATCCTGCTCCCGCGCAAGAAACACCAGCGAGCCAACCACCGATACCATCAATTATTAATACACCCCCGGAGGTCCCTGCTATGCAACCACAACAACCAACAACACCTAATGACACGCCAACACCGGCACCAGCGCCACAATCGCAGCCACAACCAGACACGCTGCCGCAGCCGACTGCACCTTTTTCATCTCCTGCACCAGAATCGCTTGGCGACCAAGTTCGCGCGAATGACGCACCGTCACCAATACCAGATGCGCCAGCACCAGACGACACGAACCCGGGCCCACTAGGTCCTATACCGTCAGACGCGTCAACGACGCAACCACTTGATCTCTCTTCGCAAATCGCTCAAGAACTTGCTGGCACTGAAGCTGAAGCGCCGCAAACTCCCGCACCGGAAGCACCAGCTCCCGCACCAGTTGAAACCCAACCCGAAATACCAACCCAGCCACAAATACCACAAACACCGCCTCAGACCGAAGCTTCTGAAACCCCTGCTGCTCCAGCGGCTCCAGTCGTTGAACAGCCAGCACCAACACCAACCGAAGAACAGCCTGCTTCACCACCAACCCAGCCGACACCTGGTAGTAGCTGATATACTCACATAGTGAATCAACGTCTTAACAAGTATTTAGCATTCCACCTGGGAACCTCTCGTCGAGAGGCTGATGATGCTATCGCTGCTGGCGATGTACTAATTAATGGTGAAATCGCCAAGCTTGGCTCGCGCTACGCGATAGGGGATAGCGTTGTCTATAAAGGCAGCCCCGTCGTATCTCGAGACAACCATACATACCTTATGCTCAATAAACCTGAAGACTACGTATCATCCCGCCGGCAACAAGGCGACTCTCCAACCGTCTATGCGCTACTCCCAGAAGAGTATCACAACCTAAAGCCAGTTGGACGCCTCGACCGCAACAGTAGCGGCCTACTATTATTCACCGACGATGGTGATTTTGCTCACAGTATGACGCACCCATCGTTTCAAAAGACAAAAGAATACCTCGCTACGCTAAACACGGCGCTCGAACCGCTTCACCAGCAAATGATCAGCGACTACGGCGTACAGCTTGAAGACGGCTATAGTAAGCTCACCCTCGAGCGACTCGATGATACGCGGCTTAACTGGAAAGTAGTCATGCACGAAGGCCGCAACCGTCAAATACGTCGAACCTTTGCGGCGCTTGGGTATGACGTTGTGAAGCTTCACAGAACAACGTTTGGACCTTATTCACTCGAAGATTTGCAACTCGGAAAATACGTTGCATTGGATATTGACTTTAAATAGTAATTGTTATAAAATATAAAACGGTTACATACCTGGCCTGACGCTGGGACCCGTGGATTCATTCCACCCTAGAGAGATAACCGACATAAGTCTCTCTTTGTACACTATGGTAACCACCATGAAGGGCCGAGGAGCCCGAAAACTCCAAGCGAGTGTCAGAACTTGAGGCAAGGGGTTTTGTTAACCCAACCCTCGAGTACGACATAGACACAACAGTGCTGGGCGACCTCTACTCGGTTAACGTGGGAGTGGACTGTCGCATTAGTGTGACAGCCCCCTACGAAGACCTTCGGTACTGGTCGTACGGCGGTTTGATCGATGTGAGCGCATCGACCATCGAGGCAAACGCGGAGGCCCTCGGGCTCAAGCACTGCTTCACCGAGTAACAAGCTCAATTCAACGGGGTGGCCTCTCTCAAAAAGAGGCCACCCCGCAAATCCATGACATTCACCAAAACACTCGCATTCTGCGGGTTTTTCTGTTATAATTACCTCTGTTATGGCTTCCAAGCTCCCTACAGTAGCAATTATTGGTCAAGCGAACGTCGGCAAGAGTTCGCTTTTTAATCGTTTCCTGAAATCACGTCAGGCAATTGTTGCTCGTGAAGCCGGAACCACCCGAGACAATGTTCTAGGGAAGGTGACTCACAACGATCACCAGTTCTGGCTGGTTGACACGGCTGGTCTTAAAGACCCTGACGACGAGTTCGAAGCATCTATTCAAGAGCAAATTACCGAGGCGGCTGAAGCAGCTGACGTTATTCTTGTTGTCGTTGACAGCACACTCTACGCCAGCGATGAAGACCGCATTGTGGCAAAGAAAGCCCTAAAAAGCAAAAAACCAGTTATCCTTCTTGTTAACAAGGTCGACCTTGCCGGAAACCTTCCAAGTGATGAATTCCGCCGACTTGGCATAAAAGATATTATCCGCACCAGCGCTGAACATAATATCGGCATTGAAGAAGCCCTCGACCGCATTACGCAAATTATTCCTGCGAAGAAAGAACGTGATGCCGGTGGCGCTATCCGCATGTCGCTTATCGGTCGCCCGAACGTAGGAAAAAGTTTTCTATTCAATACACTCGCCGGAAAGCAACAAGCAATTGTTGCCAACGTCGCTGGTACCACCCGAGACATCAACCGCATACGAGTTAAGTATAACGATGAATTTATTGAGATACTCGATACCGCCGGTATGCGTAAGCCTGGCAAGCAGGAGGTGGGAATTGAGAAATTTAGCGTCCTTCGAACATTGCAAGCTATTGAAGAGAGCGACGTCTGTTTCCTTCTAATGGATGTTAACCAGCTCAACACCCAGCTCGACCAGCGTATTGCCGGCATCATCGACGAAGCGGGTAAGGGGTTAGTTATCGTTATTAGCAAATGGGATAGTGTTGAAGAAAAAGACGCCTACACCCGTGACGCACTCGCTCCTCGAATTGCACGAACGTTCGACTTCGTACCATGGGCACCACTCATCTTCACCAGTAGCGTTACCGGTCAGAACGTCACCAAGCTGTTCGACCTAACACTTCAAATACACGAACGTCGAACGCAGGAACTAAAAACTCGTCATTTGAACGATCTCTTGCAGACAATTGTTTCCAAGCACCCGCCGGCCGGCCTCAAGAACACTCACCCGAAACTTCGCTATATTGTCCAAACCGACCAAAGCCCACCGTGGTTCGTAATTTATGGAAGCAGTCTAAAGTTCCTACACTGGAGCTACAAGCGACACATCGAACGAGCGCTTCGTGAACGATTCGACTTCGTTGGAACATCCATCAAGATGAGTTTCCGCGACGAAAAGCAAATAAAAGCCAACCGCGAGAAGCGGCTGAAGGCTGAAGCTGAAGAGATAAAAGAAACCCCGGAAGAATAATCTCCGGGGTATTTTTCGCACGCATGACAAGGGGGGGGTTGCCCCCAGGGCGCATTGCTACGCCCTGGGAGTAATCCACGAACTGACCTCCTTGCGAAAATCTATCAGCACCATCAACGCAAAAACGTCGAAAAGTGCCGAGGCAGACAGAAGGACGTAAACGAAGGCAACGTGCGCGCCTTCCAGCATCATCCTGACCGCGACGGCAAGCATGATGACAGCCAGCGCGGGCAAGATCAAACTCACAATCAACGCCATCCAGTGAGGCACGTAGTCTCCAAGGAGGCCCTCACGCTTAAGCGATCTGTGAGCGCTATCAAGCATAACGCCGAGCGTCGCCGAAACGACAAACAATATAACGACTGCAGCCCACATACCAGCTCCTTTGTTTTGAGCGTGCGAAGAAGCGATCGGTTAACCACTTCATAATACTATTATACCACACATCAAGTATTTTATCAATATGCGCTACAATAGAGACATGAAGATTCTCTTTGCGCAGGGAAACCCTGGCGACTCTTATGCTCGAACACGGCACAACGTTGGGTTTATGGTTCTTGACGCCCTCGCCGAAGCGCACAATGTCCGTGGCTGGAAGAAGAGTAGTAAGGCCTCGGCGGAAATAGCCGAAATCACCGTATCTGGCGAAAAGGTGCTTCTGGTAAAGCCGACCTCCTTTTATAACGACACCGGCCTTGTGGCGCGAGCGCTAATCGATTTCTATAAGCTAGACTCACATGAAGACCTTCTTGTCATTCACGACGACCTAGCTCTACCATTTGGGACCATACGAACCAGGGGGAAGGGAAGCGATGCTGGAAACAACGGTATTAAAAGCCTGAACCAACATCTCGGCAGCGAGTACGGACGTATTCGTATAGGCATCTGGAACGACCTTCGCGACCGCGTGAACGATGCCGACTTTGTACTAAGTCGCTTCACTGAAGCCGAACAAACTGTGGTAAAAGAAAAAATTATCCCACTGGTTATTAAGATAACGGAGGGTTTCGTGGCAGGGGAATTCAGACCCGATAGCGTCACGACACTTACGTCTTAATTATTGTTTTCGCCGCTTACGGCTCATCAGCATAGCTTTTTCGTATCTATGGAACAATTATCGAGAGGAAGACCAAGGTGGCCGGGTGAAGGGGTGAAAGGCCCACTCCACCCGGCCGGCCCGCAGGCGCTAACGTGCCCAGTTACTTCTGAGGCGACGAAGCCTTTTCGCGTTGTTCGCGAATAACAGCTCGTCTGCGCGCCACCAATTCCAATATGGTGGCGATCACGAAAGCCGCGGCTGCGGCCAGGAACGGAGCAACCATTGTGTTGGTCGAAACCAACATAGCCCAGTGTTCCGGGCCATCAGGGGCATTCAACAGGTGATTCGTCCACTCATGATAGTGGAGAAGGACCAGCCAGACGCCAACAGCTGTCAACGACATGCCAAAGTCGGCAATCGCCAACGACAACTTGTGCTTCCAAATGGAGACGGCCGCGACGACCAGAAAGACCATCATCATCACTACCAAGAAAGACAGGTACAGCATACCCGGGTCAATCATCAGATCTTCCTCTCAAAGTGCTCATCACGGAACTTCCGCAATGAATACTTTTATTATAGCATAAGTCCCATGAAAAATCAAGTCAAATAAAAAAGCGCCAGGTAAGGGTGGGCATCACCTGGCGCCATTTTACCCTTTAACCCACCCGAAAAGCTGGTCGAGTGAAGTGTCGTGTCCAAGGAAATAATCGTTGGTACGCACCTAGATGAGTCTCGCAGAGAACATCTACTACTTGATAGTCACTATATGAACAACTCCTTTAAACGGGCTCCGCATCCGGAGATGTAGAGTTAAAGGGGTTAGTAAATGTGCAAAGCTTTTCAGGAAAAATCCAGGCCTTAAAAGTGGAGGGTAGCTACTTAGAAAGCGCCTTGCACACTACCTAACTATAGCAGTACAATATACATTGAACTGCCGTTAGAAATAGGGGGTATAAGGTGCTTGGTTACTGTTGCCAGTGAACCAATCGTCTTGAATTATAGCAGGTGTTTGACTTTATGTCAATACTTATTCTAAGGTGGACATGAATATAGGAAAAATCAATACACGCTCCCTGTCCGATAATGCGTATCTCTCACCCCTGGTGACTATAGCCGTACCACCAGAACATCTTTACGTCATAGGTTCGCTCCCCAGTAAGCGTCGACCATCGGTAGCAATTGTCGGCACCAGGAAGCCGAGTGCCTATGGTAAAGAGGTGACATACAACTTGGCCTATGCTCTTGCCGGAAAAGGTGTCGTTATAATAAGTGGGCTAGCTTATGGGGTCGACTCCATTGCTCATCAAGCGGCGCTCGACGCCGGCGGCACGACTATTGCCGTGCTGGCAAATGGACTTCATAAGATATACCCAGCCCAACACTCGCAACTCGCCAAAGACATCGTCAAAGGTGGGGGAGCCCTAGTTACCGAATACCCAATAGGCCAAGAGGCAATGCGACATCACTTTCTGGCACGAAACCGTATTGTCAGTGGTCTGGCCGACGCCGTTATAGTCATTGAAGCTGCCGACCAGTCGGGCACCTTCTCAACGGTCGGTCACGCCATCGACCAGAACAAAGAAGTCTGCGCCGTACCGGGATCGATCACTAGTCCGTTGTCAGTAGGTCCAAACCGTCTCCTGCAACAGGGGGCCCATGTTGTACTATCGGCCGACGATATCTTGCGCCTAATAGCGCCATCGCTTGAAACCGTTCAACAACAGCTACCATTAGGCAACACGCCGCTTGAAAACCGCATTATCACCCTTATATATGAAGGAGTGCGTGACAATGACGAGCTTCTGCGAGCCTCTGAGGCCAATGCAAGCGAATTTCTGCAGGCACTAACAATGCTGGAGCTCGCAGGCACCATAAGACACCTAGGTGGGCAACAATGGGCACTCAGCCAAAACGTCACTGCCACCCCGTAAAGCTTTACAAATATGAATAACTTGTATACAGTCTGGGCTTGTGTTTCACTGGAGTAACAAAGCATGAGCAAAAACCTCGTTATCGTAGAGTCGCCTGCAAAGGCTAAGACCATCGAGAAATATCTCGGTAAAGAGTTCCACGTCCTATCAAGCGTGGGGCATATTCGGTCTATTGCGAAAAAAACGAAAGACGGGACACCGCCTATCGATGTTAAAAATGATTTCCAGACTACTTATGAAATAGATACCGAAAAGAAAAAGACAATTGCTGAACTTAAAAAGGCGGTTAAAGTAGCCGACACCGTTTGGCTAGCAACAGATGAAGACCGAGAAGGGGAGGCCATCGCCTGGCACCTTTGTGAGGTCCTTGGGCTCGACCCGCTAACGACAAAGCGTATTGTCTTTCACGAAATTACCAAAACCGCTATTGAAGAGGCCATGAAATCGCCTCGTACAATTGATATGCAGCTTGTGCAGGCACAGCAGGCCCGCCAAATACTCGACCGCTTGGTTGGGTTCGAGCTAAGTCCAGTCATCTGGCAGAAGGTCCCTGGTGGAAAATCTGCCGGGCGAGTACAGTCTCCAGCCGTACGGTTGCTCGTCGAGCGTGAAAAAGAAATTCAGGCTTTCGAGAATTCATTCCAATTTAAAGTTGTCGCCCAATTTACCCACAACGGCGACTCATTCAAGGCCGAACTACAACCCCGTTTCGACACCGAAGCCGAGGCCCAAGCTTTCCTTGAATCATTAAAAGGCGCCGATTTCAGCGTATCCGACGTCACCACCAGCCCCGGTACCCGCAACCCTGGCCCCCCATTTACTACTAGCACGCTACAACAAGAGGCTAACTCGAAGCTCGGCTTTGGCGCCCGGGCAACCATGTCTAGCGCCCAGAAGTTGTACCAAGAGGGTAAAATTACCTACATGCGAACCGACTCGGTGACGCTAAGCAAACAGGCACTGGCCACTACCGCCTCATATATCGAGTCCTCATTTGGCAAAGAATACTCTCAGGTCCGTCAGTTCAAAACGAAATCGTCCAGCGCCCAAGAGGCCCACGAAGCCATTCGTCCAACCGATATGGCAACCGAGAAGGGGAGCTCTAACGAATACGACCAAAAACTCTACGACCTCATTCGTCGTCGAACACTTGCCAGCCAAATGGCGCCTGCAAAACTTGAAAAAACGACTGCAACTATCACCATCAGCACATCGGACAAACGCTTTGAAGCTAAGGGTGAGGTGATAATATTTGATGGATTCCTTAAAGTCTACGGTGGCGGCAAGAAAGATCCCGATATTCTCCCAGCTATGCAATCGGGCGACAACGTCTCGCTACTCGAGGCAACCGCCAGGCAGACCTTCACTCGGCCACCAGCTCGCTTTACTGAAGGGTCGTTGGTTAAGAAACTTGAAGAACTCGGCATTGGCCGACCATCTACCTATGCAACTATTATTAATACCATCCTAAATCGCGACTACGCCGAAAAAGGCGAGGGCGAAGGTGAGGTACGCGAAGTAGTCGTCCTCAGTACCACCGGTACAGATGTTACCCGCGAACTAGTCGAAGAAAAAACCGGCGCCGACCGCGGCAAACTTGTCCCGACCTCTATCGGTACTATGATTAGTGGATTCCTTAATGAACACTTCGATAAAATCGTCGACTACGGCTTTACGGCAAAGGTAGAAGAGGAATTCGACCTCATTGCCACCGGTGCATTAGCCCGAAACGTCATGCTAGAAAAGTTTTACACGCCGTTCCACTCTCTGGTTGAACAGTCGGGAAGTATTGACCGATCAAAAGTCGCTCAAGCAACCCCCGTTGGAACCGACCCTAAATCCGGCAAAATAATCTATGCCCGCTTCGGCCGCTTCGGTCCAATGCTCCAACTTGGCGCAACCGACAACGAAGAAGGTGAGAAACCAATTTTTGCCCCTATGCCAAGAGGTGCACGTATTGAAACAGTTACCCTCGACCAAGCCCTTAAGGCCTTTGAGCTACCACGTATTGTCGGCCAGACCGACGACGGACAGGACATCAAGGCCAACGTTGGTCGCTTTGGTCCATATATCCAAGTTGGCTCGCTATTTGTCAGCGTTAAGCCGCTCGACCCCCATGACATCTCCCTAGATGAGGCAAAAGACCTTTACGCCGCTAAGCTAAAATCTGAAGCCGAGAAAAACATCGCCGACTTTGGCGATGGCCTAAAAGTCCTCAACGGACGCTGGGGACCATACGTCACCGATGGTAAAAAGAATGCCAAAATTGCCAAAGATGTCGATCCAAAAGACATTACGCACGAAGATGCCAAAAAAATGATTGCCGAGGCGCCAGCTGGGAAAAGGAAATTCCCAAAACGACGCAAAAAGACCTCTTAACTTAAACCACCATATACGGCAGTTGTCGACTTTATGCTATAATGATAGCAACCAACAAGAAACATGGAGTAGCATGTGTTTTTGGTCGTAAAATTGATATATAAAAATAGCCATACATAATGTTTGACATTTTGTGTATATAGTTATATAATCAAAGGATAATCATATACCAACGGTAATATCCTAGGTGAGGCAGGAAAGAAAGAGTTAACGAATTCCGTATGACTGACGCCATCGAAACAACCCAAACCATGACCCTTGAATCAGGGGTAGAAGACATCATCTCTCTTATCGACCAAGAAAGGGAACGTGAAATTATCACTCGTCGTTTCGGCCTTTACGACCGCCGAGAAACTCTTGAACAAATTGGCGACCTTCTTGGTATTACCCGTGAGCGCGTTAGGCAGCTCGAAAAAGCTATTCTCATCCGTCTCAAAATAGCTGCCGAAGAAGGTAAAACCGATGCCGTTAACCATCTTGAAAAGCTTTTTGTTCGAACTCTTAGCGAAATGGGACGCGCCGCTCGCACCCAAGACCTTGCCGATGCACTCTACGAAAAGACGACAACCGCTCAACAGCGTGCTCACGTTGCCTTTATCGCGACACTTGCGCCTGGACTTACCGTTATCGACGAGAACGATCACTACGCAGCAGCCGTTGCTATTGCTGACTACGGCGATGAAAAGAAGCTTAAAGGCCGTATTGATGAAATTGTTGAAACTATTAAAACTGCCGCCGAGCCACAAACCGTCGACCAACTCTTCGACAAGCTTTCCTACGAGCACCCCCGCCAAATTAGTGCCCTTGCAAGTATTAGCAAGCACCTCGCTAGCCTCAATAACACCTGGGGATTAAACAAGTGGCCAACAGTTAACCCAAAGAACATCCGCGACAAAATCTTTGTTATTTTGGCCGAGAACAAATCGCCAATGCATTTCTCTGACATCGCAAGCGCCATTAAAGGCAGCGTGTTTAAACGAAAAGACGTCACCACTCAAGCTATTCACAACGAACTAATTAAAGACAAACGATTCGTCCTTATTGGCCGTGGTATTTACGCCCTTAAAGACTGGGGCTACAGCAAGGGAACTGTCAGCGACATCATCGCCAAGGTTCTTAAAGATGCTAAAGAACCACTTCACCGTGATGAAATTGTGAAGCGCGTGCTTAAAAGCCGACAAGTCAAAGAAACGACTATTTTGCTTAATCTGCAAAGTAAGCCTCAGTTCAAGCGGGTCGCAAAAGCGACATACACTCTCGCCGAGAACAAATAATCTCTTTTTCGACGGGCAGTAGTTGCCAGATAACGCCAGAGGTGAGAAAATAGCATAGACACTATGGATATCATCGAGACCACCTTTCAAATCCTCCTTCAGCCGTACGTATGGGGTCCTGTCGCTCTTCTGTTTGGTTATTTGGCATGGCGCAACTGGCGCAAACTCGACGCTGCAGTGGCGGCTGAAGGCGACCTGCTCATTCTTGAGATTCCAAAGACCAACGACAAAAAAGAGTTAGCGGCCGAACAAATGTTTGCCAGCCTTCATGGAATTCTTCGTGACCGCATGGAGCTGCGCGAGAGCGGGGGAGTCCAAGAACACCTCAGTTTTGAATTTGCCTCTGTAAATGGGCAGATTCGTTTTTATGTCTGGGTACCGAAGCACCTACGTAGTTTCGTCGAAGGACAGGTGTATTCACAGTACCCAACGGTTCAAATTCGCGACGCTGGTGAAGATTATGTCGCTCACGAACGGCACCACAGCGTTATTTATACTGCCGAAATTGCGTTGACCGATAATGAAGTACTCCCTATTAAGACCTTCCAAAGCTTTGAAGTCGACCCGCTTGCTGGTATTACCGGTACGCTGGCAAAACTTGAAGCGACCGGCGAGGAAATATGGGTGCAGATTCTAGTCAAACCAATTGCCGATGACTGGCACAAAACAACCGAACGCTGGATATCGAAAGTTAGAAATGGAACAGTCAGTGCCCAATCGGCTGGTCTGTCTTGGCTAGCTCAACTTTTTGAAGCCCTATGGCGTCCGCCAGAAGAGGGTAAAGCTGGTAGTGTGACTATCAAGGAATTGTCAGATCGTGAAAAAACTCGTATCGCTGAAGCCGAGAAAAAAGCCACCAAGCTTGGCTATAAAGTAAAGATTCGCATTGCGTACCTAGGGGAGAGCACCGTTCACGCCCGCCAGCAAATGCAAGCGATTGTTGGAACCTTCAAACAGTTCAACAGCACAAACCTCAACGGCTTTAAAATTGCTGGTGCGAGCTTCAAACAAGAAGACCTGGCCGTATACCGACAAAGAAGTTTTGGTAGCGGCGCCTTCATCCTCAACATCGAAGAACTTGCTAGTGTCTACCACCTCCCGCACACCAATGTGGAAACACCGAATATCGTTTGGGCGTCGTCCAAAACCGCTGAACCACCAGCTAAACTTCCAGTTATTACCGGCGATGCAGCCGTCGATGAAAACATCAGCGCCTTCGGCTTAACCAATTTCCGTGGTATTAACCACCAGTTCGGCATGCTTCGAGGCGACCGGTCGCGTCACGTCTACATTATTGGACAAACCGGTGCCGGTAAGACCGGTTTACTCGGCTTGTTTGCATTAAGTGATATTTTCCACGGCCACGGCTACGCAATTATCGACCCCCACGGTGACTTTGCCGTCGACAACATGCGCTACATCCCCGGCAGTCGTACCAACGATGTCGTCTATTTCAACCCGGCCGACACTGCCTACCCACTAGGATTCAACCCGCTAGAGGTGACCAACCCCGAGCAAAAATCAAACATCAGCTCGGAAGTCATTGGCGTCCTCAAGCGAATGTTTGGCGACTCGTGGGGGCCACGGCTTGAATACATTTTGCGTTACACCATTTTGGCGCTACTCGATCGTCCAGAGACAACCATGCTCGACATTACCCGCATGCTCACCGACAAGAAATTCCGCAAGGAAACCTTAACTTATTGTAAAGACTCAGTGGTGTTACAGTTCTGGAACGTCGAGTTTGCCAGCTGGAATGACAAATTTCAGGCCGAAGCAATTGCACCGGTACTAAACAAGGTAGGAGCTTTCACTGCCAACCCAACCATCCGTAATATCATCGGTCAACCAAAATCGACCTTCAACATTCGGCAAATAATGGACGAAGGTAAGATACTTATAGTGAACCTTTCCAAGGGTCTCATCGGGGAAGACAACGCTGCCATTCTTGGTGCGTTCTTAGTCACAAAAATACAGCTAGCCGCGATGAGCCGTTCAGACATTCCAAACATTACCGATAGGCGACCATTCTACTTGTACGTAGACGAATTCCAAAACTTCGCCACTGACTCTTTTGCAACTATTCTGTCTGAAGCCCGAAAGTACGGCCTAAACCTAACCGTCGCCAACCAATACATTTCACAGATGACCGACACCGTACGCGACGCCATCTTCGGAAACGTCGGTTCGATGATTTCCTTCCGCGTATCAGCCGACGATTCTCCGATACTGGCGAAACAGTTCGAGCCACAGTTTGAACCAGGCGACCTGCTTCAAATGCACAACCGACACTTCATTATAAACATGGTCATTAACGGCGAAAAGGCCCCAGCTTTTAGCGCCACCACGCTATTGCTACCACCCGAGCAAGTAGACAACAGCGGACGGATAATCGAGAACACCCGACGCCTCTACAGCCGTCCTCGTTCCGAAGTTGAAGCAGAAATTAACCTTCGGGTTATGCCTGCATCTCAACAAGCTCCAGCTCAACAACGTAGCGAACCGCCTATACAGTCTCGCGCCCAAGAACGCCTATGGCCACTCGATGCCGGCGCCAAGGCTGTTGGCGGGCTCGTGCAGCCACCTATGAGCGATTCCAGGCCCGCTGCAGGCGATACTCCACAGGCCTTTGGCAGTGGTGACATAGCTATTGATCATAATACGGCAGGCGAAGCTCCGAAAAGGAAGCGAAAAAGGTCGAGGAAGAAAAAGCCGGTAACAAGCGAGGGCGCACCGAGAAGCGAGTAGCAGCCCTATGACCCACCTCACTGCACCCCAGCTCATCCAACTCGTGCTCGACTCATTCGAGGCAGAACGCACCGGCAACACCAAATGGGGCAGGGAACTCATGAGCCCAGACTTCATAAAGACCAGCATGCAGCTGTACAAAGGAAAGCCGTTCCATCGGTTCGAGCTCGCTAATGACACCGCCAACGCTGTTGAAAACGTATACGCCGTCGAAGGTCGCGAATTTCACGTATGGCGATCTGCCGCAAACGAAGAGACCCAAACCGTTTTCATTGAACTCGCGGAAGTTCAGCCCGAACAGGATGGACCGCACACACTATGGATATACTCACTCGTCTGCGATATAAAGGACGGTAGAATTGCCCATACTCGGCACTACGGCGACCCTGCGTTACTCAAAAGCGGGCTCACGCCCGAACACGTCCGGCTGGTCGTTGAAGGAGGCGCCGTATGACCACTTTCATCCCCGACGCCCCAGAGATCCACCTCAAGCCACTCGTCGAGGCTCACGTTGAAGCTAACCTAAAAGAGGTGAGGGGACTACTTCCTGAACTGCCCGAAGATGTCTCTATCTGGCTAGATAACCAGCATATGATTCCAGAAACCGGTAGTGGAGGATTTGCTTACGCGCCAGACATCATGACCCTCTCTTTCGACCCAGACTTCACCGACAAAGAAGCCTGGCGCAAGAACCTTCGAGGTACCATGTTCCACGAAGCCTATCATATGGTGCAAGGACACACCGATCAGCGACCAGTTAACCAATATAAGACGGCGCTAGAAAACGGCATCTACGAGGGCTGTGGAACAATATTCGAACGTGAGTATGCTGGCGTCACCCCGCTCTGGGGCGATTACTCGCAACACAGCGATGAGCAGCTCAACCAATGGCGCGACAGCCTTGCGAAAATTACAAAGAAGGATTACGAAGAGACTGACCACGAAACATACTACCAATGGGCCTTCTGGGACCCGAACGACAAACAACGCTGGAAAATGTACAAAACCGGCACCTGGTTGGTAGACCGTGTACTCAAAGAAACCGGGAGGGACATCCTAGAACTTCGTCGCTTAAACGCTGAAGAAATTATTTCACTCGCTACAACCGCTCGCGCTTAACAATCACTTCTTCGGTAGAACCGCCATCGGCACTACGTTAGCGTTTCTTGTCGCCAACAAAAAGAAGTGAACAAAAATGGAACATCAGTTTGCTAAGGTGTTAACAGGGGTCGACCTCTGTAAAGCCTAAAGCCGGTCGTATAATGATCAAACCCAAGCCACATACAAACGCATAGCAAAGCAAGTAACGGAGCAGACCTAGCTGGCAGGCGAGCACAAGAACCAAATCGTAGGGCACATACAAAAAATCGCGACATACAGGAACAAAAGAGAGGCATGACAACTCAACTCATTGCTATAGACTTAACGTCGCACAATGTATCTTTTACGACACACATTATATATACAATAGATGACTACCAATGCCTCTTCTGCAGGGCAGTAGGAACGACTATTGGCCCAGATGGCCCATATATACTACTACGCAACCGTTAACTGTCACTACACTTAGTTGCATCTATGTAGCCTTACTGTCCGGACCACCCGCATGAAAGCCTTATACATTATTAACAACAGCTAGACTTATCCACATTGCCCAGCAAGCGCCTGGCGCCGTATTTGACTTTGTAAACAAATTGTTTCACGGCTCTTCCCTCCTGCTTCACTTTCCTACTTTTTGACATATGCAACTTTTGGTTTTACTGTATAGTTTTTTCATCAAAATAGAAAACGAACATAAATAGAACATGCCTCAACAAAATTGGAGGGGAAGAGAGTACCGCTTTTTATCCAGCATGCACGCACTGTGAGCGCTAACGGCGCTTCTCTAGCGATATACCGTTCTGCCGGCAACCCGTACATCGACGTAGCTCGGCTTCAAGCCGCGCTCGGAAATATACTGCAGCGACGGAACCATATCGTCGACCTGCTCCCCTGCTCCCCTGTCGACTGAAAATCGCACAGCGGGTCCTACGCTCTTAAACTTAACGTCGAGGCGACGCGTCGTATCGGCCGGTAGTATGACCTCAACAGCCGTATATCCCCTACCCTTGCTCAGCGCCACTACCCTTCCCACAAACCCAAGCAATCGAGTACTTGCAACAGGGGTCCCCTGCTCTGGGTTAATGCCGCTTTGATCAACAATCTGCACTGGTGGTGTCCCAAAATAATTCTTGCTAAAAACAACTCCCTGGCTATCAACGTACGACTGTGTGTCGCGTATTCGCCAACCGGCAACCGGCTCACGAAATGCAATAGAAAAAGTTGTTTCAATCATTGCAGTGGACTGCGATATTTCAACACGAGACACCTCTGGATGAAACGAAGAGACATAGTCGGTCAGGGCGACTTCATTCAACAAGAAGCGCAACCGCTCGGCCGGGTTAATGCCAAAGTAGGTTTGTATCACCTCTTTATATGCATCTTTTTGAGCGTCAATAGACTGTACGGTTTGAGACGAAGTACCAACCAAAGCAACCTGCGCAGTAAACTGTGTTAGCAGTAGCCCAAGTACAACCACCGAAAAGAATGAAGCCAAAAATACACCGCCAACTTTCCGGCGACGAATCGTTAAATGATGAACATGGTGCCGGGGAGATTCCTCGGTTTGCGGACGTCGGCTCGATACACCAGACAGCGTTTTATTACGACGGAATTGACCGTCGACCTGCTCGTGCTCTCGCTTCCCACCAATTCGTGCCACGAGCTACTTCCTTGCCTTCAAAATAAGCTTCGCAACATCTTGAGCGGCTCGAGGTTTCGCAAACTCGCCAAATCGCTTTGCCATTGCATTGGCTTTTTGGGGATTATCAATAAGATCTTTCACTGCACTCACCAGTACGTCCGCAGAAGCAAGTAGCTCCTCCTCATCTACGACAATTACCGCCTTAGCGTCTTCATAGACTTTTGCATTCTTCAACTGATGCCCGCCTGTCAACTTCGCATTTGGTACTAAAATTGTTGGCTTATATGAAGCCGACAATTCAAGAATAGTCGTTGCGCCAGCCCGGGTTACCACGGCATCTGCCGCAGCTAAAAGTTTCGGCATTGTCGCTATAAACGGATATAGCTGGAAGCGATTGCTATCGGCCGGCATAAGAGCCCGAAGCTCATCATACTGCCCTGCCCCAGCGACTAAAATAACAGAGGTAAACTCGAGAAACTCATGCAGTGCGCGCGCAATCGCATCGTTTATGCGCTTCGCCCCAAGACCACCGCCGGTAACTACGAGAAGCGGGTAGTCAGGATGCATCCCCCACTCTGCTTTTGCCTTTTTCTGCTCGTCCTTTGTATATATCCTAAATTGACTATCGATAGGTATGCCAACATAACTCGATTTATGCTTTGGGTACTCATAGTATTCAAGCGGTGCACCAGTTGCGATATAAGTCGCCCATTTAGAGAGGGCGCGGTTAGTTAAGCCAGGATGTGCGTCGGAATCGTGAATAACTAGCGGTATACGTAGAATATGCGCCGCAATGCCCACCGGAAGGCAGACATAGCCACCCTTAGTGAAGACAACATCGGGGCGCCACAAAATAAGCTTTGCGAGACTCTGTAATACACCGACGCCGACTAAAAATGCATCGCCAATGTTCCTGAACATTAATGATGGCCAAGTAATGTGCTGCCACAAAGAGAGGTGGTGATACCGACGTAATTTTCCAGCCACAATGGTTTGAGTCGGAATACCGTCACCAAATGCAGCCATACTCAAGCGTGCCTGAGGAGCGAAGCGTCTATCACACCAAAAGCGCATTTCAGCTCTCGGATGTAGAACCGATAGCTCTCTAAGAACTGCGACGACTGGCGTTACGTGTCCGCCCGACCCCCCGCCGACTGCGAGAATCTTCATGCGTTTCCTCCTTTATTCGTGATTCGTGAACGGTATACCGAGATAGCTGATACACGAGCCCAAGCGCAGCGGTCATAAACACCATGCTCGTCCCCCCGTAGCTCAGAAGCGGTAAGGTAATTCCGGTAAGCGGAAAAATACCAATCATCGCTGCTATATTAAGAATAACATGCGCACCAAACCATCCAAAGACACCAGCGACAAGCAACTTAAGACGAAGGTCGGCAAGCCGATCCATCACCCGCAACATCCGCATCAGTAACGCTACGAATAACACAATGAGCGCCATCGTACCTACGAAGCCAAAAGTTTCTCCGAACACGGCAAAAATTGAGTCATTAATTGCCTCGGGCAGATACCCCGACGCCTGGACGCTCTCGCCAATACCAACCCCGAACAACCCTCCAGACCCAAGCGCAATTTTTGCCTGTTGAATGTGGTAGGTCCCATCGTCCTGAGTCGTTGAGCTATCGCCCTGTAGATACGTCATCACCCGCTCCATTCGATGCGGAGCACTAACAATAAGCAACAAGCCAATAACAAGTAACGCACCCGAGAGAACAGCGACATTACGCCAACTTAACCCGGCAATAAATAACATGCTAAAGACAATCGCTGCAAGTGCGATTCCGGTACCGAGATCCTTTTGGACGACAACAATCAGAAGAAGCGACAAACTTGTCACCGCCATGACAGGATACAGCGTGTTCTTCCAATCGTTTACAGGCCCCTCCTTGGCTTTTTTCGCTAAGAATACGGCAACATACGCCAATACACCAAACTTGAGCACCTCGGCGGGCTGAAGCGTTCCTAGCGGACCAAAGTCAAACCAACGAGTTGCTCCGTTAGCCGTCTGGACAATAGGCAAACCTGCCCAAGCTGCGATTGCCAAAATTACACTCGCTAGTAGCCCTAATATAAGCAGCTGCGTAGCGTATCTTGTCACCCACTTATACGGAAGCATGGCAAAGAAAACGAACGAACCAACCGCCAAAACAAAGCTAACAAGCTGTTTAACAAAAAAATAGGTATCGCTATAGTCATAGCCAAATACGCTATTGAGTACATTTGCTCGCTGTGGGCCGATGGCATAAATGAGAACAAGGCCAATCAGCATTAACATGCCGGCATATAGTGCGATTAGGTGGTCGGGGCGATGCTTTCTTACAACGACGCTGCCGCTACCAGAAGGAGAGGCAGATCGCTGCCGACGCCACCCCTGCTCCATGCTAGGCAATGCCTCCGGTAATTGCGATCATCACGCCAAGAAACGAAGTAACCGAAGCAATCACCCAGAAACGCATAGTAATTTTTGTCTCAGGCCAACCAGTCGCCTCGAGGTGGTGATGAATTGGTGCAGAAATGAAAACTTTTCGCTTAAAAACCCGCTTGCTAAAGATTTGTATCAGGCTTGAGCCGGCCTCGACGACGAACAGTGCGCCGATAATTGGGAGGATGAACAATGAATTTGTTAGCATAGCGACAACACCCAGAGATGTTCCGAGCGCAAAACTACCGACGTCCCCCATGAAGAAGCGCGCCGGGTATATATTGAACCATAGGTAACTCAGTAAGGCGCCCACTACCGTGAAGCAAAAGCCTGCAAGCATTGGGTTTCCCTGAAGTAGCGCTATAATACCAAATCCAGCAAAAGCTGTAGCTGCAAGCCCCCCGGCTAAACCGTCAAGGCCGTCACTGATGTTTACCGCGTTGCCTGTAGCAACTACTACGAAGGCGAATAATGGAATTATTAGCCAGCCAAGGTCCCAGTCACCTATATATGGTACATGTACAGAGCTGACGCCAAGTCTTTCAAAGAAATACCAACCCAACCCGACGCCGATGGCAGTAATCATTAAGAATTTTATTTGAGAACGAAGGCCAGCGACCCCCTTGCCTTTTCCTCGAATGTTAATGATGTCGTCGATTAAACCGACAAACGCACCACCGGCAAGTGCTGCTAGCGGAAGCCAGGTCTCACGACGGTCAAGGTTAAATACGAAGGTGACAATTACGATTACGAGAACAAAAATCATACCAGCCATAGTCGGAATGTTTCGCTTAAACTTGTTCGCATGGAGCTTTGTAAACACTTTCAACGCCTCACCGGTCGTACTTGCTGTCCGTTGGCGTTTCCAAAACTTGTAGCGGTACGCCGCAAACGTGTAAACGGGCGTTAGCATCATAGCCAAAATAAATGCTACCACGCTTAGAAGAAATATTCGGAGCGTTGCGTCGGTGAATGCCTGTGTGACAAGTTCCATGTCTGTTACCCTTTCGGTTGAATCTTTAAATAATCGATTATCCAGTTTGAAATATCAGTGAAAACCGGAAGTGCATCACGTGCACCCTGAAGCTCTCGGCCTTCACCTGACAATGATACCATTATGACATATTCCGGCATATCCGTGCCGCCATAACCCAAATATGTCGCAATTGACTCATCGTCTTTGTATCCCCTGCCGTCTTCACGGGCTACCTGAGATGTGCCTGTTTTTCCACCAATTTTGTACCCCTGTCTATCAAGATATCCAAACGATGAGGCCCTAGCTGTCTCCATCATTGCACGCATACTATCAGAGGTAGACTCTTTCACGACCCCAGACTCAACCGGCTTTGGCGCATCAATTGGGTCATAAGAATTATCAACCACATAACCATCAACAATAGTTGGCGTATAGTAACTTCCGCCGTTAATCATGGCGCTGAAACCAGCCGTCACCTGAACAAGTGTGGCGTCAAGCCCCTGACCGAAGGCCATGGTCGCGTATCGAATTGCATTTCCCTCTTGGTGATCCGGCGCGTAAAGAATGCCCGGCGCCTCATTAGCAAGCTCGATACCAGTTAACTGTCCTAAGCGAAACCTATCGTGAAAATACTGATACATCGTCTCACGAGCCGAGCGAGTAATCGTTTTACCGTCACCAAGACGTTGCGCGACAGTAACAAAGCCTGTGTTTAGGGACCACGTCAACGCTGTCTGAAACGAGATAATACCCGTTTTTCCCTTGGTCGCATTTCCAATTGTCCAACCATCTATTTCTATAGCGTCAGTGTTTAGAAACGTATCTTCTGGCTTGACGACGCCTTGATCAATACCGGTTGCCATCGTTAACGTCTTAACGTCTGAACCTGGCTCGTAAGGCTTTGATATCGCGTTGTTATTAAACTGCGCCACATCTGTCACCTTAAAATACTCAGCCGGATTATAAGTTGGCAAGTTAGCCATTGCCATAATTTCACCGCTAGTTGGATCCATAATCAGCACGCTTCCATTGGTTGCACCAGTTCGCTTCAAACCGGCCGCGAGCGCTTGCTCGGCGTATGATTGAATATTTCTATCTATCGTTAGGACGATGTTGTCTCCGTTCTGGGCCGGTTCGCGGACGTTCCTGTCGCCTATTGTCAGCGGGACATCGCTCACGTCAGTAACTGTCTCAAGGCGGCCATCGACTCCCTGAAGGTCGGCATCCATATACCCCTCTAGTCCGTATAATCCCTCACCTTCACCGTTAACAAACCCTAGAACCTGGGCCGCCAATGACCCCTCGGGATACACGCGTTGGCTCACTGCCTGGAACCCTACACCCGAAAGTCCTTCTTCTTTAATCTTGTCAGCCTGAAGACGCGTTACTTTTGTCGCAATAATTTGGTAGCGCGAATCTGTTTTATCGAGTAGCGCCTCAAAATCGGTACGGAGGTTACCGCCAGCCACGCGCTTCATGACGTCGACTACTTCTTGCTTGTCTTTAATGATTGCTGGGTCAGCAAACACCGTATACACCGTCTCGTTCATAACGAGTAGACTAGGTTTTCCGTCGCTTTTAGCATAAATAAGACCCCTCATGGCAGGAATACGTTCTTTCTTGAGCTGTTCTTGGTCAGCAAGCGCTGCATAATGTCCATGTTGGATAACTTGCAGATAGAAAAGTCGCACCACAAAAATACTCACAATCAACAAAAGGATTGTGGCAAATATGCGAGATCGTCTCGTATAGAGGACTGTCTGCTTCATAGAATAACTACTGGTTAACGTATTCTGTCGATGCTGGAGTGGTCATTTCGCGAGCGACACTGCTGCTTCGAATTGTCTCAAGAGCAGTTAGTCGAGCGTTCTCAATTTCAAGCTCACTCTTTTGTTGATCGAGCTCGGCAATTTGAGAATCAATCGCTTGGGCCTCGTAATCGTAACCGGTTGCACGTGTTGCTTGTGTCAAATAAATGAGGCCAAGAACAGCAACCATCAGCGCTACAAGAATTGTGTGCGTGACGGGACCTAGCTTTACAGCTGAGGTGTAACGAGTTGTGTTTTGGTTACGTGACCAATTTTGCTGTCGACGACTAACGTAATAATTGTTTTGTTGGTAGGACATGTGGTGGTGTTTGTTTCGTTTTTATGTTTTGTTTTGGTGTCCCCACCCGTCGCTATGAGGTGACGGGTGGAAACGGGTGTGTTATTTGACGCGAACGGCCACTGTTTGTGGCTGATCGGCGTACCGAACGGTAATGTGAACTGGCATATACTGCCCTTTCTTTTTTTGTTTATTTTTTCACTGCGACACGTAGCTTTGCGCTACGAGACCGCGGATTGTGAACATCTGAAGTGGCTCCATCGACAGGTTTCTTGGTAATAACCGTCAGTTCTGCCTCAAACCCAGCGTCGCGCTGATCTTTAAGGTATTGCTTAACGAGACGATCTTCGAGACTATGGAAGCTAATAACCCCTACCCTACCCCCTGTGTGTAAAAGCCTAGGAATAAGCGGAAGTAATGTCTTCACTTGTCCGAGTTCGTCGTTGACCGCGATGCGGAGCGCTTGAAAAGTACGCGTGGCGGGATGGATTCGTGACCGTCTCCCACGATGGTGTTGCTTTATCAGTTCTGCGAGTGATTCTGTATCTGTAAACGGCCGATTGGTGACAATAACTTCCGCAAGTTTCCGAGCAAGCCCGTATGGCTCATCGCCAAACTCGTGAATGATTGTCGCCAACTCCGATATGGTACTGTTGTCGATAAGCTCCGCGGCAGTAATACCGGTTGACCTATCCATACGCATATCGAGTGGACCATTCCTTTTAAAAGAAAACCCTCGTTCGCCCTGATCGAGCTGTGGTGACGACACCCCCAAATCAATCAGGATTATGTCAAATGTCTTCTTCTCCTGCACAAGCGCCTGGGCGGCTGCGACAAAATCGGAATGCATAAGACGAGTGCCGTGTTGTTCGAAAGAGGACAGGTGCGAAATTGCGTAGTCGTCTCGATCAACCAGCATACTGTCCTTATAGTTCTTAGTTTTCTCGATGATTGCACCTGCGTGACCGCCGTACCCAGCAGTTAAGTCGAGATACGACTCACCCGCTTTCGGAGACAGTAACGACAGAACGCTGTCGAGAAGAACCGGAACATGATGTGGTGGATGTTCATTACTCATCTCCTCATTATAGCAAAGTGCCATAATGAAGGAGTACGTGATATGGACAAGCCATATCTCGTATCAATTTCTCAAAATAATCAAAAAATGAAGAACTTCATTTTTCGCTTCTTTATTCAAAATTGCTCGAGATCACCTAACCGATAGTGAAGCTGTTTGTTTTCGCATTGTGTTTGTTTTTGAAAAGTCAGGCAAAGACTGTAATAGGGGGTGCCAAAGGAGGCGCTCATACCCTAGTCATTTGCCAAGTTGAGAGACTTATGTGAGGTGGAGTTTTGGGAGGTGTGTTTTTGGGGAAGGTGCATCGACTCGTTTTATGTGTCGTCGAATTCCACGCCTCACTACCAGATAGTTGATCTCGAGAGTGTTTCTTCTTATTTTAGATTGTTAAAGAACCGACTGCTTAGCCGCTATACCCTATTGCTCGCCTGCCATCAGACGCCAATACGCACCAGCTCTTACCGCAACAACGTCGCGTGTTATCGACGAATAGTCCAGCAAATGCTGTTCTATCGATATGCGACCCTGTTTCTGGTCAAGCTCTGCCTCGGTTTTACCGCGTCGAAACTGCACATTGACGTCAGCAATTTTCTCATCGAGAATATTACCACTTGCCTGAAGCGCAGGTTCTACTTCCTCTTCCCATACTTTTTTTGGGTAAAGGTGCAGATAGGAACCGAATCCCCTTGTGAGCACAATGCCTGAAAGAAACTCTTCACGAAGCTCGGCCGGTATGGTTAACCGACGTTTGTCATCGAGTCGTCGTTCAAAGTAATCTATTCGCGCCACCGTGTCCCCTTCTGGGATGCTAGGTTAGTTTTTAATGTAGTTGTTTGTCTTTGTGGTTCTTTCCACTGACCTTCACTATACTACCCACAATTACCCACGACAACCCCCAATTTTGACAAATCGTGAAAGACCTGGCGATTTATCCACAGAATTGAGGAAAACTATTTTTAGCAGTGGCGCACGCTATACACGTGGCAAGAGATGTGCGAATTGCTCGGCGTCTGACTCGGCTTTTTCACGTAGATACCCGTCAATCGATCGCGCCTGCTCGCTAACCCGAAGTGCCATCTGATTTATCCCTGTTAAATACAGGCTGTTCACATTTTTTATTCGACTTAACGCCACGTACCCCATGCCTTCAACAAAGGCCTTTGCCAGGTTGATACGTGCCGTATCGAGCGTCATACCCTGAGATTTATGAACGGTAATTGCCCATGCCAGCCGAAGCGGTATTTGGGTAATACTTGCCCGCTTTTTGCCGCCATCGTGGAGCTCCCAGGTATCTGGTGTCATAAGAACTTCTTTGCCATTTTTGAATTTAACTATTGGATAGTTAGTGTCTGGGTCAAAGGCCACCACCACGCCAAGACTTCCGTTCACGTATTTACGTTCTTGGCTGTTTCGCACCGCCATAACAAGTGCGCCAAGTTTCAACTTCAGCTCCTTTGGCGCCAATACCGAACGATCGAGCGTTTCCACAAACGCCTTCGGTCCAGTCTCGAGACGTTCATAGGAAACCTCGTCTTCATCTATCTCTTTAAGCTTGGCTGCGTTCAAAGTATCAACATCAACGTTAACCGTATGAAGCTCGGTAACCACCTCAAATTCATCTGGATGCACTTCAGATCGCGCTAGAAGCGTGTCGAGATGACTCTGTCGCAACGTACCCGCACGAAGGGCGTTAAGCACCCCAAGCAGCTCTTCGTCATCTTGGCGGTGCTGTTCTTTTAAGTAGCAAATAACCGGGTCGAACTGTTGCCAAACCTGCGAGTTCACCACAAAACCACCTTGCCGTGAATTCTGATGATTAATTGGGGGCAGCTGAAAGAAGTCGCCACTCAAAATCACCTGAATGCCACCAAACGGTTCGTCTTGGTTGTCTCTTATGGTCCGGCACACCTCATCTACCATATCGAGACGATAGTCGTGAAGCATGCTTATCTCATCAATGATCAATACGTCTGTTCGAGCAATAATGTCACGCTTGCCCTTTGGGAACCGTTCAAAAAAGCCTTGCTGAATATAGTCAGCAATACCAATGCCGCTCCAACTGTGAATGGTAGTGCCGCCAAGATGCGTAGCCGCCAGACCAGTTGTTGCCGTCACCGACACCTGCTTGCCCTTCGCTCTCGCCTCGGCGATAAACTGGTTCAAAACATAGGTCTTACCTGCCCCTGCCGGACCGGTCAGGAGCACGCTTTTCCCAAATGCCATAATGGCAAGCGCAAGAGATTGATTCATCCCTTTATTATACACCTCGAGGTGGCTCGCCCTCTGGCTCACCAAGTAGTTTCTTTGCCTTAACCTCGTATCGTTTCCCAGTTATTTCACTCGTAATATAGTCTTCGTTGATAAGATTCACGAACATATCAAGGTCTCGGCTGTCCATAATGATAATAGCGCCCTCGTCATCGGTCATGAGGTCGAGCTGCATCGTGTCGGCGTATTCAATTGCTTGCTCCTGGGTCACCTCGCCAACTTCAAGCTTCTGTAACTTATTAACCAGTTTTTTCTTTTCCATTACCAAAGCCTGAAGGCTGGTGTCATCAGGAAAACTCAATTTATATTTTGCTTCGATTTCAGCCACCTTTTGATCGGCCAGTAGCTGTTTTTTGTATTCATAATTAAATAATCGTTCAAACTTGCCTTGGCTAAAGATAAATATGTCTTCATCGATAATAAGCACCTGGTTGTCTGCTGGCACTTTCCAGCCGACATTGGCCTGGAACGGTGAAAAGGTTCCGCCACGGAGCTCCCAAGCTGTTGCGCCCTGGAGCATTGCCCCAGCGCTCACCTGCTTGACGACGTAAAACACTCCCGAACCGTCAGGCTTACTGCAGCGCGCAATAATCCCCTTCATGCGCTTGAACTCGTGCTCTTCATCGCGGAACTCAATAACTTCGCTACGCTCGTGTTCGATAAGATTAATTAGCGTTGATGCGTGCGTCACCTTTTCTAACTCCGTGCGAAGCAAAACATGGTCTTCTGCTTCAGACAGCTCATAGTCTCGCACCGACATGCCCGTACCTGCGCCAAGGTTAACTTCGTTAATCATGTCATATAAAAACAGAGCCTTGATTTGGGCATCAAGCTCATCGGACACCTTCATCGAAAACGGTGTGTAGTGTTTGTTGAACAAAAAAAATTCAATCCTAAGATCGTTTTTTACTGAGTCAACTTGGTTAGCCCAATGGAAAATATCGGTTGGTTCGCGGTCGTCCATAATGTCTTTCTTTTTGGTTTAGCAATAGGAACTATTGTAGGCCCAAAGAGCCCTGCGGGTCAATGGAGGAAATGCTAAAGCCTATGGCCTTCACGAGCTTTATTCGCCCACTCATCAGCCAATTCATTGCCCTCGTCACCCTCGTGTCCACGCACCCATGTAAGTGTTGCGTTCGAACTCTGATGAAGTGGGTACACCTCTTGAACGATATCAAGATTCTTAATTTCTCCACCTTTTTTCTTCCAGCCTTTCGCCTCCCAACCAGGCGCCCACTTCGTTATAACGTTAATCCAAAATTCACTATCGGTAAAAATTTCAGCGTGCTCGCCGTCAGCGTCCTTCAGCGCCGCAAGAATGGCCTTGCCTTCCATGCGAATATTTGTCGTGTCACCCTCTTCGCTTCCAAGAATATGCGGTTGCCCATTTTTAATAACAGCAAAGCCACCCGGGCCAGGGTTTGGGCTTGCGCTTCCATCGGTATAATACGTAATCATTATTCTATTCTACTACAAAGCCCCTAGGTATTTCTTAGGGAATGGCGCATAATAAATACTAATTAAAGAATGGATTTATATGAGCAAAGGTAAAGATAAGCGCAAAGAAATCAAGAAACCAAAAAAGGCCAGCGTCGCCACTTCCCTCTAGATTGCAACAAGATCGATATCGAACACAAGGTCGCTATTCGCAGGAATGTTCGGTGCTGGGCTAGATGAGCCGTAGGCTTGCTCGGCAGGAATGACCAGCCGGCGAGTGCCGCCTACTTTCATGCCGGGCACACCTTTTGTCCAGCCTGCAATCACTTGGTCGAGGCCGAAGGTCGCTGGCTTGCCAAAATCATGGCTACTTTGGAAAATGATACCATTCTTGGCAAGCGCACCGGTGTAATGTGCGGTAATGGTCGCGCCTGGCTGCACTTCTGCTCCAGCACCAACCTCTACATCAATAATTTCAAGCTCCTTCACCTCTTCGCGGGGTTCAAAATCGTGTAGTTTAGTGCCTTCGTATGCCATGTTGACTCCCTCTATAATTCTTCAATTTTAACGCGCGCCTGTTGCGTAGTGTCGCGGTCGCGAACCGTGACGGTACCATCTTCAAGCGTCTCAAAGTCGATAACAACACAGTGCGGTGTTCCAATTTCATCTTGGCGACGGTATCGCTTACCAATATTTCCGCTATCGTCCCACATAACGGCACCATACTTTTTCTTCAAAATTTCATAGACTTCGCGGGCCTTTTCAACCAGCTCGGGCTTGTTGCGCACCAGTGGCGACACAGCAAAACGAACCGGCGCAAGGTGCTCTGGTAAACGAAGGAAGATACGCGTCTCTCCGTTAACTTCGTCTTCGGTATAGGCATTCGAAAGTACAGCCATTACAGCGCGCTCAACACCAAACGATGGTTCAATAACATGCGGGACAAACTTGCGGTTCGTTCCCTTAAGCGTGTAGTCCATATTCTTACCGCTCACCCGCTGAATGTTACCAAGGTCGAAATCGGTTCGATACGCAAGACCAAGTAACTCTTCCCGACCAATAGGGAAATCAAATTCAAAGTCGATGGTCCGCTTCGAGTAGTGTGCGCGGTCACTCTCTGGAACCTCTAGCTCGTGGACACTTTCGTCAGGCAAGCCAAGAGCCTGAGTCCATTTCCAAACCTGCTGTCGCCAATGCTCGAACGACGCTTCCCATTCATCTGGATCAACAAAGTATTCAATTTCCATTTGTTCAAACTCGCGTGAGCGGAAAATGAAATCTCGCGGGCTAATTTCGTTACGGAACGCTTTACCCTGTTGGGCAAGACCAAACGGTAGGTCAGGATAAAAACTGTCGACAATGTTTCTATAATTAGTAAAGATTCCTTGTGCGGTTTCTGGGCGTAGATAGCTCACGCTTGAAGGATCAAATGCGATTAGTTCACTTCCAGTAGCGATATTCACCGCAGCTTCACCTTGCTGGTCAGTCACACCGCCCAGTGCGGTTGGACCAACGAAAGTTTTAAACATCATATTAAAGGTGCGTACGTCAGATAGTTCGTTGCCATTCGGGCTCTTCACGTTGTTGTCTCGAACAAGCTTCGTAAGTTCATCGAGCCCCAACCCGTCAACATCAAAACCAGCATCTTTTAAGAGGTGGTCGGCGCGAAATCGCTGTTTTGTTTCGGTGTCTTCTACAAGCGGGTCAACAAATGTATCAACATGTCCACTCGCCTGCCAAACCTTCTGATTCATTAAAATAGCCGAATCAACGCCATACATGTCGTGGCGCTCATCGACAAACATTTTCCACCAAAGCTGCATAATATTTCGCTTCAACTGCGTACCTAATGGACCGAAATCCCAGGTTCCGCTAAGGCCACCATATACGTCCGAACCGGGGTAAATAAAGCCTCGGCGCTTGGCTAAACTAACAATGTGTTCCATCTTCTGTTGATCACTCATAAACTGAAGCTCATTATAGCATATACCTACCCTTCAACCGAGGCGTGTGCCCGAGCAATATGCGAGCACAGTACCAACAACTCACCAATTCCTCCGACTTGCACCAACACACTTAAAGGCCTCGTTCCTACGAGACGAAGAAGCTTAATGTGGTCACCAGTAACCTCGCCAGATGGCGTTTTGCGCAGACCTTTCTCGCTTACGTCATACATGTATCGAGCATCCACCTCAAGTTTCACGCCATCACCGTCATAATCGAGGTTCAGCCCATGCCCAAGCAGCGACGCATAGCGAAGATAAAACCAACTTTCAATTAACGACTGAGGGATGGTTAGCGTATCGAGACCAGCAAATACCTCTTGCAGCAAATCGAACCAGTCCGACTCATCGACTGTTTCGGATGCCCGGGCCACTAAGCGTATAGTTGTGTAGCCAAACTGCAAGCGGTCATAGTCTTCAAGAATATGTCGATAAAACCGCTGAAGTTTTGTTGATGTCAAAACGCCAAGCTCGCCCTTGCCCTCGCCTATCACCACGTCGCTTACCGCAAATAGTTCTATGCCACCAGCTAGTTTACTTTTTTCGCGGCGCACACCCCTAGCCATAACACTTCGCCGTCCTTCCGGAGTTAGAAGCTGCAAAATTCTGTCAGCTTCACCGTAATTTGTCCTTCGAAGTACAATTGCCTGAGTTCGGTGTGTTTTCATAGCGTTGCCACCTTTACTGCGGCAATTAAATCATCGGGATGCATAGTAGCTTTATCGACAACACGCACTACACCATATGACACAAGCTTATCGGCAGATAGCTGCTCGGCCATATTCGTACAAAGCACCACTGGAATAACTCCCGTATCGCCATAAGACTGCAGCTCGTGCAGCAAGGCAAACGCCGTCGAACCACCCAAGAGAACATCAAGAATGATCACGTCCGGACGTGTCTTGTCGACCAGTTGAATTGCCGCTGGAGCGTGGTGTGCAACCATAACATCGTAGCCAGCGCGCTTTAGAATACCGGCCTCAAGTTCGGCCAGCCAAGTGTTATCTTCAACCAACAGGACGCTTGTCATAATAAATTCAATTGCCGCGAAGCTGGTAGCTCGACATAAAAGGTCGCCCCATCACGGTGGCGCACGGCTCCAATAGTTCCCTGCATGGCGTCGGCGAACTGACCAGAAATATATAGCCCCAGCCCACTACTCTCTGGACGAGCGTGAACTGGCTGCGGCGCGGCTCCAAGTTTCTCCTGCAACGTCCGCCACATATCACTCGAAAGCGCTGGGCCGTAGTCACGCACGCCAACTCGAATCATGCCCGAGCCTCGAAGTGCCTGCACCTGAAGATGTACTGCTGTTCCAGGCTCGCTGTAGTGCAGTGCATTATCACTAAAATTCAATAAAATTCGCCGCAGAAGATCGCGATTCGCCACCAACAGCAGCGGATGTCTACGCCCTTTAAATGTCACTTTTCGACCGTAGGCCTCAAATAACGGACCAAGCTCTCCCACCACCTCTCGACACATTTGCTCAGGGTTGATTGGCTCAAGCTGAAACATTGCATCCTGCAAACGAGCGGTTTTTGTCAGGTCGCCGGTTAGTCGCAACGCTCGCTCGCTTGTTAGAATAATTTGGTCTCTGAGACGCTGACGTTCAGCACCCGAAAGAGAGGTGTCTTCAAGCGTTAAGGCGAGTTGGCGAACAAGGGCAAGTGGCGCCTTCAACTCATGCGCAGCCGCAATAAGTGGCTGCATTATGTCACTACCCTCCTGACCGTTCATAGCACTAGTGTAGCACCGCACGAACGGTCTATGCAAAGACAAGCGTATTAATTATTTATTGAAGGTGATAGTTTTGATGAGTGCGTCAAAATCGTTCTTAAAAGTGTCGGCATCGGTTCGAATAGTGACAGTCTTGTCACGTATCTTGAAGATAACTGCCGAGCCCCGAATATCCTTCGAGAAAGTTCCATCAAGCCTAGTTCCGTTATTGCCATCAGACTTTACGGCACTCGACGTTAGGTCGCCTCGCGATACTGCTGAGCCATAGCCGTCAATAACCTTTTCGTAGTCCTTATCTTCGATTAGCACTCTCAACGCGTACTGCCGAGAACTGCTTACTGGAGGAACTTCAACCGGATTCAAGTAAGCCTCGTAGGTACTCCCGCTCGATGCATCTTTTGCTACATATACACTCCAGGTTTTCGGATAACTAAAAGCAAGTCTCCCATAGTCTTCAGGTCCTGAAAATTGACGGTTCGGTTGTTTCTCTTTTTCCTGGTAGTCAGCAGCGTCCTTATCGGCTTGGTCCTTCACTGCTGTAGCGACAGCAGTATCAACTCGTCCGTCGACATTCTCTTTTTGATCAAAATAATTGATCAACGCCCATATGGCTAAACCAGCAAAAACAACTGTTGTAAAAATAGCAATAATCCCAACAATCATCCATGTTTTGTTATTTTGTGAACTACTGTAGTTCGACGACGCAAGGGGAGGTTGCGGCGCTGAAGGTTGTTCTTGGCCAAATGGGTATTGCGGGTTCATGCTGTCATTATACTTATGGCTACTGATACTGTAAAGGGATGGTATATATTCTGTGGGCTCCATGAGTTGATGTTTCCTTCGCGCCCGGGATACGTATTCCATATGAGACGAGCGTTAAGGGGCGACCAAGTCTGTGTGCTTCACGCGATACATGCTCAAACACTTTACGAGCATCTTTTTGAACTGTAAATATGTAAACAATAGTTGCGCCTCTAGCTATCCCGTCTTCACTCCCAATATCAACAACCGTGTCTTTCTTGGTCAACCGAAGACCGTCTTAAAATAGCGCCTCAAGATCGCGTCGGCGACTTGGCGCATACGGTGCACTAAAAAAGAATCACAAACTATTCTTTCGTATCGAAACGTTGCTTAACGACCTGAATATCATTTTTAAGTTTCGTCAGATCATCTTCAATAGTCTCAGCTAAAGCCTCGGCCTGTGTAAACTTCTCGAGCGCTTCTTCAAGCGAGAAATCAGGACCCTGGAACCAAGCCACAAGCTCCGATAAATCGGCAAGTTTTCCTTGAACTGTCTGCTTATTTTTGTCGGGCATCACGAACCTCCGCGTTTATCACCTGTGTTATTGTTTCAACTTCAATCATACCACCCGGCTTGACGTCCCCGCGAACAATAGCATAGCCCATCTCAAGGACCCTGTCCGGATGAAGCCTAATAACCGCCTGGCGGAGCATCGTTAGCCGCTCACGGGTCACCGCCACCTGTTCATCCATCCTGCGCACGGCAGCTAAGAGATTCTCGCGAATACGAACACGCTGCGCATCAATTGCCTGCGTCATATGATAGCCAACGCCCTGAATATGTGCCCGAACAGTACGAATAATCTCCTGCTTATCGGGAACGAGTATTTCGGCTGCGTTTGTTGGCGTTGCCGCTCGTTTGTCGGCGACCATATCTGCGAGCGTGTGATCGATTTCATGGCCGACACCCACCAAAGTCGGAATTCGACTGCGAGATAGCGTCCTGGCCAACCGCTCATCGTTAAAGGTCATGAGGTCCTCGGCGCTACCACCACCTCGAATCACAATCAGTACTTCCGGTAACTCCTCGAGACTATTAAAATATTCCACTGCTCTAATAATTTGATCGGCGGCTGGGTCGCCCTGTACCTGTGTATGCGCAACTTTAACCTGAAGACCGCCCCAACGCTCATTAATAATTTTACAAAAATCTGCATAAGCGGCTGACTCGGTGCTAGTTATAACAGCAACCGATGCTGGGACTCGCGGCAATGGACGCTTACGCTCGTCCGAAAACAACCCTTCAGCCTCAAGCTTAGCCTTAACTAGTTCAAAACCTTTCTTGATTGACCCCTCGCCCACCGGGCGAAGCGTTCTGACGTTCAAGTTGAAGTAGCCTTTAGGGTTCAGCCGTGGCGCAGCAACAACTAGCAGCTTCATACCATTCTCAATTGGCTGACGCAGAGCGAATGTGGTCATAAAACAATTTACCACAGCACCGTCATCCTTCAATTTGAAACTCACCCACTTCCCCTGCGATACTCGAAACTCTGCTACTTCACCAACAACCGATATTGTCGGGTACGCGAACTCAAGTGTCTGATTTGTTAACGCAACAAAATCGCTAACCGATAGTTGAACCGGTAAATTAGCCCCGTCCACGTTTACTCCCTCTCTTTAATAGCAGGTTTTTCGCCGTAGGTCGCAATCCGTGCTTGGTAGAACGTATATCCAAACAGGATGGTCCCCAGAACAATTACCACTCGTCCGAGTAACGTTCCAGCGATAGCAATGTCTGGGGGAAGTCCGGTTGTCGTCAAGAAAGCGATCATAACTGTTTCGTATACGCCAGCGCCTCCAGGGGTAACCGATAACGCCGCGAGTATCGACGAGACGCCAAATGCAATAAATAGCAACGCCGGGTCAACATAATACCCAAATGACGCGAAAGTAATCCATAACAGCGCCGCATCTAGCGCATTCGCCCACACTGCCCATAAATACGGGCGCAATAAAATACGGCGTTCGCGTCGAATTGCCACGTAGTCATCGTGAAGACCGTCAAAGAAGTCGGTCAAAACGTGAGTCTCGATCGCATGATCGTGCCTCCCGTGAGTAACCAGACGAACTATTTTATTCATCGTTCTCTCTAACCATGCCGAGAATAAGTCTAGCCTTCTACGGTTGCTAAGCAGCCATATCGCAAAGGCCATCGTTGCTATCACCGCAACAGTAATTGCTACCCCAATGAGTACGGTTGCACGATCAATATTGTGGTTGATGGCTAAAAGAATAATACAGAGAACAAGAAGCATAACAAAACTGACGAACGTTAAAGTGAATCGAATAATTTGCGCCATTGTCGCCCGGGACGCCGTAACTCGGTATTTTTTGAGGGCCCACGCGAAATACGTAAAACCGGCCGCACCACCACTTGGCAAAATATGATTCACGAAGTTGAGCTCAAGCGACAGGCGCGTCATTGTCATGCGCGATACTTTCTTGAAATCGCCTTTCCGGCGAAGATAGGAGAACATAATTCCCCCAGTTGCGTAGTAACTAATAATCTGCACAGGAATAAGTAGCGAAAGAATCCATAGGTTAACTTGGTCAAGAAGCAACCAAGCGTTGACAATTTCCGGCCACGAGAAGTAAATAACGCCAGCAAGAAGAATGACCGTGATAATCGTTAACCACGCGCGAAAAGATAAGTTTTTCATACCACGAAATTGCATCATATACCTGTTTAGTATATACGGGTATGCAATCAGACACCAGAACAGATTTCGCATCAGAGGTGATACAATGGACTATATGTACATTGCCATTCTTGGGCGCCAGCCCGCTATTTCACTCGCCGAACTTGAACGGGTCTTTTCAAGCGTCCGCCGCTACTCGCCCGTCGCCGCGCTGGTCGATACTGAATCGCTCGACATTCAGCGACTCGGTGGCAGCCAAAAAGCTGGCCGGGTTGTTCTAACCATTTCAGGAGCCGACTGGGCGCGAGCATCTACCCAGCTAATTGACCACTACGTCACCGCCTGGAAAGGCCGGGAGGGCAAAGTAACCCTCGGTATTAGCGCCTACGGCTTCTCGGTAAGCGAACGTGACGTTCAAAAAGCCGGTATCATTTTAAAGAGTCGCCTCAAAAAAGCCGGCGTTAGTATGCGACTCGTTCCCAACCAAGATGTAGCGCTGTCCAGCGCCACCTCGCACCACAACAAACTCGGCCTATCGGAAAATAAAGTTGAACTTCTCATTGTTCGCGGATCTGACGATATTATAATTGCCGAAAGTACCGGAGCACAACACATAACATCGCTTGCGGCACGCGACCAAGGACGTCCAAAGCGCGATGCCTTCGTTGGCATGCTACCGCCAAAGCTCGCACTAATTATGGTAAACCTTGCAACTGGCGGTAAAGCACCCCGCCCCGACCACCGCATTCTTGACCCGTTTTGTGGAACTGGCGTCCTCCTACAAGAATCGCTTCTGCTTGGATACCCCGTGTATGGCACAGACTTATCAGAAAAAATGATCAGCTACAGCGAAGAAAACCTTCAATGGCTCAAAGGCGCCTACCACGTCACCCAGGACTGGAAACTGCACGAAGGCGACGCCATAAAGACTACCTGGCAGCCGCCTATTGAAGCTGTTGCAACCGAAGCGTATTTAGGGCAGCCGTTTAGCGCCCCGCCATCCCCTGCGAAACTTCAAGAAGTTCGGGGAAACTGTACCTACATCATTGGCGAGTTCCTAAAAAACCTGCACCCTCAACTTGAACCAGGAACCGCGCTATGCGTTGCTGTTCCGGCGTGGCGGGGTAAAGACGGACTATTCACCCACTTATCCATCGCGCGAGAGACAAAATCATACGGATACGACCTCCTTTCATTTTCGACCATTAAGCCCGGCGAGTTGCTGTACTACCGCGAAAACCAAGTTGTCGCCCGCGAGCTGTTAGTCCTTATACGGAAATAGCTTTTAAGAAGGCTGTGATGCCAAGAAGCATCATGAAACCTATAGTCAACGCACCTGCAAGGCTGATACGCTGACGATAACGAATTTGCTTGTGCTTACTGTTGTGCATAGGCTTGTCCCCCTTTATGCGTAAAGTTTTTGTTTGCGTAGTCGAGACATTGTCCGACGACACCTACGTAACTTCGGTAGAGTGACGACAACCAAGCTGTTTACGCGTTTTGTACCATACCGTGCGCTTTCTGGACGTACGGGTTAGGTCCTACTACCTATTGTACGCACCAAATATTAACTCCGTATTAACAAGTAGCGTCTTGACTATTCACCTCTCGTGACGTATAATCGAACAGATTACATGAGCAAATCGCTCATAAGGAGAATAATTATATGTCACACGTAAAAGCAGGTGGTTCAAGCAAGAACATCCACAACAACGCAGGCGCTCGCCTTGGCGTCAAGCGCTTTGGTGGTCAAAAAGTTAACGTTGGAGAAGTTCTTGTGCGTCAAACAGGAAGCACAAAAGTTGCTGGTCCTGGTACTTTCCTCAGCAAGAACTATACCATTCACGCCGCAAAAGAAGGTATTGTTAGCTTCCAAAAGATCAAAAAAGGTCGCTTTACCGGAAAAACAGTCACTCGAACACAAGTTAGTATTCAATAGCACTAGTTCTGGTACATAAATAACCCTCCGTTTTGGAGGGTTATTTTTTAATTACAAACTTAATTTATCCTCGTAAATAATTATTCAGATACCGACTAGCTATACTCTTTGCCGCCGGTGACATCGCACGAAGACTTTGGCCCTTCATCTGCTGGAAATAGCGGGAATCATCGCCGCGGCCATCGTCTTGTGCTCGTTTATAAGATATATGCGAGTCAGCATACGAACGAAGTTCTAGGGCGTCATCGTCACTCAGCCCCTCAAGTAGTTTTGTTTGATATTCACCAGGTGTCATCGGCTCGTTGGCAACCTGTCCTTCGACACCTTTAACAGCTTGTTCAACGGCCTTTTCTCCAAGTTCTTCTTTAACCTCAGCGCGGTCTACCGTACTCTCTTGCTCAACAACCCTGCGAGATGCATCAGCCTCTGGATTAGCCCGACGAATGCAAGTCAACCCCACAGGACTAACCGTCTTCGTTAATATCTCATCGTCCGTTTCTTTCTGAACAACTAGCTTGTCGTCTTCTGTCCCGACAAGTTCCCATGGATCTGGGTCGATTTCTCTACCAATAACGATTTTCTTGCCATTTTCGTCAAGAGCCTTACTGCCGTCTTCATTTAATTCATAAATATTACGTTTAACGCCAGTAACTACACCGCCAATAGACAGCGGCTGGTCCTCTGTCTCTTGCGATTCTGGATTCGGTCTCATAATGTCTTTAGGGACTTCAGTTATCATTTCAGGCATGTTTGTTTTTTCCTTTTTTTGCTACAATTTATTATAGCATAAGCGTCTTAATAAATCAAGTTCGGCTATTTCCCGCTACTACTCTTCAGTTGGTTCGTCTTTAAGCATACCAAGATGGTGCTTAACTCGTTCAACGACATCGCCAATAACAACCTGAGATTTCACAAGGTAATCATCGACACCAAGCGACTCGGCGCGCTCCTTGTCTTTTGGCTGGCTAAGGGCCGTAAGCATAATAACCCGAATGTGTGCAGTCTCGGGGGTGTTGCGAAGGATATCAAGAACATCGAAGCCACTAATTTTTGGCATCATAGCATCGAGAAGAATGAGGTCTGGTTTATATTGCATAGCCGAAGAAAGCGCCTCTTCACCGTTCCCTACCCACATTGTGTCAAAACCCTCAATTTCAAGTCGCGATTTATAGACCTGCGCAAGGGCTTCATCGTCTTCAACTAAGAGAATCTTCTTTTTTGTCTCGTCCATATACTTTGATTGTACTACGCACCAAAGGGAAGCACAAGCAACAACCGATGACTAACGTAGTTCGTCTGTTGCAGCGTCGAGTTGTGGGTCGCGATTAGCGTTAATATCCTCAGAGCTAAGCTCGACAACGACTTGAGGAGCAATTCCTTTTTCAGATATGTTAATGCCCGAAGGTGTATACCAGCGTGCAATCGTCACCTTCAGCGTACTGCCCTCTGAGAGGTTGACTAGCCGCTGTACGCTTCCTTTACCAAAAGTGGTCTGCCCTACAAGTGTCGCCTTCCCGTGGTCGCGTAATGCGCCGGCGACAATTTCGCTAGCACTCGCGCTGCTTCCATCCACAAGAACAACCGTCGGAACTCCGCCAAGAATTGGTTGACTTGGTGAACGAACCTCCTCGACAACACGGCCAGCAGCCTTTTCAACGACAACAACTTCATCATCAAGCCAAATACCAGCCACTGCTTTAGCGGCATCGACGTATCCCCCGCCGTTGCCCCGCATATCAAGCACAACGCCCCTTACGCCAGCGTCCTTAAAGTCGTTAGCTGCTTGCCGGGCTAAACGGCCGGTGTCGTTATCGAAACGACTAATGGTCATAACGCCAATACCATCATCGATGCTACTGTATACGCTAGGGTTATTCACCTGACCACGAGTTATAGGAATATCAATCCGCTCGCCATCACGCACTAATCCAAGTCGAACAGTCGTTCCAGCATCGCCGCGCACCTTTATGACAACATCGCTGACGGTTTTGTCGACGACCGACTCATCGTTCACGGCCACAATACGGTCCCCAACACGAACACCCGCCTCTTCAGCCGGATTATCACGAAGAACGCGCACAACGGTCGGCTGATCGCCTCTTATACCTATCTCCACGCCAACACCGCCACCTATATCGCCTGACAGGCTCTTATTAAACTCTGCCGTCTCTTCAGCGCTCATATACGTCGTATAGTCATCACCCAGTGCATCAACCATACCGCGCTTTGCGCCCTCAACAAGAGTGCCGGAATCAATGGATCCGTCATAGTTAGCGCGTAGTTCGCTATACACTTGCTGTAGCGATGTAAGGTCGAGTTGGGCATCTTCTTGGCCAATGATGTCACGGACTTGGTCCTGAAGCGACCCGGCAAGATACCCCAGTCCAGCAACCAACATAAAGCCAAGAATCAATAACCCTGTCTTATATGACGTCCGGCGCTGTTCGGCCCTTAACGCCATAACAGGACGTCGGTGTTCATGTATCGGCACGCTGCTGCTACTCCTCTAATAAAACAGATAATGGTTACTCTTATTGTAGCACGCGCGAGGAGCTAAACGATCTTAACGTACTGATCGAAAACGCTCTTAGAAAGCCACATCTCGCTGTACATGCCATACTGACCGTTTATCTGCCAGTTATACTGGCTTACGAGGATTTGATCGCCGTCCACCGCCTCTACCCATGCAACGTGGCCAGGGTCACCCCACATAACGGCAATTGAACCGGGCTGCGGGTTATTGCCAAGGTTTGTGTATCCTGCACTAATTGCCCTGCTGGCAAAGCTACCGCCGTTGCCCCAGGTGTAATAATATCCAGTCTCTTTAGCAACACGCCAAGCAACATAGCTTGCACACTGACGGCATCCGTAGCCTTTACCGTCGCCACCGTTACCATCGGCACCGCCGTATGAATACCAACCACCCGGTCCACCCATTGAACAACTATTAGGGGCCCACAATGAAGTGTATTCACCGAGCGTACCGCTATTTACTATCGTATATCCACCAGACGAGTTAGCACGAGCACGCAGTGCAGCCTGAAGGGCCTTTGCTTTAGCAATCTCCTCTTTGTTCTCTGCAATCATGCTTTGGTATTCAGATTCGTCGCTTTTCGTTTGCGCCAGTAGCGACGCCTGTTCGGATTCCTTGGCCTGCAAATCGTTACGTGCTAGTTTTTGCTCCGCAAGGACAGTTTCAACTTCTTTTTTCTTGGTCGTTAATTCTATGCGGAGAGTCTTTACCTCTTGAATTGTTGCCCCAAGGTCGTCACGAATCGCGTTTCGGTACTCTTGTTTGTCTAGATAATCACTAATGTTTTTGCTACTTGCAAGCATTTCTATTGGCGAAATCGAGTCATCGACGTAAAGATCAGCGAGTGTTGCTCCGAGTGCATCCTGATTGTCCTTAATTTTCTTTTCGGTATCAGCAATTTGTATTACCAATTTGTCATACTGGGCCTGGCTAAGGTCGATCTGAGCTTGCAGCGCACTCCGCTGGTTCGAGAGTTGAGCTAAAGCGTTCGCAAGCGTGCTTGCCTGTTGGTTCAATTTATCGGCCTCTTTTTGATAACGAGACATATCTTCCTGAAGTGCATTAATACGAGCATCATACTCATCGGCAGATACCGGCTTTGTTAAATGCGACACAACGAAGAACGATGTAATGGCGAGAATAAGTGCAACCAACCCATAGGTCAACAATCGAGGAAATGATACTGGTGTGGTGGTTCGCAGTTTCATAGTTCTTTATATATTAACATGAGCGGTATGCACCCGTCAAATTTCCGTGCGGAGGTAACGACGAGTGGCCAAGAGCGATGAAATGATACCAATAATAGCTCCAATGAATATCATTGCAAGAACAACGAAGCCCGCATAAAACGTAAGGGTATCCATAATTGGCTGGACACTTACTTCAGCCTCTTTAAGTGATGGTGCGGCAAGAATTAGCAAACCATATCCAATACCACTTGCAATAAGCGCAGCAAAGAAACCGTAGACTACCGCCTCGACAACAAATGGACCTCGAATAAATGATCGCTCAGCACCAATAAGCTTCATCATTTGAATTTCTTCACGCCGGTTGAAGATGGCCATGCGAATCGTATTGAAGATTATAAGCGTCGAAATACTTATAAAGACGACGCTCATAATAATACCAACTTGCTGAGCAAAATTAGCCGCCTCACCTATAGAGGCGATTGCCTCGCGACGATCGCCCGCAAAGGACGGTGTTCGGTTAGTGTCAATGTGTTCCTTTAGCGCATCATTCTCTTCAACGAAAGTACTCAATTCGGAAGTATCATTGATATCGACGACCTTAATGTTCAGCGTCCATGGAAAAGCGTTTGTCGCTTCCTTCAGCGCATCAAGCATCGCGGGGTCACTTGCGTTGCTATCGACAAACTGACTTCTCGCCTCTTCTGGCGAACGAGGTGTCACGTCTAGTACTGACGATAGCTGTCGTAGTTCGCTCACGACTAGCTCGGCCTCTTCTTCGGTAGTGTCGGTCTGAAGATAAATTGACATACTTACCTCGTCACGAAGTTTTGCGACCGTATCGACAAGTACCTGGTGAGAGGCTATGCCAACAAAAATAGTCAGTAGCGTAATAGTCATAACTGCAGTTGCCGCCAAGGTCAGCCACGTGTTCCGCGTGAAGTTATTTACACCATAGCGAATCATGCGGAAAAAAGTAACCCATTGACGACGTCGGTGTTTTTGTTGCGTCAACACCTTGGTGTTTTGCTTTTTAGCCTTCGCAGCCATTATTGCCTGTAGCTCCCTTCAGCCTGGTCACCGGTTATTTTACCGTTCTCGATAGTAATAACCCGACGCTTCAATTTGTTCACAATGTCAGCATTGTGGGTTGTAAGTAAGACAGTCGTTCCGTATTTGTTAATCTTCTCAAGCAAGCGAACAATCTCCCACGTGTTCTTGGGGTCAAGGTTTCCAGTTGGCTCGTCAGCAATCAAAATTTTTGGTTGCCGTACAATAGCCCTAGCTATAGCAACCCGCTGCTTCTCTCCACCAGATAACTGACCTGGAAACTGCTTCTCTTTTCCTGTAAGCCCAACAAGGTCAATCACCTTCGGAACAGTATTCTTAATTTCCCGTCCAGTCATGCCGGCAATTTCAAGAGCAAACGCAATGTTCTCAAATACGGTCCGTTGCGGCAACAGCTTAAAGTCTTGAAACACTACTCCGATTTTTCGGCGAAGCATCGGAACCTGATGGTCCTTGAGTGTATCGTAGTCAATACCACCAACAACTATTTTTCCGCTTGTCGGCTTCTCTTCACATGTTAAAAGTCGCAGAAGAGTTGACTTCCCCGCACCAGACGATCCAATAATAATTACAAATTCTTTTGGTTCGATGAAAAGGCTTAATCGACTAAGGGCGACAGCGGCACCTTTACCATAAGTTTTTGTTACTCTATCTAATAGAATCATACCGTATGATTATAGCACAAGCGGTGTGGTTATTGCGCCTCTGGTTGCTCCAAAAAGGCCTCCATGAATTCATCAAGATCTCCATCAAGCACCCCCTGAGCGTTACGTGTTTCATGTTTCGTGCGCGTATCCTTAACTAACGTGTACGGATGAAGTACGTAGTTCCGAATTTGACTACCCCAATTAGCCGATTCGCCGGCGCGAAGCTCCCCCATAGACTGAACATGTTGCTCAAGTCGCATTTGGGCAAGTTTTGATCGCAGAATCTTCATAGCGGTTTCTTTATTTTGAAGCTGCGACCGTTCATTTTGAATAGCGACCACAATACCAGTCGGAATATGTGTCACGCGCACAGCCGAGTCGGTCGTGTTCACAGACTGACCACCATGACCCCCCGCTCGATAGACATCAACTTTCAAGTCTTTATCCTCAATTTCCACTTCTGATGGTGCATCAATTTGCGGCAACACCTCAACAAGCGCGAAACTCGTCTGACGCAAATTATCACTGTTAAAAGGACTTAAGCGAACCAAGCGGTGCACGCCGTTTTCTGACCGAAGTTTTCCGTATGCATATGCGCCCTCAACTTCAATTATGCTCGACTTCACACCCGCCTCATCACCCGAAGACCGTTCGATTATCCGCGCCGAAAGACCAGACTTTTCTGCCCATCGAATGTACATACGCTCGACCATCTCAGTCCAATCCTGCGCATCGGTTCCGCCAGCCCCAGCGCTAAGTCGAAGAATTGCGTTATGGTCATCATAATAACCGTCAAACAGTAGCGCCTTTCGTAGCACTTGGTATTCTTTCTCAAGTGCCGTCACCTGACCTTCAAACTCTCCAAGTAGGCTATCGTCTCCCATATCCATAAGCTCTGAAATGTCTCGAACTTGTGTGCGCAAAATAATCCACGGATCAATCATTGAGTTAAGCGCCGCAAGCGATCGGCTTTGTTGCTGCGCAAAGGTTGGATTGTTCCATATTTCAGGCACCGCCAAGTCTTTATCCAGCTGCGCAGCCTGTTCTTGCTTGTCGGCAATATGCAGACGCTCCATCGCAGCATCTATTTGCTCGGACAGGGTGTCGAGTCGTTTAATTAGTGGCCTCATGGATACTATTGTATCAGTGTTGGTGGCAATTCGGCCCATTGCTGCATTGGATATTCGGTGTGATAATCGTAGGTCGAAGCCGGTACGACAAACGAAACCGTGCCGTACCCGCCCTTCTCTTGCGCGAGCCAGTAAGCCTTCCTGAGTTCATCAACTTCCCCGACACACTCGAACGGCTTCATGACGCCATCAACACCAAGCAAGCCTTTGTACGTTTCCTGAAGTAACTCACGCGTGAATAAGTCATGTCCAGCAAAAACTGATTTTAGTTCACCTGCATCAACAAATGGCGCAAACAATAGGTACGCATTGGCACATTTCGGACACGCTCCACACCACGCCAGCTGGCTGTTGTCCGCACCCTGTAAATAATTTGCATGGTTACACGAACTAAACGCCTTTCCGTATTTTTTCCAGGCGTGTATCGTAAACAATTCCGCAACGCGCACCTCGCTAAAACGGCGGAGTGGCGACCCGATATGCAGCGAGGTGGCGACATACCGCTCGACATATTCAGCAAAAAGTTGTTCAGCCCGCCATGTCTTTGACCATTGATGCGTCACCGGGAGATCACCAATGCGTGCATGTGGCTCCTCGCCCTCATGGGCAATAGCGGTGACGACCTCCTGTTTTCTAAGCAGAATCGCCTGCACAAGCGCAAAACTTTGCACAATATAAGTTATCGGAACATGGCCATTCCTGCCGCCATCTGCCCGAGCGTTCTCTAGAGCGTCTCGGTCAATCGTGCGGGTCGACACGACAAGCGGACTCGCGAGACTGTCGAGCACTGATGGGTGGTGCCCCGAACTCGCCACGTACCAAGGGGTATACGGACGCTCCGTCTTATCGAATACTGCCGACAGTAGAAGCGAATCTTTCCCGCCACTCTGCAACAATAGTGTTCCCTCGCCTTGATACGCTGCAGCCCCTGGAGTATCCTGTACGGTCGCCTCAAAACGAGGAAGGTTATCGCGCGTCAGGTTATTCTCGTAGGCGTATTGGCTTAAACCTTCTTGATAGACGGTGTTCATAAACGTCGCCTGCCATTCATCAATATCCCCGCTTTCAAAAACACATTCATCCGCAAGGAAGGTTTTCACATACGACGTACCGATCACAATAAAAGCAAGAAAAAGAGCCCGATCAAGCACCTCCTTGTTATAGCCCTGCTCTACATCGAAGGTCACCGTCTCTTCGAATCGCCGCCCATCTTCATACCGATACCGAAAAGTTGCCTCACCGCTAGGGTCAGAAAGCGTATACGACTCAAAAATAAACCGACTCATAACGATTGCGCGTACTCCCGAAATTGGTCTCCTCGGTCGGAAAAGTTCTTAAACATATCGAAACTCGCGCACCCTGGGCTCAACAAGATGACGTCACCAGACGTCGCCACACTTCGGGCAACCTCGAGAATTCCTGACATATCCTGAGCATCCACAACCGTATATGGAGCCTGCACACCCGCCGACTGAAGCTTTTCTGCAAGCTTGTGACGTATCTCGCCAACCAAAAGAATATGTTTCAGATTCGCCTGCTGCCGCATACCGGCAAATAGTGCTGAGAAATCTGAGCCTTTTTCGGTCCCGCCAACAATCAGCACCATCGGACGGTCAAATGACCGAATCGCTGCAAGGGTTGCGGTCGGAGCCGAAGAATAACTGTCGTTATAGTAGGCGATGCCCTCACACTCACGAACGAATTCAAGACGGTGAGGCAGGCCGCGAAACGCGCGAAGGCCTTTTTCGACCGCCGATGTCGGCACATCCAGTTGCAACGCTGCGGTAATTGCCGCACAAGCATTTTCTTGGTTATGAACACCCCTAACCTGCAATGCATCGAGTGCACACAGTTTCGCGTCGCCGTCGCCTACCCAAAAATAATCATTCCTAACATACACGCCACCATCATCCTGCACTGCATAGCGAATAGCGCTTCCGCTGTTCGAACTAACCGCAATCTGCCCAGAGTACTGGTTGGTCGGATGATAGACGCACACGTCGCCTTCACCTTGAAATTGACGAATGCGAGCCTTTGCAGCCAAATATTCTTCCATATTTTCGTGAACATCGAGATGGTCGGCTTCAATAATGGTCACCACCGCAATATGCGGTGATCGCTCGATATCCCATAGCTGAAAACTTGATAATTCGAATACCACGACATCATCGGCCGATATTTTCTCAAGAACCGCCAGTGCTGAAACACCGATATTTCCAACCAACCACACTTTCTTTCCAGCCGATTCAAGTATCGACGCGATGAGGCTCGCCGTCGTACCCTTCCCTTTCGTACCGGTCACCCCAATAATCTGTGCAGGACATTGTTCAAAAAATTCATTTGTCGCCGACCATACCTTGCCGTTGGTATGAATTTTACGTGGCGACACGCCAGCCGTTCTAACGACAAGATCAAAATCGTCCAACTTTTCATATACGCCCGCACCTAGGAGTGTCTTCACTCCTTCTGGCAGTGGGTTCTTCGGAACAAGTGCCTCATCGACAATAGTAATATCATGTCCAGGCTGGCTAGTCCAGTAGCGGTAGTTTGCTTCGCCCTCAATACCATATCCAGCAATTGCAATTTTCATCGCTACTCCTTCTCAAATATTTTTTCTAGGTTCGACGACAACGAAACGATCTCATCGCGATCACCGGCGCTTACGGCCGCCAGCACCCAAGTGTTAGCATCAACAAACAGTTTCACGGTTTCAACAATTTTTTCACGAGTCACGCGACGAATTGTATCGGGCACTTTTTGATAATCCTTAATGAAGTCATCAGCAAAATAGCGATTGGTATAAAAACCACTAATTTGCGATACTGTCTGTGCACCCATCTGATACCGACCAAGGCTAAATGACTTTGCGGCTTCAATTTCTTCGTCAGTTATTTTTCCGTTTAGGACAGCTAAAATTTCTCGTTTAATAATGACAAACAAGTCGTCGATGGTGTCGCTGTTCACCTGCCCGGAAATGTCCCAAGCGCTGTCATAAAACCCAGCACTCGCGTACGAACCAACGTGATACGCCAGTCCCTTCGCCCGAGCCTTACCATAGATGCGAGAGGTCGCAGTACCCGTTAAAATGTGATTTAGATGATGCATGGCATCAAGCTCTTCATCACTGAGAACTTTTGGCGCAATCATTGTTAAGCCAAATGTAATGTTCGAAGCGTCTTTTCGACGGATGAGCGTCGGCGGTGAAGCTCGAAGTTCGTCTCTTGGTACCGCAAACCGTTCACCTTCTGGAAGGTTAAACGCCTCAAGCTGTCGAATGAGTTCTCGTTTTCGTCCGTGTAGTTTTCCGGCAACCACAAAGCGCATATTCGCAGTTGTGTGCGTGCGCTTGTGGTGCTCGCGAATATCAGCCAGCGATACATTGTTAATTGTCGCCAAGCTTTGACGATATGTCAGCACGTCTTCGCCAAGAAGCTGCTGAATGCGCGGCCACAAAATACGGTGATGGTCGTTAAGGAAGTTCGTTAATTCACTACGAACATTCCCCTTCTCGGCCTGCATTTCTTTTTCGTTGAATCGAGGCTCACAAATGCTGAGGCGTTGAAGCTCGAGTATTCTATCCCACTCAAAGTCGGCGCAGTCTGCTTCGTAAACCATTGAGAAGTCAGATGTATAGGCGTTGTGGTAGGCGCCGTTTTTCGTAAACTCTGCCTCAAAAGCGTGCTCGGATCGAAAACGAGCGTTGGCACCAAATGCCATGTGCTCCATAATATGTGCTACCTGCTCAATTTCGGCATTTTTTGTAAAACGATTTCCAGCACGAAAATGAAATAGTGTGCTCATAACGGTCGCACCGGGAATGTCAATAAATAGTCCTCGTGCGCCGTTTTTTAGCCTTATTTCTTCAACTGAATGATTCACTAATGTCGGCCTTTCTTACGATTTTGTCGTTGGGCCTTCTTCTTCTTTTTGGTAGCATTTTTCTTACTCGCTGCTTCTGAAACCGACTCGGCTTTTTTCACCTTAAAGTCAGCGTCGCGGTTGCTTTCACCGGCCGTGACTTCGTTTACACCCTTCTCAACAGCGCCCTCGGCAAGACGAGTTAGCTCCGTCTGGTGCTCTTCTTCCGCGCGGGCTATTGCGTCACGATTCGTCACGTGCATAACTGCGCGTAGCACCTCGTCACGAAGCGTCGCCTGCAAACTATCGAATAGTTTTTGCGATTCGCTACGATACTCAACCAGTGGGTCGCGCTGTCCAACGCTTCGCCAGTGAATACCATCTCGAAGGTGTTGCATGTTCTCAAGGTGCTGCATCCACAACGTGTCGAGAACCTGCATGTAAACTTCTCGCTCAACCTTACGGATTACATCTTCACCAAGATCATCCTCCTTAGCGCGATAAAGCTTCGTCACTTCCTTTAGCGCCATATCAAAACGGCGCTTGTCTCGTTTTTCGGCACCAATTGTCTTTAGCTTCTTATCGTTAATTGGAAAGATGGTTTCAAATTCGATGAAAAACTTCTTATTATTTTTCGCAGGAACCAAGGTAAGCTCGCGAACCTTAGCCTCTAGCAATCGCTCAACTTCTCCCTTTATGTCACCGCCTTCAAGAATTTTGCGTCGGACAGTATATACTACGCGACGGTGGCGGTTGATGACGTTGTCGTACTGAACAACATTTTTACGGTTGTCAAAGTTGTACCCCTCAACACGCTTCTGAGCAGACTCAAGTGTCTTACTGACCATACGGTGTTGGATTGGTTCATCATCGTTCACGCCAATACGGTCCATAATGCCCGCGATACGTTCACCCTGGAAAATACGCATCAAGTCGTCTTCGGTTGATACGTAGAACTGCGTCATGCCAGGATCACCCTGACGTCCACCGCGTCCACGGAGCTGATTGTCGATACGTCGTGACTCGTGACGTTCAGAGCCAATGACCACCAAACCGCCAAGTTCAACGACACCCTTACCAAGCTTAATGTCTGTACCACGACCAGCGATGTTAGTCGCGAGTGTTATCGCACCCTTTTCACCAGCCTTTTCAATAATGGCTGCTTCTCGCTCGTTGTTCTTCGCGTTCAATATTTCGTATGGTATCTTCTCTTTATCTAGATAGTTGGCAATTAGCTCGTTCTTAGCAATTGAAGCTGAACCAACGAGCACAGGACGCCCAATGGCGTGATTCTCTTTAATCGCTTCGGCAACTGCTTTAATCTTCGCCTTCTCTGTTCGGAAGATAAGATCTTCGCGGTCTTCACGAGCAAGCGGTCGATTTGATGGAATCTGCACGACATCGAGCTTGTAAATTTGCTGGAACTCTTCCGCTTCAGTAAACGCCGTTCCCGTCATACCAGACAGCTTCTTATACAATCGGAAGTAGTTCTGGAATGAAACAGTCGCAAGTGTCATGCTCTCTTGAAGAACAGGGACGTTCTCTTTAGCTTCAATCGCCTGGTGAAGTCCTTCATTATAGCGACGACCCTGCATAAGACGACCGGTAAATTCATCGACAATAACGACTTCCCCGTCTTTACTAACAACGTAGTCCTTGTCGCGTCGGAAAAGAGTTTGCGCCCGAAGCGCTTGGTCGAGGTGGTATACAGAACGCACGTAGTCAGGGCTGTACAAGTTTTTTATGCCAAGTAGCTTTTGTACCTTTTCGACGCCTTCGTCGGTCAATGAAACCATTTTTCGTTTTTCATCGAGCACGTAATCATCTGGTGAAAGCTTTGAGGCTATGCGGGCAAATTGCTGATAATTTTCAGGGTTCTCACTTGCTGGAGCACTAATAATCAGCGGCGTCCTGGCCTCGTCGACAAGAATAGAGTCAACCTCGTCAACAATAGCGTAGTGAAGATCGCGCTGACGGAGCATGTCGACTTCGTCAACCATGTTGTCGCGCAGGTAGTCAAACCCGAACTCGTTATTCGTGCCATAGGTAATATCGGCCGCGTAAGCTTCTTTACGACTTACCGGGCGAAGTTTGCGCATGCGTGGGTCGGAGTGAGCCTCGTTGTCATAATGTAGATCGAAAATAAACGATGCGTCGTTAATAATGACACCTACTTCAAGGCCTAAGAAACTATATAGCTCACCCATCCAACCAGCGTCACGTTGAGCAAGATAGTCGTTGACGGTCACAACGTGAACACCCTTTTCTTCAAGCGCGTTCAAGTACACAGGAAGGGTTGCAACAAGAGTTTTACCCTCACCGGTTTTCATTTCAGCAATGTCACCCTCATGAAGAACAACGCCACCAATAAGCTGCACATCAAATGGGCGCATGCCAAGCACACGGTCGCTTGCTTCTCGGACCAATGCAAAGGCATCAGGTAAAATCGTATCGAGCGTGACGTTCTTTTTCGCTAGACGCTTCTTTAATACCTCGGTTTGTTTTTTAAGCTCTGGTTTTGAAAGTTTTTCATATTTAGGAGCGAGCGCATTAATCGCATCAACTCGCTTTTGTATTCGCTTTAGGGTTTTCTTCTGCGGATCGCCGAAAACCTTTGTCAGCACTCCCTGCCTAGTAACCATATATACCCCGCCTTTCGGAAAATAGTTCGGTAATGTTCTTGTTCTTTAGTATACGATTATCTGGGGTGAGAAACAAGAGTCGTACGCCCACCAATGTATGGTCGCAGAGTCTCAGGAATCGTCACCGTTCCATCTTCGTGTTGATTGTTTTCAATAATCGCAATCATGATACGCCCCAGCGCGAATGCCGTTGCGTCGTTTGTGTGCACGTACTCAAGCTCACCTGAATCCAGGCGAACCTTTGTCTGCAATCGCCGCGCCTGATAGTCGGTCATGTAGTCAGCGGTGTGCGTTTCACGATAGCGGTTTTGCCCCGGAAGCCATGCCTCCATGTCGACGCCTCGAGCATTCGGCTTACCGATGTCAGCCGTGCATTTTTGGATCATCCTGTACGGAACACCCAGCGAAGCCAAGAGATACTCCTGAATCGCCACCATAAGAAGATGTTCGTTCATTCCGTCCTTGGCTGTACTAAAACTTTCCATTTCGAGTTTATCAAACTGGTGCATCCGCAAAATGCCTTCCATGTCCTTGCCGTATGTACCAGCCTCACGTCGAAAGCTAGTGGCATAACCTACGTAGCGTAGCGGAAGCGCTGGTTCGTCAAATATCTCCTGAGCGTGCATACTTCCTATAACATGCTCGGCACTACCCTGAAGCCACAAATCGTCATCCTCAAGCTTATAGCGGTCATCGCGTGGCTCAAGTCGGTCCATTGCGTCATAAATGTAGGTTCGGATCATGTATGGTGGAAGAATCGGCGTAAATGGCGTAAGGCTAATATCGGCTAGGCCTGCCTCGGTCGCAATTTTCTCAATAGTCGCCTTGTCCGAAAGAGTTGTCAGCACATACTGAATAATTGCAAACTGTAGCTGAACAATTTCGCCCTTCAAATACGCGAACCGACTTCCGGCAACCTTCGCGGCCCGCTCCTTATCTATCCAGTCGTGTTGCTCGGCAATTTCATAATGATTACGTGGCGCAAAATCAAATGTCGGGATGTCGCCGACTTCCTTTATGACTACATTCTCTGCCTCACTCACCCCAAGCGGCACGTCACTCGATGCCATGTTTGGCACCATTTTATGCAATTCCGTCACCTCATTATCGAGCGCGGTAAGTTCCGCCTCAAAAGTTGACAACTCTGCCTTTAGTCGACGCCCTTCTTCAATAACGGCATCGTCAGGTCGGCCACCCTTCATTTGAGCCGCGTTTGCGTTTCGCTTTTCACGAAGCTGATCAACCTTTTGACTCAGATCGCGGCGCTCGTCGTCTCGTGCAATGAGTGTTGTAATATCAACATCGTAACCCTTATGTTGAGCATTCTTTTGTATCGCTTCGGCATTCTCGCGGATAAATCTTATATCTAGCATAACTAGAGATATTGTAGCACATCTACAAGGTAAGAATCACTCGTACTTAGCGAGAGGACGTGTGAAATCCGAAGTTTTGAGGATTTCAGCCCAACGCTTAAAAGAACTGCCGGCGGCAGTTCTTTTAAAAAGTGTGTCCGAGCGACAAGTACGAGTGAATCTTACTCCGTTCTTAATGCCTCAATAGGATCAAGTTTCGCAGCCTTGCGAGCTGGGAACCAGCCGGCAATCATGGCAATAATGATCAATCCAATAATCATGAGAACAATTGGAATAGGCTGGAAAATTAGAATTGAGTTACCTTCGCCTAAGTCTAGAACTTCAGTAATCCAGGGATTCAATAACGTTCCGGCGGTAATAGCGATTCCCGAACCAATAAGCCCTCCGAGGAATCCAATCCAGGCGGCTTCAAACTGGAAGAGTCGACTGACGCTACGTCCACGCATACCAAGTGCCTTCATGAGTCCAATTTCCCTAGTTCGCTCAAGGACGCTGATGTACTGCGTGTTAATGATACCGAAGACACTGGCGATAAGAGCGACAACACCAAAGCCAAGAACAATACCTTGAAGCGTGTTCACGATTGTAAAAATGACTGCCTGAAGGTCGCGAGCTGACTGCACGCCGTAGCCTTCTTCAATCAATTCCGCCTTCACAACTTCGGGGTCATTCCCTTCGGTGGCAAGTGCAGTGACGCCGAGGTATTTCTGATACGAAGACGTGCCTTCGGTTGTAAACTCGCTAATTGCTCGAGCCTTACTGGCTGCAATTTGCATAGATGTTGTTCCGGTAAGCGCAGTTGCTGATTGTTTCGACAGTCCAACGACCTCAAAACCAAACTCTCTAGTTTCACCTGAAGCAAGAGCAACTACCGCCGCTTGCCCTCCGCTCATGAAAGCTTGCTGGATTTCTTCAGAAGACAAAGACGCCGACGGCTTCGATGCGGTCATAGTGACTTTCATGCCTATAAGTTCATCTTTTGTCTCAATCACGTTTTGCTCAATAAGAATGTCACCAAAAGAATCTGGCAAGACGATTGCATCGTCGGCAAGCTGTTCGCCAAGCTCTGGTAATGTTCCGACAGACGATTCCATCATGATGGTTGGGTCATACGTCGCAACATCGGCGCTAAACTTCTTGTCGACACCACCAAATGTAATATAGGTTACCTGTGGTTGATAGGTAGGCGTGACAAACTCAAGATCGTCGCGCTCGGCAAGCTCATCGACATCTGCTTGGGTAAGCTGCGTAATGGTTGCTCCGTTACCAGTGGTAGTTGCATCTGGGTTGTATTCTTGTAGTGCGGGTTGCTGAAATCCACCATCAAACAATGCACTATCTTCAACAATAAACAGCACCTGCGGATTAACATTTGCACCAATAAGCTTATCGGCGTACTGACGAGCACCCTCACCTGCAGCCAAGGACACGGCAATAGTGAACGCACCAACCCCTATAGCGAGACTCGTAAGAATAGTTCGCGCTTTGGCGTTACGGAGACTCCGCCTGGCGCGGTTAGCAATATCGACAGTCTTCATTATTTCCGGCCTTTCTTGGTATCAATACGTTCTACTTCGCCATCTTTTACGTATATTTGCATATCGCACCTTTTCGCAAGATCGTGATCGTGAGTCACGACAATAAGCGTGCTTCCCTCTTGCTTGTTAAGCTTGAATAGTAGGTCTTCAATAACGGCACCGGTTGTCGAGTCGAGGTTTCCGGTTGGTTCATCAGCAAAAATAATACTTGGCTTATTAACAATCGCCCGAGCGATGGCTAGTCGCTGCTTCTGTCCACCTGAAAGATTCCCCGCCTTTTGCTTCAGCTTGTCATCAAGTTCAACAGTCCTTAACGCCTCTTCAACACGCCTCTTTCGCTCGCGACCATTAATGCCTCCAATTTCTAGAGGAAGTGCGACGTTGTCGTAAGTTGTTTCATTTGCTTGAATAAAAAATGCCTGAAAAATAAACCCAATCTTTTCAGAACGAAAACGATCAACTGTTTTATTTCGTAGAGTCAGGATATCAGTACCGTCGATGATAACTTTTCCTTCTTCAGGCCTATCAAGTCCACTCATAGCGTGCATTAATGTTGACTTGCCGCTTCCCGACTTTCCGACAATTGCGACACTTGCGCCATCTGGAATATCAAACGAAACATTAGACAATGCGCGGAACGTATTGTTCTTTTTTCCATACGTCTTTGTGAGATTTTCTACCCTAATCATATGCTGCTAAGTATAGCAGATTAAGGGTGATTATCGTATCGAAACGATAGTATAGGTAACGTTGCCTTTTGGTGTCGAAATTGTCACCTTGTCGTCAACTTTTTTGCCGTAAAGTGCCATACCGATTGGTGATTCGTTGCTAACTCGGCCTTCAAGAGGATTCGCTTCAACAGGACCAACAATAGTGTAAGCGGCGCGTTTGTTACCAGTTTTTAATTCAACGCGGGCACCAAGATCAATTGTGCTTTTACGGCTTGCCTTAATAAGGTTGGCATTGCCGAGAATTTCTTCAATTTCACCAATGCGTGTTTCAAGAAGACCCTGCTCTTCACGCGCAGCATCATACTCGGCGTTCTCGCTCAAGTCACCGAAGTCACGGGCTTCAGCAATTTTATCAGCAACCTCACCGCGACGAGACTTCAACTCCGCGAGTTCTTGCTCGAGTTCTTTCTTTCCTTCGGCGGTAATCTGGTACTGTTTTTTCATAATTTCCTATTACTTTCTTGTGTCTTATGACAAGGTCTTTCTATACGTATACACGCTATATATAGCGTGTATCATCATCCCCAAGTCTTTAATCTAGCCTATTTTAGCAAGCAGTTCAGCGCGTGTCAACAACTCGGTCTCGCCCGACGCACGGTAGGTCAACTCAAATTGATTATTCGCAACAAGCCGCTCGCTGATTGTGACGCGATACGGAAGGCCCATAAGTTCAGCATCGGCAAATTTTTCGCCCGGTCGCTCATCACGATCATCATAAAGTACCGATACGCCAGCCCCCTGCAATGACTCATAAAGCTCTGTTGCCTGCTCGGCTACATCGCCAATACTCACCAAATACACCCTGTACGGCGCTACCGCTTCTGGCCACACGAGACCCTTATCGTCAGACAGCTTCTCGGCAATAACACCCATAACTCGCGTCACACCAATGCCGTACGAACCAAGATATAGCGACTGTCGCTCGTCCTTATTATCGGTATAGAATAGGCCCATGTCGTTAGTTTTCTGTGACCCGAAGTTAAAGATATTCCCCACTTCCGCTGTTTTGACTTTTTCAAGCTCACTACGCTCTATACCCAGCTCTTCAACCGCGCTATCGATTACCTCTTCGTTTATGGCAATGTTCTTTTCACGGTGCAGGTAAATAACGTCTTCACCAGCATCACAAATTGTTTGAAATTCATGACTAAACCTAGTAAATGCTCCCCCGCTCGCGAAAGTAACGTATGTGTCTGCGCCAATACCAAGTCGGTTATACACTCGTTTGTAAGCTTCGATAGTCTGATCGTAATAAGTTTGTAGGTCTTCGGCTGACGTATGAAGCGAGTACATATCTTTCATGACGAATTCACGGCCACGCATAATGCCACTTTTGGCACGCAACTCGTTACGCATCTTTGGCTGAAACTGATATAGCGAAATAGGAAGATCTTTATAACTGTGCACATAATTTTTGAGCATTTCGATAATCGGCTCTTCGTGACTCCAACCAAGACCAACCTCGGTGTCGTCTTTCAGGCGCGTCTTAAACCAAACGTCAACCACGTCGTCATTCCAGCGCGATGTCTTCTCCCATACTTCTTTACGCTGAAGGCTGGTCATAATAAGTTCGTTACTTCCGATAGCGTTCATTTCTTCGCGAACAATTTTCTTAATGTTCTCTAGCACGCGAATACCGAGCGGTAAGTACGCATATACGCCAGCCATCTCCTTATATACATAGCCTGCTCGTATGAGCAATTGAGCATTCTTGGCGACTTCATCGGCCGGCGCTTGCTTAAGTGTCTTGGTAAATAGTTGAGAAATACGCATGATTTATCCTCCTAGTGTACTAAGTGCAAACGGATTTATAAAGAGGAAGTAGAAGGCAATGCCGTTTTTTATCATATGAAGGACAATTGGCGCCCATAAACTTCCCGTCACAACCCGTAGCACACATAGCACAATGCTTAACACAAATACATCAATACCGACGTTCCAGGCGAAGTGCACAACCGCAAACAAAAGACTTGTTAGTAGGATGGCAAGCCACAACGGGGCTCGTTTCCGTAACTTACCGAGCAGATACCCCCTAAATAATATCTCTTCAGCTACAGGGGCCACAATAACAAGTGAGATGAACGCCAAGAAATACTCATAACGAAACACCATGTTACTAAAACCGGTATCTTGAGCTTGCTGAAAGTCGACAAACGGCAGCAACCACATTGCAAGCGCCACAACAATGATAGAGAGGATGACGTAAGTAACGTATCCGGCTGGCGCCCAGAGTAAATCGAGCCCGTCTGGCAAGCGTTGCAGCCCCAACTCTTCCCTTGTAGTTTTTCGCTTCTTCACTAACCATGGAACGCCAATAACCAAAATGACCGAAAGTGTATAAATTATTGCGCCAAGCGAACTACTTAGGAACGAGTTGTTAATACCTTCGAAGCTCAGGCCAAACTGTGCTAACAAAAATATAGCAACAAATAGAAGCGCCTGCGCAAGCATAAACCCGAGGAAAACCCACAACGGGAGGGCGACAGTAGCCATGTGGGGCCGTAGCCGATTATAGAATTTTACCAACATCGGCAACCGTTATAATAATCACTAACACCATAAGCAGCATGAACCCTGTTCCATGAATTGTTTCTTCGCGAGATTTTGTTAGCGGTTTTCTCGCCAGCTTGAACAGTGCCGTAACAAACCACCTACCACCGTCAAGTGCCGGAATAGGCAGCACGTTCATGACCGCAAGCGTCAACGAGATGATGGCTGCCAGGAAAAGCACCTGAATAAAACCCGCTTCACTAGCGGCCGGGAAAATAACACCAAGAATACCAACCGGCCCCGCAACACTATCGCCCGCTTTGTCTAGCTGCTCACGGGCGTCAGTGCGCGCTTGCTCGTTCGTCGTCAACTGCCCAAATAATCCACCAAAGAAATCAACAGATAGTTGACCTACACCTTGAAATGTCGCGCTGGTAAACTGAGCGGCGGTAACGATACCAACAATTGGCGCCGACCAGGTAGAGCGAAGTTTCTCTTGTTGCGCCAGGGCTGCGCCAAACACCATGGAGTCTGCATCGCGTAAGGTGACGTCCTGCGACGTCTGAACACCGTCTCGTTCATATTCGACCGAAACAGTTTGTCCCCTATTCGCCTCACTCACTTCAATAATCTCAGACACCGTCTCAACCGGTTCACCAGCTATTGCAATAATCTCGTCGCCTGTCTGAAAACCAGCCTGCTGGGCGGGATAGCCGTCTTCAAGTGAGCCGAGGCTCACCGGTGATCGTACGACTGTCGTGTCCGAAGCAACAGAAAATTGATCTGGAAGAATCTTAGGTAGACCAAAAAGCGATACGATCGCAAGTAGAATAACTGCAACAACCCAGTTAACCGCCACGCCGGCAAAAAGGATTTTCGTCTTCGACCAAAACGTCGCTGCTCCATAGTCACCTTTTCCGCTGGCTGCATCGTGTTCACCTTGCAGCTTCACAAAACCACCAAGCGGTAGCCAATTGAGCGTAAAGAGTACCCCGTTCTTAAGCTTTTTCTTCCATGCGCGCGGCGGAAACCCTATACCGAACTCTTCGACAACTACTCCATTTCGGCGAGCGACCAAGGCATGTCCAAGTTCATGCGCTACGACGAGCATCACGAGCACAATCAACCCGACAATAATTCCAAAAATAATCATTTACCCTCCAAATCGGCGCTGGCGCCGTGCGTATTCTTTAATTATAGACTCGACGTCTTTTTTTGTCATATCGGGCCATGGTTTTTTTAAGAAAATGAATTCGCTATAAGCAGCACGCCACAACATAAAGTTGCTTAATCGCTGTTCACCGCTAGTTCGAACAACGAGATCAATCGGTGGCACCTCTGGTGCGTACAGCGCTTCAGCTATGGTCTCTTCCGTAATTGATTGCGGCGATACGTCCGATTGAACAATTTTTTTAACCGCATCGACAATTTCGAGCTGTCCGCCATAGTTAAAGCATAGCGCAAACACGCCACCGGTATTGTGTGCCGTTTCCGCTTCTGCCCTATCTATTGCAGCAAGAATCTTCTTATCGACCCCCTGACGAGAGCCCAGCACCTTCAGGCGTACGTTATTCTTGTTGAACTCCGGAATATCAGCGGTTAAGACACGTAGCGTCAAACCCATAAGCTTTGACACTTCGTCGGCACTGCGTTTCCAGTTCTCGGTAGAAAAAACATAGGCCGACATATATTCAACACCCGCCTCAAGCGTAGCTAGCCCGACCTCTTTCAAGGTATTGTATCCCGCAAGATGGCCTTCGTAATCAGGGAGGCCGTGAGATTTTGCCCAGCGGCGATTACCGTCAACAATATAACCGATATGCTTAGGGATGGCCGGTGTGTCGTCAGTCATTAGATAGTCAGAATCTCTTTTTCTTTTTCTTTGAATAGCATGTCGATGCTTTCGTTGTAGTGCGCCACCCGCTCATCGATTGTTTTCTCGTAACGCTTTTGGTCGTCCTCAGACATCTCTTTCGCATCCTTGAGGCGCTTCACCTCTTTAAGGGCATCTTGTCTAACCGAACGAAGCACAATACGAGCATCTTCAACTTTTTCAGATGTCTGTTTCACGATTTGTTTGCGACGCTCTTCAGTTAGTGCTGGAATAGGAACACGCACGAGTCGCCCGTCGTCACTCGGGTTAAGCCCTAGTGATTGGTCCTGGCGAATAGCCGTGGCAATCGCCTGAAGGTTTGTCGGATCAAATGGGGTAATCGTCAGAAGCTGAGCCTCTGGGGCCGTAATGTTCGCCACCTGGTTGAGCGGCATATGCTGGCCGTACGCTTCAACCTGCACACTGTCGAGCATCGAGGGGTGCGCGCGACCGGTACGAACCTTCTTTAGCTCTTCCTGAAAATGCGCAAGGGCGTATTCAAATTTCTCTTCAAATGGTTTGACGTCAAACATAGAATTCCTCTCTTATACTTAATTTAGTATATCAGAAAACCACTCTTTGTTTGCGACAGTAAACATCTGCAACCCGAGCGAGATAAGGCGCTAAGGCCCTTATCGAACCCGGCGAGAAGCCGTTTACAAAGCAAATGAGGAGTGGTTTTTCTGTTTAACTAATCGTTAACGCCAAGTTCAATGCGATTGAAGCGTCGAATGACGATGTTTTCACCAGTTTTGGCAACGTTTTCTTTAAGATATTGCTCAACAGTTTTTGAATCGTCCATGATGTAGTTCTGATTAAGGAGCACTTTGTCTGCAAAGTGTTTCTTCACCTGACCATCGACAATTTTCTCTGCAATGTCAGCTGGTTTGCTTTTTAGCGTATCGCTGGCAAGTGCTTCGTTGCGGACACGTTCAAGCTCATCGGCTGGAATGTCGTCCTGAGAAACGTACACGGGAGCCATAGACGCTACCTGCAACGCAACCATGTGGGCAAACTCTTTGAAGCCGTCAGTTCGGGCCACAAAATCGGTCTCACAGTTTACTTCAACCAGAACGCCTATGCGTCCACCGTGAACATAACTGTCAATGATGCCGGCAAGCGCTTCACGGTCGGCTTTTTTCTCTGCCTTGGTAAGGCCCTTTTTGCGCATCGCTTCAAGAGCTTTGTCGAAATCGCCATCGGCCTCAACAAGCGCTAGTTTTGCGTCGGTAAGACCAACGCCGGTCAATTCTTTCAACTTCTTAATGTCATCTACTGATACTGCCATTGTGTTTACGCCTCCCCGTTCTTATCTTTCTTTGATACGCTCTTACCTTCAGCAACCGCTTCTGCAACATAATCAAGAATGACTTGAATACCCTTAATCGCATCATCGTTTGCAGGAATTGGATAGTCTACAAGTGTTGGGTCAACGTTTGTGTCAACGAGTGAGACAACCGGTACACCCAAAGTCTTGGCTTCGTTAATTGCGTTAAGATCGCCAATTGCGTCAATCATGAAAATTGCACCAGGCTTACCAGAAAGGTCCTTTACGCCACCATACTTAACGTTGAGGGCTTCGATTTCCTCTTGGAAGCGTTGAACTTCAAGCTTGTTGTAGCGCTTGTCTAAATCACCGGCAATCATGCGGCTTTCGAGGTCTTTTAGCTTCTTGATTTGTGCTGTAACGGTGGTTACGTTAGTAAGAATACCGCCGATCCATCGTTCGGTAACGTATGGTTGCCCAAGTGATTCGGCTGTCTTTCGGACGATGTCTTTGGTCTGCTTCTTAGTTGCTACAAAAAGAATCGGCTTGCCCGATGCTGCTACTTTCGTAAGGAAAGGAAGCGCTTCATTAAGAGCCTCGACTGTTTTTGTAAGGTCAATAATGTGACTGTCTTGACGCTTTGAGTGAATGTATGGCGCCATTTTTGGGTGCCAACGGCTCGTTTTGTGTCCAAAGTGAACACCCGCTTCGAGCAATGCTTTAATATCGACAGATACTGCCATAATGTGAACTCCTTTTTCTTCACCTTCTACCCTGAATTACCAGGAGTCTTGTAGAAGATTGTTTCGTTAAATAAATCGTTACTTATTCATTATACATCAACAGGGGTGATAGGTCAATAACCTAGCTTTTCCGTCGTTTCCTCAGAACCAACTCCACGCAAAGAACTCTATGGGTCTCTACGCCATAGAGTTCTTTGGTTCCGTATGGTGTCTTCAAAAACGCGAAAAAGCTGGATTATCTGCCAGCGCCGACTGCTTCAGAGATGTGCGAATAACCGTCTTTTTTGAGCAGCTCGACTAGCCCGCTGTTGAGCTCTTCTATGAACGGGCCTTTCATAATAAGTCCGGTCACAAGCTCGACAAAAGTAGCGCCGGCTTTGATTTTATCGTAGGCGTCATCGGCTGACATAACACCGCCAACACCGATAATAATGAGCTCGTCGCCGTAGGCTTTGTAGGTTTTCGCGACAAGTTCAGTGCTTCGCTCGCGTAGCGGCGCGCCACTAAGACCGCCTTTAACGCTGTCGGGGAGTGGTTCGAGAAACTCAACTTTTTCACGTTGCTTTGTAAGGTTAGACATCGTGACACCGGTAACGCCGTGAGTGACCGCAACATCAAGTAGCTTCTTCGTCTTCGGCCAAGAAAGGTCAATTGGCATCTTTATAAATAGCGGCTTCTTCAGTTTCACCTTATCGATTGCAGCAAGGAGCTTGTCGAGAAGTTCTGGCGTAGTATACGTCTGTCCGCCAAATGCATTCGGACATGAAATGTTTACTTCAACCATCTGAATAGCAGGCGATTTTTTAGCGGCCTTAATACTAGTGACATAATCAACAATACCCTCTTCAACACCCGAAGCATCTTCACTATTGGTACGAGCAACCGACAGTATGGTTGGATAATTATTCTGGATTTTTTCAGGCATAGCGTGCAGGCGTTCAAGAATTTTTTTTACGCCATGATTAGCAAGACCAACGTGAACAACTAAAGAACCGGTTTTTGGAAGCCGATAAAACCATGGGCGATCATTCCCCTTGCAGGGCTCGGCCGTTACCGACCCGACTTCGCTGAATCCAAACCCAAGAGCGCGCATCATAGGAACAATTTGACCGTTTTTATCAAGTCCCGCGGAAAGACCAACAGGTGAAGAAAATTTCATACCCTTCCACTCTGTTTCTAGTGTGCGATGCCGCCTAGTAAGTAGCACCCCAACAACAGCCGAAACTCCTGGTATGCGACCAGATACGGCAAGAATGTTGACGACGAGACTATGCGCGTTATCTGGAGACAGTAAAAACATTAGCGGTCGAACAATGCGACGGTACAGTGTTGTTGCGATGTGAGCCATTATTAGAGAAGAGCCTCTTGGAAGCGCAACAAAATACTAAAAACAAGTAGCACGTAAAGCGAAACGAGTATCATCGGCGCATATTCCACCCAAAAACGAGCGGCCCTCTTGCAGCGTTTCGGTATAGTGAGGTGCGAAGTAGACAAAACGTGTGTCACGACACCCCAGAAAATAGCGATAGTTGCGACCCATGTAGTGAAGCACCACGGACAAATACTTCCGAGTTTTGTCATGCTAACAACATATAAATACGCTGCGGAGCCGAATCCAGCGGTCGCCGCAAGTAGTCCCGCCCTCCAGACCCATGGTCGGAACGTAGTTCCAGCTGCGAGCAGTACGGAAAATACGAGTAGCGCCGTGAACCCAGCGACTCCGAAAGTGGCAAACGGCAGACCTAACACCTCAGATTCTGGTGCCGACATGGCCGACTGACAGCTGATAATTGGGTTTATATTGCAGCTAGCAACGTAGTCTGGATTTTTGTATACCTGAAACGTTTCGTGGAGCAACGAGAACGAGGCCAAAAGCCCAATGCTGGCACATACCGCCAAGAACACTCCCATAAATCGTGATGATGTTTTCCAGGATTTCATTGTTGCTTTCTATTATACTACCCACCCGCTAGATAATAAAGGGGTGGACAAATACCCAAAAAACAGATACAATAACTCAGATTATGAAAGCAAATGTACACCCAACCGAATACCGACCAGTTGTGTTCAGCGATGACACGGCAGGATTTTCGTTTTTGACCCAGTCTACTGCGCAGTCAAACGACACTATTACCTGGGAAGACGGCAACGAGTACCCACTTATTAAAGTGCACATCTCAAGCGCATCTCACCCATTCTTCACCGGTGAAGAGAAGATTATCGACACCGAAGGTCGTGTCGACCGATTCAAGAACCGTGCTGCAGCCGCTGAAGCTCGCAAAACACAACTTGCCAGCAAAGCAAAGAAAACTGCCGCGACAAAAGCAAGAAAAGTCCAAGGCGATAAATAGCGCAAACGACATTTTTAGAGCTTACTCTCCTTTGGGTAAGCTCTTTTTGCTACAATAAGAACAGATAGGTTTATACATATGCCAAAAATAGCTCTCAACATCACCGAACTACAAGCCGAGCAAGCCGAACTCGATAGCTTTTTATCGCGCCCTGATGCCTATAACGACCCGGATTTTTCGACAAAGAATAAACGACTAACCGAACTCCAAATGCTTATTGAAAAGGCGAATAGGCGAAATACCCTTGAGGCGCAAATAGAGGAGGCTCGCGAGTTGTCTGGCGGAGACAGCGAACTGGCGGTGCTTGCCAAAGACGAAATGGAAAAGGCGTCAACAGAGCTTGAAGCGCTTGAAGAGGAGCTCTTCATTCACCTATCGCCAAAAGACCCAAACAACGACAAGAATATCATCGTTGAAATTCGTGCTGGTGCCGGTGGCGATGAAGCTAGCCTTTTTGCCAGCGAACTCTACCGAATGTACCTTCGATACTGCGAAACACATCAATTCCGAACCGAACTCATCAGCGAAAGCGCCAACGACACCGGTGGCTACAAAGAAGTTATTTTTAGTGTTAGGGGCGATAGTCCATATGCCCAGCTGAAGTTCGAGTCAGGCGTGCACCGAGTGCAACGGGTTCCTGCGACCGAATCACAGGGCCGTATTCACACCAGTACAGTCACAGTCGCCGTTCTTCCCGAAGCAAAAGAAACTGACATCGAAATTAGTCCGGGAGACCTAAAAGTTGATGTTTATCGAGCCGGAGGTCACGGCGGCCAGTCGGTTAACACCACCGACTCTGCAGTTCGCATCACCCACCTCCCCTCTGGACTTGTTGTCACCAACCAGGACGAAAAATCGCAAATAAAGAACAAGGACAAGGCAATGAGCGTCCTGCGCTCTCGCCTGCTTCAACAAAAAATCGATGAAGAAAACGCTAAACTGGACGCCGAACGCCGCGGACTTATCGGCTCGGGAGATCGATCGGAAAAAATTCGCACCTACAACTTCCCTCAAGACCGCATCACCGATCACCGCATCGGTTACAGCCGAAGCAATATCCCCGGTGCTATGAATGGCCAAATTGAAGATATAGTGGAGCATTTACAGGCATATGAACGAGAACTCGCCGTCGCTCACAGTTAAAGAGTGGTTACGCCGCGCCACTCGTCTTCTTAAAGATGCCGGCATTCCGAGCGCTACACTCGACGCTGAGCTTCTCTTGTCTCACACCCTTCGTGAACCACGCATCTGGCTTCACGCCCACCCAGAGGCCGAGCTCGATATTCGGACTCAAGAAATTGCCCAGGCTCGTCTTGATCTACGACTAGACCGTGTTCCGGTTGCCTATATTATTGGCCACAAAGATTTTTACGGACATGCTTTCCGCGTCACAACCGCAACACTCATTCCACGGCCTGAATCTGAAAGCGTCATTGAGCTACTAAAGAAAACATTTTCTGCATACAAGAACCGGACCAACGAGACACCGCTCCGCCTGGTCGATGTTGGTACGGGAAGCGGTAACCTCGGCGTTACCGCAAAACTCCTCTTTCCAGCGTTCGATGTCACGCTTATCGATGAAAGCCGCTACGCGCTTGCCGTAGCCGAAAAAAACGCTGCGTCGCTTCACGCCGATGTCGACACACTTCACGGCAATCTTCTTGATGAGTACCCACACGTCGCAGATGTCATTATCGCTAACCTACCCTACGTTGACCCTTCCTGGGAGCGCTCGCCCGAAACCGATCACGAGCCTGCCGAAGCTCTATTCGCTAAAGACAACGGCCTTGCTCTTATTAAAACCCTTATTAAACAGACCGACGGCAAACTATCGAAATCGGGCTATCTTATCCTCGAGGCCGACCCAGCACAACACGATGAAATAAAAAAAGAGGCCGGAGCCTTTGGTCTTATTTGTGCAGAAATTGATGGCTACGCCCTGCTATTTGAAAAACTTAGATAGCCACTTAGATAGCCGTCCCTGCGCGATTAAATAGAAGCACCAGTACAGCAATGATACTGACTGCCAGCAGTGCCGGAAGAACTATGTCAGTTGAGCGAACTCTTGCATGGTGATAAAACGAATCGTAGGTTTTATAGGCAACGAAAGCAAGTAGCGTCATGGTAATCGACACTTGTGGAATCTGAAGACTTGGAAATATCGGTAATTCGTAGGCAACCGTCCAGTGGTAAGCAATCCAACCTATTTCTGCGTACACAAGGGCCGTTGCGAGGCTTAACAGAGTATTATGCGTCTCGTTATCATACGACGCCAGAATATGCCGTGTAGCCGTGAAACCAATAACCCACATAGCAATAACAGTTGTTAGAGAAGGCCACGCGTACGCAATAGAAAAAAGTGCTGCTGTTCCCATGAATACCGCCACGAGCCCTTGGGTAACGATCATCGCCCGGCTGCCGCGAGGCTTCAAATACAGCAACCAAGCAATATAAATCAGGGTGACGATACCAAGTAGCATAAGAGTGTACGGCTCGGCTATTGGCGCGGCGTTGACCGCCATAAGGTGAGCCACAAAGCTAATACTTACGATGAAATCAACCATATTCGATTGAACATTTACCCACCAATACCGCGGACGAACTGCAAGTACTCGCCATTTACTAAGCATCACGAGGCCAATAGCCAAAATAGCCGATTCAGTAAAAAAGACGATAAGCGTCACAGCGACCGCCAGGCCAACATTAAGCGACATATACACCAGCTCACTCGCGAATGATCGACGACGGACTAATTTGAGAAACTCCATATGTACCCTTTATTGTACCATGCCCGCGCGCACGGTTGCTACGACACTACCTGCGAGTCAGCAATAATGATAAGAAAGTCTGTTTCGCCAACAACGCTTACCGGTGGCGGTGTTGTTTTTAGGACTACACCGTACAAAGCCTCAAGTTTTTTAGCAGAGGCTGTCTTTTCGGCACTCAACTGATATATCTCCACGGATGCAAACGAGCCTTCAGGTGCATTATCGACAACATCAATCATGAAACCTTCGTCGGATAGCTTATCGGCTTCTGTCTGCGCCAGTCCAGCTACGCCGCTCGCGTTCAATACCGAAAGGCGCGCCTCTTCCCTGACATACTCTTCGCTGGTAAGATTTCGTTTTACGTACGATTGAATTTCACTAAAGTCGAGTATACCAGCCACAGGACGGACGATGCTCTGACCGTTATAGTTGCCTGTCGTTACGAGCATGTCGTCTTCGTCGTTAAGACTCAACGAGCGGATATCATCACTTGGTATGGTTGACGATAGCTCCATAAGCGTACGAATTTCCTTGGTTTCAACATTTGTCCGAAGGTTGTTACCCATTGCGTCAATAAGTTTTGTAACTGCACCAAGGTTGGTCAGAGTACCCGCACTCAACGCCTTTTCTCGAAGGGCCTTAATAATTTTTTGCTGATTCTTTTCACGGTCAAAGTTACCGTTCGCAAGACCATATCCACCGGTGGCATTTCGAGCTCTAGCAAGCGCAAGAGCGTGCTCACCGTCAAGGTGTACCGTCTCGCCGTTCTGATAGTTAACGTAATAGCATGTGTAATTACACTTCCAGTCAAAGTTACGGTCAAGAATTCCACGCGGGTCATCACTCTCGATAGTAACGTCAACACCACCAACAGCATCAACCGCTTCTGTCACGGCCGTAAAGTTCAAGTGAACGTAGTATTGAACATCCAAGCCGAGTATTTCGCCTACCTTTTGCTGGAGCGCCTTTGCTCCCGCCTCTTCGTTCTGGCCGTCATCAGAGCCACAGTAGTAAACTGCGTTTAGCTTTCCTTGATACCCAACCGTACAAATCTCGGCATATTCAACCCATAAGTCACGAGGCAGGCTTATCATATAAGCGTCTTTTTTATCCTGGTCGACACTGATGACCATAATTGAGTCAGTAAGGTTCGCCCCGCCGTGTTCACCCCCTTCATCATCTTCAGCAGTTCCAAAGACGACAAAGTTACTACGGCCATTCTCGTCCTCTCTTAGCGGCTCTCGTTGCGTAATAATATCAAGAAGGCTGCCGTTAAAGACATTATTACCCGCCAAAATACCACGGAAGACAACATAACCTCCAGCAGCAAGGCCAAGCGTAAGAAGAATAATACCAACCCACTTTATAATGCGTCGGGTTCGACTTTTTGGCCGCGCCTTCCTAGCGACACGCGCCTCTTTTCGACGCTGACGTTTCGAAAGCTTCTTATCTTCAGGAAGTCCGTCTATCTCACGTAGTGACTCAGACAGCTCATCGGTGCCTAGCTGCTTACCTTTTCGGGGAACGCCAAGCATTTCAGCGTTCTCATTATCGCCAGCGTGAAGCGTCCTATTGAGTCCTTCTTTTCCTGACGCCTGGGTACCGCTCTTAATATGAAGGTCGCCCAAATTGCTATTGGCACGACGTGGGATAAACCCATCAACAGAAGATCGGTGATTTTTCATAAATACTCATATCAGTATAATCGATTGTGCTCACGTTTTGAAGCATAAGTGGCGTTTCCCCTTCAACTCACGTATAATAACCAGAGTTATATGGAAGCTTCTTATTTTACTCGCCACCCTATCGTTAAAGACGTATTAAACCTCGTCATATTCGTCATATTCGTCATTATTGGCACCATACTCATTAATACATTCGTCTTTCGTAGCTATAGCGTCATTGGCCCAAGCATGGAACCAACCATGTACACCGGCGACCGACTCATCGTCAACCGCCTCCCAATTACTTGGTCACAACTACGCGGCGAGTCATATGTTCCAGAGCGCGGACAGGTAATTGTATTTGAAAACCCTCGCTTCTCAGTCGGCGAAGATGAATACCTAGTGAAGCGCGTTATTGCCCTTCCCGGTGAACGAGTCACCCTAAATAACGGCTCATATACCGTATACAACGATGAACACCCCGAAGGCTTTAACCCAGACGACACAAATAACGGCGAGCCAGGCTCACCTACCTCGGGCGAGGTCGACAAGACCGTCCCTCAAGGTGAAATATTCGTATCTGGCGATCACCGAAGTGGTAACTATTCATACGACTCGCGAAACGGCCTCGGGACCATCCCACTCTACGACGTAATTGGACCGGTTAGCTTACGGGTTTTTCCGTTTAATGAACTGCGCGGCTTTTAGCCAAGTAGCTTTTTGATTCGTTCAAAATCGTCGGCATCCGAGAAAGGAATGACGATTTTTCCAGTGCCGTTTGCGTTCGCTTTGACGGAGACTTTTGCCTCAAAGCGTGCTGCAAACTCTTGCGCCTCAGGCTCATAGATTGGTATTTGTACCGCGTATTGCTCGTTAGACTTCTGTCCATTTTTCACCGAGCTAATATATTGTTCAACTTTTCGAGCTGACCAATTCTCGGCAATAACACGAGGTAGTATTTCGATAATAAGCTCCTCGGGTTGTCCAATGAGCGGTCGCACCTGACCCTCGGTGAGCTGGCCTTCTGCAACAGCTACAAGTACCGGTTTTGATAGTTTCAAAAGGCGCATGGTGTTGATAACAGCCGACGGCGACTTGTTTACCCGGTTGGCGATTTGTTCGCTAGTTAAGTTAAATTGATCACGAAGTTTGGCATAGGCAGTAGCTGTTTCTACCGCGTTAAGGTCGCGGCGTTGAATATTCTCAATAAGTGACACCTCTAGTTTATGCTGCCCGCTCATGGTTCGAACAATAACCGGCACCTCTGATAGCCCTGCCCTAGAAGCCGCCCGGAACCGTCGTTCTCCGGCGACAATTTGATACCCACTACCGTCCTTCACAACTATCAACGGCTGCAAAATACCATGTTCACGCACCGAATCGGCAAGCTCGGCAATGGCCTCTTCGTCGAACGTTTGACGAGGTTGGTCTGGATTTGCCCGAATAGCCGACACCGGAAGACTCATCTGTTCACTCACCTTCACGTCTTGGCGAACGGTTGGGTCGAAGTCGTCGTAGAGACCTGAAGGAATAAGCGAGTCGAAACCTCGTCCTAGGCCTTTTTTAGATACGCTCATGCCTGAGCCTCCGTACGGGCAATAACTTCTTTAGCAAGCGACTTGTACGCCCTGGAGCCCTTTGAGAAACGATCGTAAACGCCAATAGGAATACCGTGACTTGGCGCCTCGGCGAGACGGATATTGCGCGGAATGGTTGTATTAAACACCTTGGTTGCAAAATGCCGCTTAATTTCTGAGTGCACTTGGTTGCTTAGGGTTGTGCGTGTATCGAGCATGGTTGGAAGAACGCCAAGTAGCTCAAGTGATGGGTTCATACCCTTTCGTATCAACTTCATGGTCTCAAGTAGCTGTCCAAGGCCCTCTAACGCGTAAAACTCGGTCTGTACTGGAAGTAGCACGTAACGCGCCGCAATAAGGCCGTTAACCGTCAGAAGGCTGAGGCTTGGTGGGCTATCGATAATAACGTAGTCATACTGAGCCTGGGTAGATTCCAGCGCCAGCTTCAAACGAGAGAACCGTTTATCGGTACGAGCCAACTCAACCTCGGTGTTTGCCAGAATTGATGTTGTCGGAGCAAGCCATAGGTTCTTGTGTTCTGTCGGCAGTACCACCTGATCAAGCGGCGCTTCACCTAGCAGTACATCAGTCATTGTCGTCTGTAGGGCCGTTTTGTCGATGCCGAGGCCACTTGTAGCGTTACCCTGAGGATCAAAATCAACTAACAGCGTCTTCTTCCCCTGTTTTGCAAGAAAATACGACAAGTTAATAGCAGTTGTCGTTTTACCGACGCCCCCTTTTTGATTTGTTACTGCAATGACAGTCGACACGGAGATAAACCCTCTTCTTTTACTAGTCCCATTGTACCATATGCATGATGGCTACGAGGGGTATCTGAACAATGAATTTCACAACAAAATATGGCTCGCGTTTCATGAGTATTTAACTATTGATACGTATACTTATACATATGATAAGTAACGACCTGATATACGAAACGCTCTTGAGTATTCAAAATACTCTCGCAGAAATGCAAAAAAGCCATACAGTACTGAAGGCTCGTGTTGAAGGTCATGAAATTGTTATCCTCGAAACGTCAGAGGAAGTTGCCGATCACGCCGAATCCATCAGAAGACACTCACGAATTCTCACAATGGCTGGGCTTAAGTAGAGTACGGTCAAAGACCATCAGGGTCACTTTTAAAAGAGACCTCCGCAGGAAGTCTCTTTTAGCGTTCGGCTGAAATCCTCAAGTCTTCGGATTTCACAGCCCTTCTGGTCTTCGCCGTATCTCTACTTAATCGAAACAATTTCAATTTTAGAGTACTTCTGACGGTGTCCATTTACTTTGTGAACACGCTTCTTCGATTTGTAGCGGATGACCTTAATTTTGTCGCCCTTTACTTCATCTTCGATTACCTTTGCGGTAACCTTCACATCTTTGACTGTTGGCGTTCCGACAGTGATTTTCTCACCGTCAATAACCAATAGTGCGTCAAGTGTGAGCTCTTTTGTTCCTTCCGGGAGGAGGTCCACCAGGAGGGTCTCTTTTTCAGTGGCAATAAATTGTGAGCCACCTATCTTAACGACTGCTTTTGTCATGTGTATCCTTTAACTTATTGTTACAATCAATTGTCAATTGTACCAGAGGTGGGATGATATGTAAAGAGGCGCGGCAGCGTATTGACAAGCCAAGCGCCACATAGTAAATTAGAGCTAGGTTTCAGGTGCGCGAAAAACCGCCCAAAAGGGCGGCTTTTCATTTGCCTTCGCTGGGCTGGTGGAGCTAGGGGGAGTCGAACCCCCGACTCGCAGGTTTCAGGTGCGCGTGTTACCGCTACACTATAGCCCCGAGTCGCGAACATTCTCGTACCACGCTCAGCGTCGGCCTCTTTATTATATAAAGAATACTGAGCTCTACCCCGCTGACTCGTAACTGGAAAAGGATTTGTTAACGATTCACTTCAGTTAGATCGATCCGCCGCCAGTAGCCAATACAACCAAGACACCGAGTCCAATAACGCCGACGAGCGTATACATTCCGTGGTGTAGTCTCCAGCTTTTCTTCCAGGTTTTCGGTAGCTTATCTCGGTAGTGATGTGCGGCAACGGCGACAATACCGACTATCGCGAGGAGGCCGAGCGCCAAGATACTCATTGGGTTAAGCGATTGCAGTGCACTAGCAAAGTATCCAGCTGGGTTGGTGCCGGTAGATACCGGCGCGGCTATTTCAACCGGCGTGCTTTCCTCGCCCTGAACGGCCGCAGCGACAACTGGTGCGCCGTAATAGGCCACCACAAGTGTTGTATCGCGCCCCTCCAGCTCGCCATCAACCACCGCAAAACCAACATCGGTATAGCGCTCATTAAGAATGTTCGCGCGGTGTGTTTCAGAATTCATCCAGGCGACCACTGTTGCGTTGGCCGTTGGATAATTCTTGGCCAAGTTTTCACCAGCAATACTATAATTGTAGCCAACATCGCCTAGCCACTTCCACGGCGTCACGCCGCTCGGCGAATTGTGTGCCCAATAGTCATTCTCGAACATATCCTGGGCCTTCAAAAAGGCCGCCTGACTCAGCGTGTCGTTTAAGGCAAGGGTCGATAAGCCTTCTTTAGTGCGTTCATTATTGGTATCGTTCACCAACGACTGGGTCGTAATGTTTGAAACACGCCCCAATACCTCAAGATGACCAGTTGTCACGAACCCATAGACAACCTGAAGTATCAACGCAAAGGCTAATACTGCCGCAAGACCAGCCGGGCGGATTAGGTGTGGCCGATAGTCGTTACCCTTGTGCGGCACCAACACGTGCTTCGTGTGATGACGAGCTCGAGCGTGCAATGGTGCCTTTTTCCGTAGGTTTGTTTGTTTCTTGGTCGTCACGATAGCGTTAGTATAGCAAAAAGCCCCTACGAAGGTAAGGGCTTATGCTTTTTGCTTAATGTTTCGTTAAGACTAAGCGTCTTCGTTACGTCGGCGAAGTGCGCCAGCGATCCACCATCCAGCAGTACCAAGTGCCGCCAAGATGAGAAGCCACCAGTACCAGGCAAGTCCGAAGATTGTACCGTTGTCGTCAGCGTCGTCACCGTCGGTGTTATCGTCAGTTGCGCTTTCGACAGCTGTTTGATTATCAGCTTCGTTATTAGCTTGGTCGGTTGCGTCAGTGTCAGCTTCGTCGGTGTCACCAAGGACGCCTACGTCAGTGAATGGACCTTGCGGAGCTGCTGGGGCATCATCACCCTCGCCACCCTGAGGCGCTGCAGGAGTTTCCTCTGTTGGCGCTTCGTATGTGAAGGTAAAGGTTAATGTCGAAGTGTTACCCGCAACATCAGTTGCCGTAAGAAGGTATTCATATGTACCATCTTCGCTCACCGTGAAGTCTGGAGTGAGCTCAATATCGTTGGAAACCACTACACCACCAGTTGGACCAGAAACGTATGTCCAAAGGTAGCTGGTAGTATCTTCGTCGTCGACAGTAATAATAGGTGTGATAACGTTGTTATCGCTATTGAAACCATCATAATTGATGATTGGGTCGTTATCTACGTCGAATTGTTCGGTTGCATACTCTAGGTTACCTGCCCAGTCACGAATCGCAGCACGGATCGTGTACGTTCCGCTAACAAGTCCAGATACATCAATATCAATGACGCCATATGGACCAACGCTCAAAGTTCCTGGAACGATATCATGTGCAAGGCGACCGATACCAATAATTGCAGCGCCGGTGTTGTCTTCGTTATAAATGTTCACGCCGACAGTCCTTGAGCCAGAAAGGTTATCCGTACCACTGACGTCGAAGCTAAGCATCTTATCGGTTGATACAACAACGTTATCAATCTCAACTACAGGGTCGGTCGCGTCGACTGTAAACATCTTTACGACATCTTCGCTTCGGTTGCCTGTACTAGAACCGCCGCCGACAGTATCTCGCGCAGCCAAGGTAACAACGTAGTCACCGTCTTCGGTCGCCGTATAGACAAGCTCGTTAACAACGCTACCGCTAATTAACGTATTGTTATAGACCACTACCCCGTCCCGAGTAATCTTTACCCAGTAGTGTCGAAGGTTCTCGTCGGTTGCCGTAACGCGAACCTCAACATCGGTGCTATTTAGTTCATCGGTTGGACTAGTAATTTCAACATAAGGCTTAGTCGAGTCGATAGTAAGCTTCCATGTATCGCTCCACTCACCTTCATTGCCGGCGTTATCGACTGCCTTTACGCGCCACCAGTATGCCGAGTCACCTACATTCGTTGCAGTTTTACTTGTGCCGCTCACTTCTTGGTGCCATCGCAAGTCTTCCATAGCTTCATCGTGATAGCTTTCGTAAATATAGTGGCCCACGTCAGTATCAGTAGTAGACCAGCTCTGTGTTACGCTTGCTCCGTGAACAACAGCCCCATCAGAAGGAGAGGTCAGCACTGTTGCGTCGGGTGCCGTCATATCGATAGTCATCTTCCACACATCCGACCAATCACTCTTCACACCCAGCGCGTCAACAGCACGCACCTGCCAGTATCGAACCGTACCATCAGGAGCTCCAACCGAGTGAAGCTGTGAATCGGTCGATGTTGAAGAGTAGTGGACGGCGGTTAGACTACCGTCAAGATTAACTGCATCTGTTTGTGAGTTCTGAAACTCATACGAAACCGCGCCGCTAACATCTGCCCACTCAAAGTAAAAGTTATTAGTGTTCGTATAGCCATTGTCTAGTGGCGATTCTAGGACCGGTGTCTGCAATTTAAGGTTATACACGCGGTCACCCGTCTGCAAGACATCGTCATTAGTCGCGTACTGCCCGTCTACATCAGTCACCTGTCCTACAGTCACGTTATCAACATAAATGTCTGGGGCTACTTCGCTGTGCTGGCTTGTGCCGTAAATAGTCAGGTGCGCACCTGGTTTGTCTACGTTAATGCCGTGCCATCCGTTGTTGGCGGTGCTAATATTGCTCGCGCTCACGATTGAACCCTGGCTAACTACGATGCCAGAACCTTCTAGGTCGTGCGCCTGAACGGTATTAAGCGTTACGTTCTCTGAGTTATATATATTCAAACCGTGAAGCTGTAGTGGCCACGGCTGGTCCGCGCTACTAGTAACACCCAGGTTACGTACAGTTACGTTATCGGATTGAATACCAACAACTGAGTTATTACTGTTGCCAGACTTAACAAAAGCACCATCAATCGTGTAACCGTTGCCATCAAGAGTTACGGCTTTATTTAACGTAATCTGCTCTGTTACTGTAAGGTCTGAATCAAGCAAGATAGTATCGCCATCTTGCACTGCGGCAAGTACAGAGTTAAGGTTGCCTAGCGCTGCACTAACTCGGTACACAACGTTAATTGAACCTGTAGTTGCATTGCCTCCGTTATTGAATCCTGTACTATAGCGATATGTATTAATCCAATCCTCTGCAGTTGTGTATTCGAGAGTCGTGTTTGTGAAGTTAATTGTTGTGCCAGATGGTGCGTAGCGATATGAGATGCCACTATTCTTTATGGTGACGTTCTCGACGTTATGCGAACCTTCGTGGCTAAAGTAAAGCGATCCGCCCCACTGATCAGCGCCAGCCCATGCACTTGCATACTCGCTTGGATCAACGAGCGTGTTTGGTGTAATAATAGTATTGCGTAACGTAAAGTTTGCGCCCATCACTTCTACTGTCTTGTTAGGCTCAACCTTCGGCATAAGCGTAACGCCATCAATTACCACGTTGTCACCAAATACAGATACAAAATTTTGAGTTGAATGATTACCGTTTGCGGTATAGCCCGTACCATAGAGCATTGGGTTACCTACGCCGTTAATTGTTAGGTTGTCGGCCGTAATTGGTAGATACCAACCAGTTTGACCGTTCTGACTAATACCATCAAAAGGAGATAGGCCGTACGAACCCGGCTGGATCGTCCAAACCTGATTATCGGCCTGGTTCTCAACCGCACTACGCAGTTCGGCTACAGAAGTAATATTCACCACTGGGCTCAACGCACTCACCCTCTGAGACAAAACAAACGGCACCGCTGCCGTCAAAGTACTTACCGCTAGGACGAAACTCGCCGTCACGTAGCCTATTTTTTGATATAGTGCTCGCAAATTGTTCTTCATCGTACACTCCCATGTGTATATGTGCACGACTCCACCAAACCGCGCACCATCTCACTGCTATTGTTAATACAAATCTCAACTTTTGTATGTGTTCAGACTTAAATTACCACCTTTTGCACGAGCACGCAAGAGGTGGATAGGAATAAGGTTAAATTGTAAGACTAATTTTTGTCGTCGTCAGCAGAGGCAATTGGCGCCTGGCCGCTTGGGTCACTGTGCATATCTTTTAGCACACGCTCCCACTCTTCATCGAGCGTTTCCTCATCAATATCTTGGGTAAGATCGAGCGTCTCGTCTTCCTCGTATTGGTCGAGGTCGCTAACCGATCCATCGTCTTGCGAATCGACCGGCTGTAGCTGAAGGTACTGAAACAATGTCATACAACAACATTAGCATAAACGGTATGAAATGTCAATCCCCTGTCCTCGCCCTAGGCGCTATTGACTTTTTATACGGCTTATGCTAATGTAAAAAATATCAACAACCAAAAACAAACAAAAGGACACCTATGAACGGCGAACAAGACGCATCAAAAACAGCTGCACGTATCAACATGGAAAACGAAGCAGCCCTAAACGACTGGTCTGATGATCGTATAAAGATTGTCCAGGAGCAACTAGAAAAGAAATACCCAGATCTTACCCCTACTGGTGCTGAGGTTGCAAGCACGTACGACAAAGCGAAACAATCAGAAGACGTCTCTATGGCGACGCAACTTGCCCTTGAAGCGGCTCGCGACCAAGCAGCCAAAAGTGAATGGGACCAAGATAAGTTAGACGCCGTAGAAAACAACATCAAAAAGGCCTCAAGAGAAACAGTCGACCAATAATCGACTTCTCCGGCGACACTAATCAACCACTTTCGTAGTGGTTGATTTTTTATTGTTTTTATGTTAGTATTAGTGTTGCTCCTCTTGATGGACAAGAGAAAGGGATGGAGTTATGCCACGGCAATCACGATTTCGATCGGTTGAGAGTGGCGATGACATCATCAGCCAACTCTACCAAAAGGACCCGGAGTCAAAACTCTTCGAGATGACGATAACGGTGGCAGCACCGTCGATCGACCTCGTCGAAGACCTGCCCCTCACGCTCCTCGTGGAGAGGTTGGGCGACACGCCTCCAAGCTACACTCACCCCAACGGTGAAGCTGTGCTTGAGACGCAAGCCTACATTGAAAGTGGCGGCGAGCCGTTCACGATTAGTCTGACACCACCCATTGGTGATTCGGATATGCAAGGTGCCACGATCATCACCCCTCCAGAGATGGAAGAGATCATCACCAGGTACCTTCGCAAGCGTAGGCGCCGCGCATAGCGCGAACCCTGCCCGCCTCACCAGGGCGTAAAACTGGGAATCCGCCTCTTCGTGAGGCGTCCCCCACACTATCGCTACGGTGTGGGGGTTTTCCCTTTTTGCAGACAATTGCTTTTGTGCGCCAAATGTGCTATAATTATACAGTTCATCTTATCCAAGTGAAGTTCCTTTCGAAACAGGTGAGAGATATGAGTGTACCGCTCTTCATCGGCGTCTGGTTGGCTATTTCAGCCATCCCCTACGCCATGTACTTAATCGCGTGGCTCTTCGAGTCGCGCAAGCCAGGCAACGGTCCAAACGACATTCCAGTCTGGCGAGATCAATCCAAGGCATTTTTGCCTGGAGACTTCGGTCTCGCTCTCGTTGCAGCGTCGGGCATTATGCTGGCGCGCGAAGGTCTGCCAGGTTGGGCAACCTCCTGGTGGTGGTTGAGTGTCTCGGTCCTAGTCGGACTGGTGGTCTTCTGGGTTGGTCGGCGAGTACTTTACTCCGTCGATGACTACACCCCAGAAGCATGGAGGTCGCCCAGCAAGCGCTGGCATGACTTCGTCATGTTCTTCGGGTTCACCGTCGCGATGGCGGCGTTCATTTTGCCAGCGTTCATTGCTCACGGCAGCGAGCTGGATGGTGAACCTGCAAGCGTTGCTATGCTTGGTGGGCTGCTATGGGTACTCGGCATCGCCTGGGACACCGTCATAGAACAGGTGCCCAATAAGCGCCAGCACCCCTCCGTCTACAAGCCCTTGTGGCGAAAGTAGACACGAGAAAAACCGCCTCTTCGTGAGGCGTCCCCGCACCATCATTACGGTGCGGGGTTTTTCCTTTTAATGCGATATTTTAGCGACGCCAATAGTAAGCTCGAAGCCGTTAATCCGGGCAACCGAGACGTGCTCGCCTGCTTTTTTATCAAACTGAGCTAGCGTTTCTTCACGGATTGTTTCACCGTATTCATTAATAGCCTGCTCGAGCTCGTTGCTAGTGGTTTTAAGGTCGAGCGTTATTCTATCGTCTACGTTGAAGCCAGCGGCCTTACGGGCGGCTTGTACATGACGCACGACTTCGCGGGCATAGCCTTCGCGCTGCAACTCTGGTGTGAGCGCTTTATCTAGAACGACATACACGGCACCGTGCTTTTCGTTTGTCATGAAACCAGAAGACACCTTCTTCACATTTACTTCCTCGGCGATAATTGTTTCGTAGAACTCGGACAGCTCTACCCCACCATAAGTTAACTCGGCAAGTGGTTGGCGAATTTTTATCTGACCAAACTCGTCGTCTCTTTTCATACGTTGCATCAACCCAATTTCGATTATCTTGCGGGTGGCAGCCATTTCGTTCATAACGATTTCATCGACAGAATAATTTGTTGGCCAATTCAGTAAGTGGACCGATTCGTTTCCACCACCAAGCTTCTGGTACAGCTCTTCAGCAAGGAACGGCGTAAACGGCGCGAGTATAACAGATAGCTTCAATAGTACGTAATGTAGTGTGCGATAAGCATCGGATTTATCACCGTCATCTTCACTCTTCCAGAAGCGTCGACGTGACCGACGCACAAACCAGTTACTGGCATCGTCGATAAATGGCAACACTGGACTAAGCGCATCGGGAATATTATAGGCATCCATATGCGTCGTTACTTCTTCGTTCAGTTGATGAACGCGCGAAATAATCCATTTATCCAGCGGGCTGGTTACGTCACTTGGGGTCAGCGAAAATGGCTTCTCGGGGTCGAATTCCCAACCATCAACCTCGGCGTACATTGTGAAAAAGTCGTACATGTTCCAAATCATTGAAAGCTTGCGCGCTACGTCACCAACTTCTTTGTCCTGCAGCGTGAAGTCTTCGCCACTCAGTAGTGGGCTAGAAAGTAGTAAGAACCGGAGGCTGTCGGCACTGAAAGTGTCCATTAGCTCGTTCGGATCGGTATAGTTGCCGTACGATTTGCTCATCTTCCGGCCATCGTTGCCGGCGACGTTTCCGGTGACAATCACATTCTTAAATGAATTTTCACCAAATAGCGCCACACTCATAGCGTGCATGTAATAGAACCAGGCGCGGACTTGTCCAATGTATTCAACAATGAAATCGCCCGGGAAATTTGCTTCAAATTTTTCTTTATTTTCAAACGGATAGTGGAACTGCGCAAACGGCATGCTCCCCGCCTCGAACCAACTGTCCATGACCTTATCGATGCGCGTGTATTCTTCACCGTCGATTTCAAACTTTACATCATCTATCCACGGGCGGTGATAATCTTCCAGCTCAACGCCGGACAATTCCTTAAGCTCCGCATAACTGCCGATAACTTTCACCTTGCCGCTTTCGGTTTTCCAAACCGGCATTGCCGTTGCCCAGAAACGATCGCGAGAAATGTTCCAATCTGGCGCCTGCTCGACAGTCTTGGCGAAACGTCCGTGTTTCACGTGCTCTGGGAACCAGTTGATGTCGCCATTTTGACGCAGCATCTGCTCGCGCTGGCTATCGATATCCATAAACCAACTTGGGTGCGCGCGGTACATAAGCCTCGTGCCACAGCGATGACAGTGCGGATACGAGTGACGGATGTAATCGATTTTGAAAACTACGCCACGTTCATGCAATGTTTTCGCGATAGTCTTGTTAATTTCCCAGACGTTCTCACCCTTCCACTCGGTCTCGGTGTATTCGCCGTTTTCATCAATAACATGCACCACGGGGATGTTTTCGGCGCGAGCCAAAGCAAAGTCTTCCTCACCATACGCCGGCGCAAGGTGAACAATTCCCGTGCCCGACTCGGTCGTGACGTAGTCAGCGGCCCAGATTTTGTGAGCGTTTTCGCCCCGATCTTCGAATAACGGTTCGTAGCGCGCGCCAATGAGGCTCTGTCCGTCAATCGTCTCAAGAACTTCGTACTCAAGTGGCTGATGCTTCTCATTAGTAAACACTTTCTCGACAAGTTCTTTCGCCAAAATGAACATCTCGCCCATATAGTTAACTCTTACATACTCAATGCCCGGGTTAATTGCGAGGGCAGTATTTGCCGGCAATGTCCATGGAGTTGTAGTCCAAGCCAATAAATACGCATCATCGTCGACAAGTTTAAACTTGGTATAAACGCTCGGGTCGGTCACATCCTGATACGCCCCAGCGTCCATAGTGACTTCGGCTTTTGAAAGTGGCGTGGCGTCTAGCGTACAGTACATCAGCACCTTTTCACCTTCGTAGATTTTGCCTTTTTCGTATAACGTCTTGAATGCCCACCAAATACTTTCCATGTATTCTTTGTCCATGGTCTTGTAGGCGCCCTTGAAGTCGACCCAACGACCAATGCGGTCGATTGTTTCTTCCCAAGCACCACTGGTTTCCAGCATATTGGCGCGGGTGGCGGTGATGTATTTCTCGATACCGTATTCAATAACTTCCTGGCGAGAGTTAATACCGAGCTTCTTTTCGGTGTAGCGTTCCGCCGGTAGCCCGTGAGCATCCCAGCCCCAAACACGCTCGACGCGCTTGCCCTTCATGGTCTGATACCGAGGCACAGCATCTTTCACAATGGAGCTAAGAAGTGTTCCGTGGTGTGGCACACCAGAAATAAACGGTGGACCGTCATAGAAAACATACGTGTTATCCGCCGGACGCTGCTCGACCGATTTTTCAAACGTCTTGTTCTCTTTCCAGTAGTTTACGAGTTCTTTTTCGTAAACCAGTGCGCGTCGGCGAGTGTTGGCCTTAAACTTCATGAGATACCCTCTCTCTTCATTTCAATTATTGGAATTTTGCCTACGAACAACTTCCCAGAACCCTCAACTTCTCGAAATCCATACTTCTTGTAAAATGCTTGGGCTCGATCGTTGTAAGTTACAACCTCTAGTGTTATTGGTGCCCGTACGTCAAACCAGTCCATTAACTCATCCATCAAGGCTTTCGCAACCCCCTTACCATGGTACGGAACATCAACATATATCGCCTCTAGGTGTTGTACGCCATCAATACTTGACCCGTGGGCAAACCCGACAACCACGTTGTTGATTTTTGCCACCAATTCGCGCTGGCTCGGGTCCGTTGAAACTCGTTCATGTCGCTCGTACGACTTCTCAATAGCTTCATCTGTCAGCCAACCTTCCGTACGCTCTTTGAGCCAAGCAGCCGTCACTCCAAATTCTTCATTCTCATACGTATCGCGCCAAATACGACCGTGCGATGTTCGTATCGGAACAACGTCGCTCTTAGTGGAGGCAACTATCTGAATCTGTTCCGTTGTAGATGGTTCCATGCGCTTCCTTTTTTTATACAAAAAACACTTCGTTTAGCTGCTAGATCCCGAAAGTGGGAGGTACCATCTAGCTTCCAAAAGAAGTGTTTCTCTTAGCACTTGATTAATCGCTCTAACGCGGCGCGGCGTTCGGCTCTACTCTTTGGCGGACCAAATTTCTTCCGAAAACTCGTGGCTGATAACCACTCAAACGTTTCTATAATGGATTATACACCATATACTAAGGAGTATGAAGCACAAAAAGCGCAGCCCAGCCTTCCCCCTAGAACCCAGCAAAGCCGATTATTGCCTTGTCGGCGACAAAAAGAAACGAAAATACCCCACCCAGCTCGACGCCGAACTCTCAAAACCCGCCAAAGACCTCCAGCAATACCTCTGCGAATACTGCGGCTATTGGCATAACGGTAAAAGCACGTCAACTTTTTCCCGTACCTAGAGGACACCATCTGGAGCCGGAGCGAGGTAAGGCGCAGAGGCCCTTACCGAACCCCGCGTGAAGCACGTTCCGAAAGGTATGGGAAAAAATTACGGCTGTGCCGCGTAATAACTAAGCTCACTAATAGTCGGCAACGGCAACCCCGGCCACTGTTGAAGCAATCGCCCATCGTTAGTTAAAGCAACCACCGTTGGAATTTGCATAATATCGTAAGTCCGACAAAAATCGACACCCGCTGGCGACTCAGGATCCATCACTTCAAGGTCGTGGCCGGTTACCCGATGAAAATCATCAACATACATGGTCACGTCTCTGGCGTAATCGGTATGGTCTTTGGTTAGTATCGCCACCCGCATACTTGCCTCTACACCTCTTGCTGTTTCTTGGTTCGTCGCTCTTCAAGAATCTTTAAAAAGTCGTCAAGCGTTTTAAACTCACGATAGACACTGGCGAACCGAACATAGGCGACTTCATTTCGAAGCGCAAGTTCGTCAAGCACTTTGTCGCCAATTTGCTTTGAAGTAATTTCATTTTCGCCAAAGTCATAAAGTGCAGTTTCAACTACATCAATCATCTCCTCAACTTCAACTTCTGAACTAAAGAACTTCCCTACCGATCGCTTGACGGCAGTTGCAAGTTTTTCACGGTCATATAATTCGCGTACGCCATTCTTTTTGACTACGGCAAGGTTTGGTTTTTCAATTCGTTCGTAAGTTGTGAAGCGAGTTCCGTCTGGTGCCTCTCGGCGGCGACGAATAGTTACTCCATCGCTAACTTCACGAGACTCAACTACCCGACTATCACCAATTTTTAACTTTGACACCACTGTTACTCCTCGTTCTTCTTGTTGCGCTTCTTGCGTCGTCGAAGAAAGGCAGGAATGTCTGACTTGTCTTCCTCTTCTTCGGACGGTTGATTCCAAATGCTCTCACCATTTTCTTCAGCAAAAAGTGTTGCCGACTCGGACTGGTCGAGGCTCATGTCGATGTCTTTTACTTCATTAACAAGTTCTTGACTCGGGCCTTCAGTGGCGTCGCCTTTTTCAGTTGCTGGCTCATCGTCAGTAAAGTATGCTGTATCAAAACCGGTTGCAATAACCGTAATGACTAGTTCGTCTTCCATTTCAGGCTTCAAGGTCGCACCAAAGATGATGTTGGCATCTGGAGACACGGCACTGGTAATAATCTCAGCCGCTTCCTGAATTTCGCTCATGCTCATGTCGTAGCCACCGGTAACATTGAATAGAACACCCCTAGCACCATCGATAGATACTTCAATAAGCGGTGACTCAATGGCTTGCTGCGCAGCTTGGGCTGCTCGGCTATCGCCACTCGCACGACCGATACCCATAAGCGCCGACCCAGCGTTACTCATAATTGCCTTTACGTCTGCAAAGTCGAGGTTAATAAGACCATGTTCGGTAATAAGCTCGGAAATACCTTGGACGCCCTGACGAAGAACGTCGTCGGCGATTTTGAAAGTCTCAAGAAGCGGCGTGCGACGGTCGATGGTTTGAAGCAAACGATCGTTTGGAATAGTAATAAGCGTATCTACATTGCGGCGAAGTCGGCTAATTGCCCACTCGGCATTGGCGCGACGCTTTTCACCCTCGAAACTAAATGGTCGAGTTGCAACACCAACTACTAGGACACCGAGTTCACGAGCGACTTCAGCGACAACATAGCCAGCACCAGATCCGGTACCACCACCAGCACCAATTGTGACAAACACCATGTCGGCACCCTCAAGCGCCGATTTAATGTCTTCACGAGACTCTTCAGCGGCCGCCTCACCCTTAGCAGGGTCGGCACCAGCACCAAGTCCACCAGTCGTTGAGTGTCCAAGGTGGATTTTTAGGTCAGCCTTCGAATTGTGAAGTGCCTGCGCGTCTGTGTTCATGGCAATAAACTGGACACCGGTAAGCCCGGCTTCTTTCATACGATTAACGGCTGAACCGCCCGCGCCACCAACGCCTACAACTTTAATGCTGGCAAAGGTCTCGATGTCGCTTGGTTTTACTTCAGGCATGCCTGTCTCCCCTTGAATACAATTACTCTTTGTCTTTAGTATACCATTTTATGTGTTCAGACAATACTACGCTTTGAAGCGAGCAAAAAGTTTGGACACTGCACCGCGAGCGCTTTTGCCCGATAATGCTTTTTTACTATGAGAATCTACTCGATGGCCCCGTTCGCTGTCTAGTAGCATAAGACCAATTGCTGTTGCAAAAGCGGTCGGCTCTATATCATCAGCAACCGTACTGTTTACTGCTGGTTTCCCAACACGCGCCGCCAGACCTAAGAAATTCTTTGCGAACTCAGCCATATGCTTCATTTGAGCCGCTCCACCGGTCAGAATAACGCCACTTGGCAATTTTCCGGCGTATCCCGCCTTCTTTAGCTCGCGCTGTATTGCCTCAAAAATTTCCTCAAGACGAGCCTCGACGATTTCATCAATGTCAGCGGTCGTGAAGCTAAGAATCTCTTCGGCATGCTTAATGCTGACCCCGGAGTGTTCACTGCGAACAGTTGCCGATGCGTGCTCACACTTCACCTTTTCAGCTACCTCAGGATCGGTCTTAAGGCCAATAGCAAGGTCATTGGTAACGTGAACACCGCCAATTGGCACGACGCCAACGTACTGGAGGTCGCCCTCTTCATAGACAGCGATACTCGTAGTTGCACCGCCCATGTCAATAACGGCAACGCCACTTTCGCGCTGTTGCTCGTGAAGTACCGATCGCCCAGCGGCAATTGCCGAGGCTACAATATCGTGAGCGTCAACCTTGGCCATTTCGGCAACTTTTTGGATATTCACAAGATACGGCGTCAGGGCCGAAATAACATGCGCATCAATTTCAAGACGAGTTCCGGTCATACCAAGCGGATCTTTTATGTTGTCCTGGCTGTCAAGCTTGTAGGCGTGCGGAATAACATCAAGAATTTCACGATTCGCTGGAACTTTTCCTATCGTCGCTACTTCTTCAATTCGGGCCAAGTCCTCGTGACCGACTTCGTGGTCAAGCGCACCAACCGCAATCATTCCGTCGGCATGAGTGGTTAAAATATGTGCACCATTTAAGTTAAGGGTTGCCCCATTCACTTGATACCCGCTCATTCGCTCGGCTTCACCAAGTGCGGTGTCTATCGCCTCGGCTGGGCCTTGAAGATGAACCACCACACCTTTTCGCATACCGCTATTGTCTGCTTGTCCAATGCCAATGATTGATGGCACACCAGTTGTTGAGTCGATATGGGCAACGACTGTGCGTACTTTTGTTGTTCCGACGTCAATGCCAATTGCGTAGTTGGATGGTTCCTGCATATGCACAGTATACCGCTTGTGTTGCAGGATGGGAAGTGCCTTGCCCACTGTAAACTTTTTATATTCTTGAAGGACAACATCTGCAACCCAAATAAAATAAGGCGTAGAGACCCTTATTTTATATGGCGTGAAGCCGTTTCCGAAAGAGTATAAAAAATTTACAGCTGCGTAAGAATTTCAGCACCATTTTCGGTGATGAGAATTGTGTGTTCAAAGTGAGCCGCCAGGCTGCCATCAGCGGTGGATATTGTCCAGCCGTCCTCATGGTCGACGGTGATTTTTTCTTTACCAATGGTTGCCATGGGTTCAATAGCAATGGTGTCACCGGGCGCAAGGAGGTCGCCTCTTCCCTTCTTGCCGTAATTCGGAACTTCAGGTGGCTCGTGCATACTGTGTCCAACACCGTGACCAACAAGCTCTCGGACAATACCAAGCTTTGCATTTTTAAGTACTTGTTCAATTGCCGCACCAAGGTCGCCCGTACGAACCGGGCCTTTAACAGCGTCAATGGCTGCATACAAGCTTCGTTCAGTTGAAGTGATGAGGTGGTTTTTTACACCGTTGCCCTTACCAACAACCATCGTGAAGGCACTGTCGGTTTTCATTCCCTTATAGGTGATAACGAGGTCAAAACTGACAACATCGCCGTCCTGCAAGACGTAGTCACTAGGGACACTGTGAACGATCTGCTCATTTGTTGAGATACAAATTGATGCAGGAAAATTAACTTCTGGCGTTTTATACGTCGCCGTAGCGCCGTGTCGAATAATTTCTTTATCCACCCATGCCTCAAGCTCTTTTTCGCTAACGCCAGGTTGCACACGTGGTCGGAGGTCACGGTAAATAGTAGCGAGGATCTTTCCGCCCTCGCGCATTGCTTCAATCTCTGCCGGTGTCTTCAGTTTCTGCATTATTTCGCTAATTCTCTGTTTTGCAGCTCCGCATAAATACGGTCGTGAATTTTACCCACAGCACCTACGCCATCGATGTGAACAACCGGAACGTTCTGATCACTAAAGAGGCCGAGCATTGGATACATTTCTTGTCTATAAATAGACAGACGTTGATCAATAGCCTCAGGTGTGTCATCGGCGCGACCACGAATTTCTAGGCGCTTTAGTAGTTCTTCGCGTGGCACCTCAAGGACAACAACCAGTGCAATATCGCGACCATGGTCAGTTTTACTATCAATCAGCCACTGTGCCTGTGGTAACTCGCGCGGGAAACCATCGAGAATAATTTGGTCAATATTGCCGGCTTTCGAGATAGCTTCGCCCATGATACGTGTAATTGACTCGTGAGGAATTAGGTTCCCCCCGTGCATCGTTTTCACAATTTCAGGTTCATGCGTGTCGCGTAAAATTTGGCCAGCACTTAACCAGCGCCAGCCCATTCGTGCCGCTAGAATTTGCCCCTGCATGCTTTTACCGGCACCGGCTGGACCGAAAAATACAATCATAGCGCCTCTTTCACTAGTCGGGCAATAGTCGCACCATCGGCTGAATTACCGAATTTACCCTTAACTGCGCCGATAACTTGGCCCATAGCCTGCGGCCCAGAAGCGCCAAGTGCAGCAACCGTTTCATCAACAACTTTCTTAATAGCTTCTTCTGACACCTGTTCAGGAAGGTACTGCTCGAGTATATTCGATTCGTTGCGTTCGTTATCGGCAAGCTCCTGACGACCAGCTTGGTCGTACAGCGTAGCGCTCTCGGCACGCTTTTTTACCTCACGGGCAATAAGTTTTTCGATTGTGGTGTCATCAAGACCTTCGTCTCGCTTGCCCTGGGCTACTTCTTCGTTAAGAATTGTCGCTTTTAACGAACGGAGAGTATCCGCCGTAAAGCGCTCACCACTAAGCATGGCGGTTTTTACGTCGCTTTCAATACGTGCCTTTAGGCTCATACGATATTCCTTCCTTATTGAAGCCCGAGTCGAGCTTTGGCAACTTTTTGCGCCTTACGCTCTTTTCGGATAATCGCTTTTTTGCGGCGCTCAGTTTTGCTAATAGGTTTCGTGAATCGCATTGTTGCTTTCGCTTCGGCGAGGACACCACTTTGCAAAACCTTACGGTTAAAACGACGAATAATGTTTTCGTTCGCTTCGCGTTGATCTTTACGTGTTACTTGTACCATATTGCACGTATTGTAACAGATGAGAACAAGAGTTGCAATATACATAAAGTGAAATGCTACAATAAAGTATATGAAAAAATCATCATCTAAACCCATTGTCGATATAAAAGATTTTTGCCTCCGCATTGGCGACAAAGACATCGTAAAAGACCTGAGCTTTCAGGTTCATCCCGGTGAAGTGTTCGCCTTCCTTGGTGCCAACGGTTCTGGAAAAACCAGCACGGTTCGCTCGCTACTTGGCATTTACCAAGCAACCAGCGGCACGCTACACATTAACGGAAAACCACTTACACCAGACACCGCTTCCCGCGTTGGCTATTTGCCAGAAGAGCGCGGTCTCTACACCCGTTCAAAAGTACTCGACACGATGATTTACTTCGGGGAACTTAAGGGCATGGACCGTGATGACGCACGAAAGTTCTCGCTTGACTACCTAAAGCGAGTTGAGCTTGACGATAAAGCACACACCCGCATCAAAAAACTCTCTGGCGGACAACAACAAAAGGTTCAACTTGGCGTGGCCATTATGAACGACCCGACGCTGCTTATTCTGGACGAGCCGACTAAGGGCCTTGACCCAGTTAACCGAAAGCTCCTTATTACCATCGTTGAAGAACTTCGTAAAAAAGGAACGTCGGTCATTTACATCACCCACCTCATGGAAGAGGTCGAGCGCTTCGCCGATAGCCTACTAATCCTCAAAGACGGCAAGGCTCGGGCCTATGGAACAGTCAAACAGGTAAAGAAAGATTTCTCATCGTCCTCAATTGAAGATATTTTTGTCTCCATTTACAACGAGAAGAGTTCGGAGGTCGCTCATGTCTAAGTTACGTTCGGTTATTCGTCACGAATACCTCACCATTATCCGTCAGCCAAGTTTTTGGATTGTGATGGTTTCTATGCCTCTAATTATCGGGGTAATTATTGGCCTTAACTATATGTCGAATCAGTCTGGTACTGAACGCATCGAAGAGGTTGCCCGCGAGCTAGAGACCGTCGTTGTTGTCGACAAAAGCTCACTCATTAACAAGGACGTCGTTGAGCAGAGTGGTTTATCGCTAGGCGACCCATCTAAAACTGACACGCTTCTTGAAGCGGTTCGCGAAGGTGAATCGCAGGGACTAGTCGTCTTCCCAGAAGACCTCGCCAGTTCTCAAAAATATAACATCTACGTTAATACCAGTGACATCACTACAATCAGTGCCGTGACGTCACTATCGGACAACCTACTCAAAACAAGTCTCTTCATTCCGCTAGGATCGCCGGAAATAATCGCTCTGGCTCAAAATGGCGCCTCATCGACGCTCACCTTCTACGAAGATGGCCAACAAACCGCCGGCTTCAACGAATACATTGCACCCGGCCTATTCGTCATATTGTTCTACATCATTTTCGCCTTTTCAGTCGGCTACATGCTAACCAGTATTAGCGAAGAAAAAGAAAATCGCTCTATGGAGATGGTCTTGACTTATGTTAAACCTCGTACACTGATTGTCGGTAAGCTCCTTGGAGTTTCGCTTGTAACACTTACCCAGCTGGTCTTCTTCGCTACGATGGGCACCATTGCGCTAATCGTTGCGCAGCAGATGGGCTCATTAGCCCTTCCGTTCGGGCTCGATTTGTCGCAAGTCGTACTTGACCCAGTCACCCTACTCTTATCGACAGGCTACCTTATTGCCGGATTCTTAATGTTTGCTGGTTTCATGACCACAGTTGCAGCCATTGCCCCATCCGCCAAAGAAGCCAACAACTTCTCAAGCGTCTTCTATATTGGCGCATTCATTCCGTTCTACTTTATCGTCATGCTAGTCACCGACCCCAAAAACCCAATCTCAACCTTCCTGACCTACTTCCCGCTCACGTCACCGGTTGTAACGTTAGTTCGTAATACTGTCGGCAATATGGATCCGCTGATGGCCTGGACCGCCCTCGCTACCATGACACTCTTCATGATGCTTAGTATATGGATAGCAGTTCGAGCTTTCCGACTTGGTGCCCTCGAATTCGCCCAAACCGTGAGGCTATCTACGCTCTTCACGCGCTCGTAAGTTAAGCCACCAATTGACTTTTCATTATGCTTATGCTATAATTACTAGTATGAATGAACAAGAACAAACACCAACATACACACAAGAAGATATTAGCAAATACTCACCTCTTAAAGATGAGCACGTAGCGGAACAGACTGAGCGTACTGTTACGCCACTTACCCAAGAGGACGTACGTGAAGCCCGCGCTAACACGGACATCGCCCCTGCAGCCGAGGAAATTCCTCAACTTGCGCCAGAGGACGCCGCTCCTTTTGACCCAGCCTCAAACGAAGTGCCTCGAGTTGATACGCTTGCCTCGCTTGCACCTGAGGACATCCCCCAACTCGAACCAGAAACAGACGATAACAGCGAACGTTAAATAGTTTATCGACGCTCGACACGCAGAAGGCGGCCCTCAACAGACCGTCTTCCTTGCCATTCATTGATATCGGGCGAATACCAGACGTCAACTCGCTCACCCACTTCAACAAAGAAATGATCCGGTGCGTTAAACGCCAATAATTGCAGCTGAGTGTCGTTGGTGTCTCGAACAAGCAACTTTACGTGTTGAGCTTTGTCGCCCATTCGTCGAACATCCATAACCGCCAGGTTAACACTTCGAAGGATTGGTTGCGGGTTGCCATTTCCGAATGGCTCAAGCGCCGCGAACTGTCCGACGAGTGTTTCATCGACTTCTGATAATAAAGCGTCGGCATCAGCCGTCGATACAAGCAGCTGCGCCTGGTCGACCAGCTTCAACTCTCGATAATAGTTGTTAACTGCTTTCCGGAACTCATCAACTGCCCCAACCGGCAAGGTTACACCGGCGGCAAGTGCATGGCCACCACCTTTTGTAATATGCGCCTCGGCAGATCGAATTGCATCAGCAGCACTGAATCCGCCGTAGCTCCGGGCCGAGCCTTTCGCAACCTCGCCATCTTCCGCCAACACAAAAGCTGGTTTCTGATATTTCTCAAGTAATTTAGCGGCGACAATACCAACAATACCGTGGTTCCACCCGCTAGCGCTCACCACAATAACTGGATCGTCAGCATATTTCTCGGCCTGAACCTTCGCCTCTTCAAAAATGCCGTCCTGATCTTTGCGACGGCTTTTATTCATATCGTCTAACTGACGAGCAATACGAAGCGCCTCCTGCGGGTCGCGGGTCGTTAGCAGATCAAGCGCGTATTGAGCAGTCTCAAGCCGACCGGACGCATTCATGCGAGGCCCAAGCCCAAACCCAAGACTACGAGCGTTTACCGCCATAGGCTCAACTGCCGCGACAGTCATCAGCGCACGAAGACCGGGGCGACGAGTCTTGGAGAGCACTTTCAGCCCCCAAAACACATGTGTTCGGTTTTCATCGACAAGCGTGACGACGTCACATACCGTTCCAAGTGCCACAAGGTCAAGTAGCCACTTCTCTTGGCCCGGTTCAATACCACTCATACGCGCCTGAAGCGCCTGTACAAGCTTAAACGCCACACCAACGCCTGGAAGGTCGAGGAACGGATAAAGCTTGTTAGATTGGTCCTTAAGCAAATATTTCTCGTAAGCGTCCGGGTGGTCCTGCAGTAGTCGTTTCGGATTGATAACCGCAACGGCATCGGGCTGCTCTGGCGATACGTTGTGGTGATCGGTCACAATAACATCCATACCGAGTTCATTGGCGCGGGCAATTTCCACGTGGCTTAAGCTGCCACAGTCAACGGTAATAACGAGTGACGCGCCAGTTTTAGCAATTCGCTCAATCGCATCAACCGTCAAACCGTAGCCTTCGGTAAATCGATTAGGAATAAAGGCGTCTACATGCGTAAAGCCAAAACCCGAAAACGAGTCGAGAAGCAAGGCGGTCGCTGTAAGGCCATCGATGTCATAGTCGCCATATATAGTGATGTGTTCGTCGTTCTTGCGAGCCTTTTCAAGGCGCATAACGGCTTTTTCCATGTCTGGCAACAGGAATGGATCATGCTTTTTGTCATACTGCGGAGATAAAAATGTCGCCCTGGTTTCGGGCGATATCCCCCGTGCACTGAGGATTCTATGAAATAAGCTCATTAGCCAAGATCAGACGCTGGGGCGCGCTTAGCTCGTGATGCGTGTTGCTGAGATTTAATGACAATACTCTGCAGCTCTTTAAAGATAGGAAACTGCTTGTTGGTGGCGTATATTTTCGTGTTTCCATGTCGTTCACTAGTGAGAAAACCAACTTTTTCAAGACGCTTCAGTTCGCGCTGAATGTTACCCGGGTCTTCCTTGATGAGCTTTGCTAGCCCTCGGACATGAGTCCTGAAGTCAGGATACTTTGCATAGACTACAACGATTTTTCGTCTCACCCGTGATGTAATAAAAACGTCTAACATATTCCCCTTTTTACTTCCCAATGCTCGGTCGTTGTAGCTTATTCTACACCGCCACCCAACGTCTGGTCAACGCCAATTCAATATAATTTTGTTGATTTTATCAATTGTATCCTCGTGAGAAGGGACGGTGTTGTCTGTATAATAATGGTCCGTATCGACATAATTTTCTTTTACATCCAATATATACAGTTCGTCAGCCATGACGTGAAGCTTGTCGACTACAGTAGACGAAGCTACTGGTGTGGCAAAAATAAAGCTTTTTGTCCGAATAGGTTTTAGAAAATCCAGTACCACATCGAGGACCGCGCCATGTTGAAGCCCGTCAGAGATAACAATAATATGCCTGTCTTTAAGAAGGGCGCTGTTGATAGTCCCGCCATCGCCTATCAAACGGTTTATGGCCTGAAACGCGACTCGCTTTTGTTCTTGCAAATAGCCGTTATATTCAGAGGTATATTCGTCAATCTCACCCTGAGAAAAATCGCTATTATATGTAAAAGCACCCTCTTGGGACACTCCACCAAAACTAAGACCTTCGCCAGGGATGGCGATGTTTTCAATAAGTAACATGGTAAGCACGCAGTGAAGCTTTGCGGCAACCTGTTCGGCCACCATTACCGCGCCATCGCTCAAGGCAATGACTGCACAATCTTCATAGCGATACTTATCGACAAGTTTTGCCGCCAGCTGTTTTCCTGCGTCACCGCGGCTCTCAAAATACATATGCTTATTCTAGCGGGTACTGATTTTTATCTCAAGAGGTATACTATAAAAGATGATGGAATACTTTGAGGTTGCCCCTACCCGTATTGTTCGCGCGCAGAGCGTTGTCTTTACATACCAAAGCGATCTTAGCCTAAAACCTGGCCATATTGTCATGATTCCGATTGGAAAAAAATCTCTTCCCGGTCTCGTTGTCCGGAAAGTAAAAAAACCGCCGTACGATACACGAGACATTGAATCGATTATCGAGGATGTTCCGCTTCCAGACGCCTACGTCAGCCTGGCCCTATGGATGTCAGACTATTACCACACACATCTTGCCACCGTTCTTCAGACAATGCTCCCCCGTGGGCTTACAACCAACCGTCGCCCCGCCAAAATACCTTCCCACCCTGCTATACGCGACCGAACAAAAAATGTGCTCAATAAAGAACAGCGGTCGGCGCTTGACATTATACTTGGAAAACCCGCCGGGACCTTTCTACTACAAGGTGTTACCGGCTCGGGGAAGACAGAAATTTATAAAAAGCTTGCCGACGCCAGTCATAAAAACGGCCAGTCAATTATTATCCTTGTGCCCGAGATTGGACTCACCCGTCAGGTCGTCGATGAACTCGCCAGCGACCTCCCCGACGCCATCCTGACTCACTCGAAGATGACCGAGGCCCAACGACACACCGCTTGGAAGCAAGTGCTCGGTGCTGACGGCCCAGTGACTATCATCGGCCCACGGTCGGCTCTATTCATGCCCGTTAAAAACCTTGGCACAATTGTAGTTGATGAAGCTCACGAACCAAGCTACAAGCAAGAACAAGCACCTCGCTATTCTGCCCTCCGTGCCGCTAGTGTACTTGGCGCCTACAGCGAGGCTCGAGTGGTGTTCGGAAGCGCAACACCGCTTATTGCCGACCGTTTTATTGCCGAAACTCAAGGTGTTCCAGTCATCAAGCTTCATGAACGGGCTCGTCACGATGCGCTTGCTTCGACAGTCGAACTCGTCGATATGACCAAACGTGAAGGTAAAAATCACCCCTTCCTTTCCCGGCAGCTGCTAACCCATATTGAACAAAACATTGCCAGCAAACAACAAACCCTTCTGTTTCATAATCGCCGAGGAAGCGCTCATACAACGTTATGTGAATCGTGCGGATGGACCGCCACCTGCTCTCGTTGTTTCGTGCCGCTTATCCTCCACAGCGATAATTATCACCTCAGCTGCCACATCTGTAGTGCATCCGAAAAAGTACCGACTTCATGCCCGGAATGTGGTGCGGCTGAAATTATATATAAAGGTGTCGGCACAAAGCGCATAGAGTCCGAGTTACGGCGCTTGTTCCCTAAGGCCGCTATCGCTCGCTTTGACTCCGATAATGCCACCGATGAAACCGTTCAGTCGCGCTACAAAGAGCTCTATGACGGCGATGTCGACATTATTATTGGCACCCAAGTGATAGCCAAAGGCCTCGACCTCCCGCACCTGCGAACGGTTGGTGTTATCCAAGCCGATAGCGGCCTAGCACTGCCCGACTTTATGGCTACCGAAAGAACCTTCCAGCTACTAGCGCAGGTTATTGGACGCGTTGGACGCGATAGCCGAGAAACATCAGTAGTAGTACAGACGTATCAACCAAGTCACCCAGTCATTCAGTATGGTCTTAAACAAGATTACGAAGGGTTTTACCCATATGCGCTTGCCGAACGTAAAAAGTCAGGCTTTCCACCCTACCGTCACCTCCTCCAGCTAACGACCGTCTATAAAACCGAGGCTGGTGCAGTTCGAGCAAGTCGAGCCTTAGCGGCCGACCTGCGCAAGAAAGTTCATAAAGATGTCGAAATACTTGGTCCTACGCCATCATTTTACGAACGACAACGCGACACGTATCGCTGGCAGCTTATTCTTAAAAGCCCAGCCCGCCAACATCTAGTAGACGCCCTTGAACACGTTCCCTCAACCCACTGGCAAACCGAGCTCGATCCAGCGAGTCTTCTATAGACTCATCTGTTATAATGTGAAGATAATGGTGAAAAAAGAAAATATCATAACCTTGCCGAACCCGCATCTTCGGCAAAAGTCACTAAAAATCAAAGAAGTGACCGATTCAGTGCGCCAATTAGTCGACAATATGACCGATGCCGCTCTAGACTGGGAGGCGTCTCGACCGCACGAGGTCAGCGCCGCGCTTGCAGCCGTACAAATCGATGCCCTGCAACGGGTTGTCATTATTCGCAGCGACTTCGACAATAAAGAGTCAAAGGAATTCACGGTACTAATTAACCCAGAAATCGTTAAGTATGAAGGCTCAATAGTCACCGACTACGAGGGTTGTCTTAGCGTCAGTAACATTTACGGCAAAGTTCCCCGTCACAGCAAAGTGCGCGTGCGGGCGACGACACTTGATGGCGAAGAAGTACGTTTCAAAGCAACCGGCTTTCTGGCTCGGGTAGTGCAGCATGAAATAGACCACACCAACGGCACCGTTTTTATCGATCACATTAAAGATTCTCACGACGCATTTTATACACTAGATAGTGAGGGTGAATTAATCCCCTTGGAGTACGATGAACACATCAAAGACAATCGTCTTCTTTGGGACTGATGACTTCAGTGCCGTCAGCCTTCAGGCGCTAATTGATTCCGGCGCCTCTATTGCCGCTGTCGTTACCAAACCAGATAGCCGCCGTGGACGAGGGCGCGACCTTAAAGAGCCTGCAGTTAAGCAAATTGCCAAAAAGTATAATATTCCCGTTTGGCAGCCAATGAAGCTCTCGGAAATTGAATCTCAGATTGAAGCCCTCGACTCGCCCCTTGGTGTGCTGGTGAGTTACGGAAAAATTATTCCCGAACGTATTATTAAGTTGTTTGAACCCGGTATCGTTAACGTTCACCCCTCACTACTCCCGAAATATCGTGGTCCGTCGCCTATTGAGTCGGCTATTCTTAATGGAGATAGTGAAACCGGTGTCAGTATTATGCAGCTGAGTGCTGCTATGGATGCCGGCCCCGTATACGCGCAGGTTCGCATTCCACTCTCGGGCAAGGAAACTGCGCCCGGACTCGAAATAAGTCTCGCCCACAAGGGCGCCGAGCAACTATTGCTGTCACTCGACGGCATTATCGATGGTTCGCTTCAGCCAACGCCTCAAAATGACACCAATGCCACCTACTGTCCATTGCTACAAAAAGATGACGCGCAGCTTGAGCCCACGTCGCTCACGGCCACGCAAGCCGAGCGCCGTATTCGAGCTTACCTATCGTTCCCAAAAACAAAAACGACCCTGCATAATCAGCTGACCGTTATTACAAAAGCGCATGTCGCCGAAGATGGACCGCTCGTAGTTAAATGCGCCGACGCAACATTCTTGACTATCGATGAGCTCATTGGACCAAGCGGTAAAACAATGACCGCCGAGGCCTTTATAAACGGTTACGGACCTACGCGCCGCTAAGAATTGCGTCTTTGTTGGAACTTATTTCTTGCTTCAGACTTTCAAGAGTCGCCGCCACTACATCACGATAATCCGGACGATTGACTTCTAGCCATTTGGTGGCTGCGTACTCGGCCCGAAGCGCCGAACTATCGGCTGGAAGTTTTGTAGCCCCCTGAAGCTTTGTGAATAACTCGTCGGCTTGATACTGCGGAGTATGTGCCTCAAGCCACGGCTTCACGACTTCATCTTTTCTATCAATAATTGCTTCAAATTCCTCAAGCTGCGCGTCGCTCATACCTTCACTTAGTTTAATGCCAACTCGTTGTTCAAGCTGATCATAAACATGCTGCAAAAACGGCTTCTTTTGCTCTTCTGGCAATGCTCCAAGCCCGACATCTTCTAGAAAACTGTTATCTAAATTAAACATACTCTTTTTAGTATACCATTCCTACAGACGAGTAAGTTCCTGTGCGTACTCTTCAATAGTTTTTTTAGTTGCCTCTTCTAAGTTAGGGACATTTTGCTGCACCCAACCAGCAGACGCGACTATTTTATCTCCCGGCGTATGATCTGGGTCGTCGGCGAACCCCGCCTCGGCCTCTTGATACAACGGCGTTTCTTTGTAGTCGGGCATATTTTGCTCAAGCCAGGCATCTATAACCGCTTGATCGGCGTCAATAATTGCCTGATACTCTGTAAGTTGTTGTTCAGACAAGCCTTCGGAAATCGCCTCGCCAATACGACGCTGTGCCTCGGTTATGATCTCCTCTTGCTCGGCCTCTGAACGATCACCTATACCAAGTTGTTCAATAAGTTGTTCTTGTGTCATGCCACCCTCACTTTGTTATCTTAACGATTCAATAAATGTTTGGACATCGCTTGGAAGTGGGCCTGGTCGCGAAATACCTACGTGGCCACTATCCATTTGATAAAACGAATCTGGGAACCTAGAAAGAAGTGTCTGCTCATTGGTGTACCATTTCGATGGTTCAATTCCAAGCTCGTTGAATAACCGCTCGCCACCGCCACCAGATGGAATGTTATATGCGGTGTTGTTGATGATTTCCGGTGTTGCTACAGGCGCTTCAACTTCTGGTATTTCCGCAGCAGTTACTGGCTCTGTTTGAGGGAGGTCTCCGGGGCTCACATCGAGGTCGCTACCCGAAACGGCCATATCTTCAGCTCCAGAACTATCGAAACCGTACTTATAACTTGCGAACGCCCCAATAACAGCAAGTACCGATGTACCAATAATAATATTGCGTCGCCCATTCTTGCGGGCCTGTTCTTTCTCTTCGTTAGACATTGACTCGAGTTTTGCTTGTTTTCCATCACGCTTCGTAACACGCATAGTATTCCATTGCGCTGCCCAGTAATTCACGCCAAACTTATCTCTGTTCTTTCCTAGCCATTCTTTTACGTTAAGGCGAGCTTTGTTCTCCTTCTCGGCATCGTTCTTCTGCTGCTCGGCCTGCAGCTGAAGCTCCTTAAGAGCATCGACGTCAATGTGCTTATAAAGATTGTCCGTTCCAGTCTCTTTATCGCCCACTTTACCAACAAGCGCGCGGCCCTCACTATCAACTCCAATGAAAGTCCAGTCTGACTCAATCTCACCCGACGTACGCTTGACTATCACGCGCTGTCCTTGGTCAAAGCCAGTTTCAAGACCCATTTCAGCCGATTTAGCCGCCAGATCACTCCTCGTAAGCTGATCGTAGCGGATAAAAGCGTTACGGTCGGGAAATATGCGTCCACGTTCTAACTCACGCTTATTCCTGTAGGCAGAATATTTACGATACGCCTCAGCGGTATCTTGGTTAAAATTATATTTTTCATCACTAAGCCAAAGTTGAATTTTCTCTTCTTCTTGCTTGTCGCGAGCCTCATGTTCTTTTTGGATCGCACCTAGCGCCTCGCTAGTTTGCTCAGTTTTATCTTCACTTACTGTAGGCTCAGACATATCTACAGCCACGGAGTCGCTACCTGGCTTATCGGCTCCCGCTGACTCTTTGCTATCGTCCATAGTAGGCACATCTTCAAGATCGTCCTTATAGACAAGCTGGACGTTACCGTTTTCATTAACAACTTCGGCGACACGACGACCGTTCGGACTTTCGAACCATTCAGTCACGGCAACAACTTCACCGTTATACGTCCAGGTTTCATATTCGTCTTGCTTGGGAGCAACCTCCTCGGAGGTTTCAGCTTTTTTTTCAGCGCCGTTCAAGCGGGCTTCAAACGATTCAATAAGTGACTTGAATCTATCAAGGTCCTCTTCAAGACGACGCTGTACCTCTTCTGGCTTGTACTTGGCGTTGTCCTTTTCCTCGCTCTTAAGAATAGCTTCACGTATTCTCTCTCTTGCGAGGTCTTCAATCTCCTGCTCATCGGCGACATCATGGCGCTCTCGTGCACGACTAGCTTCTTTTGCAAGCGCCATAACACCCATCTCGTCATATCGAGGGGCGCTAGGCTCTGTAGACTCTAGTGAGTCGGCATTCTGCTGTTCTAGATATCTGTCTTCACTAGCAAATTTTCTGCTCTGGGCCTCACGATAGCCGCCGCGTTGCTCGTCACGAACGATACCGTCTTTCGGGCGTTGTTCGAGATAAGTTTTCCACGAATACTCACCCTCGGGAATTTCATCATGATTATCATACACACCAAAATTTGTTTCTTTTTCAACCACGTGTTCAAGTTCTTTAATTTCACGTGCGGCTAATTCAAGTTTTTCTTTGTTTGTCAGCGGTTGTTGTGAGGATTCTTTTTCGGCCATGGCCTATTGTCCCTATTTATTTTGTCGCTATATATGCTAATAGTAGCAAAACCAACAGATAAGCACAAGCGGTAGTAAAGTAAGGGTTTAGAGGGTTCGACGAACGACTTCACGCGTAAAGAATTCAAGCGTGTCGCCAACTTCAAGCACGACTTTCTTTTGAATTTCTAGGTTTAGCCCACACATATCACCTTCGAAGACTTCTTTGGCGTTGGTTTTCTCACGTTGTACAGAGGTAACTTTAGCCTCGCCGATTAATTCGTTGCCGTGTTTCATGCGAACTAGTAGGTCGGGTTTCACCTTACCGCTCGTAACAAGTCCACCGGCAATAATCTCGTCCTTCATAGTGCGGAAGACGCCCTTAACTTCTAGTGCACCGATTTCAGTGTCGACAATTTCAGGGGCAAGCATTGCTTCCATTGAAAGTCGGGCGTTGTCGAGCAGTTCATAAATAACGTCGTAAATTCGCACTTCAGCTCGCTCGCGAGTAGCAAGCCGCTTAACCGCAGGGGGAAGCGAAACGTTAAATCCGTAAATAACTGTCTTGCCGTCGGTAGCCAAGCGAACATCGTTTTCGGTAATATTGCCTACACCGCTACTTACAACGTGAAGTGAAATTTCTCCACCGGTGTCGATAAGCTTAAGGCTGTCGATAACAGATGTCAAAGACCCTTGAACATCGGCCTTAATAATAACATTAAAATCTTGGCCTTCGTGCTCTTGGGTCATACGCTTCAAGAGGTCCGCACCAGTAACGTTGGTGCTTGCAGTCGCCTTCTCGCGCTCTTGGCGGACCGCCTGTACACGTGTTCGAGCTTCTTTTTCATTTTTCACAACTTCAAAAACATCACCAAACTGAGGTAATTCTTTAAACCCGCTAACCGTCACCGGTGTTGATGGGCCGGCTTCTTTGGCGGTTTTTCCAAGAAAGTCGTGTAACGTTCGAACTTTTCCGTAGGCAGTTCCGGCAACAAGTAGTGCGCCGGGTTTCAAAATACCCTGTTCAACAAGTAGCCCAACTACTGCACCGCGGCCAGTTTCCATATGTGCTTCAATAACAAGACCTTCAGCCGGCACATCAATGTCAGCCTTGAGCTCTTCGATATCGGCAACAAGCAATACCATATCAAGAAGCTTATCAACCCCTTGACCAGTCTTTGCGCTCACCTCAACCATCACGACATCACCACCCCATTCTTCTGGGTTAAGATTGTGTTCAGTCGCAAGTTGGGTCTTCACAAGCTGCGGGTTTGCAGCTTCTTTGTCGACTTTGTTAATAGCAACGACAATTTTAGCGTTAGCCGAACGAGCAAAGCGAATCGCTTCGACCGTCTGTGGTTTCACGCCGTCATCAGCCGCAACGACAATGACCACAACGTCGGTTAGAGTCGCGCCGTGCTGACGAAGCGCCGCAAAGGCCTCATGGCCAGGAGTATCAAGCAGCGTAATGGTGCGGTCGTTTCGAACCGTTTGGTAAGCGCTAATGTGCTGGGTAATACCGCCAGCTTCGCCATCGGCGACTTTTTGGCCAAGAATAGCATCCAGCAAGCTGGTTTTTCCGTGGTCGACATGCCCCATAACAGCAACAATTGGCGAACGTAGCGTCGCGTTGTCGGTAAGCTCGTGGGTTCGACGTTCGGCGGCAACAGCTTCTTTTTCTTGGAGCTCAACATCGAGGCCAAGCTCTTCAACGATAATCGTTGCGGTCTCAAAGTCGATGCGCTGATTAATAGTTGCAGCAATGCCGTTCTTAAATAACTCTCCAATGAGCGCGGTTACAGACAAGTCGAGCACGGTGGCAAGTTCGCCTACAGTGATTGAGTTGGCAATCTTGAGAATTTTCTCTGCCATGCGTGCTCCTTTCGCCTGTTACAGGGGGTTTCGTGGTTATATTTATTTAGATTTAGGAAGACCGAGAGAGATTTTGCGGTTGTCTTTTTCGACACCCAGAACAACAAAGCTCTTTCGTTCGTTAAGCGTGAAAACCTTTTCAGGATCAACACCATCTCCGCCGCCAAGCTCACTAACGTGAACCAGTGCTTCAACGGCTGGGCTAATTTGGACAAAGGCACCAAACGGCGTAATGCGCGTAACTGTTCCTTCGACACTATCGCCTGCCTTGAACTGATCGACTTCACTAAGCCATGGATCTTCTTTTAGCTGCTTCATGCTAAGACTGAGGCGGTCTTTGTCGATGGCGATAATTTTCGCATCGATTGTTTGACCAACCTTAACGTAGTCAGATGGGTTGTTAACACGTTCCCAGCTAATTTCTGAGATGTGCACCAAGCCTTCGATGCCTTCAACGTTCACGAAGATACCGTAGTCAACAATTCCAGTCGCAACACCCTTAACGCTGTCGCCAACGGCAAGTTTTTCAAATCGGGCGACAAGACCCTCTTTAACGGCTTCTTTTTCACTGAAGATAAGCTTGTTAGCTTTTCTGTCGGCGTCGAGAATACGCACATTCATTTTTTGTCCGATAAGCGAGTTAAGTCGTTGAAGAATCTCATCCTTATCGTTGCTGCCTACTCGTGGGTAATGTTCAGCAGATAGCTGCGATACCGGTAGGAACCCGCGAACACCGTCATATTCTACCAATAGACCGCCGCGGTTGGCGTCGTATGGAGATACTTCGATAATTTCACCGCTTTCAAGTTTGTCTGCAAGCAAGTCCCAACCCTTGTCCTTAGCTGCTTTTCTAAGTGAGAGAAGCGAGTATCCGTTTTCAAGCTCAGTATCGACGACACTGGCAACAACTTCGTCGCCTTCGTTTAGCGCTTTCGAGTAGCCCGCCTCGCGACGCGGAACAAGTCCAACACCTTGAGGACCGAGGTCAATGAGAATTTCGTGCTTTCGCACTGAAAGTACTCGACCTTCAATCGTTTCTCCCTGAGTAATTTGCTTAAGGGTGGCGTCCTCGTTCTCGAGTAGCTCATCCATTGTTATAGTCGTGGCTTTAGCCATAAGTCTTTTTAAGACTCCTTCCTTAGTTTATTTCCTGAAGAAAGCCTTTGATCCGTTCTGCCGCGGGGACACCATGCGCAAACGCACACGTAAGAAAGGGGTTTCCTCATAGATTACCTCTATTGTACCCCAGATAGCGAGAGAAGTCTAGACTGGGGTGGAGAAGGGTTTACGCGACACGACGTATGAGCTGATCGTGTACGTGAGAAATACGACGGCGAATAGTCCAGTTAAGGTCTCTGCTGGACCAGTTTCGGGCAATTCTTCGACAGATGACGGGGTTTCTTCAGCCTCAGTTGGCGTGTTCTCTTCCTCTTCATCGGCAGTTGCTGCTATTTCTGGGTTCGAGTCTTCCCGAAGCTGCTCTTCAGCCTCTTGTACGATCACATCTCGTCGGACTGCTTCACCTCGCTCGCGCACAAAGTAAAGACCACCTATTACTAAACCGGCAAGGAGGATAATAATTCCTGCCAAAAATAAACTTCTTGTTGATATCCACCCGCGCAGCATAGTCATAACGACCTCCGTTTGTTCTTACCTATTTATTGTACGCCACTCCTGGAGAGAGTACGAGCATGAGCGGAATACTTGTTCGGTCGTGATAAACTGAGACTATGATTATTGCAATTGACACCGGAGGAACAAAAACACTTGTCGCAAGCTATAACGAGGCCGGCGAAATAATTGGAACACCTTATAAGTTTCCGACCCCGCCCGTAGAGACGGATTACGTCAAGGCCCTCACCGACTACCTCGAGGCAACATTTGACGCGAAGGATGTTGACGCGGTGGTCATTGCTATCCCTGGAATCATCAAAGACGGTGTCGCCGTATGGTGCAACAACCTAAAATGGAAGAATTTTGATGTTGCGGGAGCATTTAAGGGGTTATTTAATGGCGCTCCCCTATACGTCGATAACGACGCTAACCTCGCCGGTCTTGCCGAAACACGCCAACTAGACCCTATGCCTATTAGTTCGCTTTACGTGACTGTTAGCACCGGTATCGGCAGCGGTATCATCACCAATGGAGTTATTGACCCCGGCCTTCGCTACAGTGAAGCCGGCCGCTCGCTAGTCGAGTTCGACGGTGAAGTGCGCGAATGGGAGAGTTTCGCATCAGGTAAAGCAATCTACAACACCTATGGAAAATTTGCCCGTGATATACACGACCCCGAGACTTGGCGCGCCATCGCTGACCGCATTAGTCGAGGTTTTTTGGCCATCATCCCTGTACTTCAGCCTGACGTTATCATCATTGGTGGCAGTATTGGAACCTACTTCGAGCGATACGACAGCGACCTCACTGCTATCTTGAAAGATAAGCTACCAGATCATATTGGTTTGCCGCGCCTCGTTCAAGCCCAACACCCTGAAGAAGCGGTAATTTACGGATGCTACTACTATGCCCTTGACGCCCTCGCTGCTTAATAGCCTTCAACGCGATTTTCCTCATATCACCTTCCGGGAAAGTGACGCTTTCTCGTGGTCCCCGACCGAAAAAGCCGTCTCCTATAGCCCTACCGACCCCGATGCCGATGCGCTTATTCTTCACGAACTATCGCATGCTATTCTCGGACACGAGGAGTATCCCAAAGATGTTGCCCTACTTGCAATGGAGACGGCCGCCTGGGACCACGCCAAGGGGCTAGCAGACACCTACAAAGTTGTTGTTGAAGATGATACCGCCGAAGCGAACCTCGACACCTACAGGGACTGGCTCCACGCTCGTAGCACCTGTCCTGCCTGCAAGGCAACTGGCTACGAAACCACACCCCGCACCTACAGCTGCGTTGCCTGTAGCGGCTCATGGACGGTCAACGAAGCCCGGCTGTGCGCCCTCCGCCGATACAAAATACACCCCCGTTAGGAGGTGTATTTCTGCAAGCTTCCCTTAGGGGTCGCTTACGCCTTTTTAGGACGACGAGAAATTCGTCCGCCCTTAGCACCCGCGATGCGAGCAAGCTCTGGGTTTGCTGCAAAACCGCCGGTTCGGCCGTTCTGTCCACCCTTACGCCCAATTTCAGCGTAGAAAGCTGGGTTACGTTGTAGGTTCTTTTGTGCAGCCTTACGGCCGCCTTCTTTGGTTCCTGCCATTGCAGTTATCCTCCTAATTAAAAAGATTTCCACTAGCCTTTCGGCGTGAAAACCCTCATTGATACCTCACACATGGTATGTGTATGGTATCTATTATACTACAGCTTATGCTTTATGTCAACATTTACGTAAGCAGAATATAGTATATTGCTACTGTTGCACATATTCACCTGGTGCGATATTATATGTAAGCACCTGTTTGAATCTTCTAAAATAAAGATTCCTATAACGAAACGACCCATCTGCGAGACGGGTCGTTTTTATTTTACGCATGGTATACTACCCTTATGAACGAGGCGTATCCGGAAAACTGTGACATTTGTCCAATTATTCGTAATCCAAATGAAGCAGAGGTTTCGAGGCGTCTTATTGAGGGTGAATATTGGGTGGCGTCTCTCAGAGAAGACCAGCAACTCCTTGGAACATCTTTCTTAACTCTTAAAGAGCACAAATCAAGCCTAGAACAGCTCACCAGAAGTGAAGATATTGAGTTTCGAGACACCCGAAATAAGCTCATCCTGGCCCAAAAGCGTGCCTTTGGGTCAAAAACCGTCAACATCTCATGCCTCATGAACAACGCCTATCAGTCCAATACCCCGGCGCCTCACGTTCATTGGCACTTTAAACCCCGGTACGATACGCCCGTAACTGTTAATAATGAAGTTTTTACCGATCCCGAGTTTGGATCGTACATAAGAGACAAAAGTACGCATATTCCTCGGCCCGTTACCTTGCAGTTTATCGGCGATTTGTTGCGTCGAGAACTAGCTCAGGAGCCCGATTCTTTATAAGGGTCTGTCTTGCCACCTCTATCGAAGACCAAGCCTCTTCAAGAGTTAGCCCGCTCTGGTACAAGGCAGTCGCAAGTTCGGGTCCAACGTACCGATAGTGCCACGGTTCGAAATTATAACCAGTTATAGCCTCTTTTCCCTCTGGGTAACGAAGCGTGAAGCCATATGTATGAGCGTGCCCAGCCAACCATTGCCCATCAGGGGTGCTAGTAAAGCAAGCCTGGAGGAAACATTGCTGCGAAGCGCTGCTGATGTCTATAGCCAACCCAAGCTGATGCTCGCTGTGACCTGGCCGGGCGCTATACCTACTCGCTTGCTCAAGTCCAGCACTAGCGACATATCCGTTAAACAGCGATGCCTGATATGACGAAGATCGATATGCGCTCCCAACCATAAGACCGTGGCCGTCCGCCTCAGCAGCGGCAAACATATCTATTAATGGTTTTTCGATGACCTCGCTCACCAACCGGTCGCTTGCGGAGACAGGAACACCCGGAAGAACTAGTTTCTCGGGGACGTATTCAAGCGAGACACTATTCTGCTTATTTACTAGCACCCACAAACTATCGGGGTTAGTGTAATCTTCGCGTCGCACCTCAATCGTATCGGCGCCTGGAAGAGTGAGGTAAACGGGCTCTACCTTTTTCGCCTCAATCTCGGCGATTCTCTGTTCAACTTGCTTGGTTAACACCGCCAAAGCCTGTTGATCTGCCTGTATCTGTTGCTGCGTACTCCAGGAATACGCACCAATAAACCCAGCACAGAGCGCAACTAGTGTTCCTATTAGCGCGATGAACAAAACAATTCGCTTACCCTGACCGTGGTGCCTTTTTAGACTTTTCATATGACTCTAGATTAACATCATTTTCCACAAAGCATCGAGCTGGGAGTCAATATAGTTACCCCAGTGGGTAGGAAGTTCAATAAGAATTGCCGGAATACCCATTTCTTCGCCCATCCAGTCCTCGTATTCACCGGTCATCGGATACCCCATAACCGCCTCGGCGTTGTAATACATCGTCGCGTAGCCTACCGTACCAGCATAGACGTCACCAATTGCTACCGAGTCGGCATATTTATTTGCGCCGACCAAACTTCCCTGCGCGTGGAATGACACCTCAAGCCTTGGACGGAGTTGCCGAGTGAGGTCTATGAGGGCTTTTGTTTCAGGCTCCGAGCCGGGGCTTGTGCCGCCACCGTTCTCAATAGTTCCACTGTACGTTTCGGTATCCGCTTTCCAATTAGCCGTCGGGAAGTTACGCCCCAGGTTAACGTTGTTAGCGTTATTCCTCGACCCAGACGCGACACCGTCGGGGTTAACATTCGGCACAATCACCACTCTTTTATCAGCCGGTATTTTATAGCCGTTTGTCTGCAAGTAAGTAGCCCACGACTGCATAGTGTAATAGCTACTGGGCTCCGACCCGTGAATGGCACCGGTGAACAAAATAGTTGTCGAACCAGACCCGAAATAGTGAGCAATAATAGGCCGACCCTGCACGGAATAACCAATCACAGAGGAATACCCACATATTGTACGCGACCCATATTGCCAGGCGCTCTCAGACGTCTCATTATTACTGCCGCTTTTTATGCCCTTATCAACAACAAGGGTAAATGCGCCACATTGTGGTGCATTTTGAAGTGTAAACACGAGTTCCGTTGGAGACTGCTTCGCAACGTATGCACTGGCACCGACGACTCTTGCGACTGCGGCAACATCGACAGAATCGTTAATTGGCTGATCGAACGTCACAAGAATACTGGCATTTCGAGATACACCCCCGCCCCCAATAGATACACCCACCACCTTCGGGCCACCCGAAGTTGAAAACTTCATAGTCATCGGCGATTGTAGAGAGCTGCCGCTCCTTCCAATAACCTGACGTATCTCCAAAGTAAAATCACTTTTACGCGGCAACTCAGATGTGAGCTCTACCGCAAGTTGCGTTTCGTCAATACGGGCTGTGGTATCAACCACCTCACCCTTTGCATTCTTTAAAACGACATTACTTGTATCGATAGCTTGGTCGAAGCTAAAGTTAAACGATGTCGGTATGTTATAAAGTACTGTCCCGTCTGAAATGGCGCCCTTAGTCATCTTCAGAGGAAGTAGCGTCTTCACCGGCCCTTCTAAAATTGTAGCGTCATCTTGACCTTGAAAGCTTCGGTGTAATGAAACAGTATAATCGGTCCCCTGTTTAAGACCCAGTTTCGAAACATCACACGAAAGCTCCGCGTTATCGTGAGAGCAGTCAACCGCCTTATCTGAAATAGACAGACTATACTCGTGAACAACGTCACTTTCTGTTAGTGAAACGACAAATGGCGTCGCTGTCGATATCTCTCTGCCGAGCACCGTATCTAACTTAGGTTCTGGCGCCTCTGGTACAGAAACACGGAACTGCGTCAGCGCAAAAAGGCCGCCATACGGACTGATGCTTACCCGTGCCTCACCTACCTCTGGACTTTTCGTCGGAGCGAAGCACGCCTTCGTAGCGTACACTGGTAGCTCGCCTACCGATTTTACGCCGTCATAATACACGGCAAGATCGTCGCTAGTCGACGTTTTTTGCGCCACAGGAAACAAAATAAGCCGAGAAACGCAGGTCTCACCGGCGTAAGAAAATTGAACAGATTGTGGAATAAAGAAAAGAAAGCTATAAACAAAAATCGCACCAAAAATTACTCCACCAACAATCCAGCTCGCAAGCGGTATGTGACGCAGTTTTTTCTGGTACTTATGAACGAATTTTATTTCTTTCACTGTATCCATTTTAACATGAGCGGTTCACCTTATGTGAATTGCAAGGGAAAGACAAAACCCCCGGTATTCCCGGGGGTTATTGTATAATTCGGCACCGTGCTAGTTTCCCACTTGTGGCAGTATAATCGCCGCTACTGAGCTTGACTTCTGTGTTCGGAATGGGAACAGGTATTTCCTCAGCGCCATGGGCACCGAAGTAAGGTTTCCGACTCTTTGAGCTGACATATATTCGTCAGTGGGTCGAAACCTTGCTTCGATGCCTATTAAAGTACGGGTGTACTCTTATAGTATCGATGCTTGCTGTAAGAACGCTTAAAAATTGACGTTCTGGTATGAATTTTGATTCACACCAATTGCTAGTTAAGTCTACCCTATCTCGTTAATTTGTCAAAAGACAAATCAAGAGATAAGGACATAAAAAGGCAATGGGACTATTAGTATGCTTCAGCTGCACATATTGCTATGCTTCTACCTTGCACCTATCAAACAGATATTCTTTCTGTGTCCTCGTAGGGAAATCTAATCTTGAGGTTAGTTTCGCGCTTAATATGCTTTCAGCGCTTATCTAGACCGAACTTAGCTACTCGACAATGCAGCAGGTGGCCACAATCGATACACCAGAGGTTCGTCCACCCCGGTCCTCTCGTACTAGGGGCAGATCCTCTCAAATTTCCTGACGTCCGTACCGGATATAAACCGAACTGTCTCACGACGTTCTGAACCCAGCTCGCGTACCACTTTAATCGGCGAACAGCCGAACCCTTGGAAGGTGCTTCCCCTCCAGGATGTGATGAGCCGACATCGAGGTGCCAAACAGCGCCGTCTATGTGAACTATTGGGCGCTATAAGCCTGTTATCCCCAGGGTAACTTTTATCCGTGTTCGCTGTCATTCCCACATATACGTACATAAATGTACTTACAGCGGTTCACTTGCTCCGACTTTCGTCTCTGCTTGGAATGTACTCCTCACAGTCAAGCTGGCTTTTGCGCATGCACTATCACAACGATTTCCATCCGTTGCTAGCCAACCTTTGAACGCCTCCGCTACTCTTTAGGAGGCAACCGCCCCAGTTAAACTACCCATCATACACGGTCCCGACACCGGATAACGGTGTCGGTAAGATCAAGATCACAACAAGGGTGGTATTTCACATTTCGACTCCACGAATACTAGCGTATCCGCTTCAAAGTCTCCCACCTATGCTACACATGTTGTAACCCGGAACAATGTAAAACTGTAGTAAAGCTCCATGGGGTCTTCTCGTCCTGGTACGGACAGACGGCATCTTTACCGCCAATGCACTTTCACCGAGTCCTTCGCTGAGACAGTGCCCACATGATTACTCCATTCGTGCGGGTCAGAACTTACCTGACAAGGAATTTCGCTACCTTAGGACGGTTATAGTTACCGCCGCCGTTCACTGGGGCTTCAGTTCAGACCGTGAAGCCTTCGCCTTAACCTTCCAGCACTGGGCAGGAGTCAGCCCCTATACATCCACTTTCGTGTTAGCAGAGACCTGTGTTTTTGATAAACAGTTCCGTGGGCTCTTTTGCTGCGGCCCCCACATCTAAAGATGCGAGAGCTCGTGCTCAAAAAAGCATTTAATCATATTAATTGCTCTATCTCAGTAAAAAATTTTGGTTGCTAAAAAAAGGATTTGTCACTCATAATGTTTCCAGTTTGTTACAACCAGAAACGAGCGTACTCACTAACAATAGTAGTTGCTTTTAGGGACTACTATCGCGTTTTTCTAACCACCTATCACTAATATATCTACTGATATTATGAACACGGCTCACATCGTTAGATGTGGGGGCAGACCTTATCCCGAAGTTACGGTCGCTGTATTGCCGAGTTCCTTAGCGAAGGTTCTCTCGTAAGCCTGAGTCTACTCGACTCGAGCACCTGTGTTGGTTTGCGGTACGGGTGGCTATACCCACGCGCACATCTGCTTTTCTCGCCAGTGCAGTCGCCAAAATCGTCGTTCCGAAGAACAACTCTCACTCCCTTCGCGTTCCCGCTAGGTTGGACGGATACATACCATGAATCCGCTTCGACTATCTCACCGTGAACAGTGTGCAAAGTATAACCAGTTCAGGAATATTAACCTGATGTCCATCGCCTACGCTATGCGCCTCGGCTTAGGACCGACTAACCCTGGGACTATTACAGTGGCCCAGGAAACCTTGCTCTTACGGCCGACGGGATTCTCACCCGTCTTATGGTTACTCATTCCAGCATTCTCACTTCCTCACGCTCCACAGAACTTTACAATTCTGCTTCACCGCAGAGAGGAACGCTCCTCTACCACGCCCGCTATAAAGCGGACATCCATGTCTTCGGTATAACACTTGAGCCCCGTTACATTTTCCACGCAAGATCTCTTGACTAGTGAGCTGTTACGCACTCTTTAAATGAATGGCTGCTTCTAAGCCAACATCCTAGCTGTTTAAGAAATCTCACCTTGTTTCCCACTGAGTGTTAATTTAGGGACCTTAGACGATGGTCTGGGCTGTTTCCCTTTCGAGCGTCGAGCTTAGCCCCGACGTTCTAACTGCCATGATTCACGCAGTTGGTATTCGTAGTTTGTTAAGGGTGGGTAGGATTGCTCCCCCCAGTCCTTTACAGAGCTCTACCCCCAACTGCTACAACATGACGCTAGCCCTAAAGCTATTTCGAGGAGAACCAGCTATCTCCGAGTTCGATTGGCATTTCACCTCTAACCACAGGTCATCCGAGCACTTTGCTGCGTACGACGGTTCGGTCCTTCACGACATGTTACTGTCGCTTCAACCTGCCCATGGTTAGGTCACCCGGTTTCGGGTCTAATTCCTTGTACTTATTCGCCCTATTCAGGCTCGCTTTCACTGTGGCTCCGTCACTTGACTTAACCTTGCACAAGAAATTAACTCGCTGGATCGTTCTACAAAAAGCACGCCGTCACCCTCCGAAGAGAGCTCCGACTCCTTGTAGGCACAAAATTTCAGGATCTATTTCACTCCCCTCCCGGGGTTCTTTTCACCTTTCCATCACTGTACTAGTTCACTATCGATCGTATATTATATTTAGCCTTGGCTGGTGGTCCAGCCGGATTCAGACAGGGTTTCTCGTGCCCCGCCCTACTCGATAAAACACGTATAAAGTCAACCTGGTTTTCGCGTACACGTCTTTCACGTTCTTTGGATAGTCATTCAAACTATTCCGCTAACCAAGTAAGTTTTTTACTTTATCCAGTCGATGATAGTCGCTGGTCGCAAATCAGATACCTCGATAAATCGAGTTCTCTGACTTGGTCTCGTGTGATATCACAACCCCACATAATCATTCGCCTATCAGCTTATTTATTCTCGAAAGAATAAAAGATTATAAGGTTTGGGCTCTAACGGTTTCGCTCGCCACTACTCCCGCCATCGTTATTTACTTTCTTTTCCTCGACCTACTAAGATGTTTCAGTTCAGTCGGTTCCCGCCAAATATCCTATTTTATTCAGATACAGGTGATACGACATGACTCGTATCGGGTTTCCCCATTCGGAAATCTCCGGATAATAGCTTGTTGACAGCTACCCGAAGCTTATCGCAGTCTTCCACGTCCTTCATCGGTAATATACGTCTAGGCATCCATTTTGTGCCCTTGAGTACCTTTTTATGCATTGACTTAACTAGCAATTGGTAATAACCATTATTACAAATTGCTGCCGTCAATCTTTAAAAAATTTTCTTACATCATTTGAATTGTTAACGATCAGCGTTCTCACCTCTTGATTACGCATTTCGAATCACCGCCACGATGAGTCCCGTTCGCAATCAAGCTTTCTGAGCTTACCACTCGCCTCTACAGGTGTAAAGTGGCATCTTGTTGTATTTTCTGCAATGAATGTACCTCGGGGGATTGAGCTTCTTCATTGTGTTGCCAGAGGTTCTCCACGAACATGCGCGATATTGAAACTAATTGTACTCGATACTCCCCGTTATTGCAATACCCATTTGCACATTGCGAATAATACTTTACATGTTATAATAATATTGATGACTTTACTCTTCGAAACAGTGTCACTTCCCCGTTATATAACGCCAGAAACCGACCCGGCCGTTCCGGCCATGCTAGATTTATATGAAGAACTTATCTTCCCCGATGGCTACAAAGGCTCGCCACAGAACCGTCGAGAACTAACACTTCATAAGTTTAAAGGAAGCATACCCTACGTTGCACGCCAGGACGAGGAGGTAGTCGCCTTCGCAAACTTTGATCTCGAGCATCGACTAAAAGGAAGTTCTTTCTTAGAAGCAATGGTGGTCAAGGAATCCGTGCGCAACAAAGGTGTCGGTCGCTTTGTGGTAGGTCAGCTCATTGCCCTAACACATTCACATGGCCTCGAGAGGCTTCGTCTTGAGCCCTACGATAACGATGCGGCGGCTTTTTACACACGACTAGGCTTCGAGCAAGAACAAAGCAAGAACCAAGAAACTGGACAATTCTACATGAGCATCAACGCTAATCTTCGACCTCACGACTAAGTATAACTCTTCTATCCTGTGCAGCTGCAGTTAATACTCTATCGAGCAACTCTTCATTCGTATGACCTGCGAGCATCTCACCGTCGAACTTTTCCCTGCCTTCCCTGATAGCGATCTCTTGACTTCTCGTATTGACTGCAATACCAAAGACTGGATCAGTAACATCAAAATTATACCCATAGGACATACCAACTATAAGCTCATCATCAAAATGATAGTCATCGTCGCTAATGGACATATCTCCGCTAAATCTCCGTACATGCACCGTCACATACTCATGGGTCTGGCGGGCCGGCAACGAGGGGGCATCATAAATATCTTGAAGATCTGCTGAGTAGGACGTCGCTTCTATTCTCCCCCTCACCTCATAGGCAGGGCGACGTGAAAAAAGACCCTTCGTCATTTGTGCCTTCAAGTATTGTCGAAGGTACTGTGCGTATTCAGGTACCATAGCGCCCACTTTGTCCCTGTCGCTGGGTGAAAGATTCTTATCGCTTACATCATAAACTTCGGTCGGGTTAAAATGTTTCTCCAATTTTGCCCTGTCGCCCCCACTCTCTGCAGCAAGGATTGCAAATATTCTTGAACGAATATCCTTTATCTTCTCTATTTCCGATATGTGCTCCCGACGCTCCTCGCGAGCAGCCAAGCGCTTGTAACGCTCGAACATCGTCTCTACAGAAGAGACACCATGTGGTAGCTCAGGGTTAGTCATGCTATTTATTAAAACACCTTGTCCTAAAAAACAAAAACACCACGAAGTGGTGGGCGATGAGGGACTCGAACCTCCGACCTCGTCATTATCAGTGACGCGCTCTAACCAGCTGAGCTAATCGCCCACGATTTCGTGGTGTTTTTATATACGTTCTGGTACTGCGCATTCGCGCATACCAGCACTTCGTCGTTCGGTATAAAAAGTAAACTTTTTATACTCTCACTCCTAGTTCTGGTGGAGTGATTCTGACTTTCGCCAGATTCACCCCATACATTCTATATGAATTTGGTGGAGCAACAGGGACTCGAACCCTGGACCCCCTGCTTGCAAAGCAGGTGCTCTAGCCAACTGAGCTATTGCCCCACGCGCGACAGAACTCTTGATATTCTAGCGCAAAACCTCCGTTATCGCAAGAGTTGCGGGCCCCCTAAGCAGAAGCCTTCTCCAATTTTGCCCGGCGCTCTTCCTCTAGCACCGCAATAATGCCGCTAAAACACACGAGCTGCATAGTTGGTGTGTACAAATTATGTGAGTACAGTTCAATTCGGGGTGAGCCGTGAGAATACTCCATCCCGTCCGTGCCTATCGTCGCTGATGCTATCGGGTTGGCAACAAACTCCATGCCATTCCGGTCAATAAGCGCACCCGTATCATAGGGGTATCCCATCTCTAGTTGCCGAGCAACGGTACCCATAGCCTCAGTCGCCGCCCTTGCGAGCAGGTCATCCGGCAAAGAGGGCCTCGTCAATATAAATCCGCTCAGTCGATCGTGAGATGTGATCTCAGTACTCATATGTACATCCGGGAGACGTGGATCGCCGTTCTCGAGATAATCGCCCATTGCGCTAAGGCCATTAAACGTATCTATTACCCCATTGAGTTTCCTGTCTCTTGGCGCAAAAATATCGTCGTCGTTATGGATTGTCCTCGCAATAAGACCCAAATCAAAACGAAGCGCAAAAATTCCGTTGTGACCACTTTCCACGCGGGCATACTGATGTTCTGAGTCAGTCAGAATGTCGCGAAGTCCACCGCCCAATGAAGAGCCGGCTACTTTATGAAAGAGATTGTAAGGAACATCAGCCCCAATTAGCCCTTCTTCGATTCGATACTCAAGATGTGCTTCATGCATGTACATATAGTATAGACGTGTTTGAGGGAAACCCAACCATAACCGAGATACGTGGTTCACAAACTAACTAAAAGCCTATAAGCTAGAGATATGCTTACACAAATTATTGAATACATACAAGAAAGACCAGAGCTTGAACTGCTCCTCACTATTACCCTTATCGTCGCCGCAGGCCTCATTGTGAAATGGATTGCTATGCGTGGATCGTCCAATTTCATCCGGCGAGCCATACGGCTCCATAAGTATAAGACCTCAAAAGACGAAAAACAGCGTGAAGATACACTCATTTCAATCGTACATACCGGCATTGGCCTTGTTGTCTGGATTATGGTCGCCTTCTTCATACTCGGTGCATTTGGCTTCGACATTCTTCCGCTTATTGCGGGCGCTGGTGTTATTGGTGTGGCGCTGGCCTTTGGCGCCCAATCACTAGTAAAAGACTTCTTCGCAAGCTTGTTTATACTTGGTGAGAACCAATACCGTGTCGGCGACGTGCTACAGGTGAACCAAGGAGTAGCTGGACTTGTCGAACGCATCACTCTTCGCATGACAGTTCTTCGAGACCTCGACGGAAAAGTTCACTACATACCTAACGGTAGCATTGAGCTGGCAACAAACATGACGATGGAATTTGCCCAAGTCGACCTCAACATTGGCGTGGCATACAGCTCCGATATCGACCAAGTTGAACAAATTATTAACAAAGTTGGAAAAGATATCTACGAAGACAAGAAATGGGAAGGCGTCATCCTCGAACCAGCGCACATGCTGCGCGTTGATAGCTTTGGCGACTCAGCTATAACCGTGAAAATTGTTTGTAAGACGGCACCAATTCGTCAATGGGAAGTTAAAAGCGAGATTCTACGCAAGATTAAAAAAGCCTTCGACAAAGAAGGAATTGAAATTCCATTTCCTCAGCGAGTTATTCACACAAAATAATTACTGACCAACAAAAATAGAGTCCCATACGGGACTCTATTTCATTAACAACTTAGTAGTGCAAACAGTATCATCGCCAATTTATATACTGAGATTTTTTCGAACTTAGTCTTGTTCCAAGTAAACTTGGAACTATATTGTTATGTAAGCTCAACACAACAAAAAGACCGACCTAGCTTCAGCAAATGATTACTCGATTTGCTGGCGTAATCTCCTCTAGAAAGGAGGTAATCCATCCGCACCTTCCGGTACGGATACCTTGTTACGACTTAACCCCAATCATGCCCCCCACCTTAGGCCGACGAATCGGACTTCGGGTGTTGGTCACTTTCATGGTTTGACGGGCGGTGTGTACAAGACCCGGGAACGTATTCACCGCAGCTTGCTGATCTGCGATTACTAGCGATTCCGACTTCAAAGAGGCGAGTTTCAGCCTCTTATCCGAACTGGGATCGGTTTTGATGTGATTTGCTTCACCTCGCGGCTTCGCTGCACATTGTACCGACCATTGTATTGCGTTTCTAGCCCAGGATGTAAGCGTAATACTGACCTGACATCATCCCCTCCTTCCTCCCCGTTGCCGGGGCAGTCTGAATAGAAAAATACAACTATTCACAAGGGTTGCGCTCGTTGATGGACTTAACCAAACATCTCACGACACGAGCTGACGACGGCCATGCAACAGCTGTCACCAAGTTCAATAAAGCACTCTCGCCTTTCGGCAAAATTCTTGGGATGTCAAACCCTGGTAAGGTTCTCCGTTTATCATCGAATTAAAGAACACAATCCACCGCTTGTGCGGGTCCCCGTCAATTCCTTTATGTTTTAGTCTTGCGACCGTACTCCACAGGCGGGATACTTAACGCGTTAGCTTCGCTACTAAGGGGGTCGATACCCCTAACAGCTAGTATCCATCGTTTACGGCGTGGACTACCGGGGTATCTAATCCCGTTCGCTCCCCACGCTTTCGTGCCTCAGTGTCAGAGATGGTCCAGTAACCTGCCTACGCCATTGGTGTTCCTTCTTATATCTACGGATTTCACTCCTACACAAGAAATTCCAGTTACCTCTACCACTCTCGAGTTTGCCAGTTCGAATAATAGCCTGTACGGTTGAGCCGCCAGATTTCACTATTCGCTTAACAAACCACCTACGCAACTCTTTACGCCCAGTCACTCCGGATAATGCTTGCACCCTACGTATGACCGCGGCTGCTGGCACGTAGTTAGCCGGTGCTTATTCATAAGCTACCGTCATATTCTTCACTTATAAAAGCAGTTTACGACCCGAAAGCCTTCATCCTGCACGCGGCGTTGCTCCATCAGGGTTTCCCCCATTGTGGAAGATTCCTCACTGCTGCCTCCCGTAGGAGTCTGGACCGTGTCTCAGTTCCAGTCTGGCTGATCATCCTCTCAGACCAGCTACGGATCGTGGGCTTGGTGAGCCTTTACCTCACCAACTACCTAATCCGACGCGGGCCGCTCCCAAAGCGTCCGAAGACTTTAATCCGAAGATCATATGCGGCATTAGCCACCCTTTCGGGCGGTTATTCCTCACTTTGGGGCACGTTCCCACGCGTTACTCAGCCGTCCGCCGCTCGCCGCCAGGTAGTAAACTACCCGCGCTGCCGCTCGACTTGCATGTGTTAGGCACGCCGCCAGCATTCATCCTGAGCCAGGATCAAACTCTCCATAAAAATGTGTTTCTATTTTCAAAACACAAGACTCAATATACATAATTAACTGACGATGATAATTTCTAACGGAAATTATACAAGGCGCGAAGCCCGTATAACTTTTTGTTAAAAATAATTTGTTTGCACTACTAAATTGTCAAAGTTCATATCTGATCAACTCCACGTTGGTGTTGTCTACGATTTCCGTAACAACCAGACTTAGATAATCATACTCTCTTACAGAGTAGAGGTCAAGTGTATTCTTGAATAAATTTGATGTTAATAAGACATCAACTACGAGCCAAGGCCCAAAACAATCACAACAAGGCCAACAACGACACCTAAACAGGCCCCGACGGCAACTTCCGTTGGCGTGTGGCCCTTGGCTACTCGAGGCAACGGCACCTTGCTTTTTTGTTCTGCAATCATCTCTGTTAGCGCACGTCCCTGCTCGCCAGATGAACGACGCACCATCATTGCGTCATATAGCACAACACTTGCAAACACGAGCGCAAGACCGAAGAGCCCCGATTGCACGCCATCGTATACTCCGATGACTACTAATACCGCTATAGTTGTTGCACTATGGGCGCTTGGCATATTTCCAGAGAAATATAGCTGGCGTGCTGGAACAAATTGCTTCTTTCGAATACTAAGTAACATGTACTTCACAAGCTGCGCGCTCAACCACCCAAGCGCTCCCGCTATGATGTAGGGCGAGATAGCCTCCATGACTAGTCCTCTACCGCTTCCTCGACTTGTGCTGGCACAAATCCGAATGACGAAACCTTATCTCCGTCGCTGGTCCTCATAATACGAACACCTTGTGTTGTGCGACCAAGCGTTGGTACGTCCTTAAGTCCGACACGAATAGCCTGTCCCTTGTTTGAGATCAGAAGGATTTCCTCGGTGTCTTCTTCAAGACAGCGCACCGCCACAATTGGTCCAGTCTTCGAGCTAACAACCGCCGCCTTAATACCTACTCCGCCTCGTTTGTGTGGAGGGAAGTGCGACGATTTGGTCAATTTTCCGAATCCATTTTCGCTAATAACCAGGAAGCTCCCCTTGTCGTCAGACAGAACGTCCATACCAACAACTGCGTCATTCGGTCGCAAGCGGACACCACGGACACCGCGAGCACTTCGGCCCATTGGACGAGCGTCGGTCTCCTTGAAGCGAATGGCTTGGCCTGCAGAAGTAGAGACAATAATGTCATCGTCGCCACTAGTTCGCTTAATCCAGCGAAGTTCGTCACCATCATCAAGTTTAATCGCAATTAGTCCGTTCGTACGAATGTTTGCGTAATCCTTCACTGGCGTCTTCTTCACAGTTCCCTTCATGGTGGCCATAAATAGATAGCCTGCTTCATCAGCGTCTTTTTCGTGCTTAATAATAGACGTAATGCGTTCTTCTGGTTGCAGCGCGAGAAGATTCACAGCTGCGACCCCCTTGGCCTGCAAACTAGCCGCCGGCACTTCATATGCCTTCAAGCGGAAGACGCGGCCTCGGTTAGTAAAGAACAGTAGCCAGTCGTGAGTACTTGTTGGAATAAGCTGATCGATGACATCTTCTTCCTTGGTAGTCATGCCTCGTTTGCCTTTTCCGCCCCGGTGTTGACGACGGTATTCGGTCACCAATGTTCGCTTAATGTAGTTACCTGCTGTAAGCAATACAACAGATTCCTCTTCTGGGATAAGCTCCTCGTCGCTGAATTTACCCATCTCGTGATTAATTATCTTCGAACGACGCTTATCGCCATACTTCTCTTTCATTTCAAGAAGTTCCGCCCTAATAATCTTGAGGATTTCGTGCTCGTCGGACAAAATAGCTTCGAGTTTGGCGATTATTTCAAGCAGTGTCTTCAGTTCATTCTCAATTGCCTCGCGCTCAAGACCGGTCAAACGACGCAGTTGCATAGCAAGAATAGCCTTGGCTTGAATAACACTAAGATTAAACTGTTTAACAAGTGCTGCTTCGGCGACTTCCTGGTTCTTGCTGGCGCGAATCGTTTTAATTACTTCATCGATATGATCGAGAGCAATTTTGTACCCCTCGAGGATGTGTGCGCGTTCTTTGGCTTTTCGCAACTCGTATTCCGTGCGACGACGGACGACGACCTGTCGATGCTTAATGAACTCTTGCAAAATTTCTGAAAGTCCAAGCACTCTTGGCTGAATACCATCAATTAGAGCCAACATATTATAGTGGAAGCTTGTTTGGAGTGTCGTCATTTTATAAAGCTGGTTAAGAACCTTCTTCGGATAGGCGTCCTTCTTAAGTTCGATAACGATGCGAACCGCTCCACGCGCACTTTCATCGCGTAAGTCGCTAACCGATGTTAATTTTTTATCTTTAACTAGGTCGGCAATTTTTTCAATAAGTGTTGCTTTATTTACAGCATAAGGCATTTCGGTCACAACAATTTGGTGTCGGCCCTTCTTGCTTTCCTCGATATCAGCAACGGCTCGAATAGTGACGCTTCCGCGGCCAGTTTGGTAGGCTTGCTTCATTGGAGAGCCACCATAAACAACAGCACCTGTCGGGAAGTCGGGGCCCTTCACGTGCTTAAGGAGGTCATCGACTGTCGCCTCTGGATTGTCGATAAGCTCAACTGTAGCATCAACCAACTCACCCATGTTGTGTGGTGGGATACTGGTTGCCATACCAACAGCAATACCAATTTGTCCGTTCAAAAGCAGGTTTGGCAACTTGGCCGGCAAAACACTTGGTTCTTGTTCGGAGCCATCGTAGTTATCGCGAAAATCAACCGTCTCTTTGTCGAGATCGTCCAAAAGCTCGTTTCCGGCACGACCAAGGCGAGCCTCGGTATATCGACTGGCGGCCGCTGGGTCACCATCCATTGAGCCAAAGTTACCCTGACCCTGGACAAGCGGATACCGCATAACCCAGTCTTGAGCTAAACGAACCATCGAATCATAAATAGAACTGTCACCGTGAGGGTGATACTTACCCATTACTTCACCGGCGATACGCGCTGACTTCGCAAATTTACCGCCTGGGCGAAGACCTTGCTCGCCCATGGTATATAGAATTCGACGGTGAACCGGCTTCATGCCATCACGAACGTCTGGGAGCGCACGATCGATAATAACGCTCATCGAGTACAGCAAGAAGCTGTCTTCCATAACGTTCTCGACAGTACGATGCTCGAGTGTTTTTGAGTGGGTCTGCGGGATTTCTACAATCTCGCCTTCAAGTGGTGTTGTATTTTCGTCATCCATATTAAATATCCAATTCCTCAACGTTTACCTCTTTAGCACGCGATTGAATGAAGCTCTTACGTAAGCTTACTTCATCGCCCATCAACTTCGTGAAAATTGCGTCAGCTCGTTCGGCATCATCAATTTTTACTTGTATAAGCACGCGGTTCTCAGGGTTCATAGTCGTCTCCCAAAGTTGATCGGCATCCATCTCACCAAGTCCCTTGTAGCGCTGAACGTCTGTAAGACCGGCCTGTTTCATGACGTTGTCTTCTGCGTTCACAGCCGTTCCTGCAGCTTTCCGGGCAGCAATTAGTTGGTTAATCTTATCATCACGCTCTTCATCGCTGTAGGCGTACCAGCGCTTATTTGCGCCCGCCTTCAACAAGAACAGCGGTGGCTTCGCCATGTAAACATGTCCGCCGTCAATGACTTCTCTCATATAACGGAATAAGAAGGTTAGAAGCAGTGTCGAAATGTGGTGACCGTCGACATCGGCGTCGGTCATAATAATAATACGGTGATAACGCAGCCCGTTAATGTCGAACTGGTCGCCGATACCAACGCCCATCGCTTTAATAAGGCTAACGATTTCATTGTTACCAAGCATACGGTCAAGACGGGCACGTTCAACGTTAAGCACCTTACCGCGAAGTGGCAAAATTGCCTGCGTCTTGCTGTCGCGGCCAGATTTGGCCGATCCACCCGCCGAGTCACCCTCTACAATATAGATCTCTGAATCAGCCGGATTCTTACTAGAACAGTCCGACAGCTTGCCGGGAAGACTCATACCATCTAGGGCGCCCTTACGGATAACGCTATCGCGAGCAGCACGGGCAGCTTGACGCGCCCTAGCTGCAAGCAGTGCTTTACCAATAATTTTCTTGGCCGTGTCTGGGTTTTCGTCGAGATAGTACGAGAAATACTCGTTCATGACCTGCTCGACGTAACGTCGAACTTCAGGGTTACCAAGCTTGTTCTTAGTTTGACCCTCGAACTGTGGATCGGGAAGTTTTACAAGAATGATGGCCGTTAAGCCTTCCCGAATATCATCGCCGGTGAGGTTGTCTTCCTTCTCTTTTAGCATGCCACTTTTGCGAGCGTAGTCATTAATAACACGAGTCATTGCCGAACGGAACCCGATAAGGTGCGTTCCGCCGTCAGGGGTAAGGACATTGTTCGCAAACGGCTTCACCATTTCAACAAATGTATCGTTATATTGAATCGCGATTTCTACTACAGACTCTTCGACTTGCTTCTCGACATAGAAAACATCGTCACTGACGACGTCTTTACCGATGTTAAGGTGTTTTACGTAGCTTTGAATACCACCCTCAAAATAGAAGGCTTGGCGCTCATTGGTGCGATTGTCGACGACTCCGACATACACACCCTTAGTGAGGTACGCCTGGTGCCGGAGGTAATCAACTACCCACTTATAATCAAACTCGACTGTTTCCTTAAAGATAGTCGGGTCTGGATAAAAAGTGATCATAGTTCCACTTTCCCTGTCAGTCTTGCCAACCTTCTTGAAAGGAACCTTGGTTGCACCTTGCGAGAACTCAATTCGGTATAGTTCGCCGTTTTTGACAACTTCGGCAATCATAAGTGACGAAAGGGCGTTTACAACGCTTGAACCAACACCGTGGAGACCAGAAGAAACCTTATAGCCACCACCACCAAACTTACCACCGGCGTGAAGAACAGTAAGCACCGTTTCAAGGGTCGACAGTCCGGTTTTTGGATGCTTGTCGATAGGAATACCCCTACCGTTGTCACTAATGGTCATACCGCCATCATCGTGAATAACAACATCGACGCGCGATGCGTAACCGGCAATAGCCTCATCTATAGAGTTGTCAGCAATTTCCTTAATAAGATGGTGCACACCGTCAAAACCGGTGCTTCCAATGTACATTCCTGGTCGCTTACGAACCGGTTCGAGCCCTTCGAGTACTTGAATTTGTGAACCATCGTATGAATTGTCTGTTTTTCGAGCCACTTTAAACCTCATTCTCCCCTATGTTCGGCCATCCACCTGGCGTTTACTTTACTCCTAATATACCACATTACAGGTCAAATTAAAAAGGTGCTTGTACTGAACATATTTTTTATGCTATCTTTAACATAAGAGGTAAACAAAAAACAAAAACATTATGTTCAGAAATATCGTATCTCGGCTCTCATTTAGTCCCGCACTCGTCGGGCAACTTAGCTTTTATGCGAAACGTCTCCGTAAAGAGCAGGTCACCCGTCGTCTTGGTCTTATATTTACAGCGCTGGCACTAGTTGTTCAGTCACTTGTAGTCTTTCAGGCCCCCGAACCAGCAAACGCAGCTAGTAATAATGACTTCGTATACGGGGGTCTTGGCTATGGTTCGAACAAATCAATTAATAACTTTTTAAGTCCCTACGACAACAATAATAAGAACCTTAAGAGCATCATGACCTCATTCGGCATTACTCGCGCCGAAATAGCCGCAGCAACCTACGGTAGTTTCAAGACAAAAGGCGTCTACAGCTGGGGACGTCATGAACGATCAATCGACGCCGGTTCACTGAAAGCCTACAGTAGCAGCTGGCAATACGTTGAAACTGTTCACGGTCGCCCTATGTCCAAGCTTTATGGGTCAGACAACAGTACTATCTACGGTTACATCGGCTACTCTCAGGCAGTTGGATGGTTCGCCATTATGCAAAACTGCGGAAACTTGGTTACAACCTATATACCAAAAAGCCCTACCCCTCCAAGAGACATCGTCGTATGTAGACTAGGTGACTTTGAAATAATTACTATTAAAGAAGATGAGTTCGATGAAAACAAGCACTCAAAAGACCAGTCCGACTGTGTCATACCAGGTGAGTTAGAGTTATCTAAATACGCAAAGAACATTTCGCAAGGCAACATCGACGCTACAACAACCACTGCCCACGCCAATGATCGCATTGTCTATACCCTTACTATTCGCAACAATGGCGGCTCGGCTATCGATGCTACTTTCGTTGACTACCTAGATGACGTTGTAGAATACGCCACGCTCATAGACAACGGCGGCGGAACCTTTGACGAAGAGAAGAAGACACTCAGCTGGCCGACCATCTCGCTTGAAGCGGGTGCTAAGACTTCACGAACGTACACCGTGCGTCTACTATCGACCATTCCAGTAACACCGGTCGGACAAAGCGACGCCACCTCATACGACTGTCAGATGGATAACGTATTCGGTAGTGGGACACTTATTCCGGTTCAGTGCGAAACACCAAAAGTAGTTGAGAAAGTCGTAGCCGAGCTTCCTCGCACCGGTCCAGGCGAGAACATGGCCTTTGCTGCGATTGTACTTGCAGTAGTCACCTTCTTCTACTACCGATCGAAGCAAATGAATAAAGAAGTCCGCCTCATTCGACGCGACCTAAACACAGGAACCTTATAGCCATGAGTGAAAAGTTAAACGATAGTAACAACGAACGCCTACCAACGCCTGAAGTTGCCGACGAACAATACGAAAAAGCAGGTGAAGACATCGAGAAGCGCGCCGAAAGGTCTATTGAAAACGCTGAAACACGAACCGAGAAGGCAAAGGTTGAAGCACTTGAACAGGCCATTAGCGTCGAAAGAGGTGGAGCGGAAAAGAAGAAAGCACGAAACGCCGCAGCGCCAAAACGACGCAATATAAGCAAAAAAGAACGCGATGCTAGTTTCCAGCACCGTATGACCCACGTTCGCAGCAACCTTTCAGCTCCTGAACGTGCCTTCAGTAAGTTTATACACGCCAAGCCAATTGAAAAAACGAGCGAAGTACTTGGATCAACAATTGCCCGGCCGAATGCTATACTCGCAGGCTCTGTCGTCGCCTTCTTCGCCGTACTCGGCGTCTACCTTATCGCCAAAAACCTTGGTTACGCTCTTTCGGGCTTCGAGACAATTGGTGCATTCATTGTCGGCTGGGTACTGGGCGTTCTCTACGACTTCTTCCGAGTTATGATTACCGGCAAAAAATAATTATTATCGCAGTTTAACTGATACACCTGGGTGATCATCACCACTTTCCCGCACGTTCAAATCGTGCGGGTCGGTTGTTTCTTGTGGTGTATGTGGCGCCTGAGGCTTCGGTTGACCTACCGTAGGTCCAAACGCTGGATTCTTTTCAGGAGCAGCCTTCTGTGTTTGAGTTTGAGCAATTTGCTGTCTCTTCTGAAGCCAATCGTCAAGGAATGACGGTGCCTTAGGCGCCTGAGGAGCGCTCTGAGGAGCTGGTTGCAACGAGCTAGCAATTGGTGCATCCTGTGCCGCCAAAGGCGCCTGAGGAGCCGCTGCGCCCTCCTGGAAGCGTGCCATCCGCTCCTGCTGTGCCTGCTTCATGGCCTCCATCTTTGCCTTACGTGCAACATCACCGGCGCTCATGCGGTTAAAGAAATCTCGTTCGACTTCCGCGCGAGGCTTTCCGTACTTTGCGGCCGATAGTTTCTTAAGAGCGTCACGAAGCTGTGGGTTCGATCGACCGAGTGGCGGAATAAGCGACATGCTAAACGCTGCAGACGGAACGTCTTGAATCATTACCGACGCAACCGTTTGGAAATTCGGTAGCCGCGTTAAGTCTTCAGTATCAAAGGTTGGTGAGAATTTCTTTACGAGAATTTCAGCATCGGTAATACCTATACGTCCACTAATAACTGTTCCAATGTTTCCTAGAATAGCCTCCCGTATTTGGTCGGTTAACTGCGTCATGAACTGGTTAGCAAGAATAAGGCTCAAACGGTACTTTCTGGCCTCAGACAAGATGGTAGCGAACGAGTCAGTCGCAAAGTTTTGGAACTCATCAACATAGAGGCTGAAGTCATTTCGCTCTGCTTCGGGAACGTCGGCTCGACCCATGGCGGCGGCCTGGAACTTCATCACGAATATCATTCCTAGGAGCTGCGAGTTGAGTTCGCCTACCCTTCCCTTGGAGAGGTTCACTAGAAGAATCTTCTTGTTGTCCATAATTTCACGAAGATCAAAGCCGCTCTTTGTCTGGCCTATGATATTACGCATCATGTCGTTTGCAAGAAACGCACCAAACTTGCTGGCAAACCATCCAAGAATTTCACCCTTAGCCGACTCGGGTGTTTGAGCCATTTCTTTGTTCCAGAAATCGAGCACCGACTGAGTCTTGACGTGTTTGATCTTCTCATCGGCAAACGGTTGGTCAATAAATACTTGTTGAACATCGAGAAATGAGGAGCCCGCAGGGTCGGACATAACCGTAAGTGCACCGTAGCGGAACCACGACTCAAAGCGCGGCCCAATAATACCAGTGTGGCCAGGGTCGTATAACTTATAGAGCATTGCGATTGTTTCTTGCACCAAGAAGTCACGCTGGTCTTGGCTGTCGAACTCAAACAGGTTAAGCCCAACCGGCATTTCCATATCGCCCGGGTTGAAATAAATAACATCCTCAACTCGCTCCTTTGGTACCATACCAAGCAGCTCTTCAGCCGAGTCACCATGCGGGTCAATAAACGCGAAGCCACGACCATCCATCATGTCCTGGAAGGCAAGGTTCTCAAGCAATTTAGACTTACCTGTACCAGTTTGTCCAATGACGTAGGTGTGGCGACGACGGTCGGTCTCGCCAAGACGAATTTGTTTTTTCACGCCCCGGAATTCGTTATACCCAAGCAAAAAGCCCTCTTCCATAGTGTGGGTTGGCCCGTCCACCTGCTTACTTGCCTGGCGTTTTACCTGTGAGTTTGGAATAGATGCTTGGTCTGGAAGGTGAAAAATAGTTGCCAGTTCAATAGTATTTAAGATATTTTGAGTAATCTCCTGCGGGAAGAACCGGAAAATATAGGCCGTAACAAACTCATCGATGTTTTTAGAAACGGTAAACTTGAAGCCATTGTTAGATGACGAGTCGAAAAGCGAGAAGGCCGATACGACACCATTCATAAGCGCCTGCGAGCGAGCGGAAGTGTTAGATGAAGCGACAACCCTAATGAGGGTTTCGTATCCCGGGTATCGCGTCTTCTCGTCTATCGAGTCGACCTCGGCTTGTTCAGCCGAACTCATTTGGCGGTCTTCCGGCTTCACGTCTTCAACCTCTGGTGGTTTCCATAGCGCCTCAAACATACCCTTAGTTTGAAACCCGCCGCCCGAACTCTTACCTTTGTTCTTGCGTATACCATCTGCAATTGAACGTGCGTTCTTAGCCCAACCCTCACCAGCCGGTCGAATAAGAATTTGCACACCTATGCCGTCTTCCTTGGTCGCCTTAGACAAGGCATCCAGAAGGGCTCGAGACGCATCGCGTTTCGATTCTTGGTAGGTCGCAATAGAATAGGCAAAGTCTTTCTTTAATGTGAACTCACCACCAATAGTACCGCTCATTTTTCCGGCAGGATTGAAGATATTGCGCTCACTCACCTCTTCTAGACGCGCCGACGGATAGGCAGCCGATACGGCCTGCTGAATAAGATCGATTAATGATACTGGGACAATTGCGTAATAGTGCACTAGACCTTCATGAGCAACAATCTCAAACGACATATGCCGCTGACCATATATCTTACTCTTAAAGCCCTTTACTGCAGTGCTGGCAATAATGTTATACATAACCTGCGCTTGAGAAATAACTTCTTCGGTAATATCACGTTCATCGCGACCATTGCCTTCAATGTCGGAGCTGACCGGAGGTATGTGTATATAGAGTGGCACCATCTTAAGGCCACGTTCATAATTCTTAGCCTCACGAAGGACCTTACGGTACTGAGAAAAAGCGAAAAAGCCAACACCGCCTGCGATAAGCAGAATAACGACTATGGTGATGATTGTCCCTAACACCTCATTCCCTCTTCTTTGCTCTCTCTACGTTTACTCGGCGCCTACTGTTTTGCCGTAGCGCTTCTGAATATAATCTCTCTGCAGTTGATTCACTTTATTTGTACGCACATATGGATCGTCCTTTGTAGCCTGGACAATTTCTTTCGACTTGTCGATCCACTCTTTCTCGATGACATCCTCGTCGGCGGCAACAGTTGGACCAGTAACGTTAGTGTCGTCCTGTGCCGATGTAGCACCGGACGCTACCGGCTGAACCGGCACCTGAGGTTGCGCCACCTGGCTGAGGTCGTTAACCACCGCACTTGCTTCGGCGACCTGTTCGTTTCGCTCTACTCCCTTTTGAATTCCTTGCTCGACTGGAGGTATGACTGGTCCATGCTCACCAGTTTGGGATGGCGGCATAGGAGATTGCTCAAAACCTTCGAGAGGTCGCTGTGAATTCTCTGGTTGCATACCCTAAAATTATAGCATGATTAAAAGGGCCATGCATAAGCTTTTTACGGTATTCGACGTGAAATATAAACACAGGCGACCACCTCGAAGGCAATCACTAAAATAATTTCATACAGCCCAACGGATCCGACGGACTGGAGTCCAATTAGCATGACCGGAGCCATGGCGAGCACTGAACTGTAGTAATAGGCGCGTTTGAAAGGCAACGGATAGATAGGGCGTGAGGTCGCAAGACTAACCGAGAAAAAAGCTATGAGTCTGCTGGCGGCAGACAAAAAAAGGCTTATGACTCCCACCAGGAATACATAAGCCGATATAAAAATTGCAAGAAGACCGAGTGGACCCGCGGTGGCGGGAGTCGTAAAGGTCACAAGCGTCAAAAGTACCGCAAGCGATACGACTGAAACAGTGGTGACAATACGTGGTAACATCCCTGTTACTATACCATAGTCGTGAAATGAAATGGAGCCCGAGCGATACACTTAAATGTTCCGGTTGCAGCAAACGCTACCTAATAAATTATTGAGCGTGTGAACCAAGAACAGCGTACCGCTGCGGACTATCTGACCGCTCCGGGAAAACCCAGAGCAACCGTTTGCTCATAGTCCTCTGTTCCGGCGATACGCCACGTAGTTTCATTGCTTTTTCTGGAAAAGAAAACAAGGATTAACGTGACGTATCGGTACTAACAGGACAAACGCTTTTGGCGGAGCATCGGTCCCGCCAACTAGAATGTAAAAAGGTGCGTGTACCTCAAGGTGAGGATACAGTTTCATTCTCCGGACGGTACCGACTTTCCGTCAAAAGGACGGTCAGTGAAGATACAAGATTTTATGATGTTAAGGTGTGTGGTGGCTTTTGTTTGTTTTGTTTAAAAGCTTGTTTTTACTCTAGCATAACCTCTTTGGTAGGTCAACCGTTTTTAACGGGTATATTGTAGTAGTATTCACAATAGCGTGCTTAATGTATTAGCTATTACAGATGAGAGTACGTACTCGATGTTATAAATACTACGTTGTAGCATGTACTTCTGACATGCGCCATTGTGCCGTCATTACGACAAAATCACATATAAATGATCCTCATCTCCACTAGCCTGTCGCTATTTTCAGCCGCCCGTGCGCTAACGGACATTGCACGTATACACACTAAGTCGGACATGCCCACATAAATCATCCCGCGCTCGAACCGCGAGGCCATAACACTACGTACGTGAAATGTGCACCACAAAAGTATCTGACTGACTTTGGGCCGCACAGGTCCAAGCTCGAACTAACACGCACGTTATGTCGTAGCGCTATGAAGCCGAACGTATATATCGACGTACCCGCAACGACCCGATTCTAGACCCATTGCTGCGACGCCAGCCTGTTCTGCGCACAGCCTACAATCGCCCAGCTAGAATCCAAGCCCGCACAACCCACCCATAGCGTACGAAGACGACCGATTAACACAAGAAAAACGAACATACCCTTTCCGCTAGCTGAACACATAGACGTTGCCGGCAATTATTACTTTTTTGTGACGTATTTTCTATAAAAAATGTATGAAAAAGTTATTGACACAAGCGGAATTTCGTCATACTATAGGGGTAGTTCCTGAATAAATAAATTGTCCAGGGGCCCAAAACAAAAAACAACGAAAAACTCCACAATAGACGACCGTTCCTCGCAGGCGGTCGTCTTGTTTTATGCCTTATGCCACTGAAACGGCAACAAAAAACCGCCCTTACATGGGCGGCGTTTATATTCATGGTGGAGCTGTCGGGTACTGCCCCCGAGTCCAAAAGGTAACCGGTTATTCGTCTTCAAGCATAGTCACATGATTCTTTTTAGAACTCCCAGACCTTCGTATGTGACGCACATGGTCCGTTCGTTCCGCCAGGAAATGTCCCCCTACAACCCTGACTGCACAGATGTATGGGTAAGAAGCATGAGTATAACACCAGATCTCCTATGCTTCCTGAGAGAATCTGATGGTTGCGGCAACTAGGCTACAACTGGCGCAAAAACAGGGACACGGAAAGCGTTAGCCAACTGTGCGAATCCTGATTTTACTTTAGCAAATGTGTTTGCAATTAAATAAACACCTTACGAGTGTAAAACGGCTTGCAGAATAACTTGTTAAATTCCTCTTGTCGAAAGCTAATTCAGCCCCACAATCATTCCATTATAGCACATTGACCCTTGTTATGGAACCATTTCTGAGAATATACTGAGAGGATGATTGCAACTATTCACACAGCCGCCCTTCGTGGCTATACCGGCACGCTTATCGATGTTGAGACTGACATGCGTACAGGCCTTCCCGGGGTGCGAATCGTCGGCATGGGCAACAAGTCCATAGATGAAGCTCGCGAGCGCGTCAGAAGTGCCATACGACACGCCTCCCTTGAGTTTCCGCCCCGTAAACTCACTGTCAATCTGTCACCAGCCGAGTTACCGAAAGAAGGAGCCTACTTCGACCTGCCTATCGCACTTGGCATCCTTACGGCATCCGGACAACTAAGGCCTGCCGATGTATCCGAAGCAGTGTTCGCCGGCGAACTGGCTCTCGACGGTCGCCTGCGGCCTATTCGCGGGGCAATTATCATCGCCGAAACAGCTAAACAGTCCGGGCTGACCAAGGTTTACCTACCCGTCGAGAACGTTCCTCAGGCACAACTGGTTGAGGGTGTAGATGTATACGGCGTAAGTCATCTCAAGGAGTTATTTCAGCACCTAAAAGGTGTCCACCCCCTCCAACCTTATCGCCAGCAGCTAGCAATAGCAGACAAGCCAACAGAGGTGCATGCGTCTCTCGATGAAATCCAAGGGCACGAGCACGCCAAGCGAGCGCTGGCTATCGCCGCTGCCGGTCGGCATAATCTCCTGCTCTCGGGTTCACCCGGAACCGGTAAAACGCTGCTCGCCCGAGCTCTTGCCGATCTCCTACCCGGCCTATCGCCCCAAGAAATACGTGAGGCAACAACCCTTCACAGCCTCCGTTACGGTGAATCTGGCTCTTTACTCACGACACCGCCCTTCAGAATGCCCCATCACAGCACAACCCTCACTGCCCTAATTGGTGGAGGCGCCAGGCCACAGCCGGGTGAAGTCAGCCTCGCCCATAAGGGGGTGCTGTTTCTTGATGAGCTCCCCGAGTTCTCCCAGGCCTCTCTAGAGGCACTACGCCAACCAATCGAAGATCGAGTTGTTAGCATCACCCGTGTCTACGAGCGTATCAGCTACCCAGCAGACGTCCTGCTTGTTGCTGCAATGAACCCCTGCCCGTGCGGTTATTACGGCGACGAGCAAAAAGCCTGTCGATGCCAGCCGTATCATGTCGAAAAATATCAAAAGAAAATATCTGGACCCTTGCGTGATCGTTTTGATATCCATATAAGTGTCAGAAAGGTGCCTTTCGAACAACTCGTTAACTCTAATACGAAGACATTATCACAACACCACAAGGTGTTAGAGGCAATCATAATGGCAAGAAAACGACAAAAGGATAGATATAATCGTAGCGATATATACAACGCGCATGCAACACCCGAAATCATCATGAACACCTTTTTAATCACCCGTGAAGCCGTAGCTTTAGCTCGTCAGGCAGCGAAGACGCTACAAGTATCTACCCGCGCTTACTATCGCCTGCTTCGAGTCGCAAGAACTATTGCCGACCTTGAAAACGAAGCGAAGGTTGAGGCCTATCACGTAGCCGAGGCCCTCCAATTTCGAGACCATTCGCCTACCCGATAACTAAAACTAATGCGGAAAGGGGTTCTACCCCTTGTATTACTGCCCAATATTTGATAAAATAATCGCTGAGTAACCGCTCATGTGGCACATCTAGCCCACTATAAGCTAAGGAGAGTATATAAACCAATCAATTCGCATCAACGGGCAGATTCGTGCAAATGAACTGCGTGTTATCGGTGAGTCGGGTGAACAACTTGGCGTCCTGAGTCGCAGCGATGCTCTCAAGGCTGCCGAAGAAGCGGGACTTGATTTGGTAGAAATCTCTCCAAACGCAGACCCTCCTGTAGCTAAAATCGTCGACTGGGGTAAATTCCAGTATCAGAAGATGAAGGAAGCGAAGAAAAATCGCCAAAGCAACAAGGCAGGAGAACTCAAACAAATGCGATTTGGTATGAAGATTGGACAGGGCGACCTGGACATCAAGCTTCGCAAAGTACGTGGGTTCCTCGAAGAGGGTCACAAGGTCCGTCTCCAAGTATTCTACCGCGGTCGCGAGAACGCGCACAGAGAACTCGGATACGTTATGATTAACCGGATCCTTGGATTACTAGAAGAAGTTGCCGTAAAAGAACATGAGCCACAAATGGCAGGACGAGCGCTTAGCGTCGTCGTAAGGAGTAAGTAATAATGCCCAAAATGAAGACCCACAAGGGAACTGCAAAGCGTATAAAGATTACCAGTACTGGTAAACTAACGCGTCGCCGTGCATTTGGCGCTCACCTTCTTGCTAAAAAGAGCAAAGGCCGCAAGCGTCGAATCAACACCACCGCTACCGTCACCGGTGGCACAGCAAAGAACATTAAGCGAGCACTAGGAGTATAGTATGCGAGTAAAGAAAAGCGTCACCGCTCGAAATCGTCACAAAAAGATTTTGAAGCAAGCAAAGGGCATGCAACACAACCGCACCCGTAGTTACCGCCTTGCCAAGCAAGCGGTCACCCGTGCACTTGAATACGCCTACCGCGACCGCCGCAACAAGCGACGCGACTTCCGTTCTTTGTGGATTACCCGCATCAACGCAGCGGCTCGCCTCGAAGGAACCACCTATGGCAAGCTTATTGCTGGTCTTAAAGGCGCAAACATCGAACTCGATCGCAAGATCCTCTCTGAACTCGCCGTATCTGAGCCAAAAGCCTTCAGCGCAGTTGTTAAAAGCGCAAAGTAATCTTTTTACACACGCGTAAACTAAAAGCCACCCCTTCATGGGGTGGTTCTTTAGTAGCAGCCAGCCTGTAAGCCGGGTTTTGTCGAGGACGACCATCTATCTAGTCATGCCATTGCTGGCACGATCAAGCGGGTATCGGCCAACGAACGGATCGTTCTTTAATGTTGACCTCCTTGCAGCCGACAGGGTTTACCTTCTCCATATGTCACCATATGACGCTGTGGGCTCTTACCCCACTCATTTCACCCTTACCGCTTGCGCGGCGGTTTTGTTTCTGTGGCACTTTCCCTAGGGTTGCCCCCGGTCGCGGTTAGCGACTGTCGTATCCTGTGCTGCCCGGACTTTCCTCTTGTCAATAAAGACAAGCGGTCGTCTAGCTGACTGCCACTTGTAATTATAGCACCTAACCGGGTAACCTTTTACTATCCTTCGAAACCGCTTCACGCAGGGTTCGATAAGGGCCTCAGCGCCTTATCTCACTCTGGCTCCAGATGGTGTTCTCAGGATAGAAAAGCTTTCCCTTGCAGGTAAACCATCTAATGCTTTTGAAGGACACCATCTGCAACCGGGAATATATAAGGCGTTGAGACCCTTATATATTCCCGCGTGAAGCGGTTCCGAAAAAGTATTAGGTGGTTAACCATTATCCGTATGGGTATCAAGCGTCTTGTTAACCATACCATCGGCGAGCTGATTTTGTTCCCGGGGAACGTGAGAAAAAGTAACAAGTGTGAAGAATTTCATGAGTTCGCGTATCCGCTCGTGTATGGGCCATAGCTCACGATTTTTAATTTTATAATGACCGTTCATTTGATTAACTACGAGCATGCTGTCAATTTTGAAATGCGCTTTCTTAAAACCGAGCTCTTTAGCCGCCTCAAGTCCCAGTCGGACTCCATGGTATTCGGCTTGATTATTAGTCGTAATACCAAGGAACTCGCCGCCTTCAGCAATAACCTCGCGAGAATTATCAACAATGATAAATCCAGCCGCCGACGGCCCAGGATTGCCTCTCGAGCCTCCGTCGGTATATACAATCACCTCATTTTCTGTAGACATTTTAACATCGTTGTCAGAAATATTGGCAAGGCTTTCATCTGTTATGGTCTCTTGTTTAACGATCCCCAGAAGTAACTGTGTTAAATCGGTGAGTTCGTTCTGCTGTAACGAAGTCATCGGTTTCCACAGGTACTTATTATAGTTTCCGCTCAGGCTAACAGGTCGTTGGTCTGGTGTTAACGTCACGGTATAGACAATTACGCCGTATTGAATTGCCCGGTCATCATGATCAATATATGTCACAGCATCAAACAGTTGAGCTGCTTGAACATGAAGTCCAGCGTCATCGTGGAGGTAACGTCGAAGCGCATCCTCGGGCTGTTCACCGTACGCCAACTTGCCGCCTGGTAATTCATACTTCCCCAGAATGGTCTCGCGACCAGTCGCTCTTTTAAGAATCAGCACTTTGCCGTTATCGTTGATAATTGCACGGACCGATAGGCGTTGTTTCATGTGTTTGTATTGCCCTGTTTACTTTTTCAGTATACCACGCCGTTTTTTCTTCATTAACCCAATATCATACGCAAAGTTCAAGACTATTTAATGATTAAAGAGGATAATAAAACCTATGACTAGTGAGCAATATAATGGACTTTTTGAGCGGCTTGATGGATTGTCAGGCAATATTGATGCACTGACAGTACGCGTTGATGCGCTAACGGTGCGCGTTAATGCACTGACATTACGTGTAAATGAACTAACGGATCAAGTAAGCTCCCTCACCACAATCGCATTAAAGCTGCACGATGAAGTCATTGATCTGAAGAAGATAGCCTTAAAACACAGCGAAGATATTTTCGAACTCAAGGAAGAGTCGCGCGCAAACCGTAAGGCGCTTATTGAACATATCGACTCAAGTCGCGAAGAGCATGCGCTCATTCAAAAAAGTATCGAAACGTATATGCTGAATGAACACCAGACCTTCAAAACGCAATTAAAAAACCACGACTCGCGCATCGCCTCAATAGAGAGAGTCGCCATCTCGTAGTTATACCGCTAGGCCATAAAGACACAAAAAACCCAGGAAAGGTACCTTGGGCGAGATGATGTTCCCCGCGTATATGCAAGGTGGATAACCGCAGAACACCTCCTCGGAGATGAACCATTAGGTTTTCCTCATCTATGATATCGGAAAATCATTTACGCCTAGGTGGTCCTTACCTGGGTATCCTTATTATACCACGCAGATTCTGATGATTCGCTTAAGCTAGATGCGAAAAATATTACTAAACGCCTGCAAAAAGAAGCCGATGAGTTCAGACATCACCGAACCAATAACCGACCCTGCAAGCAAAATGATCGCAAAGACAAATATAATGCCGAACTGCTCAATAAACCGCATTCCGGACCGAACGAACTCAGGTGCGAGGGCATAAATAACTCGGGAACCATCGAGTGGCGGTATCGGAAACATGTTGAAAACGAAGAATCCTAGGTTTACGAGAACTGCTGTCTGCAAGATACTACCCATAATGTCTCCGCCACCGGGTGCGCCGACGACTATCCATATACCATAGACCACGAAAGCTATAAGTAAGTTCGTCAGAGGTCCAGCCAGTGCAACAAGGGCCGCGCCCCAATCACCCCAACGGACTCTATCTGGGCGAAACGGCACCGGTTTGGCTCCACCGAATATCGGTCCACCAATAACCGCCAACATAAGTGGCAATAGAATCGTCAAGAATGGGTCGATGTGTTTTCTTGGGTTAAGGGTTAGCCTTCCCTCGAGCTTCGCCGTGTCGTCACCAAGCCAGAAACCCATAAAGGCGTGCATTGCCTCGTGAAGAGTCATTGAAATCAAAATGACACCAAGAATAATCGCTAGCCCAAGTATATCTATTTCCATATCTATTATTATACAGACTCGCAACCATATACCGAAATACCCTACTCGCAGTTCTCACCTCTTGACTCTAGGGGTAAAAAAAGGTAAAATGGATAAATTATGACAGCACGATGTGAACTCACCGGTAAAGGAAAGCAATTTGGCAACAACGTTAGCTTTTCTTTGCGTCGCACCAACCGTGTCTTCAAGCCAAACCTACAGAAGAAGACCTTCATGGTAGATGGCCAAAAAGTAACCATGGTTATTAGCACGCAGGCTATCCGTACGCTTAAGAAAAAAGGTATCATTACCGCCTAAGCTACAGCCGCCCTTCACCATAAATAGACCCCTGCTTCAGCAAGGGCCTATTTTTTACTGTCTAAATTACCCGCTATGATCGAGCAAGCTTCACAATGGTCAATCCGGCAGGGATCGATGACAGCTGTTTCAACTTATATTTCTCGACTTCTTCGACTGTTACGCCCAGCTCTTTGATGAACTCATCAGCTGGCGCCTGTGGCACCTCATACTTTAGCCCGTCATCGGCATAATGAACAGGAATAACGACTCGTGGATCGATCTGTCGCGTCACTGCAACAGCACCCGTTGAATCGAGAGTGTAGCCACCGCCGCCAACAGGAATAATCAGAATATCGATGATCCCGACTTCCTCGAGCTGCTCTTCAGAAAGCTTTCCAAACATGTTTCCAGCAACCGCAATTCGAAATCCGTTAACAACAATGCGATAAACAGTGCCCCGTTTTGGGTCTTGGTCGGTATCAAGGTGACGTTGCACAGCAACGCCGCGAATATCAAAGTCGGCAACGCCATATTCGCCCGGACCTTCAATTTGAAGACGCGCGCTGTCGGCCTTAAGCGCAAATCGCTCTTCAGTGGCCACCTCGACTGCATCTTTTACATTCATGTCTTTCAACCCGATGGCTGAAAGCTTTGGATCAACAACAAGGTTAGCCTTTTTTGTCGAAAGAACAATACCATTTCCACCTTTATACTCTATTTCTAACATACTCTTATTCTCCTTGCTCTGAACTACTCAGGACGTTATCTTTATCAATAGCCACACTGTACTTGTTTGAAAGTATTTCAGTAATAAACTTATCACGAACACTTAACCGATAGTAAAAGTCATCATAGGACAGCACGGAATAGTTTAACTCGCGTCCTTCAAGTTTTTCAATAACGGTTATTGCCGCTTTAACCTTCGCCACAGGAACATTACCAACTAGCAGAACGTCAACCGATGACGTCGATCCACGAACAAGTACCCCAGAAAGAAGCGCCAAACGAAGCGCCGGAATGCCGCTTACTACGTCTATATACTGCGAGTTAACTCCCCGCTTATCGTCAACAGCTGCGTTAGCCGGAATAATTGACTCTCCGGCGAACATAGCTCGAAGCGCCGAATAGAACTCGTAGCGCTGATTCACTTCGTAGTACAGCTTGTTATCCGCGCTGTCGCTGGTGATAACCCCTATTTCTAGCATGTTCGATAATTCACGACGAACGGAATTAATTTGCTCATCAATAAGTCGCGTAATTTCGCGCACGTAAAAAGATTGTCCAGGGTGGTTCATAAAAAGATGCAACAATTTGACACGCGTCTTCGATCCGAACAATTTATCAATCATACACGCTCCCCTTCAGTACTTTTGTTGTTCTTATCATATCATATAGTGGTTCGGCCTAACAGAGACTGTATCGTCTATTTCCTCAGACGGCTTCACGCCATATAAAATAAGGGTCCCTACGCCTTATTTTATTTGGGTTGCAGATGTCGTTCGGAAACAGCCAATAACAGTTCTTTATGCCGATAATATATTGTCCAGATAAGCATGAAGTTCTGCAGGTGTCCCCCAATGTATATCAGGGTTTCGCTTAAACCAGGTGCGCTGCTTTTTAGCGAGACGCCAGTCAGATGTCACGAATTTCTGTAGAAGCTCGGCTTCGTCAAACTCACCGTCTAAATATTTACGGGCTAATTTGTAGATATTTCCGGTCATTGCCTCACTATCCCAGCCGTACTTTTCGCCCAACAATATTGCTTCCTGTACCACTCCATTTGCAAATAGTTGTTCGGCCCTTGCCTCAATCCTAGCCTTGAGTTCTTCGGGGTTTGTTGCAATTCCTACAACGAGGGTATTGGGTATAAGCGCTGATAACCTTTTAGAATTGATGCCATTTTGTTCTATGGCCCGAATCACATATCGACGGTTTTTATCGTTTTCGGGCAATTCGATGTTGTTGTTTACACAATAGTTTTTTAAGTCGTCGTCCGACAAGCTGGAAAGCGCTTCCCGTAGTTCAGGCCTGGCCTGGCCGAAGTTGTAGTCGTATACCACGCCGTCAATATAGAGCCCAGTTCCACCGACCATAAGTGGTATATTACCCCTGCTGCGGATCTCCTCCACCTTCTTCTTAGCATAACTCTGGAAGTCTGCAGCGCTAAACTGCTCCCCTGGTTCGACGATATCGAGCCCCCAATGGGGCACTTTTGCCCTATCTTCCCTACTTGGCTTGGCGGTTCCAATATCCATACCCTTATAGATGGTACGTGAGTCTGAACAAATAATTTCTCCATTGTATTGACTCGCTATCTCCATAGCAAGAGACGACTTACCGCTAGCCGTTGGGCCGACAATAACGATCAGTGGAAGGGGTTGAGCGTTAGGCATTACCGTGGCCTCCAACGCCGAAGATCAAAATCATCAACCAGAAAATCTGTACATGAAACACCTTCTTTTTCGAGAAGCTGTTGCTGGGTTCGCCTACCACCTGGATATCCAGCAGCGAGTTTTCCTCTGGAGTTGACCAATCGGTGCCATGGAAGCTGCTCGTTTCCAGTATGCGCGATACCGCCAACCAAGCGTGCGGCTGTTGGCTGACCAGCAAGCGCCGCTAAGTCGCCATAGGTCGTAACCGCACCGGCTGGCACGCGCGCCATATACGCTTCAACTACTTGTCGTAATGATAGATTATCTGCCATAAGCTGGCCTCGCCTTATATTTCATTGTTTGAATTACTACAAATTGTGCAGATATTCTGCAAGTGCAGTCAAAGCGACCTTCTCTTCACCGGCTTGGGTACGAACGCTCACCTCACCGGCTTCACGGTCTCTCGGGCCGACAATAAGCTGTACGGGGATCTTCATACCGGCAGCTTCACGTATTTTCTTACCAAGACTTTCGTGTCGATCATCGACCGTATAGCGAAGTTCGTTGTAACGAACCGGCTGCATTAGCACGACATCATCGAGGACTTTACGGATATCGGTGACATAATCGTCTACGGTGTCATTAATTGTCAGAATACGCACTTGCTCGGGCGCTGCCCATAACGGGAACCATCCTGCAGTATGCTCAATAAAGACGCTAAGGAATCGCTCGATAGATCCTAGTAATGCACAGTGAATCATCACCGGTTGCGCAGCGTTCCCCTCTTGGTCGGTGTATGATAGCCCAAACCTTTGTGGTTGGACGAAATCAAGCTGAATAGTCGCCACCTGATGCTCACGCCCAATAGCGTCAGTTGCCATAAAGTCGACCTTTGGTCCGTAGAAGGCAGCTTCACCCGTTTCTTCGAGGAAATCGAGCCCATTTCCCTCAACCGCCACCTTAAGTTGCGCCTGAGCGGTCTCCCATAGAGCCATGCCACCCAAGTATCCTTCGCTGTCATCACGATACGACAAACGAACACGAAGACTCATGCCGATGCGCTCATAAAGCTCCCTGGCCGCAATAAGTAGATTGTTAATTTCTGCTTCAATTTGGTCTGGTCGCGCAAAAACGTGACTGTCGTCTTGCGTAAGTGAACGAACTCGGTTCAAGCCACCAAGCTCACCAGTCTTTTCATCGCGGTAATCGGTGGTTGTCTCGAGGAAGCGCACCGGCATGTCACGGTAACTACGTGGAGAACTGGCATAAATTTGAGTGTGGTGCGGACAATTCATTGGCTTAAGAGCAAAATCATCGCTGGTTTCTTGGCTTTTCACCAAAAATAGCTCGTCGCCAAACTTTGCCCAGTGCCCAGAGGTTTCGTAAAGCTCTTTCTTGGTGATGTGTGGCGTCCAGACCTTCTGGAAACCATAGCGCTGACGAAGTTGGTTCGAATAAGTGCTCATAATGTCGCGTAGTACAGTTCCCCGAGGCGTAAACAACGGAAGCCCCGGCCCAACAAGTGGCGATACGGTGTAAAGATCGAGTTCACGGCCAAGCTTGCGGTGGTCACGGGCTTTACCTTCTTCAAGCTGCACCAGGTAGGCGTCGAGATCGGTCTGATTCTCAAAAGCTACCCCGTAAAGACGCTGCATTTGAGGGTTCGTCTCCTTGCCTCGCCAGTAGGCACCGGCAACGCGAAGTAGTTTAAATGCACCAACTTCAGATGTCTTTTCAACGTGTGGGCCGCGGCATAAGTCAACAAAGTCGCCGTTTTTGTAGAAAGAAACGCTTTCAAGCGCCGATTCACCGTCGGCTGCAAGGCCAAGCTCGTCACTGTCGAGGTCTTTAGCTACTGTTGTACCGGCTCGCTTGAGGTCGTTAAGTAGCTCTTCCTTGTAGGGCTGTTGGTTCTCTTGCGCCCAGGAAATAGCCTGATCGATGGGCATTTCAAATCGCTCGAAAGGTTGCCCCTGGTTGATAATTGTTCGCATCTCTTTTTCAATGCGCTTAAAATCAGCTTCGGAAATTTTCTGCTGACCAAGGTCAATATCGTAATAAAAGCCGTTCTCTACGACGGGACCAACCCCAAATTTCGCCTCTGGCCATAGCCGTTTAACCGCACTAGCGGTGATGTGTGCCAAGCTGTGGCGCATTGCATGAAGGTTTTCACTCATATATTGGTGATTATAGCACGCTATCGCCTCCACCACCACCGATACGCCTCTTGAGAATGTCCCCTGTTTCCTGTATACTCTCATCTGTACCCACGGGTCCTTAGCTCATTTGGCTAGAGCGCGTCATTGACGTTGACGAGGTGAGAGGTTCGAATCCTCTAGGACCCACCATATAGCGCCTTCAAACACTCCATTTAACAGGGGTGTTTTTTGTTTCCCCACATACCCCCAATAGTTTTCCACGGGGCATTTTGACTCCTCTAGCCCATTTGTATATCACAGGCGGTATTTCACGTGAATGCCTGTTCTATTGACAATTTATGCTGTTTATGCTAATATGAACACATGGCTACAGTACAACAGATCAAAAGTCGCCCACAAGTATCAGAACTAGAGAAGTTTACGCTTGGTTTTGAATACAATAAGACCCTTACTGAAATTAAGCGAGAGGTCCGTCATCGTACCGATCGCACCAACTAGTTAGTTATTCCTATAGCAAAACCCTCCCCTTGTGAAAAGCGGGAGGGTTTTTATTTACCCCTAAGACTTCTGTTTACTTACGGCGGCGTCCAAACCTAGGCTTAAGCTGACTGGGGTGAGTTTTTAATTTCTCCATGCGAGCGAGTTCACGAGACTCAAGTGTTGCCTTGGTAGTTACATCGAACTTCACTAGATACCGGCCAAAGAACAATCGCGCCTGAGAGTTAAGGGCAGCAAATGACAGATACCCTATGGCCGTAAGGGGCATAAGCACCCACTGAAGCACCATCCATACCGTCTTTGTACGCTTATAGCGTGCGGGGCGCGGTGGAAGCATCCGCATAGATAAGAATACGATAATGATTAGACCAAGGAGCGCAACCCTCTGGAACATACTGACGACGTCTGGTAGCTGATGCGCCACCATATCGTTGTAGGCGTCGGGGTTTACAAGAAGCGGCACCCATCCCCCAACAGCAACAATAATTGCCATGCAGCCAGCAGTCACGTAACCATCAAGGGCTCGAATAAACCAAACAAACGCCGGCCAAAACGGAACGGTTCGCTTACGCGTAAAAATACGCACCGCAATAAAGGCAATGTCAGACACACCATACATCCAACGCCGAAGCTGAATAAACTGGGCCTTAAAAGTTTTTGCGTAGGTGTTGTCGAGTACAGCGTCCTGATAGACAGGAATGTACACCGGGTGCACCGAATAGTTACCGTTAAAGTAGAAATAGCTCCGCCAGAAGTGGTGGCCGTCCTCAACAATCGATCGTCGGCTCCAGAAGTTCATCTCGACTAATGCGTCCATAGACTGTGAGTGAGAGGCAAAATTACGCATGGCATAGGGGCGCATTGAGCTAATAATATTCCAAAAGGTATTTCCGGTTGCCACTACTCGCATAGGGGCTGGAACGTCCCAGATGTTATTCAGGAACAACGCAATCGGTTGATACGCCAAGTGCTTTCGGTCGATGTTAATAATGTACTCATAGGTAACGTAATCGAAGTAGGCGGCATGCGGTCGATTGTCGGCATCCAAAGTGGTGATAATAACGTTCTTGTAGGCAAGTTTTTCTTTGTCACACCACTCTTTAAGACGCTCACCAGCATAAGAAATGTTCGGCCCTTTACCAACGACCTCATCAGGAAGGTCACGTGGGTGCTTAATGATCATAAACTCTTTAAACTTACCCTTAAATTCCTTCTCGAGGCGTCTGGCGGTCGCCTCCATCTCTTCACCACCACGCTCTTCATAAGCAAGCGCTACAATCATCCGTTGGGCATCATAGGTCACTTTTGTCAGCGTACGAAGGGTTGGCTGAAGCACGTCGTAGCCTTCGTTATAAGCGGCAACAATGACCATATTATAGAGCTCCGATGGCTTTGGAAATGACGCTGAATCGGCTTGTACGAGGCGCAAATTCTCTAGATGAGTCCTCATGCCAAATTGCTTGCCAGCCGTGCTGTAATGGCGGTTATACGCCTCCTCAGGGGTATCAAGATCTGCCAGACGAGCTGCCCAGTCGACCTTTTGCGCCAGCATCAAGCGACGGTGGCCAAGTATAGTGTGAAAAGCCACCCTTACGGCACGAACTAGCACAGAGGTCAAAATAATCAACAAATAAATAGCCGCCCATAGCGGCGACACGAACGAAAGAATGATAAGCAAAATGAACGCACCGTAGGTTATAACAGCCGGTACCATCTCAAACAGACGGTACATTGGTGTTCGTTTGCCAAGAGGTATCTCTAAGTCAATTGATGGTTTCTTTGTCATAGAGCCTCTTCTCCGCCTACAGCGGCGACCAAATAGTAATAATTGAAAAACTGGTTATCCAGGCGAAAAGAACGACGCCAATACCAACCCACAAATACAATATTGCCAGGGGGTGCCCCTTAACGAGGAAAAGCTTCAAGGCTATAGCGATATGGAAGAACGCAATTAACGCTCCGAGAACCGCAAAGGACAAAAGATACCACCACTGGCTACGATACAACTGCGTTACCCCGTAAGCCGTATAGTGCGTCACTAGCTGCAGGTCACTCGGTCTAACGGCAAATGCAATATAAACGATAAACGCGACACTAAGAAGTGTCAGTACAATCGACAATATAGCAATATACCGATTGGTAAAGAGTTCTGTGAATATATTCTTGAAAGTATTTTTTAGCATAATAGATTACATTTGTGGAGCCGATGTCCGGGTTTGAACCGGAGGCCTACGCTTTACGAAAGCGTCGCTCTACCAACTGAGCTACATCGGCGTGCACCAAGCTTCTTCAGGTATTATAGCAGGTTGCATAACGGGGGTAAACATGCTATCATCGGATGAGCTTAGGCAAAGCACCGCGAGGGCTCGTAGTGAAGCTGGCCTATCACGTCTCCCTGTCACGGAGAAGATCGCCGGTTCGAATCCGGTCGGGCCCGCCAAGAACTCATTATTTACAAATACCACGAAATGTGGTATTGTTTTTATTATCGTACCCTTCCGGGTGTGTGTAAGAGTTCTTTGAAACTTAGGATGGTGTCATGCCCCTTCCGGAAAAACCTCGGGCCATTCAGATGGCTATGCCCTTCGGCATCCCGCAGATCAGCGACGAGCTACTCGAGACGCTCGCGACAAGATCCACCCCGTCGTTGTGCGCGAAGGTAAACTTCGCTACATTGAGCGAGGCGATCTGCGTTATGGCGCTTTCTCGCGGTATCCATCACTCGCCGAAGAGGCCGAAAACCTCGAGGTAGTAGCGGTACTTCCGACGCTCCATACATACGAAGCATCGGCGATCTTCAGGCCCACGATTGCCGAGGTGCTTGCGCAGGTTCCCGCCGGCTACACCGACGACGTCGTTGCCTTCCAAACCAACTGCAACACAGAGCCAGTTTTCACCTGGCCCGAAGAAGAACGCAGTGCGATGCACTGGGGGTACCACCTGGCCCGCACCACCCTATACAAAGTTGCCGAATAAGGCGACCCTCCTCCCCCGCATAGCGCGTCGAGCTCCACGTGAGCCCCGCAGCCAGCGGGGTTTTCACTTTATTGAACAAAATAGTTCCCTGCTTTCTCCGCTTCGGCCCGCCAGAGTTAAAAAAGACCCTTACTTCGGGTCGTTTTTTATTGCTTATGCATTCGCCGACTCACAAAATCCCAGCTCACAACGTTCCACCACGCCTTAATATATTCAGGGCGTTGATTTTTATAATCCAAGTAATAGGCGTGTTCCCAGACATCAAGCCCAAGCAGTGGCTCGCCCTGCCCGCTCATAAGCGGCGAATCTTGATTAGGTGTTGTCAAAATGTCCATATTTGGCTGAAGCCACACCCAACCACTTCCGAATACGCCTGTTGCCTGTGTTGTAAATTCGTCAACAAATGCCTGAAAGCTTCCGTACCTCTGTATAATCTTCTCTTTTAGCTCACCTTCTGGCTCGCCGCCACCATTCGGGGACATCCATTGCCAGAAAAGACTGTGGTTATAGTGGCCGCCGCCATCATCCCTAACAATCTCTCGGATGTCCTCAGGCAGTGACGCAAGATCAGATAGTAGCGACTCGATAGATCGTCCTTGAAGCTCAGGGTGTTGCTCGAGTGCGCCGTTTAGCTTATCGACGTACGTGCGGTGGTGCTTGTCGTGGTGCAACTCCATAATATCTGCACTAATGTGTGGGCCAAGCGCGTCGTAGGCGTATGGTAAATCTGGAAGTTTGAACATACTACTCTTCTCCTTCGAGTCCAGATACTTCAATATACTCGTTTATGCGATTGTTCTCTCGTAGTTCGGTGAGCTTTTCGGTGAATGCGGTCAGCGGAACGCGTAGGAATTCATATTGGACCTGAGCTGTGTTGCTGTCAACAAGCCGGACGAAGTAGTACCCATTACCGGTGACAAGCTGAAGCGCACCAGACACCTCACCCTTTTTTAGTTTAGCCGCAGCGGCCGCTAAACCATTGTCCTGATTGTCTCGAGGCACCCAAATAGCCGGTGAATACACAACCCCACCGCCAACACCTGCATTGACAGAGCTCGCAACGGAATTAAGACTCTTCTCGCCACCATCGAGTGCTTTTTGTACTCGAGATGATACCTCGCGCGCCTTTTCGTCCATGTCGTAAGCGACTTTTTGGCGCAATAGCTTACTCTTCATAGCGTGGCGGTACTCTTCTGGAGACCAACCGTAGTAATCAAGAATGACGGCGTTGTACACGCTCTCGGACACTTCTCCGTCGCTCGACTCACGTTGCTGAATAAGAAAAGTCTCTAGCTCTGTGTCGGTTACCGAAATACCCCGCTCTTTAGCGATAGATGCCGCATAGGTATCGGCAATCGCCCCTTCGAGTTCACGACGCTTGACGTAATCTGCCTGAATTTTTCCGTCTTCACTGTTAAGATCGATTTGGTCTCGCTCGACTAGGTACTGAATTGAGCTTTTATATCGCATAAGATAGTCGCTATAGCGAACAGGATTTCCGTCGACCGTCGCTACCGGTAGTGGCAACACTTTTGTCACGCGGTACATGAAGTCACTAGTGTTCTGAGCGGGGTAAAGCTGCCACCATCCAACAAGAATTAGAAGAGCCAGCGCGGCAATCGTAATAACAATCGCGTTAATAACAACTTTATGTTTGGCGTACTGAACTGGGTACTTAAACTTTCGCCCGCCAGCAAGTACCCGCTCGCGGTGTTCGGCTAGTGTATCGGTGGTGATGCGACCAGAAGGAGAGACAGGCTCTTTCTTCTTACGGCGAAAAGGAATGCTAGGTGATATTTTCTTCATGGAGTCCTTGTGGTGTTTCAACGACCGAACTAACGACGTCTTGCAACTTATTATAGGTTTTCTCTGGGTGATCGACTTGTCGAATGACTAGGTCGCCAACAAAGGTCTGAATGACGATGGTACCAAAACCAAAAACTTCGCCACTAAACCCTGGTATATTATAGCTTATGTTTTGAATCTTTGACAGCCGCAGCTCGACGACGTCCTTACCAAACAACCCCCTTTGCGTAACCTGTCGAATGCGCTCGGTGGTCACAATGTATACGGTAAAATACCACATCATAAAGTGGTAGAAGAAAAGCGTAAGCCCAAGAACTAGCCCTCCAAGCGGTAACAAGAACAATTCAAGGTTTGATTGCCAGATAAGCGGCGGAATTGCACTCAACGCAAACGGAATAAGCAGCAAATAAAACCCTTTTCGCATTGCAATAATATGTCGGCGGAATATAAACACCACCTCTTCACCAGCCCGCTGGCCTTCGAAATCCTGGCCCTCTACTGAAATCTTCTTGCTGCTCATCGCCGTATATCCCCTATATTAGTGGTACCCCGGGCAGGAGTCGAACCTGCAACCTTATCCTTAGGACGGATCTGCTCTATCCAGTTGAGCTACCGGGGCATGCTACCATTCTAGCAGATAGACTATCTAAGAGGTTGCGGATGCTTATTTTCCTGATTCTGCAGCCCAAGAAAAAGACCCCGCTGACGAGTCGTATAGCTCTCGTTCGCAGACGGCTCTTTAGCGAGTAAACTTCTCATGAAGAACACTATAATCATACAGCTCTTCATCACTAAACCAGTGTGGAATTTCCTTTTCAGCGTCTGCAAGATCGCCCGAAGCATGAATCAGGTTTGGGATTCCCTTGTGCGTGCTGTCGCCGTAACCGTAGCTCATGTGCGAGTAGTCACCACGAATAGTACCAGGAGCAGACGACTTGGGCTCGGTCGAGCCAACCAATTTACGCACTAGCTCAACCGCCTCAACACCTTCAAGCACCATAGCAATAACCGGCCCTTGGTTCATCATTGCAAGGACATTATTAAATGTCGCCTCACCGCGTCGAGTAATTACCTGTCCAATTTCCTCGTAGTGCTTGTGATAGTGGGCTTCATCGGGTGCAATCATCTTAGTACCGATGATCTTAAGACCGACTCGCTCGAACCGAGTAAGAATCTCCCCTACGACTCCGCGCTGAACAGCGTCGGGTTTAAACAAAATAAGTGTTCGTTGAATGTGTTCCATTATTTCTCCTTAATTTACTGTCTATTGTACCAAAAGAATCGTCGCAACAACGACTGATAGCGCTACTCTGTACCACCCGAACAAAGCGAGCGAATGTTTCGACAAGTACCGCATCAAAAAACCAACCGCGAACATACCACTTATAAAGGCGGCTGCGTTGGAGACGATAAAAATACCCGCATTGGCACTGAGGTACTCAAAATCGAATAAAAATAGCTTCAGCGTTACGCCGAGCATAATAGGTATTGAAACGAGAAAGCTATATTCGGCAGCCTGGGTTGACGAAAGGCCCATAAAACGACCGGCAAGAATTGTTGCTCCGGAACGAGACGTACCAGGAATAAAAGCAAGCGTCTGCGCGACACCAATAATTAGTGCCCGACGAATTGAAAGCTTTTCGCCGGTCTCAACCTTCGACGCCTGAGGTAGTCTATCTATTAGAATCATTACTACCCCGACAATAGCAAGAGTGAACACCACAGTAGCAGCACTAGAGAAAAACGGTGTTGAGCTAATAATGTGCGCAAACGAAAACCCGACAACACCGGCTGGTATAGCGGTCAGTATGATGTTTCTAGCCAGGCGGTACTGACGGTGTATGAATACACCTTTCACGAGTTGAACAATCCGGTGACGGAAGAAAACAATTAGTGCCAGCACGGTTCCAACATTAATAAATTCAATAAATAAGTGGTCCGAAGCGCCAGATATGAATGTCTGAGCAACCACAATATGGCCCGAACTGCTGATCGGTATAAATTCTGTGAGACCCTGTATAAGCCCCAGAATGATCGCTTCAAGCCATTCCATTGCCTCTATTGTATCGTTCACGGGCCTTTTAGGCTATGCTTAATGTATGGTTATGCAAGAAGAAAAGTTTGTATCTGACTACATCCTCGATTACGTTGAGCATATTGAAGTCGAAGGTGGACGTATGCCGAAGACGGCTGAAAATTATCGATTCTACTTAGAGCGTTTTGTTGAGTTCACTGGTGACATTCGCGTAAAGGACATTACCGCCGAAGTAGTGCGCAAATATCGCCTCTGGCTGAACCGCCACATAAACGACCACGGCGATGAACTAGCAACCATCACTCAGTCGTACCACCTTATCGCCCTACGTGGCTTCCTCACCTATCTTTCAAAACGCGACATCTCATCATTAAGTCCTGAAAAAATTGAACTTCCTAAAGTTGCCCGCAAACAAGTAACCTTCCTGCACTACGATGAAGTTGCCAGGCTTATTGAACAAGTTGATATTTCATCACCAAGCGGCCTACGTGACCGAGCAATTATTGAGCTGCTATTCTCGAGCGGACTCCGTGTATCTGAACTAGTCAATCTGAACCGCGACCATATTAATACCAAGCGTCGTGAGTTCATGGTGCGCGGAAAGGGACAGAAGGACCGCCCGGTATTTATTAGCGAATCGGCGGCCGACTGGGTCGACCGCTACCTAGATGCAAGACAAGACACGCTCACGCCACTGTTTATTAGCTATAGCCGTAACGTTGAGCCATCGACCAGCGGTGATTTTCGTCGACTCACCCCTCGCAGTATTCAACGAATGGTTAACCAGTATGCAAAACTAGCCGGTATAACTAAACATGTTAGCCCTCACACCATGAGACACAGCTTTGCAACCGACCTGCTAATGAACGGTGCCGACCTTCGAAGCGTGCAAGGCATGCTAGGTCACAGCAATATTTCAACGACGCAAATATATACACACGTCACCGATGCGCACCTTCGCGATGTCTATGAAAAATTTCACAGTGAACGAGGCTCGAAAGACTAGCCTGATAATCCTGTTACGGAGTACAGGCACCCTCAAGGAACTCTGTATCGGTCACACCGAAATCCTTACAAAAGTCGCCACCCCTTAGGTCAACCGCTGCGTCTGGATACGCTAGCCCGGTATTATACATGTCAACTCGGGTTTCAATACGCTTGAACACATCGCTTGCTCGGCCTGTTGAATCGATTTTGGGCTGAACTGCTTTAAACTGGACCAGACTCGATGAGCCACCGTTTTGCATAGTAACTCGGAAATGTGCAGCTCCGTAATATGACGTCAGCCGAAGATAGGCCGTCCGGTCATCTCCCCCTCCGACGGGCTCAGGAAGAACAAGCGTTGCTTTGCAAGCATATCCTCCAGCAGACAGAGTAGCCTGGCAACGAATACCTAGCGGTTCACTGTTGGCTGAAGCCGCAGGAGACTCGCTGTCGGTAGTCGTTTTTCGCGGATCACGAGCCGTAAACGCTTGCGGAGTTTGTACTCCGTTTGAAGTCGGATACAAAAATACCGTGTTTGTATTACTCTGACCTGATGGCGTGGTCGTATCAAAGCTCTCAAGAGTAAAACTCTCGCCAACTTGCATCATTTGCGCCCCCATAACCGGTGGGCGGCTAGTCGGCCATGAATCAAACATTCGTTTATTAGTTGGGGTATCGTTTAAGAGGTCGACAGTAGCTTCAGGATCAGACGATGAAATGTCATCTCGGCTGAACCATTCAACCGTTACTCTATCGTAATCAGCAACCCCAATGAGCGGAACAAGCTGCGTCATATTCGGTGCAATCGATCCAAGATAGTCGTCGGTATCGAGCTTCATCGTGACGCAAGTGTAGGCCTGGTCAAGCAGCGTATCGTCTTCATTAACACTTTGTTGCACTAATATTTCACCGGGTTGCGTTGCTGTTCCTCCTGAGACGTCACCGCTTCCAATGACATTGCCCACTCGGACAACCTCGTTACACACGTCAGTAGTTAACTGCTGCTCAAGTGCGGCACAGTCGGCTTCTGAGTTTGCCTGACAGTACTGGGTGTAACGAAGTAGCGCCCGCTTGGCATCTTCAACACCAGCCATAGCAGAGTTGCGCGCTCCTTCAGCAAGACTAGCATTGCTTGCTTGGTTCTGATCGCTTATCATAAGCCGCAAAAAGCTAATGGTGATAACCGTAATAATCAGCATTGCAAAAATGACCACGAACAGCGATACCGCTCCGCGCTCACTACTGGTCCTGTTTATGCTTTTCATATACCTAGTTAACCCTATTCCCTGTCCTTATTACAATAGTAAACTCTTGCACCGCACAGTATGCGACGTCTGCATCGGGGTCACCCGGTGGCAAACATTTTTCCTGTGCGTCATCCATCGCATCAATATCTCCGGCGCCAATAGCAAATGATACCTCAAGCAATCGCTGCCCTGTCGTATTATCGACCGCACCGTCATTAGATACAACGTTGAAGCTATGAATCGCAAGCTGTCGGTCACCTTTTCGTAACAGTTCTTGAGAAAGGTCGGTATCGATACTACGAATGGTTCGATGCACTGGTTGCCCATCATCTTCATCAACAGCGCAATATATTTTGCCAGGGTCGCTAACCTTAACGAAATATACCTCTCCGTTACTATTTTGAGGAGCGGTCGCGAACGTTATTCTATCGGATGACGTCGCGCTACGACCATAATTCCATACATACGAAAAGTTTCCGAGGCATAAACGGCCACCAATGTCCTTACCCCCGACCGATACGGGCAAAAAGCCGTCAGCACTCGATGAGAAGCCTTGACCGGCCGCAACGTTATAACGAACGTCTTCAGCTATAGCCCTTCCGGTTTGATTAATTTCTTTTAGGGTAATGCCTCGATTGTATGTCGTGCCAATTTGAATAATTGTCATAGCAATAGCAAGCAACAAAATCGAAATGAATGACATCGATAGAAGTAGCTCTACGAGCGTGAATCCCCTAGAAACCTTACCCGCGCGGTTCATACAACCTCACAATTGTCCCAAGGTGCATTGGCGTCTGAAGGCCTATTGAATCCCAGCAACTACGAATATGAAAATCTACATACCCCGTTAGTTGGTTAGGGTCGGGGCTGACCTCTGAACGCACCGCTTCAATCCACAGACCGTAACCGGTCGCTTGGTCAGAATCATCGTACGTTACCTGGGACCATGTTTCGGCCGACTTCATAGCATCAGGAAACTGTACTGGCGTCACGACACGTGCGGTCCGTGAGTTGAGCAGGAAACTCCCCTGCGGGATGGCGTACGACGACGGTGAGTCCGGGTCGTATACCGGACAATAGCCAAATGTGGTTGCCGTATTCTCACCAGTACTCCGAACATAGGTCATCATTTTGTGCCATTCTTCTGCTGGCGACGACGCGCCATCGGTCGTGTCGTAAGTAATTCCAGACTGATATACCGAGACATAAGAGTCATGCAAAAAACGAAGCGTTTCTGCCTGAGCATCCATCTGTTGCCGAACAAGCGTTATCTCAAGTGCCCGCTGAGACGTTGCCGACCCCTGACTCATCAGGCTTAATGCCCCGACGACAACCAAGGCAAACACGGCAACAGCAAATAGAACCTCAACAATTGTATCGCCTCTGTCGTGGCGTCGCCTTAGCATTGCACCTCCAGCCCGAGTGACTGCATGTAGTCGTTTGTCCGCGTTTCAACAGCGTTGGAACCAGTTGCATAGGCATTGAGATATATTGAAAAGTCGTTGTTCAAGGTAAGGCCCTGGGAGTCAACGCACAGTGTTCTAGCCCCTTGCCCAGGAACCGCACTACCGGCGACAATCATTGCCCGAAGCACTTCAGGAGTAATAGTTGCTGCGTCTCCAGGTACAAGGTCGCGAGTAAAGGTGTACACCTGCCCACTATCAGGCGAGCGGACAAACAAAATGCCTACTGCTCGAGGAGTCGTTGGAGATCTAGCTTCATTGCCAGCTGTAGGCCACGCCAGTTGCGATCCCCATTCTAGCCCGCGAGATTCGACAGATGCCGTGTCGATAGCAATATCTATGTATCCAGTGTCTTGCATATACTCAATGTCTGTACCGGCTGCCGGCTTGGCGCTTTCTGTGCGATGCCCGAGAACCGAATAGGTTGAAATTTCATCCTGGTCGATAACCATGTATCGCCCAATAAGTTCACACGAGCTTTGCCCAACGGTCTGCTCCGCACCTCCTTGAGCCTGCGGCACGGCTGTTCCACTTATTCCACAGCGCAGTTCGCCGGATCGATTGTTTTGCGTACTAGAAAGTTGAGCATACTGCTCCTGTACAACAGTCTTAAGCGAAACCACCGAATCGCTATAGCGCTGCCTGTTCAGTGAAGCGCTGACGCCAACAATCATTGTGGCAATCATCAACCCGCTAATTGCGAGAAAAAGCAGTGATTCGATTACAGTAAACCCTTTTGATGTTGAAGCGCCCATCTTGGGGTTCATTATAGCATAATCGGTATCTGTTTAGACACCGAGGAGTCCGACATACCAATCCAGAATTGGTGGGCCGATAAACCAGGCAAGTATTGCACCGAGAATCAGAAGTGGCCCAAAAGGAACATGTGAGGTACGGGTCATTTTCTTTGCTATGAGCAGCGGTGTCACCAATATGGTTCCAATGAAATTTGCCATAAAAAGCGCAAAGAGCGCAAGCTGCCAATCAATAAGTAGCAGCCCGAGGCCAATGCCAAGCTTCACATCACCAAAACCAACCCACTTACCTTGAGAAACAAAGTATAGCACGAAGTAAAGCCCTCCAAGAGCACCCACAGCACCAAGCGCCGAAAGTACCGTCTCGACGTACTCCCCTGTCTGAAGGGCCACGAGAACAACGGTCGCAACACCGACTAGCGCCAGAAGGAGAGTCTCCCTGCTAGGAAGCAAGAACCACTTAGTGTCGTAGGCAAACAGTATGGCCATAATTACCCCAGCAACAAGCCATAGAATAAACTGAGCAATAGCCAACGCCGTATCGAGCGGTAGCGGCCAGTACATATACGAAAGGGCGAAAAATGCGATAAGTCCAAGCTCAATAAGAAGTTCGAACTTGCCTATTGGCTTCTCACACTGTCGGCATCGTCCTCGAAGTGTAATCCAGCTGACGACCGGGATAAGATCATGCCAACGAAGCTGGTACGAGCAATGAAGACATCGAGACCGATCTTGCATGAGCGATGCATTGGTGAGCTTTTTTAGCTGTTTGAGCTCGCGTCCGTCTACCTTCTCTCCGTGAGCTTTGTCATCGACCAGCTGCCTGGCTCGAATCCGCCACACCATCGCACCAGCAAAACTCCCCAGGGTTGCCCCGAATAGCACAAGTGCGATATATATAACAATCAATTCCATATACTATGAGTTTTGACAATAAACAGTTCCGGTACTTCCGCCCGACTCTTGAATAGTTACGACTGCCGCCTGTCGACGAGTACCCGATACAAGCTGTCCGTTCGTGTCTCCACACTTATATCCAAAGAAGACAGCGATTTCATCAAAGGCAATTGTTCTGTCTGAGTTAATGTCGGCGGAAACGTCTGGAGTAAGGGTCACTGTATTACCGCTAGTAGAAACTATCTGCACTTCAGCGCCACTATCGAGCTCTGTTGCATCTGCGGCACTTGCACTTTTTCCGTTAACAATAATAGCAAGCTGTGCGGCCGACGACGGTGTTCGTCCGTTGTTCATTGATGCGTAGGTACCGATAGCACCCACAACTGCGCCAACTTCACTCTGCCTTGCCGAGTCGCGCTGCCCGCGCTGCAACGCAGGAAGGGCAATAAATACCATTAAGAAGATGAGGCCAGCGATTGCCAGCACCAGGACGACCTCAATAATTGAGAATCCTTTTTGTTGTTTACGTGCGTCCATGAAATTTTCCCACCTTTCGGATGAACTTATAACCGTCTATGCTTATCATTAATGCTATATCAAACTGTTGAAAATGTCTAGACATTCACGCTGTTCACTAGCCCATAAATAGGCAGGAGAATAGCCCCAACCATACCGCCAGCAACAATCGCGAGAACAACCATGAGGATTGGCTCAATGGCGGTTGAGATGGTGCGAATTTCTTCATCGAGCTCATCTTCATATACCTGCGCAACCTTGCCCATCATTTCGTCGATCTTTCCGGACTGCTCGCCGATTTTAATCATTTGTGGCACAAGGCTAGTAATAACCGGCTCAGCCTCAAGGGCTGTCGAGAGTGGTTTTCCGCCCTGGACCTTATCGGCCGATCGAAGAATACTTTTTTCGACAATCGTATTTCCCACCGAGTGACCAGAAACCCGAAGCATGTCTAGCATACTTACGCCTGTTGAAAGAAGTGTTTGTCCAGTGCGAGCAAACCGCGCCATGTATAGCTTTCGAAACATTTTACCAAACACCGGCACCTTAAGCTTAAACGTATCTTTCACGGTTATTCCTGATTCTGTTTTCGAGTACTGGACAAGGAAATACCCGCCAAGTGTAAGAAGAATGATGATAAGCCACCAATACGTGGCCATGAAAGAAGCCGTCGACACCATAATCTGCGTCAAGAATGGAAGCTCTTTACCGAGATCTTCATATAACTTCTGCACCTGTGGCACAACGGTCACCATCATAAATATAATGACGCCAATAATGACAAAAATAACAATAATTGGGTACGTAAGCGCACCTCGAATCTTACTCATTGTTGCCGCGTCTTTTTCTTGTTGATTTGCAACACGCTGTAACGATTCGTCGAGCGTACCCGAAAGCTCACCAGCCGACACAAGCGCCAGGAATACCTCACCAAACACCTCGGGGTGTTTCTTGAACGATTCGGAAAGTGACTTACCCCCTTCAACCGAAGCGATAACATCCTGAATAACCATTTGCATGTGCTTGTTTTCTGTTTGCTCGACAACCGTGTGGAGGCTTTGGCTCAACGGTAGCCCGGCACCAAGCAACGTAGCTAACTGACGAGTGAACATGACCTTATCTTTGGTGGTAATGCGCCCTCTGAGGCGGCCAAAGAAGCTTGTATCGCTTCCCTGCTCGCGTACCGACAAAGGCACGAAACCTTGTTTAATAAGTAGCTGGGCCGCAAGTCGCTCCGACTCGGCTTGAATAGTCGACTTAACGATTTTGTTCGTAGCTTGGTCTCGGGCCTCGTAGGTAAACTTCTTCACGCCCTATCCCCTCATGAGCCTTTCGAACTCGACAAGATCAACTGCAAATTCTCGGGCATTTTCATAGGTAACCGTTCCAGCCTGAACCAGCCCAACGAGCGTGCGGTCCATTGTCTGCATTCCTTGGTCGGCGCCAGTTTGAATAACCGCGTCAAGTTGATGCGCTTTGCCTTCACGAATAATATTTCGAACGGCTGGGTTGGTCATAAGAATTTCAGCTGCCGCTACACGTCCGCCTCCAATAGTTGGGATGAGTCGCTGTGAACAGATGGCCATAAGAATGTTAGCTAACTGCGAACGAACCTGTGGCTGCTGGTGCGGCGGGAAGACGTCGATCATACGGTCAATAGACTGCGCAGCACTGTTGGTGTGGAGTGTCGCGAACACAAGGTGTCCGGTTTCTGCAATCGTAATAGCCGCTGAGATGGTTTCGAGGTCACGCATCTCACCAATTAGTACGACATCGGGGTCTTGGCGAAGGCTTGAGCGAAGGGCCGCCGAGAAGCTGTAGGTGTCATAATGGACTTCTCGTTGCACCACAACCGATTTCTTCGAATGGTGCGTAAACTCAATTGGATCCTCAATAGTAATAATGTGCTGCGAACGTTCAGTGTTAATTTTATCAACCAGTGAGGCAAGTGTTGTCGACTTACCACTTCCAGTTGGTCCGGTCACTAGCACTAGGCCACGGGGGTAGTCGGCGAAATTCATCACGACGCTTGGAAGCCCAAGTTCAGTGACGGTCTTAATTTCATTTGGAATAAGACGAAGTGCGGCGGCTAAATTGCCCCGCTCGTGAAAGGCGTTAACTCGGAAGCGTCCAAGCGTACCAAACGCAAAGCTAAAGTCGAACTCTTTGTCCTTGAGTAGAATCTGGCGCTGGTCTTGATCAAGAATGGCAAACACTAAAGTCTCAACCGCTTCTTCGTCCAACGGGTTGAAGCCAGCAATCGGAACAAGAGAGCCATCAATACGAATCATTGGCGGCAGACTAACCTGAAGGTGAAGGTCAGACGCATGACGTCGAACTACTTCTTCGAGTAGTACCTCAATCCTCAACTGCTGCGGCTGTGCCGGTTGTTGCGGCGCCGTTGGTTGTGGCTGTTGTTGCGGTTGTTGTTGCTTCTCTTCCATATTCCCCACCTTATGCTGTGTCTGATGTCACGCGGTTAACTTCTTCTAGTGTTGTGAGTCCCGACAAGGCCTTCAGGTAGCCATCTTGTCGCATTGTAATCATTCCCTGAGAAACTGCTAGTCGCTGAATCTCTGAACTTGTTGCGTGGTTCACGATCATTTTCTGGATATCTGAGTTAACGTCCATGACCTCATACAATCCAGCTCGCCCGCTATAACCACGAGGAGACTGAGGTGTATCGATACCTCTGACTAAAGTATAAGCTTTTTGGCCAGCTAACGGAAGGTCTTTATATCCTAGGTCAGCCGAGACACGGGCAACGTCCTCCTTAGTCTTCGGCAGCAAGTGCCCAACAGTCGCAAGAATGTTCTGTGTTTCAATAGGTGTCGACTGGTACGTCTCTCGCCTTTCGGCAACTCGTCGAACCAAACGTTGACCAATAATTGTATTCACGGTGCTAGCAATAAGGAATGGCTCGACCTTCATGTCGAGAAGCCGCGGAAGCACCCCTGCCGCACTGTTGGTGTGGAGTGTGCTAAAGACGAGGTGGCCAGTAAGTGCTGCTTGCACCGCAAGGTTAGCTGTTTCAGCGTCACGAATCTCTCCAACCATAACGACGTCGGGGTCTTGACGGAGAATTGACCGCAGTCCACTGGCAAACGTCAATCCAACCTCGTTGTTCACCTGTATTTGGTTAACGCCGTTCATCTTATACTCAACTGGGTCTTCAAGCGTAACAATGTTAACCGTATCATTTTTGATTTCCTTAATAAGTGCGTAGAGACTGGTAGACTTACCGCTACCGGTTGGACCCGAGGTAAGCACCATGCCGTTTGGCCGCTTTACGCCACGACGAATAACCCGAAGTGCGCGCCCAGCGTAGCCCATATCTTCAATATCGAAACTATTACCCGATTTATCGAGAAGACGAATCACAATTTGCTCACCCCAAACAACAGGACTAATGGCGATACGAAGGTCAACCTCTTTATCGGCAATTTTTACCGTAAACTGACCGTCCTGAGGAATGCGGTGTTCGTCAATTTTTAGGTTTGAAAGGATTTTCACGCGGCTGACAAGCGCCGGCTCAATGCTCTTTGGGAGTTGCATAATTTCTCGAAGCACACCATCAATACGGCAGCGAATCTTTAAGGCGTTTTCAAGCGGTTCAACGTGCACATCGCTGGCGTGTGATTTAACGGCGTACTCAAGAATTTTGCTTAACGCCTGAGAAATTGGCGAATCCTGAACGATTGTCTTAACTTCGCTCGCCTCTTCGGCTCTAGCCTCATCCTGCGAAGCCTGTGCTGCTTGGTCGACACTAGAAAGGTCGGTCTTATATTGATCAAGAACATGGCGGACACCCGACTCGGATGCCATAAACACCTTCAGCGGACGCTGAATGCGATTAGCCAGGTAGTCGACCGCCTGAACGTTGTTGGCATCAATCATAGCAACAGCCAGGCGGTTTTGGACTTCAGCTAACGGAACCGCCATGAAACGCTCGGCGACATCTTCTGGAAGTAAACCTAAAATATTTTGATCGATAATTGTATTAGACAGATTGACGTAAGGCACGCCAGAGACCTGAGCGATGGCGTGAGTAAGTAACTCATCATCGACAATATTCTTTTCGCTCATTAACGAAAAGAGTGGTTTACCGGTTTTTGCGGCTTCAGCCTGAACACCCTCAAGCACCTCAGGCGCAACAAGACCCTCATTAATAAGGAGTGCGAGTAGTTTTGTGTGCGTATCTTCAGTTAATAGTGCCATGACCCTAAGACCTCGTTACTCGCCGTCCGCGTCAATTTGCACCTCGACTGTCGGATTGATAGCATCTTCATTAAAAATCGCTGGGTCCGGTTCGGCAATTTCTGTTGTCATTGGCTCAATGGTCCTGACTCTCACCTCTTCGGTCGCAATGTTCTCGAAAATGGTGTTTGTTGCAAAAAAAGCAACAATAACACTGGCGGCTGCAATTAGTACGATGGTTGCGATGTCGTTCTTTTTCATACCTTTACCTCTGAAAATTCAAGCGTTCTTGCTGGTTCATAGAATGCACGTCCCTGTACCGACATTTCTTGTACGCCGTTACTTTGACCGTCAATACGAAGCGAGAGTACTTCAATGGTGCGGATTGATCTTTCGAGGTTCTCAAGCGCTTTCTTTAAGCTAGCCTGGTTACCCGATATGGTGAATGAAAAGCTTATTTGAGAGAAACCATCGCTACTCACGGCACCACTGGTCATGCCGCTAGTATCAATTACCTCAACACCAGCAACTGGATCAACCTGTAGCGTTTGGAGCGTTAGGCCATCGACACCACTAAGAAGGCGGTTCTGAAGCGAGGCACCAAGAGCGAGTGAGTTAGCCTCGGAGGGAAGCGCGTCGAGGACTACCCGTACGGCTCGGTCATCATCCTTAGCGCGAGCAGCCAGCAAAGCAGCGTTTGCATCAAGTTTACGAATCTCCTGCTTCAAGCCATCAACAGCGGCAAGGTTCTTAATCAATGTCGTCACCGTCTCCTGCTTCTTCGCAAGCACCGCTTCATTGTAGAACAGTCGTTGCGCCAAGAAGATGCTCACCACAATACATACGCCAATGACCGCTGAGGAGACGGCGATCCAAAGGAACATAACGCGGTTCGTCTTGGCGATTTGAGCTCTTTTCCTAATTGCAGCGTCTGTCGATGGCATAATTACTCCCCTCCCTGAATGTCTTGAGCGGCTTCAGTGAATATACTCTTTGGTATGCCTAAGTATGAGTCAGTTACGTTGCCGTTAATGACCAGCTTAAAAGCGACAGATTGTATTGACGATGTATACAGCTCCTCTGGATAGACAAAGCTAAGTACAAAACGAAAAGTTTTGTTGCCATCAGCGTCTTCGCCGAAGCTCGTATCGCCAGTACTAATATCCTCGGCAAGCTTCACCTGAACCTCTTCGTCGTCGACATCATAAACCAATACGGCAGCGTCGACTGTCTTTTTGAAGGTTTCCATAGAGTCGAACGAACGCGTCTGTCCTTCAAGCCGAATCGTCGAGGTCTCAGAGTCAATTGATAGCTGAGAAATACGGGCCTCATTTGGGGATGGCGGGATAACGGCAGCTAGCATGTCAAAAGTACGTGAAGTAATGTTTTTGTTGTCCTGAAGTTCAGAAATAACTTTTAATTGATTCTGTAAGGTCAACATCTCAGACAGATCTTCAACAGCGGCAAGCTCGTCACCCTTCTTGTCTATCTCACCGTCGGTAGCTCCACTCCGAAGCGCTTGGCCGCCAAATACATAAAGCGAAAGAAGAACCACAATACTAACGGCAACGATGCTTGCAATAATCGAGCTAGAAATTACGGTTGCCCGAACACTTTGAGCGCGGATGAGCTCCTGTTTAACGTCAGGAATAAGGTTAATTTCGATCATAGCTTATTCCTTCGCTGTGCGAGGCCAATGACCGTTGCAAATTCTGAAGCAACGCTAGTGAGCTGTTGTTGGTCAGCCTGTGACACACGAACTTTTTGCCATGGATTTGCTGGCGACGTTGCGATGCCAACCTTCGAACTAACATATTCACCAAACATTGGAATAACAGCACTGAATCCGGAAAGCATAATACCCCCAACGGCAGTGTTTGGGTACCTAGTTTGGAAGAATTTAATAGATTTCGTAAGTTCAGAGGCGAAGTTTTCAAGGGTTGGCTCAATAGCTCGATAGACCTGACCCTCAAGACGGTCTGGAGCGAGACCAAACTTCAATATGAACTGACGGGCTTGATCTTCTTGAACGTTAAGATTTTGGACAGCCGCCTTAACAAGTGTTCGAATACCAGTAGGAATGGTGCGCACCAGGCGCGGGCTATCGCCAAATGTCACGGCAAGGTCAGTTGACTGCTCACCCATATCAATAAGTAGGCGGGCATCGGAAACGCTCGAGTTAAGCAGTGACCGGACCATGGCCAGCGGGTCGGGTTCGGCGGCGATAACGTTCAAACCGAGGCTTTCAACAAATTCAAGTCGTTCCTCGGCGTAGTTAACGGCCGTACTTGCGACAAGCACCTCTTGTTGCTTTGTGTCATGAAGCGAGGTTCCAAGAAGCGCCCAGTCTACCTTAGCCTCGTTTGCGGCCATAGGTATATATTGATCTACTTGATACTTCAGCGTGTTGCGAAGCTCATTTTCCGGCATAAGGGGCACTTCAATGACGGTAGTAAACGTTTTTGCTGATGGTAGGCCGATGACCACGTTCTTGGTATGAATACCACTTTGTCCAACGGCGGTCATAATAACCTCGCCGAGACGTCGGCGGCTCTCTGGTGATGCCGAGCTACTCGTCTTCTCGTCAAGTGGTGCATAACCAAAGTGAGCGAGGTTCCAGCTATCGGCACCCGAAGGAGACAGTTGCACAACTCGAACTGCGTTTGTTCCTATATCTAGTGCGAAAAAGTCGCCCACGCCTTTTGATGCCATATTAAACCCTATTATAGCGAAAGCATGAGCATAAACGCAAGGTGTTTTCTTGTAGTCACTCTTTCAACCCGCACTAGTAGCGCGGTGGAAGCTCTCGACTAAGGACGGTATTAATCTGTCCAGACTGAGAAGCGCGGTAGGTCGCCCACATGTAGGCGTCGGGGCGAAGATTAAATATTTCTGCAGGCTCACCGGCGGCATTACCAGGTCCAGCTCCGGCTGTACGCCTCAATAGAAGGTGGTTAGCGACAACTGGGCCGTTCACAGTCAGCCTTGTGGCGCAGACCTCTGCGTTAATACCGGCACCAACCGTCGTTTCATCCGTGCTACTTCTTCGACAGGTGTTCAGGCGCCCATTCGTACCAGTTCCTGAAGCGACTAACCAAGCATCCACCCTAGACGCCGATTCATTAATCGATATATTACGCGCAATAATCACCACTTGTGGAATCTCCGAAACCGAGCCAAGTGCAGCATTCGTATAGGTGATGTTGCCCGTTATTCGCACATCTGCATTCGGTGCATTGATTACGTACCATTTTCCGCCCTCGATCGTTGCGTCAGTAAGGTTCAACGTTCCAGAAGATGCTGTATAAATACCGCTAGGCCTATCGGATAACCTTACCGTACCGGACAGAGCAGGAGCGCCCTGCGAAACGGGAAACCGCGAGCCAAGCGACGCACCGTTAGATGAAAGCTTGTTATAATTGCCTATCTCATTTGCCGTACACGACGTGTCGCTTGAGTTATTGAATGTCAAGAGACTCAACTGGCACAGATTACTCGTTGAAGAACCGCCTGCATACCCAGAGCCCGATGCCATACCCACAACACTCCCGCTCGCAAGTAATCCATATTCAGAGTACGACCCATACGTTCGCGTAGGGCTAGGACTAGTAATAACCGATATGCCTGTTGATATATTGCTCGGCGTGCTCGATGAACGACCGACCCATAAATCGCCCCCCAAGACTTGCACCTTTGGCTTCTTAGAGACAACAACGCATCGAGAAGCCGAATGGGCCCATCGGCTGTCATCGTTCGCAGCAGCACGTACCGACACGGCAAAACAAATACGATCACCAACGTCCACCTCGCCTATAGGAACATTGTTTTTCGTGACCGTCTGGCCATCCGTGCCAATACTGCCGCCCCCTCTTTGGAGGCTCTCGCAACTTTCGCCAAAGTTTGTACCGCTATAGACACCCTCACCCACACCTCCACACGGTGCTGTATTGTTTTTTGTTGCTGCCCTCTCCTCGCCAACATACATAGTCAACTGCCAAACAGTATCGTCGCGACTTTTCGTTGTGCCACTGTTATCAATGCGTCCAGAGATCGATGGAATAATCGTTCCGCTCTCGACGGTACTTGGTAAAGTCGACGGTGGATTCGGTGTCAACTGATAGTCATATTCAATTGCGGCACGCGTAACGGTTATAGCGATGATTTCTGGGTAGCAAATACCAGTTGTAATCGTCGAGCTCGTACTAAAGCAGCGGTCTAGATCGATATAAATCGTCTGAGAGGTCGTTTTGCCAACCTGCGCCGGAGTCGCGAGACCCTTTACGTCCAAGGTAGCACTAATTTGGCCTCCTTGCGTGCTCCAGTTTCGATAGCCCTCTGAATACCCCCTATAAAGCGTCGTTGTGTCTAGCTCCAGCCGCCAACCGCTAGAGCCCCCGGAGGAGACGTCTGTCGCATAGGTATCTCCCTTGCGTGGACTATCGCAGTTATAGACAGAGCCCCGAACGTATACCGTGACTGTGTCGCTCGCTGCCGCAACTTGCACGTCCGCGTTATAATAATCGCTCGAGCTACTGATCCATATCGCCCCTCGACGTGCGCTTGGTATATCAGGACAGAGCGCCTTGGCGCTCGCTTCTGGAGTATTATAGGGGTCCCTAACCACAGCATGCGCGCTGTTTGGCGAAAGCACACCTACCGCCACCGCACCTATAATTGCTGCAACGAAAAAGAGGCCAACTTTTTTCAACACACTAACCTCTGCCATCAATTTCTTCTCCACTCTCTTCTAAAGCGTTATTGTGCTCGAGGTTCTTAACGATCTGCTCCATTGAGTCAATAGACATAAAGGAAGTTATTAAAGAGTTTACCGTTTTATCTTGGCCGTAGAGGCTTTTAAATTTTTCAAATTCGCTTCGCGCTTTTACGGCATTGTTTGCATATACATAATCCTCATACGAAATAAACACGCAGTTTATATCGTTATTGTAGTCCGGTATGTTGCGTGCCGTTTTGGCGTGACCAGCAACTTCTTCTGCGTAGGACGCCGTATCCTTCGACTCATACACCGACTCGGCGTACAAAGTAACAAACCTATCGTCGCACGGCGCGAAGGTGCTTCCGTTGGTATCCTCAGACGCTCCGTCTGTCGAAAAGAAATACCCATACGCGAAATATCCACCGACACCCAGACCTATGACTATAGCAATAATAAGAAGTAATTTTTTCTTACTCATATACGTTTATAGTACCATAAGCACTATGTTAATTCAGTAAGGTTACGTATACTTATACGTAGGTTATGGCACTTTCTATTGGTATCATTGGTCTCCCGAACGTCGGCAAATCGACGCTTTTTAATGCGCTCACTGACAATAACATTCTGGCAGCGAACTACCCGTTCGCGACCATCGAACCGAACACCGGTATTATTGCGGTGCCAGACGCTCGACTCGACGTTTTGAAAAAGATGTATTCATCCGACAAAGTCATTCCAGCAACCGTTACTTTTGTCGATATTGCCGGGCTGGTATCTGGCGCAAGTAAGGGCGAAGGCTTGGGTAACAAATTCTTAGCGAACATTCGCGAATGTGATGCTATTGTTCACGTGGTGCGCGCCTTTGAAAACGACGATATCTCGCACGTGCACAACAAGATAGATCCAAGCTACGATATTGAAGTTATCAACACGGAACTTATTCTTGCTGATATCCAGTCCCTGGAGCGACATATTCCGAAACTTGAAAAAGAGGCTAAGGCTAAACCGGGCGTACGTGCACAGATTGAAGAACTTCAAAGAATACGCGCCGGGCTTGAAGAAGGACGCCTAGTGTCTGACCTTGAGGTGAACAACGAAATTATTCAAGACCTCCAGCTTCTCAGCGCAAAGCCGGTTATTTACGTTTTTAACGTTGATGAATTTACCCTCGATAACTCCGAACGAAAGAGCGAATTAGCCGAACTGGTTGCACCTTCGAGTATCGTCTACATCTGCGCCAAACTTGAAGAAGAATTGCGCGGGCTTACCGAAACAGATGCGAATGAACTGCTTGCCAGCTACGGCGTAGAAGAGTCCGGATTATCCCAACTGGCACGTGTCGCCTACCAGACTCTCGGCCTTCAAAGCTATCTTACCGCTGGGCCGAAAGAAGTCCATGCCTGGACAATTCATCAAGGAGCAACCGCGCCCCAAGCAGCTGGCGTCATTCACACTGACTTTGAGAAAGGCTTTATAGCGGCACAGGTATTCGACTACGACGACCTTGTTGCCGCTGGAACAGAATCAGCCGCAAAAGCGGCCGGAAATATGCGGACTGAAGGTCGTGACTACGTAATGCGCCCAGGTGACGTTGTCGAGTTTCGATTCAACGTCAGCAAATAGAAACGCTCTCTATTACCCTTCGCCCCTGAAATATCGCTATCTCGCTTGTCGCGTATAACAAACAGGTCTTTAGCCCACATTTCGAAGTCTTTAAGAATTTGCCGGCGAACAGTTTCATTTTTTATGACGCCCTTATTCGTCTGTGACCGCCCTGCCTCAAATTGTGGCTTCACCATGGCAACAATGTACGTATGCGCACCAGCAACCTTTTGCGCCAAATGCGGCAAGATGTCACGAAGGCCAATAAATGATACGTCGATAAGGATAATATCCGGTTGCGTGTCGGGAACAAAATCGCGAATATCAGTTTTTTCGTGCAGAGCGATACGTGAGTCGCCTTGAAGCGACGGATGAAGTTGCTCGGTGCCGACATCGACGGCGTATACCTTCTTCGCCCCATGCTGCAGAGCATAATCAGTGAATCCACCGGTGCTACTGCCGACATCGAGGACGGTCTTATCTCGAAAATCGATACTAAGAAGTTGCGCCACACTGGCGAGCTTAAGTCCAGCTCGGCTTACATAGCGCTCGGTACTGGTAACCTGCACATCAGTGTCGTCGCGGACCATATGGCCAGCCTTCGTAACTACTCGACCATCAACCGTCACCTTACCAAGCTTAATCCAACTCTCTGCCTGAGAGCGAGAGACAACGAGTCCGCGACCAGCAAGCGCTGCATCAAGTCGCTGCTTCATGGCTAATTAATCCTTCTTTCGTTCGCGATATTCACCGGTAGCAGTATCGACAGAGATGATATCACCCTGTTTAATAAACGCCGGGACCTTCACAACGAAACCAGTTTCAAGCGTTGCGTCCTTCAAGACGTTACTTGTAGTGTCGCCTTTTACGACGTCCTCGGTGTAAGTCACCTCAAGATAGAGGTTCTTTGGAAGTTCAACGTTAATAACTCGTCCATCAAAAAACTGCAGCGCTAGCGTGTCGCCTTCTTTAAGGAATGGTGCTGCATCTTCAACAATGTCTGGCGACAGCTCAAACTGCTCGAAGTTGGCTGGATCCATGAAATAAAACCTGTCCACGTCTTTGTACAGATACTGGACTGTTTGATTAGTTACTTCGGCAGATTCGATGCGTTCCTGGCCCTTGAAGGTCTTAGGAACAACACCACCATCAATAAGGTTCTTAAGTCGAACATTCACGATGCTACCACCTCGGCCCATCACTTTTTGGTTATACTCAACCACACGGTAGGGCTTACCGTCTATTTGAACCACAGCACCTTTTTTGAGGTCGGTTGGTTGATAGTAGCCCATGGCTTGACTACCCTTGAGCTACGAATGGAAGTAGGGCGAGGTGTCGAGCGCGCTTGATAGCACCGGCGAGCTGTCGCTGTTGCTTTGCGCTAAGACCGGTTTTACCGATAGGTTCAATTTGTCCGTACATATTTACAAATCGTTGAAGGGTTTTTACATCCTTGTAGTCAAAGTAAACTGGTGTATCTTTTTTGAGTCGTTTTGCCATTATACTCTCCTAGAATGGAATTTCACTTAAATCAATTGGTTTGTCGTCGATGTCATCAATAACGACATCTTTCGAGTTTGAACTGCTCTTTTGTGGAGCAGAAGAAGTAGGCGCCGAAGAGCCTCCTTCGTTACTGTTTGGTCCGTCAAGGAAAGTAACGTCGGTTGCGGTGACTTCAACGCGTGAGCGCTTTTTGCCGGTTTCTTTGTCGTCCCAGCTGTCCTGGCGAAGTCGGCCCTGAACGAGGACACGTCGGCCCTTGGCGAGGTATTGAACCACGAGATCACCGAGTTTTTCCCACGCAGTTACGTCGAAAAAGTCAGCTGCGTCGTCTTGTCCGCCACGGTCAACGGCAATGCTAAAGCTGGCAATAGTCTTACCTGTTGTGGTGGTACGTTGTTCGGGGTCGCGAGTTAAGCGTCCCATGAGAATTACTTGGTTAATACTTCGTGCCATATACCCTACTCCTCTTCTTTTGTTGCCCTAGAAGCTTCGTCTTTCTTCGATTGCTCAACGAGGGCTCGCGCCTTAACGTCAACCTTCACGAGAAGATAACGAATAACTTCTTCAGTAATATTAAGTGTATTGCTGATTTTTAGCGGTGCGTCCGCTGGAAGTTCGACATCCATGTACACGTACACGGCAAACTCTTCACGGTTAATTGGGTACGCCAATTTCTTTTTACCCCAGTTATCTTCACGAACGATGCTACCACCGGCATTCGTAATGATATCGCGCACTTTTTTTAGTGGCATTTCGAGGTCAGCCTCGAGGTCGGGGTGAATGAGAACGGTTAGTTCATATTCCTTCACTAGTGTCTCCTTTTGGAATCTATCTTTACGATAGATGCTTGCTCAGTATCCAAACAGCAAGCTTGAGTTGATAACAGAGGTATTATACCTCACTTTTCCACATATCGCAAGCAATACACCTCTAGTATGACAACCAAAAGTTAACTTGTCCTGGACCTAATATATATCTCGCATCCGAGAACACCATCTGCAGCCAGAGTGAAATAAGGCGCAGAGGCCCTTATTGAACCCTGCGCGAAGCGGTTTCGAGGAGTGAGATATATATTGGGTCTAGCCGAGATCTTCGTTTTCACTGTCACCAAAGTCGGCACCGGCATCGGTACGGGCAAAGACGTCATCTAGGCTGCTCACAAGGACATCTCGAGGCCGTGCACCGTCTGCGGGACCAATGATGCCCTGCTCTTCCATTGTCTCAATAAGACGGGCTGCACGGGCGTAGCCAACGCGAAGGCGTCGTTGCAACATGCTAGCACTGGCCTTGCCACCTTCGATTACTACACGAACTGCGTCTCGGTACATATCGTCGTCGCCAGGCGAACTGTCGAAGTCCATAACCACGCCGCCGCGTCCATTTAGGGTTACTGGCTGGCTGACTACTTCATCGTTATACTGCGGTGGTGACTGGAGGCGAAGGTGATCGGTAATTTTCATAACCTCTTCATCGGTAACCCACGCGCCCTGAACACGCTTTGGCTTTGGCATGTTAGCAGTCGAAAGCAACATGTCACCCTGTCCAAGAAGCTTCTCTGCTCCAACCTGATCAAGAATAGTTCGCGAGTCAACCTGAGACGCAACCGTAAAGGCAATACGCGCCGGTATGTTGGCCTTAATGAGTCCGGTAATAACATCGACACTTGGACGCTGGGTCGCAAGCACAAGGTGAATACCAACCGCTCGGGCTTTTTGCGCAAGGCGGACAATCAGCGCCTCAACATCGCGAGCCGCAACCATCATAAGGTCAGCTAGCTCATCAATGACAATAATAATATATGGCATGGCACCACTTTCATGCTCTTGTGGGGCACCGTCTTCGTCCTGAACGGTTATATGGTGCTTACCTTCTTGCATGCGGGCGTTATACAAACTAATGTCACGGACCTTGTGTTCGGCAAGCAGCTTATAACGACGCTCCATCTCGTTCACCGCCCATTTCAGCGCGCTAATTGTCTTTTCCGGCTCGTTAATAACCGGGGTAAGAAGATGAGGAATATCTTCGTACGGCGCCATTTCAACTTGCTTCGGGTCAACCAAGATAAGTTTCATCTCACTTGGGCTGTTGCGGTATAGAAGGCTGGAAAGTAAGGTGTTAATCATAACCGACTTACCAGACCCCGTCTGTCCGGCAATAAGAAGGTGCGGCATCTTATTCAGCTCGCCCACCATGGCTTTACCGGAAATATCTTTACCAATAGCAAATGACAGCGGTTCGTGGTCGTCGCGCCATTGCGGGCTGGTTAGGATAGAGTGCAGGCGTACATCGGCGGCTTTTCGGTTTGGCACCTCAATACCAACCAATTTTTCACCTGGAATTGGCGCTTCCATACGAAGGCTCTGTGCTGCAAGATTAAGCGCGATGTTCGTTTCAAGTGCCGTAATACGCGCCAATTTCACGCCGCTTGGTGGTCGCAAGGTGTACTGAGTAACCTTCGGCCCAATGTTGGCGCCTTCCATATCAACCTTAATGTTGAACTCAGACAAAGTGTCTTTAATAATTTGAGCGTTTTGCTGAACGTCACCAGCGTTGGCAGGAGTTTGCTTCTTCTCGAGAAGATCGATACTCGGCGCCTTCCAGTTAGGGTCGCTAACAGTAACCAGTGCACTTCGGCCTTCGGCAGCCTTGTCGCGGGTTACACTGTTTTTCAGTGTCGACAGTTGACCCGACTTCATGTCGTCATCGTCCATATCCTGCATCGGGACGTTGGCCTTCAACTTAAAGTCGGCGATGGTGTTTCGTGGTGCGTCAAGCGTGGCGGCGTTACGCATAACCTTCACGTTCTGCTCTTGTTCGGATGTATCGCGGCGACTTAATTCCCATATCTTCTTAATAACCGTGAACGGTGAGACACGAATAATGAACAAAATAGTTATAAGAATGAGTAGGATGTACAAAAAGGCAGCTACACCTGTGTTTACAAGAAGCAAAACGCCACTGTTAATAAGTTCACCGACAAACCCACCGGTCGACTCACCTGCGCTATTCTTCAATAGTCCGAATACACCCGAGAACCAGACCAGTGAAACACCGGTAGCAATCTTCATCGCAACAGGTAGACGGTTGTCTTCGGCGCGGAATATCTCGATAGCAACGTAGGCGAACAGGAAAGGTACAACATACACGCTGTACCCAATGACCATCATGGTTGCTTGGTAAAGCCAATCAAGAACTGGTCCGCCGAGGCGGAACCAGCCAAGAATAAGCAAGAACGAGAACGTTAGAAGCAGAAGCGCGCCAACCTGCGCCCAGAACCCTGTTGGGAGGGCATGAGTTGGTGCGGTGTTTTGCACCTTCCTTCTACTTTTGACTGTTCGCTTCTTCTTTTTTGCCATAGTATTTATTTTACCGCTTTTTAGTTGGTATTATTATAGCAAAAATTACTACATTTTGCAAGTGCTAATAGCTTCGGTTCTCTACCTTCACGCGTGGTTCGGTGACGTCTGTGTCAGGAATAACGGGCGCTGGTATCTTTTGGGGTGGCAAATCGTGAATGTCGATAGGACGTTCGTCTTCAGTCTTATCGCGACGTTGGTTTTGTCCAGACCCCTGTTGTGGGCGAGGTCCGTTACCACCACCGCCAATTTCGTTAATCACAGGAATAACAATTGGTGTTCGACGAGTTTGGTCATAAAGGATATGAGTTAATTCGTCCTTGATTTCTTTCTTTACGGTGTCCAGGTCAACCTTACGGCCACTAAATGTCCTGGCAACTTTTTGCTTGAGGTACTGACGGATGATTCCCATAAGCTCTTCACTATCACGCAGGTAAATAAACCCTCGTGAAATAATGTCCGGACTAGTGAGAAGGCGTCCGTTACCACGAGCAACCGTCAACACAACAACGAACATTCCCTCGTTTGCCATGTGGATACGATCTTTAATAACCACCTCCGAGACAATTGCACCAGAATCATCGTACATAACCCCACCGACCGGAATACGACCGGCTTTGCGGGCTGATTCACTAGTGATTTCCACAATGTCTCCTGCATCACATAGGAAGATGTTTTCACGCTTCATACCGGTTTCAGCTTCAGCAAGCTTAGCGTTGTGCGCAAGCATGTGAAATTCACCGTGAATTGGAAGGTAATATTTCGGGTTAAGAGCATTAATAAGCTTAACGTGATCGTCGTAATAGCCGTGTCCTGAAAGGTGGAGTGGGCCAACGCCCGTAAGGTGTGACTTGCCATTTTGAATGACTTCACTTCCCTCTCGCATAAGGCCATCGATTGTTCGGACAACATACTTTTCATTTCCTGGAATTGGGTTTGAGCTAAAGACTATAACGTCAGAGTTCTTAATCTTGAGGAACTTGTGAGAACCAGATGCCATACGGTTAAGCACGGCGTTAAACTCACCCTGAGATCCAGTACAGACGATGGTCACCTTGTCGTCGGGCATCTTGATGATGTCTTCCATCTTCATGACGACGTCTTTTGGCACCTTAATTGTACCGGTACGAAGCGCGACTTCAACGTTCTGGATCATACTGTATCCGGCGAACGCTACCTTTCGGCCGTGCTTCTTGGCTTCATCGAGAATAAGCTGCATACGGTGAATCTGGCTCGCAAATGAGCTAATAACCAAACGGCTACCCTTGTATTTCTCCATAATCTGGCCGATGCTTTCCTGAATGTCGAGCTCGCCGTGGGTATGTGTCCCTTCAGACTCACAGTTGGTCGAGTCACTCATGAGCATAAGAATGCCTTCTTTGGCGGAGATTTCCGTCAAACGTTCGAGGTCGAACTTCTGACCATCTACCGGGTTCTCTTCAAAACGCCAGTCACCAGTGTTAATAAGCACACCAAGTGGTGTCCGAATAATTGCCGCTGTCGCATCTGGAATGGAGTGGTTCACGCGAACTAGTTCTACAGAGAAACTGTCACCAAGTTGCACGCGTTCATGAGCGATTGGGTCGAGTACGTGGTACTCGGGCTCGTATCCGCTAGTGGCTTCATCCATTGTCTTTTGAACCATGGCAAGGGTAAATTTGCTTCCGTAAACCGGCGCAGGAATTTGATGCGCAAGGTGACGATAAGCACCAATGTGGTCAAGGTGACCGTGGGTAAACACGATACCGCGAATTTTGTGCTTGTTCTCAAGAAGATAGGTAACATCTGGGATGATGTAGTTAATGCCTGGATAGTCTGAACCTGGGAAAAGCAATCCGGCGTCGATGACAACGATGTCGTTATCGTATTCAATGGCCATCATGTTCTTACCAATGCTCATTTCACCAAGACCGCCCACGGGGATAACCTTTAGGTGCGGACCAGTTGTTCGTGGCTGTTTCTTGAAATCGGCGATGCTAAACTGTTTACCGTTGTAACCGTTATATATCGACTTGTTCACCGGTACATTTATGATGTGTTGAGACGCCTGAGCATTAACGTCGTCGCTGGTGCGGCGCTGCGCACGGAACACTTCACCTCTTCGGGTTTGCGTGTTTGCAAGCACGGTATTTGTTTGCACCGGCTTTGGACGGTTGTTTCGATTGTTATTGTTATTGTTTCTTGGCGATTTCGAAGGATCGTTCGCCTTTGGTGTTGAGAGTCTTTGTTGACCCATAGGTATTGTTATCTCCTAAGGAAGCACTTTCTTGTGGCTTCCTTCATTATTAATAATTACTATTTCTACTAAAGCGTGAAACTATTTTCGTGGCATTCGGCCAATACGGTGTGCACAGAAGAGTCTCATTGAAAGTAGCTTTAGTATAGCACGTGTCCCATTGTTTGACAATGCATAAGTTGACTATAGACGTATTTTATAGTATAATTAATCTGTTGTTTCGCACCCGTGAAATAAAGAACCCTAAGGGAGAAATCATGGCTAGCACGGTTCTCATGCAGTCAATCTTCACCGGCATCATCGTGGCGATAGTCCTCGTCTCAATTGCCATTCTCCTCCTCTGGCCCGCTTCGGCGCTGAGGAGTCGGTTGGCGGCAAGACGCGAAGCCGAATACGCCAAACGCCTTGCCGTCAACCGAGTGCTCGCTGAGGTTCGCACAAGAACCTGGCTTGAAAGCGATGCGGTGTCTGCTATCCTCGCAAGAATGCACGCACGCTCCAACGAGCTCGTGCCTCACGTTGAGAAGTTTGTCTTCTACGGTATGATCGAAAAGATGACCGACGAGCACCTCAACACAATGCGCTGGTTATCTAGCCGGCGGCAACGCGATGAGTTCAAGGCAAGGCTCGAGGAGCAGGCCGAAGAGCACCGCGAGGCCATTAGCAATGCGGGGATTGACCCCGCAAAGCTGGAAGCGGATGTTCCCATCCGCTAGGGGTTGAGGGGCGGCTGGACGCATTTTGTCCGGTCGCCCCTCCCCCGCACCAACACCAGAGAGATCTGGTGTTATTTAATACTCGAATTCCGGCTAGCCTTTTAGCAACTTGGGTAACGGATCGCCAAACTTCACCTCTGGAATGTTGCCGACGGTGTCTTTTTCAGAGAGGTGCGGATACTGCACCCGGTAGGCGGCCATAACATCGCCAAAGACCGCCTCGCTCCAGTTAAAGCCAAGTGCTTCAGCGGCGTCTTTGACTTCGTCCGCACTCCCCGCTTCAACTTCTATGTATGAGTTCAGCCACGGCCACTCGTCTATGACGATTTCGACATCGCCGTACATCCAGGTTTCTCGTTTCGATTCTTGGAATGACCGGTGGGGCAATCCAGCCGCCGCCAGCAGCGCAACTGCTTCGTCAAAGTCGCTGACAATAATTTCATGCTCTTTCGCACCCTCAACCGATAGTGAATCGAACTGCTTGTAGGTAATGGTCACCCTATCGCCCTCGTCCCTGACGCGAATAAAGGCGTCTTTCTTTTTCAATTCGTCGGTGTCGATGGTGACGCGTCGCATCAGCCGCATCGGTTTTTCAAGGGTTGCGCCCAGGTCTTGTAGCCGACGGCGAATGTCGTCGATATTGATGTTGAGGAATTTTGCTTCGTATTCGGTGGTCATGTGACTCCTGTTTCTATGTAATTAGAGATAAATCGCCGTTAATAACGGTCGGGTTCATACCCAGCAGCTCGTCATAATAACCGCTTTCGGGTAAGGGGTTGAAGATAAACCGCTTTTTGTTTAATTCGAACGCCTTGAATAGCTCAAGAAAAGCGCTGGCCCCGACATAGTTTGGTTGGCCGTTCTTTTCATAATTTAACACTAAAATTGCATCGCACGACTCTACCAACCGTATGTCCTGACGAAGCATTTTTTCTTTCCAGGCCTGATGCGTATCGTTTTCGCGAATGATGCTTTCATCCACGTTTTCGCCATAGCCATTTGGCGGTATGACGTCATGGCCCATAGACTTCAATTCTTGCATGACCGGCGCGACCTTGTTGTAGAATGTTGCGGATGTACTGATGAAGATGATCATTTTATTTTATCCTTTCGAGTAGTTAATGGTGTACTGGAAATAGCATGTTCGCGTGAGGCTCTAGACTCAACTACTCACGACTCCAATCATCCGCGAATAACTCAGCCTGCTTGAGAATATTGTCGGTGGCGAGGGCTTGTTGATCCGGTGGATAGCCGTATTGGTTGAGCAATTTTTTTACCTCAACACGGAGACGAGCTTGGGCGTTAGCGCGGAGCGTCCAGTCGACCCCAGCGCCGGTGCGTACTTTTTCAACGAGAAGTCGTGCGAGGTTCCGCAGTTGGTCATCCTCCATAACCTGCTTAGCGCTACCGTTTGCGAGTAAGGCATCATAAAAGGCGACCTCATCTTCTTCGAGACCTTCGACCTTTCCTTCTTCAAGGGTAACGCGCATCTTGAGAGCAATATCGATGAGCTCTTCAATAACCTGAGCGGCCTCAATGGTACCATTTCGGTAACTCACCAAAGCAGCTTCAAGCATGGTTGAAAAGTCGTCAGATTTTATTGCGTTGCGGCCAAAACGAACACGTACTTCATCGCGAAGTAATTTCTGCAGTGCCTCGACGGCAAGGTTCTTTCGCTCCATACCGCGCACTTCAGCCAAGAATTCATCGGATAAAATAGACAAGTTTGGCTTCTCAAGGCCAGCGGCAGCGAAGACGTCAACAACACCAACTGGAGCAATCGCTTTATCGACAATTTGCTTCAGTGCCATACGATAATCAGCGTCGCTTGGGCCACCTTGTAGCGAGTCGTTAATTTTATCGAGGCGCGCTTTAATTGCCTGGAAGAATGCCACTTGCTCGCGCAGTTTCAGCGCTTCAGGGTGTGGCATAGACAGCGCAAAGGCCTTACTAAGCTCGGTGACGTGCTGTTTCAGCCGCTTGGCGCCGTCCTCTGAAGAAAGAATGTGTTCTTGGGCGTCGAGAATGGTTTGTAACTGCTGACGCGTCTCAGCACCAAAGTAGCGCATGTAGTCGAACCCATGGAAGAGGTCGCGAACAATTTCATAGCGGCGCTTCATCTCACCGACTGCTTCGTCTATATCGAGAGTCGGCTTACCTTCACCGCCACTTTGGGTGTAGGTTTCAAGCGCATCACGAAGAGCAGCGGCAACGCCAAGATAGTCCACCACCAGTCCACCCTCCTTGCCGGGATACACGCGGTTCACGCGGGCGATGGCTTGCATAAGGTTGTGGCCTTTCAGTGGCTTATCGAGGTACATAGTGTGCATACTTGGAACGTCAAAGCCGGTAAGCCACATATCGCAGACAATCACCAACTTGAGGTCGGAGCTTGAGTCTTTAACGCGTTTTTCAATAGTTTGAATGCGCTGCTTCCCGCGAATGTGTCGCTGGAGCTTCTCTTCATCCGACGCGCTTCCCGTAATAATAACTTTTATTGCGCCTTCGTCGTCGGCATCATTGTGCCAGTCGGGTCGAAGCTCAGTAATTTTGTCATACAGGTCAGCGGCAATATGACGGCTCATCGTTACCACCATCCCCTTGCCTTCTATAACGCTGAGGCGGTCTTCGAAATGCTCAATAATGTCCTTGGCAATGAGCCCGAGGCGCTCACTGTTTCCAACAATTGCTTCTTTTTGCGCGTACTCGGCCTTTAGTTTGTCTTGGCGAGTCATTTCTTCGCCTTCAAGCAAGTCATCGACTTCTTTGTCGAGCCACTGCTTGGTCGAGGCATCCATACCAAGGTCAATCAGGCGGCTTTCGTAATAAATCGGCACTGTTGCTTTGTCCTCAACCGCTCGCTGCACGTCATAAATATCAATGTACTCACCAAAGACGGCCGAGGTACTCTTGTCTTCAAATTCAATTGGGGTGCCAGTAAAGCCAATGTAGCTCGCGTTTGGCAAAGCGTCACGCATGTATTTAGCGTTGCCGTAGACCATTTGCGCGTCACTTTCGCGGACACGGGCTTTAAGGCCGTACTGGCTGCGGTGCGCTTCGTCGGCCATGACAATGATGTTGGTGCGCTCACTAAGCATCGGGAAGGTATCGCCACCATCTTCAGGGTAGAACTTCTGAACGGTCGTAAAGATAACGCCACCCGACTCTCGCTTTAGGAGGTCGCGAAGGTTTTCGCGACTTTCAGCGCGAACCGGCGTTTGTCGGAGTAAGTCTTTACAGGCCGAAAAGGTGTCGAACAACTGACCGTCGAGGTCATTACGGTCGGTGATAACGACAATTGTTGGGTTGCCCAAAATTGGGTCAGTAATAAGTTTTCCGGTATAAAACATCATACTGAGCGACTTGCCTGAACCTTGAGTGTGCCAGACAACTCCGGCGCGGTGGTCACCATCTGGGCGAGATGCGGTGACGGTACTAAGCAGCGCCCTATTTACTGCCCAAAATTGATGGTAAGCAGCAACTTTTTTAGTAAACGCCGTGTCGTCTTTACTGTCGCGCTCAAACACAATAAAGTTCCGGACAATGTCGAGAAGGCGCATTTTGTCGAACATACCCTGGGCGAGAATTTCAAGCTCCGGCACTATCCCCTCTTCGCGTTCGCCGTCGACCGTTCGCCATGACATGAACCGTTCTGCTTGTGCCGTGACGGTACCGACGCGAGCGTCGAGCCCATCGCTAATGACGCACAGTTCGTTAAAACGAAACAAGCTGCTAATTTGCTGCTTGTAGGTTTGAATCTGGTTATAGGCAGCTGTTAAGTTTGCCTTGCTGTCGGTAGCATTCTTGAGCTCGACAACCACCAGAGGTAGCCCGTTCACATACAAAACAACATCCGGACGGCGGTTAATACCGTCCTGCACGACAGTCAATTGGTTGATGGCGACAAAATCATTGTTCAATGGGTCGTTAAAGTCGAACAGCTGCGCCTGGGCAGTGCGCACCGAACCATCATAGTGACGATACTCGACATCGACGCCATCGGTTAACAAGGTGTGAAAATCTTGGTTATCTGCCAATAACTCAGCAGACGAGGTGCGGACGATGCGCCGCGCAACTTCTTCGCGCTGCTGCGGCGTGAGATCGGGGTTTAGTCGAGCCAGGGCAATTTCAAGCCGACGGTTTAATACGACATCAGTATACTCACGCTCCATGGTGCCGTCGGGACCGATGCTCGGGCCGTTGACAACCTCCCAGCCAATGCTAGCGAGGGTGTCGAGGAGGGCTTGTTCGATTTTGTCTTCGGTCATGTTAAAACTATTGTAGCAGATGGGATCCATGTACGATCCCTCCTGCTCCCTTGCGCTATATACCGTGCTTGTTCATGCATTATTGATCTCCGCTCATAATATAATCGACTTGCGGACGCGTCAGAACCTTATGCTCATGGCTCTCACCGCGCTTGCGAATGCGTACTTCTTTATGCCTCTCAACCATTGCTTCGTAATAGGGTTCGGCACCATGTGAGTTTAGTATTGTGCCATGTACTGCTAACGATTCCCAGCGACCGTTTTTTATAAGGTGTCGCGCGTAACCAAGTCGCTCATGGTCGTTATTCCCATCAAAACCTGGGAAAAGTACTTCTTCGGCCAACTTATCGTCTTTCAGTTCACGCGCAGCCCATTGCAGATCGCGATACATATCGAGAATATCATACACGGATCGCGTCACTTCTTTTGGTAACTCATCGCGGTTTATATATTCAAATACCTCAGGATACTCAATCTTATAGCCGTTTTTTAATACGTCGTACATGGTGCTCTTATGCCAGTCATCACCTTCGACCAAGCTCTTGTCGCCCACTAGCGTCTCCAACAGCTGATTGTTCCTTAACTGCAACACCATGGCAACACGCTCCCAATATTTCGGGTCGTCGTCATTGATTTTCTCCCGAATTGCATCTGTAACTAATGAGCTCAACGTTGAGTACCCATTATTCTCAGCAAACTTTCGCAAGCTATGCTCTAGTTCATCACTAATCGAAACTGTAATTTGCGCCATTGTTTATCTCCTTAAAGTCTTCTATACCTCTATGGTAGAGAAAAAGCACCATCACGTCAAGTGGTTTTCACTTTTTTACTTACTTTATTTTCACTTTGATGTATTTAATTCACGGAAGAGCGTTGTGTAGATTGCAGTAAATACATGAGGGCAGCAAAATCCGCATAAAGCGGAACTAGCTTGCGCCATATTGAAGCTTAAGCCTCTCAATCTCTGCGTCAAAAGCCTCGAATAGCACCGAGAGCAGACCGAAGCATTTATTATAATCATCTTTAGTTATCTCAAGCTTCTTACCGACAATATACCTGTCAGTCGGGAGCTTTGCACTGTTTAAGTTGTCAATCATGCGCTGATCAACAACCGAGGAGTTATGGATAATGACATGACGCAGCTGAAGAAATTCGTGTATATCTCTCATAAGGTTGCCCTCTAGATTAATGCCTAGATAGTCCCTCATGTTCCCCTGTATTTGCAGCGCGTTTTGAAAGTTTAACTTTTCGGCCGGGTTTCCGTTTGACTCTAGCAGCCCAAGTACAAACGTTGCCAGCTCGTCGTCATTAGATATACGGAGTACGTCCTTTAATGGGACGTTGATATCTTTCTTGATATTAAGTTTACGTATATTCGATTTCAGTAGGTCGTAGAACATTTCGCGAATAATCGACTCTGCGCTGCCAACCAACAACACCAACCCTTGCGCGTAGAGTTGATTACTTATTTTCGCTTGACGGTTCTTGACCGTCGAAGAGGTGTTATTAAATGCCATTTTTGCATTATTAAGCTGCTGCATGTATTGGTGAGGCAAGCCATCGAGTGAGTCTTCAAGATTCTGGTATGCACTAGAGAAAATATCATGCAACTGTCTAAAGCTCACGAAAATTGTATCTATTTCTTGGGCCGCAGCCTGAAAGGTCTCAGACACTTTTTGGATTTGCGACGAAGTCATGCCTTCACTTTTCCGCTTATCAGCTGCGGAAGCATAGTGTCTCGCAACTCTGTTAGTCTAAGAACTTCTTCGTTATTAGCTACCATCTTTTCAACCAACTTACCCGCAACTTGATTAAATTCAACAAGAATATGACTTGGAGGCGTCTTAATTTTGAGTTTCTTTGTCTCAATAGGGCTGAGGTTCATTTGTGCTGTACCTCGTGAGATACCCGACATCTTCTCCTTCATTTCGGTGGACCGGAATAGAAAATAAGCGTAAGCCTGGTGTCCATTCTTACCCGCAAGCTTCGCCACGCGTTGATTAAGCAAGTACTTGTCACCGACGACCAAGCATACACGACCAACATTACCCGTAAGTGAAAGTATGATATCGCCAGATGATAAATGTGCGTAATCGGGAGTTTTTGCCGGAAGCGGATCACCTAAATGATCGGTACAGGCCGAGATAAATGTGCCATCCTGGACATTCTTTATGGTCACCAGCCCATACTCTCCGTCCTGATTAAAATCAGCACTCTTAAATGCGAAGCCGGAGTAAATGTTTATCAGATCAGAAACAGCTCCTTCTTCCCACCCCCTCGCCTGAGGATTATCGATAAAATAATGCCGAAAGAGCGCCTGCCCCATCTGCTCGAGCGTTTCGTTCATCTTCCGATTCAGCTCAATCTTCTCGTCTATCGTCCCGAGAACATCTGCAATTTTATCTTGTGTAGCCCGGACCGGTATCGCCACTTTCAGCGCCGACAAATGGTTTCGATTGAGAGTGGGCACCGCCGCCCCTGCGTTAAAGCTTGAAAAATCAAGAGACTTGAGCAGATAGTATATAAATTTCTCGTTATTACCTTTGAAGTCTTTAACCCATAGCGTAGTATTGAGTGGCCAAAAATCATCCGTAATATATTGTCCGCCACCGATACTGCCCGATCGGCCAATCACCACCCCCGGCCCTTTGACCTTGAACTCGTTGTGGGTTGTAGCCATGCCAGTAGATGTTACGACTGGATATCGTCCAGATCGACGCTCTGGTGTAGGAAGGTCAAAACCGCGCTGCAGCACAATCGCTTCCGATAATGGGAGCGTCTTCATCATCATTGCGTCTTCTCCAGCACTTTTCTGATTTTTTTGACCTCACCGACCAGCTTCTTTTGATTTGAAGTCTCTTCCTTTGTAAACCTCATTTTAGGTAAACTATTAAAGTCTAGGTCAAAAACATCTTCATATTGCTTGGTTCCGTTCGAGTTAGCGTAGGTTACAGCAAGACTAGACTGAAGTGCTAAGATTTCATCGACTTGCCCTATGGTGGAGAGCATGAAGTAGCTACGCGAAGCTTTTGCGGGTAAGACCTTAATCCCCTTTGATATTACATCAAAGTCTGACAACTGCTTATCCGATCCGTCAGAAAAACTCATTGGCGGATCATCTCCGGAAACTGTAAATCGAATATCCCTGGCCAGCCCTCCTCCTTCATTAAGTATTACTAAATCGACAAACGATATATCTTGTTCTGAATTATCAACATAAACAACGACGCGAGGACGAACCATTTGTTCGTTCGTCTCGTTGTTCTGCTTTGCTGACCTATAAGATTGCACGGCCGCAACGACAGCCACCGTAGCTGCAGCCATTGTGCCGATGGCAGCTATGACCTGAGCCCAGTCGCTCACGCCTGCTTCTAAAACAATAGACTCAAGCATCATCCGTCTCCGTTACTGGAAGGTTTCCAAAATATCTTCCTCGCAAATTAGAAAACCTATCAAGCACCGTGTTGATACGAACCTGTAGCTCAGCGTGTTTATTAGCCTGATCTTGGATATTATAATATTTACCATTATAAAGAAGTGCCCCATCAATCATTTTGCCGTGAGCGAATATATTGCGAACGTGAAGCCAGTCATCAAAGGCTTTTCTGTCGCCCGGCTTTACGCGCGCAAGGTCAACTCGACTGAAAACTTTAAATAAAATATCAACCTTCGTGCTGAGAGTAACGCCCTTGTGATTTAAGACATCAAACGTTAGCGTTAGATAAGAGTTTTGATAATCACCATCGGGACAATGGGTATAATATTCGGCTATACACGCGTCTATCAGCGTCTCCACTGCCGTTGCCTGCGCCATAACCCTACCAAGCAGCGCGTGGTTCATAATAATGTCGCTGATACTATTATTTTCGGAAGCCTTATCTGTCATCCCTCGCCCTCATCTTCCGAAAACTCTTCTGGTAATATAATGTTCTCAACCGTAAGACTTTTTATTTCTCTGCTGTCGTCTCGTCCGCTCATCCCTGTAGTCCTCCAATATAAATCACCATCAACGCAACAAAAAGCACCATACCAAGAATGAATAAGGTTACGCTGATGGCATTGATCCACTTAGTAACCTTTGCGTATTTCGCATTCTTAATGCCTTTACCTAGCGGCGTATTGAGAGACTTCTTAAAGTTATTCGTAATGATATTCTGAGCATCAACCAGCAGGGCTCTAGAGAAATAGTACCCAAGAATAACAGCTACCACGACAGCGACAAAGCATGAAAGCGTTAGAATTGATAACCACCCATAAGGCTCAAAGATGTTGGTATTGAGTACAGCAAGCGCAGCCAGGGTGGCAATTGAGAAGGTCATGAGCGCGCGATCCATCTCAAGTGTTACTTGCGCTAAAAGTTCTTGGTTGCGTAGGTGACTCAATCGATAGTCGCTGGCACGCCCATCAACTACCTGCTTCGCTAGCGCTATAACAATATCTTTTAGCCAGTTCATTCGGTATCTCCTGAATCAATCGTATGGCGAGTTCCGTCGCGAAATGTAGCTTCAAGTTTAACGAAAACATCTGCAGGGTTGAGGTCGTTTTGGTCAAAAGACATTTTTTTGTGCTCAGGGTCTATGGAAATCTGTGCTCTATCCTTACTGCCCTTTTTACCAGCATACACAACAACTTGATCCCCGCGCTTGCCATTCTTAACCTGCGAAGTCACAAAATAGTCTGTTCCCCCGGCTGAAATCTTCTCTTTCTTACTCACCGGAACAAGCAGTCCATCGAGGTCAATGAGTTTCGCATCAGAAAAGGCTTTTGATCTGATTTTCTTTGATATGTAGGCCTGAATCTCATCAAGTCTCGACGGAAGTTTAATGATGTGCGGGCCTTCAAGACACAAAAGATTAGAGGCGTATCCTTCACCAAACGAAGGCGCACCCCACTCCCGACCGTCCCAAGCCACTCCATCGAGCTCAAAACCATGCTCCCTGCATATGGGCTGATGCCTCACCTTTGTCCACCTAACGTCAGGGATAGCCTTCAGAACTATGAGCTCATTGGTCATTTATATGCCTCAGGTTTTCTTTTATCTTCTCTTCAAGCTCCTTGCTCTTCGCAAATTGCTCGTCAAGTTCTGCCGTCAGCCGTGCCATCTTCTCAACGAACAGTTCGTCATCGTCTTCCACCGCTTCGCTACCGACATAGCGGCCGGGTGTTAGTACGTAGTCATGCTCTTTGATGTCGTCGAGCGTTGCTACTTTTGAAAGTCCTTTAATCCAAAGTGCTTTGCCATTTTCTTTGAATTGACGATAAATACCTGCTATATCATCGATTTCTTCGTCTCGGATAACCCGATTACGCCGCGTCACCATTTTTCCTAAGTTGCGACCATCGATAAACAATGTCTTCCCAGTGCGGTTTCTGCGGTCACGCGAAATGAACCACAAACATGCCGGGATGCCAGTGTTGAAGAATAACTGGCCCGGAAGCGTCACAATGGCATCCACAAGGTCGGCTTCTATCAGTTTTTTGCGAATCTCGCCCTCACCCGAGCTTTGGCTGCTCATACTTCCGTTGGACAGCACAAACCCTGCCGTACCGGTTGGTGACAGGTGATGAATGAAATGCTGTATCCAGGCGTAGTTGGCATTGCCTTTTGGCGGCACGCCGTATTTCCAGCGAATGTCGCTGGTCAGTTGGTCTTGCCCCCAGTCACTGATGTTAAACGGTGGGTTGGCAATAATATAGTCGGCTTTAAGATCAGGGAATTTGTCGTCGTGCAGAGTGTCACCACGACGCAGGTCGGCGTCGATACCACGAATGGCCATGTTCATCTTGCCGAGGCGCCAAGTGGTTTCATTGAGCTCTTGACCATAAATAGCAATGTCGCCTAAGCGTCCTGAATGTTCTTCGACAAACTTCTCGCTCCATACAAACATGCCACCGCTTCCGCAAGCTGGGTCGTAAATGCGACCTTTATACGGTTCGAGCATTTCAACCAGCAGCTTCACAATCGATCGGGGGGTAAAGAATTCGCCGCCGTGCTTACCTTCACTGTTGGCAAACATACCCATAAAGTATTCATATACCTGGCCCAAGAGGTCCTTAGCGTTGTTGGCAGTAAACATTGTGTTCGCAAATAGGTCAATGAGCTCACCCAGGCGGCGTTTGTCGAGTGCTTCACGAGCATAGTTTTTCGGAAGTACACCCTTTAGCGACGGGTTATCGCGCTCTACCGCGTCCATTGCCTCGTCGACTATGATGCCGATATTTGGTTGCTTTGCAGTCGCGACCAGATGCTCCCAACGAGCTTCCTTCGGTACCCAAAAAACGTTATCTCCGAGATAGTAGTCGCGGTCCTCTGGGTTAAAGCCCTCTGCCTCGGCTTTTTTGTACTGTACCTCAAAAGCGTCGGAAACATACTTCAAGAAAATGAGTCCAAGCACCACATACTTGTAGTCAGACGAGCTAATATTACCGCGGAGTTTGTCGGCAGCCAGCCAGAGTTTTGCTTGAATGTCTTGAATTTCCATTAAATCTCCCTTTGTAACCCATTGTACCCCTGTTACGAAAAAAGTGCCACTGTTTGCAAGAGGCTTGCTACTCAATCATTTCGGGTATTCGCACAAAATCATCCACCAACGTCTGCCGCAAGCTCCCGTTGTACAGCGCTGCTGCTGGGTGGAACAACGGTACCACCGTATACTCGTGGTCGTCTATGCGAACCTGGTGCAGTTGCCCGTGTACCTCGCCTATTTTGGCGCCGGGCAGGAAGTATTCCATGCTGTGGCGGCCGAGGGTTACGACGACTTTGGGTGCAATAATATCGAGCTGGCGTAGTAAATACGGCAAAAAGGCCGCCTTTTCGGCCGGCAAGGGGTCGCGATTGCCTGGTGGGCGGTATTTCACGATGTTGGTAATGTAGACATCGGATCGGCTCATGCCGGCAGCCTCAAGCATGGCGTTCAGGAACTTACCCGAAGCACCAACAAACGGCACGCCGTCGAGGTCTTCTTTTTTGCCAGGCGCTTCGCCGATGAACACAATATCGGCGTCAGGGCGGCCATCACCCATCACCAGTTGCGTTGCCTGGGCGCCAAGCTCCGGGCACAGCTTGGTATCGATGATTTCTTGGGCCAGGGCGTCGAGTTGTTCTTGAGTATTCATACTCCCATTATAGCGAACTACAGCTGAACCCGGTCGCCACCGATGTTTTCGCGGAAGAACGTGTCGTGGGAGATATACAGCACGGCGCCGGTGTAAGCTTTTAGCGCCGACTCGAGCTCTTCAATACTAGGGAGGTCGAGGTGGTTGGTTGGCTCATCTAAGATAAGCAGCGACGGGTTGTCGGCCAACATAGCAATCAGTTGCAAGCGAGCCTTCTGTCCCCCACTAAGCTGCGCTACCGGAATGTTGGCATCGTTTTGAACAAACAGATAGTCGCTCATCAGCTGGCGAGTCTTGGTTTCACCAATCTTCAAACCGCGTGACAAATAAATGTGTTCAATAGCGGCGCCAAGTGGCATCGAGAATAGTTCGCTGGAAATTTCTTGTTCATAAACGCCGACGCGAATCTTTTTCTCGAGGTCAATGTGCCCAGCGTAAGCCGTGGCCTTAAGCTTGGTTTCGTGAAGTGTCGCCAGCAGTGCTGACACCAAAGTTGTCTTTCCAGCTCCGTTACGCCCACGAAGTTCGACAATATCGCCCTCACGTATTTGGAATGAGACATCTGAAAATAGCGGTTTATCGTAGCCCAGTGAAAGACCCGAAACATCGACCAGTAGCCGACTGTGGCCTTCGGCGGCCTCGGCGCCGTGAAGACGAATATTCTTGGCCTTAAATTTCTGATACTGCGCACCAGACTTCAACCCCATGTCCTGCACCGACTCGCGGTCGACCCAAAAAGTTGGCTTCTCGGTTTTCTCGAGCCTCGCCAGTTCATCGCGTGATTGCTGTTCAAGCCTTTTAAAGCGCTGAATGGTCGATGGATGGCGCGACTTCTCCTTAAATCGTTGATACTCGATAATTTTTGCTTTTAAGTTAACCATCCGGCGCTGCGTCAGCTCGTATTCATTCATCTGACTGCCGGTCGAGCTGGAGTTCTGTCGCAAATACTGCGTATAGTTGCCTTTGTAGCTGATGATTTTCTGGTCCTTCACCTCGAGGATGCGGTCGACCTTCTCAAGCACGTCCCTGTCGTGGGTAATCACCAGCATCGCTTCTTGAGCTGAAACCATCCACTGCATAAATTTTTCTTTGGCCACGTAGTCCATGTGATTGGTTGGCTCGTCTATCAGCGCGATACGCGTGCGAGACAACATGACTTTCGTCACCTCCACCAGGCGTTTTTGTCCACCAGATAGCGCCCGAAGTGGATCATTGGCACGCTCTTCCAGCTGAAACGACGACAAGACTTTGTCTACCTCGTTATCTATCGTGTAGTAGCCTTTGGCATCAAACTGCTCCAAGGCCTCAGAATACTCGTGAATGAGCTTCATATCGTCTCCCATGGTCTCTGGGTAGGTATCGAGGATGTGCTTGAGGCGTATAAAGTCCGGCAGGTCCTGAACAATATAGTCGATGACTGTCATATCCTCGAAGCCGTGGTGCTCCTGACGGGTCGAAATGTGCGATACGCCTTTGCCAAAGCTCACCGAGCCTTGAAAATCTTTATCTTCGCCGGCCAATACGCGAAACAGCGTTGTTTTGCCTTCACCGTTTCGACCAATAATGCCGACTTTTTCACCGTCATCGACAAAAAAAGAGGCGTCACGAAACAAGCGCTTATCGCCAAAACTTTTTTCTTCAATGGTCGCGGTCAAAATCATACAGTGTCCTATTGTGTGTTTTATGGTATTACATCGTTGCCCACCGCATTACGCAACGCACGTCCACAACCGAAGAGGTGGCAGGCAGGGTTGTAGGCAACGCCCGCAAGAGAAATCTTGCGGGCATTTGCTATTTATCGATAGCTTTAAGACTAAGGCTTAATCGTCCACGTTCGTCGATACCCATGAGCTTAACCTTAACAGTCTGGCCTTCGGTCAGAACATCTTCGACACGTTCAACGCGGTGATCAGCGAGTTCGGAAATGTGTACCATGCCGTCAAGACCAGGGAGGATGTTAATAAACGCTCCAAAGTCTTTAATGCTGACAACTTTTCCTTCGTAAATGCGGCCGATTTCTGGCTCTTCGGTTAGGCTCTTGATCCAATCAATCGCCTTCTCGATACTTGCCGTGTCGGCGGCCGATACAGTTATAAGACCATCATCTTTGATGTCGATGTCGGCACCAGTTTCGAGAGTAATTCTGTTAATCACCTCTCCGCCCTTACCAATAACTGCACCGATTTTTTCAGGGTTAATTTTCACCTTTTCAATGCGCGGTGCGTAGGGGCTAAGTGCCTCTCGTGGCGCTGCGATCGTCTCAAGCATGTGGGCAAGAATGTGTGCTCGGCCAGGCTTGGCGCCGTCAATGGCCTGTTTCAAGATCTCTACCGGCAACCCGTGAACCTTCATGTCCATTTGAATTGCCGTAATACCTTCGCTGGTTCCGGTAATCTTGAAGTCCATGTCACCGGCGAAGTCTTCGGCATCGGCAATATCAGACAAGACATATGGTGTGTCGCCGTCGAGCATCAAGCCCATAGCGATACCAGATACTGGTCGCTTCAAAGGAACACCGGCGTCCATAAGCGCCAAGACGCTTGAACAAGTTGCCGCCATCGAAGTCGAGCCGTTCTGGCTCATGATCTCCGTGACACTTCGAATAGCGTATGGGAAGTCTTCGGCTGAAGGAAGTACTGGCATAACCGCACGTTCCGCGAGGAAGCCGTGACCAATTTCGCGTCGTCCAGGTGAACCGAGACGACGAACTTCACCCACCGTGTAGCCTGGGGCGTTGTAGTGGTGCATGTAACGGCGTTCGCCATCGTTGACTTCCATAGTGTCGATCATTTGTGAATAACTTAGTGGTGCAAGCGTTACGATGTTCATCCCCTGTGTAACACCACGGGTAAAGATGCTTGAACCATGTGCACGTGGCAATAGACCAACTTCGCTAGAAAGTACTCGCACTTCATCAAGCTTGCGGCCATCTGGACGGAGCTTATCTTCTACGATACCTTTTCGAACATCCTTGTGTAGTGCCATAGTGAAGGCTTCGTCGTACTCGTCGCGGAGCTTGCTGTAGTCTTCGGTACCAATTTTCTCGGCAAAGGCTTCGTGGAACGCCCAGCGTAGTTCATTAACCATTTCGTTACGTTCTGGGTACGGTGCGCGGAGCTTGTCGCCAAGCTTGCCGGCCACCCACTCATCAACCTGTGTCTGTAATTCTTCATTTGGCAGGACAAGTGTATATTCTTGAGCAACTGGTTTAACTTTTTCAATTAGCTCTTTCTGAAGCTTAATTGCTGGTTGATAAGCGTCATACGCCCAAGCAAGCGCTTCAGCGATGACTTCTTCTGATACTTCGTTAGCACCAGCTTCAACCATCGTAATACCGCTTTCGATACCAGCGACAACCAGGTCGAGGTCGCTTTTTTCGCGCTCTTCAGGCGTAAGAAAGGCTTTAAACTCACCGTCCACACGTCCAATACGGAGACCTGAAACAGGACCATCGAACGGTGTTCCGGTAAGCGTTAGGGCTGCCGATGCCGCAATCATTGCAATAGCGTCTGGGCGGAAGGTTGGGTCGGTTGAAAGCACACTAGCGACAACCTGTACCTCTTGGCGATATCCTTTTGGAAACAGCGGACGAATTGGGCGGTCGATAAGACGGCCGATAAGAATCGCTTCATCGCTTGGGCGACCTTCGCGTTTGATGAAACGGCTACCGCTGATTTTTCCAGCTGCATAAAATTTTTCTTCGTAGTCGATGCTCAATGGAAAATAATCCATCATCACCGGACGGGTACCGACCTGAGCGGTTCCTAGAATAACGGTTTCACCATAACGCACAAGTACGCTAGCGGTGCTACGGAAACCAACACGATTAATCTCGAGGGTTAGTGGTTTGCCGTGAAAGTCAGTGGCAACAGAAATAATCTCTTTGCCGTGAGGGTTGATAGTAGACATGAATGTCCTCCTTTTTGTGGGCTCGCTTCCTATTGATTTGCGAGTAAGTAACGGGTACAGAAATTTGGGTTCCCCAAATCGCTCTATCCAGCACTTAGACGCGTGCGAGCTAACCTCAGTATAGCAGAGTTAACCCTTAAGCGCGAGCTAGAGCGCCTTGACGTCGCGTCGCGGGAAGACGACAAAGACTAAAATAAGCGACACGACGATAGTCGCTGCGTAGAAGAGTGCATTCTCCCAAACAATAGTCCCTTTCGCGATGTCAGCAGCTGGGAAGTAATGCAGGAATGATAACCACTCATAATCTTTCAACCACGCCACCGATTGGGCAAACGTCGTCAACAAGAAGCTTCCTATTGTCACAACAATACCAACCGTTGTGGTTACTGACCTTTTACCAGTCGATAGCCCTACTGCAAATATAACCGTCGCCAGAGCCGCAACCATCAACCAAGTAAACAGCCCAAGACGCACCAACACCATAAGGTCGAGTGACTCACCGGTTGTCGGTAACGCCAGTAAGATGCCGCCAACAGTTGCAAGCGTTGCTACAAGGCAGATCAAAACAATTGCCGTCCACTTGGCGATAATAATTTTCATACGGCTCAAAGGAAGCGAGACAAGTGTCCGGAGCTGCCCTTTATCTTCCTCACCGACGGTCAGTCCAACAGCAAGCAAAATCGACAGGATGCTGATGAAAATTGGGAAGCGAATATCAAACACCTGGCTGCCTATGTATCCTGGAAGCTGTTTCCAATCCTGTAAGTCCCCCATCAAACCCTCAAAGCCTGCCGGCAAGCTCTCGACTAGCTCATCAATAGCACCGCCGCCAAATGATGTAAACATAGCAGTCATAAGATACCCAAGCAGCGCAAGGCCAAGCGACCAACCAAAAATGAACATTCGTTTCTCGCGCAGGGTGTGAACAAATAGATTAAGCATCTTCCGCCTCCTTGACATCATACAGGTCATCAAATGCCGCCTCGACACTATGATCGTTAATGGTCATGTCTTTTACGTCAACAAGCGACCCGAGCCATGCATGGAGCACCGCTGGACTGTCTTTGTAGATGAACTGAAGCGTATAGTCGTGGCCATGCTTTTCGCGCTCTACAACCTCTGCAGACGCCGGTGGAGCCACTTTCTTACCCGTAACAACCCGAACCAGCTTTCCGCTAGTTGCTTCGAGCTCGGATGCGGGAATATCTTTGACAAGTTTTCCGTTCTTGATTAGCAAAATACGCGTACAGACGTCGACGACTTCATTGAGATAGTGCGATGACATAAAAATTGTCGTGCCCTTCTTGGCTTGCTCGCGTACTAAGTCGAGAAAATGCTGTTGCATTAGGGGGTCAAGGCCACTGCTTGGCTCGTCGAGAATAACCAGTTCTGGCTCGGTCATAAAGGCAGCAATAAGAGCAATCTTTTGGCGGTTTCCTCGAGACAGCGTGCTAATCTTTTTATCAAGCTGTGGGTCAAACGTATCGACAAGATGTTGATAAACGACAGATTGGCTACCAACGCCATAGGCACGAGCAATAAACTCGTGGTACTGTCTGCCTGTCATGCTATCGAATAGGCTCATGTCCCCTGTCGCGAAACCAATTCGCTGGTGGCTACTGGCGGCACCCGGTAATGTCAGTTCTTCGCCGAACAAAGCGACGCTCCCCTCAGATGGACGAATGAACCCCATGAGCATATTAATGGTTGTTGACTTACCTGCTCCGTTCAAACCGACAAATCCAACAACCTCACCTTTTTTTACACTAAAAGATGCCCGATCAACTGCTGGTACCCCAGCATACACTTTTGAAAGATTTTTTGTTTCAATAACGACACCCATAATACCCCTATTATATACCGCCCATACTCGCAGGCAATAAAAAAACTCCGCTTATTTGCGGAGTCCTAGTTTTGCGACGACTGCCTTATAGGCTTCAAAGTCTTTCGCCTCAAGATACTTGAGAAGCTTCTTGCGACGTCCGACCATCTGAACCAATCCGCGACGAGCCATGTGGTCGTGCTTGTTGATTTTTAGGTGCTCGGTAATCTCTTTGATACGAGTCGTCAAAACAGACGCTTGAGCCTGTGGGCTTCCAACGTCCTCTTTGTGGGTCTGTGTGAGGGCAAATGCCTTCTGCTTGTTTTCTGCTGTTATCATCAAGAGTGCATTGTAGCAGAACTTCGAGGATGTTTCAAGGGGTAGGCATTTGTTTAAAAAAACAAAGCACAAGCATTGACTTTTCATCTGTTAGGTGTTATAATCCACCAGGTATGGACTTACGAGGTTCACTTCGGGCAGAGGGCTCTCTAGCGCGAAGTATTTTAACATCTTTTCTTGTCGTGGTGGTCACGGCCTTCTTGTGGGTACTCCTCGGCAGTACCACCCCTGTAGCGGCAGCCGATGCAACCTGGGAGGGCGCCTCTATTCTTCACGAAGGACGACGCTATATAGCCCAAGGTGAAGCGAAAGCAACCCCAAGCCTTAATCTTCCCGACAGTTCCGCTTACTACTTAACCATCGAAGGCTCACCTGGCGCAACAACTGTTACGCCACAAAAAGCACACGTCATTTACTTTGCTCCAGGGGCTGACCCGCCGACAAAGACTACGGCCACATATGTTGCCTATTCATATAACTCATCGACAAAAGAGTTCTCGAACCCTTCTTCACCTCAGGAAATAACCCTAGAAGCTGCAGGCCCTGCCGGTGGCTACTCTTCATGTACCATTGAGGGGGTTGGCTGGATTGTCTGTAGCGTCAGCGTTTTCCTGGCTCAGGCAATGGACTGGATTTTTGAAACCCTAACCCTATTCATGAGCGTCCAACCGATTACCGTTGGCGATACCGATAACCCGCTGTATGTCACGTGGAACGTCATGCGAAGCTTTGCCAACGTCGCCTTTATTATCGTCTTCCTCATTATCATCTACTCGCAGCTCACTAGCGCTGGTGTGTCAAACTACGGATTAAAGCGGATTCTACCTCGACTTATTATTGGCGCCCTCCTCGTAAACCTTTCTTATATCATCTCGGCGGTTGCGGTAGACATTTCGAACGTTCTGGGATACTCGTTGCAAGACGTCTTTATTCAGCTGCGCGATGGTTTATTCTATATTGACGGAGAGTCCTGGTCAGAGGTGCTTGATTGGGAGAGCATAGTTGAGTTTGTCCTATCTGGAGGGGCGGCTGGACTTGCCGTTGGCGCAGGTGTCGGCACCGCCATTGCAGCGAACGCCGCTGTTGGCGGTACGGCTGCGGGTGCAATTTACCTAATCCTACCTGCGTTAGTCGGCCTGCTCTTGACCGTTATCGTTGTAGTCCTTATTCTCGCCGCTCGGCAGGCGCTCATTATCATTCTCGTCATCATCTCACCACTAGCATTCGTTGCCTACCTCCTGCCAAACACCGAGAAGTGGTTCGATAAATGGAAAGATGTATTCATGACGATGCTCATCTTCTTCCCCGCCTTCTCTGTCGTCTTCGGTGGGTCACAGCTAGCCGGTGCAGTTATCATTCAAAACGCAACCTCAATTAGCATCATCATCCTCGGTATGGCAGTCCAAGTAGCGCCACTAGTGATTACGCCGCTCATCTTGAAGTTCAGCGGGAACCTTCTTGGTAAAGTCGCCGGTATTGTAAACAACCCTAGCAAGGGTATCCTCGACAGAACCCGCAACTGGTCAAACGCACAGCGAGAGTACCATCGTCATCGCGGTGTGAGCGGCATGAAGCTAAACGGACAACCCGGTGAACTGAAAGGACGCAACTTTGCGCGCCGTGCGGCTCGTGCGACTGATCACCGAAAACGTCGGCTTGAAACCCGCACCAAGAACGCGACAGCGCATGCTGATAACGCCTACCTCGCGAGCAAGAAATACAAGCCGCTCCACGAGGGTGCCTATGAAATTGGCAAGAATAAAGAGACTATAGACAACGAGCACGAGGAGCACATTAACAGTCAAGTAAGCACGACAGGCTCTCGTCTCTACAAGCAAAACATATCCCACGAAGAAGGAAAACGTCGGCTTGAGCGCTCTAAGGCTGTTGTCGATACAAGTGTCAAAACAGTAGAAAACAATCAAGGAAGCAATCTTCACCTCGAGAATATTATGATGGAGCAACAGAAAGCCAAGCTAGAGGAAGCAACCGCGAAATCTCAAAGAGCAGTAGATGAATACAAATCTGGTTCAGCCGTCATTCGGCCAAACACTCCAAACTCGCAACGACTTACGACAATTGCACAGGCCATGAATCGATCGTACATCAACCTGTCTGCCGAAACCCGTGCAGGCGTTGCTGCGAAACACGCGCAACAACAAAGTTACGCCGAGGCACTTAAAGCCGAGCCCGCTCTTCAGAATAATGCCGGTGGTATCGATCCGAATGGTGCGCAGCGCGCGTTCACTGAAGCGATTACTATCATATCGAAGAACCGTCAGGAAAATATTCAAAACGCTAAGACGATTCTTGACTACAACAATCTCGATGATGACAAAAAACTTAAGCTTATCAACGGCCAAGACGTCGGCAACGTTAAATCTAGCGTCGACATGCGCGCCGCCGCACTTGAGTCACTTCTCGAGGGCGCAGCTCCTCCAGTGATTCTGAACGCAATCGAGACCGCAGACTTCAACGGGCTCAGTGCATCAGACAGAGAAGACCTCTACGCGACAATGGGTAGCTCACTTGCTTCGAGTAAGATGCGCCCGGCGTTCATGGGCTTTGGGGTACTAGCAAAAATGAAGCAAGGTCTTAACCCTAACGGCACCCCGATTACCGGACCGCAGGGTAAAAGTGGTCTTCAGTCGATAATCATAAAGGCAATTGAAGATCAAACCATCACCCCTGGCGCAATGCAAGAAATGTTCTCGCCATACGTAAAAGCTATGTTTGAAGCAGTCAAAGACAACAACGGCATGATAACGCCCGCAGCTCGTAAGCGACTTAAAGACAACCTCGATATTGTGCTCGACAGTTCGCGCCCAGGATACGAGAAACTTGGCGATTCACTCCCCGTCTATCAAGAAATGCGCCGAATACTCTAAGCTAGGCTTCTATAGCAAGCGCACCCTCAACGCTGTACTCACCCACCTTCGTTCGCCTAAGTTCACGGCAGTAGGCGCCCGCTCCAAGCTCGCTGCCGATATCTTCGGCTAGTGTTCTAATGTAGGTGCCGCTGCTTACGTGAGCCCTTATGCGGACGTCCGGGTAGACATAGTCAATACATTCAAGTTCATAAATAGTTACCTCGCGGGCGGGAATAGTCACCACCTGGCCCTTGCGCGCTAACTTATACGCACGCTGGCCATTTACCTTAATAGCACTAAACATTGGTGGAATCTGCGATATAGTACCTCGGAATTTTGCCAGCGCCTGCTCCACCTCTTCAGCGGACGGCTGAATATCAGAAACATGCGTCAACTCCCCTTCCGGGTCTCCGGTTGAGCTAGTTGCGCCAAGCTGTATGGTCGCTTCGTACTCTTTATCGAGCTTACTAAACGTCCCCGCCTCGCGACACTTTTTGCCGGTCACGATAATCATCAGTCCAGTTGCGAACGGATCAAGCGTACCGGTGTGACCAACCTTGGCCTTTTTACCCAGTTGCTCCGATAGCCGACGACGGACGCGCGCCACAACGCCGAAACTGGTAATACCAGCCGGCTTATCAACCAATACAATATCATCTTCTTGCATGCGCCCTATTATACCCTAGGACTGACCGGGTATTTTGAACTGGGCCGGGTTATCTGGCGCCTGAGATGCAGGCTGCTCTGTTTCCATTGGCGTTGGAGGTGGCGGTGATGTGTCCGGGCCCGGTTCAGGCTCGGTGACTTCCGGCGTCGGTGCCGACTCGGACTCTACGGTTAGAATGTCGCCAAGACGATCGGGCTGCTCGGTAGGCGGTAGCGGAATAGCTGGTGCTGGTGATGCTGGCGCACCAGCAGAAAAGTCAGGCAGAGGAGGTGGCATAGGAAGACCAAGATCAGCTGGCGATGCTGGTGCTGGCTGCGTCGCCACTGGCTCGGCTGGAACCTCAAGGGCGGGTGCTTCAGGTGCAGCCTCGGGCGCTGGCACTACTGGCTCTGGTGCGTATGCACTTGAAGGTGCTGGCGTTGCGGGTGTATCGTTCACCGCTGTTGAACCAGGTGCAACCGGAGGCGTACCCGGGAACCCGGCTGGGGCGTCGTTATTTTGCTGGCCCTCACGCTCCTGTGAATCAAGTGCGTATGCACTTGAAGGTGCTGGCTCGGCAATATAGGCTCGTTCCGGTGTCGTCGTAGTAGCCGCTTCGGGCACAGGCGCTTCTTCTGCCGCCGGTGCCTCTACTGACACTGGCGCATCAGGTGCTGCCGGTGCACTCTCCTTCTTCTCATTTTCCTCAAGTGCGTATGCATTTGAGACCTCGCTGTTTTGAGAAACCGGAGCATCATCATGGCTAACCGTAAGACCATCAGGTGACTCTTCTGGTGTCGCCGCATAGGCGCTGTTCGTCGCCTCAGCGCTCTCAGGCGTCTGTGCGCCCTGTACGTGTATCTGGTGTGTTTCTTGAAGCTTTGAGGCAACAAGCTGTTGATCGGCTCCGGCGGACATAAGGTTTGCGGCAACAGTCATCACCCTGGATGTCGTGTGGGCATTACTAAACCGATCGGTTTCTGCGACGATTCCAGTAAGAAGCGCTGTGGCAACTGGTGCATCTATGAGCGATTTTGCATCTTTCGACTCTTTCAGCGCTTCAATAAGGCCAGCAGTCATCTCACTTAAGCTACTAACCTGTGGGTCGTGCCAGTCAATACCACCGAGTGTGCTGGCTGTATCGCCGACGCTCATAGTTACAACTGTTGCATCGTGAAGAATCTTTCCGTGATTATTAAGCGCACCGTCAAGGTGTTCTTGCTTGTCGACACCAAGTGCGATTACGAGCTCAACGTTAAAGTCGCCCTGACTAAATTCAAGATCTTCGGGCTTAATCGTCGTCTTATATGGCGTAATGTAGATTTTGACGTAATCACCTTCAGGCTTAAACCTAAGGTGGTCGGCCTTTTCTTTATTCAATGCAATAATGAAGTCTCGCAGGCCATCAGTATTGTTTTCAAATAACTTTCCCGGATCGAGGAACGATATAGCGGGTGGAACGGCACCGCTAAAAATCGCCGTAGCGTACTTTTTCATCTTGTCGAGGGCCATAGTCAAACCAAGAGCAGCAGAAAGTGCGTCGACCGAAGGGTCGTTCGATACGGTAACAAGAATATTCGTTGAGGCTTTTATCTTCTCAATTACTTCATTCTTCAGCTTGATATCATCCATATGTTTTTTATTTTCTTTGCATTAATGCTAATTACGCTTACTATACCATAGGCTTTTTTCACCCGTCAATGACAAGAGGTCCACCTCTTTACTTATTCATCATTTTCCTCTATAATTACCCCTTGACGACAATAGTAGTTATAAAGAGATAAAGGAACTCCATGCCAATTATTAAATCCGCTATTAAGCGAGCCAAACAAACCATTACCCGCCGCGAAAGAAATGTCGCGACAAAGCGTCAACTTAAAGAGGCCATAAAGGCATTTGTCGCAGCGCCAAGCGCAGAAGCACTTTCAAAAGCACAAAGCGCCATCGACACAGCAACCAAGAAGAATGTTCTTAACAAAAACACCGCTTCACGCCGTAAGGCAAACCTTGCGAAGCAAGCCAAAGAAGCTGGCGTAAAACTTAAGGCGACAACAAAGGCTCCCGCGAAGGCCGCTGTAGCTAAAAAGCCTGTTGCAAAGAAGCCGGTTGCTAAAAAAGCTCCAGCGAAGAAGCCAGTTGCTAAAAAGCCAGCTGCAAAAAAACCTGCCGCTAAAAAATAGCTCTACAGCGTAGCAATACGTTGCAACGCTCGCTCAATAAGGAGCCACGGTTCGCCGCGCGATATTTTTAGCTCGGCATCGGTTTCGGCAATAATGCCACCAATGAGCTTTACGCCTCGGTGCCCAATACGGGTGCCGAGTCGTTTTAGTTTCGATGCAACAAATGGATGTATGCCGAAGTCTTTTTCTGGATTGTCGCTTTTATCTGCCTGCGTGAGCGCCAGTAGCTGCACAACCTGCGAGGAGAGTAGAGCAAACAGAGCAAAAGGATCTTCTTTAACTTCAAGTGTGTCTATCATCTGTTTCACTTTTTTCGCATCGCCCTGCAAGGCCGTCTCAAGAAGCGCAAAAATATTTTCTGAAGGGTGTGCCTCGATGACGCTTTCGATATCTGCGCGGGTTACGGGCACGTCAAGATGTGACACAATATCTAGCGCCTGCGCTAAAGCCCATTTATCGAGCCCGACGCGCTGAACAAAAAACCGAGTCGTTGTCGCATCGAGTGCGACCCCGCTCTCTTTCGCCTGCGCCATAACCCACGCCTCAGCTTTTGGCTGATCATGCGCGCTCCAAGTAGAGAGCTCGTAAACCGTCGCCTGCTCTTTTAGAGCCTTGTAGGTGCGGGTTCGTTTATCGATGTTATCATCGACGAGGATTAGGTGAATATCGTCTGAGATCCGGTGCAGCCAATCCGGGAGACTCGTCCAAAGTGATGTGTTTTTCGCAAGATCACGCACAATAACCAGCCGTCGATCGGCGAATAGGCTACTGCCCATAAGAATATCTGGTAAATCCCGAATCGTCAGCGCCGCCCCGTCAACACGCTCGGCGGTTCCTGCAAAATCACGCTCGGCTTCTTTTAGGTGTTCGGAAATAGCAAAACTATCGTCTCCTGCAAGTACTGTAATCATACTCTCAGTATAGCCTACTCCTGCTGGCAGGTTGGGCAAATGTGCGTTCCTCTGCCGGCAACTCGGATTTTTTCAATTACAGTGCCACACCTCTGGCAAAGTTGATTTTCTCGACGAAATACTCGGGCGAAATCCATGTAGCTCCCCTTCTTTCCCTCGGCATTCACGTAGGTTTGATTCGATGACCCGCCTTTTTCAATTGAAAGGTTCATAACAAACCGTACTTCTTTATATAGAAGCTCCTTTTCGCTTTTCGTTAATGTTCCGGTAAGCCTTTTAGGGTGAATGCGCGCTCCCCACAGCGACTCATCAGCATAAATATTGCCGACACCGGCAATAACCGTTTGGTCGAGTAGTACCGCCTTTATGTTCGATCGTGGTCGACGCGACAGGCGCTCGTGAAAGTCAGCGACCGTGAACGACTCTTCAAGCGGCTCTGGTCCAAGCCGTTGCATGAATGGGAGGTCGGCCACCTGAACACTTGGCATAAGACGCATCCAGCCAAACTTACGCTGGTCGTTAAAATATAATTTCGTGCCATCCGAAAACTCAATTGTTACTCTTGTTGATTTATCAGGAAGTGTGCCGACAAGACTGTCGCTAGGGTGCCCAGCGCCGAACCGAACATCTCCGACATACACAAGCTGTCCAGTCATTTTAAGATGCACGACTAGTGAATACCCGGAAGAAAGTGCAATAATTAATGCTTTGCCACGGCGCCGAATAGAGTCAACTGACGCCCCTATCATATATGAAGCAGCGTCCTCGGGGCTGTTAGGAAATGACCTTACTGTGTCGTGTGTTGCGGCGTGGATTGTCTTGCCGATAATAAGTTTCTGAAGACCCGTGCGAACTGTTTCAACTTCTGGAAGTTCAGGCATATAGTATTACAACGACAGGTTACGGATAACGTCTTTGGCGTCAGGAATCTGTCGGATAAACAGCGTTGAAAGTTGGTCGGCGCTGGCCTCGAGCGTTCCCGATGACCCTCGACAAGTCGATGTCCATAACGTCTCAATAGGCTCTCCATCCTTTAACAGGCGGAATTCATATACTTTTCCCGTGGCACAAATACCTTGCACGTTGTAATCACCGTCGGACTGTGTACCCTTAGTCATGTTCGCTAGGTCAAGCGCATTAACAAACTCATCGTACGCCGCAATATTGTTGCCTAGCGTGCGTGACTCAATAACCGTCTTCGTGTATCCCTTATACGATCGGATAGTCCGTTCATTCGGAGAAACAGTAATTCGATATGAACGGAATTCTTCTTCGGCAACAATCGGGCCGCGCACCGACATTTCAACGCTGCGATTAAGCGATGTACTGACTAGTGCCTGTTGAGTTGTGTCTGCTTCAGCAACCGTGTCCGTGGCTCCACCTGAGAAAAAGAGGGCCCGTGCAATAGACACCAAAATGACAATTGAAACAACAATCACAAGAATGACTAAGATGATGGGCATGTATCGGCGAGTCCTGTATCGTGGCATAGTTCTACTTTATTCCCTTCCCTTATCGGCGTCAATCAATAGCGTTATGTCGCGTATTGTCTGTTCGGTCGTGATAAACTGAATTGTTTTCATGCCAACCCGTTCTGCGCCATCACAAAACTCGCGAACGTCGTCAACCATGAGACATGCTTCAGGTGCAACACCAAGTCGCTCGGCCGTCAGTTGATAAATACCCGCCTCTGGCTTAACGATACCCTCATCCCCCGAAGCAACCACCACGTCGAATAGTTCATCGAGCTCACCCGGAAGAAATCGGGTGTCTAAACGATCGCGGCTACTCACATTACTCAACATCGCAAGCTTATAGCGTGGCTTAAGCGTGTGTGCAAAAGCAATGAGCGCCTCGTTTCTCATCTCCCCTCTATCCTCCTCTTCAGCTAGGGCTTCGGGAGTCATGCCAAGAATCTGCGCCATACGGGCTAGCGACTCTTCTCGAGTCAAAAACCCACGATCGGATGCTTTATGAATGTCACGAACCTGCTGTGCGAGCTCAGGGTCCGTCTGCTCGAGAGTAACAAGTCTTTCGCGATATATATTTCCAAGCAATACACCAAAACAGTCAAAAATTATTGCCCTCACTACAGCTCCCCCCAACTCTTTCCAATACTCACGTCAACTTTCAATAACACGGGCAACTCCGGAGCAATTGCCTCCATGGTTGTTTTCAATATTTCGGCAACCTTGCCAGCGTTCTTCTCGGAACACTCAACGAGAATACTGTCGTGAATTTGAAGAATTTGCTCGCCAAGACCTTCAATTTTCTCATCGACTTGGAGCATGGCGCGCTTCATTAAATCAGCCTCAGTGCCTTGAATTGGCATATTGGCAGCCGCTCTTTCGGCCCCTGAACGGATAGCAAAGTTCGTGCTGTGGACGTCCGGTGTTGGCCGGCGGCGACCATAAAAGGTTTCGACATAGCCAAGTTCGCGGGCTCGACGAAGCGTATCATCAATAAACGCCCGAACTGGAGCACGAAGCTCAAAGTAACTGTCGATAAACTGCTTCGCCTCAGTAAAAGACATGCCGGTGTTGGCCGCGAGTCCGTGCGGGCTCATGCCATAAAGAACGCCAAAATTAATTACTTTAGCGTCCCGTCGCTGGTCCTTGGTCACCTCTTCAAGAGGAACCCCGTAAACATCAGACGCCGTCTTCGTATGAACATCGACTGAATTATTGAAGTCTTCTATGAGCTCCTTGTCGTCTGCGAGCACTGCCGCCAGCCGAAGTTCGAACTGCGAGTAGTCTGCGCTGACCAACACATTTCCTTCATCGGCCACGAATGCTTCGCGAATACGCCTGCCCTGTTCGGTACGAATGGGGATGTTCTGTAAATTAGGCTGTGTGCTACTTAGCCGCCCAGTAGCCGCAACGTCTTGGTTAAACGTTGAGTGAATGCGGTTATTGGTATCGGCAAGTTTTGGTAACGCATCGGTGTAAGTATTCTTGAGTTTAGCAAGTTCACGGGTCTTTTCAATAAGCTCGATAATAGGATGCTTGCCACGTAACTTGTCGAGCTCTGCCTGCCCCGTGCTATAGGCTGTCTTGCCTTTCTTTATGCCACTTGTCGGAAGCTCTAGATCTGTAAAAAGCACTTGAGAGAGCTGCGCCGGACTACCAATATTAAACTCGTGACCAACCATTGTATACATTTCTTGTTCGATTCGTTGGTGCTCGGCGCCAAGCTCGTTGCTCAGTTCCTCGAGTCGATCGGGGTTTATGCGCACCCCTCGTCGCTCCATGCGAAATAAAGTTGAGGTAAGCGGAAAATCAAAGTTTAACGCAACCTCTTTCACCGACGGAAGCTCTTCAAATTGTTTTTGCTGCTCCTGGTATACCTCTCGAAAACCCGCCATTACCTTTTCTGGTTCGGAGGCTTCTTCGCCTATAAGGCCAGCAACAGACCGATCGCGGCGAAGCGGATCAATCAAAAATGCGCCGTGCCGCAGGTCGTGAATCGTTTGGAATTTTGGAAAAATACCGCTGTCTGCAAGTACGTGATACAGCGCTTTAACGTCATAGCTGACCACCGTTGCCCACTCAAGAGCCCGCCACACACTGGCGTCAACTTCTGAAACTGGCTTTTGGAACACCATCTTCCCGTCAAGCGACAGCCACAACACGCTATCGAACACCTCAACAAAGGCTGGGCCATCAATTGAGATGGTATCCGGCCAAGGCGCGTTCTCAAGACCAACCATCTGCGAGACCGGCTCGGTGCTAAGCTCCTGGTCCTTGGCGACGGTTTGCATGTACTTAGGCAATCGCTTGGTAAGTGAATGGAACTGAAGGCGCTCAAGAATTTCAGCAATCCGCGGCAAATCAATATCGTCGATACTCGCTACACCCCAATCAAGCTCAACTGGGGCGTCTACCCATATACGAGCAATTTGCTTGCTAATGTAGGCGAGCTCTTTACCGGCTTCGAGTTTCTTGGCAACCGTCGGCTTAATGTCATCAAGGTGTTCGTAAATTGCGTCGAGCGTTCCGTAGTCCTGAAGAAGCTGTACCGCAGTTTTCTCACCAACACCTGGAACTCCAGGAATATTATCCGAAGAATCACCCTTCAGTGACTTCAGGTCAAGAAATTGTTCAACCTCAATGCCGTATTTCTTCTCGAACGCTTCAACATCAAACTCCTCAATGTTACCGAGGCCGTTTTTAATGGCATAAACTTTCGTCATCGGGCCAACAAGCTGCAAGGCATCGAGGTCGCTCGTCAATAGATAGGTTTCAACACCTTTTTCAGTCGCCTGCTTCGCAAACGCTCCAAGAATATCATCAGCCTCATAATCATCTAGTTCGTAAAATGGCCAGCCGAAGGCATCAAGCAGCTCCATGAGAATAGGAATTTGTGCATAAAAATCATCCGGGGCTGGCTTTCGGCCTTTTTTATAATCGGGGTAAATTTCGCGTCGTTTACGAATATTTGTCTTCGGCTTATCCCAGGCAACCGCCACATAGTCGGGCTCGAGCTTCTTGATTAGTTCAATGGCGATAGAGGCAAACCCAAACACGCCACCAGTTGGCGTACCGTCCGGCAAGGAAAGATACGGCATTGCATAATACCCTCTGTAAAAAAGTGATTTACCGTCAATAACCGCCAGTCGCTTCATACCCTTAGTATACACGCTGATTCACCTTAGTTCTGCTACAATAGACATAATGACACACCATGACCACACAAAAATTCTCGCCTTTGTCGGACTTCCCGGCTGCGGAAAATCAACTGCCGTCGATTACTTTACTGAAAAAGGCTTTCCAAAGGTTTATTTCGGAGGCATAATTCTTCAGGCCATGAAGGATGTCGGCCTTGAACACACCGAAGAAAACGAAAAGGCTTTCCGAGAAGAATATCGCGAAAAATACGGAAAAGACAGTGTTGCGAACAAAATCGTTGAGCAGATAAATGACCTCATTACTGCTGGCCAATATCGTATTATTGCTGATGGCCTCTACTCGTGGAGTGAATACAAAATTTTGAAACACGCCTTTCCGGGCGAACTAACAGTTGTCGCCGTCATCACCCCAAAACACCTACGCTATCATCGTCTCAGCCAGCGCCCCGTTAGGCCACTCACCGAAAGCGAGGCCAAAGAGCGTGACTGGTCTGAAATTGAAAATCTTGAAAAAGGCGGACCTATAGCTATTGCTGACTACTACGTCATCAATGACGGCAGTGTTGATGAATTCCAGCAGAAGCTAGCGGCAGCGGCCACTGAGATAGTTTTTTAGTTAAGGTAGTCGTGAAGCTTCTTCGAGTCTTTATGCTTACGAAGCTTGGCGAGAGCCTTGGCTTCAATCTGTCGGATGCGTTCGCGGGTAACGGCAAATTCTTGACCAACTTCTTCAAGAGTATGGCTTTTTCCGTTCTCGAGTCCAAACCGCATTTTGACAATTTTTTGTTCACGGTCTGAAAGCGTTGAAAGAATAGCCTTCACCTGCTCTTTAAGAAGCTGCGATGCCGCTGAGTCCGCAGGGGTTAAGCTATCTTCATCTTCAATGAAATCAAGTAGAACCGAGTCCTCGTCATCGCTATCGCGACCAACACCGGCGTCAAGCGAAGTAATATCTTGTTTAATCTTCATAACGTATTCAACTTTTTCCGGTTCCATCTCGAGCTCTTTTCCAAGCTCTTCAATTGTTGGCTCTCGGTTAAGCTCTTGGGTCATGCGCCGTTGAGTGCGAAGCAGTTTGTTGATAGTTTCTACCATGTGTACGGGAATACGAATTGTTCGCGCCTGGTCGGCAATAGCTCGCGTAATAGCCTGGCGAATCCACCAGGTTGCGTATGTAGAGAACTTGAACCCCTTGTCTGGGTCAAACTTCTCGACCGCTCGCAGTAAGCCGGTGTTTCCTTCTTGAATAAGATCAAGGAAGTCGAGGCCGCGGCCACTGTAGCGCTTAGCAATAGACACCACAAGGCGCATGTTTGCTTCGGCCATCTGGTCTTTAGCACGCTTTTCACCAGCCACAACCCGTTGGGCAAGCGCAAGTTCTTGTTCGGATGTAAGAAGTGGAATTTTACCAATTTCGCGAAGGTACAAACGAACGCTGTCATCGCTGGCATCGTCAAAGTACTGTTCCTGACTTAAAAGGTCTTCGCTTTCATCAACTTCGTCATCTAAGTCTTTAGCCTCTGGCCCGTCGATATCGATTGCATCAACTGATACGGTCGCAACTTCTTTAGAGTCATCTTCCGTCGAAATCACTTCTTCGACAATTGGCTCTTCTTTTTTCTTACTTTTTGGCACGGGGCATCTCCTTTATAAGATCGTTTAGTTTCTTCTTAAGACGCATTGCGCTGACATCGTCACCAGCATCTTCGGCGGCGCGTAGCTCAGCAGTGAGTGTCTCTTTTTGGGTTTGGGTATGTTCTTTTACAGTCAGGCGGACCAAGCGAGTCATTTCCAGGAGACGATCATCATCGCTCCATTGCCCGTATCGTGTGTCGGCCTTTAATACTAGTATTTTGACATAGGTGTCAAGATCGTGCAAGTCCTTAGGTGTATCGGTCACTGTTTCGTCCGAAGACTGAACCCAAGAAAAGATAGTTTGGCGTTCTGGTGTTGAAAACATTGTAGACTGCAGTGACCCAAGTCCTTCGCGGGTTTTAGGATCAATAAGTGCCAGCGCAAGCAAGCTGTCCTGATAAGCCTGTGAGTCGGGCGTAACCGATGAAGAGTGTGCTACTTTTTTGCGCAACAACGGTTTTTGTTCCGATGGCGTAAAATCAAGTTTTGCCTTCACCGCTTCAAGAGAAGTACCGGTATCTTCGGCAATTCGCTGAAGGTAATGTTCGGCTTCGACGGCATCGTCTAGCTTACGCACTACATCTAGTGCAGCCGTCGTAAACCGTCTCTTACCCTGGGCGCTCTCCATGTCTTCCCGCTGACTGTATTGAGCAAACAGCCAATCGACAATCGGCGTCGCCTTCTCTATTGCCTGCACCCACTCATCGCTACTCCGCTGAATAAGTTCATCGGGGTCTTTTACGTCACCGGGTAGTGTTACGATTGTTAGCTCCACCCCAACACGCTGAGCAATTGGAATCGCTCGTTCGGTCGCAGCCACACCTGCCGCATCGCCATCAAAAGAAAGGCGGACGTTCGGCGTAAGTCGCGATAGTGTTTTAAGGTGCGACTCGGTAATTGCTGTTCCTGCAGTTGCAACCACCGGTGACACGGCTACCTGGTGACTACTTACGACGTCTAGGTTACCTTCAACGATCACCGCGTAATCACTTTTTCGTATTGCCTCTTTTGCCTGGCTTAGACCAAAAACGTGACGACCTTTATCGTAAAGCATGGTCTGTGGTGTGTTGAGATACTTCGGCGCATTAGGTACATCGCCAATAATTCGACCCGTAAAGCCAATAACCTGCCCCGAGGTATCCATCAACGGAACCATCATGCGCCCGCGGAACAAATCACCTCCACGCCGGTTAACTAGGCCTGCGCTTGAAAGTTCTTGCGCTGAAAAGCCTTTCTTTGTCAGAAACTGAACCAACGCGTCATTCGTATCTGGCGCAAACCCAAGACGGAACAATTGCACCACCTCTTTGCTCAATTTTCGCTGACGAAAAACATACTCGACCGCCCGCTCGTTCTTCATAAGACTCTGCTGATAGTAGCGCGTCGCAAGGTCATGCATTTCAAGTAGTCGCTGCTTCTCTTTTGCGCGCTGTTGAGAGCCACTGGCATCGTATGCAGCCAACTCAACACCGGCTTTTCTGGCAAGCATTTCAAGTGCCTCGCGAAATTCGACGCCCTCAACCTCCATGACAAAACTGAATACATCACCGCCCTTATTCGATGAAAAGTCATGCCAAATACTCTTGTCTGGACTAACGATGAAGCTTGGTGTCTTCTCGTCAGTAAACGGGCTAATTCCTTTAAAGTTTCGCCCCGCCCGCCTCAACGAGACATACTCACCAATAACATCTTCGATGTTCAGCCGAGAACGGATTTCTTCTTTGGCATCTTGCATGGGTTCATTATAGCACTCTTTACCTCTGTTATTGTTTATGCTTTAATGAGGTAATGGATCCAAACCAACAAGTGCCGGCCAACTATCTTGACCAAATCGCTACAAAGCCACAAAAAAATGGCCTCGTGTCTTCGAAGTTTCGCAAAATATTCATTGTTCTTGGCGGGTTAGTCATTGCTGTAATCATTCTTTCGATTATTGGAGCACTCAGTGGCGGTGGCCGAAGCGATGCCTGGTATCAGCTTGTCGCACGACTCAACGCAACCGCGGAAGTGGCCGACAGCAGCAACGGCAAAATCAAAAGTAGCCAGCTACGATCGTTAAATAGTGAGATCCGCATCTTCATAACTAACACCAACCGAGATATTACCGGTCCACTAGATAAGATGAAAATCGACCCAAAGAAAGTCCCAGAGAAAATTGCAACCAACGAATCCGCTCAACCAATGCTCGACCGACTTGAAGACGCTCGCCTGAATGCCGTCTATGACCGAACCTACGCTCGAGAAATGACTTATCAATTAGCGTTAATCCTAAGTCAATTACGACAGATGTACGATTCTGCGAGCGATGAAGAGACAAAGGCATTTCTAGAAACGGCTTTTGACAATCTCCAAGCAACGCACACTTCCCTAGCTAACTACAGCGAGTCGACAAACTAACTTGAAGATTCGGCAAGACCGGCAACGAGCCGATAACTAAGCCGCGCGAGATCATGTATTTCGTCGTCACCAAGCTGGCCTGAACAGACGATCGTATTCCAGTGCTTTTTATTCAGATGGTATCCAGGCAGGACGGTCTCATATTTCTCTCGAAGTGTCTGAGCAAGAATTGGATCGCACTTTAAGCTAACCCGTAACGGATCGGTTCCGTCGGCAATGATAGCGAACAACTTCCCCTCTCCGGCCTCTTTATCTCCAACCTTATAGACACTCGTGCCCTCACCAAACGGAAAATCAAGCCAGGTATCTGGAAAGCTTAGAAGATAAGTTTCAAGTTCTTTGTGGGTCATATATTAACGGCCTCCTACTGCGATAATAACAAATAGTCCGATAATTGCGCCGACGACAGGCACGGCCGCCCCAATGATAAGCGGCGTCGTCAGCCTCCGTAGCTGCTTTTTGTATTCGTCGTCTTTACCGCTGTTCGTCATAGTTGCTACTTAATTTTTGACTTTCCTAAATAATACTGAAGTTCTTCAATACTACCTCGTATATCTTCAAGTGCGCGGTGTGCTTCGGGTTTTGCAAATTTCTTTCGGTACTTACCTTCAAAAACAAGCTTCCAGGCGCTGACGTCGAGCATGCGGTAGTGCAACCGCGCGGCAAGTCGTGGCCACTCGTTATCGATAAATTTTCGGTCCTGGTGGATAGAGTTACCGGCTAAAATAACCGGCGAATCGGCATTGAAATGCTGGTCTATGAACTCGAGTAGCTCATTCTCGACCGTTCTCCCATTCGTTCCAGTGGCGTTTTGATCCATGAGTGCCTGGCGAACATGTGCGTGTTTGTCCCAAAAGTCGATAGCCATTCTTTTATTCATCAACTCTGGCCCAACCTTCTTCACCGCCGTATAGACCGCGATTTCTCTAAAATTCCAGTCCGTCGCAATAGCCGCCACTTCCAGAATACGGTCCTCAACCGGGTCAAGCCCGGTCATTTCAAGATCAATCCACAGAAGTTTTGCTTTTTTTGAACGAACCATATGCTATTTCTCCCCTACATCTTATCCGGCGCTGGAATACCCAGAATGCCAAGACCATCTTTTAATGTTTTAGTGTAACGATCAATAAGCTGTAAGCGAACGTCTTCTCGTGGATCATCAAGAACGCGACTTTTTTCGTAAAAGCGGTTAAATGTCTGCGCGAGTTCATATAGGTAGGTACAAATTTGATGCGGCAGCAACTCGGCAATTGCCGTATTTAGCACATTGCTATATTCACCGAGCTTTAGTGCGAGTATTCGTTCGTTCTCGTCCAACTGCTCATCGCCCAACGGTCGCTTCACGGCCTCGCGCTTAGCTAGAATGCTCGCAGCCCTGGCATGAGCGTACTGTAAATATGGACCGGAGTTACCCTCAATGCTTACCGACTCTTCAATGTCGAACACAATATCGCCACCGACTCTAACTTTCAGTAACGACCAACGAAGTGCCCCGAGAATTACATCGGGATCTACAGTACCAGAGTGAGATTTTGCCGCTTGTTCGAGCTTGTCAAACAGCCACTCAATATTTACTACCTCGCCGGTGCGCGAACTCATTTTTCCAGTAGACAGTTTCACCATACCGGTTGGAATGTTTTGTGTCACACCGGCCATATCTGGCATAGAAAGCTCTGCCGCCTTTATCACCACATTGAAATAATCGCGTTGCTCTTCACCGGTAACAATGTAGCTTTTTACTGGGCTAAACTCTTGTTGCTTCAATTTCATAAGTCCAAGATCGCGAGCTTCGTATAGTCCGGTGCCTCGTGAAGATACGAATACCCTAGTGTGGAGCCCGTAGTCCTCACCTTTGAAGATTATTGCACCTTCACTCTCGTCAAATACCTTGCCGACATTTTCTTTGACTACAGAAACTCCCGCGGGGTCGGTCTCACTTTCGAGAAATCGCCTAATGGTTGGCTGATTGCCCAGGCGAAGCAATACACCATCTAAGTATTCAAAACTCCAAGCCTTGCAGGCCTCGTACACATTTTTATACAAAGCGTCATCAAGCACGAAAGACTGTTTCGCAAGCGCCTCAATTTCCTGTTTGGCCGATTCATCTTCCGCGTACGCCTTTGAACCTTCTACGTAACATTTGCTGAGAAAGGTAGCCCGTTCAGCTGCAGAGATTACATCGAGCTTGCTTGCATCGCCGTCAACGTGACGTAATATTGCCCACATACTTTTACCGACATGCAGCCCAACATCGCCGTGGTAGCTTACTCGGTTTGTCTGCGCGCCGCCGTACTCCAGCAGGTTAGCCACAGTATCGGCAAAAATGCAGTTATAGGCGTGGCCAATGTGCAAATCTTTAAACGGATTTGGGTTGTTTGTCTCGATAACAACCGATTGACCCTCTTTGGGCTGATAGCTGATGTCGAGTGCATCGTTTATCGCCCGTGAGCTAAGTCGAAAATTAAGAAACCCAGGACCGGCGACAGATACCTCGGAAAATACACCCGTTTCCCGCAAGTCGCTCGCAATTTCTTCGGCGATTTCTCGCGGGTTCTTTTCGACCTGTCTTGCTAGCTGAAGTGCCACGTTCGATGCGTAATCGCCAAATTGAGCATCTGGACGCGAAAGTTGAACTTCGATATCAACCGAAAACCGTTGCTTCACACTTTGAGCGATGATCTCTTCCATTGATGTTTATTATAACAGAGGTCAGTTAAATTGTTCTTTTCGCAGCTTTAATAAGCCCGACAAACAGTGGATGAGCCCTGTCTGGCCGAGAGCGAAACTCAGGATGCGACTGCGTGGCAACAAAGTATGGATGATCGCTTGCTTCAACATATTCGACAAGCGAGCCGTCCGGCGAGGTGCCACTTACGACTACTCCACCATTTTCAATTGCCTCAAGATACTGCTGGTTTACTTCGTACCTGTGCCTGTGGCGCTCAACCTGCTCTAGTGCGCCATATGTTTTGGCGACCTTTGAGCCCTTTTTCAGCACAGCGGTATAGTCACCGAGGCGCAAAGTGCCACCGGTCGACTCTTTTCCCTCTTGTCCATTCATAATATATACAACTTGCGGGCTGCCTGGGTCGAATTCATGGCTGTTAGCTTTCTTAAGGCCACCCTTTCGAGCTGCCGCGATAACTGCGACCTGAAGCCCAAGACAAATACCAAGATACGGCTTGCCCGAGTCGAGCGCATACCGAGCAGCGGCAATCTTCCCTTCACTCCCCCGCGCACCAAAACCACCAGGCACCAGCAGTGCGTCAACTGCATCAAAGTCTTTCTTTTTTGCCGTCTCGGCGTTTATCCAAACAATATTAAAATCAACTTTTTCATGCCACGACGCCGCCTTAATAGCCTCAACAACCGAGTAGTAGGTATCGACGTTATCAATGTACTTCGCAACGAGTCCAATCGTAACCGTCTTTTTGTGCTCGCTTCTGTGTTCGTTAACAATCGTCTGCCACTTGCTCAAATCGGCCGGTCCGCGAACACCTGCAAATTCAGCTAGAAGATCATAAAATCCGTTCTTCGCTAGGTTAATAGGAACCTCATATACCGTATCAATGTTCGGCAGTAGCTGAGTATGTTGAATAGGAACACCACTAAATAGGCTGATTTTCTCGGCAACCGATTGCGGCGCTGGATCATCTGTACGAATCATCACGGCGTCGGGCATAATACCGAATCCGCGGAGGTCGCTTAGGGCGTTCTGAGCCGGCTTTGTCTTGAACTCCTTACTAGTTCCAAGGAACGGTACGTAAACAACATGAACAAATAAACAGTTCGCTCGGCCAACGCTTTGCGAGAATTCACGAATCGCCTCAACGAAACTGAGGCTTTCATAGTCCCCGACCGTTCCACCAATTTCAACTATGTGAACCTTGCCTCCTTCAGCTGCATCGTGAATAGCATTTTGAATAGCACCGGTTAAGTGCGGGACAAGCTGCACCGTCTTCCCGTGAAACTTACCAGCTCGCTCATCAGCGATAAGGTTCGATAAAAGTCGCCCAGCTAGGGTCGCATTCCTCTGCGTTAACTCAATGTCGAGAAACCGCTCGTAATGACCAAGGTCGAGGTCGGTTTCGGCACCATCTTTCGTTACGTAACACTCCCCGTGCTCGGCAGGATTTAAGAGACCCGCATCTACATTGAGATACGGGTCGCATTTTTGGATGGAAACTTTTACTCCTTTGGCTTGAAGCACCGCACCAATACTGGCGGCGGTAATACCCTTACCAACCCCCGAAAGCACCCCTCCAGTTACAAAGATATATTTTTGTTTATTCCCCATGTTGATTTTTCACCTCCATGGGATTTCATTATAGCACCGTAATTATCAAATACGCTACAGCTAGGGTGTTGTAGTATTGTCACTACGCTAGATGTGTGTATAACTAACGGCGCCGGCAATCACGCGCCAGCTTGCCAAGACCTCTTCGGAAGTCGTAAAAATAGCCCGCTCACCATCAATGGCCGCGATAAGTACATGCTCGTAGGCATCTTTTAGTCGAGTATCTTGCTCATATACAATCTGTGATTCATCAAAGATGTCTTCACTGCCATCACGATATACTATGCGAACGATAGTTCTCTTCTCGGGCATTCTTTTTCCTGTCTCAAGCACAAAAGGAACACCAGCCCACGCGGGGTCATCGCTAAAAAGTGTCAGCTTCGCGTATGTCTCTGTTTTAGAGTTAGGCGCGCCAACCTCTTCTCTATAGCCATCGTACTGCGCCTTTACTACGTCATCGCGACGTAATGGTAAAAGTTGCTCCAAAGCTTCTCTGCGGGCAGCTGGAAGACCCTCTAGGCTTGTTGGTGGCCTCATCAGCACTAACGAAAGCAGTTGCATTAAATGGCCCTGAATAACGTCTCGAATAGCACCTGCTTGTTCATAAAAAACAGCTCGGCTCTCGACACCGATTGTTTCGTGAGCAACTATCTCTACTCTTGAGACGGTTTTGTTGCTCCAGTGGTGATGATGTCCGTCGGCATTTTTACGCAAACGAATAATTTCACGAGCAACCTCTTTAGCCATATAATGGTCAATCCGATACAACTGCTCTTCGTCGTAATACTTATGCGTTCGACGAATCATATCTTCCGCACTTTCAGAATCGAACCCAAATGGTTTTTCAAAAAGAACGGCATCGTCTGGCGTATTAAGACCCGCCGCACCTAAATGATCGGTGATGTCTGTGGCGGCACCCGGTGGCACGGCAAGATAATAAAGCCTCCTGCCTCCGGTAAGTGTCATTAAATTCTCTTTTAAGTCCACATACGACTCAGGTACAGAAAGGTCCATCGTATATACCGACGTGTAGTCGATGAGTTCAGGATAATCTGCCAAAAGATCTTTTACGTCCACGTCGCGACGCGACACTCCGACAATAGAAATATCCTCCCTACCCGCCTTCACAATAGCTTGCAGCGCAGGAAGCAATTTTCTCCGGGAAAGATCGCCGGTAATGCCAAATATAACAAGAGTAGTCACGGAATTAGTATAGCCCTATGATGCTCGAAGTGCACCCATGCCGGTGCAGACCGCCATCTCGTGTCCAACCGCCTCGCGTCGCAAGACATCGAGCTCGGATTCAACCGCTTGAAGCGATTCGAGCTCGGATTCATACCGCCTACGACTTTGCTCGACAAGACCGTCGTTATCGTGAAAGTCAGGCTCGTTACTATTTCCCTCAATTTCGATTAAGATAGCCCTGCAGTGCGCAATCTTCTCGCGGATTGCCATAAGCTGAGCTACTCGCTCATTTAGGTTTTCTTGTTCCATCCATTCACGTACGGCACTATCTGACTCAGGGGCAGAAAAAGACATAGGTAATACTCCTCGGGTAATGTTTAACTTAAATATCTATTCTTTAAAGACTACTGGCAACCGAGGCACATTGTCAAATCGGCTGGATCAAGTGGTGCCAATACCTGGTTCGATGACTGCCGCGACTGCACGCCGGCGCTTGCCATTGCTTCATCGATTGCTGCCAATTTTTCATCAAGTGTCATGGTGTCGGTTAGGATGTTGTTTGCGTTCATTTTGCTATCCCCTTTGTGTTTGTAGTGCTTATGTTTACCTATTATACGCCACCCGTAGCGTCTGTCTAGGCATTTTTAGGTGTAAAAATACCAACACTTACTTAACGCTGTTCACTTCATAGCTGGTGTTCGTGCTCTCAAAGAAGTTCACTAGCTCGAGCGTATCATTGGCGGCCGCCATCCACTTTGCAGGGTTGCCGACGTTATATTCTTTCTCGAAACCAAGCTCTTCAAGTCGCCGGTCAGTCATGAATTTCACGTACTGGTTGACGTAATCGGCGTTCAGCCCAAGAATACCGTTTGGTAGCATGTCCTTGTTATAAGCCTCCTCAAGGCGAACGGCCTCCAGAATAAGTTCGCGAATCTCATCGGCAAACTCGGACGTTTGAAGTTCTGGGTTCTCGTCTAGGATAGTAAGCAACAGGTTAATACCGAAAGTTAGGTGAAGGTTCTCGTCTCGAGTAATCCAGTCTAGGAGCGACCCGACGTTACGAAGCAGGTTCCGCTGACGAAAACTCATACCGACCATAAAGCCCGAGTAGAACCAGATTCCTTCAAGGACAATATTGTAGGCTACAAGACTTCTAACAAAATCTTTCTTGCCTTCAAGCGTGTTAATGTCGAGGTCTTTGCTTAGCATAATTTCTAGATGTTTATTTTGGAAAGCCGCCTTGTCAGCAAGCGACTTCTTTCCAAATCCAGCCGCATAAATTTCTTCACGATCGAACGGAAATGTCTCAATGATGTATTCAAAGGTCATGAAGTGGTTGGCCTCTTCCCACATTTGCTTACTGAGGTATATCTGAGCCTCAGCAGCATTAAGATGTGGGTAAATGCCAAAAGCCAATGACTTATTAATAAGTAGCTCGTTTGGATTCAAGTAGCTAATAACCGTTTTAAGTGCGTGCTTTTCTTCATCTGATAGTTTATCGAAGTCCGCCAAATCCTGAACAAGCTGAACTTCATTTGGAAACCAGGTGTTTGATACTGCTTGGTTATACAGGTCGTACGCCCATTCATAGCGAACTGGTTTTAGCTGCAGACCGTCACGTAGACTCGATCCGAGTATTCCTGTGGGTTCGTCTTTTTTATCTGCCATATTACTTCTCCTCCTTATTATTTTGCCCTAGCAAAGCCGAAACCGACTTTGCGTGAATCTTGCTGTTTAATCTTTTCCGACTTATTGGAGCTCACTGTAGTCTGCTCGGACTGATGACGTGGCTTCACGTGCAAGTAGTAGGTTGTTTTGAGACCACGCTTCCAAGCTTCGGTGTAAATCTTTTCATATTCATCGATGTCACGGGTTTCAAGATACATGTTTCGGCTAATTGCTTGGTCGACCCATTTTTGCGCCCGGGCTGCAACTTCAATGAAAGCATACGGACTAAGCTGGAAGCTAGTTTTGTAAACAGCCTTAATTTCGTCAGGAATTATATCGATTGTTTGAATATCACCCTGATTAATTAGCAGTTGGTCCTTCACCTCTTCCCAGACGCCAAGCTTTTTTAGGTCTAAGACGAGATTAGCGTTCACTTCGAGGAACTTTCCACTAAGCGTTGAGCGACTAAATATCTGCGAAAACTGCGGGTCGATACCCGGGGTTGTCCCGGCAATATGGGCGATGTTAGCAGTTGGCGCTATGGCCATTAGCGTCGCGTTTCGCATACCCTGCTTAACCTTTTTGCGAAGCGCTTCCCAGTCGAGTCGGGTAGTCCGATTAATGTCCACCTTCACGTTTCGATTTTTCGCTAGCTCATCAAGCGTATCTATCGGTAGAACACCCTTGCTCCAGCCGCTACCCTTAAATGCTGGGTAGCTACCTAGTTTTTTCGCCAGTACCGTCGACTCATCAATTGCATAATAACTAATGTATTCAGCTATTTGGTCCATTAGGTCGTAAGCCTCTTCAGACTCATAGCTATAGCCGAGCTTTTCGATGACATCTGTGAAACCCATCATGCCTAGGCCAAGCGCGCGCGTCTTCTTGTTGGCGTTCATCGCCGTCGGAACTGGCAATTCGGTAATATCGACAAGATTGTCGAGTTGGCGAATAGCACTTCGGCTACTTTCCTCAAGCCGCTTCCAATCCCAAGTCTTATCATCTTTTAAGTGTGCAGACAAGTTGATGCTGACGAGGTTACATACGGCAATATTCTCGTTGTCCTGAGGCAGAGTAATTTCCGTACATAGGTTAGAAAGATGAATTGTGCCGGTGTTGTTGTTGAGTGCTCGAACGTTAATAGTGTCCTTCCAGGTTAGCCACGGATGGCTAGTTGCCTGAAGCTGAATAAGAATTTGGCGAAATTGCTGTCGGGCTGAAATTTTGTGATATTTTCGCATCTCGCCGGCATCAGCCTTGGCGACGTACTCGCCGTATCGCTTAGAGAAATCCTTTCCGTACAATTCAGTCAGGTCCATGACTTCGGCTGGATCGAAAAGATACCAAGTCTCGTCTGCTTCTACCCGACGCATGAACTCATCACTAATAAATACAGCCGTGTTCGCAAGCCGTGTACGAAGATACGGATCGCCTGAGTTAGCTTTGAGGTCGAGAAACTGTGGGAAATTAAGGTGCCAGTTCTCCATGTATAGCGCAGCTGCACCGGCCTTCTTTCCTTTGCGGCTAACCGCGAACAATGCCGAGTCAATCATCTTCATGAATGGAATCGGGCCGGTGCTTTCGGTGTTCGTCGTCTTTACGGGACTACCGGCAGCGCGCAGTTTCGTAAAACCAATACCAATGCCCCCAGTTCCCTTGGCTATGTACATTGTGTCGCGAACACTCTGTGCAATCGACTCCATGTCATCGTCAACATTAATAAGGAAGCAGTTGGAAAGTTGCGGATGCGCACCACCAGCGTTCACGCGCGTTGAGCCACCCGGCACATAGTCGAGGCTGCTCATGTGTTTATAAAAATCGAGCGCCGACTCGGTTGGGTCTTTCGCGTTAATCGAAAGGCCCATCGCAATACGCATGTGTGTAAATTGCGGCACCTCCATTGGGTCGCCACTTCCCTTCCGCAGCGCGTAGCGGTTCTTGTTCGTAACGACACCCAAATAGCGAGACAGGTCGTCTTTTTCTGGGTCGAGGGCTTTTGCAAGCCTCTTAAGATCAAAACGATCATCTATCATCCGCGGGTCGAGCAAACCTTCTTTTACTGCATCTTTCACATAAGCTATAAATTTTGTTTCGTGAAGCTTTTTTAGCTCGGGTGCGGTATCGTAGTCACCTAGAATATTTTTGTATAAGTTTTTCAAAAGCAGACGTGAAGCAATTTTATCGTAGTCAGGATCGTCTTTAACATTTTGCAGAGCAGTGTGAATAACCGCTTCGTCAAGCTGCTCAGATGTAATGCCATCAAATAGGGTGAGCTGAAGCTGTGACGCCACCTCAACCACCTTTGCAATCTGATCTTCAAGCCCTTCGCTGGCCTTCACGAGTGCCAAGTTAATTTTGTTCGCGTCAAACGGTTCTTTGCTTCCGTCACGTTTTACAACTGAGATAGTATTCATATGCTCCCCTTATTCCCCTAGATGCCTATTTTTTGGGTGCAAAAACAACGCCGTCAAGCGTTCCAAGAATTCCTCCTTGCACCTGTCTGTTTTTGCTTCACTACAATATATATAGTGCTTACTGAAGACTATATAACCCTACATGTAGATTATCAAGCGTTTTTTAGGTGTTTTTTTAACCACATACGTCATGACCCCTGAACATAAAATAGCGTCATAGATATTTTCTACAACGCTATATGTGGTGTTTCTTGGCGGAGAGGATGAGATTCGAACTCACGGTACCATTGCTGGCACACACGCTTTCCAAGCGTGCGCCTTCAACCACTCGGCCACCTCTCCAGGCTTATTTAGTATAACTGACTATTTACTGGCGCTATCATCAAGCCGGTCGCTATGAACTCAATTCCTTCTTCAGCTTCTCAATAAGCACAACCGGGGTCGGGTCAACATTGTTCAATATGGCTGTGTAGACACTCGCAAAGTCTGACAGAATTGCTCCCCAAAGCAGTTGGGCAATTTTTGTGTCTCCTTTTAGCTCGATAGTTTGGGCATGCGGTCGTTGACCACTAAGCAATTTGTCTGATATAGCAAATCGCCGTAACACTTGCGGATGCTCTAGCTGGCTGACAAGGTCAAAAATGACAAATGGCTTCTCGACTGGGTGCGATGTCCAACCCATAAACTCGTTGTGATTAAACTCGGGGTACTCGTTCCAAAATGCTAGGTTTTTTGCAGTCTCGTTCCAGCTAATCTTCCACTTATACGCCAGTGGCGCAGTTAAAGGTCCACCGTAGAACACTGGAGTTTTCCCAACTGCCTCATGAGCAAGTTGCTTTGCGTAATTATCCTCAATCGGACTATCGGCACCCCACTTGGCACTTTCTCGGCCAAGCCACCCAGATAACTCCTCGAGCTCAATAAGCTTACTTGGTGCAATGATGCCGAAGGCTGCCAAAATAGCATACAAGGCTTTGAGGTTATATAGCGTTGCCATGCGCGGCTGCACTCCGCCCGGTAATGCGACGTGAGCAATGTTGTAATTGGTAGCAATATCAACAAGTTGTCCGCCAGATGTAAGAATAGCCAGTTGCGCACCTTTTTTCTCAGCTTGCTCAAGCGCAGAAAGTGTTTCTTCGGTATTTCCCGAGTAGCTGCTAGCAATAACGAGCGTATTTCTAGTTACATGTGCTGGAAGGTCGTACCCACGAACAATATCAAAAGGAATTGATAGCTCGGCATTTAGTGCCGATTTTGCGATTAGGGCCGCAAGCGCCGATCCGCCCATGCCTGCAAGCACAACGCCTGTAATTTCACGATCGTCGTGGTCGTCATTCCATACCTTTGCATCAAACATCACTTGCTCAAACTGCGTGCTAAGTAGGCCAAGCGCATCTGACGGATCGCGCTGGCGTTGAATATTTTTGTTATCGAGTATATCGCTCATATCTTGTCCACCTATCTACTTCTATGATACAGTATTTCTAATAAGCATAATAAGTATTCTGAGGTGGGTATGGATATTTCTCCGCAAAACAACACAGCGCAACAGCCAATGAGCGATGATCAAGAATTAGCAAAGGCCCTCGCGGGTGTCATGACAGATGAACCCGACGAGCAAGTGCTCGCGCAGCCGAGTCAACCGGCTCCGCAGCCAGAGACAGCGCAGCCAGCAGCGCCTGCTCCCGCACCAGTCACCGAACCGGTGTCTACTCTTCCCTCTCCTTCAGCACCACCGGTCGCTGAACCAACGACTGCACCAGTGGCCCCTGCCGAAAACACACCCGTTAGTGGTCTAGACAGTATCAAAAAAGACGCCCTTAACGAGCTTCGACCACTTGTCGACAAAGTTGATATTCCAGCTGAAGAAAAATTCGACATTTACCTTATGCTCATCCGTAGCACCGACGATTCATCGCTCATTGCTCCGGCCCATGCCGCCGCCCAAGGTATAGAAGATGACAAAAAACGAGCTGAGTCGCTTCTAGAAGTCATCAAAGAAATTGACTACCTTTCTAAAAAAGGCTAGTAACCACGATATAATACAAGCGTACACAACATCCAACTAGGGAGGTGTATCGTGTATGCAACGGACGGGGTTTTGACGGTTCATGTCGCGCGCGAGTTGTGGCGCGAACTAAAATCGTTACCTTCTGGCGACGAGACGTACCTTCTGGTGAAAATGATGAGAAGCGTGCCTGGCGGACAAGAGCCCGATTTTTTTGATGTCGAGCTAAGGCCCGAGGGCAGCCTAAAGAAGGCGACTATCCTCCTTGGCAATGGTCACCGATTCGTTCAGTGCAAGGCACGGGACGGTCGAAGCCTCCACATTCTCATCGGAAGCACAAAGAAAGGTGCCAACGAACAATGCGCGGTCGTCTTTAAGACGCCGTGAAGCCGTCGGAAATACCGACGCCCCCGCATCATTTGGTGCGGGGATATTTTCTTTTTTGCTACAATGTATAACAATGACTGCTCGTTATGCCACAAAAGACGAAATCGTTAACTGGAATACCCATATTCTTGCGAATCCAGATGGCGGCAACGTATTCTCCAGCTTTGAATATGCCAAGCAAAAGAAATTAACAGGCTACAGGACACGCTACGTATTCGTTGGTCAAACCGCAATAACCGTTCTCGAAAAGGAAACACCGCCATTTGGCAGGTTATGGTACCTGCCCAAGGGCCCAAACGTCACATCTACAAAGGAACTGTTTTCAATTCTAGAAAAAATTCGACCACTCGCAAAAAGAAAAATGGTGTTTGCCATACGGGTTGAAAGTGAACTTCCCCGCACCTCACAGAAGACGCTCGAACGACACGGGCTCCGAAAAGCAGCGCCCATCATACCTAACCCGTCGACCATCACCCTTGATATATCCAAGCCGCTTGACGAAGTACTCACCTCTTTACCTCAAAAAGGACGTCACGCAATTCGTCGCGCCGAGCGCGATGGTGTCACCGTGAACGCCGTAAAGACAACCGAAAAGAACTGTCGAACCATGTATAAGCTTTTAAAAGATACCTCCGAGGGACAGTTCGGAATACGTAGTTATAATTACTACAAAACATTCTGGCAGCGGTTTGAAGCATCGAAGCATGGACAGTTATTTTTTGCTTACTACGACGGTAAACCGGTCGCCGGCGCTTATGCAATGACATTCGGCGAAAAAAGCACCTACAAGGACGGGGCCTCTGCGAGAAAGCGGACAGCCTACGGAGCCAGCCACCTCCTGCAATGGAAGGTAATTGAATGGGCAAAATCTCGAGGCGCTACAATCCACGACTTCTGTGGGTCGCCACCAAGTGATGAAATCCGTAATCCAGAACACCCTCACTACGGCATCGGCCTGTTCAAAACATCGTTTAACAAAGAGGTTACCGACTATGTTGGCTGTTATGACCTGGTTGTATCACGACCCGCCTACTTCGGTTGGACCGCAATCGGCGAGCGACTCTATCGGCGCGCCTACTATAAGCGAACAAAAGATTATTATTACTAAAGATTTTCAGTTTCGGTGAGCATTGCTCGAAGAGCGGTGCGCGCTACTTCACTGTCACTCCAAGGATACGATCCGTCGGCTCGTTCAATTGTCTTTTCGTGACCTTTTCCAAGAAGCACAACAACGTCTTTTGGTGACGTAGCAAGCGTGAAGGCAAAACCTATAGCCTTCTCTCGACTCGGTTCAACATAAATATTTTTACCTTCTTTTTTGCCTGCCTTTTTTGCACCATGAACAATTTGCTTAAGAATGTCCGCACCAGGCTCATCCCTGTCGTCCTCTTCGGTGGCAATGACGATGTCGGCATATTTTCCAGCAATTTCGCCTTGCGCCGCGCGCTTCTTCTCGTCTCGGCGACCCGCCGAACCAAATACGGCAATAAGCTTCCCTTTTGTTAACGGCCGGACGCTTGCAAAAAACTTTTCAAACCCGTCTGGTGTGCTTGCAAAATCAACGATAACCTTAAATTCCTGCCCCTCGTCAATGACATTCATACGCCCTTCAACCGATTGAAGAGCAGCAATACCCTTTTCGATATCTTCTTTCGATAGCTCAAGTTCACGCCCAACCGCCACCGCAGCCAGTGCGTTACTCACATTAAATTCACCGGGAATATTAACGCGCAACGCGTACTTGTCGTTTTCGATGCTTGCGATAAAGGTTGAATAATCAGGCCTCAAGTCAACACTAGTTGCACGTAAGCCCCCTTTTTGAAGACCATATGTCACACTGTTTTTAATAGCACTTTTAAAGCGCGCCGCTGAAGGATCGTCAGCATTAATAACACCAAAACGCAGGCCGCGTCTATTGGCTATAGAAAACAATCGACGTTTTGCGTCTCGGTAGCGTGCAAATGTCCTGTGGTATTCGATGTGGTCGTGCGTCACGTTAGTCATAACTGCAATTTCATATGGAACGCCCCAGATACGATGCTGCGCTAGCGAGTGACTCGACGTCTCTACCACTACCCACCGAGCGCCGGCGCGGGCAAAATCACGAAGACGTCGTTGCAAGACACCCGCCTGTGCAGTAGTAATGTGCTCTTGTTGAGAGATAATATTATAGCCGACACCGTATCCAACGGTTGTAGTAATTGCAACGGGTATGCCCGCCTCGTGGAGCATGCGGTGAATCAGAAATGAGGTCGTTGTCTTACCATTAGTGCCGGTTACGCCAATGACGTGGAGTCTTCGTCCAGGAAAGCCGTATCGAATGTTAGCAAGCACCGCTTCAATAAGGTGACCAGTTGGCTCAATTTTCGCAAATAAAGTGGTGGGGATTAGTTTCTTAACAATACGTCGAATGTTCATAGGGCTATTATACCTAGCATAGACGTAACCTGTAACTAAAAAGCAGACAATCGTTACTACTGCGATGGGAAAGACGGGCAAAAATCTACGATCTTGGCTTGCTTTTGCGGGTGTGTGTGTAATGTGGACAGGGCCGTCTTCCGGGGTGGAGTGGTGGCTAGTGCTCAAAACACTCGGCGTGTCTGTGCCGCTATCATCGACTAAAGCCGTGGCAGCCTTCGGTTCATCAGCTTTGACATACTCTTCATACCCCGTAACATATAGCGTCTGATAAGCGACAACGTCTTCACCTGTGTGAGATATGCCGCTCGCAAAGACCGTATGAAAACCAGGCGACAATGTTGACGGTAGAGAAACATAGCCCTGAACTTGACCCTTCTCGTCTGCTGTCAACTGCCCTATGCGCTGTGACTCCGAGTGAACGTCAACAACCACCGGGCTATTTGGTCGGAAAACGCCTTCGTTTATTTTAAGTTCGACCTCATCTCCCGCATTACTGACGGCGCTAGCAATGTCTCCCTGAGACACAATCCTCGGGGCTGCAAGAATATCACTGAATGCACCCCAGTAGGACCCTGGCAGTAGTTCATTATCATTTTGACATTCGCTACATGCGTTCAGGGTGTTTTGCGACAAGGCGCTCGATACCTTTGACGCTACAAGATAATGTCCGTAGGGTGTTGGATGAAACGACTCAGCGCCAATAATCTTTACACCTGGTAGCATTGCTATCGGGCCTACATCATCACCAAACCGCAAAGCGTTCATAGCCGGTGGCACACCCGTTTGGCATAACTTACGATTCATAAATGCTTCTTCGGTAGAGATAAAGCCAAAGCCAGCCCTAGAGGCGGCCACCTGTAAAACCTTATTTAAATAACGAATAGTCTCGTCCATATACCGACGTTCGATATCGTTAAGAAAAATGCCCAACGAAGACGAGCAATTCTGCGTAGTCGATATAACACTTGGGTACCCAATAACCACCATCCTACTACGTGGCGACGCCTCTCGCAGGGAGCGAAAAGTGCGCAAGAACCTATCGTACAAAGCATGAATTTCTTTAGCTGTTTTTTGTCGGTTAAGCGTCGTCGACGCCCATGAACAAGTTCCCGGCATGATGCACGAAGACAGCCTTGCCATAAGCCCGGCATCATTACCGCCTATCCCAACAGAGACGGTTTCTGGTGAGTAAGCTTCAACAAACGCACGTTGCGGAACTCTTCCTGGCGTAAAATGTATAAGAGCGTCTGCCTGAGCAGACTGCACCTGACTAGGGGTAAGCGCCCAAACTCCGTCGACAAGACGATTGCCTTGCCCGTTATAGGCATCTTGAGAAACGATGTCTCTGGTTGTTGCACCCGAGCACGCAACACTTCGAGTGGTTGTCGATAGAGAAACTCCAACCAAAAATGGATAAGACCTGGTGCTCTGGTGGCACTTTTCAAAGCGTGTATCTGTAAGATTCCGATAGTATCCATCGCTTGTCTCCCCTTCACCGCTCGTATATGAGTCCCCAAGTGCTAAATAGCGCACAACGCCACCACTCGCAGGCGCCACCCTCAGGCGAGTAGCTGCGTGCCGAACAACACCCTGGCTGTCGACGACCTGAATAAACAGAGAGGTGCTATCTGGGAGGAATCGAGCATATACAACAGAATCTTCTAAAAATGAGGAAAGCGGCTGCAGATAAAACTGCGTACAAGGGCGAACTACATCTGGACGAGGGTCATACTCACACTGGCTTGCTCCCTGATGAGTCGTTAGTATATACGCCGACATATCCCTACCGACCATGGCCAGTGTACGCCCGTCGTCATGTATCGCAAAAGTTACGCCGCCCCCCATAGACCCTCGCACATCGCTAAGCGCAAGTGTTGCTACTTCTACAACAACAAAGGTTGCTTGGCCGCGTGTCGCCACCATCCACGACCCGTTTGGCGACAGAGAAAGCACCGGCATTTGCTTGGGGTGTATGGCGTTCCAAGAGTTTGGCTCGAGATAGATTGGTGATGCCGCCGGATAAGAAAACGTTTTCGTTCCGCTTGACCACTGTATCTTTTCGCTAATCTTCGCAAATACCGTAATGCCTTGTGGCGAGGGTCGAAACAACGTGTCGGCACTTGCGCTGTAGACACACCCCCAAACGCCAGCGCAAACATTAATTGGATAGAAGCGTTCATCAGCACCAACCGAAACCGCATAACGAGCAGCGCCAGACTGGTCGTAATAAGACCCGATGCTCAGACGCCCTGAGTCTCCATATAGGCATAGTGTCCTACGCTCTTCACTCGCCAGCTGTACCTCACGGATCTCTCCGGAACAACTCGGAAACATGGCTGACTGCGAGAGCGGACCAGACCAGACAATATCCGACTCGTCGGATTGAGCAAGCGCAGGACGCCCTACCCATAAAAATACGCAAATAAAAAATGCGAGCACGCCGACCCTCAACACCACACCCTACCTCCAAGCCCTATTACTATCTTCTGCTATCATTTTGCGACATGACTACACCCCTCACAAGGCATTTAAGAAGTGTTACAATAATTGGACAATGAGAATTTTAGGAATTGAAAGTAGTTGTGACGAAACAGCTGTTGCCGTTGTAGAAGATGGAAAAAAGCTTCTTTCAAATGTTGTGCGATCACAAATTGATATCCATGCAGTTTACGGAGGTGTAGTCCCCGAAATTGCCGCTCGCAGCCACATTGAAGTTATCAACCCAGCAATAGACCAGGCCCTCAAGGAGGGAAACTTAACCTGGGACGACATCGATGCGATTGCTGTTACATACGCACCAGGATTACTCGGCTCGTTACTCATCGGTACACTTGCGGCCCGAACACTTGCCATTCTCAAGAAAAAACCTCTCTACCCCATTCATCACGTCGAAGCACACGTCTACGCAAACTTTATTACCGAAAAAGCCGACTCAATCGACTTAACCCTTGCGAAACATCAACCCAAATTCCCTATGCTGGCGCTTATTGTCAGCGGTGGACACTCACAGCTCGTTCTATTTCGAGACCATGGCGACTATGAACTTCTGGGCATGACGCAAGATGACGCCGTTGGTGAAGCTTTCGACAAAGTGGCGAAAATCATCGGTCTCCCCTACCCCGGTGGGCCGTCTATTGCAGCCCTGGCCCACAAGGGCGATCCAAAAGCCTATACACTTCCAAAAGCAAAACTAAGTGGTGCATACGATTTTAGTTTTTCTGGGCTCAAGACGGCCGTTCTAAGGGCAGTTCAACGCGAAGTCGGCGTGGACACGTCTTTCCCCTCCTACGAGCTAGCAGAGCGCCTTAACGACGCACAGAGGGCAAACTTTGCAGCGAGCTTCCAACACACAGCAGTAGAGACGTTGGTTGATAAAACAGCCCGGGCTTTCAAAGACCACTCCCCTGCCTCTGTTGTCATCGCTGGTGGCGTAGCGGCAAACCAGGAACTTCGTCGTCAGCTTCAAGAGCGACTCCCCCTTCATATTGAATACGCGCCAATCCAGCTCTGTACCGATAACGGTGCTATGGTTGCTTCACTTGCCTACTACTACGCACAGGCTCAAGCCGCTACCGACCCCTTGTCACTTCAGGTCACCCCAAGTCTTTCTATGCGATCAACAGCATGGAAAGTTTAAATTAAGCTTAGAAACTACTTAGAGCGCTTAACAGCTCGAACTGTGCGCTTCGCCAGCGGCAGACCTTTGCTCCACATCACATAAAGAGGGGATAGGGGGCGATCGTAAGTACCAGCAAGTGTCGTGCTGTCCTCAGACCACCCCTGTTTGAAGTTCGCGACACCGCCAGCAATTAGCCCACCAAAATCGTATCGGGAAAGGCCCCATTCCTTGGTTTTTCGGATAGCAAACCACTTCAAGGCGTAATTAGCTCGAAGCTCTTGCCCCTTTGCGCTCACGCCACCATATAGTTCGTAGGCGGTATCCTCACTAATTGCCAGCCACAAGAACGCAACCGGCTCATCATTAACACTGGCGATAAAGATAGGGGAGTGGTCCTTCAATTGTTGCAAAATATCGATATAATATTGGTCGCCGTGAAGACCAAATTTTGCCCGTGAGGCCGTCTGTTTATAGAGGTCGAGACACGTATGGACATCTTCAGTCGTCTTCGCCTGGCGAATAGTAACATCGGCCTGCGACTTGCGAATATACTGGCGGGTTTTTTTAGCCATACTAGCAAGTAAGTCACCCTCGGACTTCGTAAGATCGAGAAGTATGGTCTCGGCAGACAGTATTTTATTGGTTGCCCGAACCCATTTTTCACCAAGTGAAACATCTGCCGTGTCTGGCTCGACAGATAGAGCAACCGCTTTATGCATCCTCTTAGCCCGAGAAGCGACAGCGTCAAGAATATCTGCTTCATCGCCCTTCTTACACACTGGTCCTCGGGGAATATAGGCAAAAGCGCGCAGAGGGAAGGGGAGAGGTCGAACAAGTAGCTGCGCCGCCCCGATACATTCGTCACCATCATACGCGAACAAACGCTCAGTGGACCATCCGTGACCGGCCTTCACCTGGCCCCAACCCCACAGCTGAAACGGGTGTCCGTCGTGCTCAAGTACATAGTCGTCCCATTGTTCTTTGCTGTGTGCTGGTTTGAGGTCAATCATACCCTTATTATACATTCATTCTTCACCTTACGTCACCCCTTATATCGTGATACAATACGTACCAGCAGAATGTTTCACGTGAAACTTTCCAGGCAAACATTTCACGTGAAATAGTAATTTGAGGACCATCGTGAAACTATCAAAAACATACGATCCTAATACATATGAACCCAACACCTACGCCCTTTGGGAAAAAAGTGGCGCTTTCCGACCATCTGGAAAAGGTAAGCCTTTCAGTACGGTCATGCCACCACCAAACGCCAACGGTAATCTTCACATTGGACACGCCCTCGACCTCGGCCTAAAGGACATCCTGGTTCGATACAAACGAATGAAGGGTTTTGATACTATATATATCCCCGGTGCCGACCATGCCGGTTTTGAAACATGGGTGGTTTACGAAAAGGAACTTCAGAAACAAGGAAAAAGTCGGTTCGATTTTTCACGTGAAGAACTATACGGCCAAGTGTGGGACTTTGTCGAGCAGCAGCGCGGAAACATGGAGCTACAGGTCCGAGCGCTCGGCATTAGCGCCTCGTGGGACGACCTAACCTTTACGCTTGACGAAAAGGTTATCTCAACAGTCTACGGGACGTTTAAAAAACTATGGGACGATGGGCTTATCTACAGAGGTGAGCGCATCGTTAACTACAGCACAAAGTATCAAACTAGCTACGCCGACATTGAGGTTGATCACCGTACGGAAAAGGGGGCCCTGTGGCATATTGCCTACCCGGCCCTTGATAAGATTGATGAGATTGTTATCGCTACGACGCGACCAGAGACCCTGTTTGGCGATGTCGCGGTTGCAGTTCATCCAGAAGATGAACGCTACAAGCACCTTATAGGTACTCGCGTCATGCTCCCGCTTACTGGAAAAGAGATTCCGGTCATCGCCGATGAGTACGTCGATCCGGCCTACGGTACTGGTGCTGTAAAAATTACACCAGCTCATGACCCGAATGACTTTGAGGTAGGCAAGCGGCACAATCTTCCAAGGCCGCAGGTTATAGACTTCGATGGTCACATGATCAACGTACCGCAAGAGTTTATAGGGCTCGATGTTGAACACGCTCGAAAACGCACCCTAGCTGCCCTCCGGGCTGAAGAGCTCATTCGAAAAGAAGAGACTATCGAGCACTCTGTTGGCTACGACTACAAGAGCGGTTTGCCTATTCAACCCCTTATTAAAGAGCAGTGGTTTCTTAAAATTGAGCCTCTCGCTAAAAGAGCCCTTGAGGCAATTGACGGCGGAGAGATAACCTTTCACCCTTCTGGAAAACGGCATATTCTTACTCAGTACCTCAAGAACGTCCACGACTGGAACCTTTCAAGACAGATTCCCTGGGGTATTCCAATTCCCGCCTTTCAAAACATCGACGACGAAACCGACTGGGTCTTTGACAAGCGAGTCGAAAACAAGGAAATTATCGTCAATGGCGCAACCTACCGCCGTGAAGAAGACACCTTTGACACTTGGTTCAGTAGTGGTCAATGGCCGTTCATCACAACCGACGTCATGACAGATGGCGACCTATCGCGCTTTTACCCAACGGACCTCATGGAGACCGGCACAGACCTACTCGACCGCTGGATTGCACGAATGATCATGCTTGGCCTCTACGCAACCGATCGAGTACCCTTTAAGGATGTCTACCTTCACGGCATGGTTCTGGACGAAAAAAGCCAAAAGATGAGCAAGAGCAAAGGAAACGTCATCAACCCAATGGACATGGTCGCAAAGTATGGCTCGGACGCCCTTCGGCTTGGCCTTGTAGCTAGTCGTAGCCCTGGTCAGAACCAAGCGTTTGGTGAAGATCGTGTCATTGCCGGCCGAAACTTCTGCAACAAGTTGTGGAACATCGCCCGCTTCATCGAAGGCAAGCTAGGGGAGTCCTACATACCGGGCGAACCAAAAGCGGTTACACTTGCTGACCATTGGATCACAAGAGAGCTCTCAGAAGCCTCGAAAGCCATAGAAAAGGGTCTATTAACATATCGATTCGCCGAAGCCAGCGAGAGCGCCTATCATGCGGTCTGGGACGTGGTTGCCGACTGGTATATAGAAGCTTCAAAGAGCCAGGACAACCCCGATATGCTCGCCTGGGTGCTTTCTACGTGCTTGAAGCTTTCGCACCCCTTTGCGCCATTTGTCACAGAAACAATCTGGCAGACCCTTTCCTGGCACGATACAATCCTAGCCCAAGAGTCGTGGCCAGAAGCTATCGCCTACGATGACATTGCCGCTGCCGAGTTTACTCGCGTCCAGGAACTGGTTACCGAAATACGTTTCGTCACGACCGGACTTCCTGGCAACCACAAATACGTACTTACTCACCATGGCGATAGCCTCATTGAGGATAACAAACAGCTCGTTGCAAAACTTGCCCCCGTGACCGGCGTTCTTGAACAAGAATCTCCAGAGGGTGTCCGCCTAGCCGTTCACGGTTGCGAAGCATGGCTTTCTGTTCCCAGCGACATTCTCGATGAACACCGAGTTAGTCTTGAGGCTCGCCTTGCATCAACACGAAAAGAAGCCGAAGTTCTTGAACTCCGACTTCGAAATAAGGGCTATGTCGACAAAGCGCCTCCTTCACTAGTTGAAGAAAGTGCTCGTCAGCTTGAAGAGAAGAAAGTGCTTATTGAAAAGCTTGTCTCTGAGCTTGGCTTACTTTAACTAGATCGAGGGCCACAAACGTGCGTTCGAGTTACCATCGCCGGACCACGCACTCTTCTTGCTTTGCATATAATTACGCGCGTCATCGCGGGGCTGTACCCGAGGTAGTTTCGACTGAGAGGTGAGGGCTTGTTTTGTAAAGCCACCGCGGTCGACATGGGTGTGATCAGTCTTCTTAAGCAACTGGTCGGCAGCGGCATAGGTAGCTATAACGGCAGGTGCGCCAATAGCAACCGTCGCCATACGGTCAAGGTGTGTGTCGTGGACAAGCACGCCAAACGCTGTTGATAGCGTAAGAGCGAGGATGCTTGGGTTGATGTAGGTAGTAAACATGATTTTTATAGTTTTGGTTTTGGTTGGTAAACTGTAATCATGCTAACATAAGCTTGATGAATTGTCAAGTATGGGTCGGGGCAGTGTATTATTAGCGAGCGACGCGAAAACCGGTACCGCTACTCATGAGCCAGTCTTCAGCGCTCAAACTGAGTGAATATAGCCCCCCCGCGCTACCATAATACCAGCCGCCGCCACGCCGGAACGAACGGGGGCCGGTCTGAGATGAGTCGCTATATATTTGCCCTATACTCTGGGCAGATGTCCATGCAGTAGCAGATGAACTCGCATAAGCCGGAAACGGATCTGGCGAAAAGTTGCCAGCAACTGTTAGGGCATTCCACTCACGCCAGATACCACCAGGGGCGCCCGGCTGGTTGCCGCCTTCAGTAGTGCCACTCGTCCATTCGTCTACATTTCCAGCCAAGTCCCACATAACCTCACCATTGGTGAGCGTAAAGGTGCGGCGCTCAATGCCCGTAGTCTGACCCGTACCGCTATACGGATCGCTGTCTGCTGCCGCAGCGAGGCTGTTAGTTGGGACGTTATCGGTATGGCCACGGTACATCGATCCAGAACCAACCGTTCCTCCGCTCCAGTTACTACCCACGCTAATTATGTTTTGAGCAATAGTCAGCCATTCGGACTCGGTAATAAGGTGGTAGCCAGCGCCGAGGGCAGATGCTTCAGCAATAGCATTGGTTTGAGAAATGGTAACCCAGGGTAAACCAGCGGCCTGGCTTGTCGCAACACCGCCAACGTCCTTAGCCTCATACTTCATCACACAAAAAGTATCGGTGTTGTACAGACTGCTACCAGGGACAACTATGTAGCCAGTTGGGCAGCTGTCACCACCTGCCAGAG